>Ga0185299_10000179_pt1 | contig 196910 bp, 169 predicted proteins | sample PaiPotPPA55metaG_FD_128002 | JGI IMG/M metagenome (GOLD analysis project Ga0185299, IMG submission 128002) | Iron sulfur acid spring bacterial and archeal communities from Banff, Canada, to study Microbial Dark Matter (Phase II) - Paint Pots PPA... ...
GAAATCGTTCCCCTGCTGGAATCCGAAAAGGTCGGCCTGCTCGTGTGGAGTCCGCTTGCCGGCGGCTTGCTTTCCGGCAAGTTCAGCCGGACGAACCAGAAGCCCGCCGGTTCGCGCCGCACTGACTTCGACTTTCCCGTCGTGGACAAGGAGCGGACCTGGAAGATCCTCGACGTGATGGCTCCGATCGCGAACGCACATGGATGTAGTCCTGCACGTCTCGCGCTCGCATGGCTCTTGGCAAAGCCTGTCGTAACCTCGGTCATCCTCGGCGCGAAACGCCTCGACCAGCTTCAGGACAATCTCGCGGCGGTCGAACTCACACTCACCCAAGACGAGCTCAGGCAGTTGGATCAGGTCAGCGCTCTTGCCCCTGAGTATCCAGGGTGGGTGCTGCCGTTCGAAGCCGACCGCCTGGGGCCAGTTGATCGCGGGGCGAGTATCCGCCTGGCGAGCAATCCACGTTGATCGTGTAAATCAGTGGTGAGAAGCGCCTTGGGAGGGCCTGCCCGGAATGCAGATCAGGTCGGCTTCGGCGGATTTAAGACGCTCCGGTTAAAATCCTCGATTTCAACTCAGAAACGCAGAAAAAGTTCAATAGCCGTCTTGTCGCCCCGACTATTGGCTTACCTAAACTGCCCATCTGGGCGACCGTTGACTGCATTTGAACTCTTCTGCTCAAGCGTACTGCCGGCTCAATTACGCGTTGCCGCCTTACTGGGCGATAACGCGCAAGGTCTTCAAGGCGCCGCTCCAGGCAATCAGCTGATCAAGCATCAGGTTCACTGATTTCTCGAGGTGGGCAGCCGGCTTGAAGTTGGTGTAATTCTCGAAGTCGGTGATGAGCGAAAGGGCAACCTGATTGCGCACCGTCGCGACTTGCACCTCGGCCATCACCAGCCGCAAATGCTCCACGGCGCGCACACCGCCGGCGCCGCCGTAGCTGACAAAGCCAGCCGCCTTGTTGTTCCACTCCTTGAAGAGGAAATCGATAGCGTTCTTGAGCGCGCCCGAAGTCCCATGGTTGTACTCGGGTGTGACGAACACATAGGCGTCGAATGAATCAATCTTCGCCGCCCACGCTTTGGTGTGTTCCTTCGTGTATTGCCCCAGCGAAGGCGGCACGAGTTCATCAAGGAGCGGCAAGTTGAAGTCTTTGATGTCCACGAGTTCGAACTCGGCGTCGCTACGCCTTTGCGCGATTTCGTAAACCCATTTGGCCACAGCCTCGCCATTGCGACCAGGCCGAGTGCTTCCGACGATAATGCCAATCCTAATCATGAGTTCCCCCTGGAGTGTGCTGTTACCAACTCAATCTTTATCGTTGCCGGGCTAAAAGATTCATCGTTCGTTGGCGTCGTCCCCACGCGATGACGCCCGTGACGATTAAGAGAATGATCGCCGGCAGGGGGCTGCCGCCGACGAGGAAGAGGTGCGTTGCAACCGCGCCCAACATCGTCCCCACGAGCAACAGCGCGCCCAGCCCGCTTAGCCGGGGAATCAAAAGCAGGATCGCGCTCAGGACTTCCAACGATCCGGTCACGTAGCGAAACCACTGGCCAAACCCGATCGCGTCAAACAGCTCGACCAACTGCGGATCGCCGGAGAGCTTGAAGAAGCCGACCATCAAGAACATCCCGGCGGCCCCGATCTGCAAGATCCACAACCCAACGTTTACAATCTTCCCGGTCGAACCCGAATCCGACCGCCTGCCCTCCGTTAATGCCTGTGCCATACCTTTACCACTCCTTCCATTTTCGATCATTCAAGTTTCCGACCCGATTTGCCGCGCCCGGCAAATGACGTAAACGACTCACGCCGTACTCTCCTCTTCCCTAAGTTCTGACGCGCCTGCTGCCTCAAAGCCGAACTTCTTTAACAGGCGGATGAGCGTCTCACGCTCGGCCCTGGTCAGGGAGGCGGACGCGAGCCGTTCCATGTCGGCCGCGTGCTCGGCAAAGGCGCGTGTGATCAGCTTCCTGCCTTCCTTCGTCAAATGAACTATCCTCGCCCGCCGGTCGGTGCCGGACGCGCGCCGCTCCACCAACCCCTTTGTCTCTAAGCGGTCAACTGCGACTGTGATCGAGCCGCTTGTCAGCAAAACTTTCTTGCCGATCTCATTAACGGGAAGCGGCCCTTTGTGCAGCAGCGCCTCGAGCACGGCGAAGTCGCTGCCGCACATCTCCAGCTCCGAGACGCTCTTTTCGGCGTAGGCCTGAAGCGCCCGCGCCGCCTTCCACAACACCAGGAAAACGTGAACCCCGCTTCCCCCCGTCAACGATTCCAATTTATTTACCTCATCGGTTAGTTACCTTGATATCAAGATACGTGACATCAAGCAATATGTCAAGTGACTTGGGCGTGATTCGGTGAAAATGGCGGCCGATAGGGCCAAGGAGCTTCGCCCGCATGCCGTTGCCGCTGTTTCGCTTTCGATGGGCCATCTGCGCACCGACGGATCGCTGGCCAATCTGGCCGGGTCGCCGGAAAGCGACCGGAGTGCCATGCTCAGCAAGCTCGTGGATCATCGCTACGTCATTGTTGCGACGGCTACGTCCTCTGGCGGTTGAGGCGCAACCAAGGCCGGAGGACGCGATGGAGTGGAACGGCGGTGGGGTGCGCACGTGAGGTGGCGATAAGTTGGCGATTCTGAAGGTGTGCCAGTGCGCTCTGGACCGCGCTTCGGGAGAGGCCAGTGCTGGTGGCGATCGACTGATGGGATATGCGTACCGACCAGTTCGTCTGCTGGGACGCTTGCCGATAGAGGTAGAGGTAAATGATGAACGAGGACAAGCGCCGGTCGTGGCCCACGAGGTCGGGCAACAGGCAGTCGAGCAAGTAGGCGTCAAGGGTTATCTGTATCATTCATTGCTATAGTAGTTTCCAGTATATTACTAGGCAACGCGACTTGCGAAAAATGCAGCGGTGCACCTTATGGCTGAGACAATCCGTCGGTATAGTTGACAGTCCGTTCCACAACACCATGTCACTACGACGAAAGGCGAGCCATGATCCGTAAGATGAAATTCACCAGTATTCCTGTGCGCGATCAGGACCGCGCGCTGGAGTTCTACGTCAGTACTCTCGGGTTTTCACTGCTCACCGATCAGCCAATGGGGCCTGGACAGCGCTGGATCGAGGTGCGCCCACCCAAGGGCGAGACGGGCGTCGCACTGTTCACCCCTCCTGGTCAGGAGGATCGGATCGGAACATTCACCGGCATATCTTTGGAGTGCGACGATGTGCAGAAGACGTATGAGGAACTAAGCGCCAAGGGTGCAGAATTCGCAAAGCCCCCGAAGACAGAGCCGTGGGGCGTGATGGCGATCTTGAAAGACTCGGAAGGGAATCAGATCGTGCTGTCAACTGCGCGGTGAGATGAAAGTCGACAGATCGAACCGGAACGCTTAAGTTCATGCCGCACATGCGGAAAGAAGACCGCGGCGGAGTAAATGGGCTTGTTGTTTCCCCTTTTGTTTTCCAAAAGGGCCAATAAGGAGTATCGGAAATCATGTTGCTTGCCAATTGCAAGTGCGCCACAACAATGTTGATTGCCTTAGGGTTCCTCACGATGCTGAGCATTGCTATTCCACAATTCTCGGCTGCTCGTGTTAGGGGACAGGAATCGAAGACCACAGACACCAAGAGGAAAGCAGAACCCTCAAAGTTGAAACCGGTAATGATCCAGGATTTTGAAAAAGGTCCATCTCTTCCCACGGTTTGGGTGGTCAATATTCCCGACAAGAATGCATCGGTCCAGGTATCGTCTGACCACCCGCATGATGGGAAGAAGTGCCTGAAATTGCATTACCAATTTGTCGGCAAAGGAGAATTTCAATATCTTGGAATCCCCAACAAAACCAGGATCCAGGCGCCGGTTCATAAGCTGCACTTCATGCTGTTCGGGGATGACTCAAAATGTTCCTATGGCGTGCAGGTGTCCGATGCCAGTGGTGAAACGCATCAGTATGGCAAGAACACGGGCCAAGGAGGGGTAATCGATTTCAAAGGTTGGAAAAAGATCTCCATCGATTTGGGCTCCGCCCATGAGACGTGGGGAGGCGACAAGAACGGCAAGCTCGATTATCCCATTACCGGGATTACTCTGACTGTCGGTCAACCAGTCGACAAAGCCAAAATACAAGCTGCCGAGGGGGATCTGTATTTCGATGCCATCAGCGTGGACTCGGAGAAAACCGCCGAGGAGACTCTGGGCTGCCAGGTGTCCGTGATGTCGCCGGAGTATTGCTCCGACGTGAAGGGAGATACGCGGGTCACCCTCGCGGCTCGGGGGTTCAAGAGTTTAACCGTGAAATGCTGGAAGCAAGGTGAGGGATTCGGAACGGATTCAACAGTAGCCAAAGTCTCCCTAGATGAAAAAGGCCAAGGTTCGTTTGTTTTCCCGGCCAATGACTATCCGCATGGCCCCATCACGGTAAGAATCAGTGGCGACAATGGCTACGTAAAGGATAATTGCTACCTGCAGCTCTATAACAAAGGCGGCGTTTCATGGAACGAGGGCATCCCTAAGGATCCACCACCCGCGGCCAAAGACATGAAGCTAGTCTTCGCCGACGATTTCAAGGGTCCCCTTTCCATCTCCAGCACCGACCTCAAAGCCACTTATTATGAACACAAGCCGCCAAACGGCTGGCAGGATTTCAGTGAGCATGTTTTTTCAAACCATGATTCCCCCAAGAACCCCTTTGGGCAGGTCGATTCCTATTTACGGATCAGGGCCAGCGACAAGACTCACAGCTCGGGCTTGATCTCCTCCCTGAAGAATGATGGAAGCGGCATTAAGGTCTCGGCCCCTTGCTATTTCGAGTGCCGATTTATCGGGCCAAATGCCATCGGCGCCTGGCCGGGCTTTTGGCTCATGACCGATTACATGACCGATTACAACAAGCTCAAGGACAAAACGCCGTGTGATGAATTGGACATTATTGAGGCTTATGGCGGCGAGGGTCCCGGATCGCCAAATGCTTTCGATGCCTACATGATCAGCCCTCACTGCTGGAATCAGGGCGAAGCCGGAAAGGCGATCGAGACGAAAGCGGAGAAAGGATTGCATAATCCAATTCGCATGAAAAAGCTCGGAATCCCATCAACATGGTTTGAGACGTTCCACCTTTATGGCTGCAAGATTACCGACACCGACACGATCTATTATTGCGACAACATTGAAGTGGGCCGCCATGCGACGTTTCCGCTATCCAAAAAGCAACCCCTCTTCTTCATGGTTAATCTGGCCACGGGTGGCGGCTGGCCCGTTGATTTGTCTCGTTACAACGGCTTATCAGACATATACATCGATTATGTGCGAGTGTATGGCAAGGTTCCTTGATTCAAGGAAAGTAATCATCGTCGGGAGATTCCTCGAAGGTCTGGCATCCGAATTCAGCTCGGCCTTGCGGTCTGACGCTGGGCGAGCCACCACTTTTCTGCGCAAGGGGATAAAAATTTTGAAGAGCGAAAATAGTCCGTTATTCGCAACTCACGGTGGATTCATCGCGGGCAGGGCAGGGCAGGCTTGGGCAGGGAAAAGTCTGGAAAATGTGGATAAATCGTTGTTTTAATCCGCCTCAACGGGGTTTGACCGGATCTTTTCTGGTCGATCGGGTGTCTGGATGGCGTGGTCACCGCCGTCGTCGCGGTCGAGCCGGCCTCCGCCCACTCAACCGTCCTCAGAAAGGACGCGGCGATGGGTCAAGACGGCCATGCTTGCATGGCCAGCGCCGAAACCAGCCGCAACTCCTTCGCGGTCGCCCCGCTGGCCGCCTGAACTGCCAGGCCGCCAAGCACTGTTGCGGTGTACCGTGCGAGCGTCGCGCAATCGGTCTCCGCCGGCAGATCCCCGTCCTGCACTGCCCGATTGAACCGCTCGCGTAACGTCTTTACTATCGCTTGCCTCAATTGAGCCAACTCCCGGCGCACGGTCTCTGCCTCTTCGCCAGCCGTGAGTGCCCCGGACACGATGAGGCACCCGCGTGCTTTCTCTCGGTTCCGTTGCATACGGATAAAGCCCGAAAAGATTGCCTCAGCCGCAGCTCGAGCGGTCGGCTCTTTCAAAGCCTCGGCCAAGAATGACATGGGTCCCGTTTGGTAACGGTCGAGCGCCTTGCGGAACAACTGCTCCTTGTTGCCGAAGGCGGCATAGAGGCTTGGCCGGTTGATCCCCATGGCCTTGGTCAGCTCCGGGAGCGTGGCGCCCTCGTACCCGCGTGCCCAGAACACCTCCAGTGCCCGGTCCAGTGCCTCATCCACGTCGAACTGTCGCGTCCGCCCCGAGGGCATGGCGACCTCCTTGTAAAAAAATGTCTTCGGCCCTTGACCGGCGTCGCGCCGGCCCCTACACTTCATTGTACCGAACGGTACACAGAACTCAAGTGAGGAGATCACGATGTCACGCACCATCAAGTTTACAAAGGCGTGAGGACCGGAAGTCCTCGAGTTTGTCGAGATGAAGGTGAAGGCACCCGGTTCGCGCGGCCAACCCGAAATACATCCGCCAAATAGAGGAGAACTGATATGCGTGCCATGAGAGCGGAAACATTCAGCGGTTATGAAGCGTTGAAGCTCGTCGATCTTCCAAAACCGGCGGTCTCGGAGGGAAGGGTCCTGCTGCGAATGACTGCTGCCGGCGTCACGCCGCTCGACCATACCATTCTCTCCGGCACATTTCACCACTCGAAGGCGCCGTTAGTCCTGGGCAACGAAGGAGCAGGCGTGGTGGAGAAGGGAGGCGGAACGGATTTTCCCGCCGGCTCACGCGTGATGTTCTTCGGCGCCTATGGCGCATTTGAGGACGGAGCCTACAGTGAGTGGCTTGCCGTACGGAAGGAAGACCTTTGCCTGATTCCTGACAATGTCGACGACGTGAGTGCCGCAGGTATTCCGGTCGCGTATCTCACCGCGCAGGTGGCTCTTACCCGGGTTGGTTTTCGGGCAGGTAAGACTGTTCTGGCGCCGGCGATCGGAGGATCGATCGGCAATGCCGTGACACAATTGGCCCGCGCCTTGGGCGCAAAACACGCTATGTCAAGCACGACCAATCATGCGAAAGCCGAGCAGGCCAAGGCGCTCGGATTCAATGAAGTCATCGATACCTCCTTGGAGAAGTTGGCGGACGGTGTGCGTCGAATTACGGGCGGTTACGGTGCAGACATTGTCATCGATGGAATCGGAGGTGAAGTCTTGAGCGAGGCGCTCGGAGCCCTTGCATTGGAAGGAAGCCTGACAACATTGGGGTATTCCGCAAGCCGTAAGACAACCATTGACGTGACAAATCTCATCGTGCCACAGGCCAGTATCCGGAGTCTCAACATGTTCCTTCAGCCGCACGCGGCCCGGGCTGACGCTTGGAATGTTATCGTTCCTCTGCTTCAATCGGGCGCGATCAAACCGATCGTAGCTAAGACCTTCCCGCTGACCGAGGCGGCTGATGCGCTGCGTTACCTGGTTGAGGGCCGACCCTTCGGCAGGGTCGTCCTCACGACATGACAAGGGTCCATTTCACCCGGAAACTACAGAAAGGACACACCCTATGAACACCACACATGAAAGACCACTGGCAGGCAAGGTCGCGCTCGTGACCGGCGGTTCGCGCGGCATCGGCGCCGCGATCGCCAAGCGCCTCGCCGCGGACGGGGCAAGCGTCGCCGTCACCTACTCCAAAGGCGCCGACGCAGCGTCGTCCCTTGTCAAAGAAATTGAACGCGGAGGCGGAAAGGCGATCGCGATCCAGGCGGACGCCGCCGACGCCGATGCAGTCAGGAACGCCGTCGAAAGGACGGTCACGACACTCGGCCGGCTCGATGTGCTGGTGAACAACGCCGGCACGATCATTCCGGCGACGGTCGAGGAGACGACTCTCGCGGACTTCGATCGCGTCTTTGCGGTCAACGTCCGCGGCCTCTTCGTCGCGACGCAGGCGGCGCTGAAGCACCTGAAGCTCGGCGGGCGCATCATCATGATCGGCTCGTGCCTGGGCGAGCGCGTGTTTATGCCCGGCTCGGCGCCGTACGCGGCAACCAAAGGGGCCGTCAAGATGTTCACGCAAGGGCTGGCGCGTGAGCTGGGAGCGCGCGGCATTACGGTCAACAATGTTCAGCCGGGGCCCATTGACACCGATCTGAACCCCGCCTCCGGCGAGTGGGCCGCGGGCCAGAAGGCGGCCGTTCCGCTTGATCGGTATGGACGCGCCGACGAGGTCGCGGCGCTGGTGGCGTTCGTCGCCGGTCCGGAGTCGTCTTTCATCAACGGCGCCAACCTGACGGTCGACGGCGGCGTCAACGCCTGACCGCAAGTCGAATGGACGATGAAGGGGCACGGCCTTCTCGGCAGGGTGATTCAGCAGCGATGTTGAGTCTCCTGCACGACGGCATGGTCGCCCCACTGCTTCGAAGCTGTTCCTGATGATCCTGACCTGGATCAGGACACCGGAAGGATGGCGAATGGCGACCGACATCGCGCTGCCGCGCCCGCCAGCGCCAGCCGAGAGCAAATAGTCCCCAATGCTAACCGACTTGCGCGAATGATCGATCTGCTCCTTAATTCTGTCTTGAAGGATCCGAACGATGCGAGCCATTCATCTCACCGCCTTCGGCAACCCCGTCGACGGTCTCGAATTCGTCGATATTGCCGAACCGGACGCCCCAGGCCCGAACCAGGTGCTCACGGGAGTCGAATTCTCTCCGATCAATCCCAACGACCTCATGCTCGCGCGGGGCATCTATGCGATCCGCCCTGCGCTCCCGACCGTCATCGGCAATGAAGGCGTCGGCCGCGTTCTCGCGGTGGGACCTGGAGTAAATCACGTCAAAGTCGGAGATCGAGTCCTGGTGCCTCTTTCCAGCTTCGCCTGGAGGGAGCGGCTGGTCACTTCGGCAGCTGGCCTTTTCGCCCTGCCGCTCGCTGCGGACCCGCAGCAACTGGCAATGCTGGGGATCAACCCGCCGACGGCGTCACTGCTGCTCAGCGACTTCGTCGACTTGCAATCGGGCGACTGGGTCGTGCAGAACGCCGCCAATTCCGGCGTCGGGCGCTGGGTGATCGCCTTGGCGAAGGCGCGTGGCCTCAGGACCGTCAATATCGTGCGGCGCCCGGAGTTGGTGGATGAGCTCAAGGGGATCGGCGGAGACGTCATCGTCGTCGATTCGCCCGATGTCGCGGGACGGATCAGAGCGGCGGTCGGCCAGGACGATCTTCACCTCGCACTCGACGGCGTGAGCGGCCCGGCGACGGGCGTGCTCGCGTCGACGCTCTCACGCGGCGGCACGCTCGTCAGCTTCGCGGCCATGAGCGAGGCTCCCATGTCCATCAGCCCGCTCGACGTGATCTTCAAGCCGATCACCCTGCGGGGCTTCTGGATGGGCCACCCGGAATACGCCGCCAAGATCCCGCCAGCCCTCAAGCAAACGGCAGCAATGATCGCCGAGGACTTGGGGCACGTCTCGGTGTCCGCCATCTACCCCCTTTCCTCGATCAAGGAAGCCGTGGCGCACGCGCTGAGAGGCGGGAAGGTCCTGCTGGAGGTTGCTGGATCATCTGCCTGACCCCCGATAGATGGAGCGGTCCGTGAGTGAAGAGGAACTACTCATCAAGAGGAGGAAGGTGTCCAATGGCCAACGTGGTGAAGAAACACAGCATCGCTTCTGAGCTAGCACAGAAAATGGTGGATGCGGCGGTGGCGAAAGCCAGAGACCTTGGCGTTTGCGAGAACGTGGCGATCCTCGATGACGGGGGCAATCTCAAGGCCTTTAGCCGGATGGATGGGGCTCCGATCCTTTCCATCGAGATCGCGCAGAACAAGGCGTACACAGCTCTGTTCGGCGTCTCCACGCAGGACTTCTTCAACTTTATCCAAGGCGACCCGTCGCTCTTGGCCGGCATCCCCACGCTGGCGCGTGTGGCGGCGTGGGGAGGTGGGTTCCCCATCAAGGTGGACGGAGAAATTGTCGGGGCGATCGGGCTGAGCGGCGCCCCCACGGTGCAGAACGACGAGGATTGCGCGAAAGCGGCCCTGGCGCTCGTACCCGATGCGGCGCCGGCTGACTGAAACCACAGGAGGAACGAATATGGGCAGGTTGCAGGGAAAAGTGGCTGTCATCACTGGGGGCACGGAAGGGATTGGGTTGGCTACGGCAAAGCTTTTCGTCAAAGAGGGTGCATTCGTCTTCATCACGGGCCGCCGCCAGAAGGAACTTGATGAGGCCGTGAAGGCAATCGGCAGCAACGTTACTGGAGTTCAGGGAGACGTTGCCAAATTGGCTGACCTTGATCGTCTTTACGAGACCGTCTCTAACGCGAAGGGGCGAATCGATATTGTTTTCGCCAACGCTGGCGTTGGCGAATTTGTTCCCTTTGGGGCCGTCACCGAAGAGCATTTCGACAAACTGTTCGACATCAATGTAAAGGGAGCATTATTCACGGTGCAAAAGGCCCTGCCGCTACTCAAGGATGGTGGCTCTATCATTCTCAACGGCTCTGTCGCGAGTGTTAAGGGTACTGCTGCCTTCGGCGTCTACGCGGCGAGTAAGGCTGCAATCCGCTCTTTCGTGCGAACCTGGACTACAGATCTGAAGGACCGCCGTATCCGCTCAAACGTTGTTAGTCCGGGTCCGATCAATACGCCGCTGGCGAGTCGGCAATCTGTAGACGTGATTGCGCGGATTGTGTCCACGATCCCGATGGGACGCATGGGGGAACCCGAGGAAGTTGCCAAGGCGGCGTTGTTTCTTGCCTCGGATGATTCCAGTTTTGTCACGGGAATCGAGCTTTTCGTTGATGGCGGTAGGGCGCAGGTTTAATCTGACAATGCTCCATACGTGAATAAACAAATCAGAAGTCTTTGCCCGGGAGAGGGATTCACGTGGCCACGCCGACTGAAGACTATTATTTGGATCACGATGGGGGAAAGTTTGCTCCGATCGAAGCTACTACGGTAGCGACGTGGAAGGCGCCCGCGTTCCTGGAGAACCTCGCGATAGACGCTGAGGGTGCGGTATTCGTCACCGTCTATTCGCACAAGCGCGTCGATCGCTACAATCCGACGACAGGCGCGACGACCCCATTCGCGGAGGTTCCGGCGCCGCCCATGGGCCTTACGTTTGACGCCGGCGGCGTGCTTTGGCTGACCGGCGGCACGCTGTATGAGAGGCCTGGGTTTATCTGGCGAGTCGAGCGGACCGGCGCCGTCCGGCAATGGTGTGAACTTCCGGACGCCACCTTCATGAACGGCTGCACGATGCACCCGAATGGGCGAACGCTTTTGGCCTGCGAAAGCGCCTCCGGCAATATTCTCGCCATTGATGTGGACAAACCTGGCCGCTGGGACGTGTGGCTTCAGGGGGAGCGACTCAGGCCGACCGTGCCCAAATGGCCCGGGTCGAACGGGATTAAAATCCGCCAGGGTTGGGCGTGGATCACCGTCTCAGGACGCAGACTGATGGTCCGCGTGCCGATCCAGCCGGATGGCTCCGCCGGCAGCATTGAAATAGCGGCGACGCGCCTCTCGGCCGACGATTTCGCGATCGGGATGTCCGGTTCGCTCTATCTCACCACGCACCCCGAACACACCCTGGTTCGCCTCGATCCGTCAGGCGCTCGCACGACGTTGGCAGGCCCCGAGCAGGGGATGGTCGGGAGCACGGCCTGCGCCTTCGGCAGAGCGCCCGGCGACGAGAAGGCGCTCTATGTAACGACCGATGGCGGCTTTCTGATTCCCCACGAAATTGGCATCCAGGACGCCAAGCTCGTACGGATGGAGGTCGGCGAATCAGGCTGGCCCCTGCTGGAAGGAGCGTGACGGAAATGATCCGCATAGCGATCCTAGACGATTTTCAAAACGTGTCGCTAGAGATGGCCGACTGGTCGCCGCTCGTCGGGCGCGCCGTGATCACCGTTTTCAATGACCATTTGTCCAATCTCGACGACATCGTCGCGCGTCTCCTGCCATTCGACGTGGTCTGCGTCATGCGCGAGCGCACACCGCTGCCACGGTTGGTCATCGAGGGATTGCCGCGACTGAAGCTGATCGCATCGACCGGTTCGCGCAACGCGGCCATCGATATCGATGCCGCGGCTGAGCGCGGCATCGTTGTAATGCATACGGGATACGACGGACGCTCTACCATCGAGATGACCTGGGCTCTCATCCTTGCGAGCGTGCGTCACGTCGCATCAGAAAATGCACATCTACGCGCCGGCGGCTGGCAGCGCAAGGTGGGCGACGGTCTGCAGGGTAAGACCCTCGGTGTTCTCGGCCTCGGCAATATTGGTTCGGAGGTCGCGCGGATCGGGCTCGCGTTCGGCATGGATGCGATCGCTTGGAGCCAGAATCTCACGGCAGACAAGGCGCAAACATGCGGATCGCGGCTGGTCTCCAAGGAGGAACTCTTCCGCAGCGCTGACATCCTGACGATCCACCTCGTCCTGAGCCAAAGGACGAAGGGGTTGGTCGGAGCGGCCGAGTTGCAGGCAATGAAGCCATCGGCCAGACTCATCAATACCTCGCGTGGACCGATCGTTGACGAGCCGGCGCTCATCGAGGTTCTGCGTGAACGCGGCATCGCTGGCGCGGCGCTCGACGTGTTCAACATCGAGCCCTTGCCGGCGGATCACCCGTTCCGGTCGTTGGATAACGTCCTATCCACGCCGCATATCGGTTACGTCGCCAGAGACCTCTACAGGATTTTCTTTGGCGATACGGTCAAGAATATCACGCGATGGTTGGCCCAACAGGCCTGAACGATGTGTATCGGCTCGGCTTCAGGTGCCAACATTCCCGTGGACGGAGGATCAAAACTATGAGTCAGACGAAACCGGAGAGGAATAAGGCACTCGTACTTGAGGCCTTCGATACCCTGTTCAACAAGCGAGACTACGTCGCGGCTGAGCGCTACTGGTCGCCCACATACATCCAGCACAGCGCGCACATCGCTCCCGGCCGCGCGGGCCTCTTCAACCTCATCAAGAGCATGCCGCCGACGCTGAAATACGAGCCCGGGGTGATCGTGGCTGATGCCGACCTCGTCATCGTCCACGGACGTTTTTCGGGGCTCGGGCTGCCCGTGAACTGGATCGCGGCGGACATCCTCCGGATCGAGGATGGTGCCTTCGTCGAACACTGGGACGTCATCCAGGACGAGGCGACTCAAAAGCAATCCAAGAGCGGCAGGCCGATGTTCGGCGACTCGTTTCCGGTGTACCGCTGAGCAGGCTCTCCATCGAGCAGGTTCATGACGGGAGATCCGTATGCCGGTCGAAATGAGAGGTGTGCCCACGCGATTCGACGTAGATCCCTTATTCCAAGTGGACGCAAGCGCATGCTTGCGTCCAATTATTCTAAGGCCTTGCTCGGATTCTACTCAGTGCCTCGGGAGCATCGATTAAATGGGGAGCGAAATCGGCTCCTTCGGCCAGGTTCTTTAGTAACTCCTGCGCTTCTTTCGTGCCAATACGTTCTAAGACCTGATTGGCTCGGCTGTGCGTAACGGAAAGTCTCTCCTGTTTGGGTTCCAGGTCTCGTAAAAGTTTCTCTAGCCTCCTCCGCATCTCGGGGGCCGGCTGCTTGGCAATAGCAGCACACATGGAAGGTCCAGCGGCCAAGCCCAAGTCTGACAATTCGCAGGAGGCAGCCTCCCGCTTGGCGAACTCCTGATGATCAAGGTCGGCAATCAACCCCTGGAGCCGCCGGGCATCCGGGGTGGGCACTTGTAAACGTTTCTTGAGAAATGGAATGGTTCGATCGGGATCAGCGAGGAACTGACCTATCGCCTTATAAGCTATAGGCGATTTTCCTTGCTCCAAGTCATTCCATAACTGAAGGAGTGTTTTGTCATCGTGGAGCTGGGACTTTGGCATTTTGTCAGGAGAGGCTGATTCCCAGACCAGGACCGTGGTGTCAGTGCAGGCGGCTGCCAGCAGGCGGGCATTTGGGGAGAACGTGAAATCTCCAATAAGACCATTCGGCGCTTTATACTTCCTCACCAGTCGGCCGGTGTATAGGTCGTGAATGTGAAGAGTATAGGATTTTCGGATCGCGACCAAGCGGTTGTCCGGGGAGAAAAGAAAGCGATCACCCAATTGTTCGTAAACAAGTTCCTTCGTTGAAATCTCCCAAACTGAAAGGTGTCCCCACTGGGGTTTAGCTACGGCCAACGTCTTGCCATCGGGCGAGAAAGCCGCGTCGCTCACAAACGGTCCAACTCCGCCCAAAGTAGTATCCGTTTCCTGGATTTCGGCCAGCACCCGACCATCGGCAACGGCAAGAACGCGCAGCATTCCATCCACTCCAACGATCACTAAGCGGGAGCCGTCCGGCGAGAACTTCACGCATGAGAATGGCAACGTAGGGGTTCCCCGAGGAGGGTTGAACTGGTACCGCCGTTCCTTGCGCGTGACGACATCAAAGAAGCAGACCAGGTTATTCCAAGACGAGGCGGCCACCGTTCTTCCGTCCGGAGATAAGGCGACAACGACCTCTTCTTTATTTTTCCAGACGAACTCGCGCAGAACGCTGTTGTCCTGGTTGTTGCTTACGACAAGAGCCGGCTTCTTGCCCTTCGCTGTTTTCAGGGTAAGAGTGAGACTCCCGTCGGCGGAGCAGTTGTGAAGTTCCGGCGTTTGTTCTAATCCATGTGGACCCAGGCTCTCTTTTTCCTCTTCGCTGACCTCCCGGAGGTTCGGCCGATGGTCGCAAAGCAAAGGACGTGTGCGACCCAAGGATGCAAACCAGTAGGTCTTCGCCAACTTTTGATCTTCCTTGATGCAGCGGCTCGGCTTGCCGCTATTGGCATCCCACAAACGAAAATCATCGTCGCGAGTTGATGTAAGAACTTGCTTGCTGTCGGGAGTAAAGGTAAGCGCATAGACAGGACCGGCATGGCCGCTAAGATCGACAGCCTGCTTGAGGGTATCCACATCCATGCAGCGCACCACATGCTCGGCCTCGTGACCCGAGAAAAGTCGTGTACCATCCGCCGAGAATGCAACCGTCGTCACCGGATGAGCAGCCTTTGGCGCGTCCCGTAAGAATTTCCCCGTGTCGGTATTCCACAGCCGAATCGAATGCCCGCCGGCGCCCGCAAGCACTTTGCCATCCCGAGTGAAGGCAAGTGACTGGACTTCCGGCGCTGGGAAGGCGAGTCGATCGCGCACCTTTCCCGTGGCGGTTTCCCAGATCAGGATAGACTCGCGGCTTCCCCCCGCGAGCAATTTACCGTCTGGCGAATACGCAGCGCAGAATAACGGCCTTCTTTCTTTCCATGATGCGGGGGCTTCCTTTCCTGTGGCCGTGATCCAGAAACAAACGGTGCCGTCCGCGCCAACGGTAGTAATGGTCTTCCCGTCCGGAGAGAAAAACATTCCCTTGATCTCTTTTTTGAGATCTGTCATCTCCAAGACCTGTTTTCCAGAAGAAACGTCCCACAGACGGACAGCATTCTCTTCCATTTCAAAACAGGCGGAGGTACCGTCTTCTTTCAACCACCGCCAGTAAAAAAAATATCTGACACCTGCTGCCAGCAGCTTGCCATCGGACGAGAACGCCATCGCAGAAACGTTTTCCTTGGAATCTCCCTGTCTGTTTGACGCGCTTTCCGCGCCGGGGGGCAATTTAGGCTCATCCCTATGCTTTTTCCAGAATGCGATTTGCCGCTCCTCTTGCTTGCCGGCCCCATCGCAAATGTTAATGGTGAAATCCCCCTGGTAGGCGGCGAAACTCTTTCCATCGGGGCTAAAGGCAATAGGCACCGTCCGGCCAAATTCCGGCCCGCGCGGGTTTCTTTCCCAGGCATTAGGCTTAAATGGTGGCATCCCGAGCGCGAGTCGCCGTTTACCGGTCTGGGCGTCCAGCAGTTCGACAGTGAAATCGTTGGTGGAGACGGCCAGCACTTTGCCGTCGGGTGAAACGACGATGCTGTCAGGTTCTGAGAGGAGACGCCAATCGGCATTGCCAATTCTTGCGACAGGACCGAAAGGAAAGTCCTTGCCGAGGGCGCCTATTCCAATAGGTGGCTGAAGCGGTGGAGCAGCGCAAGACGGCGATAAAGGCCAAACAAGAAAACAGGCGGTAAGCAGGGGTCCAATCGGACGGGTCACGGGGCACCCCCAGACAATAAACAGGCCCATTTGGCATGTGACTGTTCAGCTTAAGCTTTGGCCCGACCGGGGGAAACTACCAAATCCTAATGGCGGGAAAGAAAAGGGCTCATCGAACAGGGCCTACTAGGAGACTGTTGGCCCGTTTTCTGTGGACCAAGTGATGACACGCTTGGCCTGGACCACCTGGCTAAAGATGTGCGGAGTCATTGACGCTCAAAGATGCTCAATGGAGCGGCGCCGAGGGGGTGGGGTTCAAATCATTTCAACCTATTTTCGCGCCCGCCATGAAGTGCGCATTAGGTACTAATAACCGCTACCAGGCGAGGTCGGTTGATGGCCGTTCTACCACCCGTAGCAGAGTGGGGATGCTTTCCATTGCTTTCCACGGGGGGGCTGGCGAAATGGAGAGAACCAAATGGGTGCGCCCGCCGGCCCCGACGAGGCCGCGTTCGTGATCCAGGACAACGATATGTTGGCTAGCCCGAAGTGACCGGTATCCGACGCTATGGCCAAACTATTTGGAACAATCATTTTGGTTGGTGGATTAACTGTGACCCGTTCAGTCCCGTAGGAGACTTAGAAGCACTGACAAAACCCCTGGCGAAGCTGGGTAAATTGGGCAACTAACCGGTCTTGTCAGGGCCTCTTACTAACCCCCAAGCACATCCCTCGGTTTGGACAGTCCGGGCACGCTTATTCTTTTTCTGTTTGGTGTCCGGTGGAGTCACCCAGCTGCGATATGCTATAACAGGGCGTGTCGGCCTGGCCGCCCCACCACGGAGGGTGCTTCATGGATGAAGATCATGACTTCCTCGACCTTATTCGCCGTGTTCGCGCCAGTGACCACACGGCTGCCGCCGAGCTGGTAAAGCGCTACGCACCGGCCGTGCGTCGCGTGATTCGCCTCACGCTGCGGGACTCGCGCATGCGCCGCGTCCTGGATTCGACGGACATCTGCCAGGGCGTCCTCGCCAGTTTCTTCATCCGCGCTGCATCCGGCCAGTACGACCTCGAGCGCCCGGTCCAGCTCCTGCGGCTTCTGGCCGTCATGGCCCGAAACAAATTGGTAAGCGAAAGTCGCACCTATTACGTCAAGCGGCGCGAGCAACCCGGCCCCGCGGTCGACGCGATGCTCGCCGGCCTGGCGGCGCCGGAAACCGGTCCAAGCGGCCGGTTGGCGTGGAAGGACTTGTTGCAGGAAGTGCGTCGTCGGCTGACCGATGATGAGCGCCGCCTGGCGGACCGGCGTGCAGAGCGGCGCGAGTGGTCGGAAATCGCTGCAGAAGTCGGTGGCAGCGCCGAGGCTCTGCGCAAACGGTTGGCCCGTGGCCTCGACCGCGTCTCCAACCAACTGGGATTGGAAGAGTAGAATCATGGATGACCTCAACTTTGCGTCGGCGAGAGCCGACCGCGCCCGGGCCTCCATCGAGGCCCTGCTTGATGATCAGAGCGGCTGCTGGCGCCGGGGTGAGCGACTTCCGGCCGAGGTCTTCTTGGACCGCTGGCCGGGGCTGCGTTGCGACACCAATGCCGTCCTCGACTTGATCTACCATGAAATTCTTCTGCGCTGCCGTCGTGGCGAGCGTCCGACACCGGAGGAATATGCACGGCGCTTCCCCCACTTCGCCGAGCAACTGCGTGCACATTTCGAGGTTCACGAGGCTTTACTCACCGATGAGTCGACGACGCCGACGGTGCTGGACGTCGGGCCGCCGATCGGCCACACGATGGCCGAAACGCCGGCCGTGGACGGGTACGAAGTCTTGGGCGAGCTAGGCCGCGGCGGCAACGGCGTGGTCTATCGGGCTCGGCGCATCGGCCTGAAGCGGTTGACGGCTCTCAAAGTGCTGCGTGGCGGCCCGGCCGCCGACCCGCGCGAGGCCGCCCGGCTGCGTGGGGAGGCGATGGCGTTGGCACGTATCGGGCATCCGAACATTATCCAAATCTATGAAGTGGGTGAAACGGGCGGACGGCCCTTCCTCGCTCTGGAGTTCGCGCCTGGTGGTAGCCTGGAAGCGCGGTTACGTGGCGGGCCGCAACCGGCGCGAGATGCGGCCGCGCTGCTGGAAACGCTGGCACGGGCCATCCACGCCGCGCACCGGGCCGGCGTGGTGCACCGCGACCTGAAACCTGCCAATGTGTTGTTCGCAGAGGACGACACGCCCAAGATCGCCGACTTCGGCCTTGCCAAGCGGCTCAACGCCGACGATGCCCAGACCTGCACCGGCGACATTCTCGGCACGCCGAACTACATGGCTCCCGAGCAGGCCCGGGGCCGCAGTGCCGCGGCCGGACCGGCGGCAGACGTCTACGCGCTCGGCGCCATCCTATACGAACAGCTGACCGGCCGGCCGCCGTTCGAAGGCGATACGGTCTGGGATACGCTGGAGCAGGTGATCGGCTGGGACCCGCCGCCGCCGCGTCAACTTGCCCCCAAGGCGCCGCGCGACCTGGAAACGATCTGTCTGAAATGTCTGCACAAGGATCCGATGCGCCGCTATGGCGGCGCCGACGGGTTGGCCGATGACCTCGCCCATTTCCTGGCCGGTAGGCCCATTCTGGCGCGGCCCACGCCTGCGTGGGAGCGAACCTGGAAGTGGATACGGCGGCGGCCCGCCGCGACAGCCGGCGTGGCTCTGGCACTGACCCTGACCGCAGCGCTGGCCGTGGCGCACGAGGCCGACCTGCGGACGAGGCTGGCGCGGGCCGAGCGCGAGGCCGCGATTGCTGATGTGGACCGGCTACTTCAAGGCGTTCAAGGTCAGGTCAACGCGGGGCACTGGTCAGAGGCGAGCGACCAGCTCCACGATGGCGCGCTGGCGCGCCTGACGGCGGCGCGGGTGTCATTCCCGTCGGACCCACGGCTCGTCGAACTTGCCGAGGCGGCCGACCGGCTGCAAAGTAAAATTGACGGCCGGCTGACGGATGAGTCGAGGTTGCGTCGTTTTCGCATCCTGCGCCACGATGTCGGCTTCGACGCAACCCCATTCAGCGGGTCGAACGCGGGCGACCGCCTGCGGCGGACCCGTGCGGCCGTCGGCGACGCGCTGCGCCTGTTCGAACTCGTGCCCGACAGAGGCTGCAAGCCGGGACTGGAAACGCCTTATTTCACAGCCGCGGAAAAGAACGAAATAGAGGAGGGGTGTTGCGAATTGTTGCTGGAGCTTGCGGATGCGGAGGCCACCGTGACGGACGGCGAAGCCGACCGGGTCGTCGCCTTGTTGGACCACGCGGCCCGGCTCGGTGTCGAGACGCCCCTGATCACTGCACGCCGCGGTGGCAAACCCGCGGGCGGATCGCCGCTGGCGCTGACCCATGGCTTCGAGTGGTTCCTCCACGGAAATGACCTGTGCCGTGCAGGGCGCGTGGCGGAGGCCATCGATGCCTACCAAAAGGCTTTGACGATTCAGCCCGACCATCTTGGAGCGCGTTACGCGCTGGGAGTCTGTTACCTGAAGAATCGACCGGAGGTGAGCGAGCGCAAGGCCCACCTGCTGCTGGCCCGCGAGCATCTTACTCGCTGCGTCCAGCAGCAAGGCGACCGTGTCTGGCCGTATCTGCAACGCGCGATGGCCGAGGACGAACTGGGCGACTCCACGGCCGCCGAGGCCGACTACAGCAAAGCCGAGTGCATGCTCAGGGATGCGCCCGACCGGACGACCCGGTATGCCCTGCACGTCAATCGCGGAGTCGGCCGCATCAAGCGGCACGACCCTGCCGGGGCCGTCCCCGACCTGAGGCAAGCGGCCGCACTGGAGCCGGGTGAGTTGCCGGCTTATCTCGACCTTGCAAAGGCATACCAGGACCTGAGGCAACTGCCCGAGGCTTTGAAGCAACTCGATCAGGCAGCCACTCGGGCAAAGCCGGCATCCCTGGCCATTGTCTTTCGCAGCCGTGCCAAGGTCCATGAGCAACAGAATGATTGGAAGGCGGCGGTAAGTGACCTGGAGCTGGCAGTCCGCCATGAACCGGCGGGGACGTTGAGCCCGGCCGCGGCGATCGATCGCCGACTCATGGGCCAGTTGCTGCTGAAAAATGGTCTGATTGACGAGGCTCTTCGGGCTGCGGATGCCGCCCTGGCGGCGACCCCCGATGACCCGGCGCCGCAGCGGCTCCGCGCCGAAGCGCTCCTGCGCCTGGATCGCTTCGCGGAGGCAATTCACGCGCTCGACCGGTACGTGGATGGCGAGCGCCTGGCGGGTCGGCGCCCCGAGTCGCGGGTTTACCGGGCGCGTGCCCAAGCCGCCGTCGCCATCGGCGATTACGTCGTAGCCGCACAGGATTATTCGCGGGCGCTGGATGGTGACGACCAGCCAAGCACTGCCGCGGACCACGCCGGCCGCGGGTGGTGCTATGTCATGCAGGAGGTCTGGCCGCTGGCCTTGCGTGACTTCGAAGAAACGGTTCGACTCGACCCGGGCAATTGCGACGGTTACAGTGGCCGAGGCTATGCGCTGGCGAGGTGCGGCCGCCTTCGGGAAGCCGTGCGGGATGCGGACAAGGCATTACAACTTGGTTCGGACGAGCCCCGCACTCTCTACAATGCGGCTCGCATATTCGCCCAGGTCGCCTCCGGAGGGGCCGCGTCCGGAGCGGTTGCGGCCGGCCCCAACGACCGAGCCGAGCGGCAGCAACACCAGGAACGTGCTGTCGAACTGCTGCGGAAAGCGCTGGCAGCACTCCCAAAATCGCAGCGAACCGATTTCTGGCAACACAATGTCAAGCATGACGCAGCCCTGAACCCGGTCCGCGCGACCGCTGGCTTCCGGGGGCTGGTCGCGGTCTACACCGCCGGAGTACCGTGAGCCTAAGGGGCCACGAACACCATGGAAGGGAACACCGGCATGTTTCACTTGCAGACGATACTTCGGCTCGGTTCCGCGGCCCTGTGGTGGCTGCGGCAGCCCCCAGTGAGGCCGTCGTGTAGGAGGCCTTCTCTCGAATTGCTTCCCGACCGCATTCTTCCGAGCATTGACCTCGTTAGCCCCGTGCACCCCGACTATTCGCTGGATTTGGCCGAACCGGGAATTGAGCACATGCGCTTCATGGAGGTTCCAAAGTCGGGCGATTTGGTGAGATACTGGGAATCCGGCCCATTCTCCCTGTCCGCCAAGGAAATGGTCGACATCATCGGAGGTCCATCTCATGAGGAGCAGTTTGATACGCCCGTGGTGACGCGCGGCACGGTGGAAATCAACGGCGAAGCGTTTGCGACGCTGAACTTGGGATTTGGCTCTTCGGTCACGGCCAGTTTCGTCTTTGCAGGAGAGGGGGCCGGATCAGCCGGCAACCCCGGATCGGCTACTTACGACAGGCCACTTCTCCTGGGTGGCCTTTTGGAACTGTACGCCGATGGAGGCGAGAGGCGCTTCCTGATGGATTACCACGGCTCGGAGAGGGCCTGGCCCGGCGCGTCATCGCTTTTTGGGCTGCTGAGAGCCGAGTACACCGGAGACAACAAGGCTACACAACTCGAGCCCGGCGGCCGGCCGGCCGTCGGCGGGCCCGAACCGACGGAGGCCTCGCCTCTTTCGGGGACGACAGGGCCGTCCCTGGCATTATTCATGGCGGGGTGGGCGGGTGGCACGCAGATCGCCGGAGGCCTGTCCACCCCGTCGGCGGACGAAGCAGGCGTGAACGCGACGGCCGAGGTTGCCGTCCACGCTGCCGGCAACCCTGCGGACGTGTTGCTCACGGTGGACACCGTGTTACCGGACGCCAAGGCCGATCTGGTTCGTTTGCAAAACGCCGATCTCGCTATTGTGCCGACCTACGTGGTCGGCGCCGCGCCTGCCACCCAGCTTGCGCCGCCGCGCGTGGACGACCGACCGGACCTGGGCCTGGCCGCCCAGGTCGTGGGGCTCGACGAGTTTCCTGGGGATGGGTGCCTCACGCCCGCATCCACGGATGGGTTGTTCGAGCAACTGGGGTGGGCGGACAGTGGGCGCGGCGTGGCAGCCTGCAGCCTGGACTTAGGGGGAATGCAACCTGGCGCGATCGATGTCGGTGACGAGGACGCGGCGCAAGCGCAGCAGTCCGCCGTGCCGACGGATGCCGCACCTGCCTTCCGGGAATGGCTGGACGGCCTCTTGCAACAGGATGAGAAGGGCGCGGCGATGGTCCCCGTGCTTGCGCTCGGAGGGCTGATGGTTTTTGTTTACTGGCGCGGTTTGCATCCCGACCGCCTTGGCGACCGTTCAAAATGACCCCAATGCCGTCAACGGCGGCTACTTGATCCCGTTCGAGAGCGTTGACCGCCTTTGCGATCGCATCTGCACTGGCGACGAGTTGCGCATCGACGTGGCCGCCAGCCGGCTACACAACTTGATCACGGGCGAGCAATGGAACCTCAAGTCTCTCGGCGAAATCGCGCCGATTCTTGAAAAAGCAATTAGGTTTATTTGGGTGGAGCGCCACTCCTCCGGGGCCGCTCCATTGATCAGCTTTGAGCGTCAATGACGCCATCCCCCACCCTGTTGGTCCGATTCTCCGGGCCAAGAAGATCGTTTCACGTCACCGTCACCAGTAGAGAAACGATCTTTTGTGCCGGAAGCCTTTGCAAGGATAGGTCTTACGAAAGATCGTTTCTCGACCCCCTCACACACCCCCCCACGCCGGTCAGAAACGAACATTTAGCCCTTATCACGCTTGCCAAAAATGTCTGGAGCTGCCCTAGCCCCCTTGCCTAGCTTGGCACCACCCGATTCAACGTTACCCTGGTCGTTCGGCGACAAGAACGCGGTCGACTCCGGTTTCTTTATTGCATTAGGCATCTAAGCGACTTAGCCTAGCGATGTTTGTCGCGCGGCTACCTGCCGCGACTGTTCCTGATTTAGACGGAATGGATTCTTCGAAGAATTGTTCGGCGGCCGGAGGGCGGAGGTTGGACATAACGTTGCTCGTTGCTTTGCTTGTCGTCCCGCTGGCACTCGGTGTGGGCGTCGCGGTCGGTCGCCGTCGCGGGCCGGTAGTCGGGATCGCGATGGGCCTTGGGGTGTTGGTGGCAGCGGTCATCGGGTACGTCGGGCTGTTCGCGCTGTCTTTGCCAATGTGACTCGGAGGGCCGCAGGTGGTCTTGGCAGCTTAGACTTGGCGTTCGGCGGCTTTGGTTGGATGAGGGGTTTTAATGGGCTGGTCGCCGCTAGACGAAGGATCGCCATCCGACGACGCGGTCATTGGCGACGAGCCGTTCGATTTGCTTTCCGACTGCTTCCGAAGAATTGCCCGGTTGTACAAGCGCGACTTGAATCGAAAGCCAAGCTTGCGAGAGCTTGTTGGCACCGTTCAGTCGGTGCTGGAAGCACAACTTCAAGACCACACTTCGGACGGTGAATCAGCGGAACTTGTCTCCTTGAGGTTCAAGACGCGGAAAATCCCAAAGAGGCAGAAGTATGCCAGAGGCGATGTTCTTAAAGCAGAGGCAGCCAATGGCGAACCGATTTACGCCCGCGTTTTTGAGATGCATCCCCAGATTGGGCCATTTGTCGGAGTATACGATTCTTTGGGAATGCCGCCGACGGATCTCGATGCAATAATCAAGCGGTCGCTCGTGGTAAAAGTCTTTCCGATCCACCGCGAGATCCTTGAAAAGCGTGAATGGCTAGTTATTGGAAACAGGCCTCTAACGGCGGCAGACCTGAAGAAGCCGAGAGGGCCTCTTCAAATCTCCGGCAGCAATGAACAATTGGAGGCGGCCAATTACTATTTCGGGTTGGGACCGGCTTGCTTCTACAACATCGAGGATTGTCTAGTCAGAAAGTAGGGTCACCGCCAAACGAACGGCTGAAGCTGCCCGAGGCCGTCATTCTGGTTTTCCGGGCGTAAACGTTTTTGCAGGCGGCCCCGGCGGCTTAGCCTCAGCGTTCGGCGAATGAAAGACTTGGGTTGTTGCGGAGGGTGCGGTAACGCTTTAGGGTGGGAAACATGAAGGCGACCGTTTACGTTGAGACGACTATCCCGAGCTACCTGACGGCTTGGCCGAGCCGGGACTTGGTGCGAGCGGCGCACCAGCAGATCACCCGCGAGTGGTGGGCACGGCGTGAAGGGTTCGACCTGTATTCGTCGCGGCTAGTCGTGCAGGAGTGCCAAGCGGGCGACGCGCAGGCAGCGGCGGATCGGCTGGCGTCCTTGGCAGGCATTCCCCTCTTGGAGCAGGAGACTGATGCGGGAGGGTTGGCCGGCGCACTCCTGCGCGACGTGCCGCTGCCACGTAGAGCAGCGGCGGATGCGCTGCACATCGCCACAGCTGCGGTTCACGGCATGCAATACCTGCTAACATGGAACTCTACGCACATCGCCAACGTGGCGCTGCGCCCGCAGATTGAAGCGGTGTGCCGAGCTGCCGGCTTTGAGCCGCCCCTGATTTGCACGCCCGAGGAGTTGCCGACGGAGGGTTTGAGCCATGACTGAAGATGACGTGTTGTGCGAGGTGAGGGTGGCGCGGGAGGCCTACGCGCGATTGCACAATTTCGATGTGCGAGCGATGGTGGAGGATCTCCGGGCTCGCGACGCGGCCGGGGATTGGCCGGTGGTGCGCCGCGCACCCCGGCGTCCCCATCAGGTTGCGGAGCCTGCGGGAGCGCCGCCGAACTATAAGGTTCAGACCGGGGCCACATGACCATTTTTTCGAGTTAGTTCGGCGGAAAAATGAGGGCGACTCCGGTTTCTTTGTTGCATTAGACGTCTGAGCGGTGTAGCGATGCGACGTTGTCGTGCGGCTAACTACCGCGACTTTTTCTGAGTTAGACGAAATCTATTCCTTCGAATGTTTGTTCGCCCGCCGAGGCGAGGTTGCGCATATGTATGCCAGCTCCCTGGTCCAAATGGAGGAGTTGCTCGTTATGGCGGCAGCAGTACACGGTCTTGGTCCGAATACTCGGTTAACTGGAAACGCTAACAAGGTCGTAGGCCAAGCACTCCAGTGGGCGGGGCAGATGGACGAAGTGCTCACCGCGCGGCCGTCGCAGCTGAGCTTATCTTTCGGCGGCGAGGAATCCGTTTCACTGAAAGGGTATCTCATGAAAGCGGTGTGGTTCCTTATTCTCACGACTGGAGCGCTTATGGCAGCTGACGGCCCCAGCAAGGACGACCCTTCCAAGGGCGATCTCGACAAACTCCGCGGGACGTGGTTGACCGTCTCGTTGGTGAATAACGGCAAGACGCTCGTGGACGAGAAGACCCCGCCGAAGGAAGGGCCAAGCACGAAGCTCGTATACGATGGGAAGACGTGGATGATCAAGGTGGGAGATAAGACCGTCGCCAGCGGGGTGTTCAAGATCGACTCCACCAAGAAGCCGAAGGAGATCGACATCATGGACGAGTCTGGGGTGAAGAATGACAAGACGAAACTCGGCATCTACGAATTGAAAGGGGACACCTACAAATACTGTCTCGGGCCAGCCGGCAAGCCCCGGCCGACAGACTTTACAAGCAAAGAAGGGAGCGGGCACTCCCTGGGCGTGAGCAAGCGCGAGTAAGCTTAGTGCTGATTGCAGGCGTCCACTCGCCGACCCAGTCGCTGCAGCAGACGGCGGCCACGATGCTGGTTTCTAAAGGTTCACGCTCCCTCAGCGCGGCCGCCGGTGCTGAGCTTGGTCGTTCTGCTGCGGAGACGCGTCATGATCTCATCCCGAACACCGGAAGGACCGCTTAACTTCTGTCCGGTATGTAGCACGCATTGCCGCATTGAGCCTTCGCTTCTGACTCAGGACGCGGTTTGTCCTCGATGCGGCACGCTGTTATGGTTCGCTCAAACAACAATCATTGCGAAAAACACGTCACAATCAGTCGAGGCCGCCTTGCACTGGCAGTCATGGACCTGGTCAATGTTGGGCGGAAAGGAGCCTGCGGTGGCGACCGCCGAGGACGTCCGCAAATGGGAACTCAACTTTGGAGTTAAGCTGCCCCTATCTCTCTCGCGCGTCCTGACCTTGCAAAATGGCGGACGTTTGAAGGGAACCGAAATCGACATTTATCCTCTCGGCCTTTTCAGCAACTTGAATCGGAGCCCGTGGACAGAAATGTTGCTCCCGGAATTGAAGGAGAAGGAAAGCCGCGAGCAGATGATTTGTGTCGGCGTCATGCTTGCGGCATCTGTGATTCTCGATTACCGGCAGTCCGATGAACCTCGCGTTCGTAGAATGGATGGCGTGCTCGATGGTGAAATGCGAGGCGAATATGCCTCCTTTGACGCGCTGGTTCGGTCAATCCAGAAGCAGACTGTCTCGATCTAGCGAGGGCCGCTGAATCAGCGGCTGAAGCTGGCCGGCGCCGCTATTCTGGTTTTCCGGGCGTAAACGTATTGCAGGCGGCTTGCCATGCTTTCTAGGCATCGACTGGGTTCTCAAATCCACAAAATCAATAGGGCGACAAAAAACCTCGCGCCCGGACATGCCCAAAACCGCTACGGCGCCGGCGCGGGTCTGGGAGTAGCATCGCCAGGGAGATCGCCCATGGACCAGCGCACCATGTCCACCCACATCTTCTGGATGTCGGGCCGTTCCCAGACCTCTTCACGATGCCCCAGGCCATTGTAGAGAACACGCCCTTTGCCGTAGGTGCGGGCCCAGATGACCGCGAAGTCCTTGTCCTTGCGACGGACGCCTTTCTTGGACAGGTCGACCTTGCCGGCATCGAGACGCAGCAGCACGCGAACGTTGTCGCGCGAGAAGTCCTTGATTTGGTAGATTTCGTCCTGGAGTGTGAAGTTCTGGGGCAAGTGCTCCATGCCGGGGAACTTTGAATCCTCTACGACCAGCGGCGCCTTGAATTCTCCCCAGGGGTGGCCATCGAAGTATCCGCCGAGCATCTTCCCGTACTGCGGCCAAGAGGGAAAGGTGATGGCGGCGCTGTGGATGCCGATGAAGCCTTTGCCGTCTTCGCGGACGAAGGACAACAGGTCTGCCTTTTGAGAGTCGTCCATGTCCAGGTCGCCGTCGGTGAAAAACGCAACGGCATCGAAGGCATCGAGGTTCTTGGCCCCCCACTTCAGCGGCTTCTTGGTGATGGCGGTGCAGTCGGTCCGGAAAAAAGTGTCCCATCGGTGCGAGCCCCGCCCGAGGTTGTAAAGCGTGGCCATTGCGGTGGAAATCGAGTCGTGCTGATATCCTTTGCTCTGCCCGATGACCAATAGCCTTCGCTTCTTCTTCTCCTCCCCGAAGGTCGCATTCGCCACACCCAGACTTACGGCCATAAGCAAGATATACCGAAGGATTCTCATAAGTGCCTCCGACATTTGTGGGCGATGCGGCCAATGCCAACGCGATGTCATCACACCAACTCGAAGCGTAAGCGAGGAAATCACGGCTCCTCGCTTACGCTTCGGGTTGGTGTCGGCCTCTTAGCGGGCCGCATACTGGGGCGATTTGCTGCTCGTTGGGATGGACTCCGACCCAATCAAGTCACGCATGAACTCGGCCGCCAGTTGGGCCTGCTGGTGGGCGTAGCCGATGCCTACCGTCTGGCCATCGACGACGGGCAACGGGTGACATAATTCGTAGCTGATGTAGCCCTGGTAACCGATGGCGCGCATGGCATGAACGAAATCTCGGTAGTACTGGTTAGTATCGCCCCGCATCGCTCCGTCGAAAACATCAAAACCGCGAAGCGTTCCGTCGGCCCGGCGCTCGAATTCGCCGCCGAAGTGCGACAGAACTTGCAGCGGCCCGACGTCTCGTGCCGCCTGATGAATGGCGGCCGGGCTCCGGTCGGGCATGAGGGGAGCGTCGAGGCAGATCTTCAGGGAGGGAGAGTCCACCTCGTGGACCATGCGCAGCACATCGTGGTGATCGTGGATCATGGGCTTGTGATTCTGCAGCGCCAGCGTGATGCCGGCATCGCCGGCGTAGCGGGCGCACTCGACCAGCGCCTCGCGGCACCAGTCCCAGATTTCCTCGCGCGCGAAGGGCTCGTGAACGACTGGCCAGAGGCGCTTGGCAATGTCGTAGGTGGCCAGCAGCGGGTGGCGCGTGACTCCCCACCAGGCCAGGAAGACACGCAGCGTCGGCGCCCCGAGATCGGCCGTCATGCGGATGAGGTCGCGCACGAAGCAGATCTGGGCCTCACGAACCTCGGGCACAGGGCTGCTAAAGTCGTTGTTGGCCGCCACCGCAAAGATGTCGATGCCTTCTCCGTCGGCAAGAGAGCGCAGCTCGCGGCAGCGTGGCGTCGGCCAATCGAGCGGATTGCCGTGCGGCCGCTTGCCGTCGATCTCGATCCCGTCATAGCCATACTGCTTGGCTCGAGTGATCATGGCAGGGAGTGGCAGAGCCTCACCGCGGTACCAGAGTCCCAAGTATGTGATGCTGTAGAGTCCCAGTTTCATCGCAGTTCCTCGCTCGGGTTGGTAAATAGGGGTCAGGATGGTTGCCCGGAAAACGGTAGTGTCTCAGTTTGACCCGTATAAGCTAGAAGGCATGCACAATGTCCCGTGGACTGACTGGCCGTGGCGAAAGGGATTCATTATGGCGGCGCTTATCCCGTTGGTCTTGCCAGCAGTCTTGCTGATCGTCTTCATCCTTGTTGCCCTCTTTCTGGTCCAACTAAGTTTATTCGCCTTTTTCGTTGCCCGGCGATTGCTTTATGGCATTCCGATCCCGAGTCCCCCAGTCGTGGACGACCCACCTGAGCCCAGGGAAAAGTCAAACTGAGACACTACCCGGAAATCAGACCCGGCCGCGCGTGCGGCTGTCACTTGAGCCGTCCGGCTGACCAAAGGATGGCGTTATGGACCAACGCTCGGTACCCAGGATGGCTGAATATGGTAGGACCGTGTCCCAGCTGAATGGCGACCACACGGGACGTGTCACACGGGCCGATCCATGCCAGTAACTTGTCGCTGTTGGGATTGTCCGTGGTCAACAACGGCTTGACCTTTGGAGAGATCCACATATTCTTGTAGGTCTCGTCCATAACCTCGAAGGGCTCCATCGTCTTGGTAATCGGGTGCTTCCCCTCCAGAGTGACCGAAATCCGCTGGTCTCCCTTGTAGGTCGATGAGGGAATGTTGCCATCCTTTCGCAGACGATAGCTGCCGCCAACCACGTCCTCGATCCACCAGGGCCACTCCTGGTAATTGAGCAAGGCGTGATGCAAGACGACGATGCCCTTGCCGCTCTCCACAAAATCGCGAAGATTCTTCTTGCTAGTTTCCTTCAGGTCACGAGAAAAATCGTACATAATTAGCACGTCGTATTTATCGCGTAGATCACTCTGGAAAGCCGTGCCGCTGTCCGTCACTCGTAACCGGCCCAAGTCCTTGTAGCCTTCAAAGAGTGTGTAAAACGAAGTCTCGTGGTCGTGTCCGCCCGTGATAAGCAAGGCGCGCACCGGGTCGGCATTGGGTTGTTGGGATGCCGAATCCGCCGGCCGTTTGACCTCCCCGGGGGCAGCCGGTGTCAACTCTTTTATGTAGATATTCTTGTACTGGACCAGGCTGGGTGGACCGCTCCAGGCGCCGTCCTTGCTCTTCCCGCCATGGTGCTGGAAGGCGAGGCGTCCGCGGGCGGGAAGATCGGGAATGGTGGCCCCGGGGATGACAGTCTTTCCGTTCAGGACAACCTTGACGGTTTTGCCCTGGGCGGTGATCTCGAAATGGTTCCATTCGCCGACCGGCTTGTCGGCCTGGGTGCGTGGCGTGGCGGCGGCTCGAAGCTCCGGCGATGACGCCCGTTCGGTACGCATGCTGTACAATTCCCCCGAGCCGATGGGCCAGCACCAAATGTTGACCTGGAACCTCCCATCGCCGCGCAGGAAGACCCCGGAATCGGCATCCGGCAGCGTCATCCGCATCTCCTTGCCATGAATGTCGCGTGCGTGGGTGCCGTCGGGCAAGATGTAAGGAATATTCTTGTTGAGGAAAGGCGCCTCTTTGAGCCGCCAGTCCACGTGGAGGATGAAATCGCCGTACTCGCGTTCGCTCCAGAGCGACTTGTCGCCCGAAGCTTCGCTTTGGGCATCATAGTCGATGACCCCATCGACGACCTTCCAGTGTCCGTTATCGCCAGCCGGCACTTTCCACCCGGCCAGGTCCTTGCCATTAAAGAGCGAGACAAAATCCTTGGGCGCCTTATTCTCTGCCGCCCATGCTTGGGGAGTGAGCAATAGCCCCACGAACGTAAGCAGGGCGGCGCGTCGCTTCATCATAATCTTGCTCCGCTAGGTGCCAAAGCCGGCATTCACGATTGCTGCCTGGTCGAGTCTATTTGTAGAGTGAGATTCAGTCAGGAACACTTGGCGGAATTGCAGCAACGGTTTCGGTGACCCAGATTCCTTTTCAAAGACTGTTTTGCTGTTACTCCGCTATTCGGCCGGTTGGACGCCGGTTTGATCCCACGATGGCGCCGACGACCGCGCCGGAACATACCCCCATAATCACGGCGAACTTAGTAACAATTCTCTCGTAACTTACTGCGTCCTGCATCCCATTGGTTCCCGGAAGATGCACGGGGAACCAAACTATTGGCGCTTCCCCGATCTGCGCCACCAAAAACAACAAGATGCCACCGACCACGGCTCCCGCTACAGCACACTGACCAGGTTTCACCATGACCAGCGCCTCCATTTGTCGCGCGCCACTTGCAGGCTTGCGAGCCTGAAGCCGCATTATACGAATCGCGATCCACATGGCCTGCCCCTGCCGGGCAGCCGATCGAGCCGCGGCAGGTGGCAATCCAGATCAGGGACGCGCCGATGCCTTACGGCGTCACCCCGGAGCGGATCGACGACGCAATCGCAAAGGCTGCGTGGCGCCGTGTACTATGCTTTTGTACCTCAAGAGTGACAGGCACTTGTCACCGCAGGAAGGAACAGCCGCGAAAGCATGCCGCACGGTTCCGATTTGGCGAGCGTCGAGGCGTGAGCCCGACGTGGAATGATACAACGCAAGCGCGGGATACGTCCACGTCGAGCTCACGCCTCGACGCTCGCCCTTAGGAGGGCGGCGCTTATGCTTGCCCTGAGCTTTGCTTTTAGGACCCTTCAGGGCGAAGTCCATCACGCCTTGATTGGTAACCCACCCTGGTTTGCAGTTGGGCGGTGTGCCATGCTTTCATGGCTCAATTGTGACAGGCTGTTGTCGCCTCAGGAATCGGCGAGCACATTAGAAACTGAACCTGCCGTACTAGCCTGATGACTTTTGTGACGGCTTGAATAAAGCGTGGAAGAGTCTTCGCAGCAAGCCTGGCCTTTCTCCGGCAGAAGGCGGCCTCCTTATCCCACCTGGCCCGTCACGGCTGGGCCTGGCCCGACGGCCTGTGATGCGGTCGATGAGGATGCGATAGAAGACGGTTGTCAACGTTTCGTCGGCCTTGAGATGTGTGCGGGAAGTACAGCCTGGCTCCCACCATTCTGCGTGTTCTTGGAGCAGTTCGTTGGCGCGCCGCCGCGGCTGCTGATCGGGGGCGATGCTTTCCCGCGTTGGCCCGGCTGTTGGCTGGCGAGTTTCGACTACGCGGCGGCGCTCTTCAATCCCTTCGAGTGCACCCGGCAGCTCCTCATACCGGCCGAAAATGAGGATGCTCGTCCATTGATCACTGTTCTCCACTTCGTCCACCTCGACGCAAACAAGGGGATTGGAGCGCATCCACTCGACTTTCTGGCCCAGCGTCGTGAAGCCATAAAGGTAGGGCTCAGAGTAAACGAAATAAACGGGAACGATGTAGGGCTGGTTGTCGTGCGCACACGCGAGCCTGCCGAGCCTCATGCGCGTGAGTGTGTTACTGCAATCCCTTTCCGACATTTCCTGGATGAACATTATCCACCTCCTTACTCTTATAAGCGCTGCCTATCATGGCTTGGCGGCCTCACATACGGAGGAGGTCGATGCAGCATCAAGGGTTATCTTTGCAGATTACAGGTGTTCCTCCGAACTCTCTATCTTTATCAATCAAATTCGCAAATCAAATGCCGCCCTGGTTAGCGCTCGGATCATCATGAAGGCCCGTGCCCACGGCTGGGTACCATGTTTTCGCGGCTCAAGAGTGACAGGCACTCGCCACCGCAGGAAGAAACAGCCGCGAAAGCATGCAAGCAGCCGGCAGTGCAGATCGGCTCGATGCCCGATGCGAGGTCGGCATGATCTCGCGGTAGATGACGCGTTGAGGAAAAGGCGACTGCTCGTAAGCCCCGAAAGCATGGCAACCGGCGGGTAAGGGCCGTCGTTGGTCGATTGCCACGACATATACATCATGTTCTCGACGCCGTTGACCGGTTCCTCAATCGGCGCGCCGATGACATCGTCTACGCTCTGGGCATTGGCCTCGATATAGGCGGCGGTCACCTAAGAGGGCCAAAGACTTCGCGGCTTGGCCACCTTTTAGGGCGCGGTCCGCCTGAATGAATTAACTAGAGTTTGCGCAGCCGGTTACAAAGTGTTAATCTCTGTTAACGCGCCGATGGTCTGACCGCCCGCCCTTGACCGCCGAGGGCGACTGCGAGCCAGCCCACGCCCGCCCTCCGTCATTGCGGCCCAAAGGTGCCTTTGACATAAATCCTGTCACTGCTGTCAGAAGCTCATCGGTTCGGCACCGTAACTGCACGCAAATGGTTTTCGTTTCAATAAACACGATTCATTTGAGTGTTCTCGGAACTCATTCAGCGACCGCCCGCGCGCTGCGGCACGCGGAGAGGTTAGGGATTTAATGGGCCGCGCCAAGGTTAAGGGTGCGAGCCGCCGGGTTAATCCCGACGGAGGGCATAAAGCAGCTGCTCGCTCTCTTCAGTCACTTGGCCGGCCGCGCCGTTTAGCCGTGCGTCGGGACCTGCCGCCGCATTGAGGCCGGGCCGGCACCTCCGCAGTTGAGCAACCATCCCTCAGAAGGGCAACCCCTAGGAGACAACCAAATGAGCTACTTGATAAAGCAAAGAGCCGGCCGGGTGATCTGGCTCCCGGTGGTCCCGCGACTGCGAACCGGTTTGTTTGGGCTGGCCGTTTTGTTGCTTGGCCTCGCCCCGTCGGCGCGGGCGGACATCATTATCGACTTTGAAACCGAACCGAGTTTGCCGCAACAGCCCAACAATTTTGCGGCCGCTGGAGCCATGCAGACTTACTCCAAGGCCGGCGTGTACTCTATCAGCGGCGGGGTGGTCTTGGGCGACCCGTTGGGCCTGCCGGCCTTTGTGGGCAACGGGGGGACTTTCGGGTCCGCCCCCAACCTGTATGGTACGACAGATTTCGGCGATCCGTCCCTACAAGCTACCATCAAGCTGGCGCTGCCGGCGGCGGAGAACATTACGCAAGTTGGCTTTGTCTTGTTCAACGGCCAGAATAACCCAGAAGATTACCACGTACGAGGTGTTGCAGGGGGGAGCTCGTTTGACTTCGACCTGGGCACCCTGGCGGGCGCGGCGAACCCCTCTGCAAGCGTCACTATCGTCACGATCACGAGCGGCGTTGGGCCAATCACGGAAATGGACTTTTTTACGCCGAATTCCATGGTGAACGGGTGGGATTTCTTCGTGGACGATATCAAGATCCACGGCAACGCCGCGCTGGCCGGGGTGCCCGAGCCGTCTTCGATCGTGCTTTTGACCGTCATGGGCGGCCTGGTCACGCTCAGCTATATGCGGCGACGGCGCAAGGACGGGTTGCCGGAGGCCGGCGCTGCGTCCTAAGGACCTGCTGGCGCCGGGCGCCGTGCTTTCGCGGCTCAAGAGTGACAGGTGCTTGTCATCGCAGGAATGAACAGCCGCGAAAGCATGCAAGCGGCCAGCGGTGGGTAAACCAAGGAGACTGTTGGCCCGGTTTAGTTGGACCAAGTGATGACCTCTTTGCACTCCTGGCCGATGCTGAATCTCACACCTCGCGATCGGCGCTAAATTAGGTTTGTTTGGGTGGAGCGCCACCCCTCCGGCGCCGGTCCATTGAGCAGCTTTGAGCATCAATGACGCCGCACCCTGTTGGCCAAGTGCTCCGGGCCAAGAGCTTTACTAGAAGAACTCATCCGAAAGGCTAAAACGTCAGTACCCTGTTTCGAGCATGGCCTATAGTTCAGGACATGGCGACGAAAGTCATAATCCTGTGAATAAGCCGCCGAAATCGTTGCAAAAAGCGAATAGCCCTCCGTAGGATGGGGTCGGGGGCGCGAAGGCACCTTCTTCAGAAAATGCGAGAACAGATGGGCGGGACAGGCGAAAGGCGTTTGGAAGAGATTTCGACGGAATGGTCAATAATCCGCGACCCCGCTGAGTTTGTTATCCGTTACCAGAGGGCCATCCGCAAATACCTTGGCGCTTTGATTCGGAATCCGCATGACGTGGAAGAGGTTCTCCAAGACTTTTTCTTGCGGGTTAGCCAAAATGGCTTTATTCGCGCCAGGCAAGAGCGGGGGCGGTTTCGCGATTACCTCAAGGCCGCGGTTCGCAACGCCGCGATCAATTTTCATCGCCGCACTCGTTTTCCCCAGCCAATGGATTCGGCCGCCCTGCAAAAGATAATTGTCGACATCCCCCAACAAGATGCTGATCAGGTCTGGATCCGCCAATGGCAAAAAACCATGCTGGAACGGGCCATGCGTGCCTTGAAGAAGCATCAAAAATCCACGCCCAGAAACTTGTCCTTTACCGTCTTGGACCTGATTGCCGCTTTTCCGCACGAGGATACAAAAAAGCTTGCGGAGCGTATCAGCGGCCTGCTGGGGCGGCCAATTCGACCGGACGCGTTTCGCAAGCAAGTGAGCAGGGCCCGGCGTCTATTAGCTCGTGCTTTAGTTCAGGAAATTGCTCAAACACTGGACGAACCTTCCAAAAGCCAAGTGCTAGAGGAGTTCCGGGAATTGGAACTCTGGCCCTATGTTAGCGGGTTTCTGCCATCAAACTGGACCTGGACCAAACCAAAACCAAGGTGATGTCTTCTCCCAAATTCAGGCCTGGTTCAAACGAAGGTGACATTGTTTGATCACCAAGTTCAAACCATGTCCGAATTCCCAAGGAAACGATCTTTTTTGGGACGCAAGTCATATTAGATAAACTACTTATAGCTCAGGCTTCTATGGGATGCCGGCCAGAAATGACTTGGGAGGGGGGGGTGTATGAGGGGGTAGTGAAACGATCTTTCCCAACTCCAATGTAATAAACAGGTTGTGCCGAAAAAGATCGTTTCACTAATTGAAGACTCAGGATGAAACGAAAACGAACTTCGGTCAACTCAAGGTATGGAGGCTCTAAATCCAAGACTGCGGTTGTCAGGATCGGAATCTTAATCGAATGACCCTGCTGCCGGAAAACACCAGAATTTGAACCAGGCCCAAATTCACATCAAAATGTGAACGTAACATCAGCTTATTTTTAGTAGTTACGGATAGATTAAGAAAAACTTAGATTCGCGGTCACAGATTCGGAAACCGCGTGTATTGGGCAATGTGCGGACGCTGTGCGCTTTTTCCGACTCTCCATTTCTCTTCACAATCCGCATCAAGACTCACGATCCATACCTTGCTGGCTGCGGAGGAGGTTTTTTATGTACCAGCTACAGAGCCGATCCCTTTGCTTTCGACAAACCTTTCGTTGGGCTTTTACGCTTGTGGAATTGCTGGTCGTTATCGCGATCATTGCAATTCTTATTGGGCTGCTCGTGCCGGCGGTGCAAAAGGTGCGCGAGTCCGCTAATCGAATCGAGTGCAGCAACAACCTGAAGCAACTTGGGATTGCTATGCACAACTATCACGGTGACCGCAATGGGTTACCGATTGATGACAACTTTGGTGTGTTGCCCGGCACTTTCTACACCAGCATACTTCCCTATGTGGAGCAGCAAAACAACAGCCCCTCCGCCGCTGCGCCGGTAAAGATCTACCTGTGTCCCAGCCGCCGAACGACCAATGTAGGGCCGCGCGACGATTATGGCGCCGGTCATCATCCGGACTGGTGGTTTGAGTTTTTCCCCTACTCAGGTTGGTACAGCGTCCTCGGTGGGCCCTATGTCTCAGACCATAACGGGGGCATGAATTCGAACTTCAATGGCGTCAGACTCACCGACATTACCGGGGCCGACGGCACTTCCAATACGCTTCTCCTGTCTCACAAGGGGCTAGCGCCTCTGTATTACAAAGGGGGGAGCCCGCCCGCCGACAATAATCCGACCTTTACCACCGATGTCACTTGGTTTAGCGGCAGCGGCTGGGAACACCATCGCAATCCCACGCTGGCGTTTGCCAAAGACTCGAATGACATTGTCAACATGCAGGAATTGATCGGCTCGCCTCACACCGGAGCCATTCCCTGTTTGTTCTGCGATGGATCCGTACGTTCACTGAGCTATACAGTTGATCCTTTGGTCATCGCCAGGCTATGGGCGTGGAATGATGGCCAGGTTGTGCCCAGTGACCCCGGCCAATAGCGCCTATTCCAGGGAGGAATCTAGATTCCCAGTCACGGATTGTAGGCCGGCTCCCCTCGGTCTGATATTTGGCGCTAGGGTACAAAGAGATTGCTTAATGCAACGCATTAGCCGACTGTTCGGCTGCTGGCGAGAACTCATTGCCGCACCATGAATTGCAAGGCGAAATGGAACAGACCTTATTAGACCCAGCCCACATCCGTCCGGCTCCTCCTATTTCTTCATTCCAACGAATCTCGATTGGCGGAATGCTGTTTATTCGGAAAGGCGAAAGGGTCCGTCTCCGCGGAGTGACCTATGGCCCTTTTGCGCTCAATGCGGACGGCCAGCCCTTTCCCGAGGAAAAACTAATTCATGATGATTTTCAGCAAATGCAAAGCGCCGGGATCAATTCCATTCGCACCTATCACCTGCCGCCGGAAGGGCTGTTGGCCGAGGCTGAAGAAACGGACATCTCCGTATTTGTGGATATTCCCTGGCCGAAACATATGTGTTTTCTAGAGAGCGAAAAGGCCCAGAAGGCGGCGCGGCAAGCCGTACGCGCGGCGGTCGAGCGCGGCCGAAAATATCCGAGCGTGCTGGCCTATAGCATTGCCAATGAGATCCCGCCCTCCATTGTCCGCTGGCACGGCGCGCGCAAAGTCGAGCGTTTTCTGACCGAACTTCGCGATTCGGCCAAGCAAATCGATCCGGATTGCCTCGTTACTTATGCCAACTACCCGCCAACCGAGTATCTGGACCTGAGCTTTCTCGATTTCATCACCTTTAATGTCTACCTTCATTGCCGGGAAACATTTCGCCGCTATCTGTTTCGGCTGCAAAACCTCTACGGTCACAAACCGTTAGTCCTTGGCGAAATCGGCATGGACACTTTGAGACATGGAGAACAGGCGCAAGCGGAGTTTTTGGCCGGGCATGCTAGGGAAGCGATCTTGATGGGCTTGGCCGGCGTCTATGTTTTTTCTTGGACAGACGAATGGCACACGGGAGGGCATCTAATAAAGGATTGGGCTTTCGGCATTACTCAAGCCGACCGATCTCCCAAACCAGCCTATCACGAACTTCAAGAGGTCTTCGAGCGGTCGCCCGCCGAGTTCTTAGAAGAAACGCCGCGAGTCTCCGTGGTCGTGTGCACATACAACGGCGGCCGAACCCTGGAGCAATGCCTCCGGTCGCTTCAGGCTGTTAATTATCCGGATTATGAAGTGATTGTCGTCGACGATGGTTCGACGGACCGCACTCAGTCCATTCTGGCCAAGTTCCCCGAGGTACGTGCGATTCGCCAACCCAATCAAGGCCTGAGTCAGGCTCGCAACGTGGGACTACAGGCAGCGACGGGATCCATCGTGGCCTATACGGACTCGGATTGCTATGTGGACCCGGATTGGCTCAGTCTACTTGTGGGCCAGCTGCTTGCCGGCGAAGCGGTCGCGGTCGGGGGCCCAAACTTGACTCCCGAGGATGGCCGGCTCGCCGCTTGCGTGGCGGCTTCGCCGGGACAGCCCATGCACGTCCTGGAAAGCGATCAGGTCGCGGAACATATTCCCGGTTGCAACATGGCCTTTCGCCGAGAGGCTCTATTGGCCATTAATGGATTTGATCCACAATTTCGCAAAGCCGGCGATGATGTGGATATCTGTTGGCGTCTTCAGCAAGCCGGCCAATGGATCACTTACGCCCCAGGGGCATTTGTCTGGCACCATCGCAGGCAAACCCCTAAGGCTTATCTTCGGCAACAAGCCGGATACGGAGAGGCAGAAGCCCTCCTGCGATTTAAACATCCCGATCGATTCAATGGGCGCGGGGACGGTAAATGGCGCGGCGTCCTCTATGGCGTCTCTTTCCAGGGGCTGCGCCTAGGCGAGTCTCTCATATACCGAGGAACCTTCGGGACAGGCCTTTTCCAATGCATCTATCAACGTGGGCCCGCTCACTGGGCGATGCTGCCCAGCACTCTGGAATGGCAAATAGTTGCGCTGTTTATGGCAGCAACCGGCCTCTACTGGCCGGCTGCTTGGATTGGCTGTTTCTTTATGTTCCTGCTGTCGGGGCTCGTAGCCGTTCTACGTGGCTGGCAGGCCAACTTGGCGCCGGCACACGACCGCTTTTCTTCGCGATTGCGGGTGGCTCTACTGTGTTACGCCCAGCCACTGGTTCGCTCCTGGCAGCGTTATCAAACGCGCTTCTTCGCCTATCACAGTTCACGAAGTGATTCAGATTCTCAGCGATTAGGTAAGCGTCTACTGCCAATGACAGGAAGATTGACAGTGGATTTTTGGAGTGAAGAAGGGCATGACCGGATTCAATTCCTGAATGCGGCAATCAATCACCTCGAACAAATTGGATGGAACAAAACTCTGGATTCGGGCTGGTCTTCCTGGGACATGGAGATCCATTGCCATCCCTGGACAGTCCTGAGAGCCTACACGGTACAGGAAGAGCATGGCGGCGGCAAACATTTGATTCGCGTTGGCTATCGCCTCCGACTAAGCGAGTATGCGAAACCCATCGGCGCAATGTGCATTTTTGTCACAGCCGCCGCGACCGCTCTGCAATCGTGGCCTCTAGCTCTCATTGGTTTGTTTCTTTTGCTCTGCTTGGGCGGCATGTGGATCTCGGGCACATACCGGAGCAGTCGTGCCATTTGTCTTCTTGATCGAGTGGCAAGGGAATTGGGCCTGACACGATGCGATCCCCGCTCGCCGCCACAATAAACAGCTATGAGATCTCTCTACCGATTGCTTCCTTATGTGCAAATAAATCGAACGGGCTTGGCCGCCGTTTTCATGACTATGGCGCTGTCCATTGGCCTTCAGGTTCTACGTCCCTGGCCGGCCAAGCTTCTTGTGGACAATGTTCTTGGACAGCAAGAGCTTTCGCCCGCACTCGAGAGCTTGCTGGACATTCTGCCCGGATCCAACGGTACGCAGGCAGTTCTATTTTGGCTTTGCCTGGGTACGATTATCATCTTTCTGGCTCATGGGTTCGTCGCCTTGATTTATACGTCCATGGCGGCTAACTACGGTCAACGGATGGTATACAATCTCGGAGCCGATCTTTTTCATCATCTGCAACATCTTTCTCTCCTCTTTCACAGTCGGCGACAGGTTGGCGACCTTGCCAGTCGCGTGACAGTGGATTCGTATTGCGTGCATGCCTTGTTTTGCAGCGGTCTCCTGCCCTTAATTCACGCCCTTTTGACCGTGGCCGCCATGTTCGTAATCATGTTTGAACTTGAGCCCACAATGACGGTGCTGTCGCTAGCTGTTGTGCCCTTTCAAATTGGCCTCATTGCTCTTTTTGCCGAACCCATGAAAGAGCGCAGTCGAAAACATCGCGATTTAGAAGGACAGCTGATGTCCACAGTCGAACAGACGCTAACGGCGCTGCCAGTCGTGCAGGCGTTCACGAGGGAAGACCATCAACATGCGCGCTTCCTCCAATTCGCCAAGGATGCGGTTTACGCGCATCGCCGGTCCATCGCAGTAGATATGTGGTTCAAGCTGCTAATCGGCCTAGTCAGCGCCCTGGGCACGGCCGGGATCATGTGGTTGGGAGCCCAGGGTGTCTTGTCGGGCAGGATAACCGTGGGCACGATATTTCTCTTCTTGGCCTATTTGGCTTCCCTTTACGAACCGCTTAATGCCATTGTTTATACCGCTTCCTCGCTTCAGAGCGCCGCTGCCAGTGCCGACAGGGTCTCGGAGGTTTTGAGTATTCCCTCGGACGTGCCTGATAAGGCTGGCGCTCGCGATGTGCGTCTGCACGGACAGGTGCGGTTCGAGAATGTGACCTTTGGCTATATGCCGGACCGCCCGGTATTGAAGGAAATCACGCTGCAAGCCTATCCGGGCGAAGTCGTCGCGCTTGTCGGCCCGACCGGCGCCGGCAAATCGACGCTCATTAGCTTGATGGCTCGGTTCTTCGATCCCTGGTCTGGCCGAGTGACGTTTGACGGTCACGACTTGCAAGATCTCCAGGTAAAGTGCTTGCGTCGGCAAGTCGCCATGGTGTTGCAAGATCCTTTTATTTTCCCCTTCACCGTGGCAGAAAACCTTGCTTACGGCAAGCCTGACGCTACTCCTGAGCAAATGGCTGCGGCGGCTCGGGCCGCTAATGCCGAGGATTTCATTCTTCGCCTTCCCCAAGGCTACGATACGATTATCGGCGAACGCGGCGCTACTTTGTCAGGCGGGGAAAAACAACGACTGGCCATAGCCCGTGCCCTGCTGAAGGATGCGCCGATACTAATTCTCGATGAACCGACCTCCGCTCTTGATGCCCACACGGAAGAACTTCTGCTCCAGGCTCTGAATGTCTTGGTGCGAGGACGCACGGCCTTCATAATCGCTCATCGCCTCTCCACTATCCGGCGCGCGGATCGCATTGTAGTCCTCGAAGGCGGGCGAATTGTTGAATCGGGCACTCATCACGATCTTTTAGAACGCGGTGGACTGTTCGCCCGCTTGCATCGGATTCAATTTGACCGCTCGCCCGCCCTGCATCACAAAGAATGATGTCGAAGAACTGCATGGCCGAAGGTTCTAGGATGATCAATGGTCGCTGGATCGATGGCCCTCTGCCCGATAACGTCCAGCTTGGAATCAATACGATCATTTCGAATCCTGACGCTTTCAAGCGCTTTCGCAGTAGGATTCCCCGGGCTTTGACCATCGGGTCAAACAGCACCATGGATGGAGTTCAGTTTGCCCTGGGCGAGCAGGCCCACATTGAGATCGGCGACTTTTGCTATTTTTGCAATGTCGTTCTGCTGTCGGAACTGCATTTGCAAATTGGAAGCTACGTCATGATCGGCTGGAATGCGACCATAGCGGACACCGACTTTCACCCGTTGGCGCCGGCCCTGCGGCTCGCCGATGCCGTGGCCTGCTCGCCTTTGGGAAAAGGCACGCCTCGCCCCGAAATCGTTCGGCGTCCGGTGATCATCGAGAATGATGTGTGGATTGGCGCCAACGCGACGATTTTGAAAGGAGTACGATTGGGAGCCGGAGCTTTTGTGGAGCCGGGGGCCCTGGTCACCCGCGATGTGCCGGCCCGAAAGCGAGTGACGGGTAATCCCGCGCGAGTTATCGGCGAAGTGTGAAGGATAGATCATGGCGCGAACAATTCCGGGCGATTGGTTTGCTGGATCCATACCCGACAATGTTGTTCTCGACGAAACGGCCTACTTGGAAACGGCTTACTATTTTTCCGAATACCGCAGCGAGGCGGAGGTTGGCGTGAGGATTGGCCGCGGGGCATCCGCCTACGGCGGAACTATGTTCGACGTGGGACGCAGGGGCCAGGTAAATGTAGGTGATTTCTCCCTTCTGAACGGCGTCTGGATTATCTGCGAGGCTCAGGTGGAGATCGGAGCCCATTGCTTGATTTCCTGGGATACCGTCCTGATGGATTCCTATCGAGTTCCCTTTTCTTCAGCGGGTCGCCGAAGATGCCTTGAGAGGTTCGCCCGTCAAATTCCCCGAAAATGGGCCTGCCAAGCGCCTGCGCGCCCCATTCGCCTGGGAAACAACATCTGGATCGGCTTCGGGTCGTGTGTTTTGCCCGGCGTAGCGATTGGCGACGGTTCTGTTGTCGGGGCCCGGGCAGTGGTACGTGATGATGTTCCTCCTTATGTTGTGGTGGCCGGCAACCCCGCACGGATTATTCGGCGCTTGCCGCCGGCGGCCAACGAACCATGATTGGAAAACCACCAACCAAGGGACGCATTATCGTATTTGGGATCCTGTTTTGGTATCCCTTGGCCGGGGTCACGTTTCAGTTCCTCCATTACCTGATTGGCTTGCGCCGTCTTGGCTATGACCCATACTACGTCGAAGATTCGGGTCGCTTGGTCTATAACCCCTGGCGAGGGGAAATAACCGGCGACGCCGAGCCAAACATCGCTTGCATATCCCCTATTTTGCGGGCTCATGGATTTGCCGACCGTTGGGCCTTTCGTGGGAATTATCCGGATGGAAAGTGTTACGGCTTGACACCGAATCAACTGGCGCAACTTTACCAGGATGCGGATGCATTCCTGAACATTACGGGTGCGCAAGAGATTCGCGAGGAACATTTGGCGTGTCCACGCCGCGTCTATGTCGAGACCGATCCGGTGGCCTCCCAAATCCAGGTCGCCCAGGGCGACAGTCAAATGATTGCGACTCTTGCCGCTCACGATTGCCATTTTTCGTTCGGCGAGAATCTCGGTTGCGAGGACTGCGGCGTGCCTGTCACACGATTTCGCTGGCAACCCACTCGTCAACCGGTGGTTTTGGATCTCTGGGAACATGAACCTGATAGAACAGGGAGTTCCTATACAACTATTGCCACGTGGAAGAACAAGGGAAGGGATTTCATTTATCAGGGCGAGACTTATTATTGGTCAAAAGACCGCGAATTTCGAAAAATAATCGACCTTCCCAGCAGGCGCGGTTCAGTCTTTGAAATCGCCCTGAACGGTGACGAGGCCGCTCACACGCTGCTCCGCGATCACGGCTGGAAGGTCGTGAATGCTCATGAAATCTCAGCAGGCATGAATCGCTACCGCACTTACATTCAAAACTCCCGTGGCGAGTTCACGGTTGCTAAAGACCAAAATGTTCGATTGGCGAGCGGTTGGTTCAGCGATCGCAGCGCTTGCTATCTTGCTTCCGGAAGGCCGGTCATAACTCAGGACACCGGCTTCGGCAAGATTTTGCCGACAGGAAGAGGACTGTTCAGATTCAAGACCATCGATGACATCCTTTCAGCGTTTGACCGCATCGAAACCGATTACGATTCCCATTGCCGGGAGGCCCGGGAAATTGCCGCCGAGTATTTCGCCGCGGAGCGCGTAATTGCCAACCTCCTTGATCGTGCTGGCCTGTCCTGAATCGCCCTAGGACAAAACTTCTATCCTGCGTTCTTCATTCCTTTCGGCAGCCAAAGGGAGTATGGGAAATTGGAAGCGGCAATCAATCGAGAGAGCGGCTCGGACAGATTTGTCATCTTTAACGCGGACGATCTGGGTGCTTCCACGGGAATCAACCGCGGCATCCTTGAGTGCCATCGCGAGGGCGTGGTCACCAGTGCCAGCTTGATGGTTACCGGCCGAGCCGTGCAGGAAGCTGTGTCCCTCTGTCGCGATCTCCCGAGTTTGTCGGTCGGCCTGCACTTTGATGTTTGCGGCGAAGATGAACGCAAGTTCGATCTTAATGACTTTCAAGCAGTCCGCGCCGAATTTCACGGACAACTGGACCAATTTCATAGCCTAATGGAACGCATGCCCACGCATGTTGATTCACATCGGCATGTCCACCGGCTAAAGAACCTAATGCCTCTATTTCGGGAATGGGTCTCTCCCCTTGGTATTCCGCTTCGTGATGACGGCGCGGTTCGCTTTGTTGGCGGTTTTTACGCTCAATGGGAATGGCAAGTAACCGACTTGGAGTACGTAAGTCCGCCTTTTCTTCAGAAATTGCTTCAAGACGAGGCAACGCCAGGATGGACGGAGTTTTCTTGCCATCCGGGGTACGCTTCTTGGGATTTTTCCTCTGTTTACCTGGGCGAACGCGAGACGGAATTGCAAACGCTGAAGGATCGACGGATTCGGCAGAAAATTGAAGAATTGGATATTCGACTTGTGAATTACCAAGATTATAGAGCTTGGATGAAGTAAGAATTGTGTTCACCGTCTAGAAATTATTGGCCTCTTTGAAAACAAACTTGTGGTTTTTTTCCGACAGTTGACCGGTTGAAGCTCATTACTTCTTTGGCGACAAAAACTCCTCCCGGTTTCATGAAACCGGGAGGAGTTCTTGCTTCGTTACACACTGTTGGATTCAGGCGCGGGCTTTCCGGCGCCGCCACCACGTTGCCAATCCGGCCAGCGACGTCCCTACGCCGCCGAGGACGATGCTTACCGGTTCGGGGGCTTCCCGGCCACTGGGAGTTCCACCGCCACTGCCGCCACCGGTTCCACCGCCGCTGCCGCCGCCTATTCCACCGCCGCCCCCGCTTGTGCCGGAGTCGGTTACCAAAGCTACGTGAGCGCCAATGGAGCCGAGCATGACGGAATCGGGGTTGCCGGGGGCCGCATAGGGGCCAATGGTCACGGTAAACGTATCCTTACCGAGCTTCAAAACTTGCGTCAACGGACCGGTGAAGGTATTCGCGATATTCGCGGTCGCCACGGACAGTGTGCCGTTGAATAAACCGGAAAAGGAGACGTTCCCCGATAGGTGATTCGACTGGTCGGTGATCGCCAACATCAGTTTGTAGGCTTGGTTGGTAAAGTGATCCGGCGCGGTCGAGGAGGCGGAACTGAAAGTCCCTATATTCGCGGCAACGATGTTGGATGTTCCAGAGGCCTGGGCGGCCGGCTGGACGGTCAAGGTAATGCCGCCGGTCCCGCCCCTATCGGCCGCAATCGTAACGGGACTCCGCGTCCAATCGTAACCCCATGTAATGAATTCGGCTTGGACGGGGGAATCGAAGATCAGAAGCAAGAGAATGAAGCTGGCGAGCACGGCGGCAAGTCGGCGGGACATGAAATTCTCTCCTATCCGTGAAGAGGTGAATCTGCCGTGAGCAGAGGGTGGAAGCTTATGTTGGGAACTATCCGTCTGTCAACGCCACATATGACTAGCCGACGTCTGGTGGGAGGTCCATTATCCGGCAATCCGAAGGTGGTGTCGTAGCCAATGATCAGGCAAGGCCTTGAGGTAACTAGTGCCGTCGCGAAGAAGTTGAGAAATCGTTATTGAGATTTCAATCAAAAGGTGAAAATCTTGCGAAAGACGCTCACTGAGTTCCGATCAGAGAGCCAGCGCCGCCAAGATTAACCGCGGCTTTCATTTCGATCAATAGAAGTACTGTAGACGGCTGCACTTCTCAATATTGGGATCTCTGCTCTACCAAAACAGCATTCGTTTCTACTGATATGCGTTCGTTTCCTATAGGCGCCGCCACCAGGGAAACGATCTATATTGCTGTAAGTCATTTAAGAATATTCTGTTACGAATGATCGTTTCCGCACCCCCCTCCGCACCCCCACACACAAGCCCAAGCAGTCAGAAACGAACTTGCCGCTTCCCGCAAAGAGCAAGCCTTGTGCTCAAAACCGGACAACGAGCGGTTCCAATACTAAAGCTCCGCCGGTCAAATTCTATCCAACCACGAGCATTGCTTTGCCACTTTATTGATCGAAGGTGCCGGACTCCGCATCCCTAAGAGCAAGTAGACATGCGGCTTGCGTCGACCATGGTCGGCGGCACAGGCCTTGCTGTCGCTTTGACAGCGCTTTCCCAACTATGGTGAGAGAAGAGGGCCCTTTAATGCGTTCAGTTCGGCGCGGCTTCACCTTGATCGAGCTATTGGTGGTGGTCGCCATCATCGGCATTCTGGTGGGGCTGCTGCTCCCTGCCGTGCAGAAGGTGCGCGAGGCAGCGGCCCGTTTGAGTTGTATGAACAATCTCAAGCAAATGGGGCTCGCTTGCCATGCCTATCACGACATCCACTTAGCCTTCCCGCCGGGTTACGTGGCCACGGCCAGCTCTCCGGACACGACCCCGGGTTGGGGCTGGGCCGCATTCCTATTGCCGCACATTGAACAGGACAACCTCTTCAGGCAGATCGATTTATCCCAGCCGGTTCAAGATTCGCCAGCCATTCAGACAATCGTCAAGGTCTATCTGTGCCCTTCCGATACGCCCCCTTATTCACCCTTTCCCTTGACGGACGCGACGTATGGAACGATCGCTTTGGCCGCTCCGTCGAGTTATGCGGCCACGGTGGGCCAAGATGCGTCCCAGGTGGATGACCCGGTCGGCGACGGCGTCTTTTATCGAAATAGCAAAACCCGGATTGCCGACATCACCGATGGCACTAGCCAGACGACGATGATCGGCGATCGAGCGTGGGCGCAAACGCATGGCATATGGGCCGGAGCGCCCAACGGCGTCCTTACGCGCCCCGGCGACCGCAACCCTTGGCGTTTCGCGACCGCTTCGCCGCAGGCGCTCATCCTTGTTCATAACAACTGGGTGAATATCCAGACCGACGCGGATGGCGGTCTGGACGATTTCTCCAGCAACCATACGGGCGGCGTCAATCTGTTGTTTGCTGACGGCTCGGTTCGTTTCATCCATAACATTGTCACGGAAGGGCAAGAGCATCGCGACTTCTGGGCCCTGGGCACAAGAGCCGGCAGCGAAGTGATACAAACGCTGGATTATTAGCTACGAATGCAATCGATGCGAATTGGTTCTCATGTCTGTATTCTTGTTCTTTTCTTAGGCTGCGGCCAAAAGACCGGTCCGATTTTGTCTCATGGCAAACCGGTCAGCTACTGGATCGAGGCACTGAATGCCTTGGATGTCAAGGAACGCAAGAAAGCGGTCGAGGCGCTGGGCCATGTCGGCCCAGTCGATTCCGTCGTGATTCCTGCATTAGTTAGAGCGGTCAAGGATCGGGATGCCGCTGTTCGCGGCCAGGCCGTGCTGGCGCTCCTCAACATCGGCCCGGATGCCAAGGAAGCCCTCCCGGTTCTCACTGAAGCGCAGACCGACAAGGATGCAAAAGTTCGCGAGTACGCCGGCAAGGCGATCAAGAGAATCGAAGGGGATCATTAGGTCGTTAGGTACCGCGAAAAAAAGACTCGACCAGGATGGAGTTGCGGATTACGGGCACCAAACTGCTGACGTGGCAATATCTCATTGCTGCAATCATTCTGTCACTGTTCTCCAGGAATCTTTGGGTTGCTTGGCTAACCTGTTCGTGATACATGTGAACAAGCCCCTGGAAATGTTCGTATTACGGCTATGCAGTCCATCCTTCTGCGATTCCTGGCTTTCTTGAGTGCGGCTCTTTTGGTGCCGTCCCCTGGCTGGTGTTGCCCGGGCTATGTTGGGAATCACTCTACCTCTGATATTCCGGCCAAGAAGGACAATTGTTGCTGTCAAGCCAAGGAAAAGTATCCCCAGCCGTCCGCGCCTCCAGGTCAGCCCAAACCGATCCGGTACTGCTGCTGCCAGCCGGACACTGCGAAGCCTTCACTTCCTTACTTTGGATCTGCTGATCCTTGCTTGCTTAGTTCAGTGATCCCCGCCGATCAGGGCATTTTGGCAGTTTCGTTCATCGATTTGGTGTCACCAGGCCACTCGAATCATTCTCCTCCTCTGAACCTCCTCCATTGCGTTTGGCTCTGCTAACCTAGGTCAACCAATTCTCGTGTTTTTTGACCGTAGACCTAGTGCGCCTATTGGGCGCGGTTCCTTTCCAATGGGAGATTACTCATGTTTACGAAACTCTTCGGCGGCGTGGTTCTTGCCGCCGCGATGATGACCATGGGCACCGGCGATAATGCCAAGCAGTCCGCAAAAGCCAGCGACTGTTGCGCGGCCGGCGGCTTGTGTTGCCAAGCCCAAGAGGCTTGCTGCAGTTCCGCTACCCAGCCTAGCGAAATGGCGAAAGCCGATTGTTGTGCGGCGGGCGAGAATTGCTGTGCGCCAGACAGCGTCTGCTGCGCGGCTGCGAAAGAGACAGGGGATTCCTGCTGCTTTCCCGGCAGTTCTTGCTGCTCGGCCGCGTGCTGCGAAAAGTAACCGACAAAAACGACACCGCCCCGGCTCTAGTCAAGGACTTGGAGCCGGGGCCTACTTGTTTATATTTCAGATCGACTGGCCGTCTTGAGCTGGAGCCGCATGGTCTCCTTTGACGGCCTTGCCGAAGTTAGGACGGTCTCCATGATTCGCTGGGAACTCGGAATAATGCCCGGCGGCTTGAGCAAACCCGAAAGAGCGCTCCAGGGACTTTTCTGCTGGCTGGGGGAAACTCCCTGTTCGGCCGATTGCAATTCGTTGACCGAGTAGAAGGCCTTGGGATCGAATTCCTTGATAATCGCCACGACGCTTTCCAGTTCCTTACGCTTGATAACAGTAGATACGACCTGAACGGGTCCTTTCGCGCCTTGGGCATTCAACCGAGTCACTCCGAAGTTAGCCAGCTTCAAACAATCGATTAGGGACTCGGTGTTGTGGTGAGAGGTAATCATCACCATTAAGTTGCCAAGGGCCAGCTTTCTCTCAATATAGATGCCGAGATAGGTGCCTACGCCGAATCCAGCCGTGAAGGCGACATAGCAGCTCAGGTCATTGAGATTCTTCATGATCTGGCCGATGGCGAACAGCCAAATGGAGACCTCAAAGAGGCCCAAGATCGGCGCCAGACGATTCATGCCGCGGGAAACAAAGATGATCCGGATTGTCCCCAGGGTGACGACGCTCAACTCGGCTAGAAAAACGAGAAATGGCAAGCCGGGTAAACCAAGCAAACTACTCATAGAGTGAATCCTTCGATCAGCGCGGGCGGCAGCATTCCGTGAAGAGCAGCGTAATAGCGAGAGACGCCGTGGAGTGACAAGAGCAATTGGGGATTCTCTAAGCCGGACTCAAATTCTTTGACGGGAGCAAACAGCGCGAGGAAAACCGTGAAAAACTATCGTGATTTCTCGCGTTTTCGCCTATTATCAATACTTCATTTATTGCAGGGAGGCAAATGTGAGCGGCAGGTTTGCGCGGTGAGCGGCGGAGTTTATGCCCGCCGGGTTGGCTAACCGAGATAGACTCGAAGATTCGCCGACAAGTGACCAATTCTTGTCACTTTTTCGAAAGGAAGATCGCAATGGACCCCGAACATCTGCAAGCCATCTCGCAACGCGATCAACTGTGGGCGAGTCTGCGTGCCCTTCAGCCCGACATCGATCGCCTTGCCCAAGGGGAATTCGACGGTTCCGACCGAGAACGGCAAATCCAACAGATTTTCGCCAAGGTAATTCAGGCCGAGTTGCAATTCCGGGCCATGGAAGCGAAATGACCCGTTGCTTCTTAGGTTCATTTCGTTGACTGTCCACAAATAATCATTTCTCCCGCGGCCCATCCTTGCTCTTAGTAAGACCTTGCCTTGCCAGGAAGAAGTCTTCCGGCGGCTCAGATTCCGAGCCTATAACGCAAACAATTTCCTGAGCACCGAAGTATTAAAGGGGGCAATGCAATCAAACCTGCGCAGATGGTTTTATTGGCGCAAGAATTACGCTCACCTTTCGTTTACAAGGGGACTCTAGACTAGCGGTCCGAAAACGTCACATTTCCATGATTATTGGCGGTAGATGGGTGGAGGAGTTTTGATGGAGGCGGTGCAGCCGGATTCTGCGGAAACGCAAACCCTGCTCCTGCAAGCCCATACGGGTGATCGACGGGCGTTTGAAGAGTTATTCGCCCGCCAACGGGACAGTCTGCGCTGGGCGATCGAAATACGCTTGGATGCAAAATTGCGTGCCCGCGTGGACCCTTCCGACGTCGTTCAGGAAACGCACCTGGAAGCTTATCAGAGGTTGGCGGACTATCTGGAGCGGCGTCCCATGCCCTTCCGATTGTGGCTGAGGAAGACGGCCTACGAGCGTCTCCTTAAAATCCAACGCCATCACCTAAAAACTGCACGGAGGGCCGTGAGCCGGGAGGTGCCTTTGCCGGAACAATCCTCGCTTCTTCTGGCCGATCAGCTGCTGGCCGACGTTCCAACACCCAGTCAGCAAATTGCCAAGGGAGAGCTGGCCAGAAGGTTGCGCGGTGCTTTAACGCAATTACCGCCGCCCCAACGCGAAGTATTGTTGATGCGTAATTTCGAAGGGTTGTCATATCAGGAGGTGGCTTGCATTCTGGACATCGATCCCGCCACCGCACGCAAGCGTTATGGCCGGGCGTTGTTGCAGCTTCGTCATTTATTGTTGGAAGGCGGCCTCACGGAGTCGGAAATATGAAGGACGCCGTCTGTCTCAATGCCAAAGACACCGCTCTGGAATCCCTGATAGCTCGAGTGGCCGACGAGTATTTGGAACGCGTTGAGCAGGGGGACCAACCGGATCCCGACGAATACGTTCGTCTCCATCCCGAACTGGCTTCCGTGCTTGCTCAGGTTTTGCCCGCCTTGCAACTCATGCGCTCGATTTCGGCCCCTGTGATTGCGTGCGCTGAGGCGCTCACTGCCGGCGGTCCGAATCGGGGTTGTCTGGGAGATTACCGGCTGCTTCGCGAGGTCGGCCGCGGCGGCATGGGCATCGTCTACGAGGCCGAACAGATTTCCCTGGGCCGGCGCGTCGCTCTCAAGGTGTTGCGGTTCGCTGGTGGACTTGAAGCCAAGCATCTTCAGCGCTTCAAGAATGAGGCCCAAGCCGCCGCCCAGTTGCATCACACGAACATTGTTCCGGTGTTCGCGGTGGGAGAGGAACGCGGGGTCCACTATTACGCGATGCAGTTTATCAACGGCCAAACTCTCGCGGCTCTCATTCGCGAACTGCGCCAGGTTCACGGGCTGGATACTGCCGAGGAGGCAGGCTCTTCCGACCTCCCGATGAATTCAGTCAATCGGGCGTCCTTGGATTTGGAGCAGGATCAGCGCTCGGCCCGATTGGATCGGCCGACGGCGGCTGAAACCGTCCCGCCGGCCAGCCAACTCACGGATCGTTCCACCGGGCGAAAAGAGTTCTTCCGGACCGTCGCCCGTATGGGGATTCAAGCCGCCGCCGCGCTCGAGCACGCCCACCAACAGGGTGTTGTTCATCGAGACATCAAACCCGCCAATCTGTTGATTGACGGTCGCGGGAATCTCTGGATTACTGATTTTGGACTCGCCCGCTTGCAACGAGACACCGGGCTGACGCTCACGGGAGATATTCTCGGTACGCTGCGGTACATGAGTCCCGAACAGGCCCTGGCTCGCCACACCCTTATTGACCATCGCACCGATATTTATTCTCTCGGCGCTACCCTATATGAACTCCTAACTCTGCACCCCGTGCTTGAGGGCGCCGATCGTCATGATTTGATACGTCAGATCGCCAACGAAGATCCGAAACCACTGCGGCGCGTCAAACGGGACATTCCCGAGGAACTTGAAACCATCGTCTTGAAATCGTTGGCGAAAAACCCCGAAGAGCGCTACGCCACGGCCCAGGAGCTGGAAAATGATCTCCAGCGCTTCCTGGAAGATCGGCCCGTATTGGCCCGTCGGCCCAGTTTAGCCCAACGGGGCGCCAAGTGGATCAGGCGACACAAACCCATGGTCGGCGCCGCGGCGGGCCTACTTATGCTCGCACTTGTCTTGTCCGTGATCAGCAGCATCTTGATTTGGCGTGAGAAAGGGCGAACCGATGCGGCTTACCAGCGCGAGCAGGGAGAACGCCACAAGGCCGAAGGCAACTTGCGTTTGGCCTTGCAATCGCTGGACGAACTCTGCCTCAAGGTAGCGGAAAAGCAATTGCCCCGCGATCCGCAGCGCGAACGCGAAGACCGCGAAAACCTTCAAAAGGCTCTGCATTTTTATGAAGAGTTTGCCCGGAACAATAGCGACGAGCCTGGCGTGCGCCAGGAAACCGCCAAGGCCTATCTGCGGGTCGGCTTTATCCAGCAAAAGCTTGGTCAAAGCGAGCGCGCGGAGCAATCGTACAATCAGGCTCTTGCCCTCCTTGGAGCCCTGGCTTCTCGCTATCCGGACGAATTGATCTACAAGCAGGAGCTGGCACGAGGGCATCATAATCTGAGCCGCCTTCAGGCAGCGACCGGTCGGTTCTGCGACGCTTTAGCGTCATGCGAAATGGCTCTTCATCTGCGCCAACGGCTGGCAAGGGATTTTTCGAACAACCCGGAATTGTGTAAAGACTTGGCCAACAGTTTTCTCCGAATGGGCAACTTGCTCAAGATCATGGAACGGCATGGTGAAGCGAAAGAGGCTTATCGCCAAGCCCTTCAACAATTTGAAAAACTGGCCGTGGATTCGACGGGGCCCGATTACCAACAAGGTATCGCCTCGTGCCTGAATAACCTGGGCATTCTCATGGTGGAATCGGGAGACATGGTCGAGGCCGAGAAAGCCCATCGCCGGGCAGTCGATCTTTACCTCGATCTCGTCAAGGAGCACCCCGACGCTCCGGACTACCAACAGGAGTTGGCAGCCTGTCAGATTAATTTGGCCAATCTCTTGAAGAAAACGAACCGGTCCGATGAAGCGGAGCGCGTGTGTTTGGAAGCCATCGATCGCTGGGAAGAACTTATCGAAGGCTACCCCATGGTCCCCGGCTACAAACAGGAATTGGCGGACAGCTACCATAATCTGGGGATCTTTTACCAGGAAACGGGCCGGGTCACAGAGGCCGAAAAGGCCTTCTTGGATTCGGTGGCCCTTTACGACCAGTTGAAAGACGATTTTCCCAATTCGAGTAAGTATTGCCGCAATCTGGCCACCACCCTCTATCGGTTGGCGCTGCTGGTGCGCGATCCTCATCAACCGATAGCGCTCCATCAGTTTGGTCCCCTTAACGGCAACCTTCGATCGGGTGGGGACTCCAAATGCCCCGGGCCCGGCAAGGATCCTATGGCGCCCGCTGTTCTGGGGACGCAGGCAGCGGGTCATGGGAGCCGCAAGGAGAAAGGCAAGAAAACCGCCGAATCAACAGTCCGAAATGGGACTTGCCGAGCTTGTGCCGAGGCCAATACGCTGCGCCGAACCAACCAAACGCGTTTGGATATGGCCAGGCATTATTTCGGTCGAGCACACGACCAGTATGTGGATGCCTTGAGGCGCTCCGATAACGACGCCTTTTCCCAAAATAACTTGGCCTGGTTTCTGGTGACGTGCCCGGATGAATCGTTCCGCGACGTTGACAAAGCCGTCCAGCTGGCTCAAAGCGTCGTCAAGGTTTTTCCTGGAGTCGGCACATTTTGGAATACGCTGGGCGTCGTCCACTATCGCAGAGGCGAGTGGAAAGAAGCCGCTGTAGCTCTCAAGGAATCGATTCGACTGCATCCAAGCGGGGGCGATAGTTTCGATTGGTTCTTCTTGGCGATGGCTCATCATCGGCTGGGCGACAGGACCCAGGCCCGCCAGTTCTACGACAAGGCAGTCGAGTGGATGGAAAAACACCAAGAGTTTGTGGAAGAATTGACGCGTTTCCGAGCCGAAGCGGCCGCCCTTATGGCGTCGGAATCCGGCCCCTCCAATAATAGCAGACCCTACAAAGGTTAAGCGATAGCTGGCTATCTGGGCGAAGCGTTTGGGCAAATTCTTTGCGCCTGCCGATGAGTCCACGCGAATATAACCGGTCTTCTGAAGAAGCTTCGATCCACGGTTACGGAAGTGAACAGCCTTTCTCAGCGGGCTGTTCCATGAGGGTCATGCCAATGAAAAGGTTTGCCATGTCCTTTCCATGCGTGAAGTCCTGGATAAGCGCCCTCCTGATTTGTAGCCTGCTTTTGATTGCGATCGTAATGCTACTGGGGATAACAAAGAAACTTGGGGTCAATATGGACGATTTTCACGCTCTCATGACGCGGTTGGAAGAAGAGCGTTCACGCGAGGAAGACCTCGTTTCCCGTGACCGAGCATTTATAGAAAACATCGAAGGCAAGAAGCGGGTGATCGACCAGGTTTTGGCGGAACGGTTATCCTTGCAAGAAGCCGCCGCTCAATTTCACGCCCTGAACCTGCTTTGTCCGGAATACGATTGGGAAACGTTTCGCCGAATCTTTCCTGGCCGGGATGATGAGGAGCGACATTGCCGACAGGTGCTGTATTCTGTCCGCCTGGAAGTCCGGAGCCGGCCCGCTGCCTATGAATTGTTGGCGCGCCTGGAGTCTCAACTTCTGGAAAACTCGGCACATTCTTGAGAGACGACCGGTTGGAGCGTTAAGGTGTCAATGACGAGGAAGTTCGTCAACACTATTGGGTATTGCCGTTCCGTAACAGATGAAGACCGTGCTTTCGAGGGTATGGGATGTTATGAAATGAATCGGCCGGTCTCAAACCGGCCTTAGCTGCCGCGGCGGGGCGCCACCCCAATGGCAAACCGCCCTCCATCCCGACCCCCAACGGGCTGAGGAGATGCGGTGGTACCCCTTTGTCTCCATATACGAGAGTGGAGACAGGAGAAGCCCCGTTGCCCGGGGTGGCGCCACGCCGCGACAGATTGTGCGAGTCCATTTTTCTGCTTACCGTCTTCAATTTCGCCTTCCCCTCAAATACCACAAGTCTTCATCAATCGCAAACAATTGTCATTGATTTGTTCGATTTCCTATTTCATTCAGACTGCCGACAAAATCGTTCGCCGCGTGCGGAATTGTGTTCTATGCTTGATTTGCCCCTCGCGCCGAACTTGTCCACATGCCCTTATCACGTCCCCATCATTCGTGGCCTGGCGGCGTCTTCCCCCCTTGAGCCTTGATTCCCCGAGAGCAAGACCAATCCCCTTTGCACGGATTCCCGTCCACCGTGCCATGTGAAAGTTCATGATTCCGCCGCCGCGTTGGTTGGCGGCGAAGGGGCCAGTTCTGTCTGCCAGGGGTGATTTTTCATGTGGAATCTTTTCTCATTTCGCAAGCTCCGCGAGCCGATTCGCCGTCAACCTATTCGGAAGATGCGTCTAGCTCTTGAAGAACTTGAAGCCCGCCTAACGCCTTCCGGCGGCCTGGATTTTTCCAATGGCTTTGCCAATGCCGCGGGTTTGCTTTCATTCAACGGCACGACGAGCCTCGTTGGCTCGCGCCTCGAATTGACCAACGGCGGTCAAGATCAGGCTGCCAGCGCCTTTTCCCTGGGCCGGGTGGACATTGGGAAATTCAACACCCAATTCACCTTCCAATTGACCAACGCCAGGGCGGATGGTTTCACATTCGCCATTCAAGGGGTCAGTCCGACGGCGCTGGGTCAATCGGGAGGCGGCCTGGGCTACGGCTCCGCACTAACCGGCCAGACCGGCGGCATTGGCAACAGCGTGGCGATAAAGTTTGATTTGTACAATAACCAGGGCGAGGGTTGGAATTCGACCGGGCTCTACACGAACGGCGCCGCGCCAACCGTGCTCAATTCGACCGACATCGGCTCCACCGGCCTCGACCTGCACAGTGGGGACATTTTTAGCGTCGCCTTGACCTACGACGGCACGACCTTGGTCGAGAACCTCACCGACACCGTCACCAATAAAACCGGCACGTTCAATTACACCGTCGACATTCCCTCCTTCATCGGCGGCAGCACAGCTTTCGTCGGCTTCACAGGCGGCACGGGCGGCTTGACTGCGGTTCAAGACATCCTTACTTGGAAGTTTACGCCTACGACGGTCCAACCACCCGTTGCCCCGACAAATCTTTCGGCCTCGGCTGCTGCGGGCGCCGTTAATCTCGCCTGGGCTGACAATTCGGATAATGAAACGGGTTTCAAAATCGAGCGCAAGACTGGCGTTAATGGCGTCTACAGCCAGGTCGCCCTCGTGGATGCCAATGTAACGAATTTCGCGGATACGGGCCTGAGCAATGGAACGCAGTATTTCTATCGTGTTCGCGCCACGAACTCGGCAGGCGACTCGGCCTACACCAACGAGGCGAATGCCACGACCCCGACGCCGCCGGTTGCACCTAGCAATCCGCAAACTACCCTGATCACTCAGACGGAAATCGATCTTGTCTGGACCGACAACGCGAACAATGAAGACGGCTATCGAATTCGACGAGCGACGGCGGGCGGCGCGTTTACGGTGATCGCTACGCTCGCGGCCGGCAGCACCGCCTATCAAGATCGAGGGTTGACGCCGAACACGCTCGAGGACTATCACATCGAGGCGTTCAACACCGTCGGCATTTCTCCCTTTATCGACATCAGCGCGACCACGCAGGCCGTGCCCGTGCCGACTTCATTGCTGGCGACAGCCGGGGATGGGGCGGTGGATCTCAGTTGGACGGGATCTCCGGTCGCGACCAGTTATAACGTCTACCGCGCCGCCACCAGCACGGGAGAAGGCGCGACGCCAATTGCAACGGGTTTACTCAATGCATCGTTTCATGACACCGGCCTGTCGAACGGCACGCCTTACTTCTATCAAGTCACCGCGGTCGAGAGCGGCAGTGAGAGCCTTCGGTCCAATGAGGCATCAGCGACACCTCAAGTGCCCGCCCCCGGAACTCCTGCCGGCCTTTCCGCTTCCGCCGGCGACACACAAGTTTCGCTGACCTGGACAGTAACCTCAGGAGCGGCCAGCTACGATATTTATCGCTCCACCACCAAGGGCGGCGAAGGTACCACGCCTTTCCAGACCAATATCACCTCCACGTCCTTCACCGACTCTGGTCTAACGGATGGGATCACCTACTACTACGAAATTAGCGCTGTCAATGCCGGTGGTCAAAGCCCGCTATCCAGCGAGATCTCGGCCACTCCGCAGGTGCCTGCCCCCGGCGCCCCAGCCAGCGTGTCGGCCCAACATGGTGATGGCCAAGTCGTCCTGGCGTGGTCGGCCTCAGCCGGCGCCACCAGTTATGGTCTGTTTCGCTCGACAGCTCCGGGCGGCGAAGGCAATACGCCTTGGATTTCCGGTTTGACATTCACTTCCTACACCGACTCCGGTTTGGTCAATGGCACCACCTACTACTATGAAATAAGCGCCGTCAATGCCGGTGGTCAAAGCCCGCTATCCAGCGAGATCTCGGCCACTCCACAAGTGCCTGCTCCTGGGGCCCCAGCCAGCGTGTCGGCCCAACATGGTGATGGCCAAGTCGTCCTGTCGTGGTCGGCCTCCGCCGGCGCCACCAGTTATAGTCTGTTTCGCTCGACAGCTCCGGGCGGCGAAGGCAATACGCCTTGGATTTCCGGTTTGACATTCACTTCCTACACCGACTCCGGTTTGGTCAATGGCACCACCTACTACTATGAAATAAGCGCCGTCAATGCCGGTGGTCAAAGCCCGCTATCCAGCGAGATCTCGGCCACTCCGCAGGTGCCTGCCCCAGGGGCCCCAGCCGCCGTGTCGGCTAAAGCAGGCGATGGCCAGGTCGCTCTTTCGTGGGCGCTTACCTCCGGAGCGACCAGCTACGATATTTATCGCTCCACTACTAAGGGGGGCGAAGGGACTACGCCTTTCCAGACCAACGTCACGTCGACCTCCTTCACCGACTCCGGCCTGACTGACGGTACCACCTATTACTACGAAATCAGCGCCGTTAATGCCGGTGGTGAAAGCCCGCTGTCCAGCGAGGTGTCGGCCACGCCGCAGGTTCCCGCACCGGGGGCGCCAGCGAGTGTTTCAGCAAATGCTGGTGATGGTCAAATCGCCCTATCGTGGTCGGCCTCCGCCGGGGCGGTTAGTTACAACATCTATCGTTCGACGACCCCTGGGGCTGCAGGAAGTACTCCTTATTTATATTTAGCCGGATGGACTTCCACATCCTTGACTGACACCGGCCTGACCAACGGGGTCACCTATTACTATGAGGTGAGCGCCGTCAACGCTGGCGGTGAAAGCCCCCTGTCAATCGAAGTCTCAGCTAAGCCCCAGGTTCCCGCCCCTGGAACTCCATTAGGCCTTTCAGCTTCCGCGGGTGATCAGCAGGTTTCGCTAACCTGGACAGTTACATCCGGAGCGACCAGTTACAACATCTATCGCTCCACAACTAAGGGGGGTGAAGGCGCCACGCCTTTCCAGACCAACATTACCTCGACGTTCCTTACTGATTCCGGCCTAGTTGACGGCACCACCTACTACTATGAAGTTAGCGCTGTCAACGCCGGCGGTGAAAGCCCGTTGTCCAGCGAAGTCGCCGCTACTCCACAAGTGCCGGCCCCTGGTGCGCCGGCCAGCTTCTCGGCCGTGGCCGGTGATGGCCAAGTGGCTCTTTCCTGGTCAGCTTCGACCGGAGCTGCTAGTTACAACATTTATCGCTCGACAACCCCTGGTGCTGAGGGAAGTACTCCTTATTTGGCCGGATGGACTTCCACATCCTTCACCGACACCGGGCTGACGAACGGGATTACTTACTATTACGAAATCAGCGCCGTAAACCCCGGCGGTCAGAGTCTATTGTCCACCGAAATTTCGGCTACGCCTCAGATGCCCGCGCCCGGGACTCCAACAGGCCTTTCCTCTTCCGCCGGTGACCAGCAAGTTACACTGACCTGGGCGCCCACCTCGGGAGCGACCAGCTTCGATATCTATCGCTCCACCTCCAAGGGCGCCGAAGGCACTACACCTTTCCAGACCAAAGTCACCTCGACGTCCTTCACCAACCCCGGTCTGACGAACGGAATCACGTACTACTACGAAATCAGGGCCGCTAATGCCGGTGGCCAGAGCCCCTTGTCCAGTGAGGTATCGGCAACGCCCCAGGCACACACGAACTCGAACAAAGACGGCGATTCTGAGGACGAGAAAAAGGGCGATCATACCGGCGAACACAACAACAACGTCCAACTACGCCTGAGCAGGTTGAGGAAACTCGCATTCGAGATAGCCAACAACATCACGCTTGCACTAAAAGATGACGGTCCTTTGGCCTCGGCAACCTTGGGCGTACTTGGAGACGGTTCAACTCATCAGGGCAGCCAAGAGGCCATCGGCAATGCCTTGCCAGTCAACAAGGTCAAGCATTTCAATAACAAGGAAGTGGAAACGAACTGGACCGACCCGTTCGTCAAATGGGCCTCTCCCTTAAGCAGCGCTGCGAACTTGAATGGCACCGGCCTCAGCCTGCACACCAGCAAAGTCCTCGGCCTCGACATGAGTTTCGATAGCGCAACGGTTGACGCGCCTGAGACTAGCACGGGCACCGGAACCTCGGACACCAAGTCAAATGAGAAGGACGCTCGTGAGGCTTCAGGCGATTCGCAGGAATAAGCCTCTTGATCGGCGGCGCCGGCGCGCAACAAGAAATCGTAGAAATCAATGCCTGCCCGGAGGGGAGGGCCATTCGGCTCTCTCCTCCGGGCAGTTGGTTTTAGAAGACCGTTTAGCGGCGAGCCTCCGGCGAACGCGTTGCAACGCGCTCGCCGGAGGCTCGCCGCTAAACGGTCCTAGTCCTTTCGTCGCGATCGCCGGCGCCAATGTCACGGAATAGTGCCTTCAATCTGGACGTCTCCGTTGTTGGCGGTTAACTTGCTGGAAGGATATGGTAAGTCCCGCCACCTTCCTCCAATAGCCAGGGAGGCCTTGCCCGTGATTATACGCGCTTTGATTCCGTTCAGCCTTATGCTTGGGTTGGTATTGACCGAGTCGGCCTCTGGGCAAACTCCGATTCAAATCAAAAAAGCCCAGGATACCCCCAAGGCAAAGGAACAAGTCTCCTCGTTGCTTGAGGACATCCGATTCCGCCATGATGACAAGATGATAATCGCGGTGGTCTTTACGCCGGACGGTAAGACGGTGGCCACCTGCGGCTGGGATAATCTGGTACGCCTTTGGGACGTCAAAACCGGTCAAGAGGTTCGTTCTTTGCGGGGCCACACAGAAGCCGTTATTACCGTGGCCATGCATCCCGATGGCAAAATGCTGGCTTCGGGAAGCAATGACAAAACCATTGCGCTGTGGGATATCGCCGGGGGCAAGGAAATCCGACGCCTGCACGGGCATACGGCGGCCGTGTGCCGAATTGCCTTTTCAGCGGACGGCATGGTGCTGGCTTCGAGCGGATATGATAATTCCGTCCGTCTCTGGGACGTCGCCAGCGGCAACGAACTCGCGACTTGCACGGGGCATAGCCAAACCGTTTATGGACTTGGCTTCGCGCCGGACGGCAAGGCAGTCGCTTCCGGTACCAATAACGAGGCCATCCGGATTTGGGATGTTCCCTCCGGCAAGGAAATTCGGCAATTTGGCAATGCGGCCGGGTCAATCAGCACGCTGGCTTACTCCCCAGACGGCAAGACGATTGCCACGGGAGGAGACCTGATCCGTCTTTGGGAAGTGGCGACCGGCAAGGAACGCTGGAGCACCCAGCCGAGTCCCGGGGGAGCCGACGGCCAGGGGCATTTCTGGTGTGTCGTTTTCTCGCCGGACGGCAAGACCATCGCCTCGTCCAGCCCCGACAGTTCGATTCGGTTGTGGGAGACCGCCACCGGCAAGGAACGACGGCTCGTGGGCAAGCACGATGGCGGTGTAGCCAAGGTTGCATTCTCCCCCGACGGCAAACTTCTCGCTTCTGCCAGTCATGACAAGACCGGCCGGCTTTGGGACTTGACTAAGATCCCCGATGCCCCGGCACGAAAAGAAAAAATCAAACCAGACGATATCGATTCACTCTGGAGTACTTTAATCGAAGCCGACGCCGTCAAAGCCTATCAAGGGATCACGACCTTGGAATCGGCTCCCGACCTGGCGTTGCCTTTTCTCAAAAAGCACGCAAAGCCGGTTGAACAACAGATCGTTACGGCCACGGTCGATCAAATCAACAAGCTCATAGCCGATCTAGACGCCGATGAATTTGCCGCCCGCGAAAGCGCCTCGGAGGAATTGAGCAAGTTGGGTGAGAATGCTGGCCTGGCCCTGCGCAAAGCCCTGGCCGGGAACCCCTCCGCAGAAGCCAGCCGGCGCATTGACAAGTTACTAGAAGCCTTCAAAGGTCCAACGATGACGCCAGAGGATCTGCGTCTAATCCGTGCCATCGAGGTTCTCGAAAACATTGGCACGGGTGAGGCACGGGCGATTTTAAAGCGTTTATCTGAAGGGGCCCCGCAAGCACAACCCACCCAGGAAGCAACCCAGGCGCTCGCCCGCTTGGAAAAGCGTATGCCTGCCGCACCTTGAAACCTGTCCATCCAAAGATGGATCATAGGAGTCTAACCATGCCTTGGTCTATTGCCCATTCGCCTTGCCGAACCGGCTGGCGTTCATTCATGGCAGCGGCGCTGGCTCTTTTTGCCTTCGTAGGGAGCCTGTCCGCCCAGGTAAAAACTCTGCCGGCCACACCGGCGCCGCCGCCTCCCGCAGCGCCAGCCAAGCCCGCCGAAGGAAAAGAAGCTCCGGTGCCTGGCGACCCCGGCCAGCCTTGGTGCATCGCCTATTCCCCGGATGGCAAGAGTCTGGCAATGGTCAGCGGCCATCTGACCACAGCCGGGACCGTTATGGTCTGGGACCTGGCCACGCAGACACCACGGTTTCGCAAGTCCGAGACCAAGGGAGTGCGCTGCGTAACCTACTCGCCGGACGGAAAAACATTGGCCATCGCCTGCTACGAAGGCACGATAAAACTCCTTAATCCAACCACAGGCAAAGAGCTTTCCGTCCTGCGTGGGCACACGAATGGCGTTAACTGCGTTGCCTTTTCACCTGACGGGAAGAGACTCGCATCGAGCAGCCTGGATAAGACCGCCAAGGTTTGGGACTTGGCCACGGGCAAGGAGAAACTTGCACTAACCGGTCATAAAGAGTATGTGCTCTCGATCGCCTTTTCACCGGATGGCAAGCTCTTGGCAACATGCAGCGGCAGTTCGATCAATGCGCAAGGCGGCGGCGAGATCAAAATCTGGGATGCGGAAACCGGCAAGGAAAAGGCGGATCTGGAACACCAAAAACTCCCTGTCGAAAGCATCGCTTTCTCCCCGGATGGCAAGACCATAGCCACAACGGGCTGGGACGGGGGCATCAAGATCTGGCTCGTTGAGAGTGGAAAGGAAAAACTGAGCATTCAGGTTGGCGGCTCTGTGATGGCCTGCAACTTTTCGGCTGACGGAAAAGTATTGGCAACGGCTTGCCATATCGCCCAGTCAGGCGCTGGCGAAGCGAAGCTTTGGGAAGTTGCCGGCGGTCGCGAAATTGCCTCGTTTAGTCATCCGGGTCAAGTCTGGATGGTGCGCTTTTCGCCTGATGGCAAAACCCTGGCCACCTGTGCCTGGGACCGCACCGTGAGACTTTGGGAATTGGCCAGCAAGCAGGAACGTCTCGTATTGCAAGCGGCAGGCAATAACGCTTACGAAGTTAAAGCCATAGCTCCCCAAAGTGCGATCAAGCGACCGGCGCCAATAACGAAGGATCTGGAGGCGATATGGACCGACCTCGCCGGCAGCGACGCCAAGCGAGCTTACCAGGGGATCTTGACAGTTGCCCGCTCGGAAAAGGAAGCGCTGCCTTTTCTCAAGGATCACCTGCTGAACCTCAAAGACGAAAAACCTAAACCAGCCGACCCGCAGTTAGTTGCTAAGCTGATCGCCAACCTCGATAACGATGATCCGGATGTGCGCGACAAGGCGACGGAAGATCTCAAGCAATTGGGCAAGGCCGCCGAGCCGGCCCTGCGTGAGGCACTTATGGCCCGTACGTCGGCGGAAGTCCGCGTGCGTCTGGAACTCTTGCTGGATAAGGTGCCCGGAGTCCAAGGCGAGTCGTTGCGAATCGTGCGGGCGACCGAAGCCCTGGAATTCAGCGGATCCGCGGAGGCCCGAGCCTTATTGGGAACTCTGGCCAAGGAAGCGCTGAAGGCGGAATTAAGTGCCGAGGCGAAAGCTTCCCTGGAAAGGCTGGACAGGCGCCCAAATCCCTCAAAATAACGGCTTGGGACGTTAATGAATCGGGAAACATTGCTCGCCCGCGTCCTGGATTGCGGCATTGTCGCCGTGATCCGTACGCCGGACAGCCGACAGCTGGTGGAAGTCGCAAAGGCGCTGGTCGATGGCGGCGTCACGGTGGCAGAGATCACCATGACGGTGCCACATGCCATCGACGTGCTGCGTGAGGTGCGCCAGGCATTAGGAGACCGATTGCTGTTGGGCGCCGGCACTGTTCTCGATGCGGAGACAGCTCGGGCAGTGATTCTCGCCGGCGCTGAGTTTATCGTCGCGCCGACGCTCAATTGCGACGTGATCCGCCTGTGCCGTCGCTATGACAAACTGGTCATGCCCGGCGCTTTCACGCCCACTGAGATTCTGACCGCCTGGGAAGCGGGGGCCGATATCGTCAAGGTATTTCCCGCCGACGTGGTCGGGCCGGCTTTCTTCAAGGCCGTTCGCGCGCCGCTGCCCCAAATTAAATTGATGCCCACGGGCGGCGTCGACTTGACGACGGCTGCCGACTTCCTGCAAGCCGGCGCGTGTTGTCTGGGCGTGGGAAGTCAACTGGTTGAACCCAAAGCCGTTGACCAGCGCAATTTCGATCGCATTCGCGAATTGGCCTTCCAATATGTGGCCGTGGTGAGAGAGTTTCGAAAATCCGTTTAGCGGCGAGCCTCCGGCGAGCGCGTTGCAACGCGCTCGCCGGAGGCTCGCCGCTAAACGCCGTTGAGGAGACGCCGTGCCTCTGGATGTGATTACATTTGGCGAGGCTATGATTCGCCTCAGTCCACCCAGCTTCCAGCGCCTGGAACAAGCCCACAGTCTGGATCTGCAGGTAGGCGGAGCGGAACTCAACACGGCTGTCGCTCTGGCACGGCTTGGTCGATCCGCCGCCTGGGTTTCACGCCTTACGAACAACGCCCTTGGCCACCTCATTGCCAATCGAGCGCGCGAAGCCGGCGTGAATACCGACCATATCGTATGGACGGACGGCGATCGCGTTGGCGTCTACTTCCTGGAATTCGGAGCTGCTCCGCGGGCGAGCAATGTGATTTACGATCGTAAGAACGCGGCCATCGCGGGAATCCAGCCGAACATGGCGGCCTGGCTACAGTTATTCGACGGCGTGCGCTGGTTCCATGTCACCGGCATTACGCCGGCGTTGAGTCCCAGCGCGGCTGAGACGACCCGTGCCGCCCTTCGCGCCGCGCGGGCCGCTCGCGTCCAAACGAGCATTGATCTCAACTACCGCGCCAAGCTATGGTCTCCCGAGGATGCCGGCCGGTGGATGACCGAATTTATGAACGATTGCGACGTATTGATAACAACCGAGGAGGACGTTGAGCGCGTTTTCGGCATCAAGGGAACTAACTATGAAGATGTTGCTCGCCAATTAAGCGTCCGGTTCCCCATCAAGATCGTCGCCATTACACTCCGGGAGAACCCGCTCGTTTGGAAGAATAACTGGACAGCCATCGCGTATCAGGATGGCCGAGTCTTGCGAACGCGATCCTTTGAAGTTGAGATCGTGGATCGGCTCGGGGCAGGGGACTCCTTTGCGGCCGGCTTGATACACGGCCTGCTTGACGGGGATTTGCAAAAGGGGCTGGATTACGGCGTGGCCGCCAGTGCGATCAAGCACTCCATCCCCGGCGATTTTGCCTGGATCACTTGCGCGGAAGTTGAAGCACTACTCCGTGGGGAGGGATTGCGCATTAGCCGGTAGGATTGGAAATGGAATAGCCACAAAAAACACAAAAAGGCACAAAGAACGGATTCATATGAGTTTGACGCGTATTTTTGCGCCTTTTTGTGTTTTTTGTGGCCATTAATTGACCAATTAGGTTACTGCTTTCGTAGGTAGGCGGCTTGAGTGAGGAGAAGGGTAATGATTTACACCATCGGGAGCAAGAAGGCGTATCTTCGTTCGTTTCTGAAAAATCACCGCGTCATCAAACCGGGGCGTTCACGCGGCTACTCCGGTGGTTGCGCCTTCAGGAATCGAGAAGACGCGCAGCGCCATATCGACGAACTCGATTTGCAAGGGTATAGAGGGTTCGCCGTCTTCGGCGTTTTGGCCAACTGGGAGCGCGACACGGCCCCCAGCAAAGACCATTGGTGGCACGATTTGCTGGTTGATTCGGAAGTGGTCGTTCTGGAGAAACCGGAAGAGGAATTGGTGGAGCGATAGGCTGCCATTGGTTTTTGATTGAAGTTTCACGAGGTGTGCCATGAATAGATGCATATTGGCGGTCATGGGAATTGGCTTGCTGGTTGCCGCGGAACCGCCCAATCAGGACAAGACGCCCGGCAAGGGTTTCATTGGCGCCACGGTCCGTGTGAACTACGAGAATAATGAGGTAACCGGCATTTTGCTCGTGGATATCGTCAAGGACGGACCTGCCGACAAGGCAGGTTTAATGGCCAATGATATTGTGGTGCAAATCGATGACAAGCCAACCAAGGATCTGAATACGTTTCGCGAGATTGTGCTCAATCACAAGCCGGGAGATGAAGTCATCGTTCACTTTACGCGCGATGGCAAACAGGCGGAGTTTCGGGTAAAGATTGGGGAGCGGCCATCCTGACCGCATGCTGAAGCTACTCGGCGAGCGGGGGGCGTGAGCCCCCCGCGGTAGAGAGAACACGGGGGCTCTCGCCCACCGCTCGCCAGTTATATCACGCCCCCCGCTCGCCAGTTTTATTAGACTACGGAAGCAGATTCCAACCTAACACAGCGCCTAGAAGCAGCATCTTTGTCAGCGGGTCATCCTGCAACTCTTCAGCAAACGATAGCAAAAAATCCTCTTCCTCGCACAATAATGTCCCCAATTGGTTTCCCAGTGGCGTGAGAAAAACAAGGGTCTGCTCTTGGTGAGAGGCGAAAATTGTCGTGATCCGCGATTGCCAGGGCTGAATCACACCGCGGCGCAGGCATCCGACGGTCGTGCCATCCGCATCCCGAATTTCCCATGCACGCGGCCAAGTCCAAAGCCGGTGGACTGTGAAGAGCAAAGGCTCATCGTCGTGTTCATGGATTGCAAGGAAGGGAAGGCCGGGAAACGGCAGCCAGCTCAGCCGACGTCTTTGCTGGCGAATGGTTCCAAGGGGCAAGCGCTCCGTAGGGTCCTTAATATCACCGAGCACGAATGACTGCGGCGAACCGGCCAGGCGGTTGGTAGGCCTTCGAGGCTGCAATAGGAGACGCGAATATTCAAGCATTGCCTGGTTTAAAAGAGGCAGGGGCCGGACCGATTTTCTTTCGCTAGACAATAACGGAAAAGCAGTTTTGCCTCGATTGGGAGCGTGAGCTAGCTTAGAGGTACGGAACAGAGACGAAGCATTCCTTTCAACGGATCATCTCATGCAACCCATGTGCAGTAGCGTGGCCGCCTTGGCAGTGGCGTCGATCTTTTATGTCTGGAGATTCTATTTCCACTTCCAGTTGCATCGCGCCCGTATTCTACGTGAGCGCGTTGCCTACATGTTGTGGATTAGCTCTGATTTCGCGAAATGAGCTATAGGCTTCACGAACGGGCTCATTTGACTGTTGCGGATTTGTGACCTAATATTCGAAGAGGAACAGCCCATTTGGGTCGCGGAGAAAGAGGCATCCCCCTCTCGGCAAGTCGGCATCCGGCCGACATTCGACTGCCTTTTCGATCAATCCCCGTTCTAGTTTGGTCATTCATGCTCCCGGCAGGCAACTCGGCGCCTGCTGGTCCAAGGCTTCTCTCGATAGAGAGAGGCGGCATCCTCCACCGAGACAGAGGTTCCCGTTCGCGTTTACGTGGGCGGGGCCTCTGTTTTTATTGATGCACCAATTCCTTCGTATTCCCAACAGCAACTTGTGACGCCGCTCACCAACCTGTGACCAGCCTTTGACCCTGTGGATCAGGTAACGACCCTCTGGAGCGGCAAAACGGGTCTCCAGGGTGGGTTGGGCGTTAAGCGCAGTCGGCGTCTTTGGATGTCAGAAGGCCCCATGCTTTTACAGCTGGACCCTCTGGACCACCACTTTGACCCTGAGGGTCAGGCAACGACCCGCTGGACCCGCACCAGTCGGTCCAGAGGGTCAGCCATTAAGTGATATTGTTCTCTTTGGACCCCAGTCCGCCAACTGAGCCTTTCCAGTCCGCCAACCAATTGCCGCCCTTGCGCCCTGCATTAGGTGCCCAGCCATCCTAGTGGTACCTTCCAGCCGTTGACCTGCCAACCCCGCGCCCGTAAATTGGAACCTGGAAAGCCAAACTCAGTTGCCATGCGGCCCATTTCTCCGCTGACCGGGAGAAATGTTCGTTATTGGTAGGTGATGCTGACAAAACGCATTATCCCCTGTCTGGATGTGGACCGCGGCCGAGTAGTCAAGGGCATTAATTTTCTTCAGCTTCGCGATGCCGGCGACCCGGTCGAGGTAGCCCGGCGCTATGAGGCGGATGGCGCAGATGAATTGGTTTTTCTCGACATCAGCGCCAGCCATGAAGGTCGAGCCATCATGCTGGACGTAGTCCGGCGGGTCTCCGAAGAGATCTTCATGCCCTTTACCGTGGGTGGCGGAATTCGCAGTCTTGAAGACGCCACGCAGTTAATTCAGGCTGGGGCCGAGAAGGTCAGCATTAACTCGGCCGCTGTGAGGACTCCGGAGCTGATCACGGCGGTTTCGCGAAGGTTCGGCAGTTGCGCCACGGTCGTAAACATTGACCCTCGGCGTGTGCAAAAAGGCGGGCAGGAAGTATGGGAAGTCCAAATCAATGGCGGGCGTGTTCCAACCGGATTTGAGGCTGTTGCTTGGGCTCGGCACGTGGAAGAGTTGGGCGCCGGTGAAATCGTTTTGACTTCCATGGATGCGGATGGCACAAAAGCCGGTTATGATCTTCCCATGACGCGGGCGGTGTCGGAGGCCGTTCGCCTGCCTGTGGTTGCCAGCGGCGGCGCCGGTAATCCGGAGCATCTGGTTCAAGTTTTGACGCTGGGCGGCGCGGATGCCGCCTTGGCAGCGAGTATCTTCCATTACAACGAATACGGCATTCCCGCCACGAAGCGTTATCTCGCTCAGCGCGGCGTGCCGATACGGATTTAGGTATTAAAAATCGGAGATAAATAATGGCAACCGCCGACATTGATTTGGTGGACTCGCTCCCGCGGGTCCCTGCGGAACCACGTCGCGAGCACGAGGTGGACAAACTTTTCCGGATGGTGATGAAGCATGAAGGATCCGACTTGCACCTCAAGGTCGGCCTCCCGCCCATGATGCGCCTCAAAGGCATCATTCGGCATATGGAAATGCGGCCCTTGAGCCAGGACGATATGGAACGCCTCGTGTACCCCATTATGAGTGAACGGCTCCGCAGTATGCTGGAGGAAACGGGAGGGGCCGACTTCGCTCATGTGGTCGGCAATGATGAATGCCGGTTTCGCGTTAACTTCTTCAAGCAGCGCGGCCGACTTAGCCTGGTGGCCCGGCGAGTGAATAACAATGTCCCGACATTCGCCAAACTGGGCCTGCCCCCCAGCATCGAAAAGCTTTGTCACTACGATCAGGGAATGATCATGCTGGCCGGGGTTACCGGCAGCGGCAAGAGCACAACTATCGCTTCCATGCTGGACTTCATCAACGAACGCGAGCGGGTCCACATTCTCACTATCGAGGACCCGATCGAATACATGTTCACGGATAAGAAGGCCGTTATCAATCAGCGTGAGGTTGGATTGGACGTTTCCGATTGGAATACGGCCCTTAAACACGCGGTTCGCGAGGATCCCGACATAATCCTGGTCGGCGAAATGCGCGACCGCGACACTTTCGAAGCGGGCATCAACGCCGCCGAAACGGGCCACCTGGTGTTTGGGACGATCCACGCTTCCAGTGCCCCTAGCACAATCGGCCGTATTCTCGACTTGTTCCCGGCGGACATGCACAACGCCATTCGGCAAGCCTTGGCCTTCAACCTCAAAGCCATTGTGTGCCAAAAGCTGATTCCCAGCATCAAGCCGGGCGTGCAGCGCGTGCCGACCAATGAGATTATGATTCTTAACCCGACCGTCCGTGAATTGATTATCAAGGGCGAGGACAAGAAACTGTCCGACGCCATCCGGATCGGTTTTCTGGAAGGAATGCTCGACTTCACGGAAAGCCTGCGCCAGCTCGTAGAGCGCGGCGACGTGGATAAGGCGGCCGCCCTCGAAGTCGCACCGAATCCGGAAGCGCTCAAGATGGCCATCAAAGGCATTAAGGTAGCCGCGCCTGGAATCCTTTAATCCGCCTTTGCACAGGTTGTCGCCATGGAAATGACATTGCAAGTTGCAAATTGCAAATTGCAAATCGTGAAATGTACTTCCTTGAGGAAGTTGCGCTCCCTTTGCGTTCGGGTGATAATGGCAATTTGCTATTTGCACTTTGCATTTTGCAAATTGCCGGGTGTTTCCGCTCTAGTGCTACTCCTAGCTCCAACATTAGCCAGCGCGGCAGAGCCTTCCTTTCCGCGCGGGTCGGGCTATTACTTCAACCTTCTAAAGCTTTTCCCGGTTTTCCTAGTTTACCTGTCCTGGCTGCGCACCTGCTGGTGGGTCGATACGGATGCCCGCGATCTGAAGCTGCCCCTGGAAACGTGGAATCCTTTGATGTTTCTGACCGGGATTGCCGGCACGGTGGTGATCTGGTTGCTCCCCTGGTTTTTCATTTCACTCCCGTTGTTGCTAATCTTGTATCTCACTCCGACCCTCGCCTACGTCAACTTGCGAAATCAAGAAGTCGATCCTGAGGACAGGGTCCTAACGCGGCGCCATTTGCGCAGTCTGGCCCGCCGGCTGCTTGGATTAAAATTGACCGAAGACGACCAGGGTGGCGAGAAGCAAATCCCCATTCGCTTCATCGGCAAGAGCCTAAATCAAAAAGGCGAAGATCCCCTGCGCGTCGCCCGAGCGGAAGGCTCCAAAGGCTACCGTGCCGCACTGGAAATGGTTTACGAGGCCATCACCATGCGTGTAACGGACATTCATATGGAGCCGACCAAAGATGAGATGACGGTGCGCTTCCGCATCGACGGCATCCTAACTCCGGCGAAGTCTTACACGCGATCCACAGGCGACTCGATCATCAACATATTTAAAGTGTTGGGAGATCTGGACATCACGGAGAGAAGGAAGCCCCAAGACGGCGGCTTCTCTGCCTTGGTTGAAGGGCGATCGGTCGACTTCCGCCTCGCGACCGCCGGGAGCGTGACCGGCGAAAAATTAGTCATGCGCATTCTCGATCGGGCAAAGCAAATTGTTGAGTTAAGTCAACTTGGTATGCGCGATCCAATGCGCGAGAAATTGCACAGCCTTGTTGTTCAGCCGCATGGGCTGTTCATTGTTTGCGGCCCCACAGGCGCGGGCAAAAGCACCACATTGTACGCGTGTCTCAGTGAAATCGACCGCTTTCAAAAAAACGTCATCACAGTTGAGAACCCGGTTGAATACCACATCGAAAATGTAACGCAGATCGAGGTGAACCCAAAAGCGGGCAAGACGTTCGCCTCGGAGTTGCGCAGCATTCTTCGCCAAGATCCTGATGTTATTTACATCGGTGAAATCCGTGATCAAGAGACGGCAGAGATCGCTTGCCAGGCCGCTCAAACCGGACACATGGTGTTCACTACTTTGCATGCCAACGACACCGTTACGGCTCTCGCTCGCCTCATCGACCTCGGCGTGCAGCCCTTCTTGGTCGGCAGTTCGATTACGGCGATCCTGGGACAGCGCCTCATTCGCATCTTGTGCAACAAATGCAAGGTGCGTTACAAGCCAAACCCCGAGATGCTCCGGAAAGCCAATCTCCCGTCTGACAAGATTAAGCACTTTTATCGTCCGCCCGAACCTAATGCGGAGGAAGGCGGCAACGGTGAGAGGTGCCCGCGCTGCAAAGGAACCGGCTACTTCGGGCGGACCGGCGTCTTCGAGATGCTGGTCATTACCGACCGTATGCGGGACATGATTCGCGAGAACCCTAACTTGAACTCCATCAAACAAGAAGCCGTGAAGAACGGAATGCAATATTTGCAAGAAGATGGGTTGCGACAAGTAATAGAAGGTAAGACATCGATTCAAGAACTTCTTAGAGTTTGCAAGTAAACTTATTGTGGAAAAACGTGATGCTGGCGTTTCTTACCGTTGTAATCATGGGCATCACAGGCTTTGTATACTTTCGCGAAGGCTTGCTGACCGCGTTTGCCATGTTTTGCAATGTCTTCCTTGCCGGGCTTTTAGCATTCTGCTTTTGGGAGCCCTTGGCCGACCTCCTTGATCCTTTACTGTCTAATAACGCCTTGCACGGCTACGAAGATTTCCTGGCTTTGTTTCTTCTTTTCAGCATACCGCTCGTGATTTTTCGTTGGGTGACTAATGCTGTTGCCCCGCACACGGTCGAGTTCTTCACGGGTCTCCAAGAAGGCGGTGGTGCGTTGTTCGGATTGGCTATCGGTTACCTGGTTTCCGGCTTCCTTGTATGCGTGCTGCAGACGCTGCCATGGCATCAAGAATTCATGGGTTTCAATTCCGAGTATGATCCTTCTCAAACCGGCGCGGCCCTTCGTAGAGTATTGCCGCCCGATCGCGTTTGGCTGGGCTTGATGAATCGAGCGAGCAAGGTGACATTTTCCACTAGCGGGAAAGGCTTCGATAACCACGGCAGTTTTGAAATGCGTTATGCTCGCTTCCGCCGCTACAACGACAAAGGTGAAGTCGCCCCATTCCTGGGAGAAACTACGCCCGCCAAAGAATAGCTGGGCGCTAAGCCTTCCGTAACATACCGTCAATACACGTTTGGTTAGTTTGCGAGACAACTCACAAAGTGCTCTACTTCGGACGCTACCTGGCTGGGTTGCGTGACGAATGCCAAATGCCCGGCTCCCGTGAGCGACTGGAAAATCGAATGGGCAATGCCCCGGCGCAAGGCTTGAAGGCTTTGCTTGGAGACAAGCAAATCTCGATCACCCGTTAGAATCAGGGTCGGCGCTTCGATACCTTCCAGCCGGCTGGCAATGTCGAAGTGTTCCACCAGGCGAAAGCGATGAGCCATAATGCTTTGATCGGTTTGCCAGCATTGGCGGGTTACGAACTGGAAAAGGGGGCCTGGCTTTTGGCGCCTTCCGAAAAGCAGATTGAAGAACTGATTAACGAAAGGATTATCCGAGGGCAAAGGAAACTGCGACAGGACCATTCCGGCCACTTCTTGCAGCAATCCGCGCTCGAACCGCGCTCCAGCGCCTTGAACCACGAGAGCCTGTAACCGTTGCGGATACTTGACGGCGAACTCCAATGCCAACGCGCCGCCAAAAGACACCCCCATAATTGTGGGCCGCTCCAGGCAATGCCAATCCAGGAATTCCGCCAGGTCCTGGACCAAGTCGCCTAAATCAAACCGGCGTCGCAGGGCAAAACAGTCGTCCTCGCCACGTAATTGGTAGCTGAAAACCTGGAAGTGAGAGGCAAGCTGTCTCGCCAGCGGACTCAATAGTTCCAATCCCCCCGCTAACCCTGGGACCAAAACCAAAGGGGGACCGCTTCCCCAAGTACGATACTCGGCCGAGTAGTTCTTCAGATGAGCGAAACCGACTTGTCCTGAATCGCCCTGCCAGACTGTTCCGCTGGAGGCCAGCCAATCCGTTGTAGCCTTCATTTGCTCTCCCAAGTTGCAAATCTAGATGGGTAGCGAGCAGCCATCCCCCTTACACGAAAATGCTCGCATGGCACAAATAGCATAGCTCATACCAACCGACCTTTCGGTGTTCGTATACCCAGCAAAAGAAGCTGAGCCATAACCTACAGCGAAATAGCATTTTATGGCACTTGCTAAGACAACGTGCCTGCCGTAATATGTGAGCGCCGAGTTTTCGGCGCTTGCTGTCAGCTGTTTTCGGCGCTGAGCGCCTAGATTTCAGCGCTGATCTCGGTCAGTTCAAAAGTTGGATATTGTGAAGAAACACGCATGAATTAGAATTTGGGAGTTCAATGCTGCTGGCATTCAGAACCATTTGGAGATTATTTTTGCAGCCCACTGCGCCCCGGCGATGGCTTATCGCATTCGTTGCGTTGCTGGTTTTTGGCTACGCTGTGTCGGTTTTAGGCTATGTTCGCTCGATTCCTGAAATTGGTTTGCGATTCGGATTTAGGACAAAAATCCAGCAGCCTGATCTGGACTCCTATCGTGCGGATCAAGGACCGCTTCCAGCAGATGATGACACCATCAAGATTGTGGGTAATAAAGAAGTTAAGCATTGGGGACAACTCCTCCAAAGCCTCGCCGCCATCAATAGCGAGCCGAAGGACCACGACGATTGGTCGGACGTTTCGCCAGGACTCGCCCGAAACATTCGAGTGGCCGGTCAACAGTGGGTCTGGGTTCAATACGAAAAGCCATTGCCTGATGGACGATTAGGGTCAGTCTGGGCAAAAGTTGAACGGGTGCCCTTCGAGGCCCTTCTACCCTCCGTTCTCTGGTTCTTCCTTAAGGGAAGCCTGTTCGTAATCGGCGCCTGGGTCTGGTGGAAGCGGCCAGAAGACCGGTCGGCCATGCAGTTTTTTCTTCTATGCATGGTCACTTGCAACGCCTTTATGGGCGGCTATCACTGGCAGCGCATTGCCACGCAACCGGTCCTCCTCCTGGTGTTTATGGCGTCGGCGGTCCTCCTGCCCGCTTTCAGCTTGCACTTTTATTTGATTTTTCCTCGACCCAAGCCTTTCCTTGAGAAAAGGCCCAGAACCACCCTGGCGGTTATTTACGGCATTCCCACTCTTTTTCTGCTCTTGCTTTGCTGGAATTACGTAATCCTTCGACTCATGGAGACCGGCGTTGGGGAGGGCGACCCAGAGGCGATCCTTCAAAGGATCCTGGTGGTGAGCTACATCTACTTTGGGTTCGCCGCCTGTTGGTATTTGGCCTGTGTAACTAGCTTGCTGCACAGCTATCGAACAGCGACCAACCTTGTCGAACGAAATCAAGTCAAGTGCATCCTTTTTGGGGCTATGGCGGCGCTGGTTCCAATCGGCTACACGCTGTATCTAGCGTTTTGGAATGAAGGAGACTTCGCGGTTGGGGCGGCCACCTGGCCGATGTTCGCGGCTTCGGTTTGCCTCAATGTGGCTTATGCCGTCAGCATCACGCGCTACCGTTTGATGCAGCTCGACCAACTTATCAGTTCCGGCGTTGTCTACTTCCTGTTCAGTTTCCTGGCGGGCCTGGTTTACTATGCCCTTGTTCTACTTGGCGTACTCGTTGTAGGTAGCCAGGTGATTGCCGTGCCCTCTTTGAGTCAGGCGCTCTGGGTCAGCACAACGGCCCTTGTATTGATGGTGGTCCTCGATCTTGTGCGCGGCCGGCTGAGGAAAGCGCTCGATCATCATTTCCGTCGCGAGAAATATCAACTGGACCGCACGTTGAGGCGGATGAGCCAGGCCATCGAGCAACTGGTGGATCCACCGACGCTCGTGCGGCGCTTGCTGCATGTGTCGACGGACCTCCTGGGTGTCGCTCGCGGGGCGGTTTATCTCCTCGAAGGCGATCCGCCGCTTTATTGCCTAACGGACTCCTTGGGACCTGCGCCATTATTAACCGAACTTTCGCCCGGCTGTCCGTTGATCGAAGCACTCCCCCATTGCGGAACGTTACTGGGCAGTCCTCGTCCTCCTCTCGTGGCCGAAGCGGCCCATCGCCAGATACAGCTCCTTGGCGGTGAATTAGCACATGGCCTGGTCCATGAAGGCCGGTTACTGGCGCTTCTTATCCTGGGACCCAAAGAGGTGGCTCCTTATTCGGCGGACGATCTCAATGTCGTGGCGGCATTCGCCCAGATGACCGCCTTGGCCCTGGCGAGCGCCGAAGGCCATCGCACCATCGAGTCGCTTAACCAGGATCTCCGGGGCAAACTCGCCAAAATCGCCGAACAACAGCGGCGCATAGCAAATCTGCAGAGCCAGCTTGTGAGCCAATCACGGATCCAGGCTCCAAAATCGGTAGCTTTGTTGGAAGCACCCCTGAGTATTGATGGCGTCGGCGCTAAAGAAAAAACGGACGGAACCAAGGCCGAGGGGGCTCGCAACTTTGTTGGTTCCAGCATGCAAGTGCAGGGTCTTCTGCACCATGTTCGTAAAGTGGCTGCAAGTCCCTCGGCGGTTCTCTTGCGGGGTGAAAGCGGCACAGGCAAAGAGGTCTTGGCTCGCATTCTACACGAAGCCAGTCCGCGAGCAGACCAAGCATTTATCAAGGTCCATTGCGCCGCTCTGTCGCCGACGCTCCTTGAAAGTGAGTTATTTGGCCATGTCAAAGGCGCATTCACGGGGGCCCATCGGGATAAGGTCGGCCGATTTGAACTGGCCCACGGCGGGACTTTGTTTCTTGATGAGATCGGCGACATCAGCCTGGATGTGCAAACGAAGCTGTTGCGCGTCCTACAAGAAAAAACGATTGAGCGCGTCGGCTCCAGTCAACCGATGGAGGTTGATGTTCGCCTGATTTCCGCCACGCACCAGGATTTGGAAAAACTTATTCGGGATGGGCGGTTCCGTGACGATCTCTATTATCGGCTTAATGTCATCTCAATAGCCGTCCCGCCTCTGCGGGAGCGCCGTGAGGATATTCCTGAGCTGGCTGCTCATTTCCTACGGATCTATCGGGAACGCAGCGGCAAGAACGAACTCCAGATCGACGACGACGCTCTCTTGACTCTCAAAGCCTATTCGTGGCCCGGCAACATTCGCCAACTCGAGAACGCGATGGAGCGAGCCGTCGTCATAGCCGAGGGCGCGGCCATAACAATTGAAGACCTACCCGCGGAAATACTCTATGCGTCGGTTCCTTTGGACGGTTCCGATCCAGCTTGGCAAGAGGCCTTACAAGACGAGTCTATCTCTTCAAGCCCTGTCCTCGTTCCTAACCGGTTCGACCGCCAACAGCGCGAGCAGATGGAACGCGAACAACTGGTACGTGCTCTTGCGCTCGCCAAGGGAAACAAGGCCGAGGCGGCTCGAGCGCTAGGCATGGCCCGGAGCACGCTCTTTAGCCGACTGAGGAAGTACGGGTTAAGCTAAAGTGTTGAAACACGAGAACTACGGTCAAGCCACTTTGAGCATCCACATTAGATAAGAGGATCAACGCCGGTCAACCTCTTCAACAGGCCTTGACGGCCAAAGTTCATTGCGAGGCCCCTCATTCGTTTCCCCATAGCCGTCAATATAAGGGAAACGAACTTTCTTGCCGGAAGCCTTTGTAGCCATATCTCTTAGGGAACTTCATTTCCGCACCACCAGAGACCCTCCCACCAAATGGGAATAACTGATTAAACGTCCGGTGCTGATCGCCAAGGCCTAGATGGGGATCACCCGAGGCATAATCGTAATAGAGCCACTCCAACCAATCGTGTGCTATGGTTTTCAGGTCCCGCCGACTTTGCCGGCCGGGCATTCCGTACCGATTCTAACGCTTGCCATAACGACCACCATGGAACCCGCACAAATCCTTGAACTGGACGGACTTGTTGTGCGCTACGGCGCATTCGTGGCCGTGGATGGTCTCGATTTGTCCTTGCGGCAGGGGGAACTCTTCGGGCTCCTGGGGCCCAATGGAGCGGGAAAAAGCAGCACCTTGAGAGTGCTTATCGGTCAGCTCCCGCCCAGTGAGGGCCATGTTCGGGTTGCGGGGCAAGATATTGTCCGGGATTGGGCGAAGATCAAGCCGTTCTTCGGTTATGTTCCTGATCGCGAAAACCATTTCGATGAATTCACTGGCCGACGCAACTTAGAAATCTTTGCCGGGCTTTATCGGGTTCCGGACCAACGCATCGATGAGTGCTTGGAAGCGGTGGAATTGGAGGATGCCGCGCATCTGCCTGTTCGGGCGTACTCGCTTGGCATGCGCCGCAAATTGCTCCTGGCCCGAGCGCTCCTGCATCGTCCGAAAATACTTTACCTCGACGAACCCAGCGCCAACCTCGACATCCACTCGGCCGCCCTGGTGCGGCGTCTCCTCCGGGAATTAGTTAAGGAAGGCGTTACCGTCTTGCTAACGACCCACAACATGCAAGAAGTTGAGGAAGTTTGCGATCGCGTGGCAATCCTGTGCAAGGGCCGGCTAGTGGCTCTCGACTCGCCGATCAACCTGCGCCAACAACATGCCGAGCGCCGTGTGGACGTTGTTCTCGCGGACGGCGCTCGCCATGTATTTGATCTAGACGCCGACGAAGAACGCGCCGTCCTGGCCCGCTATGTCGGCGCCGGCTCGGTGACAAGCCTTCAGAGTCGCGAGTTCAATTTTCACGAAGCGTTCCTCAAATTGACGGGGACGGAGTTTACTTAATTTGTTCGTCGTTCGTCGTTCGTTGGCCGTTGCATTAGACAAAACCCTGACCTCTGACCTCTGACCTCTGACCTCTGACCTCTGACAAATGCGTTGGCACATCCTAAAGACACTGTTGCTGAAAGAACTGCACCGGCATCTGGCTAACCGGGGCGGCATTGCTTTGGCGCTTTTGCTGATCGTTGCGGCTTTGTTGTTGTCGATCTTTGGAAAAGACAAGGCGACAGGCGCCGGTGGTTTGTCGGGAGAATTGCAAGTTTGTTTTCTGGACTATGAAGAAGAGAATTCGTGGATCGCCTACCTGAGGGACAATCTTCCTTCGGGGATGGAGCATGTGCGATTTAGACGCCTCGATCAGGCGCCTCAAAACGATGGAAAAGTTGTTTACCCTCCCGGAGCGGGGGCGATTCAAGTACGGAAGTTAGATAGCGACGGTTACAAGGTTTGGATGTGGCATCCTGACGTCGGCGGTAGTTCACTGGCGCCCTATGAGGCCTGGTTTTGGAGGGAAACACAGCGCTTTTTTGCGGACCAGGCGTCCACGGCTCTGACGCGGATCCGTCCACTTCTCCGCGGATCGGTTTTGTTGCCCAAGATCGAGGAGCAGCGCTCACAGCTCGAAGGCGGGATGGATCCGCGGTCCGCGCTGGCTACTTCCTTGGTGCTCTTTGCACTTTTCTTCGTCTGCGTTTACCTGCTTCCTTCATTAACATGCGAGGAGCGCGAGCGCGGCATACTCATGGCGCAGGCACTTTCGCCGGCATCGCCTGGGGAAATCTTGATTGCCAAGTTCTTGTTCTATCCGGCAATGGGCCTGGTTCTGGCGGGTATCTTGGCGGGGATCTATAGCCCGGTCGTTTTGACGCGTCCCGTATTCTGGCTGGCCCTACTTGCCAGCGCGTTGGGCTCCCTGGGCGTGGGATTGACGATCGCCAGCCTGGCGCGAACGCAGCGGGCGGCCAGCATGGGATCGATGTGTTACATGATGGCGGTAGCGCTGCTGGTTTTCATTTGCCAGCAGAACAACATCCCGGTTTTGCCTTACTTAGCCCTTGAATTTCACTGCCCGCGCATGCTCCACGCGGCCCTGGCCAACCAGTGGGCTTGGTATCATTGGGGCAGCCTGCTTGGGGTGACTCTTCTTGCCATTTTCTGGTTGGGGCTCGCCAGCGTGCTTTTTCGCCGGCGCGGCTGGCAATAACGGTCTGTTTTTACCAGAATCTCCAAATATTCCGTCTCGCAAATCTTACCTGATCGTTAATGCCTTTGATTTCACATTGACGGTAAGGTTAGCCAATTTTACTATTTACCCCATATTAGCAAGGTTGCCGTATAAGGCTGCGACCTGTTTCCTTTGCTTTTTGACATTGTTTAGCTTCACCCGAGCCACCTTGAAGGAGGTACGAGGCATGTACAGCATGGTTGTGATGGCTGCGTTGACGACCGGAACCAGCGCGCCGGATTGTGGTTTCTTCCGGAATATGATGTGCGGCCATTCGAGTTGCTTCGGCAATTGTGCCGGAAGCTGCAACGGCTGCTACGGCAACGGCTATAGCGGCAATTACCGCGGGTGTTACGGTGGTTGCTATGGCAGCAGCTATGGTTACGGTTACACCTCAAGCTGCTATGGTTGCCATGGCTGCTTCGGTTGTGCCGGCTACACCGTCCCTTTCTCTTCTCCCTATCAGGTGGTCCCGAATGTCCCGATGCCGCCGGCCGGTGAACCCGCGCCGCCGCCGAAGGAGACTTCCAAGGAGACCAAGGCCAAGCTGATTATCGATGTCCCGGCCGAGGCGAAGTTGTTCATCGACGATCAGCCAATTAAGGCCTCTTCCGCCCGTCGCGCCTTCAGCACTCCGACCCTCGAACTGGGCCAGTCGTATTACTATGTCGTTCGCGCGGAAGTTGAGCGTGACGGCAAGACTTACGAACTAACCAAGCGCATCATCGTTCGAGCCGGCGAACAGGTGAACGCATCGTTCAAGGATTTGGAAGCCTCGCCAGCATACCTCGCCAAGTCGGATGTCAGCCGGTAATTCTCGAAATTCGGCTGTCGATCAGGCCTACGGACTCCCCCTCCGTGGGCCTTTTTCATTCCTACTTGATAATTCACTGCATTATTATTGAAGGGCCGTCTAGCCGATCTGGCAAAATGACGCCGGCGCAAGATCAGAGCGGAAGCCATCCTGGCAATCGAGAAATACCTAGCAGAGGAAGAGGCCAAGGAAGGCATTGGCGAAGCGGCGAAACCGAAAGAGAAGGGAAAGGGGAAGTGATGACCGAATATCGGGTCAGAATTACCAATCTTCCGAAGGAAGTTGGGAGAGAGCCGGGCAAAATCAGCTTTGTAATAATTGGGGCCAATTCCGACGGTGTAACCCTATGTGCCGCGACCATTGATGATTTTCCTACCGAATTCAATGACCAGATGGGCCAGGAAGGAAAGCAACTGAACGTAATCGAAAGCATTGAACAGGATCCGGAGGATCCAGCCTTCGTACTTTGTAAGGTTTCTGACGTATGGGTTCCAGTTGATGAGCGCGGGGAATTCAACGTCAGCGCGAATGATGAACAGACGAAGATTATAGATCTCAATAAACTTCCCGGTGCCGAGGGCGAAACGCATGCGTGATAGGGGTCAAGCAAAATGGAAAGAACCATTTGCCAAGCCCTGCAGCTCACGCCGGCTGGGGCTGAGCCATGTTTATAGCTTGAACCGGGCAGACTACAGCACATAGCGAACAGCTGATGCAGTCCCCAGGTCGAGGCAGCCAGGGCAGGGGGCCGTTCATTTCCAGGCAGTCCGCGGGACAAATGACAACACAATCCCCGCAGCCCGTGCAGCGGGTTTCGTCCAGCAATGGCAGTTCAGCGGCGTCGATCATGAATCGGTCATTTCTTCCGCAATGTCCCCGGCGGGCAACAAAGGCAGAGGTCGCTTGGGGAAGGACCGCATTAACGATTCAACCAGTCCGACCAGGCGCTCGCGCGGCTGCGGCGGAAACAACACGAAAGTGGCCCCGAGATCCCAAGCGAGGTCGGCGAGCAGCGGGTTCGCGGTATCGCTGACCGCCACGATCCGGGTTTCGGGAGATAGCCAGCTGACCTGTTCGAGCAGCGTTAACTCATTTTCAACGTCGCGACCCACTTTGATAACGAGGATGCTTGGACCGCCGCGCTGTAAGAGCCTCAGGCAGCCCTCGCGTTGACGCGGTTCACGCAGGGACCAACGCTGTTTTTTGCTCGCCAATTCACGCAACTCGGCCGCCAGAGTACCGTCGGTTTCATGAATGAGAAGTTGCGGAAAGTGCATAGGGTTCCTATTCCGATTGGTCTAGGCGTCTCCATAATCGCGGGCGTGGAATGGCCAGGAGGTCCGCGGCTCGGGACTTGTTTCCTTTCGCCAGGCGCAGGGCCAACTTGATTAGCCGCTGTTCGACTTGCGCAAGAATTTGATCCAGAGGCAAAGACCGCTCGACGGATGGACTAACTGTTTGGTCGAGACGGGCAATGAGGCGCAGGTAAGCGGGCAAGTCCTCTGGACCAATCCTGTCTCCGGCGGCATGGCGGCAGGCGCTGGCAAGAACGTCGAAAAGTTCACGGAGATTGCCCGGCCAGGAATACCCCGTAAGGAGAGCCTTGGCCTCAGGGCTTACAGTCCTGGAGTGAGACGATTCAGCATCATTGAGGCGTTCGAACATGGACTCAATGAGGCGATCAAGGTCGGCAAGGCGGTCGCGGAGAGCGGGAACCTGAATGACAATCGTGCCCAACAAGGCGTGAAAATCGGGAAGGAGCCGGCCGGCGCGCATTTCCTCGGACGGATCCGAATTAATACCGGCGATCACGCGGAATTTCGTCTTTTCCGTTTCCTCCAGCCAATCGCGGATTATTTGCTGTACGTCCCGCGGTAAGCGCGACGGTTCACGCAGATAGAGGGTCCCGGCGCCGGCCCGGTGCAAAATCCCGTTGTCGGCCGTCAGGAACGACGAGACCAAAGCTTCCGGCAAGCGTTCGCAATCGAGGGGAATGAACGGACCGGCCCGCCCGGTCCCTTGAGAATGAATGGTTCGTGCGAGCCATTGCTTTCCCGTTCCTGGCTCGCCGGTGATCAGGATGGGGACGTTTGTCTTGCAGGCGAGGCTGATCTGATGAGCGACGCGTTCCATCGCCGGGACCTGGCTCTGTAATCGATCCAGGCGATAGCGCTGAAATACACGCTCCCGGAGTGCCAGAAGCTTGTCCGGAAGCGGCGGCGTCTTGGCCGGAATCTCCCCGCGCGTGACCGTTATCTTTCCCAGGATGCAAAGGAGGTTGATCTTGTCGCCTGGGGGAGAGGAGACGGCCGAAAATGGCTCTCCGGCTACGTGCGTGACCAGTGAGGACAATGTCTCGTCGGGTGAATTCTTTGACCCCGCATGCAGCGGAAAATATTCAATCTCCCAGGTGCGCAAGGCGGAACTTAAGGTAGGAACGACACGCGTGGACCGGGCATAGCTTCCGCGGAGAACCTCGGGCGGCGGCGCCAGGGCGCGTGCGACGGCGCTCTCCAAATCGGGCGCCACCGGCGATCGGCGCGAACACAGCATCCCGACGGCGCGCGCGGCCGGCAGTCCCGACAAAGTTTCGAACGCTTGATTGACAAAAACTAACCGACGCCGGCTCAGCACGAAGAGGGGATCGGAGGAGAGCTGAAAAACAGTTTCGAAACGATAGCGCGCCCGGCGGACTAAATCGTCGTTAGCCGACTTGGGCGAAGGTTGGCCGGAAGCAGGCTGTGAACCGCGAATCTCTGTCATGTCAAAGGAACAGGAGGGTTTGAAAAGCTCGAGCTATATTTGAGCCCGAAGCGTCAGTGAGGGAGGCAGACTTCCTCGCTGACGCTTCGGGCTAGTGTGCCTGGCGGCTATGCATTCTTCTCGGCACTGCCGCGACCGAACTCGCCAATTGTCCGACATGTCGGCGAGCGCGGGGCGGGAGCCCTCTGATTTGCAGCGGAATCAGGGGGCTCACGCCCCCCGCTCGCCGGGTCTATCCTTCGTCGTTCCTACTTAGATCAGGTTCCCCAGCACAAACAAAACCGCAATGATGGCAAAGAGAAAGACGGTCAAGCGGACGCCCCAGCGAAGCGCCTCGCGCAAAATCCCGCCCCAGTTGTCAAAGCGTGTGGCGCTATAGACCAAGCTGATTACGACAATCAAAATTGGTAGGTGCCAGTAGTACGGTATTTGCGTCAAGGTGGCTCTTTCCGCCCAGGGGGCCAAAAAGATAGACTAAGCGGTCGCGACCGGGGCGACCGCGCTGTTGGGCGGCTTCCCTTCAGAAGCCATTCTTTCGCTCAGACGAAAGGCGGGACCGGCCGCCGCGTCGTAAATCACCATGATATTCAAGACGCCCGCGATGACCGTAAAGACCCACGCCAGATCCCAGCTTCGATCCCCATTTGTCTGCAATTCGTTCAGACGCTCTTCGGTCGGCTGGCGCTCCAGCTTGCCCAGAATCGGATCGGCATCCGCTTGGCGGTCGTAGCGCTTGTATTGCCAAATAGCCGGCCAGGCGACCACACCCGTCCAGAATTGGCCGCAGTACTGGGGCCGGTGATAGAGCGCCTTTACCGCACCGTCCTGGGTTCCAAAGATTGGCAACGTGACTTTCGGTAGATTCTGCGGCTCCGGAATATACACATTGCTGCACTGGCCGAGAGCCATGCCGTAGCCGAAGAGACTGTAGATGCACGCCAAGAAGAGCAGGCCTTTACCGACCCGTCCTTGATAGATCTGTCCCAAACCGGGAATCAAGTAACTGAGGAAACCGGCCATAAAGTTGTAAGGGGGGGCGGGCGGGGTTTCTTGATTCCTGTGGCCGGGCTTGGGGGATGGCATCGAACCTTCTCCGAGTTCCTGGAACGCACAACAAGCCGGCACAAAGGGCGGCGTAATACAGAGACCGGGGCTTCACTCTTTGATTATGATACCGGGAAACGCTACCGGGGCCAACCGATCCGCTCGAGAACGGCCAATGCCCCGGCTAGCCCGAGACCGGCAAGGCCCAGTCCGCCCAGGAACGCCCGCCCCGACGGTCCGCGCAGCCAAAACCCCGGTCTGCCCAACCCGGCGGCAAAAGACTCGTACAGGTGATCGACCCAAAGCAAAGGACCCAGGACCCAAGGCGCACTATCTTCTTCGTCGCTGTGGAGGGAATCTTTATCCTTGGATTCTTCGATTCCGACACCTCCCAAGGCAGAATTAGTGGAATAGGGTTCGTCATCCATTGAAGGATCGGCAGAGGAGAAACCGGTTTCGCTTTCTTCAGGATTCCAAAGGAACTGCGAGGAAGGTGACTCTGAGGGGATCGGCTCGGGCGGTGCAACCGAATGAGCTTCCGGCTCAAGGGCAGGGGGGGGATCGTTCCAGGAGGCTTCTGCAATGGCCTGGTCGGAAGAAGTTGAGATAGCCGGTCCGTCCGCTAATTCTGACGGGGCCGGCTCTTCTTCGACCTGGTGAACAGGCAGTTCCAACATGCGCTGGAGCAGCGCATCCAATTCGTCCAGTTGGCGGCGAGTGGGTTGAACAGGCGTCGGCGCAGGGGTCGTGGCGGATGGGGACATGAACAGGACCTCCATGTCGGACGGCTTCTTGGAGAATGGCGGCGTCAATCCATTATTGCCGCCCTTTACGGGCCGTCACTGGGGAGAGGATACCACAAATGGCTGAGCGATTTTATGTCAACTCGCCGCTGTCGGAGGGACCTGTCAGTCTTGATGGGCCGGAGGGCCACCACCTGGCAACAGTTTGCCGAGTCCGCCGAGGCGACCAGGTTTACTTATTTAACGGCGACGGAAAACAATACCTCGCTGAGGTCACGGAGGCATCGCGCCGAAAGGTGTCTTTGGAAGTCTCAAGAGTCGACCAGCCCAATCGCGAGTTGCCATTTTTCGTGGAGGTGGCTGCTCCTCTGCCCAAAGGCGACCGGGCTCAATTCTTGGTGGAAAAACTGACCGAGATGGGCGTTAAAGACTTCGTCCCCCTCCGCACGGCACGCAGCGTCGTCAATCCGCGCGAGGCAAAGCTGGACAAGCTCCAGCGAACAGTCATTGAGGCCAGCAAGCAATGTGGCCGCAATGTCCTGATGCAAGTTGAGGCTCTAGCGGAATGGCCGACCTATTGTTGCCGGGCCAACTCGCCGAACGTGAAGTTGCTGGCTCATCCGCCGGACGCCGACAATCACTCGAACCCGGATGCCGGGACCGGTTTCCGAATTCCCTCTTTGTTGCCGAGCGGCGATCAAGCGGTCAAACAAGGAATCGCTCTCGCCGTGGGTCCGGAAGGGGGCTTCACCGAGGAAGAAGTCGAACAAGCCCGCTTGGCGGGATGGAACCTTGTCGAGCTTGGGCCGCGGATTCTACGTGTGGAGACAGCGGCCCTTGTTCTGGCTGCCCAGGTACTTCTGCTGTTGGATGGAAAACATGACTGAGGAAATGCGCCATCGGCTTGGCAATTAACCCGAGCGGGTATCCTTGCCGAATGCTAAGAAGGCGGCTGCGAGGATTGAAAAGCACCGAAAGGGTCCCAAAAGGATTCTTTCCATTCTTTCCAAAATAGAAAAATGCTTTCCATTGCTTTCCACGGGGGGTCAGGCGAAATGGAGAGAACCAATAGGGAGCCCTTAGGCTCGTATACCCGCCTTAGGATCGAAGGGCGCCAACCGCCTGAAAGCGGGACTTGCTACCGGGAAATACCAGCGTGCCAGATCTATTTCTTGGCCAAAAGGATCTGCTTGACGCGTGGGGAACAACACAAATAGCTCGACCAGATGCGTAGATTGGTGAGGACAAAACCCAGAACGCCGCGGAAGGCATTGCCGCCATCATAATAGTTGGTGACTCTGCTGAATCCGGCGCGGCGAAGCGTTTGGGCAAGGTGAAGCCGGGAAAATCCTAACTCGGTGACGCCGTACGTTCGGGAGGCGGCGCGCGCATGAGGCGAGTAGCGATGGAGCCAGGAGGGTTCGAGCAGCAGGAGATGCCCGCCGGGCCGCAAGTGCTCGCAAGCGCGGCGCAGGACGTTGGGGTAGCCGGGGCAGTGGTGCAATGAATCGAACAACAACACGCCGTCGAAGTCTTTTTTCTCCAGGTCCATTTCTTCCATGTCGGTCACGGCGAAAGCCGCTTGACTGTTCTCCAATTCGGCGCGTTCGCGGGCGATTTCGATCATGCGCACCGAGATGTCGGCGCCGGTAACATCGAAACCCGCCTTGGAAAGAAACAAGCTTGTCCAGCCGGGGCCGCAACCGAGGTCAAGAATCGACCCGCCCGCCGGCAGCAGGCCGTGAAAAACCTGCAAGACCGTGGCAAATTCGCGAAAGACGCGCGGGTCGTTGAAGGGCTTGCGATAGAGATGTTCCTGATCCACTTTGAGGGGATAGTCGCGTTCCGCTTGCTTGGTCATCGCTTTGGTTCCTCTGATCGCTTCTTGCGTGGGCTAATTCATCTCTCCTCCCCTTGTACTCGGGGGAGAGGGATTCACATGCCTCCGACAGATTTTGGAATGGCAGCCGCCGGCTCGATGGCTACGGAGTCTTGTGATCCAGGCTGCGCTTTGAATGCATCGGGCATTGGGCAGGCATAAACACGGACGACGCAGTGATCCTTCTTGCGAGTCCCTTCCCATTCGTAAACCAACTGCCCCTGCGTGGCCAGACGCTTGGCGGCGGGAATGTCGTTTAAGCGGAGGTGGGCGTTTCCGGAAAGTTCGAGCACTACATAGCAGAGCGGCTTGTAGCCTGGCGGCGCCACTTGCGGTTTACCCTCCTCGAAAACCCGGCCGGCGTAATAGTGGGTCCAGCAGTAGGGGTCAAGAATCCCATCACAGGGTAGTGACTGTTCCGCTAACCAGAGACCCGCGTTGCGAAAACCGTTGCGATTGGCGTGCAAAGGCTCAAAGTTCTTGGGCAAAAACGACAGGAGAAATCCAACGACGAAAAGCAACGGGGAAAGCCGGTTGTTCAGGCCCAAGTTGACCTTTGGCGAGGAAGATGAAATCTGAAACTTGTGCCGCCAAGATTTGAGACCGACGGCTATTTTTTGGCCCAAGCTCAATATGGCGGCCACGGCCGGGTAACATCCGCACAGGATTAGCAGAATCGTATGCCGCTCGGAGACGTAGCCGACCACGGCAGCCAAGCGCCAAAGGAGCACCCACAGCGCGCCGGCGATCATGATCAGAACCCACGTTCCCGGATGAGACCAAAGCCGATCGCGAAACCACCACATACCCAAGAGAGCGGGTATCCAGGCTATGAACCCAAAGCCCTTGGCGACTTCAAACCCAAGCGCGCGTAGCCCGCTGGTGATGCTGCTTGACTTGGTGTCGCTTAGCCACACGGCCAGCAAGGCCGGGGCAGAATCAGGGCAGCCCACACCGGGTGAATAATCCGGCGCGACTGCTGGCCTCTTTTGCCAAACCACTTCCGTTGGTGCAGGGCGGTCTATCTTGAGCGAGGGGTCGAGCATAAACTTGGACGACAATTTGACGGTAAACCCGCCAATGGCATGCATGTAAGGAGAGCTGACAACCCCCCAGCCAAGAAGCAGACAGCATCCGCTCAAGCCAAGGTGGAGCCACGATCGCCGCCAGCGTGCCTTCGCCTGGATTCCCAATAAGACTAGGCCGGTGACCAGGGCAACAAGGGCCCCTTCTGGGCGCACCAAATAAGCCATTCCGCTCGATAAACCGCAAAGGCCGAACAAGAGGAGAGACCGCATCCGCAAGGCCTTGGCGGCCAGCAGCATCGCGGTGACGGCAAAGAGTAAGAGCGTTGCCTCCGAAAGACCGTCTGCCAACACCCGACTGCCCGCCGGAACCAATTGGAAGAACGCCGCCGTCCAGAAGCCGACCGTCCGGCTGAAGAGTTCCTTGCCGAGGTAGAACATCGGAACAATCAGCATCAACCCGGATACAACGCTGGTTAACTGCGCGCTCCATTGCATGATCAGGCATTCCGGAGCGTCCATGAAATAGCGAACCGGCGCCGACATGGCCAGCAGGGCAACGGGATAGCCGGGATGTTGGTCGGCTAACTTGACAACTTCGCTCCAGGGTTGTTGGCGCAATTGCCAGGCGATGCGGATGTAGCCGATGCTGTCGCGCGCAGCTACCTCCGTATGGCGGATCTGCCAGACACGGAGAGGCGTAACGAGAAGAATCAAAAAAACGATCAGACGCAAGTCGTAACGCAAGCCCGCGGGAGCTTCAATCGCGTCAGGCAAGGCCGTGCCATCGAAATGTTCGCCCTCCGCACTTTTGACCGCCAGCGTCTGCATCCGCTACTCCGCTGCTGGAATTGTTCGGGCTGATCGCCGCCCGAAGCCGCGCGATAGTAGGCGGTTCCTCCCGAGGCGTCAATCCGGCTCTGGAGATAGTTAGTTTTCATTCTATTTTGCCCAAACTACGCCTCCTTTGGCGTCTGGACTGTTTAGGACGATTGCGATTGCCTGCCGGAGCGCTTTTTGGTTTCATCCAACACTCACCGGGACACCCACCTACGTCCAAAAGCCGATAACCGTTCATCCATCTCCTTGCCAAGCAAAAAGGTTATGCATGTCAAAACCGCCGATGGAGTTGTTGACGCAGGTTCTGAGACAGAACGGGCTGGTCCGCTTCGTCGAGCACTTTGAGGCGCTTTTCCCCACGACCCATCTGAAGGATTTGATCGTGGAGGAGGTTGGCCCGGACAGACAAATCCTGCTAAAAGGCCATCGGGTAGTCAATTTTGGGTCGGATAGTTTTCTGGGATTGGATCAGGATCCGCGCGTGCAGGATGCCGTGCGCCGCGGCATCGATCGCTGGGGCACTCACAATGGCGCTTCGCGCGCGTTTTCGAGCGTCCGCGCCAATGAAGAGGCCGAGGAAAAGCTGGCGAAATGGCTCGGCATCGAGGCGGTTCTGATTTACCCCTCCGTCACGCTGGCCAACATGGGCGCGATCCCAGGTCTGGTGGGCCGGCAAGATCTTTTGGTAATCGACGAGCAAGCCCACAATTCGATCCAGGAAGGGGCGAAGATCGCCAAGGCCAACGGCGTCCGCGTCGTCTTTTTCTCGCATTGCAATCCGGTGGACCTGATGCGCGCTTTTCGCGAGGCGGGCCCTTATCGCAGCGCCATCGTGGCGATCGACGGCGTCTACAGCATGAGCGGCGCCTTGCCTCCGCTGGCGGAGCTTAACCGCGTGGCTCTGGCTAACAATGCCGTGTTGTATGTTGATGACGCTCACGGGACCGGAGTCCTCGGCAAGCAAGGCCGGGGCACCGTGCTCGACGCGCTGGGCGATTACAAAAATACGTTCGTCATCGGTTCGCTCTCTAAAGGTTTTTCCTGTGCCGGGGGATTCATCGGCTGTCCGGCCGCGGTCAAGCCGCTCTTAAAAATGCGGTCCAACACCTACATTTTTGGTGGGCCGGTCGTGCCTCCCTACCTGGAGGCGATTTGCACGGTTTGTGACATTCTCATGTCCAAAGAATACGACTTGCTGATTGGCCGCCTGAATCGCAATTTGAACTTATTGACAAGCGGGCTAAATCAAATGGGCTTGGCCGTCCTAGGGGGCCAGACGCCGATCGTCTCAGTCCTGGTCGGGGATGAAGCCGATACGCTCAACGCCGGCATGTTTCTCTTCGAACAAGGCTACTATGTGCAATCCGTAACCTTCCCGGCCGTGCCTTACCACGCCGGCGTCTTGCGAATTCAAGTTAATGCGAATCACCCAACGCAATCAGTCAAGGGACTGGTCAAAGCCTTTGACGATCTCAGAAAAGTCATCGCCTTACCGGGGCCGGAACAGCTGCCACGACAAGCGGCATAAGACAATCAAAAAGGCAAAATTAAAATGTAAGGCGCTGCGCCTTACATTTTAATTTTGCCTTTTTGATTTTGAATTCATTTACGCTGCCGAAGTATCAGCGGAAGGGGTCGGCGTCCCGGGGGTGACGACCAGTTTGGATTCCAGCAGGTTCAGCACGTCGGCGACCGTCGCAAGCGTTTCCAATTCTTGGTGCGTTAACCGGATCCGATATTGCCTCTCGATTTGGGAAACGACGCTGACGACATCGACGGAATCAAGACCGAGGCCTTCGCGCAAGTTGGTGCTTTCATCGAGGTTGGGATACTTTTCGCCCGTGTCGGCCTCAAGCAATTCAACGAGTGTTTTCCGGATGGATTCCCGGTCAGGCATGGCTCACCTTTTTGGTTCTACTTATCCCACTTAAGACACCAGCGGAATCTGCGTAAGCAAACCACTTTCTCATTTTTTTGGCAAGAGGGAATATTATGCGAAAAGTAGGTTGTTAAAGAGATGAGAAACGCCGCTTCTCACCCTTTCGCGGACTGCCTATTGTCGCCTACTTCGTCGCTTTAAGCATCAACATGACATGATGGCCATCTTCGTCGAATTCCTGTCGGGCGAGCTTATTCTGGTCGTCGTACCAAAGATCGGCTTTTACGTCGCCCGTGAGTCGATAATGAGAACAAGCTTTGCCCGCCACCGTCACCTTTCCTCCTCCAACGGCTTGCAGCTTGGCCGTGAGTTCTTTGCCCGTGTCGGCGTCGATCAATGTCACCTTGCCTTCCTTGTTGACGAGCTTGGGATCAGGCAACCGCCAATAGGTCGTTAGCCAAATGTCTGGGCTTACCGCTCGGTCCTTCTTATTGGCCGTGACCCGCAAGCCGGTTTTGTCGGGAACGATGGTCACTGTGAACCTCTTGCCATCATCGTCGCAGGTGCTGCTGAATCCTTGGAGCCGGCCGTCTTTCCAGACCTCCGTGCCAAAATAGGAGTATTTGTAGCTAGCCACGATATAACTGATGCTGATTTTGGCTTGTCCGGACATAATTTGCCGGCCTTGGTTATCGGTTGAGATTGTCATGGAGTTAAAGCCGGCGGCTTTGCCATCGATGGTCACTGCAAACTCCCGGATCTCTTTATCTGCCGCATCTGCCGGAGTTGTGGCGCTTGCCAGAATGGCCCACGCAACAAACATCAAACCGATTCGACTGCGCAAAGCATGCAGAATGCTCGACATCGAGCCCGTCCACGTCATGGCTCTTCTCCTTAAGGCTGGCAAATTAGGCAGTTTTCGAGCGGCGTGTACCCGCGCGCCGGCATCGGGGCGAACTATAGTCAAAGCCTTTCGCGGGGCCAATAGCAGGAAACCAGGGCGTTGGGAAGAGATGTTTCATGGTTCAGCTCTGGTAACCGCGACGTGAAACGAATTGGAGGGCCTGGCGGATATGCCGGAGTTTATTGGCATACCACCAAGATCGGCACGGCGTTCTACTTGCCCGGCACCAGTAGAGTCAGCGGCCATACATAGGCTTGGAGCAGCGTTATTAAGCCGACTAAGGCGGCCATGGCAACGCTGTGCCAGACAACCGCCTTGAAGATGTCGGCCTCCCGGCCCACCTGGTAGGTAGCCGCGGTGGCCACACAGATGCTCTGGGCGTCAATCATTTTGCCCATGACGCCGCCGGTGCTGTTGGTCGTGCAGATCAGGATTTGCGCCTGAATCTGCGTCAGGTTCGTGAATTGGTGAATGCGATCCGCCACGATCTTTTGAAGGCTGCCGAACAGCGCATTGCTGCCGGCGTCGGTGCCTGTCAGAAAGACGCCCAGCCAGCCCAGAAACGCGGCAAAGAAGGGATACATAGCGCCGGTACTGGAAAAAGCGAAACCGAGGGTGCCGTCCATGCCCGCATAGCGAGTGACATAGCTCAACCCAATCATGAGCGCGATCGTCGGGATTGGAATGCGCATTTGCCAGAACGTTACCTTAAGAGCCCGCCAGCATTGCCAGGGGCTCATGCGCAGGAGGAACATGGACAAGATGGCGGCAAAAAATACCGGCGTTCCCGGTGAGCTCAAAAACGCCAGGCTGAAGATGGCCTCTTCGCGCGCGTTCTTGTTTTCCTTATCTTGAAGCTCCGGGTCGCGCGCACAGTTCAAATGCAAGCCGGGCACCTTGATCAGGTAAAGCGATTGCACGCCGATCCAGGAGGGGAGGGGGGCCTGCGTATAGTCCTCGAGGCCATCGGTCTTTGCCGTCTCCTTGGCGTTCTTGATCCACCCGCCTTCCACCTGGCGCAACAGGCCCGACGCCAGCAAGAAAAGCGACATCAGCGCGAACGGCATCCAAGCCCTGGCAATGCGTCCGGCTGTCAAAGGCAGATCAACGACCGGCACATCGGGATCGTCCATCAAAGGCAACTCGCCATGTGGCAAAACGGGCTTTCCAGTAGGTTCTTCCAAATTGTTGGCCTTTGGACTTTCGATTTTGGACTTTGGACTTTTCGGAAAATGCCATTCTTCCTTCGGCTTCCAAAAGCGTAGGAAGCAGGCAGTCACAATCAAGGAAAAGATGCCGCCGCCAATGTCCGTCATGGGAAACAACGATCGCGAGTGGGCAAATGCGAACTGAAAACCCGCGAAGGAGCCGCCCGCCACCACAAGCACCGGCCAAATTGCGAACGTTTGCTTCCAAGTGCACATGCATCGCACCATCCACATAGGGATGATTAATGACAAGATAGGCAATTGCCGGCCGGCCATCTGACTGAGCGAAAAGGCGTCTAAATTGGTGACGCCGGACAAGACGAGCAGCGGCGTGCTTAGGCCTCCGTAGGCCACCGGGGAAGTGTTAGCGATCAGACAAATCACCGCGCCCAAAAAAGGATTGAAGCCCAAGCCGACCAGGATCGCGCCGCAGATGGCCACGGGGCTGCCGCCGCCGGCCGCCCCTTCGAGAAAGGCGCCAAACGAGAAGCCGATCAGCACGGCCTGAATACGGGCATCGCCGGACAGCCCGGCCACGGAACGGCGCACCACACGGAATTGTCCGGATTCAACGGAGACATTGTAAAGCAACATGGCGCCGAATATCGTCCAGCCGACGGGCATCACGCCAAACGCCGCACCGGAGAGGAACGCTTCCCCGGCCATGTCCCAAGGCATGGCAAACACAAGTCCAGCCACCAAGATTGCGATCGCCGCTCCTCCCAGGGCCGCCCACGGGGCCAGCCAGCGGCGAAAGACCAACAAGTAAAAGAGCACGATGACCGGCAGACCGGCGAGCAGCGTCGAACAGAAGGGCGACCAGAAAACTCTGCCGGCAAGAGGGTCTAGTTGTTGCTGGTAGAGAACGGCCAAGAGCATAGAGCGGACCTCGGCGGGATGCGGACTGATCGTGGCGATTGTAAACGCGACCGGCCTGGATGCAAGAGTTATGTTTTGAGGGATTTCAAACGAACGGCCGAGTAGCTTTCAATCATGGCGTGAGGGGGTGACGCCTTCGGTTGCTCATGTCGGTGTTAAGACCCTGTTGAACCCGAACGCTCAATGAACGACAATAGTGTTAGCGAGTTCGCGTCCGCCTTGTGAGCCGAGCGAGTTCACGAGGGTGCTTGTCAACATCAAATCGGGCCAGACCAAATTCGAGAAAGCCGACCATGCCAATCCGGTTTCGTTGTTCGTACTGCAATCAACTGCTAGGCATCTCACGGCGCAAGATAGGATCGCTCGTACGCTGTCCCACCTGCGCCGGGCAGGTCGTCGTTCCGGTGAAAAGCACGGTGGCAGCCGAAGCGCTTGGCGGGGGATCTTTGTTCGAACGCAACGATTTTGATGAACTGCTGGAAATCCCGGCTGCGGAGCAGGCTTCAAAAATGCGCGCCGGGAAGGCAGAAACCACGCCCCCCAAAGCCGTCTCTCCGGAAGGCGCCTGGGGTACGCATGGTGAGCCCGCGTTTGATTTGGAAAAACTTTATCCCTCGTCCCTGGGTAGCCTAGATCAGGAGGCCCAGCCTAAATCAGCGGGCATTGTTTTGTCGCCGTACTTGGCGACGGTCATTACGGTGGCAATGATCTTTCTTCTCGCCATCGCTTTTGGCGCCGGCATTCTCGTGGACCGGCTGTTGCTTCAATAATTTGAACGCCTGGGAGGTCGCGTTCTAGGCAACTGAAATCAATCGCTTCCGCGGTTGCTGATTGCGCATGCGGTCGAGTAGGGAATTGAGCGCCGGCAGATCCAAGTCCGAGCCCATTACACAGGCCAAGGCATAATCCCCTAAGCATAATACGTACTTTCCATCTGCATCGAGGACAATCCACGGATCGCCGCAGAAGCGGCGATCCGATAAGGACGGCCGTTCCGCGCGAACTCGTGTGCAGGGCCTGGATGAAAGGGAAGTAAGATGAGCGGACTGCGGGGAACTTACATCCGAGGATTGAATCATAAGTTCCGACCCGGAAAAAGTGGCGAGCTATCGCCTCGCAAAAGCTCGATGCTTTAGTATCATCAATCCTTCAACGACTCGCTGGGTTCGCCATTACCCAATGGCCTCAGGCAAGCCGAATAAACTTCTGCGCACGTCTGCCGGAGCCGCATTCCCATTCACCAATTGCGAGAGCTAATAAAATGCCGTTATTCAAAAACGCTTGGCTTCGCTGATTTACCAAACCGCAATATATTGGCAACAAATAGGTTATGTATTAACCTGGCCTTCCGCGAATTTAGAATTCAATTGTCAATCTGCGGAGTAATTAAACAAATCTGTCTAATTCTGAAACGGGTGCAACGGCCGGCAGAGGGCTATCCACAGCAAGAAAATGGGAGTTTGTATTCCCCTTGCTAAGACTGTAATTGCTTAAAATGTGATAGCGGAATCACGGTGTGCCAAGAATCCGCCGTTCCAGGAATGCCTTGAATAACTCAATACCAACAGGACGAGGAACGGTGGTGGGTCAAGTACCCAACCTCACTTCGGTTGGTCGCAGGCCAGGTTGGTTGGGCTTTGTGGAAGCTCGTTAAAGCTTACAAACTAATGGACGCCTCCAGTAAGCCGACATGTTTGCATGTTGAAGTAGTCACGTATTGAAACCGATTCGGTACAAGAGTTCGACGGATTAGCCTCCTCAAATCAAACGACCCTTTTCGGGTCTACGCACTCATTGCCAAGCCGCAGCATGCCTTGGCATAGTACTTGCGGACTTATATCCAGCACGTGAATTTTCCGTGCCCTTCGCGGAATGGCACAAAAACCTACAGGGCTCGCACTGTCGTGCCCCAGAAGAAGGAGATTATCATGGCTGCTCCTATCCAAGGCAACACCGGAGAAACGAAGATGGATCAGGCTCGAGAGCATCTCCAACAGGGCAAAGAAAACATTAAAGAAGCGGCGGGCCATGCTCAGCAAGCGGCCTCCAGCGCGGCTCAAGGGCTAGGCCAAAAGGCCCAAAATACCGCGAGTAATTTGGCGCAACAAACCAAGGACGCGGCTTCCAACTTGGGTCAAAAAGCTCAAGACGCCGCGTCGAGCCTGGGCCATAAGGCTCAAGATGTCGCCTCCGCCGCTCAACACAAGACCGATGATGCCTTGTCGTCGATGGGTGAAAGGGTGAGCAGTCTCGCGGGCACGCTTCGCTCCAGCGTTCCCCAAGAGGGCGTCGTCGGTTCGACAGCGGCCGTCGTTGCGGACAAGTTGGACTCGACGGGCCGGTATCTGAAGGAGCATGGCGTCAGTGAAATAAAGGATGATCTTGCCGACATTGTCAGGGGCCACCCGATCCCCTCCTTGTTGGTAATCTTTGGCGTCGGCTTCCTTGCGGGGATGGCCATGCGGAGGTGATCCATGGCGGTGCAAACTTCGGAAGAAACCAGACAGTCCCCGGCCGCGCTTGTCGGCGGAATCGTCGAGGACGCACAACGGCTTCTGCGTCAAGAAGTACAACTGGCCACGCAAGAGCTGAAGCAGGAATGGCAGAAAACCAAGTCGGCAGCGGCGTCCCTTGCTGCCGGCTTGGTCGTGCTGGTCTTTGCTGCCTTCATTTTGACGTTTATGCTGGTTTATTTACTAGCTTACTACACCGCTATCCCCACGTGGGGATGCTATGGGATCGTCGGCGGGATTCTGGCTCTGATTGGAATTGGCTTGTTTATTTACGGTAAACAAAAGGCGAGCCAAGTCCAGTTCCCGCCACCCCAGACCGTCGCGACTCTTAAGGAGAACGCGCAATGGATCCGGAACCAAGTGTGATTCGGCAAGACATCGAAGAAACCAGGCAGTCCTTGACCGAGAAACTAGAAACACTGGAAAACCAGGTGATGGGGACGGTGCAGCACGCCCGCGAAACCGTGGAAGAAACGATCGATTCAGTTAAATCTACCGTAAGCCAAACGGTGGACACGGTGAAGCGGACGTTCGACCTGGAATACCAAGTTGACCAACACCCGTTCGTTGCTGCCGGCCTGGCACTTCTTGCCGGCGCCGCCGTCGGAGCCATGGTAAAGGGCGCCCGTCATCACCGCTGGCAAGGACCCAATGGCGCTCACACGTTGGAAGGTGGCAGGCCAGTACACCGCTTCCGGCAGCCGGACGGCGGCGCCATACAAGCCCGCGATTGGGCGCCGACGAGTTCTTCCACTGAATCGTCTGCCGAAGAAGGAGGCCTTTTGAACCGCTTCGGCGATGAAGTCGATAAGGTGAAAGGGCTAGCAATTGGAGCGGTAATGGGTATGGTCCGCGATTTGGCCAAGGATTATCTTCCGAAGACCTTGGGTCCACACGTCGATGAAGTGCTGAACAGCACTACGAGGAAGCTCGGCGGGCAAGCGCTCGAAGGGCGGATAACGTCGCCTGCATAGCGGAACAGGCCTTTATTCGAGAGGATTCCAGGAAGCAATCAGGCCGCACATCCAGCTTTCTGGAATCTCCTTGAGCTTCGGCTCTCTTGAATAGCCTTACAAAACCGGTTGCCCTAGAACGAGAGCCTTTCAAAGATAATCAACCGGACTTTACGGCCTCGCAGCACTTCCTCCTTTTCTGCTTTCATCTCGTGGATTCGTCTCATGCCCTCAGGCCATAGCCGCTCGGCAGGGAGGCCCCCTGCGCGAAAGTTGCTGGGCCCATCTGCTCAAGAATTCGTTTCATTTATGGGAAAATCGCTGCTTCTATTTGGGAAATAGACAACCAACGAATTCAATAAGATGTCGAAAGAGAGTCACTTCTAGGGGGGGTGTGCCGGTCAGTGAAATTAAATGAAATGGCTCCTTAAGGCAGTGGGAATTAGGAGAGACTAGAAGTAGCCCGCTGCGGAGGAGCGGGGTACTTTATGGACCTTTGAAATATTACAGAGGGGGGTCGCCCCAGCCGCCGGGCGTGGCCTGTGAGCTTGCGGTGGTGTCGCTCGTCTTAATCCCAGATTCACAGTTCTTCCGAAGTTTTTTTCCTTCCACAGTGATGGAATTGCTGGTATCAAAAACTTTGCGGACAAACCTTATTACTCATCAAAATCCCGCTACTCCTCAAGCCGAGGTTCTCATTCCTGGAGCCCACCATGCAACATCTTTTTTTTGTCCTTTCGCCGGTTTTGTGCCTTTGCGGGGCGTCGCTTATTGCCGCGCCTCCAGACAAAGCCGGCGACAAGAAGCCAACGATCGAGCCCACCAAGCTGGATGGCGTCAACTCGCCGGCTGATGAGGACGATCCCTTTGTCGTGACCGACGTGCCCAAGGACATTTATGACGGCCCACAACTTTATTACGTTTCAAACGGGACCGGCAAAGGTAAAGAAAAAAAGTTCCACATTATGGTCTCTAGACGGAAACCGACCGGTGCCTGGACCAAGGGCCAACTCCTCGATGCGGTTAACGGCGAAGGCGAGGAACGCAGTCCTTTTCTGCTACGCGAGAAAGCCAGCTGTGAGCTTTTCTTCGCCTCTACTCGGCTTGGCAGCAACTTCGACTTCTTTAAGGCCATGCACAAGGGAAAAGACAATTTCTTCGCGCCCGTCCCGATCAATAACGATGAAATCTGCACCGAAGCGGACGAGATTCATCCGTGCGTGACAGCCAAGGGGACGCAGCTTTACTTCAGTCGCAAAACCGAGGAAGGTTGGCGAATGTTCATGTCTCTCCGCCCCGGTGGGAATGGAGCCTTTGAGAAGCCTCATAAATTGGACTTGCCGCCTGGCTATTACCACGCAACTGTCAGCCAGGACGGCAAGACCATGTACCTGCAAGGGCCCGCCGGCAAAGATCGCTGGGGGCTTTACAAGAGCACGCGCGACAAGGACAAGAAAGACCCGTGGGATGAGGGGGCCTGGAGCAAGCCCGATCCGCTCGATCGGCTAAACTCGCTCGATGGTAAAAAAGGCGATTGCTCGCCGTGCCTGGTCAAACAAGGCAACCTCCACTTCCTCTACTTTGCCTCGGACCGCCCCGGCGGCCAGGGAGGGCTTGATTTGTATGTGGTTAACGCGAGATTGCTGGGGGATTGACGGGGCGCAGACAGCGTTTAACGCAGAGCGCCGGGATGAAGACACGGAGACACGGAGACAAAAGGGGCTCCGTGTCTCCGTGTCTCCGTGTCTCCGTGTCTCCGTATCTCCCCCTCTCCATTCTGCTACTTGCCCTTCTCTAACTGCAGTCCCTCTTCGACGTCGCTCACAAGATCCGGGTCTTGTTTGCGGCGGTCGGCGACGAACGCGGCGGCGGCCGGCTTGGGGCAGAGCAGGGCGTAGCGAACAATGGATCGGCGGACTATGGGAGCGTCATGGCTCTTTTTGCCGTAAAGCGTTAGCACGTCATTTGTCAGGTCCCAGTTTTTCCAGCGAATCAAATCGGCGACGGCCAGGTCCGCCAAGTCCCCTTGTGAGAGCACGAGGCGCAGACAAGCGAGGACGTTGGCTTCGGTAGCGTCGGGTTTCCAGTTATGGAAGAACCTCAACGTTCGCACAACGGCAAAACGTACCTGGAAAGGTTGTTTTTCATCTCGAAGCACGGTTTGCGCAAAATCCCAGCCTTCCTTCGGGCGCAATTGTATGTAGCCGTCGAGAATGCCGTCGTAGGCGGGGATGATGTGCTCCGTTGGTTTGTCGAGCAAGGAACGCAGAAAGACGGCGTCGGCTTCCTTGCCGCAACCACCGAGCAGGAACGCATAGAGACCGAGGCGCTCCTGGGGCGTCTTTGGGTTCTTTATCCAGCCGCGAAGTTTTTCCGGAGCCAGCTTACCGGCGATTTGACCGATCTCCTGGTCCGACGCCTTGGCTAATTCGAGATAGGCATCGTATGCGATCTCTTTATCCGGATGCTCCAGGTAATTGAAGCAATGGAGCAGCAGCTTGGAGCGGTCCTTGGGGTCAATCTTCACCAGGCCTTGAACATAATCCACGGCGTCGGCCGACTGCACCGGGACGCCACGGAAGAAATCAAGCTTGCCCTTGAACACATCGACAAAGAGCAAGTAGCGCGGGTGCTCCTTATTTTTATCGATTGGAATATACCGGGGAATCTCCAAGGTTTTCTTGTCGCCAAGGATCGGATCGGTCTTGATGACCTTGGTGAGCGAAAAGTCGGTCGAGCCCATGCCCCCGGCGTTAGGCGTCGACTTATCGAGGGTACCGAAGAGAATCAACTTGCTGTCGCCGGCGTCTTGCCGAAAAGTCTTCTGATCGCCGATGCTGCCGCAAATGCTGCACGCCAGGGCAGGGGGGAGCGCCCCAAGCAAAGCCAGACCGGCGCAGGCGAGCGCTATGGTTCGTCTCATTTCTTTCTCCGGGGCTTCCTTTCCGAGGGATGTGCAAAGTTTGACCCGGCGAGCGGGGGGCGTGAGCCCCCTGATTTAGAGCGGAATCAGGGGGCTCACGCTCCCCGCTCGCCAATTATCTTAGCTATTTGACGGCCGACTTGGCGGGCGGCGGCGCTTCCAGCTTTAACAATTCCTCGGCATCCTCGACGAGTTGCTTGTCCTTCTGGCGCATGTCGGTCACGAATTCTTGAGCTTTCTTGTCGGGGCACTGGAGAGCGTAGCGCAGGACGCTGCGGCGAATGATGGGAATGTCGTGCGACTTCTTACCGTAAAGCGCCAAAATTCGATCGGCCAGGTCCCAGCAGCTCCACTTGCGCAGATCCTCGATAGCCAGGTCGGCGATATCGCTTTGGTCGAGCAGAAGCGTCATGGCGGCGACGATGTCCTTTTCGGAAATCAAATCGTGACCATTGTCATGGAAGAAGCGAACGGCCCGGAGTCCCGCATAGCGCGTCATGAACTCTTTCTTGTCGTCCTTGAGCAGATCACGCAAGTAAGCCCAACCCGCTTTCGGTTCAATGAGAACGTAACCGGCCAGCAAGCCGTCCATGCCGGACAGGCGTTTATGCGAATCATCAAGCAAAGCCCGGAGGCGCTTGGCATGAGCCTCCTTGCCACAGTAACCGAGCATCATGCCATAAACGCCAAACCGGAGGGGCGGTGTGTTCGAATCTTCCAGCCATTTCACCAGCTTGTCGGCATCGACGCTTTTCGAGATTGCCGCGATGTCTTTATTCGAGGCGTTGGCGAACTCCTTGAAGGCATCGTTGGAAACTTCTTGCTCGGCATTGTCCAGGTAAGGGTAGAAGAAACGCAACCGCGCTAGCGGTTCCTTGTCTTTGGCATCGAGCGCGCCTTTGAGGTATTTGGCGATATCGCTTTCGGATTTGCACGGGACGAGAAATAGTGGATCGATCTTGCCTTTGAAGACATCGCAAAGGACGAGGAATTTTGTGTCCTTGTTCTTTTCCGGATTCAGATTGATTGGAATATAACGCGCCAACGTGACGCTCTTGTCCTTGCCCAAGATTTCGTGCTTCTTGACGACCGTGTCGATTTGCAGAACCGTCGTGTCTGCCGTTTCGTCGGCCTTCGTCAAGGAGCCGAACAAAACCAGGCTGGACTCGTTGACCTGCTTGGTGAGCGTGCGGTCTTGCATGGCGCAGAAGTCGCAAGCTGACGCCGTCCAGGAGGCGAAGAGCAAAATGATAAGTGCGAGAATCAACAGGCTTATACGGCGGGGCAGGGGACCGGCCATCGTGGAAGCTCCTTTTGGGGGTGAGAGCGCTGCCAGGCAAAGTTCCGTTACAGTTGTGCCGATGGACTCGTGTATTATGGCGTGAAAGCCAGGGGCGGGGCAAGTTGGGATTCTGGTCACCGGTCTACCAAGGACCAGATCCGCTCTGGAGAATCTCTAATGTCACCAACCAATGACCTGCGAACGAGATTTGAGAACAGTCAACCTATCCTCAAGGTCGCGGATATGTCCGTCAGCATTCGCTACTACGTCGACGTGCTTGGATTCAAGAACGCTGACTGGGGCGACGCTCGCTTCACGTCCGTGAACCGCGACCGCGGCGGCATCTACCTGTGTCAAGGCGGCCAAGGACATGCTGGGACCTGGGTTTGGATCGGCGTAGAGGATGTCGAGGCTCTTTACAAGGAGTATAAAGCCAGCGGCGCCAAGATTCGCCGACCCCCAGAAAATTACCCGTGGGCGTACGAAATGAAAGTCGAAGACCCCGATGGCCACGTTCTTCGCTTCGGCTCGGAACCGAAGGGGGATAGGCCGTTTGTGGAATGGGGTGGGTGAAGGGCCAGGGCCCCTCTCGCGGCGCTAAGTTGTAACGACAAGCGTCCTGGCTTCGCCCCGAAGATAGTCCGGGAAACTGGAATGGACGTCTTGAGCGACCCTTGGCTTAAAGATCGAATTAAATTTGAGGCTGATTTGACCACGTTGTACCGCCTTGATAGCACCAAGGTGTCTTTCCAAGAGTATTGGCAATGGAGGCCAGGGCTTCCATTTATGTTTTCTGCTTTCAGAAAACTTCTCCGAATTCAGAACGGTTTCGACGTATGTTTCCCTCGCCCGGAAAAGCTGCTATTAATCGATCAAAATGCCTTGCCCCCAAGGCATCAAGCCGCGTTTGGCCCACTGCTCGCACAATTGGAGACTTTGGATTTCAAGTTCGAATTCTTCTACTCCGTCCCTTTCATCGGACAAATTACGGGAATGGGCGCAACGCTGACAAGTACAGACAACCTTTCGCTTGCACTTCTCGCTCATTCGGAGCCTAAGAATGCAATCAGGCCGGTTCCACCAGCTTATGGCTTTAATTCCTTTGAGGCGAGTGGGATCATTCTGGCAACGTCTGGAGGTCTGCCTGGTTTGTTAGGGCCAGAGCCAGAGGTTCAGCGTATTAGATTTCGTCACTGCGCGCTGGATCAGGTTTACGAGCGACATGTTGAAAGGCTAAGCTCGGTGAGCCCAAAGCTGTTGCCTCTCCAAAGTGAGGATGTATCGACCATGCTCTTACTTTGCATGCAGCGCACCTTTGATTACAACGTCGAGCGAGGCGCTTATATTCCGTTGACGGAAGGAGAGGCGGTTGAATTGAGGCTACGAATGAAGTGGGCTGATTGGTAACTAATTATGTTCACCAAAATACTTGAATTCATTACTGGCAAGGATGACTTGGAACGTGTCGCTTGGCGGGAAGATCTTGGGCGCCTCAATGCCTATCTTAGAACCAGGAGAGTTTCGATTCTCAGAAGGCCGAGACGATTCCTTGACGCAGCCAGTTTTACCGAAAACGATTTGATTCAACAGATCCAAAAGGACCTGGAAGACTTGGCGGGAGAGAATTTTGAGCCGTGGATTCTGGAGATCGAATGCAAGAAAAGGCTGCCGGTTTTCTCTAGCCAAAAGAAGATCAAAGCCTTCGCTACCAAAATCTCCCGAGATTTGAACAAGGTTTTCGGGCTAGCAAGCGCCGATTTTTTGTTGGAAGAAATAACGAGAGACCTGGATATTGATTACGTAGATCTAAACTTGTTCAGCCAGAAAAGTTGGGAAATTGCCATTTCAAAAGGCTAGGAATCGATCCAAACGCCTGGTCGTCAGGCAACCTATGTCCGGGAGCAGGTCACCGATGAACGACCGTTGGCGATCCCGTATTACAATGGAGCCGGGCAAGCGGGGTGGGCGCCCATGCATTCGCGGGATGCGCATTACTGTTTACGACATTTTTTCCTACCTTGCCGGCGGGATGACCATTGCGGAAATTCTCGATGACTTCCCGTATCTGACACAAGAAGACATCCAAGCCTGCTTCGCGTTTGCGGCTGAGCGGGAGCGGGGCATGCTGGTAACGGTGGCATGAAGCTGCTCCTCGACCAAAACCTATCCCCTAAATTGGTCAAGCGCTTAGCCGACTTGCTCCCAAACTCAAGCGAAGCACAGCCCGAGGGTGGGCTGATGAAAACCAAAGAGGGTGTTCATCCGTGAATCGTCGCTCTCGGACTCCCCTCTCCCCCGCCTTAGGCACAAAAACCATTGCAAAACAAACGGCGGCGGGGGAGAGGGGTTGGGGGTGAGGGGGATGAAGGGAGTCAGGCTGCCCCCTCTCCCCCGGCCATCTTGGCATTGCAAGCGTCCTAGTCCTGAAGGCCGGGGGAGAGGGGAGGCGCAATAATTCCCGAGAGCAGAGGCCCGATGTCCATTGAAAAACACCTGTGTCGCGCTGCCTGAGAAGATAGTTAAGCTCCGGCGTCCCGCTTCTTGGCAGGCCAGGGTTCCTACTTCTCACCCAATTCGGACCAGCATTGGTCGACGGGAAACGACTTCCTAAAGGCGGCATACAGCGCTTCGTGATATTCGCGCATGAGTTTTTTTTGCTCCGTGAAGTACTTCTTTGCTTTAACCAATTCGGCCATTTCCTCCTGTTCGCTCAATGGTTCCAGGTGAGAAGGCGGAGCAGGCTCCGAATGATACACGGGAAATATCCCATGCCCAACAACCTTGTCGTACACTTTCTTCTTGGCCTTATGCTCTTGGATGAACTTAACGCCAAGCTTTTCAAGCCTGTCGAGATCGGCAAGATACTCATCGCGCATTCTACCGGCCGAGTGAACATGACGCACGAAGTCGTCCTTTATCGAGAGGTCGGTTTGGATTTTAACTTCGCTGTCGCGGATGGTGTAACTTCGTAAGGGCAAAGTGATTTTTTCCCTAGCCTCTTCAAGTGGCATAAAAGGAATGCGCCCATAATGGGCAGGGTTCCAACGGAAAAAGGTGATTGACCAGCCAGGCGTGACCACGTTTTGATTCGTCGCTTCGCAATAAAAGAAATTAATGCACCAGGTATCCGAGTCATGTCCAACAGTTTCAACTCTAAGGAGAATCCCCCTCACCCGCGGCAAAGGAGCCACTATCGCTTCGACCGAGATCCGGTGAATATCTTGGAGAGATTCGAGCGAACCACGAAAAGTGCAAGGTTCCGAGAAATCGATGCCTTTGGCCCAGACTGCCGGTACGAAAGTGCCGAGTTCATAATAAGGTTGATGGGCGAAACCATCGTCCGCAAACTTACGTGCTGCTGTGTCGAAAATCCCAAGCCTTTCTTGCAAATCCGGCGTTTCGAATTTGAGCAAATTCACATCAACCAATTCTTTGGGCTTCGGTATAGCCGGCCTTCGCGTGCAAGCTAGGCCAGCAACTGAAATCAAGGTTAATGCGGTAACAACGGCTAAAAAGTATCGGGGCATGACTTTTCCAATTAGGTCGAACCGCAACACGACGAATCCTGGGCGACCCTAACTTCCCAAGTATACCGACCCGATTCGCCGATCTCTAGCGCGTTGTCACAGGTCACAGATCAACCTGTCCGGCAATCCCTTTCACGCTGGTTGCTCTTTTGCGTCTCAGTGAATGCCCTTGAGAGTCTCTTGGAAACTCGCGAGGATGCGAGGGCGGCAAATGACGCGGCGCCTAGGTGAAGAAAAGCTAGCCTACCTCGAAACCGGGAGCCTTGCGTGGATGATAGCGCCAGAGAGCCTGTTGAGACAGTTCCGCCTCGCTTGTGGAATCCCAACGCGGCGGCCCTGTGGAGTCTTTTGTTAACGCCTGCCTTTGGCGCGTATCTTCACGCGCCCAATTGGCGGACCCTCGGCGATTCCGAACATGCTAAAGCCAACAAGCTTTGTGTTTGGCTTACGTTCGTCTTCATGGCCGTTATCGTCGGCACTTTATTCATCCCTGAATCCAAGGTCATCGATAAAGGGATGCGAGTGGTGGGCATAGGCCTGATGACCGGCTGGTATTTTGGTTTGGGCCGGGCGCAAGCCCAACACATCAAGGAGGTGCTGGGGAATCACTACGTCAGGAAGGGCTGGGGCCTGCCACTGCTGATTGCAGTGGGGGCAATCGGAGCCTACGCAGCGGTCATCTTTTTTGTCGTGGAGGTGACCTACAAACCTGACCCAGTGGAGCTTGCGGACCAGGTCAAGCCGCTGATCCTCGAGGAGTGGCACAAGACGCCGGAGTTGCGCGGCGCGACCATTATCAAGGTCACCCTGGCTCACAAAGAGGGGAATGTCTACTCCGGCTTCGTGGACGCCAAATTGGCGGGCCACGTTGAGCGGCTGGCGCTGGAGGTGATCTATGAAGTAAATACCATCGCCTGGGAAATCAAGCCATTCGACGACGAGGACTGATGGAGTGAGATGTTGACGCCGCGTGTGAGCCGCCGTCACGGTAGTTTACGGTCGCGCAGACGTGCTGCATGCAACTCCGCAGGAGTGTCAGGTTCTCCCTCGGCCGCTTACCTCAAGGCCGGAACGCAATCCTGAAACTAGATCCCATGCTCGCTGAACATTTTCTGGTAGGTTTGAACCTTGCAAACTCTGGAGATAAGCCAAGGTTCGTTTAAGAGTCTTTGCCCTCTGCTCCGAGTCCAAGTGGGCCGAATCGGTCAGATTATCGTAGATATCCGCCAGCTTGCAGGTTTTTACCTGCCAAGGGGCCTTTGCAAGACCGTCTTGATAAGCCGCCTCGCGTTCGGGTTCGGGTAGGCGTTTGTCCTTGGACAGCAGGGCCACCCAGCCGGCGATCTCGGCGCCGAAATGCTCCTGCAAATCATCGAAGTCTGTTGTGGTGTCTTCGATGGTATCGTGCAGCACGGCGGCAGTCAGCACCCGTTCGTCCGCGATATCGAAGACCTGGCGGACGATAAGGGCGACACGAAGCACGTGACTGACATAAGGCGTCTGATTGTCTTTGCGAAGTTGATGGCGATGGGCGCGGGAGGCGAAGGCCACGGCATCAAGCAATCGACCCACATCGTCTCCCGGCTGCATAGCGTCCCCGGTCAATAGACAAACGGGTTATTCGGCATCTCGACCGGCTTGATATCGGATGGTTTCACCTGCAGTATCGTAATATAACCTTCATCTTTGAGAAGCTTGCGAAACTGAATTACCCCCTCGATTTCCACCCATTTCGCTTGAAAAGCCCGAGCATTAAAGGTCTTGCCGGCTTCGTCATCACTGCTCACCTCGACAATCATTTTGAGGGGCGTAGCATCGGCAGCGCAGCACGCCATGCGATAACGCACGAGCGTGAAGCGGCTACGATCGCTGCTTGGCGCCGCCTGGCCGACGACCTGGGCGGTCCGGCCCGCATAGTCAGTTCGCGATTGTTCCGTATTGGCCGCGCGCTCCAGTTCGAGAAAGCCGCTGATGACGTCGCCTCCTTTTCGGGAAGCGTGTGTGCCGCCTTCGCCTAACTGCGTATTGTCCGTGCTAACTGAGAATCCCTGGCTGGGCATATCCAGGAAATAGAGAACAACGGGAAGGAGCAGCACGACGTAGCGCCACGGGGCCCAGCCATGATCGTGGCCGCAGTCGGCATCGTCCTGGCCATGGCTATGGGCATGGGCGTCTCCATTGCCATGATCATGACCGCAGTCGGCATAATCGTGATTGTGATCGCACTCGCCATGAGCATGGTCATGACCATGTTCGTGAACGTGTTCGTGAACGTGATCATGTCCGTGTGAATGAGCCTTCGCGGCCGGAAGCGCGGCGGACTCCTTACGCCGTGCGAGGGCGCTGAAAACTAGCGGCAAGGCGCGGATTGCGGCCAAGACAACGAGGGCAATGCCGCCGGCATAGATCCATACATGCAGCCAGTCGGCCAGGAAAAAGAGCAAGTTGCGCTGGGCCAAACGAATCGTGACCATGCCGATGGCGGCACAGACTACGATCGTGCAGAGCTGCTCCAGATGATAAGTATCGTCATCATGCGAATGGTCATGAGCCATGAGTAATCTCCGAATTAAGGGCGGTCAAGGTTGGCCAAGGGCGTCTTCTGGCAGAAGCGGCAAGTCCAACTTGTGACGGATCGTCTGTTCCCATAGTAAGAGTTGTTGTGCCGATTGATTCCAAACAAAGTGCGTCACCATCGACCAGATAAATACCTGCACTACGACCGAAAGTATGATGGTCCAGATCAAACGTGGGCGGAAAACGCGCGTGTACATGAAATAGAGCTTGAAGTCCAGCATCGGCCCGAGGACTAAAAACGCAACTTTCGACGCCGCGGGCAGTGTTCTGAAGCTCGCGGCCACGAAGGCATCGGCCTCACTGCACAGGCACAGAACAATGGCCAGGCCCATCATCATCAGGATCGTAATGGTGGGCATGATGTACGGCACCAGCCAAGAAGCCAGCCAGGTTTGCGAGTGCAGCGAGGCCTCCAGTGCCCGGAGATCAAGCGTTTGCCGGAGCAGGGAAGCGATGATGGCCCCGAGCACAAGGTAAACCATGATGTCCGTGAAATCGTGCAGGGCCACTTCGCAGATGGTGGTCAGCCGTTTGTGCCACGGCCGCCTCTTCTTTTCCTTGGCCTCCTCGTCAACCTCGTTGCCAGCCGCCCCGCCGGGAATCGCCAGCGGCGCCAGGAGCTTGGTGCCGTGAATGCGATATTGCCATTCCACGATCAGGCTTGTGCCAATGGCCACGAGATAGCCCAAGCCTACCCGCAATGCCACCATCCAGAAGCCCGTCATTTGCAAGCCGCCTTGGCCCGGGACATAGGCTGCATTCGAAAAGGCCACGTAGGTGCTGAGCATCACCACGACGTTGATGATCGGGCCGGCGAGAAGATAGGCCACGCAGCAGGAGAGGGGCAACCCTTTGCGAAGCAACCGGCGCATCACGGGTATGATGCCGCATTCGCACATGGGAAAGATCAGGCCCAGCAAACCGCCGATGAGGATGGCCAGAAATCGACTTCGCGGCACGATCTTGGCGATCCAGCGCTGGGGGACCAATTCTTCGAGGATGCCGGCAACCACCGCCCCGAGGACGATAAACGGCATGGCCTCATACAGAATGCTCGTAAAAGTCAGAATGAAGTCTTTTACGGCATTGATATAGGCAGTGTTATCCACAATTTTACCACGATGAAATCAGGTAGGCAGAAAGTCGCGGAGATCGGCGCGCGGGTCTTCGGTTCTACGTTGAACTTCCCCGCTTTTGTTCGATTGGAACTTATTCTTCATTTTATAAGGTCGATCAAGGTCCGAAGGCATTGTCGGAGAGATGGGACGGGTTTGCAAGACGAACGGCGAAGCCGATTGCGGGAGTTATACTTTGTGCGCTCCTCCTGCCTTGCCCGAGGTCAGCCAGTGCCAGGATGGACCTTTGGTTGCTTGACCCTGTGGATCAATGTAGGGGCGTTGGCGATCAGAAGGTGACTTTCGTGCGTTTTTGCTGGACCCTGTGGATCAAGTGACCCACCCTGTGGTCCAGCAACATTGAGCCAGAGGGTCAGAGGGTGTGCTAACTTCAGGTACGCTGCCCTGGCCGTCGCCAGGCTAATGACTTGTCGCAGGGGAGGCTCCAACTATGGAAGTCTTATCGGCCAGTGGAGCTAGTAATCGATACATGAGTTCCATCGCCTCCCGCGCTTCTTGTTCGGTGATAATCAAAGGAGGTGCAATGCGAATCACTTTCTTCGAAAGAGGACCAAGAAGGTGAATGCCCTCACCGCCCGTGCCACGATAGCAAGCGAGCACGATTGCGTTGGCCCAGTCGGCGGCGGTGACGCCGCCATAGTCGCCCATTTCGACGCCCCAAACCATGCCGCCCAGTTCACCGCGCACCAGGGCGACAAAGGGAAATTCTTTCAATCGAACCAGGCCTTCCTCGATGATGGCCGAGGCCTTCCGGCAAATGCCAAGAATGTCCCGCGTGGCAAACTCATCGAGCGTGGCTAGCACGGCCGCACAACATAGCGGGTTAGCGCTCCAGGTATCAGAGGCCTCGCCATAATCGAGGCTGGCAAACACGTCGCCGCGACCGACGGCTGCCGCAACCGGGACCCCATTGCCCAGACCTTTGCCCAAAACCACGATGTCCGGCTCGAGGCCATACTTCTCATAAGCAAAGAGCTGCCCCGTGCGGCCGAAGTTGGCCTGCACTTCATCGAGAATGAAGATGATGTCGTTGGCCCGGCAAAACGCCTGTAGCAATTGCAGGTAGTCTTTGGGTGGATGAAAGGAGCCGCCGCCGCCCAGGTAAGGTTCCGTGATCAGCACGCCTAGCCGCTTCCCGAATTGCCGCTTCAGATCGTCCAACTCATTTTGATAACGCGATGCATCAAAAGAATCGGCCCGATTGCTAACGTCGAGGCACTCGGCCATTGGAAAGCTGATGAAGCGGACGCGCGGATCGCGTTCGCGATCTTGTTCCGTTCCCGTGACGGCGCCGGCCAGACCCTTTTTGCCATGAAAGCCATGGCGGGTGGCGATAATCACGTCACGGTCACGGTCGCGGGCCAATGCGGCCCAGAGCGCCTTCTGAATGGCCTCCGACCCAGAAGCCGCCCACAAAACCTGCTCCATGCGCTTGCCGCCGGGCCGGCTTTGAAGAAGGTCGATCAACCGGCGACTGGCCTCGAATTCCACGAGCGTGACGGCGTTGTAGGCGGAAAAGGGCAAGGCGGAAAAGAATTTCTCGTCGGTTCGTTGTTCGTTGTTCGTTGTTCCTTGCCAGTTCGGCCAGCCCATGTAAGTGGTGAATCGTTTCATCCAGGATTCGGGATTGTGACCCAAGTTGGTCACGAGGACGCCGGAGGTGAAGTCATATAATCGCCTCCCTTCGGGGGTCCAATGATAGATTCCAGCGCTTCGAGCCAGGACGGCCTGCGTCGGCGTGTAAGTGCGCAGAGAGCGAGGCTCGGTACGCACCAGGCCGACGCGGGCGGGATTTGAGGATGGTTCGTTGGGGTGGTGGAGGGGTGGGTTCATATTGAAAAGAACTTATGTCAAACAAACTCTTTCCGAGCCCCTACACACGGGGTGAATAGAGATTCAACGGAGGAGGTTTGCCTGGGTACCGCAGTACCAACCCGCCGTCCGCCGTATTCACTTCCACCATGCTACCCGGCTGTCCGGCCGCGTGCCGCGCCAAAATCTCTTCGAGCGCTTGTACTATGGCGACCACGTTGCGATCGGCTGACACATCGTTGTAGGCCAAGGCGCGCATTTGGTCCAAGCGTTCGGACCGGTCGGCGGGGGGGCCGCCGAACTCGACAAAGGCGACTTCTTCAAAAAAGCGGCGGATGGTTTCGAGGCCGTAGCCGCGCTGGCTGCGCTCGTCCCAGGGTTCGAGGAAGGTTCCGTTGTAATGATGGTTGGGCGTGATCTTGAGTTCGCCAGGCGTTCGGCTTTCGACGGTCATTTCGACGCCACGTTTGCGTTGGTGGGCGTTCCAGACGGCGTTGTCGAAGCGAAACTGCACCTCTTGCTCCACGTAGCCGGGGAAGTTGTCCGGCGTCACCCAGCTGGTATGAATATCGAACGCGGCTTCCCGACCGTCGGGATAGGCGTAAACCACCTGGAGTTGAACAGAATCCCAGGTCGGGCCATCCGCCGGCCCCACGATGCCACGCTGGCCGGTGGCGCTGATCCGGGAAAGCCGCCAGGCAGGGCCAAAAGTGAAATCAATCAACTTGAGATAATGGACGGCGACGTAAGTTCCCGGATTTCGGCTGCTGATCCACTCGGCGAATTGACTGCCGCTGATTTGCCTGGGCTCGAGGAGGGAGCAGTAGCCGTTATTGACATGGTTCAAAACGCCATCGACAACATGTGTCCGTAGTTTCTTGTGATCAGGGTCGGCGAGCTTGTGATAGACAACCTTGGCAAGGACAGAGTGTTTACGGGCCAGGGCATCGAGTACATCCAGCTCTTGAAGCGAAAGCACAGACGGCTTCTCGATCAAGACATGTTTGCCCGCTTCCAGGGCAAGGCGTGCCGCCTCGAAGTGTCTGTCATCGGGGGTTGCCACGCAGACCATATCAACGCCGTGAGCGAGCAATCGAGGGAGGGCCTCGGGTCCCGAGTAACTGGCGAACGAACCGAGACGCGGCCCGGCGGATTGGCGGTAACGCTCCGCCCGCGCTCCGGTTCGGCTGGCGACGGCAACAAGTTGAATTTCGGCGAAACCAAAGTCGCGTCGATAGAGACCGTCGGCATGAAGTTGTTCGAGCAGCGGCCGATAGGTGTCGTCGAAGATCATACCCATGCCGACCATGCCGGCTCGCAGGCGATGAGATGTAAAGTTTGGTGAGGTAGCCATGCCCATTAGGATATGGGCTCGGGCGGATCGCAGCTATTTCTTAGGACGATCCTTGAGACGAATGACGAAGCGCAAGGCCGACCAGGTGTCATCGATGGCGCAGACCTTGTTATCGACCAGGCCGGCATCTAAGCCGATGCCTCGGACTTCGTTTTCCGTGAGGTCGGTAGCCACGCCTGAAGCGCGCTTCGGCCAGGCGATCCATAGGCCCCCCGCAGGGGCCAGGCGCTTGGCTACGACCTTAAACCTCTTGCGAAGTTTCTTCTCACTTTTGGTGAAAAGCACGATCACGTCAATGGGCAATCGATTTGCCGAATCCGAATGAACAGCGACGCCGATGGGAAGGTCGCCAAGCGTGACATCAAAACCCAGCGGAGCGTCAATTAGATCAACCAGATGATCTGGCTTGATGCCAAGCTTCTTGGGCAACGGCGTTCCGGAATATCCGGCCACAGCGCTTACTCTCTGTGCTTGATTCACATAGCGTCATCTTACCAGCCCCGAAGCACTAACAAGGATTTCTTTCATGCGTTCCTTGCGCAGCGAGCTGATGACTCAGAGCGACAACTAAACATAACAGCTCTTATCGGACGTTGGAGACCGCTGCCCGCTTTGCGACGCCCATACCACAACGTCCGATAATGGCCCTTATGTTTAATTGGGCTTAGATCGTGGAGGGAGCCAGAAGCGTTGTGGGAAGTGCTTGATTTAAGCTTTAAAGCTGTGGCCATCGGCCGTCGAGGTTCTCAACCTAACTGCGGGTCGATCGCGCCTTCGTCAAAGAAACCCATGCGACGAAACTTGGCATACCGCTGGTCGAGCAGCTCATCAGGCGGAACGCCGCGCAGTTCGCGGATGTAACGAAGCAGATAACTCTTGAGCGTATTAGCCATGCCATGCGGATCCCGGTGGGCGCCGCCCAGAGGTTCCTTGATGATATCGTCGATGACTCCGACTTTAGCACAGTCGCGAGCCGTCAGCTTGAGGGCGTCTGCGGCGAGAGGTTTTGTCTCCTCGTTGGTGATCTTCCAAAGGATGCCCGCGCATCCTTCGGGACTGATCACGGAGTAGTAAGCATACTCAAGCATGCTAACCCGGTCGCCAATGCCGATGCCCAGGGCCCCTCCGGACCCCCCTTCTCCGATGACCACGCAAACAATGGGCGTTGGCAATCGAGACATCTCCAAAAGGCTGTTGGCAATCAAGGCCGCTTGACCGCGTTCTTCAGCTCCGATCCCCGGATAAGCGCCGGGCGTGTCAATCAGACAGATAATAGGCAAATTGAACTTGGCAGCCAGACGCATTTTGCTCATGGCTTTGCGGTAGCCTTCGGGATGGGCGCACCCCCAAAGGCAGGCCATCCGCTCTTCGGTGGTTCGGCCCTTCTGATGGCCCACCACGAGAACGCGATAGTCACCCAAACGCGCGAACCCGGTGCGAATGGAGCGGTCATCCCCGAAGGCTCGGTCGCCGTGGAGTTCAACGAACTCGTCGAAGATCATTTCAATATAGTCGAGGGTTTGCGGCCGGCCGGGGCAGCGAGAAACCAGGACCGTTTCCCAGGCGGTCAAGTTGCTGTACTTCTCGCGCAATTGCGCAATGATTTCACGGCGAATGCGGCGGATTTCCTCGCCGATCTCCATTTGGCCGCCGGCCGTGGCCTCTAATTGAGCCAGGAGCTCTTCCATCCGCTGGATATCTTCCTCAAACGGAAGCCGTGGGCTGGCCATGCCTAGCCCTCCTTGCCGCTGGGATTCTTTTGGGCCGCCTCTGTTTTGAAAACGCGCATGGTGCGCAACTGCATGAGGACTTCATGAAAGTCGCGCGGGCGGTCTTCCCTCTTTTTGGCCAGCATACGCACCACGAGGTCGGCAAACTCTTCGGTCACTTCCGGATTGTGAAAGCGCGGCGACAGTGGTTTTTCAACAATATGTTTGGCGAGCAGGTCCTGGGCGCTCATGCCGCGAAACGGCGGACGTCCGGCAACCAGCTCATAGGCACTGGCGCCGTAGCTGTAAATGTCCGCGCGGCCATCGAGGACATGGCCGCGGATTTGCTCAGGCGACATATAGCTGCGCGTACCGACAACGTTGCCCCGCTTGCGGAAGAGCTTGGCCAGTCCGGTGGGGATTTTCTGAGCCAGGGCGAAATCGATAATCCGAGTTTCGCCGGCGCTATTGGCCAGGATGTTATCGAGCTTCACGTCACGATGGACCCAGCCCTTGGCGTTCATGAAGGCCAAGGCCGTGGCGGCCTGCTTCAGGATCTCGTGCGCCCTTTCCTTGACAAAATCGAACTGCTTGTTGAGCAACCGAAGCTTGAGACTGCCGGCGGGGAAAAATTCCATGACGATGGCGGGATTCTGAGGATCGCGGATAACCGTTATGATTTTGATGATGTTCGGGTGCGCCAGTTGCTTGCCCACCATGGCCTCGTGAAAGAGCAAGCGCCGGTGTTCTGGGTCGCGCGCCCGTTCGGGGAGCAACAGTTTCATGGCAAAATGGCGATTACTGGACGCCTCGACCACTTCCCACACCTGGCTGGTCTGGCCCGTCATCATATGTTTTTGCAGGCGATAGCCGCCAATTAATTCTTCGGCCACATTGGTTCCATTGTTGGAAAAGGGTCGGGAGACTTCCGACCCCTTTTTAGTCTCACCAGTACTCTTCAAAGTGAATGTTACCTTTGATCTTAGCTTGAGGCTGGTCCACCTGGAAGCCGCGCTTTTCAAGAATCTCAATGACGCCTGGAGGTTGCGGAAAGTGGCGTTCGCCGGTTTCCGTATTCTTCTCGGGGACTCCGATCATTTTGGGATTGCCGCATAGATAAACATGCGTCCGCTGGGGGTCCAGCTTCGACCCGGCGTGTTCTTCCAGTTGTCCGCTTGTAATTAAGTCCTGAATGTAAACTTTCCGCCCAGCCGTGATGTTCTCCCGCGTCGTCAGACTCAAATATGTATAGTTCGAATACCGCTTTATCAGTTCTTGCTGGATTGCCAGGTAGGCCAGATCGCGCTGATACCGCACACAACTCGCCGACAAAATGCGACCCTTGTGGCCCCGGCGGAGCAACTCCCAGAGCATGTAATTGTGCGGCGCTTCTCCCGTGCCCGTGGCAAGGAAGAGAACAGTATCCGTAGGCTTGACGGGATCGAGTGTGAAGTGCCCGGTGATTTTTTCGCCGAGGAAGATACCAGCCCCCTGCTCCGCCATGAAAATTCGCGGCGTCAAGGCCGGCGCTTGCGGCTTCCCGGATTCCCGCACGAGCACAATGTAAAACTCTAGCCAGTCCGTGCGCTCGATGTCGAGGAGCTTGCCATCGTCGTCGAGAATGGAACAGCTAATGGAGTAAGCACGCCGAGCGAGTTTGGTCTCATCGCCGGGTTTCAAGACTTCTTCCTGGCTACTTGGAAATCGCGGCTCCCAGTAGCCCATTCCCAGTGTGGAATACTGACCGGCTTTATGCGGAGGACGAACAAAATCGGGACGAACCCGGAGAATCATCAGATCCGGGTTGGCCCGATGTATTTTCACGATCGTGGCGTTGTAACGCTTTTGTCGCAGCTCCGCGATTTCTTCCGGGGTCATTTTTCGTTTGTCAGTTGTCCGTTGTCAGTTGGTCAAACGGTTACCAGTATTCTACGGACTTCCCATTCCTGTCCACTAGCTACTGACAACTGACGAAATCATATCAGCTTCTTGACCGTCTCCTTGAACACTTCGACGCAGGCTTTGACGTCCGGCATTGGGTCTTCGGGATGGGCTTCGTACTCGATGCTGATGTAGCCCTTGAACTTCACGTCCTTGAGAGCCTTGAGGACGGAGGCCACGTCGAGAACGCCCTTGCCGTAGACGACGTCGGTGTCCATCTTATTATCGTGATCTTTCAGGTGCATGCCGAAGTTGCGGGCGCCCATTTCGCGGACCTGCTGGTCCGGGTCCAGTTGCAGATTGAACGGTGGCACAGCGGAGCGGATCAAGTGGCCGGTGTCCAGGCAAGTGCCGATAAGGGGGTTGTGGTCCTTTACCGCCTTCAAAATGTTCTCGGCTGAATGCCAGCGATGAAGTCGATCTTTGCTTACCGGTCCATGCGGATGGATGCCGATGGCGATCTTGTATTCCTCGCACATTTTGTCGAGGCTGTCGAAGCTGTCCGGGTCGGGATCGGCACTGAAGGTCGTGATGCCCAGTTGCTTGCCGAAGTCGAAGAGCTTTTTGTTGCCTTCGTCACTTTTGGTGAAACGCTGCACGCCAAACGCGATGGGCTTAATGCCATAATCGCTGCATTGCTTGAGCACGGCTTTGATTTCAGCCGGCTTCGCTTTAGGCGAAAGGTGCTTTTCGTAGAACTCGATGTAATGGAGCCCCAGGTCTTGCGTTCGCTTAAGACAGGGTTCGCGTTCAAACTCGCGAAACGTGTAGCTCTGAATGCCCAACGTAAAGCCGCCGAATGCGTCGTCCTTTTTCTCCTCGGCCGAGGACCAGGCTGGAAGCCCGGCCATTCCCAGGCTCGCAAGGGCGCCTGCCTGAAGGAAGCGTCGCCGATTGACTTCACCGTTGAGCAGGTCGCGCATGGTTGGTTACCTCACGGAAGGAATGATTACTTAAGCAGCATCTGGGTTAGCACGGCCGGTAAAGCTTGTCAAGAACCTGTGCGGCGGGAATCAACATCCGGCACCGGCAAGCGCAAAGCGGTTCCCCTGTTCCCGTTATCGGCCGCGGTTTGCCGATCCGGGTGGTTTGGATTCGTTTCACGCCGCCGTCTCCAATGCTGAAACGATCTTTTTTGCCAGAAGCCTTTGAAGCTATTTGGCTTAGGAAAGATCGTTTCCCGACCCCCTCACACACTCCCTAGCGCACTCGGTTTGAAACGATCTTCTTTTTATCCTTTCTTTACGGTTCATGGGACAGCTTTGATTCGGTCTTTATGTCGCTCCTGATACCAATGAGTCTATTTGGAATCCTCTCGCACCTGCCTCCTGCCGCGAGAGCAACCATAAGGCGTCACAAGCCTTTTGATTCCAAGTTCACCTATTCAGGGCGCCATGAACGGCAAAGACCTTACGTTTGTTATTCCCACCTACCGGCTTCGGGATGTCTGCGAGACCGTCGAGAAATACGATGAGACCTTCTGGAACAATGGCCATTCCAATCGCATCCTTGTCTTTGATGATTCGACGCTGGCCAATCACAAGAAGTACTACCCTCTTTTGGAACAAACCCGTACCCACAACGAGGTTTTCTATGTGGGACCTGAAGAGAAGGAAAAGTTCATCCAATTCCTCTTCACACGGCTACGCGACCGCAAGCTCGACACCATCGTGCGCAGCCTGTTTCGGCCCAGCTACGGCGGCAACCGTAATTTCACGCTCATGCACACACTGGGCGAACTCATGGTCAGTGCCGACGACGACATGCGCCCCTACGGCCTGGTCGAGGACAGCCCGGAATCGCTCTCCGATGGAGAAATCAGTCGAGGCAAATTGGTAAAAGCCGCCCGGGGTGGATACACCGAACGAACGTTTGACATCCTTGCATCATTTCTCGACGTTCTAGGGAAGAAAGTGTCCGACCTTCCCGCCAACTACGAAAGGGCGGAGTTGCTCATCGACACCGCGATGGACCTGGAAACCAACGCGAGCAAAGGATTCGCCCGAGACAACTCCTTGTTTCTAAAAAAGGGCAAGGTGTCGCGGACCGCCACGGTCAAGATGGCCCAAACCTTTCGCTCGGGAACCAATGATATCGATGCCGTCGATTTCGTTGAACTTTACCTGGACGAGGAAGATCAAACCAGTCTGGAAGACCTCAATGATGTTTACGTCTTGGTGAACTTCCGCCCTGTCGTCAGCAACAAGAATTGGCGGATGGATTGCGGAGTAGCAGGCTACGACAACACCGTCGGCTTGCCCCCCTTCTTCCCCACGCGCTTGCGTTTCGAGGATTACATCTATCGGCTGTGGATCCAACAGCCCGGGATTGCCGCCGCTCATGTCGATGCCGCCCAGACGCACATTAAGAACAATTACATGCGCAACCCTCTCGCGGCCGAGGTTTTCAACGAGGAGGTTGCCAACTTGCTCAAGCGTAAAATAAGGGCCACGACCCGGAAGCTGGATGACCTCAGCATTCAATTCGATTACGACGGTGAGGTGACATCGCAGGATAGCGAGGAGATTCTCGAAAAGATCCAGTCGCTTCACACGCGCACACTGGATTCGGCCGAGAAGTCCCCTAGTGAAGAACGGCAAAAAGTATTGCAGCTCTTTGCTTACAACCTGGAAAAGGCTTTCTATGGATTCGAGCCTGACTTCTTTCAGCAAAACGTCAACCGCATCGTGGACGATGTGGTCAGCCAAATAAAAGGATCGATAGAGCTATGGCCGACGCTTGTTGAGATTTGCTTCTTTTGGAAGAACAAAAAGGATTTACCCAAGACACGGGTGCGAAATCAGCACAAAGACTAAGGAGTTGCCCGCTTTACCTCTGTTTTGGCCTGGCTCTGATCCTGTCATCACTTTCACCCCTTGGCCGTCCTGCATGGCTCATCCACTGAACTATGCGCGCTTTTTATAGCGCACCGATCGGCTTTTATGCAGCCTTTACACTTCCATTTGTAGGATCTAACAAGATGCTTCACATTGTGAATGTGGCAATGATCCATCAAAGGAGGAAACTCAATGAGCGGCAAGATTTGGCCGGTGTTCGCACTGATTGGACTTTTTGCGGTCGCAATGCTAGGCGGCGCGCGAGCGGCAGACGACAAGAAAACTGACGATGGCAAAGCCGAAGAATTCAAAAGCAAGACTTTCAAGCTGAAGGGAAATACCAAGGCGTCGGTCACGCTGGCTTTCCCAGCAGGCAAGGAAGCCTCCGTCACGGTTCGTAGCGATAAGAAAACGGACGTCCACCTCTTCGTCCACGACGCGGACGGCAAGGAAATTGCCAAGGACGACAGCCCCGGCCCGTCCTGCAATCTGAAATTCACGCCCAAAGAGGCTGGCAAGTACACCCTTGAGGTCCGCAACCTCGGGCCAGGGGACAATCAATCAACTCTGAAGGTGATGTTGGGCAAGAAGGAAGAGAAACCGAAAGACCAGGAATAGCATCATCGGACACGCTTGAGGGGCGCCGTCAAATGGGGCGGTTCCCCCCTCAATTTGTCATGAAGCTCATCCTTCTGACCAGTTTTAGACGCAAGTATTACGGATGAGTGAGCGAGATGTGGCATTATCTCAAGTTGGCCTTTGATTCTTGGCCATTGTGTGTGGTTACTCGGCCCTTAGCGGGTTTGCTAATCGCAGGTGTGCTCGCCGGAGTTTGCGGTTTATTGGGCGGTTTTGCACAGAGCGCGTCCCAGGACTCACTGAATTTCGCCATCAAATGCGGGTTGCGCCTGGCGGGCGCGGGGGCGGTGGCCGGTTTCGTGATGGGGTTCTTGAGCGGGTTGGACCGAATGAATTGGCCTGAAGACGAATGGGACGGGCCCAAGAAGCCGAGCCGTTTGCTGCCGTTATTGAAAGTAAACTCTGAATCACCCCGGCAACCGAATCGCACTACATTGATCGGCTCTAGACTGCCTGAGTTGATGTCAAAAAAAGGCGACTAAGCAATGGAAGAAGTTATGGGCTGGCCATTTAAAGTTTTGTTCGCGTTGATGATATTCGAGTTGGCGGTTCTTTCCCTTGCGATGGGGATTTGGATTCTGACGGAATTCGTTCATTGGGCTCGGAAGAGGCCTAGCCAAAATGATGATGAGCGAAAATATGAACGCAATCGTGAGCGGGGCCAGGTAAGTGTCCCGAGTATTGGACAAATACAATACTCGGGATTTATTACTCAGCCCCGCTCGCTCAAGCGTGTGCGACCTTGGTACGAGGGACCCTTACACGTCTAGAATCGTAGGGTCATATCAAAGCCGTACAACCAAATGCCCTTCTTGGTGCCGAGGTCAAAAGCCGGCTCATGCCAGTTGCGGTAGTAGCCGATTTCCGGACGAACCTGGAGCACGGCATTAAAGTTGTGGCTTAGCCCAATGGTGTGGCTGGTGTAGGTTCCTGCGAAGCCCGAGCGCATGCCGCGCTCATCTCTCCACCATTCGTTGCGGACAGTAAAGTAGTCGTTCTTAGTGAACGCGAACATCGTGTAGTTGAGTATTCCATATGTCTGGGACAAACCGGGAAGGAGCGTGCCGTCGCCGCCGCCCCCGCCGAACGGCTTGAGGGGACCGGCGCTGGGCGTTCCGCCCAGTTCGGCGTTGCGCTGCCACATGTAATAGGCTTCGGTCTTCGTGTGCACGTCTTTGTTGAACCGATGCTCCCACGTCGTTACGACATAATTGAAGTTGTCGTGCCCGAGAGGCTGGCCGTATTGCTGAAAATGGCGGAACTCGGCACTGTTAATCGCGTTCAGCCATGTGTACAAAGCATCGTTATTCTCCTCGGACACCCAGCGAACGCCAAAGGCGCCAGTCAGAAGGCTGCCCTTGTACCAGGGGGCCATGTCCGTGCCCGCATGGGCCACGCCCTGGACCATCCACTGGTCGTTGAGCTTCTGGCTAACCATGATGCCTGTATTTGTATAGGTGTCATAAGTAAACAAAAGTGAGTGACTGCCCATGTAGTTGTCCGGTGCATACTGCGTTTCAATGTCCGGGCAGGCAATCCAACGGCCCAAACGGACATCGGTTCCTCCCAGGAAACCGGGTATATATACGTTGACGTAGAGTTCGGTGGGATCCCACCCGTAGAGCAGGTTGTGTTCCAGCAGTTGATCGCTGGCCCAGCCCCCGGCGGTGGTGTAACGGTAGTCCATGCCATAGACGCTAATGAAACGGAAACCATAGTCTAGGTGGTCGGTTTGCACCGTGTCCGGCACGCGCTCCAATTTGAACACGAGCTGGTCAAGTTCATAGCGGTTGGGGACGATCCAGTAGGATGCAGGCACGTTGGTGTTTTTGGCATTGCTCCAGTTCCCCGAGGAAGTAACCCAACCCGTGAACTGGATCTTGCTGTCCTTGATCGCCTCCGACCAGGAGGTATTGGCGCCATAGATGGCCTTCATAAGGGGGTAGGCGCCGGGGTCGGGCGCTGGGACGCCGAGGAGCGGATAACCCTGGTACTCGGACCCGGGGAACGGCGGCGAATCCCAGGGGGACGGCAAAGCGCGCCGGGGAGGTTCGGGTGCTGTTTCACCATTGCTTTTTGTCGGGAAAAGCTCATCGTAATAGGCCTTGTACAGCCTGAAGGGAAAGCCGCCGTCTTCTCTCTTGGGCTTTATGAAGTCAACAAACCCGTTCTCTCCCGATTTCGCTTCTTTCGTCTCCTGGTTCTGCGGCTCGGTAGATGTGGAATCGTCTGGCGGCGCATTTTCGCGCGTGGCTGGTGACGGAGTCGCAGGCTTGGAGTCTTGAGGAACGGCCTGGGTCGTGGGTTCAGCCTGGTTAATAGCAAGCGTCATGCCGACGAGCAGAGAGGTCATAAGTGACATGGTGCCTCCTTAGCGCAACTTATCCCAAAAAGGAGCCAATAAGGCCCGTTCCCAAGGAGACAGTAGGGGGCTTCCATCCCCCCCTCGAGCCGGGGAATCCAAAATCAATCCATCGTTATAATCGGCGAAAAGCGGGCTATGTGAATAGAAAAACCAGCCCAGAGAAATGACATAATCGGGATAGTGTTTTTTGTTTGGCTGCCCTGCCTAACTTGCCACCTTTCAATGATAAATTGGGCAGGAAGTATGTCCTTCCAAACCGCAACCCCTCTAATCTTCGGAACCGCCTTAACATAGTGTTCCATTCCTGTCGAATTACGGGAATGTATCAACCTAGCTAGCTTTGATCGCAAGACGGCGAGGCTCTCGCGCCGGCCTGGCCGAGGTCGTTATGCTTCAATTCTTATGCCTCTGCGCCGCCCTGCCCTGGGGGCAAACGCTCAGTGCCGAGGCGCCTGTACCCCCGCCGCCCGCCGCCACCGCCCCCGATCGCTGGCTCCTGTTGAAGGCGCTGCAAGGGACCTACCCCGGTTGGATTCTCGATTCCCAACGGATTCAGGTTAACGGCTGGACCGAGGGTTCTTTCACCGCCAGTTCCGCCCGGAACGAGCAACTGCCGATGGGGTTCAATTACCGGGCCAACGAATTCTTGCTGCAACAAAATTGGCTGCGCATCGAGCGGTCAGTCGTGACCAGCGGCACGTCCGAGCCGACCTATGGCTTCCGCTTCGACAATATTCTGCCTGGTTCGGATTACCGCTTCACCCTGGCCCGAGGCGTCTTCAGTGAACAGCTAACCGCCCGCCATGGACAACCCAGCACCTATGGCATCGATCCGATTCAGTTTTATGGCGAGGCCAACTTTCCGACGGTCGCCCAGGGTTTGGACATCAAGGTTGGCCGCTTTTTCGCGCTGTATGGCGTCGAGACAAACGATGCGGTCAGCAATGCGTTATGCTCGCACGCTTATACGTTTATCTATGACCCGTTTACGCACACCGGCATCCTCAACACGCTTAAATTGACCAATAGCTGGACCGTCCAGGCCGGGTTAGTCATTGGCAGCGATGTCTTTATCGACCCGGCTGACGAACCGACCTTCGTTGGGACCATTAAGTGGACGCGCTCCGATCAGCGCGCGAACGTGCTGGCCTCGGCGATTGCAGGCTCCGGACGCTTCAATCAGGCCAAGGCATTTCACAATCCCGAGGTCTTGGACCTGGTTTACACGTACAAGGTGAATCCTCTGCTCAATTACAGTTTCGAGAGCCTGCTGGGCTACACCACGCATGTGACCGACCTGGGCACCGCCTGGTGGTTCGGCGTACTCAACTACCTTACTTACGACCTCACCCCTCGGCTCAGTGCCACGGGCCGGCTGGAATTCTTCGATGATGAGCAAGGTCAACGCACGCGTTTCCCCGGCCTCTACACGGCCTTCACCACTGGGCTATCGTTCAGACCCCGAAAATCAATCGTTTTTCGTCCGGAGTTGCGCTACGACTACAATGGTGAATCGCGCCCTTTTGAGGGCCGGCACGGCTTGTTTACCGCGACCACGGACGTGATTCTGCGCTGGTGACGGCGTCAGCGCGTCCGTTTGGTTAACCGTCGACCTTAGAGCGATTTGGAGAGATCTACATATGAAAACCGTGATGCCGTACCTGGCTGTTTTAGTTTTGCCGTTTACTGCGATCGCCGCCGAACCGCCTGCCGCCGCGCCGGCGAGCCCGCCGGTGACGATGACCTTGCATGAGAGGCATGGCCATGAAACGCCGATTCGAAAGGGTTTCACCCATACCGGCGGCGGCAACATCGACGTGGCTCAGCCCTCGCCCGATACCGTGATTATCACGATGACTGGCGTGGCGGTCGCCGGTCCCCATCCCTGCAAGGAGTCCGTCGCGACCCTGGACTTCAATCTGGACCAGTGCTTCGAAATCGTCTTTGACAAGCCGGAAACCAAGAAAGCGAAACTAACTGTCGAAGCCCGCGTCATCGGCCTCCTGCGCAGCCACAAGGGAGGCGGCGCCGCCCAGTGGGAGCCGGCCGCAGTGACGATCAGCAGCGGACCGACCGAGTTGCTTACCCTGGCCGTGCCCAGCCACTCCGTTAGCGGCGGCGATAGCCTTTCCGTCAACGATCATCAGGGACCGGCATCCGTTTCCGTTGGTTCCGGAAAACTCAACCTGCACCAAGCCTTTGTCCTAACGGCGTCCCATCCGGGAAAATGGCATCGGGGCAAGACAGCTTCCGCCGAGTTCGCTCCCGATCCCGCTCTCGATCCCCTCTGGATCAGTTACTTCGAACCCTTCCATGGCGCCAATAAGAAGGACTTTGGCTTCCAGGTGACCATCAAAATAGCGCCGGAATAGAGAACCGATCTCCCGGCTTGTCGTTTCGCGCCCGTAAGTTCCCCGCGAGCGCGAAACGACAAGCCGGACTCTTTACCCTCTTTTTGCGCGGATCCCATCGGCTTTAATCCCTTTTTGATGCGGTTCTAATTACCATCTTTTTGAAATGCCCTCGGCCGAAGAGCGCTCAAGGAAGCATGCCGCGATTGGCGGTCCGGTTCACCGGGTCGCCGGGCGGGGGAACCGGTGGACAGCCGGCTGCCTCCGCCTTCTCTCCCCTGCCCTTCCCGCTCGGCCCTCGTTGCCATTTCCAACGGCTACACGAAGCGAGGCGCCGAGCGAATTTCCATTGATTCCAAATAGCGGTGGCAATTCCAGTCCGTCCTACAGCAACTGGCAATGCAGGGAAGGAGTAGCTCTTTACAGACGATGTTTTTCCTTTTCCGCTCCCGGCAGCGCGATCGTCGATAGGATATCCCGCGCCGCGGCCAGGGCCTTCTCGGCGGCCTCGCGCGTCAGCGGCTCAGTACTGATGGCCACATTCCACTGGCGCCGCAGTTCCTCGACGTGCTCGCGGTTCTTTCCCGTTAGAATGCCGGCCCGTCCGGACGCGTTGATTAGACCTTGGGCGTCAAGGTTTCCGAGGGCGACCCCGCGCCTCAGCAGACTCTGGCGCAGGCGGGCCTCAAGGGCTTTCCAAGCCTGGATGACCGCCAGGTCATAATGATTGCTGAGCGCCATTTCGCGAGCCTGATTCAGGGCTGTCACTTCCTCCTCGGCTAGCTCTCGGACCTTGGCCGTTCGATCCTGATCACCCAGCCGCATGCGCACTCGCCAGGCAAGCACTTGAGATCCCAAGAGCCAAAAGGCGCCGAGCGCCAGAGCCACCATGGGCCCGACCCCCGCCAAACGATCGTGGGTAATCCATGGATCCAGGACACGCGATTCCTCGAGCCAGTGTTCGCCCAAGCTCGAAAGATAGAAGAGGATGTAAAGCGGGAAAATAAGGATGCCGAGCGCGTAAAGGTAATTGCCGGCACGCTCAGCCCGCGTCGAAGTCCGCTCGCTCAGCAAAGCGGTGCCATAGAAGTAAACCGTCAGGGCCAGTAGCCCCCCGGTCAGGGCGTAAGCATGAAAGATTTCCAGGCGGTAACCCAGGTAAGAAAAGCCGGCGTGTTCCCATTGCTCGACATAAGGATGCACGGCGAACAGAGTCCCAAGCAGGGCGAGGGCGAAATGTATCTTGGTTTTAGTGAATTCCGTCATGGTTGCCTTATCCTACCGCAGAAGTTTTCCCAACTGCTGTACAAAAGGAACGTAGGTATATGTCGCCTGTAATCGTGAGTCTACTGTTCTTAATTCGTTTATCCAGACAATGAGATTTAACCTAAGCAACGTGCCGAAGCCGGCGAGCGGGGGGCGTCAGCCCCCTGATGACGAGGTCATCAGGGGGCTGACGCCCCCCGCTCGCCTCGTTAAAGCTTCAGACTTCCTCAGGCTGCCTTGTCTCTCTTTGAGGCTCTTGGTATCTCCTTTGTTCGCGCTTGGGCCTTGGGGAATGGCTGAGCATAAGAAAGGCGCTTGCAAGAGAAAATAGGGAGGACGACATGGAACAAAACGGTCTCATTTGTCGAAACGGGCCAGGCCACTCTTCATGCGCTGCCCCGTTGGCTCACCTTCCGGCTGAAGGTCCAATCCATCCCGACCCTCCATCCAATGCAATTCCCCACCGCCATCGAGGGCGCGGCCTGATTTGGGGGTTGGGTGGCACCATCTTAAGCGTTTTCGGGTTCATCGCTCTCGCTCTGTTTGAACAATACAACAGCATGCTCGGCGAACTGCGCAGCGACTTAAAACACTTCAATGAGATTTCTAGCCAGTTTGTGAAAAAAGAGAATGCTCAGAGATACCGGGACGAAATGCGCGAATGCCTCAAAGAGATCCAGGCGTCGAATGCGGCTCGGTCGCGACTGGAACAGGAGTTGCGAGCCAGCGAAAACGCGCGCGAGGAGATGGTGCGGGAAGTGCAGCGCATGCGCGAGCGGCTCGCGTTTGTCGAGGGCCGGCAAACGACTCTCCCTTCAAACATTTCGGCCAGCGCCGTAGATAAATGACGAATAATTAGCAGATGAAAAACCTCTATCCGAAGGCTGCGCGAGCAATGCAACCAAACGCAATCCACATCTGCCTTCCCGTTCAATGACTCGGGCTTGCCCCCCTGCCCTGCCCCGACGGCTACTTAGGCGACGATCGCTGGCCCTCGGCCCACGAGATCGCAAACCATAGGGCCGCGTCCGGCCTGCGGCTCCAAGGCTGGAGGGCGGCCACGCTGTCGGTGAACGATCCGGCATCCAAGAGTCTGTTGTCGAGGATAGCCGACCGCGCCCCTTCAAGAATACGGACGAGGTTCTCCACAAAGGCGTCGAACCTCCCATCCCCTTGACACCCCCCGAAAAAGATCCAGGTATTCCTTACCGGCTTGGCTCCTGCTTCATGCAGCAGGGATACAAGGCGATGACCAATGTAGGGATCGTTGCCCAGGCGATCGTAGGTGCGCATGTAGGCTTTCCAAAGAGCGTGAAAACCTGGCGGCTCGGGAGTGAGGCGCATGATGTCGTGACTGTCGTCCTCAATAATGATTCGCCCACCGGGTCGAATAGAGCGAACCAAAGTACGGACCACGGCCAAAGGGTCGGGGACATGTTCGAGAAGGAAGCGTGTGTGGGCCAAGTCGAATGACCCCCACTCAGCGTCGCGCAAAGGCAGTGTCATAGCATCGCCCTGGCGGAAGTCGACTAGGGAAGCTTCGCCGGCAAGGTCCGCCTGTCGCCTGGCTTCCGCCAATTGCTCAGGGCTTCGCTCCACGCCGACGACAAACGCCCCATTGCCGGACTTCCTTGCCAGCGCCCGCGTCAGCTGGCCAAGTCCGCTGCCGACATCAAGGATCCTTTCACCGCCAACCAGGCTGATTTCTGCCAGGGAACCTGCATTAATCAGATCATTCATCCGCGACAAACGCGCTTGCTCCTCGGGGTGGGTGCCGTGGATATATTGAGAAGAGAAAACAGTATCTTCTTCCGAGCCCGGCCGCGATTTCGCTTGCCCTTTTTTTCTCATAAGACAGTTTCTAAAGTGAGATTTCTCCGCAAGAAAGCAGAAAAAAGTTGGGCCCGGCCGGACCGTGAAGTCTTGTTGGTTCCAATGAAACACTCTCTTCTGATTAGGGGGCCGGTGAGGGACGGGTAAGGAAGTAGGAAAGGCCGGTCTAGACACACCCCGATCCAAAACCAGCTATAGGGAGGGTGACCCCAAGTGGAATGAAATTGAATTCACCCCATGGTAGCAGAAAACTATGGGAGCTTAGTGGAGGACTTTGCGGACCGATCCCTCATTAGGGCCTTGTCGCCGGCCAACCTTCGAAAAGCCCCTCTTATCACACACAGCAAACCTGCATCGGGTTTGATGTGGTCGCCTCTTCCAGGATTTGTGGGAAGTAAACCGAGAACGTGCTGCCTTTGCCAGGCTCGCTCGAGACGATGATGTGCCCGCCATAGCGCCGGACAATGCCCTGCACGATGGAGAGGCCCAAGCCGGTGCCTTTGTTATGTTCCTTGGTCGTAAAGAAAGCGTCGAAGACATGAGAGCGCGTCTCACCGTCCATTCCTATGCCGGTATCGGTGACGTCAAGTCGAACATAGGCGCCCGGAGGCACAACGCCGTGCACATGTGGGATCGGACTTATTTGAATGATGTTAGCGGTGGACACAATGATCCAGCCTCCCTGGGCGGGCAAAGCGTCGCGGGCGTTAAGAACTAGATTCATCAAGACTTGCTCCATCTGGCCTTGATTGGCCCATACGCGCTTAAGTCTCGACATGGGTTGGGTGCAGAGCTTGATGTGCGGCCCGATCAGATTGCGGAGCATAGCCTCCATTTCGCCAAGAACATCATTTAGGTTGAGCGCAACCGGTTCGGCCGGTTGCTTGTGCGTATATTCCAGAATCTGGCCGACCAAACGCGCCCCGCGCTGAGCCGCCTGACTAATCGCCTCAAGGTCTTTTCTATTCGGATGGTTAGGACCGCAATCGAGAAGCATCTTGTCGGCGCAGCCCATCATTACAGTTAACACATGGTTGAAATCGTGGGCAACATGAGCCGAGACCCGTCCCAGCATTTCCATCTTGAAAAACTGTTGGAGCCAGCCTGCGGCTTCATCCTCCGCGGACGTTGGGGATCCGCCTTGGGGTGGCTTCACCGCGGCCTTGAGCGAGTCAAGAATCTCTTCATAGAAGGTTTCGTTCATCATGACAGCTAACCCTTTCCCTCCAACGAACAAGTTCCGCTTTAGCTGATTAAGATCCGAATACTCTACCAGTCCTGGAAAGGGCGCAGTCCTATTTGCTTCTGGCAAGGCGAAGGCGCATCTCCACAGGGCCCGACTCAGGGCGCTGGCAATTAGAGCCTCAATCCTTTGTAAACACCTCGATGGGACTCCGTTCCGGAGAGTGGACGGTAGAAGTCGCTGAAAAGAGGACCGGCGTCAGGGCTTACCACGGTTTGAGCCGCCGATAGGGCACCGCAATGCCCTTAAGCCGGTCATCTTTTCAAACGAGTTGCCTAATGGGCCCGACAGAGAAAACCTGTCGCAGCCAATTGATTATGCCACTACGGTTTCGAGCATCCCGGCCGCGGGAGCCGACCGGGACAACCGGTTGGTAAGCGAGTCCGAGAGTCGTCCAGCCACCTGCCTCGCCAACTGGTCGCGCTGAATCAGCGTAGCCTGGTTGGCTTCGGCAAGGATGCGTCGAGCTAAAGGCGATTGCCCGCTCGGTCCACGAAGCGTCCGGCGGACGATGCGGGCAAGTTGCGGTTGCAGTGCGCGGCGCAGGTCGTCTGCCGCTTGAACTTCTCCCTGGCCGGCACGTTCGGCCAAGTCTTTCAAATCCGGGTTTTGATCAAACATCGTTCGTTCCTTTGGTTTTGTTCACTTATGAACCTGTAGGATTGCCCCCGCCGACGATCTGCGTGATTATGTCCCAATCGAGGTTTGACTTAACGCCCCACCAATCCGTTGTTTGCGCGTAAAAATATCCGGATTGAGTATTCGGAATAATGACGGTCAGTTTGAACGTGCCGTCGGCCTGGACCGTGGCCGTCAGGCCATTCAACGCGGGAACATCGGTGCTGCTGAAGGTCACTACTAAGCCCTCGGGATGATTAGTGGTGACGTTGCCCGTAATTGTCCAATAGCCGAGACTACCTGCCGATGCCACGAGATTGGATATCACCGGGGCGGTGTTCGAGGCGGTCACCGAAGCGGTGTTAGAGTTCAAGCTCCATGAGTCCGTCGTCGCCGCGTAGATGGTCCCGTTGGGCGTATTGGCCGTCAAAGTCGTGCTGAAATTGCCGTTAGCGTCTGTCGTGGTCGTTCCCGATACAAGCCCGGAAATTGTGACCGTAAGGCCGTTGGGCCAATTGTCGGTTACTTTTCCGTTGAGAATGAGCTGATGACCGGTTCCATAGGTAAGGGTCAAGGTGATTTGCGGGGCGGGAACACTAATTGGCGCTGAAACCGAGGAGGAAGTCAGGCCGGCCTGGTCGGTCGCCAATGCCGTCGCCGTCCCCACGCTGGTGGCTGATGTTTGCGCGGAAAAGTGGCCGGTCGCATCTGCTAGCACCGATCCTTGAACCTGACCGCCGAAATTGACCCACGTGGTGGCTGGGTTGGTGTCGGTAAGTGTCCCGCTCAGGCTCACCATCTTGTTCGCCAGGGGGACAACGGAAAATGAGGTTATTACGGGAGCTGCGGGACAATCACGCATCTCCAGGCGTTCGACGCCCAAACGGGCGCGATTCCTCCAAGGGGAGGACACAGGTTTTCGGGAGCGGCTTAAGAGTCCAAACATCCAAATTTCTCCTTGACAACGAGAGGATCCATTTGAGGGCTGCGCACAAAGCCACGTTGCTCTGAGCGCGTGGCAACCAGGCTGTGCCGGCTCTGGTGTTGCCAGAGGGGGATGGCACAGTCCGCTTCGCATGATCCTCGGCTTAAAAGAGGACCGCGTTAGGCCGCCACTAATACCATCGAAATCCGCGAAAAAAACTGGACATTAGTTTTGGGATTTTCCCCAAAAACCCCGAAAAGGGGGCAGCATGGCATTGCGGAAGGTTTAGAAGGACCAGAAAGCATGAGAAAAATCGGAGGTGGAATTGAGCCCCAATCATGCGGGCTCGTCGTAAGATCACGGCTCCCGATAGAAATCGGAAGGTCTAGCCATGGCAGAGAAGGGGGACAGAGTTGAGCCGGAGCGGCCATGCTCAGCACACATGCGATCTATTCGGAGATCACGGATTCCATTAAGCAGCGCTTGTTTTTGACCGTTGCCAATTTGCTACTTCCCGAATCACTACGGTTCATCCCGAAGGGGGTTGACAAGTACAAGTGTCCATCTAGGGGGCATGGGAGGCATTATAGGTCGATTCTCTTTCTTGGCCAGTCGATAGTCGGCAAGCTGAAAATTCTCTTGAGCAGTGAGGAATCCCGGCGCCTTGTCGGAGGCTGTTAGGAAATAGCCCGTGGCTGCGCGCAAGTCTCCCTTTTCCTTTCGATGTACCAGACAACAGCCAAGGTTATTGAGATCGCGAACCGTGAGGTCTTCCACGTCAACTTTGGCGTACCATGTTAGAGCCTTATCGTTCTCCTCTAGCAAACCATAGCCATAGGCGATGCAGCAAATGGTTCTTGGATTGGGATCAAGACAATAAGATTGGTAGAAGTCCACAATTGCGGTCTCAATGGAATTCCTATTACCGAGCCCTAGGCGGGCTTGACCCCGAGCAAACCAAGCCTCTTTCAGGTTGGGGTCTGCCTGCAAGGCCCCATCGAATTCGCGAACTGCCCCCAAGTAGTCCCTTATTTTAATAAGCTCCAGTCCTTGTTTGTATTTCTGTAGGCTTATCGGTTCCGATGCGGGTAATGCAAACGAAGCGGCAACAGCACTCCCAACGGCCAAAAGGCTCGCAACTACAAGAATTCTTATGTGAGACCGAACCCATGGGTAAACCTTGCCCGCAAGGGTCTGGCTTTGCCGCAACGCCTTGGCCAATTTGGCTGCGCTGAAGGGACGTTGAGCCGGGTCGAAAGCCAGGCATTGCTCTATGACTTGGGCCAATGCGAGGCCAACTTTCGGGTTAAGTTTGCGCAAGGAGCGCGGCGCCGATTGCTGTCTTTCCAAGAGTAAAGCGCGAACTTCGTGTGTGGCCAGCTTAAGGGGAATCGGTCCAAAAGGATGCTTGCCGGTCAAAAGTTCGTAGAGAATGATGCCCAAAGAAAAAATGTCCGCCGGCGCCCCAATCAGACAAGGATTGGGAGACCGGCCAACGTCACAAGCCTTAAGTTGTTCCGGGGCCATGTAGGGCAGCGTGCCTCCCAGCCGTTGCTGAGCGGTCTCTTCGTCGAATGACAAATTGAAGTCCAAGAGACGCGGCTCGCCATCCGCGCCTAGGAGGACATTGGATGGTTTCAAGTCCCGGTGGTAAATGCCGCGAGCATGGACGAACGCTAGGGCATCAGCAACATGAGCACCGAGGTCCGCCACCGCTTGAACGTAATTCTTGCTTCCTAGCTCGCCAAGTGGAATGAACGATTCGGCAGGGAGGTCACAGTCAAATCCGGCGGCTCGAATAATGTCAGCCAAAACGGAGCCGTTAGCAGGAACCTTTTCCGAGACGGCGACACGGTCGAGGAGATGCGTCAAGGTAGCGCTGCCCAGATAGGGCATGCACACTCCGGTCAGGCCCGTAGCCGGATCCTGCTGAACCGAGTGAACGGGAACGATATGGGGGTGACGCAAACGGCCCAGGGTTTCCGCCTCGGCAGCTCCCCGAAGGGCGATTTTCACCACAACGCGCCGGTGACCCAGCGCGGGCTCGCCGGCTAAAAAGACCCGGGCAAAGGCTCCACGACCCAGCTCACGGATGAGTTCGAATCCAAGAAAAGTGTCGCCTGGGACCGGCCAGGCTGGGGGCGTTTCTTCGCCAAATAGGTGGGAGTTTTCCTGGAGGAATTGATGTGCCTCAAGCAGGCGGCGCAGCGAAGTTTGCAGGCCGGGAAATCGTTCGCAGAAAGCGTCGGGATCAGGAGGTGTGCCGATTTCACATTGCTGGCAGTATTCGTCGTAAGCTAAATCTATCAATACCGATTTATCGGTGGGCGCCTCCGGCGTGGGTGTCGGATTGATAAGGGCCGTCGGAGCATGGCGGGCCTCTAAGGACAAGGACGATCCTTGAGCCAAAGCCTCGTCGCGGGCGCTCGGACCCATTTCGGCTTCCAAAGCCTCATGTGTTTGCTTACTCATTAACCCAGTCCTGGATGAAGTTGCCGGATCAACCGGCGAATCGTTTTCTCATTGACGCCGATCTTATCGGCAATCTCCTGATGCGTATATCCTTGGCGAAGAAGGTTAAGAATCTGGAGCTTTTGAGGCGGTTGCCCTTTGGACAAGCGGTTCCACTCCTCTTCGGCCATGACATATTGGCTAGGCGTCGGCTGCACTCCCGGAATTGAAACCGCCTCATTGCCCGGACGCCCCCATTCTAGGGGCAACTCTCTGGCAATACTGAATTTGTCCGTCCCGACACGCTGTCGAAATGCCTCAACGACCTTGTTACGCGCCATGGCCACTAGAAACTTCGTAAGCGTCTCGGGGCTATCAAAGGAGCGGAGTCGGGCCTGGTCGGCAAAAAAAGAGGCCCATACCGCCTGGGTGAAGTCCATGGAATCGAATTTCGGTCTCAGCTTTCGATGCAATCTCTGACGAACCACGTGCTTGATGTGAGGCCCATAGCGGTGCAACAACTCACGAGCTGCACCATCAGAGCCTTGGCGCAAGCGCTGCATCAACTCCTGGAACTCGTTCCGGGTTGCCGACATGCCGGTCTTGCTCTGCGAGGGAGGATTTAACCTAGAAAGTATGGCCTACTACAGGTCCCTGGTTCAAGCATTTTCTCATAATTTGCCTGCCTTAAGCCGGAAGGCAAGCCATCCGTTCACACCCAAGACACAAGAAGTTAGTTTACCAAGGTAATGAATATTACCCACGGAACAGCCGCATTAACAATGAATTACGGCATTTTTCCTTGGTTTTCTTCGGTCAACAACTTGGTATACTTCTTTTCTTTCTATTCTGAAAGAGTCTTCGCGCCTTGCGCAAAAAAAGACCCCCTGGCCGGGTGGGCGCACCGGCAAGGGGGACATGAAGCAGCTGACAAACTCGGATCAACGGTTTTACTTTTTCGCAACGAACAGCTTGTTAATCTCCTCGTCCCCCAGCGTTTCCTTGCCCTCCGTCGTGTCAATCACCAGGGCCGTACCGTTGGGGGTCACCCAGACCAAATGGTTACCGAGGCGGAGCAGTTCCTTTACTTGGGGCTGAATTTCTAAGAGGCGGAAGTAGGCGTCGCTCTGAGCTTTGATCGTGACAGTCGCCATCTTGACATCAAAACCCTCGTCGATCCAGACGCCGCCCAGTTCGATAACATTCCGACCCGCAACATTGCGCGAAGCGGTCGCTTCGAGTCGATTCTGGTTGCGCAGGTTATTCGTTTGCACTGAGAGATCTACGCCCAGCTTGCCGCTTTGCACGCTTTCCTTGTCGCGCAGGCGGAACAATTGTTGAGCGCGATCATAGGCCTTCTTTTTGTCCTGGGCTTCCTCGCTCACTTTTCTCGTCGCACTATTCTCACTCTTGGAAGCGGCGCTCCGGGCGAACCCGTCTTCCGCGAGATTTCCGCGTGCTTTGCCGAGATCTCCATCCTTTCCCTTGGCTTCCTTTGCATATTCCGCCACAGGCTTGGCGGCGCCGCCTGGACGTCCCGCCTCAGCTTTTAATCCCGGAGGCACAAAGCCCGCGCCGCCTCCGCTTAGTCCAAATCCACCAGCGCCTTGACCATTGGCGCCGCCAAAAACCGGCATCGGGCCGTCGGGGACAATGAGATAGCTGGTATATGGCGTCGTAATCCCGTACTTCTTGGCAAGTGAAGTGACTTCCTCGACTAATTCCTTCTTTTCGCCATTGGCCCGGATCTGATCGAGCAGGTAGCCGACTTTTCGCCGAGCCCACAAGTGTTCAACGAAGTCCTTGCCATCGCTCGTCTTGGTCGGAAAGGTGGTTTCATAAACAAAAGTGCGCTGCTCCATACCGACGGCGCCGATCAGAGTAATTGCCGATGGTCCCTTGCCGGTGTAACGACCCAGAATGACGAGTTCACCGCCGTGGAAAAGGTCCGGCAGTTGCGGAGGATACACTTCCAGGAAGTTAACATCTTTGCCGGCCGACAACTTCAAATTGGTTAGGACGGGATTGCTGATCTTAGTGTACAGGCCGCTAACCTTGGCCTCGATATCCTCGGCGGGGCGGACATAGGTGCTAATCGCGCGAGTCTGCTCGGCTAACGTGTCCAGCATGGTGGCGTTGACATCGTCGCCGACGCCGAACGTGAAAATGCGCGTATTGGCCGTATTGCGCCCGGCCACATTCTTTAGAATCTTCTCCCAGTTCGTTTCGCCCACGGTGGGCATGCCGTCGGTGAAGAAAACGATAGTAAAGGTTCGGCCCATATCGCTGGCGCGCACGTCCAACGCCTCTTTCAGGGCGGCGTCGATCGCGGTGCCGCCGGTCGCGTCGAGGTTGTCAACCCACTTCTTGGCCTGGTCGATCTGATCCTGGCTCCCGTCGAGTAGCCCGTCTTTGTACTTGTTGACGGCCGTTGAGAAATTGATTACGGCAAAGCGATCCTTGCTCGCCAGGTTGCCCAGGCAGTATTTGAGCGCTTTCTTGGCCTGCTCCATCTTGACGCCGCGCATGCTGCCCGATGTGTCGAGCACCAACACCATGTCGCGCGGAATCTGGTATTCCTTTGCCATTTCCACCTTCGGCGCGATAAGCAGCGTGAAATAGCCGTTTTCGCTGCTGACCGGCCGGTGCATGATTGCCGTGAGGCCCACATCTTTATCGCCAAGCGAGTAGAAGAGCTGGAAATCTTTATCGAGCAAGGCCTGGCTGCGCTGGAAGTTGATATCCACTACTTTGTCGTTGGTTCGCTTGATGTCGATGGCGTGGGTTGGGCTGTAGACGTTTTGAATGGCATGCTGCGATTTGAGCGTGGCCTTGATCGAAAAATCTTCCAGGGTGCTGGTCGCCTTGCCGTCGGTCTTGAGGGGGTAGATGAATTCAACCAAGCCGCCTTCTTTTTGGGCCACGGACGTGTAACTAAGCGCTACCTTCTGGTCGCCGTGGGCCTTGATGGGGAAGACCTTCAAGCGGAAGAGGTCGTTGCCCATGTATTCCAGGAGGCCAGGGTCCTGCGTTCGCCGGACGATGCTGGTGTAAACCTGCTGGGCCTGCTTGGCGTCGAGCAGTTCGCCTTTCACCTCTTTGCCGTCAACCTCCATGGTGAACTTGTTGACGCTCGCGCCCTTGGGAACAGGAAAGACATACGTCGCTTCGAGTTGCCGATCCGTATGGTTTCGGAAAGTTTGCTCGACCTTGGTCATCGCTACTTGATCGTCGAGGACGATGCTTACTCGATGGTTTAGCATCGCCAAAGGAGGGACGGTCTTCTCTTCCGGAATCAACAACCCGGCTGCCGGAGCGGAACTGCCCCAGGCGAGCATCAAAGCAATAACAGGCAGAAAGCGGCGCATGGCAACTCCCTTTCAACAAGACGGCGGAGAGGAGGGCTTCACACCATATTAGACGAGTGCGGGATGCCGTTCGTTTGCTCGAAGAGTCGGGTTCCATCGCCCTGTTACGAGGCAGTTACAACAGGCAGTCCAACCCGGCCTTTAGTTTTCCTGATGTTTTGTGGAATTCGTTCCATTAGCCGTGAGACGAAATGACGCTATCTCGATTGGAAGCAAGTAACTGAAATAACAAGATTTACGTAGTATTGATGTTCCATAAGCCATTTCGTCTCACAACCCGGGTGGCAGACCCCCTTGGTAAAGCAGTTAAGATACACTTGACAAATTGACCTAGTTATCTATTGTTCTAGTTAGCTAGAACAATGATCACCTTCATACTCGACTCGAAGTCTGGCGTGCCGATTTATCGGCAGATTCAGGATCAGATTCGCTACGGCATCGCCGGGGGCTTACTGATGCCTGGCGAACAACTGCCGACGGTTCGCGCTTTGGCCGTCGAGTTGTCGGTCAACCCGAATACCGTGATCAAGGCATACACGGAGTTGGAGCGCGAGGGGATCGTGACCACGGAACAGGGCAGCGGCACGTTCGTCGCGGCCCCCCCTGCCCCAGTTATCTCCGAATCAGAACGGCAGGCCAAGTTGGCAACCCTCGTAGCCGAATTTCTTGGACAGGCGGGCCGCTATGGGTTTTCATCCGAGGAAGTGCAGCGGGCAATTCGCGCCCAGGAAACGCGGAGTACCCCCTCATGAACGCTGAATTGGAACCCGAACTGGTGCTGGATGGCCGGGAAACGGCGCCCTATCAAATTCGCGATCAGCTACGGACCATAGTCCAAGAAGGAAGCCTTCACCCCGGTGAGGAATTGCCGACAGTCCGCGCCGTAGCCGTCGGTCTCGGTGTGCCGCCAGGAATCGTCCAGGAGGCCTACGATGATCTGGCGAGTGAAGGATTGCTTGATCCGATCGAGCGGGCCAGCCCCCGGGTTCTGGCCCACGCCATAGCCGATCACTCGGAGGAGCGGCACAGTGCGTTGACGGCTTTGTGTCAAGAATTCATGAGCCGCATGCAGGCATGCGGCTTTACGACCTTACACGTGCTGCGAATGCTGCGATCACTCACCGAAAGAGAGGAACGTCATGAGTAGCCGACCCGACCCGGAAATCACCCTGAAAAAAGAACACGCCACCCGCGAGTTGCAGCGCAACGGCATGTTCATCCTCAACCTCGTCCTGGCCGCCCTGATCCTGGGTATTGCGGCAATTCCTCAGCTTCTTACTGGGGAATTCAGCGTCCCAATCACAAGCGTCGCCGTCTTTCTCGCGCTGGCCATCTTGTTGACGCTGCGTGTGGCCCTGCAATGGGATCGGGCCGTCGTCCTCCGACTTGGCAAGTTTCACGGCCTCAAAGGCCCCGGCGTCTATTGGCTGGTCCCCTTCATCGATCGCGTGGCCCGCTCCGTGGACATGCGCATCCGCGCGGCCGAGTTCTTCTCAGAAAGCACCCTGACCCGCGACACCGTTCCCGTCAGCGTCGATGCCATCTGCTTTTGGCTTGTATGGGATGCGCGCAAGTCGGTTTTGGAAGTCGAGAACTACTATCGCTCCATAGCCCTCTCCGCTCAGACCGCCCTGCGCGACATCATCGGCACCCATACGCTCGAACAGATGCTCACCCAGCGCGAAGCCCTGGGCAAGGCGTTACAAGAAATGCTCGACCGCAAAACAAACCCGTGGGGCATCTCGGTCCAGTCCGTGGAAATCCGCGATGTAAGCATTCCGGCGAATCTGCAAGACGCCATGAGCAAGCAGGCCCAGGCCGAACGCGAACGCCAGGCACGCATCATCCTGGGCACGGCCGAGACCGAGATCGCGGCCAAATTCGTGGAGGCCGCCAAGGGCTACCAAAACAACCCCGTGGCCATGCACCTGCGAGCCATGAACATGCTTTACGAGGGCCTCAAGGAAAAAGGCTCGATGATCATCGTCCCCTCGTCGGCGGTTGAGTCCATGAACCTCGGCGCCATGGGCGGCTTGGCGGCGCTAGCGCAGAGCAATGGTGCGCCAGGGTCGTAGCATTATGGCGAGCCGGGAGCGTCAGCGACCGGAGACGCTTACTCCGGGGACTTACGTCCTCCGGCTCGCCAGAGACTCCATGCTCGTAAGATTTCGAATGAACCGAGTTACGCCAGCCCACGTTCCTTCGGGTATAATTAATTGACGTACCCTTAAAATAAAGAACGAAGCAGGCCCGGTCATGCAATACCTTCCCGCCATCGAACTCTTGGAATCCACGCACCGTTTTCCCGGCCCGTACCTTTTCAAAGTTATCGGCCGCAGCGAGCAAGGGTTTGTGGCTCGCACGGTTGCCGCGGTTCGTGATGCCGTGGCGGCCGAGGTCGATCCGCCATTTCGTGTCCGCGAAGCGGCGGGGGGACGGCATGTCGCGGTCACGCTGGAAGTGCCCGTCGAGCGCGCCGAGCAGGTCATCGCGGTTTATCGTCGGGTTCAGAAGCTCGCGGGGCTCGTCTTCTTGTGGTGACGCTATCAGCGAGACAGCCTCAATTGGCCACAAAAAGCACAAAAGGGCACAAAGGAAGCGAATGAATTACCTTTCGTGCTTTTTTGCGTTTTTTGTGGCCATTTTCGTTCTTTGACTGGCTAACTGAATAAGCGCCGGAAACTGCCATGGCCAAATCCCGCAAGAAAACCACCGATCTCTTCCAGGCGGAACACGACGCCAATCTGAAAAAGGCGCAGCCGCTGGCCGCACGCATGCGGCCTTATCGGTTAGATGACTTTATAGGGCAAGAACATTTCCTGGGGCCCGGCAAGCTGCTCCGGCGGCTCCTGCAAGCGGATCGTCTCAGTTCGGTGATCTTTTACGGCCCGCCCGGGACCGGGAAGACGGCCCTGGCTCATGTCATTGCCCAGCACACCCACTGCCAATTCCGCGAACTGAATGCCGTCGCCGCCGGCATCAAGGACGTGCGCGAAATACTGGAGGAGGCCAAAGGCGAACTTGAAACCAGCTGCCAGCGGACCATCCTCTTCGTCGATGAACTGCACCGCTTCAACCGGGCGCAACAAGACGTGCTGCTGCCGGATGTCGAAGAAGGCCGAATAATCCTCATTGGCGCGACCACGCAGAACCCATTCTTCGCCGTTAACTCGCCGCTCTTGAGCCGCAGTCAGATCTTTCAATTCGAGCCCCACACGCGCGACGATATCAAAAGCCTGCTCCTGCGAGCACTGAATGACAAAGAGCGCGGATTGGCAACGATTCCCGTGAAGTTGGCCGAGGAAGCCCTAACCTTCCTGGCCGAGGCCTGCGACGGCGATGCACGGCGGGCCCTCAATGCGCTAGAAGTGGGCGTGCTTTCTTCCGACCAGAAACCGGTCGATTTCACGTTGGATGTGGCCCAGGAGTCGATCCAGCGCAAAGCCCTTGACTACGATCCGACCGGGGACACCCATTACGATGTCACCAGCGCGTTCATCAAGAGCATGCGCGGCAGCGACCCGGACGCGGCGATTTACTGGCTGGCCCGCATGCTGGAATCGGGAGAGGACCCGCGCTTTATCGTTCGCCGAATCGTGATTTGTGCCTCGGAAGACGTGGGCAATGCCGATCCGCAGGCGCTGGTCGTGGCGGCGGCCGCGCTTCAGGCGGTGGAATTTGTTGGTTTGCCGGAATGCCAGTTAATCCTGGCGCATGCGGTTACGTATATTGCGACCGCGCCAAAGTCGAATGCATCGGCGATGGCCATTTGGAAGGCGAGTGAAGATGTGCGCTCGGGCCGGACGCTGGCCGTGCCCAAGCATCTGCGCGACGCTCATTACCAAGGCGCCAAGCAATTCGGCCATGGCGAAGGCTACGAATACAGCCACGACCATGAAGGCGGCTATGTGCAGCAAGACTATTTACCGGAGACGCGCCGCTACTATGAGCCAGTGGACCGCGGCTTCGAGGCGGAGATCCGCAAGCGGTTGGAGGCGCTGAGGCAGCCTAAACCGGAACAAAATTCAAGTGAAGAATAAACATCAGAGCCGCGACCGTCAGGGAGCGTTAGTCCTACGCTCCCTGACGGTCGCGGCTCTGATAAATCGCGGCCCTGATAAGGTTGAATCAACTTCCCCGGTCCGACAGCTTGGCCAGCAAACTCAGGACTTCGATATACAGCCAAACCAGTGCTACAAGTAGGCCGAAGCCGCAGTACCACTCCATGTACTTGGGGGCGCCTCGTTGAGCGTAAGTCGAAATAAAGTCAAATTGCAACACAAGATTCAGAGAGGCGATAATGACCACGAAAATCGAAAAGCCTATCCCGATGGGACCGCTCCCGTGAATGTAAAGTACGTCTTTTCCGAACAAACTGAAAACGAAGCTGACCAAATAGACGAGCACAATGCCACCCATGGCCGCGAAAACGCCGGCTTTAAACCCTTCAGTAACTCGAACCAGGCCGGAAGCGTAGACGACCAGCAGCATTACTAGTGTACCGACAGTAAGTCCCACTGCTTGGAATACGATGCCGTTGTACTTACTTTCGAACATGGCCGAGATTCCGCCCAGGAACAGGCCTTCGGCCGCTGCATAAAGTGGTGCTGTATATGGCGACGCCTTGGGTGAAAAGCTCGTAATCAGCCCAAGGACCAGGCCAACTAACCCACCTCCGAGCACATAAGGAAGTCCCGCAGGATTGATCCCCTCGGCCGTGTTGCTCAGAGTCTGAGACCATGTAAAGCCCGCGGTCACCAGAAGGATACCGACCAGAACCATCGATTTGATGGCGGTCCCTTGGACCGTCATTACGCTGGAGGAGTGAACTAGATCGCGGCTCGCTTCTTGAAAAGCCGATTCGCGGAAAACCGGATTGCTAGTTCGCAGGGCTACGATGCTCATGACCAATGTCCTTTATTTCTTAGTTCTTGGAGAGCATTCGCTCTCATTGCGGGGAAACGAAAATTAGCCACAAAAAACACAAAAAGGCACGAAAAAAAGACATCAAATCACGATTTGCCGCAATGGGTCGATTTTTGTGCCTTTTTGTGTTTTTTGTGGCTATCTTGTTTGTTGAACGACGACTTACTTCCTTAATCATACGCAGCCAATAGCTGCAAGGCGAATTAGGACAACTATCATTTCCGTCTTCTCCCTTCCACCTCGGGATTGACCCATGCGGGCAGCTTTTGACCGGTTAGGCCCGCGATCAGGTTATTCGCGCAGATCTCGGCCATGGCATTGCGGGTGCCGACAGTGGCGCTGGCGATGTGCGGGGCGATGATGACGTTCGGCAACTTCAAAAGCGGGTTGTCCATCCGGGGCGGTTCGGGATCGGTCACGTCCAGGCCGGCGGCGAAGATCGTGCCGGATTTGAGAGCGTCGTGAAGTGCTTTTTCGTCAACAATGGGGCCGCGGGCGGTGTTGACGAAGACGGCGGTGCGTTTCATTTTTTGAAATGCCGACGCGCTGAAAAGACCCCGAGTTTTCTCGTTCAAGTCGGTGTGCACGGAGATGAAGTCCGAGTCTTTCAGGAGCGTGTCGAAATCGACTTGTTTGGCTGCCAGATCTTTCTCGGCTTTCTCGCTTTTGTAGACATCGTAATAGAGAATCTTCATGTCCCAGCCGGCATGGCAGCGTTTGGCCAGGGCGTAGCCGATACGGCCCATGCCGACGACGCCGAGCGTTCGGCCGGCGAGATCCTGGCCCAGATGGCCCAGCGGCTCCCAGGTTTTCCACTGGCCCGACAGCGTGTATTGATGCCCGGCGGTAAGATGACGGGCAGCGCCGATCAACAGGCAGAAGGCTATATCGGCGGTGGCATCGGTGAGGACCCCGGGCGTGTTGCCGACGGCCACGCCGCGGGCTGTCGCCGCCGAAATATCGATATTGTTGAAACCCACGGCATAGTTGCTGACGACCTTGAGGCGCGGGGCGGCGTCGAGCAGCGCCGCGTCGATCTTGTCGGTGAGCAGCGACACCAGGCCGTCACAATCGGCGACTTTGCCGCGGAGCAGATCATAGGCGGGCGGCATTTGCTGGGGCCAGACCTCGGCATCACAATGCGCCTGGATAGGCTTGAGCCCCGCATCGGGAATGATGCGGCTAACGAAGACTTTAGGTTTCGCGGCCATGGCAAGAAATCCGGTTGAAAGTTTGGATCGGGAAGAACTGCTGCGGATTGTAGCGAGTTAACAAAGGCGATTCATCCACGAATCACACGAATTGGCACGAATGGGAATAAGGCTTGGAACGTCGCCGCGGTATGCTTAACTTGCATAGTGATTCGCGTGAACTCGCGTGATTCGTGATCGACTGGCCTCAGCTCATTGGGAGTGTTCTTGCGTGACGGCGAGTGACGCCAAGCTTCGCGACGATGCTCGGGCCATCTGGCAAGCGGGCTTGGAGGCGGTAAGGCCCGAAGTGCTTTTGCTCGAAGCCTTGGCCAATCCGAGCAATTCCCTCCGCCCTGCCCTGCAACGGGCGCGCCGGATTCTCGTGGTCGGGGCCGGCAAGGCGGGCGCGGCGATGAGCGCGGCGGTCGAGGAACTTCTGCCGGATTTGCTTCCCAAGATGGAAGGCGTCGTGAATGTCCCGGCCGAATTGGTGCGGCCCTTGCGTGCCATTCGTCTCCATGCCGCGCGCCGCGCCGGGACCAACGAGCCGACCGACGCCGGCGTGGTGGGAACTAAACAAATACTGGACCTGCTTGGCGGCGCGGGCCCCGACGATGTCGCCGTGTGTCTGATCTCCGGCGGCGGATCAGCTCTCTTGCCGGCGCCCGTTGAGGGCATTTCGCTCGATGATAAGCAACGGGTTACACGCCTCTTGCACGCTTGCGGGGCGACCATCAACGAGATGAACTGCGTCCGCAAGCATCTTTCCAAGAGCAAGGGCGGCCGCCTGGCCCAGGCCTTTAAAGGGCGGGCTCTTTTCAGCTTAATCATCTCCGATGTAATCGGCGATCCGCTTGACGTCATTGCATCTGGCCCTACCGCCGCCGATCCAACCACGTTCGCCGATGCCATTGCCGTGCTGAGGAAGTATCATCTGGAAGAGCAAGTTCCGCCATCGGTTATGAATCATCTGTTGCGAGGAATGCGCGGCGAAATTCCGGAAACGCTCAAACAACTTCCTGCCAACGTTCACAACTTAGTCATTGGCAATAATGTCCGCGCGCTCTTGGCGGCCCAGAAAGTAGCGGAACGCTTGGGCTATCGCGTGCTGAATCTGGGTTCTTACGTTGAAGGAGAAACACGCCAAGTGGCAATCGTGCATGCGGGCATCGTTCGGAGTATTCGCTTCGATGGTCTGCCAGTGCCTGCCCCGGCCTGCGTCCTGAGCGGCGGAGAAACAACGGTGACTTTAGCCACCAATCACGGTCAAGGCGGACGCAATCAGGAGTTTGTCTTGGCAAGCCTGATAAAGCTTGGAGAAGCGGGTATGGGTGGTGTCGTTATCTTGAGCGGCGGCACCGATGGAGAGGACGGACCCACGGATGCCGCCGGCGCGATCGCTGATGCCGCGACGCTGAGGCAAGCCGGCAACCTTGGCCTCCAACCCGGCGATTACTTGATTCGAAATGACGCTTATTGGTTCTTCACAGCGACAGGCGACCTGCTCAAAACCGGGCTGACTCAAACCAATGTTATGGATGTGCGCGTGATCCTAATCGGCCAACGTAACGAAAGTGACCCGGCGAGCGGGGGGCGTGAGCCCCCTGATTTATAGAATCAGGGGGCTCACGCCCCCCGCTCGCCGATCGTTGGGTAATTCTTTTTGCAATCCGGCTTAGAATTATTTACTGCACTCAGCATGTCTCTTGTAACAATTTCATGCAGAGCGATACTTAACGATTGATTGCAGCCTCGTTCATAACGCCTTGCGGGATTGGCTGTTGCGATTTATTGTTGGAAGTATCGTAGATTTGGCACGGACCTTGCACAATGAGAAGATACCTGCCTCGGCTCTTGCATCAATGTAAGGCAAATAGGGGCTGGAACAGAGAAGAGGCTTGGGCGATGATCCAAGCCGATATTGATGGCAGCCCGAGTTCGTTGGCCGAGTGTTGCCGGAACAGTACTTGGCAAAGCGGTCTCGGGTAATGCCATCGCGAGGAGACTTACAAGAGCTTCGTTCGTCCCGCCGAACGAGGCTTCCGCCAAGACCCGGGTCGTCCGACTCCGACCCGGAATGAGCTGGCGAATCTCCTCTCGAATCAGAAGAGGCTTACGCCCCGAATCGAATCCCCCCTCCCCCATGAACCCGCGCCTGGCCGGCGCGGGTTTTTTTGCGCCTGGCATGTGTCCTTTCTCGAAGCCAACATCCGACTATAATGGAACGAATAGTTTCGAGTCCCACTCCTCTTGCGCGAATTGCCGAGACTTCTCGTGTTGCGACGCCGTCTGGCTTTGGCCTTGTTGGCCCCTACGGCCCTGGTCAGCCTCGCGCTGGTCGGAGCCTGTATTTTTGGGGTTCTCTACCTCAATCACTTGCACCTGGGGGTAGCCGAGGACTTCTCGGAAAACCGCCAGAGCCAGCAGGCCGCCGCGCGCCTGGAAACCACGACGCGCGACCTGCTCGATCTGTTGCGCGGCGACCACGGCGACCCGGATTCGCTACTGAAGGACATCGAAACCAAGAATCGGGAAGCCGAGAAGCTGCTGTCCAACGCCGAGGACCTGGCCAATCAGCCTGCGGAAAAAGCCTTCGTCGAACAAATTGGCGAGGGACTGGAAACCTACCTGAACCTATGGAAAGCGCGCCACCCCTTGCCGCCGGACGAATTGCGCCCCGAGGATGCTCGCCTGGCCCAACAGCTCGAACACGACGTGCTCCGGCCCTGCGTATCCCTGCGGGTCTTCAACACGGAACAGGAAGAGCAGTCCGATCGCCGAAACAATGAGATCGTGCGCACGCTCAAATGGGTCCTCCTCCTCGTCGGCCTGGGCGCTCCCGTGGGGGGGTTGCTGCTGGGCTATGCCGTCGCGCGCGGTTTACATCATTCGATCTATCAATTGAGCGTGCGCATACGCGATGCGGCCGGCCGGCTGAATTGTGACTTGGGATCAGTCATGCTGGAAGAAGAGGGCGACTTTCGGGGCTTGCACAAACAACTGCAAGGCGTCACCGAGGAAATCGAGCGCATTGTGGGCGAGTTACAGCGCCGGGAGCGGGAGGTGCTTCATGCCGAGCAACTGGCGGCGGTGGGCCAGGTCGCGGCCGGGGTCGCTCATGAACTGCGCAATCCACTCACTTCGGTAAAGATGCTGGTCCAGACCGGTCTGGAAGGTCCGGCAGGACTTCCGCCGCAAGACCTGGCCATCATCGAGCGCGAAGTCCGCCGCATGGAGGCGTGCATCCAAACGTTTTTGGATTTTGCCCGGCCGCCGCGCTGTGAGCGCCGCCATACGGATCTGGTTGTCGTCCTCAAGCGTGCTCTAACGTTAATTGAAGGGCGCGCCCGCAAACAGGGCGTCCAGATTCAAACGGATGTTCCCGCTGAAGGTGTCTTCTTACAAATCGATCCGGAGCAAATTCAGCAAGTCTTGATCAATTTGTTGCTTAACGCCCTCGATGCCTTGCCGCATGGCGGCGCTATTCAGATTTCGTTGAATGCCAAGCGAGAAATCGACCCCGCGTACCAGGCCATTGAGGTGCGCGTCCACGATAGCGGCAAAGGAATTGCCCCGGCCATCCGCGCCCGGCTTTTTGAGCCATTTGTCAGCAGCAAGGAGACTGGACTGGGCCTGGGATTGAGCATTTGTAAGCGCCTGGTCGAAGCGCACGGCGGCACAATCGGCGGCGACAATTCCCGGGAAGGCGGCGCCGTCTTCTCCTTCTCGCTGCCCACCAACAACGGCAAACAGCTAACGGAAAACGGGTCTTTACACCATGCCGACGCTACTGGTCGTCGATGATGAACCGGCCATCCTACATGCCTTTCGCCGGGCCTTTCAAGGTCCGGGGCTCGACATGCTAACGGCCGAGTCAGCCGCGGAGGGACTGGCCCTGGCGGAGACCCGGCATCCCGATGTCGTCATTTTGGACATCCAGTTGCCGGACATGAACGGCCTGGAGGCGCTGCGCCGTCTCCGCGCCCTCGATGCCCGGGCTTTGGTCATTTTTATCACCGGCAAGAGCACCACCGATACCGCCATCGAGGCGATGAAGTCAGGGGCTTTTGATTACCTGCTGAAGCCGCTCGAATTGACGCAATTACGACAGGCGGTTGACCGGGCGTTCGCGATCAGCAGGCTGATGCGCGTGCCGGCCGTGGTGGCAACTGAAGATTCGGTCGATGACCGCGCCGACGCCATCATTGGCCGTTGCCCGGCCATGCAAGAAGTTTACAAAGCGATCGGCCGTGTCGCGGGACAGGATGTTACGGTGTTGACCACCGGGGCAAGCGGCACGGGCAAGGAACTCGTCGCCCGCGCCCTCTATGGCCACAGCCGGCGCGCAACCGGGCCGTTTTTGGCCATCAACTGCGCGGCCATTCCCGACCATCTCCTGGAAAGTGAACTTTTCGGACATGAGAAAGGGGCCTTCACCGGCGCGGATCGACGGCGCATCGGCAAATTCGAGCAGTGCTCGGGCGGCACGCTGTTCCTCGATGAAGTGGCCGATATGTCGCCGTTGACGCAGAGTAAGCTCTTGCGAATTCTGCAAGAAGGGAGCTTCGAGCGCCTGGGCGGCAACGAAACGGTCCACGCGGATGTCCGAATCCTGGCCGCCACCAATCAGGATTTACAGGCCGCCGTGGCCGCCGACCGGTTTCGCCACGACCTCTATTACCGTTTGAGCGTGTTCACCATCCATTTGCCCTCCTTGCGTGAGCGTGGCGAGGATCTAATTCTCCTGATCCAGCACTACCTTCGCCGCTTCAATAAAGAGTTGAACCGGCAAGTCGAAGGTGTGGCGCCGGACGCGTTAATTGCGCTGCGGCGGTATCCTTGGCCGGGGAATGTGCGCGAATTGCAAAGCGTCCTCAAGCAGTCTTTGTTGCAAGCAACGGGCCCGGTCCTTGTGTCGGACTTCCTGGCTCCGCACTTCCTGAATTTGGAATCGAGGACTGACATTCGAGAAGCGGACTCAGACTTTTACTGGCAGCAGTTCATCCAGGAACAAATCCAAGCCGGCTCAGGAAACTTGTATGAGGAATCCTTGCGTCGGATGGAGCGCTTCTTGATAACCAACGTGCTAACGCACACAGGCGGCAACCAGGTTCAGGCGGCCAAGTTACTCGGCATCACCCGCGGTAGCTTGCGGACCAAGATTCGCGACCTGGGCATCACCATTGGCCGTACCGTGAGCAGCGTTGACAGCGACCACACAGTTGATTCACCTGACACCGATGTTGCTCCTTCTTAGCGCATCGAGCAGTTTTCTGTCTCGCGCTCTTAACGCGCCTCCCTCCGCCTCTTGGTTATTCTCCTGCCTCACTTTTTCTAACCCCCTGACAACTTCAAAGATCCGCTCATCGGTCGTCCTGTTTGATGGAAAAGAATCAAAAGACAAGGTGCGGCATGAAGTTTGCCGATAGTTTCCTCATTGGAAGAATCTCCTTTCCTCTTTCCCCTAGACGTGGAAGAGATTGCCATGCAATTCCGCTGGGTCATCCCCATCACCCTGTGGACCATGTTGTCCGGACCCGTTTTGGCCCGCCCCAAGCCACCCCTAGCCGGACACGTTCAGGGCAGCGCGACGGTCGTTACGAAAAGTCCCAAATCCGAAATCCCAAATCCGAAACAAGTCAAAAGGCCTAAATCCCAATAACCCAGGCCCCTTCAGCGCGGGTTTGGGAATTTTTCTGATAAGCGCCTGCAATTCCGGGCCATGATTACCATGAACTCTCACAATTGAGCTTCGGGTAAATCCGGTCCAGCGTCCGCCTTCGCCAATTCCTGAGTTACGGTCGTGGCCAGAACCAAGTACGCCTTGGCGATTGCCGAATCCGGATACTTGTGGACGATCGGGTCGCCCATGTCCCCGCATTCGGCAACGCGCGCGTCGATAGGGACCTCCCCCAGGAAGGGGGCTTTCCCTTCCGCGGCTAGTTTCTTGCCGCCGCCGTGCCGAAAGATTTCGTAGCGCTTGCCGTCATCGCCGACGAAATAACTCATATTCTCCACGATGCCGAGGACCGGCACGCGCACCTGCCGGAACATCTCGAGGCCCTTTCGCGCGTCGATCAGGCTAACTTCCTGCGGCGTCGTGACGATGACCGCGCCGGACAGGGGCGCCGTCTGCGTTAGCGTCAATTGAGCGTCCCCGGTGCCGGGCGGCAAATCAATCACCAGATAGTCGAGTCGGCCCCAGTCGATGTCGGTGAGAAACTGGGTCACTGCTTTGTGAACCATCGGACCACGCCATATGACCGCCTGGCTGGCCGGCACGATAAAGCCCATTGACATGAGCTTGATTCCGTAGCGATCCATGGGAAACGGCGTAGTCTTGGGATCGACCGCCGGCACGCCCATCATGAGAGGAATGCTTGGCCCATATATGTCGGCGTCCATGAGGCCGACTTGATGGCCTTGCATCTTCAAAGCTAGAGCCAGGTTTGTTGCCACGGTCGATTTGCCGACACCGCCCTTGCCGCTGGCCACCGCGATGACGTATTTGATGCCAGGCAACGAGATGCGTTGTTGAGGGGGAGCGCCGGGAGGGGGCATGAGTAGTCTCCAATGTTTTTTAATTGCATTAGTTTAGCGGCGAGCCTCCGGCGAGCGCGGTTGCAACGCGCTCGCGGGAGGCTCGCCGCTAAACGGTTATTTGTTTGAACATTGCGGGCATTGACACAAAGCTCGCAAGGTTTCCAGCGTATAGAGGCCCGTATCATGCCCGTCGTTCCAAACGATTTTGTAGGCGTAATGCCCAACGCGCGGCATGGAAAGGGCGGCCAGAGGCGGCTTGGGAGCAAGGTCGGCGGGGCTAAGAATGCGAAGTGGGTCGGGTGGCATGGCCCTTTCATCTCGGCAACCGGCGCACGGGCAGTTGGCGCGCAGGTATTTCCAGCTATACGTGCTGCGATGGCCATCGCTCCAATTAATGAACAGACGGTCCTCGCTGTCTCTTCCCAAGGCGACAGGGGCCGGATGTTGTGAGCCTAATGCCGACATGGTGGCGTTCTCCGAAATCGTTCCCAACCGTTTGCTTCCTTCCCCTATTGTACAAAAAAAGAAGCCGCTCCCGATGCGGCTTGCATCGGGAGCGGCTCGCAAATTAAGCCGAGAACTAAACTAATTGGCTGTGTAACCGGGTGGGGCCTCGCGAAGATCGAGGCGGACCTGTTCGCCATTCGGCGTTGCCGTCAACAACAAACGCTTCTTTCCAACGGAAACAATGGCGCCGCGCCCTTGAGGCAATTGTGATCCCTGCCAGATAATCTGGTCGTTGAGTTTGAGTTCCAGACGAACCAGGCGTCTGGCATCGACCCAGTCGCTTGGCAGTGGCGGCAGCGGCAGCGTAACCGAACTCGGCAAACCCAGCATTGCCGTTACCGGCACGGCGGAGCTCGACACGGGCGTCCGCTTCTCCTGAACTACGGTAATGGGCACCAGCAGGCTCGGCAAAGCCGACTTGAGCTTGCCGAGGCTACTCTCCTTGGCCAGTTCTCCGGTGAGCCGCACAGACTTCTTGTCCGAACCTAATTGCAATTGCAGGTTGCGAGCCCCACGGCAAGTGGTGGGGGGCGCGATAGCCGCTTCCAATTTCTTGTTGTCGAGGGTCGGCTCGCTGCAGGAGGGCAGGCGCACGCTGGTGATCACATAACCCGATTCGGCCGGTAGTTTAAGATCCAGTTTGCAGGAATCTTCCAGAGCCGGAAAAGACTGAGCGAAGTTATAGACAAGTGATTTGGTTTCCACACGGGTCGCCTGCGTCGTGGTCGTCATGATAGCCGCCACGACGTTTTTAGGGGCCACGTTCACCTGCGCAATGTCATTGGTCTGAATGTGCTCTTTCTGGTTGATTGCGACCATCTGGATGACGTAGCCGCCGGGCTTGTCGAAGGTGATGAGATGGTCCTGGTTCATCTGGGCGGGATCGTCGTAAATGACCATATCACGGCCGTCACCCGGGTCCAGCATGCACAGTCGCGCGTCCTTCACCTTACTTATCACTTTGAACGTTGCAGGGGCGTAACCACCCGGACTCACGGGAACGACCTCAAAGCTGGAGATAGTCGGCGTCTCGACGTGCACGGTAGCTAGATGGAGGGTCGTTGTGCGGTCATCCTGGTCGCCCAGCAAATTGCGGACACTGAGCTTGGCGGTGAAGTCGCCCGGGCCGGGGTACACGTGAGTGATGGCTTCTTGGCCCGGCGCTACAGGCTCGAGGGCCGACCCATCGCCGAAGTCCCACCAGCCCTCGTTGGCGCCGGTGGAGACGTTATGAAATGTGACTGCCGTACCCTGGGCATCGAACTTGAAGTTGGCGATCGGCTTGGCCGGCTTGACGAACCTGTCAATAAGCGGTGAGGCATACATCATAATCGCCCCGGATAGAAGGCCGCCGAACGCGCCGCCAATTGTCTTGAGCCAGCCCAACTTCTTCGTGCCGCCTTCCGCGGGGGTGTCGCCCATTGCACAGATCCTCCATGACCGAACCAGATCGGGCCCTCGTCGGCCAGAGAATACGAAAAGCCGCCGGCTTGCGTCGAGAGATGTTTCCGGGGGTGAAATAATTGGGAGTGGCCGGGCGGTTGGACCTTTCGATTTTGGGTAAAGGTGAATACCAAATTCCGGAGTGCACCCTTGCTGCACTCGGTGCACGAGAGAATCCGTTGCATTCGTTAACACACTTACCCATAAGGAGTTAAGACAAACGAGCTAGCTATGTGCAAGGAATGCAATGGATCAGGAGTAAGCAGCGGACGATTATCGAGGCGTTGAACCCTGAGCAGCCGGGGCTGAAAAATGTCTGACTTGACACTCATTCGCTCACTTCTTATTCGCATTTCTTCGTAAATATCTAGACCGAACAGCCCACGGTGCGCCCAATTGTTTCTTGGCCTAATGGCCGGTCCGGAAGAAAGCACGCAGCTTTGCAAAGCGAGTTCGCGAATGTCAACAGGTTTACCTAGCCTGCGGAAGGTTGTCGTGGCCTTTTTCATAATTGCTCTTTGCGCCATGGGTTCGCCAGTCGTCAGGGCTCAAGAGGAAGCTCCCCGACCCACGGCGCCCTTGTCGCAGAGCGCCGAGGGAAGTCTGCCTTCAGCTCCTGTGCCGGTCGAAAGGGGCGCCGCTCTTCCATCTCCCGCGGAGATTCCGGGTTCAATCAATCTGGGAGAAATCAAGGATGGCCAACTGATCCTGCCAGGCGGCTTGATCGGGGCCGGCTGGAGAAACGGCTTCTTCATTGAGTCGTTGGACAAGGACTTTGTCCTGCGGATTACAGGCCAAATCCAGGCGGATTTTCGCGGCTACGTCGATAATCGAGATACCACGGACATTAGCACGTTCCTTATGCGACGCGCTCGATTGGGCGTCGAAGCGGACATGTTCCAATACTACGAGTTTCGCCTTTTACCCGATTTCGGCCAGGCGCAACCAAGCATTCAGGACGCCTATATTAACGTGCATTATGTGGATTGCTTCCAGGTGGAGGCCGGCAAGTTCAAGCAACCGTTCAGCTATGAGCAGCTTATTCAAGACCGTTTCGTACCTACCCTGGAGCGGTCCATGCTCGATCAGGTTGTTCCTGCACGGGACGAAGGTGTTATGGTGCATGGGCAGAGGCTTTTTGACAACCGCCTGGACTGGGCGGCTTCCGTTTCAAACGGTGAGATCAACGGCAACTCCGACACCAATGGCAGTAAGGATTTTGTAAGTCGCATTGCCTTGAGGCCTTTCGGCCATCCTGACTCAATACCCTGGCTTCAAGGTTTGCAGTTTGGTCTTTCCGGGTCCGTTGGCAAGGAACAAGAACCAATTAGCCCCAATGCGTTTCGTACGCCGGGTCAGGTTCGCTTCTTCCAATTCAATTCCACGGTTCAGGCAAATGGCACGCGGACGCGTTACAGTCCGGAATTCGTGTATTTCTACAAGGCGTTTGGATTTGCCACCCAGTATTTGCATATGAATCAGGAAATGCGGCCGAATTCTGTTGGACCGGGAGCACGCTTACAAATTGATGTCCCCACGGATGACTATTACGTCATGGCGACGCTTTTATTGACAGGCGAAGAACGCACGACTTATAGCATGGCCGTCGATCCGCTTCGACCTTGGGATCCCCGGCATCCTTTTGCAGCCCCCGGAGCATGGGAACTCGTCGCTCGCGTTTCTCATTTTGAAGAAGGCGGAATCGTCTTTGCTCGCGGTACAGCGAACCTAGCAGACATCACGAAATATAGTCCTGGAGCAACGGAGACCACGCTCGGCTTCAATTGGTATCTAAACAAATGGGTTCGCATCCAGTTCAATTGGGAGCATGCCTGGTTCAACAGACCCGTCCAACTGGGCAATGGCGCCGGCGGCCTGTTACGGCAGCAGGATACGGTCCTTACGCGATTGCAGATTATTTTCTAAAGAACCCCGCGACTCCGTTTAGAAGCTGCTACGGCAGAGCGGCCAACGACTAAGCAATCCGTTGCCGGCTACTTTTTCCTCAGTTTTCGGGAGGTTGGACTGCGCAAGTTCGGAAGCTTCGGGTATTCTGGACACGACTGGCTAAGCTCCTCAAGACGCCCAAACGCAGTTGACAGGCCAAGGAGTTTGAAGTACGAATTTGCTCCGCTGGGGGACGTACGCTCCCTGGAGCGTGTTGATGTGACCGAAAGGAATCGTGTCGCTTGAAGCCATTCCCCTCACCTCAGATGAAAGCAACAACTGCCCCCTGCCTGGAATGCGACGTTTTGGCGTTCGGGAGTGTTAGCCTGACCCCGCAGGAATTGCAGCAGTTGCGACAGAATTTCAAGGCGCCGGAAGGAATTAAGCTCCCCCAGGGATTCTTCAAGCACGCCTCGGAACAAACAATCGCGGCGTTGGCGGCTGTCTTTCAGGCCATGACACGTCAGGGTTTGGCTGCCAACACTTTTGCGGACTGGTATGTTCTTGGCGCCCCGCGCTTCATTGGCCGGGCGGCCATGGCTGGCGCTTTGACGAAATTCAAGATTGAAGGCGCCTGGGGTGTTTCTCCCCATTTAATACCGCATCGTTCGCTCCATTCCATCTCGGGCGCGATTAGCCAGGCTTTGAAAATACACGGCCCTAATTTTGGCATCGGCGGCGGCCGCAGCAGCGCCGAAGAAGGCTTGCTTACCTCGGCGACCCTAGTCGATGCCTCTCGACCCACTGCAGTTTGGATTGTAATGACGGGTTGGGACCCGGAGCCTGAGATAACGACTCCCAATATCGGACAAAACATCGCGTGCAATGCCTTGGCCCTGGCTCTTGTTCCAATTCGTGCGGACTTCCAGGGATGGCGCATGCGAATAACCCGGCCAGAGGATTTCGGCTATTCCACCGAGCCGGTTAACAAACAGCGCGTTTCCGAACCGCTAAGTTTGGAACAGGTGCAATGGGCTTTGGCACCGATGTCGAACGGCAAGTTTATGGCAGGCTGGCCTCTGCTCAATGGAGGCTATTTGACTCTGGAGCAAATCCTTCCGAGCCCAGTGAAAAACGGCTGGGCGCGAGGACCTCATTGCAACGGCACAAACGGAACGGGCAAGACGGCCGGAATCGGGACGGAGGCCAAATCGTGAGTGACCGGACGGCGGTTTGGATCACGGGGGTTGGAGCGGCCACGCCCCTTGGCAATCAGTATGAGCAAATTGCTGACAACCTGCTGGCAGGCCGTTCCGGTGTTCGCACGGTGACTGCCTTCGACGTTTCTCAACATCCCAGCCAGATTGCCGGTCAGATTGATCCCGTCCCCTGTCCTTCCGGTTGGGATCCAGAGGCCTTTTCCCAGATCCATGAACTGGAACAACTTGCCCTCTGGTGTTGTTCTCAAGCGCTGGTGGATTCGGGCTGGTGGGAGCGACGCCAGGAGGTGCGCTTGGGCTTGGTGTTGGGCGTCGGCGCGGAACTCCAGGTGATGTGGGAGACCGATTCGATCAAGGGCGGCAACTTGATTTATGAGCCCGAACGGTATCGCGAGTCGCTAGTGCACCGGGCCGGTTCAAAGTTAGGGATTTCTGGACCGGCCGTCACGGTCTCGGCTGCTTGCGCCAGCGGCAACCATGCGCTCGCAGCGGCTCGTCGCTGGTTGGAGTTGGGCATCGTTGACGTTTGCCTTGCCGGCGCCTGTGACATGTGTGCGACGCCAATGGGGCTGGCCGGCTTCGGGAATCTTCGCGCTCTCTCTCGGCGAAACAGCGAGCCGGCCAAGGCCTCGCGCCCGTTCGATCGCAACCGTGACGGTTTCGTCATGGGCGAAGGGGGCGCTATGTTCGTTTTGGAGCCGGCAACAAGCGCTCGGCGCCGTTCAGCGCGAGTCTATGCTGAAGTGGCTGGCTGCGGCGCGAGCAGCGATGCTCACAATATGGTTATTCCCAGTCCCAATGCCGAGCCCGCCAAGGTAGCCATGCGTCAGGCATTGGCTGATGCCCGCCTGGCGCCGAGCGAAGTGGATTATGTCAATGCTCATGCCACCAGCACACCGGTCGGCGATGTGGCCGAGGCACGCGTGCTGGAGGGCGTATTCGGCGAGGCGCTGCCGAGAATACCAGTCAGTTCCACCAAGAGCATGACCGGTCATCTGTTAACGGCGGCTGCCGCGGTTGAAGCCTTGAGTTGCCTCGTGGCCATGGAACGAAATGCCGTCCCGCCTACCATCAATCTCGATGACCCCGACCCCGAATGCGATCTTTGCCATGTTCCTAACCAATCGCGACCTCATCCGGTTCGTGTCGCGGTGTCCAATTCGTTTGGGTTCGGGGGCAGTAATACCTGTCTCATTTTGAAAGCGGTTTAATTCCTAGAAGCCCCAGGCGCCGGCGACGGGATCCCATCAACCGGAATCTCCGCCCCTGTGCATTAGGTTCTTTAACTCTATTAGTCACTTTCACTTAGACGGCGCATCATCGTGTTCAACATGTTCGCGAAGTTCCTCTTCAACCACGGTCTTGTAGCAATCTGGGCATATTCCATGACTGAATTGGGCGTCGAGTTCCTTGCTTAAGTAGGAATCGACCTGTTGCCAATAGTTTTGGTCATTCCGGATCTTTTTGCAGTAGCAGCAGATCGGCAATAGCCCCTGAAGTTGTTTTACTTTGGTGATCGCTTCCTCCAGTTCACGGACTCGATCAGCCAGCTTCTTCTGCAGCCCGATCATTCGAATGCCGACTTGGATTCGCGCATGCAATTCCTCGCGGTCAAATGGTTTAGTCACATAGTCATCGGCCCCGGACCTAAACCCGCTAACCATATCCTCTTTGGAACCTCGGGCCGTCAGCAGAATTAAGTAAGGCGGCTCGGGTCGGTCCAGAGCCTGGACGCGACGACAGACTTCCGGCCCGTCCATGACCGGCATCATCCAGTCGAGAATAGCGATCTTGGGGGCTTGTTCCGTCTGAAGAATATCCCAGGCGGCGGCGCCGTCTGCCACGGCAAGGACGTCGTAATTCCAGCGGCGCAGGATAACATCCAGGGCCCGCCGCGATACCGGATCATCCTCAGCTACTAGTATTTGCATGGTTACTTCTCCCGGTGAGGGCCGCCACGTTTGATCAGCGTTACGATCGGAAATCTTGGCTGTCCGGAAAAGCAATAAACTCGGACGCCGTAGCCGCGGTCGTTTGTCCTGCTCCTGCGATTCGCGTGGGGAAGCGTATCAAGTATTCGAGGCGTCCACAAAATCGGTTTTCCACCGATTAGCAACGAAGTCGCCTTCAATCCTGGCTTGTTACGACAATTTGCTCAACTAGACGGCCAGGTGGCGACATTGCTTGATGTTTGGCCAGTGCCGCGCAGACTCGGTCGAGCAATTGCTCTAAGGCGATGTAAAGCTCGGCCGCTTCGGCGAGCCTTTTCTCTTGAGCAAGGTTTTCCAATTGGCAGACCGCCTGAACGACAGGCTTGGCCCCAAAATGCCCCAAAGCGCCTTTGAGCATATGCGCGGCGCGGCCCAGAGCCTCCGAATCGCTTGTGTCGAGAGCCCTACGCAATAGCTGCCGTTGCCGCGGATGGTCGTCCAAGAACACCTCGGCCAATTCCTTGAGCAGTTTCTCGTCTCCTTCCATGCCCGCCACAGCCCCCGCCCAGTCAAGTAGAACCGCACTGGGAGAATTATCAATTCGCTGAAACGGAAGGGCTGTTGCCTCGACTGACCTGCTCGAGCCGGCCTGGTCATTAGGCTGCGCTTTCAGCGTGAACTGCTCCACGAGCTGGAATAGGGCTGCCGCTTGAACAGGTTTGGGAAGATAGGCATCCATTCCGGCCTCCAGACATCGTTCGCGGTCCCCTGCCATTGCATGTGCGGTTAGGGCGACAATGGGCAAGCGCCGACCGGCGCCTGCCTCGGCTGCCCGTATTCTTGCGACCGCCTCAAAGCCCCCCATGCCCGGCATTTGCACATCCATCAAGGCAAGGTCGAAGGAGGAAGCTTGTAAGGCCGCCAAGGCTTCCTCCCCGTTGCCGGTGACGACGACCTCGTGTCCGCGTTTGGCGAGAAGGCGCATAGTCACTTCCTGATTTACGGCATTGTCTTCGGCGAGCAGAATCCTCAGTCGGCTGCTGGGTTTTTTCATTGATTCACCGTTTGCTTTCCCGTTGGAAGCCTGGTCGGTCCATGCAGGATCGTCCCATTCCACGATCTCATTTACCTGATTGTTCACGCCAAAGCGCGCTGTGAAATGGAATGTGCTTCCCTTCCCCAGAAAACTCTCCAACCAGATCCTTCCGCCCATCATGGCAACCAAACGGGCGGATATGGCTAATCCCAGCCCGGTTCCGCCGTATTTGCGCGTGGTTGAGCCGTCCGCCTGTTCGAAGGCGTTGAAGATGACTTGCTGTTTTTCCGAAGGGATGCCGATTCCCGAGTCGCTAACAGTGAAATGGAACGTGGCAAAAGGACACTGGGGAATGCTCGCCAAGGCCTTCTCTTGAGGCAACGCAGCCTCCGTACTCAAAATCTTGACTTTTACAACAACTTGACCTCGCTCCGTGAATTTAATGGCGTTGCCGACCAGGTTCAGAAGCACCTGACGCAGCCGGCCGACGTCGCCCACCAAAGCGTCAGGTACGTCGGACGACGTTTGACATACTAAATCCAGATTCTTCGCTTGGGCGCGAATCATCAGGGCCTTGAACATTTCTTCAAGGTTTTCGCGCAGATTGAAACCGACGGGCTGGAAGTCAAGTTTGCCGGCTTCGATCTTGGAAAAATCGAGAATATCGTTGATGACCGTCAACAGGGATTGGGAGGAGGATTTGACGATTTCCACGTATTCGCGCTGCTCGGCGTCGAGCGTGCTGTCGAGCATGAGTTCCGTCATTCCCATTATGCCGTTTAGCGGCGTGCGGATTTCATGGCTGACATTGGCAAGGAATTCGCTTTTGGCCCGGCTAGCCTCTTCGGCCGTTTCCTTGGCCCGTCGCAGTTCCTCTTCAACCTCTTTACGGCGGCTAATGTCATGAAAGGTCGCAACTACGGCATGGGGCTTATTCTGGCCTTCGTGAACAAGGGCTCGCGAATTGATCGATAGCCAAACAAGCGATCCATCGGGCCGATGCACTCCCATTATGACATTGGATTGCGGTCGGCCGGTGCGCAAGGTGTGGGAGGTAGGATGCTCGTTACCGGGAAAAGCTGAGCCGTCTTCGTGAATCGCCTGCCAGCGCGGATCCAAGGGCGTTAGGCCGCGGAGTTGGTCGCTCGACGAGCCGAGAATGCGCTCGGCGCTGGCGTTCCAGGTCACAATGGCGCCGTTCACATCTTGAAGGATAAGCCCTTCCTCGAGCGCGGAAACCATGGACCGGTGCAAGGCTTCGCTTTCCTTAAGGGCCTCTTCCACCATTCGTCGCTCCGTTATGTCGCGGAAATTGGCGACCACAGCCTGAATATGAGAGTCCTGCAGTCGATTGCAAATCACGCCTTCCAAATAGCACCATGAACCATCTTTGTGACGAGCGCGGATTTGGAATCGGCAATCGATTCCTGGAGAGCCTAAGCAGTGGGCGAAAATCGCTTGGGCCTCGCCGACGGTCACTGGATCGCAAAAGCGGGAATAGTTTTGATCCCTGATTTCCTCGAGGGAGTAACCGAGGATATTTGTAAGCGATGGACTTGCATAGCTAATGGTCCGCTGTGAATCGACCAAGAGAATAGCATCCCAGCCGTTTTCCACCAAAGCCCGGAAGCGCTCCTCGCCAAGCCGCAGGGCGTCCTCGATTTTTTTTCGCTCGCTGATGTCGCGGGTTGCGCAGAGAAGTTCGTAAGTTCCTTCTTCCTCCGCGCCGGGGATCTTCCGAGACGTCGTTTCGACCCACACGTAGGAATCATTCTTGCGGCGAAATCGAAAACTCGTGGTGAACAGCCCCACTCCTTGAATCAACTGAAGATGAGACTCTTTGAGCCAGGCGATATCATCGGGGTGAACGAGATCGTACGAAACACGACCCTGCAGATCTTCGGGCTCGTAGCCAAATAATAGGTTGCAGGCTGGCGACACATACACGAACGTCCCGTCCGGCTTTTGGCGGTAAACCATATCGGTGGCGTTATCCGCCAACAACCGGAATCGCGATTCGCTCTCGCGCAGTTTGGCTTCGTGCCTTTTCAGAGGCGTCAGGTCACGAAGGACGGCGGTAATCATTTTTTTGCCTTTGACGCTGATTTCGCTCAGAGCCAAGCTGGCCGAAATCTCTCGCCCGTCTTTGTGCAGAACCTGAGTCTCGCTGCGGAATTCCGCTGAGGGTGTTTCGCTGCTGGGTGTCGCCGATTGCCACGTATGATTCTTTAGAATCACCGAAGTATTTTTGCCGATTAATTCTTCGGGGTCATAGCCGACAATGGAGGCGGCCTGGGTGTTACAACATATGATCATGCCGACAGAATCAAAGGTGACAAGGCCCACAGCTGCGCTTTCGACGATGGCCCGAGTCTGGACTTCCTGGTCGCTGAGGCTCTCCGCCATTTCATTTAAAGTGACCGCCAGTTCGACCATTTCCAGGGCGCCCGTTTCGGGCGCTTTGGCTCCTCGGTCGCCTCCTGCGCGCCGCCGAGCGGCCGAGCAAATCTGTTGCAACGGTCGAACAACGTAGGTGTTCAGACATCCAAAAAACAAAACAAGCGTCAGCAAAAAAATCAGCAGCAGGAACCCTGAGAATACCCCCGAAATGCGCGACGTGGCTTCGTCAACGGCGCGGGCATCAAGGTGAACCATGATGGCGCCGGCCTGGAGTTCTTGCGGCGGGGCAAAACCGTCTTGCGCGGGCAACTGCAATGGTGCGGTAAAATCGAGTTCCTGAGTATCACCGTGAAAATGGCGACGGGGCTGTCGTGATTGCAACGCCTCGGTCAAATCGTCCCCAATGCTCTCATTGGGAAGTTCATTCAGCCCCAAACCTGTCCAAGCCGGATTCGTGGACCCGATGACCCTTATGGGATCGCCTCCAACAAGAACGATTAACGTGACATCGGGTTCTTGGCCAAAGGCTTCCACGACCGACGCCAGGGTTGATGTGTCCTTACTTAGCCGTGCCGTGCGCTCCACGACCTCGGTCACCGACTGAGCGCGTTGAAAAGCCTGTTCCTGAAAATGAGTCCCAACGCGCCAATGGATCAACAGAGTCCCGCCTGCCCAACTGGCAAGGCCGACCAATACCACCAAAACCCTCGCGTAAATCTTGAGGGAGGTGCCACCTGAGGTCGGCCTGAGGCGCGTCATGGACGTCCCTTCCGCACAATAAGCTGGGTAGGTCCATCGCGAAATAGATTCTGCAAAGCGTGGTTCATGCTTGCCAGGGGAAAGCAGCGACGATCGTGATCGGCCTGGACCAGTTACGTCAAAAGCCGGCGGAGTTCGGGTTGAAGAAAACTCAACGTTTGCTCGACTCGAATAAGTAGGGCGACACCTTCTTTGAGGTTTCCCGTCGCGGCGAGCGTTTCCAATTGCCAGGCGGCTTCCACGGCAGGCGTGGCGCCAAAGTAGCCAAGCGACCCCTTGATCGTATGAGCGGCGCGGTGCAAGCTGGATGCGTCACCCCTGGCCAGGGCGGTTCGCGCCTCCTCCACTAAGCGGGGAGTATCATCCTGGAAAAGGCGGATAAGTTCTCGAAGTAGCTCCTCGTCGCCTTGGAGTTGGGCCAGGATCGCTTTACGGTCAAGACGAAAACCCGCAACCTCAGGCGAAGGCGCCTGGTCGGCGACCGAATAGCTGTCATCCGCCTCGATGGGATTGCTCATTAAAATCAACTCTTCCTATCGAGTAACTCAAGCGCTATTAGCGTGCGGCCTATTCAATTCCCTCAGGTATTGCCGCGGCTGAATTTTCAACCGGGGCCCGAAAGCGGCGCATTATTCCGACAAACGAAACATAGCTTACGGAGCAAAAGCGGGTGGATAAGATGAGATTTTTCGAATGGAACGGCCGGAGTAATCGGTGGGGCAGCCGCGTTAACCGACCCGCCGCTTCAGAAAGGTCAATTGCCGCGGATCCGGGGCCTCGCTAAGCCGCGTCTCCGCAAAGCGTAGACCTGTCGAGTTGTAAAACAGGATGCGGTTCTCTTCACCGGCCCAGACCGCGTAGTTGGCCAGGAGACGCGGTCCCCGCACTTGAAAGAACAAACCGCACGGTTTGCCTTCACGGGTAATCTGAGCTTCCTGAAGGGGCGTTTGCCGAGGGTCGAGATGGTCCGATTCGCAGAGTGCCATCCGGACAAACCGGCGCAGTTCGTCCAGAGTCGGCAAAGATAAAACGTTGGCCGGGGCTGTTATTTGCGACATTGACATCCAGGCAAGCTGGGAGGGCTGGGCAACTTTCCGTCGGGCGGTCTCCTACTGAGTATCGGCCGAAACTGATCCCGGATGCAGTCACGAAGGGAATTTGGAAAAGCCGGTAAACTGCCGTTGTTTTGAAGTATACTAAAGTATACTATAGGTGGATGGGCCGGCCAGATTCGTTTCGTTTCAACCCCCGGACACCCCCTTTCCGGCCTTTTCGCGCTGACTCCCCGCCCTTCTTGTAGACCGACCTGCCATGAGCGCCTCACCGACCTCTTCTGCTCCTTCTTCTTGGGCCCCTTCCGCAGTCCCTTACTGTTCCAACGGGCGCGATCGAGGACATTCGTCCCAGGAGGCCGCCTACTTTTTTGCTTGGCCGCCGCTTGCTGGTAGGCCTTCTATTCCAACTTTCCCCTTGCCTCGTCTTTAGCGCGTTTGGCGCATGGAGTTCATCCCATTGTTTCCATGGCGCCTTGTTTCCGCCCTCTATAACGTGCAGCTCTGGCGGCGAGTTTCATGGCAGTGGAATCGTGCCCGCCCTTTCGTTGCGCTAATCCTGGAGCGGGATTGGAGTGGCAAGGTTTGTAGGCGCTTGATATATCGGGTTGCCTCGTGTTCGAGCGCTGATTTTGTGATACGCGAGCGGCGGGGGTCCTCTGCCCCGCGACGGAAGTCGCAACTAATTGCCCTATCCCACCCGGGATAGCACATCTCCACCCCGAGCGCCCGCCCGTTTATTTGCTTCCGTATGCCAATTCTATATAATATTCTTCCTATCGCACTTCTCTCTTTTTTAGCGCCTAGCTACGAGACCATCGACACGCCAAACCTGATGGCAACGAGTTGTGAAACTGTGGCCTGGCCCTTCATGTGGAAGTTTTCCTCACGGGTGCATTAATTAACGAACAAAAAATCAATCCGACAGACGCTGTTATCCGGGCAATGACCGTGGCCGTTCATGTCGGCATTCGAAATTGTGATATCATTAGGACATTTGACATAAAGGACTTCGGAATCTCTCGTGTCGGCGAACTGAAAGCTGGAGAAATGCGTAATCTCTTGCATAAAATGACTGGCAAGCCATGGAGGGCCATAAACGGCAAGAACCATCTCTTTGAAGACTGGATCAAAACCCCCTCATGTGGCGGAGGCCGCTGGCTGGCTCTACGGGTTGGCTATGTTGACCTATACTATGAGGTGGCGGGCGTCCATTGGATCGGCACCAATGGAAAGATGGTTTACGACCCCAATGAGAACGTAGCAGGAAAAGGCTGCGAGTTCCCGCTATTCAACTCGTTGCTGGCTGAGTCGTTCCTGGTCCAAGCCTTGGTTGTCACGTTTTGAAAACTTGGCCTGGCGAGGCAGGAGAGAGTTCGCTTTTTGGGCATTGCCGTCTTCCGGCCTAGACCTGGATAAGGTTGTGCATTGCATGGCGAGACTTGCTACGGTCCTAGACGAATCCTGACGATGCGGTCAAATCGATGGCCGGAATGCTTTGTAAAGAAATCAGCCCGGAGCTAGCAAATGAAAGTTAATATGCAGCAGTTTAGTGGATACCTGGCCGCCATAAGCGATGGTGATACGGCCGATCGCCGAACCGGGATCGGCGGCCTGGCCAAGTACAGCGAATCCGAGTGGGATGGCACTCCAGAGGCTGTCGAGGCAGCTATCCCTGTCCTTAACAAAGCGCTCCGCCGCCGTGGAACCGAGGCTGCTGACGCGCCCACGCGGACCCAGGCCGCCAAAGCTCTCGGCAATATTGGGACTCGCTCCGAGGCCGTCGTACCCGAGTTGCTTCGCCTGCTGACCGAGGATGTCGACAGTGCGGTGCGGACGGAGGCGGCCCGGGCCTTGGGCAGAATAGGCGTTGAGGCCAAAGCGGCCGGCGGCGCCCTCGCTGCCGTGCTTGCGGACCACGATGGCGAAGATGCCCTGCGCTGTGAAGCGGCGAGGGCTTTGGCCCGTGTGGACCCGCAGGGTCCAGACACGGACGCGGCCCTCCGAAAGGCGGCAAATGACCGGAGCGGTTGCGTTGGCGTCTGCGCGGCGGAGGCGCTATGGCGAGCCTCGGGCGATGCTGACCGGGCCGCACGAGCACTGGTGGCTCGACTCGGCGACCAGCGTGTGCGAAATGCCGCGGCTCAAGCACTGAATCGTATGGGTACGCAAGCAAAGGCGGCCGTACCAGCTTTGCTGGCTGTCGCAAAGGATAATGACCGTCTCTTTCACGAGTCAGTGGTATTGGCTCTACAGAACATCGATCCCCGAGCCGCGGAAGGGGCACGGCTGAAGTAGAGGCCGCCTAATGGCGAGTGGGAAAACAGGTCACTTCCTCAGTGAATTTGATTACGTCGGCAATTCAAAATGAAACGATTCGCCTGACTCCCCGAAGACTCAAATCCTTTCTCGATGAAAGTGGGCCAGAGGCGTCCAACCTCTGGCCCTTTCGGACTTCCTTCATTGCGCTGACTAGACAGCGTCCTTGCCATCTATTGCAGAGCCGTTTCGGCCGTGATAGGCTAGCGGCCAAAGTCCAGCAGCATAGCGCTACTAAGCTCCTTCTTATTAGGCAGCAATGAGTTGGTACGGTGCACATCCGCAACTGTCCCGAGACGAAGCCAGGCGACTGCTGCCACCGCGTTCGTGCAAGCTCTGCGTGTACTGGTTCAGCGTCGCGCTTTCAAATCCGCATTCGTGGGCGTTGCCGGACAAATGTCCGAGATGTGGGATTCCGCAGAGAGAACTGTTTGAGGATTTGACGGGGATCAAGTGTGACCGCCTAAGAAGGCGGTACAGCCGACCGGGGCCGCGTTCCTGGCTTCGTAGATTTGTGTGGCTGCCCGGCGGCCCCGGCGGCTGAGCTGTATCGATAGGCAGGAGAAAAACGGATGCCAGTCAATTGTCCTCATTGTGGGGCGAGCTTGCCTTCATTGTCAGACGCCTTCTGCTCGGAGTGCTGGGCTTGCCTGGACGAGGTCCAAGAAGAATCGACCGAAGGCTCTACCGGAAGTAAGGCAGGTTCGCTCCCATCTGGTGGAACAGCGGCAAAATCTCGCTGGCCAACTATTTGTGCCTGCATCGGCGCACTCATTGGGCTTAGGTCCATCGAGCCTATTTTTCAAGAAGGCGGCCCTTATCTTGCGGGCATTGCCCTAGTTGCAATTCCAATATTTCTTGGCTATATATTCGGAGTCTATGTTGCGGCTGTTCTTAGAACAAATGGCCTATACCCAAGCGCTGAAGCTGACCGGCCCGGCATTCTTGCTTTTTCGAGGATATCTGTCTCTCCAGCCGGCCCGGCAACTATCTTTTTCGTTAGATCTCTCATTTCGGATTGGTCATGGAGCTTGACAACACCAAGGTTGATGACGCGGTTCTCGCTCTGCTTTACCTCGGGCTGCATGATGGCGCTCGGGCTTGGAAAGGCTTTGATTGGGAAGCAATGAATCGCTTGCATGAACAAGGCTATATATCCGATCCACGTAGCAAGGCGAAATCGGTTGTGTTCTCGGAGGCCGGCTTACAGCGGTCCAAGGAGCTTTTGCAGAAGTTATTCGGTAAGCTCGCCTAACAACCGCTAAAGCTGACGGTGGCCCACTTCCTGGTTTTTCGTGGCGCAGCAGGTCCTGAAGCGGGCCGCCCCAGGTTAGCTGGATGATTAGGCTGGGCGGTGTGAAGCCATGACTATTTCTTCTCGCACTCCGGAGGGATCGCCCAATCATTGTGTACTATGCGGGCATGATTTCCGCCTTGAGCCTTCGATCGATACATTAGACGGGCCTTGCCCGTCCTGCGGTCATTTGCTGTGGTTTCCTGAGTCAAAAGGCCGTCGCTCCAAAAACCGGACGTGGGCCTATTCAGCCGGCGCCTTCGTGCGAAAGCAGCTCAGGCGGTTGGTGGCAGCGGATTGAACAGGGTAAAGAATGCCCCGCCTGACAGGCGCTGCAGCCGACCGCGCGAGCCAACATTGGTTTGCAAAGTTCAACGGTTGGGCCGCCCCTGTGGCGGCTGAGCTTGACCGGTAAGTGGGCGAGGTTATTTTGGAATCCCTCACCAGATTCTTCATCGGCATATCCCTTCTGTTTACGATTGAGGTCCTTTTATGGACCACAATTGTTTACCTCGTCCGAAAATGGAAGAGAGTGCAGCCTGCCTGGTCGTGGATGCGGTCTCTTGGAGGTTTCCTTTTACTGGCATTGCTCATATCGGGAATCAGCATGATCCCGACAGTGGGCCGGTTTGCTGCATTGATAGCTACGTTGATGGGACTCCAGCGGCTTTCGAAGCTCGACTTGCTTGCAACTTTTATTCTGGCGTTTTGTGTAGGCGTTTCGATCTATATTGTGACCGGGATCCTAAGCAACTTGCTGGAAGTTGATTTAATAGGGTTTAATGAATGAAGTCGGGGTTTGGTCGCCTCAAGATTGCAGCGGTCCTGCATGAAGGGTAGTATTCGGATATGAACACCATTCAACAAATCGAGGATGCTGTACGGACACTGAGCCCCGAGGAGCGTGCCGTATTCCGGGCGTGGTACGCAGAGTTTGACGCGGAAGAATGGGATCGTCAATTCGAATCGGATGTCTCATCCGGTCGCTTGAATTGGCTGGTCGAAGAAGCACGTCAAGACCTGCTCGAAGGCCGCTGCACCGATCGATGAACCATCGAGCAACACCACGTTTCTGGTCCTGCTACCGACGGCTTCCTGAATTCATCCAGCGCCAAGCGGACCGTGATTTCCAGTTGCTTCGAAATGATCCCCGCCATCCTTCCCCTGCACTTAAAAAGAGTTGGAGCATTTTGGTCCGTGCGCGTGGGCCTGCACTATCGCGCCTTGGCCGTCGAGAATGGCTCCGATTTGGTTTGGGTGTGGATTGGCAGCCATTCCGAGTATGATGGATTAGTTCGAGGAAGTCGGCCCTAAATAAGCGCGAAAGCTGATCACCCGCATCAAGCGTTTTCGGGGATGTAGCAACCGCCCACTCACTTCGACGGCGACTGTTTCGCCTTCTCCTTGAGTTCCTTTACCTTCGCGAGCGTTTCGTCGGGGTGGCTTTTGGCATCGTCCACGCATGATTTGCAGCAAAGGAAAACGGGCTTGTCGTTAATCATGACTTTGATTGGAGCGCCCATCGAGCCCAGGCGGTTATCTTCTTGGACCGCGCAATACTTCTGATCCTCGGCCGCTTGGCGATCCTCGGGCGAAAGCTTGGCGAGGTTGGCCTTGATCTTGGCCTCGCGGTCGCCGCGGGCCGATTTATCGCTGCTCTTGGTTTCCGAAGCGATCTGCGTGCCCTGACTCCCGGTCTTGGTTTGACTTGTTGAGCCTTCCTTGCAACCGGTTACCACCAGCGAGAACACCACGATGCCGGCTACCAACCAAAAAGCATTCTTCATGAAATAACCCACCTCTCGTATGCGAATACAGCCAATCGCCAGTAGGGCCGTAGCCCAAACGTAGTAAGCCGAATCACTGATGTCAAGGACACTCAACGGCTGAGTGCGCTTGGTAGGTCCCGTCTGCCGGACGGGACCTACTTGGCGATATTCTTCGCATACCTAGTTGTCTAGGTGAAAGACGTTGACAACGCCAATTCGTTGGATTACGATCACCTGACCTAATATGTTAGGTGCAATTCTTAATCGCGTAAACGGGCCTTATGCGGGAGGCATGTCTTGGCTGAATTGGTTCCGAGTGAACGTGAGTTGGAAATCCTCAAAGTGCTCTGGGAGCTGGGCGCCGGCAGCGTGCGTGAAGTACGCGAGCGCATGTGCCCCGGCGGTGAACTGGCTTTCAACACCATCCAGACGATGCTGCGGATCATGGAAGAGAAGGGCCTAGTCGAGCACCGGTCCGAAGGGCGCATTTTCGTTTACGTCCCGAAACACAGCCGGGAGCGCGTGAGTTCGCGCTTCCTCAACAAGGTCTTCGATGGAGCGCTGGACCAGCTTGTGGTGAGCATGCTGCGGGCCAAGGACGTCAGTGCGGGCGAACTGAAGGACCTCGAAAAACTGATCGCCAAGGCGCGGCGCGACAAACAGAAGGACGAAGGCGAGGGCAAATGACATGGCCTGGTACATTCCCATCATGCAGTGGATGGCGCATGCCGCGCTCGGCGGCTTCCTCTTTCTCGGCTTCGGCTGCCTGGCGGTGCGTTTTTGCCGCCAGCCGGTTCGGCAACTGCGGCTAATCGAGCTAACGCTCCTGGGCTGCCTGCTTTTGCCCTGGCTGGCCCTTGCGCCCGCCCTGCCCCACTTTTCGCTGGGCTGGCTTGTCGTTGGCCAGCCGCCTACGACGGCGATTCCGGTTTCATTGGAAGACAATGGTTCCTCTCAATCCCTCGAAGGAACGCCCGATGCTCCCGTGGCGTCTGGTGCAGAGACGTTGATCGCGGCCAAGCAAACCAACGAAGAAGGAGCCGGCCAAGTTCAGCCCGTTCGGATGGCCGCCCCGCCCAAGCCGGCTGGCTCATCGGTCCAACCTCAATCGGCGAATCAGGCCCAATCAACTTCCGTTCTGCCCGCATCAGAGGCTGAGCACTCCGCTGCCTGGTCGCTCGAGGCGCCTGTGCTTCTTGTCTACGGCTATGGCGCCATCGTGGTCGGGTTTTTCGCCTGGTGGCTGGCCGGTGTTGTGCAATTGCTCCGCTTGAAACGCAGCACCTATCCCGTGACCGAGGCCGTTGCCAACCTGTTTCGGAGCATCGCCGGCCCCGCGGGCGAGCGTGTTCGCCTTGTCGTCAGCGATCGGATCGAATTGCCTTTGACTTATAGCTCCTGGCGACCCGTCATCGTCTTGCCAGGCAGCTTATGCCGGTCGGAAGATGCGGCCGCCTTGCGCTATTGCCTCGCTCATGAGTGGTCGCACGTCGAGCGCCGCGATGCCTGGTCTTGGTACTTGGCAACGCTGGCCCAGTTTTTCTTCTTTTATCAACCGCTTTTCTGGTGGCTGCGACGGCAACTGAGGCTGTGCCAGGATTATCTGGCCGACGCTCGCGCCGCCGAGCAAGCCCGCCAAGCGGAGGATTATGCGGAATACCTCGTGAGCCTGGCCCGTCATCGCCTGGGCGCGCCGTGCCTGGCTGCCCTCGGCATCGGCGATCGGCGCTCGAACCTCTATCGGAGAGTCACCATGTTAATTCAGAATCACGAACCGCTCGAACGGCGTTGCCGCTGGATCTGGTCGGCGAGCATCACGCTGGCGACGGTTGGGCTCTTGGGCGCGGCCTCGTTTGTTCGTCTCGATACCGGCGCCCCGGCGGACGACAAAAAGGAGCCGCCCGCCAAGGAAGCCGCCAAAGAAACGAAAAAGGAAGAGCCCAAGAAAGAAGAAACCCTCAACTATACGGGCGTGGTCAAGGAGACTGACACGGGCAAGCCAATCGAAGGCGCTACGGTCACCGTGCGCCGTTCACTGCTGGGCGACCCGGAGGAAAAAGAGACTAACCGCGTGATCGAGGAAACCAAACACAGGACCGACGCGCAGGGCAAGTACATTTTTGCCATTCCGCCGGAGCAAGTCGCTAAGCGCTATCTATATATCGAACTCGATGTCGAGCATCCCGATTACCCGCCGCGCAAGGGCTTCGGTTATGCCCTGAGCATGATCCAAAAGAACGAGAAACTCGGCGGCAGGCCGTTTTTTGAAAACGTTGAAATGCGCCCCGGCAAACCGATCACGGGCATCATCGAAACACCCGAAGGCAAGCCCGCGGCCGGCGTCAAGTTGCTGGCCTACTCAGTCACCAACAAGGCCAACACCTTCGAATACGGATCGTTCGCTGACACCAAGACCGACGACAAGGGCCATTTCCGCCTCGTCTTGACGACACCCGGCGACGGCGTCTTCTGGCTCTTACCGGAAAAGTACGCGCCTTCCACGCACGTCGTTAACGAAAAACGCGGCGATCTGGGCACGCTTACCTTGAAGCCGGGCATCGTGATCAAAGGTAAAGTCCTCGACGATCAGGGAAAACCCCTGGCAGGCGTCAATGTGAACGCGGATCGAGAGCGTCAGGAAGGCGATGATGATTTCTTCAGTCGCCATCCAGTCGCCGACAGCATTCGTCGTTCAGCAACAAGCAACGACAAGGGGGAGTTTGAGATGGCGCCTCTGCCGCCCGGCGGCTACACGGTCAAGCCCGCTGAATGGGTAGCGGAAGCGAGCAAAAACGATCGCAAGAACCATCCAGTGCCGGGAGTCTTCATTTCGCGGCGCACCAAGCTCGAAGAGGGAAAGCAAGCGGAGCCGATTGAGGTCCGAGCTGTGCCTGCCGTGACGATAGAGGCTCAGATTCTCGACAGCAAGGGTAAGCCGACCCGCGGCCATGAGTTCTTCATTTTCGGACAAATCGACAAGACGTCGTGGTTCGGCCAGGGCAAGCCGGACGCCAACGGCCATATCGTCGCCCGCGCGCCGCATGGCCTCGAAAACACGCAACTCGATCTCATGACCAATGAGCACGGCGTTCTTCGCCATCGCATCGGCAAAGACGGGGCCTTGAAGAATCAGCGCCGCGTTGACCTGGGCACGCTGAACGACGATGTCAAGGACCTCCAAATTATCCGATACGAAGCGCCTATTGTTTTAGTAAAGGTCGTAACCAAGGACGGAGCCAAACCAACCAAGCCCGCTGTTACCGCCAAGTACGCGCCGGATAAAGCGCAGTACCGGGGACTCAGGCTTGTGTCCAATGGCATGGAATCCGATGTCAACTTCGAGCAACAGGAGGATGGCCGTTTTCGGTCCGAACAGCTCTTCCCTGATGAGCAAGTAACGGTTACCGCGCATGCGGAAGGCTACGAACCCAAGTCGGAAAAGCTCGCGCTAGCCGAAGGAGCGAAGAAGGAAATCGAAATCGTGCTCGACAAGGCCGCGGAAAAGTCCGCTGAAAAGAAAGCCGAGGAAAAACCCAAGAAATAGGAATGCATCTAGTTACCAGGCTCTCCCTGGTAACGCCCTGCCCACGGAACGCGCGAAAGTTATGATCAAATGCATGGCTTCAATCTGGTTTTTGTCTTCTTTGCGTTCTTCCTGGGCGTTCTTTGCGCCTTTGCGTGAAACTCTTTTCAGCTTTTTCTTGTCGGTCGCATTAGTCGCTCCCACCCAGGCTGCTCCCGTTAACCTGCCTAACGGGGTCTCCCTGAAGGAAATCAACTTCGAACGCCATGTGGCCAGCCTTTTGGGCCGCATGGGCTGTAACGCCGGATCGTGCCATGGCTCATTCCAGGGCAAAGGCGGGTTCTACCTAAGTCTCTTTGGCTATTCGCCCGACAAGGACTACCTCGGGATCGCTCGCGATGGCATGGGCCGGCGCGTCAATCTCGAAAACCCCGACCTGAGCCTGATTCTCCTGAAGCCGACCGCTCATGTCGCCCATGAAGGCGGCAAACGCTTTGCCAGGAATTCCTGGCAATATCAAGTCTTTCGGGAGTGGATCGCCCAGGGCGCCAAGAACTCACCCGGCAGCGGCGCTGTCAAGAAGATGGAAGTGCAGCCAGGCGAGCACCGCTTCACCAAGCCGGGGGAAACCGTGCCCCTCAAAGTCGTTGTCGAATTCGCCGACGGCACACGAGAAGACATTACGCCCTTCTGTGACTTCCGCGTCAAGAACGACTTCATCGCCGAGGTTTCATCAACCGGTGTCGTTACGGGAATGCGACCCGGCGATACGGCGGTGATCGTGTCCTATCGAGGCAATCTGCTCAGCGCTCGCGTGCTGGCGCCGGCGCCCCAGGCCAGTGGCTTTGTCTATCCGAAGGTGTCCGAGCGCAATTACATCGATCACGAGGTCTTCGCCAAGCTCCGCCAGCTGAATATGGTTCCGTCCGATCTGTCCGGCGATGCAGAGTTCCTGCGACGGGTCACCATCGACTCGATCGGCTGCTTACCCACACCGGACGAAGTCCGGTCTTTCCTGGCCGACCGGGATCCTGACAAACGCACAAAGAAGATCGACGCCTTGTTGATCGATCCGCTTCATGCCGCGGTGTGGGCCACGAAGTTCTGCGACATCACCGGCAACAACTTTGAAGTGATGGAAGGCGATGCCGGAATGCGAGCCAGGCGGTCCAAGATGTGGCATGACTGGTTTCGCCAGCGGATAGCGGACAACATGCCGTACGATGAAATCGTCCACGGCGTCCTGTGCGCCACCAGCCGGGATGGCAAGGAAGTCAACGACTGGATCGGGCAGGAAGTCGCCCTCCTGCGCTCGGCTGAAAAGGACTTCGAAAGCGATTATGCCAAACGGGCCAGTCTGGATTTGTTCTGGCGGCGGACCAACGGCGAGGATTTCTTTCCGCTCGAACAGATGGGAGAACTCACTTCAGCCGCATTTTTGGGGGTGCGGTTGGAGTGCGCCCAGTGCCACAAGCATCCGTACGATCGCTGGACGCAGGCCGATTACCGGGCGTTCGCAAACGTTTTTTCGCAAACGAAGTTCGGCAGCTCGCCGGAGGTTAATGCCGCCACCGCCAACCTGCTCGCCGACCGCCGCAAGCTGCCCCCCGAAAAAGCCGGCCCGTCCATTCCACGGATTCGCGAAGTCTATGTCAGCAATCACCCGCTCCGGCAACTGGCCGATCCAGTCACAAATGGACCTTTGAAGGCCAAGCCGCTCGGCGGTCCGGAATTCGAGCTCGAAGGCGACGTCCGCGAAAAACTGTTTCGCTGGCTCGTACAGCCCGACAACCTGCTCTTCGCCAGGAGCTTCGTCAATCGCGTGTGGGCGATTTACCTCGGCGTCGGTCTGGTCGATCCCGTTGATAACTTCTCGGTGGCCAATCCTGCGTCCAATGACAAACTTCTCGATGCCTTGGCGAAGGACTTCATCGAGCATAAGTACGATATTCGTCATCTGGAGCGAACTGTTCTCCAGTCGCGCACTTATCAACTCTCCGCCAAGCCCAATGGAGCAAACGCGCAAGACCGCAGTAACTATTCACATGCCTATGTTCGCCGACTGCCCGCGGAAATCGTCGTGGATGTGCTCAACTCAGCCCTGGGCGCGATGGAGGACTTTGGACCGGATGTTCCCAAAGGCATTCACGCCGTCGAGATCGGTCCGAATCGCGTCCAGAATGCCCACCTGGCGCGGATCTTTCGGATCTTCGGCCGGCCGGCGCGCGTGGCTTTGTGCGATTGTGAACGCTCCTTCGAACCGGCCGTGCCCCAGGCGCTTTTTTTGATGAGCGATGAGCCCCTTTTGAGGAAAATGAAGGCGGGCCGCCTCCAGACGTTGCTCGCGGACCGCAAGACCGATGAGCAAATTGTCGAGGAATTTTTCCTTGCTACTTTGTCCCGTTATCCGGACGATAGGGAAAAGCGGTCCGCGCTGGAGCACGTCAATGGCAAGCCCGATCGTCAGGCGGCTTTTGTCGATATGTTGTGGGCATTAATCAACACGCGGGAGTTCATTCTGAAGCATTGATAAGCAAGTGGCGATTTACGATACTTCAGGGGCGCCATCCACGATATGGAATCGGAAGCCCCGTTCGGAGGAGGACGCCATGAGAACCGGATGTGCGACTGACTGCGAACGCTTTCATCGCCGCGACTTCATCAAGCTGGGGACGGCCGGGTTTCTCGGTCTCGGCCTGGCGGACCTGCTGCGCCTGGAGGCAAGGAGTGCACCGGCAGAGAAGCCCAAAGAGAAGGCGACAAGCGTCATTATGGTTTGGCTGGCCGGCGGGCCGTCCACCATCGACATGTGGGATTTGAAGCCCGAAGCCCCTGAAAACATCCGTGGCGAGTTCAAGGCCATCGACACCAGCGTGCCAGGGCTTCGCATCAGTGAGCACATGCCGAAGCTTGCCAAGGTGATGGACCAATGCAGCCTGGTGCGGTCGATCAACCATAATATCCCGGCTCACGGACCCGGCACGGTTTACATGACCACGGGCAACAAGCCAACGCCGGCGATGGATTATCCGTCGCTGGGCTCCTTGGCGTCCAAGTTATTGCCAAATTCGGCGGGCGTTCCTTCCTTCGTCGCCTTCAGTGAAGGGCGCTCCGGGGCCGGCAATGCGGGCTATCTCGGCTCCTCGTTCAATCCGTTTGATGTCGAAGGAAATCCGGAGCAAGGGCAATTGAAAGTCCAAGGCATCGCGTTGCCTGACGGCTTCTCGCTTCAGGAACTGGCCAACCGCGACAAACTGCGCGCTCATTTCGACAGCAAATTCAAAGACATCGATCAGATCGATTTGGCGGTCAGCTTGGACAAATTTCACCAACAGGCGCTCGACATCCTCCGGTCCGACAAGACGCGCAAGGCGTTTGACTTGAAGCAGGAGTCCGATAAGACGCGCGAAGCCTATGGCTCAAACCCGTTCGGTCAAAGCGCGCTGGCGGCACGTCGGCTGGTCGAAGCCGGCGTCCGATTTGTCACCATCGGCCTGGGCGGTTGGGACACGCATGGCGGCAACTTCCGCACTCTCAGCGGTCGATTGTTGCCGCAACTGGATGCGACGCTGGCCGGCCTCATCAAGGACCTCCAGGGAAGACGCTTGCTTGATAAAACGATTGTCTACTGTGCCGGTGAATTCGCCCGCACGCCGCGCGTCAACGGCAATGCGGGCCGCGATCACTGGTCACGCACCATGGCGGTGCTCCTGGCCGGCGGTGGCTTCAAAAAAGGCTATGCCCACGGCAGCACGGACAGCCAGGGCATGACGCCCGCCAGCGACCCGTGTATCCCCGACGATGTCTCCGCGACCATTTTCCACGAACTCGGCCTCGCCCCGAAACACGAAGTGACGACGGCGTCCGGCCGGCCAATTTCGATTTTCCGCGAAGGCAAGGTGATCGAAGGACTGATAACCTAGAACCATCATCGTTTGCCCAACGTTTAGCGGCGAGCCTCCGGCGAGCACGGGCGCGCCAGGATGGAGACGGTCAATGAAGACCGGCAACGACAAAATCCTGATTAAAGTCCGATCAATTTGCCTGGCTCTGCCCGAAACAAAGGAAGTCGAGGCCTGGGGTCATCCCACCTTTCGCGCCGGCAAGAAGATGTTTGCCGCTTGCGGCGGAGAGGCTGGCAGCTGGCAGCTCGGTATGAAGATGAGTTTTGATCGCCAAGACCAATTGCTGGAAGATAAGCGATTCTTCCCTACCCCCTATGCCGCTCGTCAGGGTTGGGTCTCCCTCCAACTGGATTCCAAGACCAACTGGGTTGAGGTAAGCGCCTTGATTGGTGAAGCGTATCGCCAGGTCGCAATCCGGCGAATGCTGAAGGCTCTCGATGTGAAAGCTTGAATTGATGTGAGCCTGGAGCGCCAGCGAGGGTTTTTGATAATTCCCTCGCTGGCCCTTCGGGCTCAAGACCCGGCCCAAAATGGCTACAGTCATTTTGTTGTGGTTCTTTAATCGCCTCCCGTCTTGGTTAACCGAAAAACTCTTTGCAGTAACGGCCCGTACTTAGCGGGACGAGGCGATCAAAACCGTCACGCACTTTCTGCTCCGGGTTGACTCCCAATTGTTGCAGAAGAGTTGCGGCCAGATCTTGAGGGGTAAAGGGGCTATCGGCCGGATAGGCGGCAATGCGATCCGAACGACCCAGCACTCTGCCTCCTTCGACTTCACCTCCGGCCAGCGCCAGAGAGTAGCACTGCGACCAGTGATCCCGGCCGGTCTCGTCCACGCCGTTGCCGGTATCCTGACCGAAACGCGGGGTTCGGCCAAATTCGCCCATTGCGACAACCAGCGTATCGCGCAGAAGGCCCCGATCGTGCAGGTCTTCGAGAAATGCCGAGAAGCACTGATCGAAGGGGGGCAGCAATTCCTCCTTGAGCCGTTTGTTATTCTTGAAATGCGTATCCCAAAACGGTGTGGGATTGTTGACCTTCCCGCCCCAATACACCGTTACCAGTCTCACCCCGGCTTCCACAAGCCGGCGCGCGAGCAGAAGGCTCTGTCCATATTTGTGGCGGCCATAGCGGTCCCGCAAGGCGGTCGATTCGCGGTCCAATACGAACGCGCGGCGAACGACGTCCGAGGTCAGGATGGCCAGCGCTCGTTTCTGGAATTGATCCATGTGTATGAGCTTGGGATCATCGCCAAGCCGGCCTAGATTGTCGTTGATCTTCTGCAGGAGCTGTTGACGCGAGTCAATTCGCCCCGCCTCCGGCTGCGCGCCTAATCCCTCGACGGAAAAGTGTGGCTCGTTTGGGTCGCCGAGCACTTGAAATGGCGAGTAGGACGGTCCGAGGAAACCGCCGGTCTGACCGGGAGTGGTGTACGGTCCATCGCAGACCGGATCGGGCAGTGAAACCGCAATCGGCACATTGCCCCGGTTCTTGAGTCCATACGCCGCCTGAGCGCCCAGGTGTGGGAAGTCATTCTCCGTCGGGGTGAAGGCAATCACATCGCGCAACGGCGCTTGTCCGGTTGTCACAAAATACGTGGCCGAGTTGTGAAATAGTGACGTGTGGGTCATGGAACGCACGATCGTAAATCGGTGGGCAAGCTTCGCCAGCCGGGGTAGGTGCTCGGTGATTTGAATGCCGGGGACCGAGGTGGAAATGGGTTTGAATTCGCCGCGGATCTCCGGTGGGGCGGACGGTTTCATGTCCCAAATGTCGAGCTGGCTCGGTCCACCGTGAAGAAGAAGTAAGACAATCGACTTCGGTCGGCGAGCGATGGACTCAGAGCGCAGTGCCGCCGGCATCGTTAATCCGAAGAGACCCAACCCGCCCAGTTGGAGCCATTCGCGGCGGGTCGGTCCGCGAGCAATCGGACAATCCGGGACGTGCAGCATCTGCAATCACTCCGGACGGAAGACTTTGATATTAAAGGCGGAGCAGCGCATGGCGGCCTCCCGTCGATACAAACTGGCACAAGACCAGGTTACGGCATGGGGTGGAAGAGGCGAAAGTAGAAATGCCTAAATCATTTCGATTTTCTTTGGCACGGTTTAGGTCGGTATCGTTCCTATTAGAACAGGGTCCTTCTCATTAAAAGACGTTTGGCTGCCGGCAGCCGCTCTCTAAAGCCGAGGTTTGCCCGCTTTCAACGATGCCTTCCTTAAACATGAAGGAAAACAGTCGATCATGCTAACCAAGAAGCTTGCCTGTCCGTCTTGCGGGGTAAACCTCAAGGTAGCCGACTCGCTGCCTGCGGGGAAACTGGTCAAGTGCCCGAAATGCGGCGACCCTTTGCGCGTCCCGGGCGACACAAATGGGTACCGGTCTTCAAGGACAGCGGGGGTGCGTACGCGAAAAGCGCCGGAACCCGATTATGATGACGATCTGGACGAAGATTTCGATGATCGGCCCGTAGCCCGAAAAAAGTTCCGCAAGAAGAAAAAACAGACTAGCCGCGCGCCCCTTATTGTCGGGTTGGTGTTAGGCGGGGTGGTTTTTGTCGGGGTTGGGGTGATCTTGGCCGCGGTCTTTTGGCCTCTCAAGAGCAAAACCGCAACTGCTGCGGACAACAATTCCTCCAATTCCGAATCAGACCGGAAGCCCGCAACGGGACCGGGGCCGGGAGCGCCACCAGCAGGGTTGAGTCCATCAGGTCCCCAAATTGCCTCCGTAAACCCCGCGGGAGCCAATCCGGGTGGAGCGCCCGGACCGGCTGGCCAAACGGGCCAGGTTGGCGGCGGCAGCCAGGACTTTGCTGTTGGAAAGCGAGTGTTCACTCAAAACTGTGCGCGCTGCCATTCCATCGGAGGCGAAGGAGGGCCAGCAGAGGGAGCAGGCGGCGGTCCGGGCAGGGGTGGTGGCGGCCCCGGCGGAAGGAACCGTGGACCGGACCTCAGCACGGTCGGTAGAGATCCCGCCCACACGGTCGATTGGCTCATGGCATTCATCCGCGAACCGACTTCGAAAAAACCTCGATCACGCATGCCGGGATTCGAGGGCAAAATCGCCGAAGGGGATTTACGTGCCTTGGCCGAGTATTTGGCAAGCAAGAAATAAGAGGCACCAATGGAAAAGAAATGCCCGAGGCTGGCGAGCGGGGGGCGTGAGCCCCCTGATTGAAGTCATCAGGGGGCTCACGCCCCCCGCTCGCCGCGTCAATCGTTTGTCGTTCTTATAAATGGAGTGAAAAATGCTTGCGCGGTGGCTTGTCGCGGTCAGCGTTGCAGTTAGTTGTCTAACCGCCTTTTCGGCAGCCGGTGAATGGCCGCAGTTTCGCGGGCCAAACAGTGATGGCCTGACGGCCGAATCCGCTATTCCCACCGAGTGGGGTTTGGATAAAAACGTCCAGTGGAAGGTCAAGATTCCTGGGGTGGCCTGGTCATCTCCGATTGTCTGGGGCGACAGGGTCTTCGTAACAACGGCGATCACGGGCAACCAAAAAAAGCCTCCAGCAGGCGGCGGTTTCGGAGGGGGCGGTCCTGGCGGTTTCATCGGTTTCGCCGGGTTTCCTCAGCCCGGCCAGGTTCTTTCCCCGTTTCTCCAGGATCAGTTGAAGCTTACCGCGGAACAGAAGAAACAACTGGAGGAATTCCAAGAGGAAATTGACGGCAAGGTTGAAAAGATTCTTACCGACGAGCAGAAAAAACAGGTCAAGGGGATGCGGGAAGGCATTGGTCGCGGCGGCCCCAGTGGGTTTGGCGGTCCGGGAAGGGGTGGTCCCGGAGGATTTGGCGGCGGGAAGCCACCCGATGTGGTTTATCGTTGGGAGGTCTACTGCCTCGATCGGCCCACCGGCAAGGTGCTTTGGAAGAAACTGGCGCTGGAAGGCAAGCCGCGTATCCCGACCCAATCGAGCAACACCTATGCCACGGAGACGCCGGTTGCCGACGGTGAGCGCGTTTACGCCTATTTCGGCATGCACGGCCTGTTCTGCTATGATTTCGCCGGCAACCTTGTCTGGAAAAAGGACTTTGGGGCATTCCCGGCGCAGATGGGCTTTGGCACCGCAAGCTCCCCGGTGCTCGACGGCGACCGTCTTTTCTTGCAAATCGACAACGAGGAGAAGTCGTTCCTGGTTGCCCTCGACAAGAAAACCGGCGACGAACTCTGGCGGGTGTCCCGCACTGAGAAAACCAACTGGGGCTCTCCCGTTATATGGAAGAACAAGCAGCGAACCGAGCTAGTAACCCCCGGCAGCCAAAAGGTGCGGTCCTATGACCCCGCCAATGGCAAGGTGCTTTGGGAGTTGAGCGTCGGCGGCCAGTCCAATGCGAGCCCGGTTGGTGACTCCGATCTCTTGTATGTGGGTTGCGAGGCAAGAATGGGAGGAGGTGGGTTCGGTGGTGGTGAGTTTGGCGGCCAGGGTCCTGGCGAAGGCCGTGGGGGTTTCGGCGGCGGACCGGGAGGAGCAGGCGGCGGACTCTATGCCGTGCGGGCCGGAGCTTCTGGTGATCTGACTCTGAAAAAAGATGAAACTGCCAACGCGGGAGTCGCGTGGTCCCAAGCGAAGGGCGGTCCGGAAAAGGCATCACCGCTCGTTTATCAAGGCCACGTTTATATTTTGCGGCAGAGCGGTGGCATTATAACGTGTTATGATGCGAAAACCGGCAAGCAACTTTATCGCGAGCGGATTCCGAATGCCAAGAGTTTCTGGGCGTCGCCGTGGGCAGGCGACGGCAAGATCTTTTGCCTGGACGACGGCGGGACAACCCATGTCCTCAAGGCCGGTCCGGAGTTCAAGGTGCTTGGCAAGAACTCATTGGACGAGATGTTCTGGGCCTCGCCCGCGGTTGCCGGGGGAGCGACGATCTTGCGAAGCGTCGATCACCTGTATTGCATCAAGACTAGGGAAGGCGACAAATAACATGTCAGGCTGGCAGAATGGCTGAAGTGCCCCAGTCATGCCGTTTTCAGCCCCTGAATATGCTGTTCTTGGAAAATAACCGGTTTCAACAATCTGTGGAGATATCCCAATGAGAATTCCTCTTATGCCCACCAGTCGCCGCGGATTTCTCAGCGCTTTGACGTTGGGTGCGACTGCATTCACCGTTCGTGGAGCATTTGCCGAACAACTGGCCAAAACGCCCCGTCTTACCGAGGGTCCGTTTTACCCCGACAAATTGCCGCTGGACACCGACAACGATTTGCTCATCATCAACGACTCGATCACTCCCGCCGTCGGCGAGATCACGCACCTGAGCGGCAAGATCCTCGATGCCACGGGCAGCCCCATCAAGAACGCGGTGATCGAGATTTGGCAAGTAGACAATAAAGGCGTGTACATTCACTCCCGCGACAGCACCGGCCGGAATCGCGATACGAACTTCCAGGGGTTCGGCCGGTTCACTACCGGTTCGACGGGCGAGTACTATTTCCGAACCATCAAGCCGGTGCCGTACACGGGCCGGACGCCGCACATCCACGTCAAGGTAAAAAAGGGTGGCAAAGAACTGCTCACCACTCAGATATTCGTCAACGGCGAAAGGCTAAACAGGACCGACGGCGTTTTCGCCGACCTGCGCGATCCGCTCGAGCGTGAACTCGTTCTGGTCGATTTCAAACCGATGAAGGAGTCCAAGATCGGTGAATTGTCAGCCCGCTTTGACATCGTGGCGGGACTCACGCCGGTGGACCCTGCCGAAGACCGCCGCCGATAACCCCGGCCTGCGCTTCGTGTCGTGGCGCGCCGGCCGTTCCGAATGTTCGTATGGAGGATTAAAGCCGTGTGGAAAGTCTTGAGAATCGTTTGGGCGCTCATTGGCGCCTTGGCCCTCGCGTCTCAAGCGGACGCGCAGGTGCCGGGAAAGAAAGATGCCGAGGATTCCGCCAAGGTAAAGGCGAAAGACTACAGCAACGCCCCCATCGTCACCCAGATGATGGCATTCAACAAGAAGAAAGACGGCAAGCTGACCAAGGACGAGGTAACGGACCCGCGGCTGCTTCGGCTATTCGACCAGGCTGACACCAACAAGGATGGCGTCGTAACCAAGGAAGAGCTGATCGCGCTGGCGGCCAAGCTCGAAGCGGAGGCCGGCCAAGAAGCAGGTGGCGGTCGCGGCGGTCCCGGTGGTCGCGGGCCCGGGGGTCCGGGCGGTCCCGGTGGACAAGGTCCGGGCGGACAAGATTCGAGTGGTCCCGGAGCGCGTGGTCCCGGGGGCCCAGGCGGACCCGGAGGGCGCGGCTTTGGCGGTCCTGGCGGCCCTCCTCAGCCCGGTCAAATCATGCCCTCATTCGTCCAGGAAATGCTGAAGCTGACCGCCGATCAGAAGAAGCAGTTCGAGGAACTCCAAAAGGACGTGGATGCCAAGCTCGCGAAGATTCTCACGGACGACCAAAAGAAACAGCTCAAGCAGATGAGCGAGGGCTTTGGTCGCCGTGGCCCGGGCGGTCGAGGCGGGCCGGGCGGTCGCGGGCCAGGCGGTCGTGGAGGCCCCGACTCCGGCGGTGGTCCCCCCGAGCGGTAATCGCTTAGATCCGGTTCAATCAGCGTAGGGGGATGGAGCCTCTACGTATCGACCCTCTGACCCTGTTGATCAGTTGGCGCTGATCCAGAGGGTCGGCACCTGACCCTCAGGGTCAAAGTGGTGATCCAGAGGGTCCAGCTGCAAAAGCATGAGACCTTCTGACATTCAAAGACTCCGACCGCGTTTACCAGCAGATCCGCCCTGTGGACCAGTTTTGCTGGTCCAGAGGGTGGCTGCTTGATCCACAGGGTCGCGCTGCCGTATCTGGGTCGGAGCCCCTAAGGTTGGGCTGAATGGGCCCCCTGTGTGTAATAGATTGGCTGCTCGGGTACTTTTCCAACAACCTTTTTTCGTTTGAGCCAAAAGTGCCGAGAACATGACCAAGATTCTCGACTCTGATCCCGAGCACCTTCTGCAGCTTGCCAAGGCCGGAGATTCTCCAACCTTGGGGCGGTTGCTGGAGTTCTATCGGGCTTATTTGGTTCTTTTGGCCCGTGTCCAAATTGGCCGGCGGTTGCAGGGAAAGGTCGATGCGTCGGATATCGTGCAAGAGGCCTTCCTGGGAGCGCATCGGGATTTCCCACAATTCCGGGGCAAAACCGAACCGGAATTTCTGGCCTGGCTGCGGCAAATCCTTGCTTCCCTGCTTGCCAATCTGGTCCGGCATTACCAGGGCACGCAGCGGCGCGACGTCCGGCTGGAGCGCCAATTGGCCATCGAATTGCAACAATCGTCGCAGGCTCTGGGTCGGAGCCTTGTGGCTCCCCAGAGTTCGCCCAGTCAGCAAGCGATTCGCCGGGAACAATCCGCGGTCCTGGCCGACGCGCTGGGGCGCTTGCCGCAGGAATGGCGTGAGGTTTTGATCCTTCGCCATCTCGAAGGCCTCAGTTTTCCGGATGTGGCCCGGCGCTTGAACCGGACCATCGACAGTGTTAAGAAGCAGTGGCCGCGGGCCCTTGCGAGCCTGCGGCAATTGCTAGAAGGGCAGACGCCATGAACAGCAACGGAAACCGGCCGCAGGAACCGAAGACCATCGTTCCATTGCCCCAGCCGGCAGGAGCACCAGCGCCAACGCTGGAAGATCCCCGTATTGTCGAGGCCCTGGAGCAATATTTGGCCGCCATCGAAGCCGGAGAGAAACCCAATCGACAAGGGTTTCTGGCGCGGCACGCGGACATCGCCGGAGGTCTGGCCGAATGTTTGGACGGAATGGAGGCCCTGCACGGAGCAAGCTCCCCGTCCCATCTTCGATGGGGCGATTTCAGTCCCGCGGGTGCGCCAGGAGAATGGCAGCCGGGAACGGCCCTCGGGGATTTTCGGATCATTCGGGAAATCGGCCGCGGCGGCATGGGCGTTGTTTATGAAGCCGAGCAGCTTTCCCTGGGCAGGCGCATCGCGCTGAAGATCCTTCCCTTTGCTCTGACGCTCGATTCGCGCCAGCTACAGCGATTCAAAAACGAGGCTAGGAACGCCGCTCAATTGCATCATACGAACATCGTTCCCATTTATTCGGTAGGCTGTGAGCGCGCCGTGCACTTCTATGCGATGCAGTACATCGAGGGCAAGACGCTGGCCGAAATTATCGAGGGGTTACGGCAGACTGCCAACACGAACAAGGCGACAGGCCCGTACACGGAGCCCTCGGCAAAAGAGAGAAAAATCAATGGGGAACCAACCGGTCCTTATGGATCTTTCTCGAAAGCCGAATCGGCGCAGGCGGCCGACACGTCTGTCGAACCCGTGGGATCTCTGGCCACGGCCTACTCGAGCAATAGCTCGCAGTTCTTCCGTGCCGTGGCCCGGCTGGGCGTGCAGGCTGCCGAAGCATTGGAGCATGCGCACGGCTGCGGCGTTGTGCATCGCGACATCAAACCCGGCAATTTGCTGGTCGATGTGCAAGGCAACCTTTGGGTGACGGATTTTGGTCTAGCCCAGTTCCATACCGATGCGGGACTTACCCAGACCGGCGACCTGCTCGGCACTCTACGGTACATGAGCCCGGAACAGGCCGCCGGGAAGCACGTTCTCCTGGATCATCGCACCGACATCTATTCTCTTGGGGCGACTCTTTATGAATTGATGACACTACGGCCAATCTTTGACGGCTCCGATCGGCAGAGTCTTTTGCACCAGATTCTAAACGATGAGCCTCGACCGCCTCGCGCTTTCGCGAAATCGATTCCGGAAGAACTCGAGACGATTATCCTGAAGGCCGTGGGCAAGACCCCGGGCGAGCGCTACGCCACCGCGCAGGACTTGGCCGACGACTTGTCCCGGTTTCTCGAGCACAAACCGATTTTGGCCCGGAGAACGACCATGGTGAATCGAGCCAGGAAATGGGCGCGGCGACATCCGTCCGTCGTGGCGGCCAGTGTCTTGCTCTGCTTTCTCACCGCGGCCGGCTCTCTGGTCGCCGCGGGAATGATCCAAAGCGAGCAGGAAAAAACCAAGGCCGCCTTGAAGCAAGAGCGGCTACATGCCCAGCAGGCCGAGGAACGGTTCATCCTGGCACGGGAGTCGGTGGACGAAATGGTCAAAGTGAGTCAAGAAGAGTCACCCGACAATCATTTCCTTCAAGGGTTGCGGCGACGACTTCTGGAGACGACGCTCGTCTATTATCAAAAGCTGATCGAGCAGCGTGAAGACGACCCCACCGCCCAAGTTGAGTTGGCCGCCACCCGGGCCCGCGTGGAGAAGATTCTCGCCGACCTTGCCGTTCTCGAAGGCGCGGGGCAGCTATTCCTGCTAAGCGACTCGGCCGTTCTGGACGACCTCCACTTGACGGAAGAACAGCGCGACAAGGTGACTGACCTATCCCGTCAGCTGGACAAACAACGGATGGAACCATTTCGTGAGTTTCGGCGGCTTACTCCGGAAGAGCGCAATCGGCGCTTCCTCGAACTCGCCCGCTCCAACGAAACGGCCGTTGCCGAGGTCTTGCCCCCGGACCGGCTGCAGCGACTCCACCAGATAGCCGTGCAAGTCCAAGGTCTTCGCGCCTTCGACGATGCCGGCGTGGCTGCGAAACTTAAATTGTCGGCCAAGCAGAAGGAGCAAATCCACGCTATCCAGGCGGAGACCTTTTTCGACAAATCGGAAGGCCCTTTGTGTGAGGCCGGCCCAGGGCCTGGTAAGCCACGGAAGGAACACCAGAAGGAGAATCAATTGGCCATGAAGAAAATCCACGCCCTATTTACGGAAGATCAAACGCGGCAGTGGCAGGAGTTGACAGGCGAGCCATTTGAGGGCCGCGCGCGGATGCACTTTCCTGGACCTCCGCCGGGCCACTTCGGACCACCGCGTTATTAGCGAACCTATGGCTAAACCGAACCTTTACGAACCGGCCAACCCTCCCCCGTTGGGCCGGTTCTTGCCTTTTCTCATCTTGCTGTTCGCCGGCAGCGGGTTTTGTGCATTGGTTTATGAAATTGTCTGGCTTCAGTTGTTGCAGCTTGTGATCGGTTCCAGCGCCGTTTCTCTGGGGGTTTTGCTCGGGACATTCATGGGTGGCATGTGCCTGGGAAGTTTTAGCTTGGCGCGCCTCGTCTCTGCGCGGCGCCATCCTTTGCGCGTTTACGCGGCGCTGGAACTGACGATCGGGATCCTCGGCATCGGTGTCTTGTTCGGCATGCCGTACATCGACCGCATTTATCTCGCCATTGTCGGATATGGTCTGCCCGGGATTCTCCTCCGTGGAGCGGTGTGTGGCCTATGCTTGCTGCCGCCGACGATTCTGATGGGCGCGACCTTGCCGGCTATCGCGCGGTGGATTGAAGCAACGCCCCAAGGCGTCTCCTGGCTGGGGCTGTTCTACGGAGCCAACATCGCCGGCGCCGTGTTCGGTTGTCTGGCGGCCGGCTTCTATCTCTTACGCGTGCATGACATGGCGACGGCCATCTATGTCGCCGCCATCTTGAATGGGACCGTATCGTTAATCAGCTTTGGTTTGTCGTTTCTAGCACCGCACAATGGACCTGCTGCTGAATCCGTCCCAACCGAAGTTGGCGCCGATCGGGGCTCATGGCCGGTATATGTCGCCATTGCTCTTTCAGGCTCTTGTGCCCTGACCGCAGAAGTAATTTGGACCCGGCTGTTGTCGCTTCTGCTCGGTGCAACCGTTTACACCTTTTCCATCATTTTGGCCGTGTTTCTCGTTGGGCTGGGGATCGGCAGCAGTATCGGGTCAATTCTAGCGCGCGGGTCCGCGCGGCCGCGGGTCGCCCTGGGATCATGTCAATTGCTGCTCGTTGCGGCGGTTGCCTGGACCGCGTTCATGCTTACCCGTTCTCTCCCTTATTGGCCGATCAATCCGTATCTCTCCAAGGGGCCCTGGTATGGCTTTCAGTTAGATCTCGTACGCTGTTTCTGGGCGCTCTTTCCGGCGACTTGCTTGTGGGGCGCCAGTTTTCCGCTCGCGCTGGCGGCCGTCGCAAAGCCCGGCCAAGACCCCGGTCGACTGGTTGGCGGGGTCTACGCGGCCAATACGGTCGGCGCCATTGTGGGCGCTTTTGGATCAAGTGTGTTTCTCATCGGTTGGATAGGCACTCAGGATGCTCAGCGACTCCTTATTGCATTGTCCGCATTGGCCGCGCTTTTCATGCTGGTTCCACAACCGGCCGCATTCCGGAACCTCGTCTCCTTCAGAAGGCAACCGGGAAAGACCACACGCGGAATTGTGACCGCTGCATTGTTGATTGCCGTGGCCGGGTTATCGGCCTTATTCGCTTGGAACGTTCCTGAGGTTCCCTGGCAGGTAATTGCTTTCGGCCGCGGTCTGCCGCTCAATAACGGTCTCTGGAGGAATTTATATGTAGGCGAAGGGATGAACTCGTCAGTTGCGGTAACGGAAGTGGACAACGTTCGCAATTTTCATGTGAGCGGCAAAGTCGAAGCCTCCACCCAGGCCGAAGACATGCGGCTGCAACGAATGCTCGGGCACATTCCGGCGCTGCTCCACGCGAAGCCGCGCTCGGTGCTGATCGTTGGATGCGGAGCCGGCGTAACGGCGGGCTCGTTCGTGGTGCATCCCGAAATCGAGCGAATCGTTATCTGCGAAATCGAGCCCTTGGTGCCGCGCGTGGTGGCGGAGTATTTCGCCAAGGAGAATAACGACGTCGTGCATGATCCGCGGGTTGCAATCATTTACGACGACGCCCGGCATTACGTCCTCACAACAACGGAAAAATTCGACATTATCACTTCCGATCCGATTCATCCGTGGGTCAAAGGCTCGGCCACGCTTTATACGAAGGAGTATTTTGAACTGTGCAAGCAACACTTGAATCCGGGCGGAGTGATTACCCAGTGGGTGCCTCTGTACGAAAGCAGTTTGGAGGTGGTCAAGAGCGAGATCGCAACTTTCTTCGAGGCCTTTCCCGGCGGCACGATTTGGAGCAACGATAAAAACGGCGAGGGTTACGATATTGTCCTCCTGGGCCAACCGGAGGCGACAAAGATCGACGCGGACGAACTTCAACTGCGGTTGAATCGCCCCGATCACCAGGCGGTAGTGAAATCGCTCAAGGATGTAGGATTCGAATCGGCGGTCGGCCTGTTCGCGAGGTATGCCGGCCACGCGGCCGATCTAAAGCCCTGGTTGGTGAATGCGGAAATCAATCGCGACCGGAATTTGCGGCTGCAATACCTCGCGGGAATGTGGCTTAACATTGATGAAAGCAAGTTCATTTACGAGGAGATGCTGATCTACCGCAAGTACCCCGAGGATCTCTTTGTAGGTTCGGGGATGTACAGCATTGGGCTCAAGTGGGCGCTCACCCACCGAACTCCCGACCACTGATGCCGCTTCGGACCTGATGAGCGGTCTTGAGTCCAGTCAAGCCGCCAGTGCTGAAATTAGAAACGTCGCATGCTTGCCCTCACGCATATTCCGTCGGCAAAAATCGACAAGGGTCAGCGTACTCACGTCGCGCGGGTCTCCATTGATTATGATCTTGCAGTCCGGCAACACGAGAGCTACTGCCGGCTGCTGCGCCGCTGTGGCGTCAATGTGCGCACGCTTGACGTTAACCGGGACTCGCCTGATTGCGTGTTTATCGAAGACACGGCGATCGTGCTGGACGAAGTCGCTGTCCTTGCCTCGATGGGCACTGAAGCGCGCCGCGGCGAGCCGTCCGGAATAGAGCCTGACCTGAGAGAATACCGGGAAGTCCATCGCGTGGAATGGCCCGCGAAATTGGAAGGTGGCGACGTTTTACCGGTCGGCCGAACTCTCTTGGTTGGCCTCTCCTCACGAACCAATTCTGCCGGGGTTCGTGCCCTAGAAAGCATAGTCAACCGATACGGCTACCGCGTGGTGCCGGCGCCGGTGCATGGATGTCTGCATTTGAAGACGGCCTGTACCGCCTTGCTGGACAATAGCCTGCTCGTGAGTCGGTCCTGGTTAGACACCGAAGCCTTGGAAGGCTTTCATTTGATCCCTATTCCGGAGGAGGAGCCCTGGGCCGCGAACGTGCTACCGATCGGCAAGTACGTGTGCATGCCCGCCGAACACGTCCAAACTACCGCCTTGATCCGCGAACTCGGTTTCGAGGTTGCCACGGTCGAGCTTTCCGAGTTCGCCAAAGCGGAAGGAGGAATCACATGCTTGAGCCTCCTGTTCAATGAATCGAAGAAAGTTTAACGAACGAGAAACAACCCTCTGGCATGGCGCAGTTTAACGCCTTTTTATTTAGGAAAGCCATTTCCCACTTGTAAGCTAGGCTTCGCTGATTTATGCTGGCTAACGTCGGCGGGCGGCAACTGCAATGAGGCGGTTGTCACTCGGGTTTAGCGCTTCGCACGGGCCGACTAGTTTTCTCTGCCAAGCTCCTCCTTAATAATTAATTTACGCGCCTCTTTGTAACGGCGCGGCCGGTCTGGATCGGCCGGATATGCAGCTATTTTCTCAAAATGGAGTACCATGGCGCACATTTTGCACAGCGACAACGGCAACAAAGGTTCCTCTTCCGAAAAAGACCCTATCCTGGAACCCGTTGCCATGCAGAAGCGACGCATTTTGATCGCCGACGACCACGAAGGGAATCGCCGGCAACTTCAAGAGTTATTATCCGGCGATAGTCTCCAGGTCGACCTGGCCGCCGACGGAACCGCGGCTCTGGAAGCTCTTGTCGATCACAACTACAGCATCCTCATAACCGACTTGAAGATGCCCAATATCAGCGGCATGCAGCTGATCGAGGAGATTCAGCAGCGCCGCCTGCCTGTTACCGTCATCGTGACGACGGGTTTCGGCAGCGTGGACGAGGCGGTTAAGGCCATGCGGCTGGGGGCTTACGACTTCTTGATGAAGCCCATCGACGCCGACCATTTGCGAATCTTGGTGGAGCGGGCCCTGCGCGAGCGAATATTGCAAGATGAGGTGTTTTACCTGCGGGAACAATTGCAAAATCGCTACTCCTTTCACAATATCCTCAGCAAAAACCCGCTGATGCACAAGATCTTCGAACTCATCAGCAACGTGGCCGACACGACGGCCACGGTCCTGGTGGAGGGCGAAACGGGCACCGGCAAGGAACAAGTGGCGCGCGCCATTCACATGGCGTCTCAGGTCCGCTCCGGTCCGCTGATCGCGGTGAACTGCGCCGCTCTTCCGGAAAACTTGCTCGAGAGCGAACTATTCGGCCACGAAAAGGGTTCGTTTACCAGCGCGGTCGGTCAGCGTCGTGGCCGGTTTGAACTGGCCGACAGCGGCACGATTTTTCTTGATGAGGTCGGCGATATTCCGGCGGCCATGCAAGCCAAGCTCCTGCGCGTTCTCCAGGAACGGCGCTTTGAACGCGTCGGCGGCGCCGAGAGCATCGAGGTGGACGTGCGCGTCATCGGCGCCACCAATCGTTCGTTGCAAAAACTGGTCAAGCGCGGCCGATTCCGCGAGGACCTTTTTTACCGGCTCAATGTCGTCAAGATCGACTTGCCTCCTCTTCGGGAACGCGTGGAAGACATCCCGCTGCTCGCCACGCACTTCGCGGCCAAATACGCCCGGCCAGGAGAGCAGGCGAAAAATGTTTCCCCGCAGGCCATGGACGCGTTGCTGCAATATCGGTGGCCGGGCAACATTCGGGAACTGGAAAACGCCATCGAGCGCGCTTGCGTCACCTGCCATACCGGCCAAATCGAGCCCGATGACTTGCCGCCGGACATTCTCGAACCCAGCGCCTCCGGCCGCATGCCCTTCGCGATCGATCTCGACAGGCCGTTGCCGGATCTCCTTCGTAATGTTTGCGCGGACATCGAAAAACAATACCTGAACAAGGCCCTCAAGAAGAGCCATGGCAATATCGGCCGCGTGGCCCGCATCTGTGGGCTGTCGCGCCGCAGCATTTCCGCGAAGATCAGCGAATACAAGATCAACAAGACGGCGTTTAAAGAGCTGTAAAACTTGGCTGATCAATTGACTGGTACATTTTTTGCTTAAGTCCTTACATTTTTAATAACCAGGCTTGTTTGCCTTGGTTGTCATTATCGAGCATTAACAGGGCAATCTAGGTTCTACTTGATCGGTTCCCCCTTAGTCCAAATAAAACCGGCGACCAACTGATTCTCTGACCTCGCAAAAGAGACAACACGGATGATTAAAGTGGATCAGCTGAAAGTTACGTGGAAAACGCGCTGTTTCCCCGTGATACTTGCTAGTGCGGCCCTTGCCACGAATCCGGGATGCGACGGCGGGTTCGGCGGTGGAGGAGGCGAAGGCCCTGGCCATCGATCGCAACGGCTAGCGCTGACCCCCGAACAAGAACTGGCGCTCGGCACGAAGGCTTACAAGGAGATCCTGAGTAAGTCGCGCGTCTTGCCGGCGGACCGGCCTGAAGTGGTCCGGGTTCGCCGCGTTGGCCAGCGCATAGTCAAAGCGACGGAAATCCAACCGCTGCTTCAAGAAATCAACTTGCACATCGATCCTGCCTATTTGCGCTGGGAATTCAACGTTTTGGATAACAAGCAGGTGAACGCATTTTGTCTGCCCGGCGGCAAGGTTGCCGTGTTCACCGGCCTGCTGCCTATCGCTGAAGACGATGATGAGCTGGCCACCGTCATGTCCCACGAAATCGGCCACGCCCTGGCTCATCACTCCAGTGAACGGCTGGCGCGCCAGCAAATGACCCAGCGGGCCATCCAGGCAGCCAATGGCTCGCTAGGCGGAATGGACGACCGGCAACGCGGGAATCTTTTTGGCATTCTGGCCGCCGGGGCGCAACTCAACAGCCTGAAATACGATCGAGAACAGGAATCCGAAGCTGACCACATAGGTCTTTTTCTCATGACTTTTGCCGGCTATAAGCCCGACCGTGCCATTGCCTTCTGGGAGCGCATGCAACAGGTTGCTCAGGGACAAGGGCGTCCACCGGAAATTCTTTCCGATCATCCAAGCGATGCTCATCGTATCGCTCAGTTACAAAAGTGGTTGCCGCAAGCCAAAGCCGCCAAGGCGGCCTACGACCGCGGCGCCATTGCGCCGCCCAAGCGGTGACTCTTGCAAGCTTCGTCACGTGGGCGTGGGCCGGTTGTTGATACGCCAAAGCAGATTGCCTCTCGGTGAGGCTTTCGGATTCTCTAACCCCTGTTCGGGAGATGTTTCCATGAGCTTCGGAAGTGGCGGCGGTGGATTGTTAGGCGGCGGCAACTTCTACCAACCCAACGGCCCCGCGGGCCCCTGGGCAGGTTGCGGGTGCAGCAGCTTGTTTATCGTCATAGCGGGCGTTCTTCTGGTCATGGGCGGCTGCTTACGCATGTTAAATATGTGAAAGCTCGGGCGGGACAGTTGCCAGGCAAATAATTCTTACACCCGAATCATGATCTTTTTCGTTGAGGAGCTACTGAAATGCGCGCACTTTGCGGAGCGATTATCACGGCGGGCGCCCTCATCGGCTTGGGCTTGACCGCCCACGGCATCGGCCAACGCTACGCCAACCTAGCCATGCAGGATAGCAATGGCAGTCTTCTCCATCGGGACAAGGCGGGCAACGCCGTCGATGCGAGCGACTCTAACAGTATCGGCGTCATGGGCCTGAAATTCAGCGAAATGGACCGAGGCCTGACTACAGTTTTGGTGGTTTTGCTGATCGTTGTGGTAATTGGTTTGGCCACAACTTTCATAGGCCTTATGTACCACCACTACCGACGGCACCATGAGATGTTGCGCAATCACCACACGCAAGCGCCGGGCGTGCACTCGTCGGTCTAGAGCGGCGAGCGGGGGGCGTGAGCCCCCTGATGGCTTTATGCCATCAGGGGGCTCACGCCCCCCGCTCGCCGGGGATTAAGCTTTGGCAGTCGGAATTGCCAAGGCTTTCAAAAGGTTTTGCAAGGCTGATGCCCCACGGTGCAAGATTTCCGGGGAAGGCATCGGCAATTGCAAGACCGGCTGGCCTGTCCGCGCGTCAGTGCCGATTAACGACCCTAGACCGGCTGTTTTCGATTTGCCATTGGTCGCGCCATTTGAACTAGCTGATTTCTGGATTACTTGCGCCAAGGCTTCCAGCAATTGAACGCCCGTCTGCACGAGGGCTTGTCCTGGGTCGGCGGCAGGTGCGGAGTCCGCGACAGCTTTGGGTGTGTGCACCAGCTCCTCCGCGACCATATCGCGAACCGTGTCGAGAAACGCGCGCCGGCCGAGGGCCTCGAAGCTAACTTCGTTGGCCGTTCCCGCGAAGATCCCTTGGAACAGCGAACGCTTCAAATTGAGGGTCTTGAGCACGCGTTCCTCGATGCTCTCCCGTGTCACGAGATTGAAAACTTGCACGGGACGATGCTGGCCCAAGCGATGCACGCGCGCGATGCGTTGTTCGAGGACGGCCGGGTTCCAGGGCACTTCTAGATTGACGACCGTGTCGGCCGATTGAAGATTCAAGCCCGTGCCACCCGCGTCAGTGCTGAGGAAGATCAGACACTTGGGATCTTCGCGGAATCGGTCCATCAACTTTCGCCGATGTTTCCCCGGCACGCCCCCGTGTAAGGTCACGCATTCGATGCCGAGCTTGTCCAAGACCTCGGCCGTCTTACGCAGCATCATTTCCCACTGGCTGAAGACCACGGCCTTATGGGGTCCGGAATCCAGCAGCTGCCGCATCAATTCCGCGAACTCGTCGAGCTTGGGCGAATAGTTAGTCGTCTTGTCGTAAAGAAAAGTGCTGTCGCACAGCATGCGCATGTTAGCCAGGCAACAGAGGACGCGGCGGCGGTCCACTTCGGTTAAATACTTCTTTCTTATCAGCCGACCCAAGACCGCCTTCTGTTCCTCATAGGGAGCGCGTTGCTCCCCGGTCATTTCGACATAAAGGAGGTTGTCCGTCCGCTCGGGCAGTTGCTTGAGCACTTCGCCGCGCGTTCTTCGCAGCAGGATCGGTTCCAGTTTCTCGCGGATCTTGTCGAGATTGCGGTAGCCCAAGAGCTTGCCTTTGTCATCGACAACGCGATGGTCATTCAAAAACTGAAAGGCGGGCCCGAGGCGGCGATCGTCTACGAACTGAACAATGCTGTAAAGTTCCTCGATCTTGTTTTCCAAGGGTGTGCCGGTCAGGACGAGAGCATAGCGGCTGCGCAGCCGCTTGACCGACCGCGATGTTTTCGCCTCCCAGTTTTTGATGCGCTGGGCCTCGTCGAGCACGATCAAATCGGGCTGCCAAGCGTTGAGTTCGTCAACGTCGCGCAAGACGGCTTCGTAGTTGACGAGGCGATAAAACGTCGGCTGAGCGTAAAGAGCCCGGCGCTGCTTGTGGCCGCCTTCGATAACCTGCACCGCCCGATCGGTGAACTTGCGAATTTCCGTCTCCCACTGATACTTGACCGACGCGGGGGCCACGACGAGGACGCGCTCGATGTTGCGTTCCCGAGCCAGCAATTCCGCGGCAGCCATCGTCTGCACGGTCTTGCCCAGGCCCATATCGTCGCCCAGGATGCAACGGCCTCGAAACGCCGCAAATAGGGCCCCGCGCAACTGGTAGGAATACAGCGGCACCTTAAGCAGATCCAGTTTCAGCTTGCCCTGTTCGAGTTGCTGAAGGAGTTGCTTCTCGCGCCGGCCCATTTCCCGGCGTTCAATCGCGCGATCCATGAACTCCATGGCGTCGGAGAAGATCGTGACCTCCTCAGTGACCGTGTCGAGCGCTTCGATCAGATCGTCGTAGCGCTCCTCGGCTTGCCAGCGGCCGGTCTTATCGAAGAAACATTCGGCCAGTTCCCGCAACTTGCCGGAATGCCGCGGCGGAAGGTGAAGCCCGAGCTGGAGGCGCTCGCCCTAGTGCAGGAAAACCTCGGGCCGGGCGACGACGGCTTTGCGGCGGCGCATCGTCGGCGCCGCTTTCTCGCGCAAGGCCGTCAGGACGGCTTCGATGTGTTTGCAGGTGCCCAGCGTGTTGGTTTTGAAATCGGGGCAGGCGCAGGAATTGTCGCCCGCCTCGAAGCCGCGAATGCTCACGCTGTATTGGCCACCGGTCGCCGGGTTGGCGACTTGGAAGTCGCTAAAGACGCGATTGCGGCCGATGTTCTTGATGCGAAACTTGCCCTCGACGGCCCGCTGCCGCCGGATGTCGATCTGTTCTTCCCTGAGCACGCGCATTCCTCCTCATGCGAGTTTAGAGGACCGAATCCCAGTCCAGAGGACATAATATCCGGAAAGGAGATAAGAAAAGAGAGAATTCCGGAAAAGTTCTTTGCGGCAGGCCTTCCTTCCTATTTTCATTGACACGTCGCCATTTCCTGGCATGATACCCCTTGACCCTAACGATACAGAAGCGCCGGCGCGACTCCTCTCCCCGCGCCGGCGCTCACGTCGATAGAGCACGCGTTCCCTACCGGAGGTTGCCTTTCGTGACACCCAAAGAAGTTCTCGCGCTGATTCGTGAAAAAGAAGTGCGGGCCGTTGACTTGCGCTTCATGGATTTCCCGGGGTTGTGGCAGCATTTTACGATCCCCGCTGAAGCCCTGGATGAAAACGTCTTCGAGGAGGGGCTCGGCTTCGACGGCTCCAGCATCCGCGGTTGGCAGGCCATCAATGAATCCGACATGCTCGTTCTGCCGGTCCCCGAGACGGCGTTCATTGATCCGTTTTGCAAGGAAACGACGCTGACGATGATCTGCAACATCCAGGATCCGCTCACCAAGGAGGATTACACGCGCGATCCTCGCAACGTCGCCCGCAAGGGCGTCAACTACATGAAGTCCACCGGCATCGCCGACACGGCCTATTTCGGCCCGGAGCTGGAGTTTTTCATCTTCGACGACGTTCGCTACGACCAGAATCAATACAGCGGCTACTACTTCCTCGACAGCGTGGAAGGCGCCTGGAACACCGGCCGCGACGAGAAGCCTAACCTGGGCTACAAGCTCCGCTACAAGGAAGGTTACTTTCCCGTGCCGCCCTCGGACTCGACCCACGACCTGCGCTCCGAAATGATGCTGACGATGATCCAGTGCGGCCTCAAGATCGAGGCCCAGCATCATGAAGTGGCGACTGGCGGGCAGGGCGAGATCGACATGAAATACGCGCCCCTGGTCGAGATGGCCGATCAGGTGCTCAAGTACAAATACATTGTCAAAAACGTGGCGCGCAAGTACGGCAAGACGGCGACCTTCATGCCCAAGCCGCTCTTTATGGACAACGGCACCGGCATGCACGTCCATTCGTCGCTATGGAAGGACGGCAAAAACCTCTACGCCGGCTCCGGCTACGCGGGGCTTTCCGACATGGGCATGTACGCGATCGGCGGGCTCTTACGGCACGCGCCGGCTTTGTGTGCCATTACCAACCCGACGACCAACAGCTATAAGCGCTTGGTGCCCGGCTACGAAGCCCCCGTAAACCTGGCCTATAGCCGCCGCAACCGTTCGGCATCGATCCGCATTCCCGTTTACTCGCCCAGCCCCAAAGCGAAGCGCATTGAGTTCCGCTGCCCCGACGGGTCGAGTAATCCTTATCTCGCGTTTGCCGCGATGCTCATGGCCATGCTCGACGGCATCAAGAATAAGATCAAGCCCGGCGAACCGCTTGACAAAGACATCTACGACCTCGAACCAGAGGAATTGGCAAAAGTGCCCAAGGCGCCGGGCTCGCTTGAAGAAGCGCTCAACTTCCTGGAACGCGATCACGAGTTCCTGCTGCATGGCGACGTGTTCACCAAGGATGTGATCAGCACATGGATTTGGTACAAGCGCGAGAAAGAAGTGGACGCCATTCGTTTGCGGCCGCACCCGTATGAATTTGCGCTCTACTATGACATTTAATTGAACCGTTTAGCGGCGAGCCTCCGGCGAGCGCGTTGCAACGCGCTCGCCGGAGGCTCGCCGCTAAACTTAGACATCAAATCGAGAATTGCTTGCCTAACCGAGCGCTCAGCGCTAGATAAGCCCCGTGCAGCGCCATGATGGCGGCTACCAGCCAGATCAGCAGGCGGCCCGTTTGCACGATGCGATTGGCCGACTGGGCGCATGGCGGCAGCGCCGCACCCACCTCGTCGATGCTGTGGCTTAAGTCCCCCAGAGCGTGTTCTTGTTCCTTGAGTTGACTATCAATCTGTTGCGTGTACAGCGGCAGCAAGGAGGTGAAGGCGTCCGCCAGGACGACGGTTTGCTTGAGGGAGGCCTCGTAATCCTGGCGATGGCTCAGGGTCTCTTGAAGTTGTTTTTGCGTGGCCCGCAGCAAGGTTGCCGAGTTGCCGAGGGTGCTGCGCAAGTCCGGCCAGCGCGACACGGTATTGTCAATGGTCTTTTGAGCCTGCCTTAGCATGCCCGCGATTTCCTTCAGCTTCTCCGTCTCTTTCAACACCTGGGATAGTTCGCCGGTCACCTTGGGCAGCTCGTCGGCCAGTCGTGCCGTTTGCTCCGGTACGTCCTTGAGCAGTTTTTCCATTTTTGCTTGTTGCTTGAGCGCGGTCCCCAAAGCCTCGCGCGTCCTTTCGGACATCTTGCGGCTTTCGTCCAGCGTGGACTTGAGTTTGGGGAGTTCGGCCGCCATGTCGTCAATTTCCTTGCCGGCCGCCCGGACGCCATCGGCCGCCTTGCGCAAGCCGTCGGCGATTTCGTCTCCCTCGGGCCAAAACTTACGCTGCTCGATTTCTGGGCGCAAGCCGGTGAAGCGGACGACGGGATAACGATAGTCGGACAGGCGTTCGACTTGGTCGGCCCCCGTCGAAAGAGCGGAATCGAGTCCGCGGAAGCCGTCGCGCATGGTTTCGAGGCGCTTGACGCGGATATTGCCGCCCATCTTTTCCAGGCCTTCATTAAAGCGGGCCAGACCATCGTAGATTTCACGCGCCGTTTTCAAATCGGGAGGCGCCTCGCGCAGCAGCTCCGTTAGAGCCGTGGCGTCCGCTTTCAAGGCCGCGGTCGTCTTGTCAAGGTGATCGGCAGCGCGACCCGCCGCGGGCGACACCTTTTTGTCCAAAAAGTCGGCGGTGGCGCCCAGCCCTTCACCCAGCTTGCCGATGCCGTTGGTATCGAGCGTTTCCGAAAAGCCGTCCAGCCCGGTGGCCACGTCGCCCAGTGCGTGGGCGATCACTTGGACCTGCTCGAAGTCCACTTTTTGGCCCTTGAGGCTATTCGTGACGAGGCGCGTTTGTAGGCGCAGATTGGTCGCCAAGTCCTGCATCTCGGGCCGGCGCAGATCGCTGACTTCCGCGCGGATTATGCGCACTTGGTTGCCGCTGTTCCGCGTGACCGCCTCGACGCGCTCGAAGGTCTGGTCCACCTCCGCCGTGTCAGGCAATTGATAGCCGAAGCCGATCAGGACGACGGCAACCGTAAGTTCGAGGAATCCGAGAAGCAAGAAAATCGTGTTCCGCATGGCAAGCCCCCTTGCAGGGCCAGGAAGTGCGCAAAAGCAGGGCGACTATACAAGTATAGGTCGTTCCGTCAAGCCGAGCCGGATTAATTACGTGGATTTACGTTTAGCGGCGAGCCTCCGGCGAGCGCGCAACCCTATTCCCCAAGCCGCACGCCAACCTCGTCCAGGTGGCGCAATAGATCCTTGGGATCCTCATAAACACGATAGGCGCCTGCCAGTTCCAACTCGTCCTGCCCATAGCCGCCCGATAACACTCCGATCCCCAGGGCCCCCGCCCGCCGGGCCGCCAGCAGATCCCAGACGCTATCGCCCACGACGAAAGAGGTGGTGATGGGAACGCCGAGCCTTTCCGCAGCCGCCAGGAACAGATCCGGGTCGGGCTTGGCATGCCGCACCTGATCGCGCGTGACGACGGGGACCTTGGCGTCCAGTTCCAGCAAGGCGAGGGCGAGGCCGGCGGTCTCCATGCGTCCGCTGGTGGCGATCGCAAAAGGAACGCCTTTCTTGGTCAATTGCGCGAGCAGTTCCTTGGCCCCCGGCAATGGCCGCACTTGCTTGATCAAGCGCGCGTAAGCCTCGGCATGCAGCCGCAACAGTTTGGCCGCCTCCTCGGCATCAAGTGGATGCCCGGTCTCCCGCAGCAGCGCGCTGACGAAAAGCCCACCGGACATGCCAATGCGCCGATGGATACGCCAAACGGACAATTCAATGCCAGTGACCTCTAGAGCCTCGCGCCAAGCCAGGACATGCTGGTACACGCTATCGACGAGCGTGCCATCGAGGTCAAATAGGAAGGCGGGCTGCATGCGGGTCTCCTCATGTTGTTTTCCTGTTCAATCCACTCTGTAGGGCTATGCGTCCTCGTCTTCACTATCCCAATCACTGACCTCTTCCTCCGCCACTACGTCCACGTAAGATCCGCAATGTAGGCATTCCTGTACGCTGCCGCGCTGAGATGCCGGAAAAGCAACGGAACCGCCGCACTCCTCGCAGACCGTCAGCACTTGTTCATCCTCATCGTCTGGCGGCGGAGCGGGCCGTAACTCCGCCTCGCGTTGTTCATGCTCTTGGAGTATCGCTGCCGCATGCTCGGCGTCGACCCGGTCAACCCAGATCTTGGGACTGTGAATGCCGGGTAACGTACCTCCTATCCAGAGGCCCCCAAGGGATACGTCCTCAATGACATGAGCCTCAATGCCGGACTGGATCAACGCATGACAGAGGGCCTGGGCCCGGATATTGGAAGAGGCGGTAAAGATAGCAACAGGGTCTTTCAAAGCCATTGACGAGCGCCTTTCAGGATTAGCCAGCGAGCCGTTTCTTTACGGGCAGTCGCCCGGGTTTATTAGGCCGGCGCGGACCGACCACGCCGAGGCGACCTCTCTCCGGCCCTTGCACGATTAGTCCCTTAATCAAGTCGAGAGATTTTACTCCACATCCAAACCCGCCAAATACGTTTCAAACTCGCGGCGTTGCGTTAGCTCGGCGTCTTGCAGCGTCTTTTGCGATGCCTGCAATTTGTCGATTTCATTTTCCTGCTTCTCCAGCTTTTCCAAATAGCGCTTGTAAACCGGCGCCGTGGCCGGAGTCTCCTTGAGGTTGGCGCGCAATCGGGTCTGGTCCTCGGTGATGAGCTTGAGTTCCTTGGTCACCTGGGCCAGCTCTTGCTGCGTGGAGGCCACCTTGCTTTTCAAAGCCATCGCTTTTTGCAGCGCCTCTTTGACCTTGGCGCTGAGCACCGGCTGGCTTAGGAAGAAGCGCATTGTTTCATCATCGGTATTGGTGATCTGCATGGCATTGGTGATGTCCACCTCCTCGGCTACCTCAAGATCGGCCGTCTTGTTGGCGGGCAGCTTGATCTCGAAGCGATAAACGTCGCGGGCCCGTTCGGCGGGCTTGGCTTTACTGACAAGCTTGAACGCCGGGCGATAGGGATGCTCGATGATGAGCGTGCGGTCCTGGTCGCCGCGATTCTTGGCTTTGTAGATCTTGGTTTCACGCTGGCGCTGGGTCTTGAGGAGCAAGCCTTTTTCCAGCTTGACCTTGGTGAGCTTGCCGTCGCCCGGCTTGGCGGTGGCTTCGACCTCGGTGCCCAGATCGACGGCATAGCTCAAGAGCCGTTCCTCGCCGGGTTGGAGGTCGGGGATGCGGGCGTCGCCGGCGTAGTTGGCGTTATCGAAGACGGTGAGCGGGCCTTGCATGAGGTGCAGGCCGCTGGTGTTCTTGAACTTCAGGCCCAGCAGCGGGAACTTGGCGTGCGTGGCTTCGTTGTAGATGCTGACGCGCGTGCCTTCGACATCCTTCGTGACGATGGGCAGGAGAGCGGATTTCTGACGCGGCAGGTTGACGGGATGCTCAATGCGGTATTCGAAGTAGTCGCCGAGCTGCGTGGCATTAGCGACGGAGACGATGCTATTCCGAGCTTTCCCATCATTCAAAATACTGCTTATGGGGATTCCGGCTTGAAAAGATTGTTCGACTTGTGACTTGCCATCCTTCGGTTTAGGAGGGACGTCCATTTCAAACCTATAGTCATTCTTTTTTGCTAGTTTCTCTTCGGATTTGTCGATTACTCGTGAAGCAGCAGTTGCATCCTGACCTGCCAAACCAAGGTGATTAGTTATTCCACCGTCATAAGTGCGGGGCTGCAATGAAGCAAATAACTCCGGCACCACCGTCGGGCGCGAAACGTATAACGGCTGATAGAGGTCCATCTGGAACGAAATCGGCCGACCGGAGATCAACGCCATGCTCACTTCCTTCCAGTCCTCGTCCGTCGGGTTCTCCACCACCGCCCAGCCTTGCAGGTACGGCTTGCCTTCCTTGTTCAACACCAGCCGGTAGCTCGTCTTCCAGATTGGGTTCTCGACGACATAGCCGACGCGCACTGGCCGTTTGCCCGGCCCTTCGAACGTCAGGCTGACCGCCTTCTTCTGCGTGTCATGGCTCAAGGCCAGC
>Ga0185299_10000180_pt1 | contig 196603 bp, 175 predicted proteins | sample PaiPotPPA55metaG_FD_128002 | JGI IMG/M metagenome (GOLD analysis project Ga0185299, IMG submission 128002) | Iron sulfur acid spring bacterial and archeal communities from Banff, Canada, to study Microbial Dark Matter (Phase II) - Paint Pots PPA... ...
AGGCCGCCAAGGTTGGCGCCACGAAGAGGTCGCGTATTTCGAGGCTCAAGCCCAGCCGCCGGACTCGCTCCATAAGCTCAATAGCCAGCAGCGAGTGGCCGCCTAACTCAAAAAAGTGATCGTTACGCCCGACTCGTTCGACATTGAGTAACTCGGCCCAGATAGCACCAAGAGCCTGTTCGATGTGGCCCTCAGGGGCCTCGTAAGTCCGCTGCAGGAGCGCACTGGCGTCCGGGGCCGGTAGGGCTTTGCGGTCGAGTTTGCCATTGACAGTTAAAGGCAGAGCCTCCAGGAGCACAAAAGCACTGGGCACCATGTAATCGGGCAAAAGCGTTGCTAACTCGGTGCGCACTGCACTGATCAGTGCGGATCCATCTTGCGGTTGTACCGGCCCTGCTTCGCCTGGTTGCGGTTGAGCGGCAGTAGTCGTGAAGTAAGCGACCAGACGTTTGTCTCCCGGAACATCTTCCCGGGCGATGACGGCCGCGTCTTTAATTCCAGTACATTGACGTAACCGGGTTTCAATCTCACCCAACTCGATCCTGAACCCGCGCAGCTTAACTTGGGTGTCGTTACGGCCCAAGAACTCGATATTGCCATCAGGCAAGTAACGGGCCAGATCCCCCGTGCGATACATCCGCGCGTGAGCGCTAGAGAACGGGTCAGGCACAAAACGCTCGCGGGTTAGTTCCGGCCGGTTGAGATAGCCTCGCGCTACACCGGCTCCCCCAATGTAGAGTTCCCCGATTACCCCTAAAGGCACCGGCTGGCCTTGAGTATCCAGGATATAGATCTGAGTATTAGCGATCGGGCGCCCGATTGGCACAGTGGGTCCATCAAAGTCTTTGGGACAACTCCAGGCGGTCACATCGACTGCCGCTTCGGTCGGTCCATACAGATTGTAGAGCTGGCTCTTTGGCAAAAGCCGTTGACACTCGCGCACACTGTCGGGAGCTAAGGCTTCACCACTGCAGATAACTCGCCGCAATGAAGTGCAGCTTTCGACTCCCAAGGTCGCCAAAAAGCCGTTTAACATCGAAGGCACAAAGTGCAGCGTGCTCACTTGGGCGCTGGTGATTAAGTCAATCAGAGCCTTGGGATCTTTATGCGCCTGAGGTTGAGCTAAAACCAGCTTAGCCCCGTTCAGCAGCGTCCAGAAAAACTCCCACACTGAGACATCAAAACTAAAAGGAGTCTTTTGCAGCACCACATCAGCCGGAGTTAACTCATAAGCTTGCTGCATCCAGTGCAGCCGATTGACCACCGCCCGGTGCTCGTTGAGGGCTCCTTTGGGTTTACCGGTTGAACCGGAGGTGTAGATCACATAGGCCAGGTGCGAGGATGTTAGCCCTAGTACTTTAGGATCTGGGTTGGAGCTTTTAGAAGCTTTCTCCAAGCTCAAGGATTCATCCAGAGTCAGATGCGGCAAGTTGAACTCTTGTTCACCGAGAGCGCTGCGTCCGGCAGCATCGCTCAAGAGTAGGGCCGACTGAGCATCCTCGAGCAGTTCCCTTAAACGTTCAGCAGGATAAGTTGGATCCAGAGGGAGATAAGCCCCTCCGGCTTTTAGAATCGCTAGGAGTGCTACTACCAGATGAGGGCGACGTTCAGAGCAGAGGGCTACGGGTGCATCAGGTTTAACTCCTCGCTCGATAAGTTTATGGGCTAGCTGATTGGCTAAGCTGTTAAGCTGAGCATAAGTTAAACAAACCTCTCCTTGCTCGACAGCGATCGTTTCAGGGCTGCGTTCAACCTGTTGTTCAAACAGGCCATGAATACAGAGCTCTTTAGGATAGGTCGCCTCGGTTTGGTTCCAGACTTTTAACAACTTACGCTCATCATTGGCCAGGATGTCAAAAGCCGAAATTACACATTTTGGCTCGGCTAGAACGTCCCTCAGGAATCGCAGAAACCGCTGTTGATGAGAGCTAATTTCACTAACATCGTAACGCGATAGATTCGCATCGAAATCAATGCGCAGTCGACCATCATTTTTATGTTCGTAAAATGAAAGGGCAATATCATCTATAGGGCCCGTCGCCAGATTGTTTCCCGTCCCGTGAGCGTCGCCAAACCGTAAATCATAACGATAATTCATGATGTTCACGGTCGCGCTCATCCAAGGGGCTGCGCCTCCCTTCAGATTCAATTCCCGGCACAAAGATTCGAAGCGGTATCCGTGATGATTTAGAGCATCCTCAAGCACGTTCACGGCATGCAACGTCAATGTTCTTACATCGCTACTACCATCAACATTAAAACGGATCGGCAGAACGTTGGCAAACATCCCGGGAACCAGCTGTCTTCTTGAACCGGGACGCCGTGTAACCGGAAGACCAATCACAACATCGTTCACCCCCGTTAAACGATGCAGGTAGGCGCCGAAAGCGGCCATGCCGAAAGCCGCAAGATTTCGGGATTGATTTGATCCCGAAATAAGAGCGGCTTCCAGAAGCCGAGAGGTCTCATTTTTATCAAGGTAAGTCGTGATACGATGAAAACCGCGGGCGTTACGTGTAGACCGCGTACAAAGAGTCGCCTGCGTGGGCGTTTGTTGAAAACGATCTAGCCAGTATCTTCGGTCCTCGAGGTAGCGTTCGGAAGAACGAAACTTTTCATCTTCTGCAAGAATCTCGCTGAAAGATCCGAACAAACGTTTCGGTGCCCGTTTACCTTGAATGAGGTACGTGTAAACATCGGCAACGCGCCGCCCCAACAAGTACGTTCCGTAGCCATCTATGATGATGTGATGGAAGCGGAAGTGCCAAAAGAAACGTTCGCTTCCAAGATAGAACAAGGCCATTTTAAACGCGGGCCCATGGTCGAGATCGAAAGCAAGATTCATCTCGGTGTGCATTCGAGCCATCGCGGCTGACTCCGGATCTTCCTCTTGTCTAAGGTCGACCAATGGAATGGAGTACTGGATACTGCGATCAAAGAATTGCCTTGGCCCATCCGTCTCGCTGGCGAAACGAAGATGACAGATATCGACTTCTTCAAGAGTCAGACGGATCGCTTCGCGAAAAATTTCTTCGTCGAGCTCACCGCGAAGATCGATCCAACCTCCGATATTGTAAGCCGGATCGTCGGGAGACAAATGATGGGCTATCCACACCTCAAGCTGCGCCGCCGAAAGAGGCAGCAACGCATGGCCGTGTGCGTCTATGTACATAAACTTTTATCCTGAATGTTCGATGGTACTCGAACAGAGAAGTCGATTGTTTGGGGTTAAACGGTGGTCCTTCCGACAATTCGCCAAAGACGGCGAACCTCTAGAACCTTTATAAAGACCATAATTGGCATAAGCGAGATCATTTTTGACGAGGTCGAAGCCAAGGCACACCTCATGCCTGCTCTTTTGACTGGCTGCTTAGCCGCCTTGTGCTGGCAGGAACTTCCACGCTCCGGACGATTTGCGGGCCGGTCGTAGTTGCCTAGGGGGATCGAAGGATTGCATAACCGTGCCGACTAAACGGCCAGATGCGCGGCTTCTCTTATTTTTGGAGTGCGCCGGAATCAAGCCGTCGGGACAACACGAGCGCCCCGGGGGGGAATGGGTGCCCACTAACATGATTTTGGTTGTGTCGGAGTTAAGCGTTAAGGTTAAGAAATCAGGCTGAGCCCCGGCTCGATGAAAAGCCCGGTACTTTTCGAGAAACGGGTTCGAGTGGGTGCTGACACACTTCTCTCTTAGTCGTCATTATGAATCCTCCTTGCCAAAAAGCCGCGCGAGTATAGAAAACACAGGTTTCTCTGCAACTGTTTTCTGATAGATTTTGAGATTAATTGTGGCTAATCGCGCTTAAGATCGCAGATTGACTGATGCGTCTGCATGGTGCCGAACTGGTCGGGAAGTTACTAGTGGTTGCAAGGGCGGGATTTGACCCCATCGCAACAGATTACATGTAAGCCAATAACTGGTTGCTAGCGAAGCAGGTTCCTAAAAGTGAAACGTGACAAGTGATTGGTGAGAGGTGATAGGCGGGGATCTGACGATCCATTTTTTGGTGGGGCGAGGCTCCGGAACAATCGCGCGCATCCACAGAGCCATTCGCTGAATCCAAGGCATCGTCTGAGTAGGCCGAAGAGCGCGCCGAGCTGTGCCCAGCGTGTGCCCCTAAATGATTCTTGCACCGGACTCCTTTAAGCGCTAACTATCCCGTCCGGCCTTTCAAATGGGGGTATAGCTCAGTTGGTAGAGCGTCTCGTTCGCAATGAGAAGGCCAGGGGTTCGAATCCCCTTACCTCCAAACTCCATGGCTTAAACGTTCATTGCCAGTCACTTATTTTTGAGCGGTTAAGCCGGGTGGAAGCACCGCTGGTAACAAGTACCGAGAGATGGTGGTAACATGTCCAGGTTTTTCCACTCAAGTGCTACTTGCATTTTTGAGGCCTTCTTCAGCCGCCGGGGACTACCTTGAATGGTTCCTATGACAGGCTCGAGTCCTCTCTAGCGCGCGTTTTGAATGGTAGCAGGTTATCACCATGGGGTTAGCGATTTCCACGCTATACCTCGGACGTTGCTTCGTTGCGGAAGTCTTGCGGGGCCTGGTTTTATAGTCTAAAAAAATTTCGCGGGCGCTCTCCTGCTTTTTGGCGCGGGAAATACGGTTCCGAGAAAATGAAAATATCTGTTTGCAATATCCGGATTAGGGAAGAGTTCGTGGCAAAAGCTGCGAATGCTTCTACTCGCCAAAGGTTCATAGCCTCAAAAATGTCTCCATGAGCAGTAGCGATACTGAAAACCGGCTTCGAGATTGGCGATATGGCCAAGTTCAAGCAGAACGGTTGGCCGCAGCACTGCTTCATATTGAAGGTTTCCGAGATGTCGATCCCCAGCATCCCCTGGGCGGCCCCGACGGTCTGAAGGATGTACTTTGTAAGAAGGATGATTTGCTTTGGGTGGCCGCTGCACACTTTCCCCCGACACGACAATCGTTTCCCGAAATCAAGACGAAGTTCATCCATGATCTAAATGGGGTCTCGGCCAACGGTGCTCAGGCTTTCGCATTCTTCGTCAACCAGCATCTGACCGCCGGGGAACGAAACGATCTTACAGCTCAATGTTCTGGACTAACCGGAGAAATCTACCACCTCGAGCGTATGTGCGGCCTTCTCAACGCGCCGAAGGGGTGCGGCATACGACTAGAGTACCTTCGAATTCCAATGACCGAAGCGGAACAGTGGGCATTTTGGAGCAACATGAATGCCGACGTCATCCGGGTGTTGGTAGAAAACGAGGAGCGTCACGACATTAGGCTTTCGCGTTTAGATAATAAACTAGATCTGATATTAGCTCGTACGAAGGCCTTGGACGATCATCTGACCGCGTCGACATCGTCGCTCGCCCAAGGATGGTCACCGTTCGAAAGTCTAGAGATGCCGACTGCGTCATTGACCGTCAGCACTCTCTGTTGGTTGCATCGAATTGTGACCGAAGGCCTAGGTTATCCAGAATCAGTGCGCGGTCGGTTAAGGGCGGTTCAGGTGTGGATCGGGCGGAGTGGATCCTCGTTGCAAACTGCCGATTACGTTCCGCCGTCGCCGAGAGAGCTTGTTGGCTTGACATCAGATTTTGTGGTTTGGTGGCGCCAGCGCCACGTCGAGTTGCGAGGCAAGACTAAAAGTGACGTCGTTGCCGGACTCGCGGTTTTTCATCACAGATTCCTCAACATTCATCCCTTTCTAGATGGAAACGGCCGCGTGAGCCGCGTGTTGTTAGACCAAGCGGCAAGAGAGTTGCTCAATCAAAGTGTTGGGCAGGAATTTACTAGTAACCCCGCAGAATATTTCCGGTCGCTTGTCGAAGCAGATAAAGGCAATTTCGAGCCCTTGCAGCATCGGATTATGGCGTGCCTGGAATAGAGCTTGCAAGGCAGGTACTATGTTCCGGGCAATTCATTCCGGAAATCATTATTCGTAATTTCTCGCTGGGAGCATCATGCTGAAAAGCCGACCGTGATCAGCATTCGCGTTTAGTAAGCCTCAAGCTTCCTTATGGAACATGAAGCGGTAGCGTATTACATGTTGCATCCAAGCAATATGTAGCAACGTTGTTCCGCTAAAGTTAGATCGCCAATGGGTGAATCGCTCGAAGCTTACTATATACCGGTCTCCCTGTCAGACTTGGAAGCCATACAGGACATTATCCAGCAGCACGAAATATTTTGTGCTCCAGTTCCTGGCGTTGATCTCTACAAGTGTTTGACCTGGCGGCGTGAAGGTGCTCATTACGGGACCGAAGTGCATGCGCTCTTTGACCGCAACATCCTCAGTGATGTCCTTCAGCTCGCCCATTCGGCGCTGGGGCAGTCGGAGGCTTGTGGCGAACGAGGGCGCATCGGTGCGGCACTTATGGCTTTTCTACAATGTTCCAACATCACGATTGAGCCCAATATGGCGCTCTATGAGAATGCGCCCCGAGCAAACGCAGAGTTGAGTTTGTTTCGTCGTGCCGACGAGGTCGATCCAACTATCTACACAGATATCGCGCTCGACAGGATGAATTCAATGCCGCCCGATGCACTACCGCCTCTCGATAAACCTATTCCGCAAGTCAATTTCAGTATGGCGATTAAAGGTCGCCGAAATCTTCGGATCGCGACTCTCAAAATAGCTGAGATCGAGTTACTCGATCTGCCGGCGGTGCAGAAGATGGAGCGTTTTCTTCGTTGGTCGTTTTCCGACTTTTGTTTTTTGGCTGGACCAGTACTGCTGGCGGCGGCTTATTTTACGCCGCGGCGCGAAGGCTCGGTACTTAAGAACTTGCGTAGCGCCGATCGTCAGAAAGCACTGGCTGCGGTGAGCAACGCGGTTTGGGATTTGCAGATGATCTATCACTGGGCTAAGCGCGCGGGGCGGCAGCGAGAAGAAAATAGCTTCTGGCTATTCTGTTCGCGGGACAGGGCACTTAAGCAAATCGCTCGCGCCTTTCTCTGCAGTGCAGACGAATCGAGTGAGGTCGAGTTGGGGCTACAGGAGTTTTTCGAAACGACTTGGGGGACGCGGGACGGAGCGCATTTGGCAGAGCTAATGCGTTCTTTAGAGCGAGAACAGCATAGTCCCGATAGGATGGTCAACGCCGGTGCTTCGAACGACTATCCTGATCAGCTTGCTGCCCAGATTGAAAGTAGCTTTCTTTCGTGGCGACCATCAAAGTCAGCAGTTTCGCAGACTTGAATGCATTATCTTTGGCCGGATCTACCCCTCCCCTTAGGAAATGTTCCGTCAACTGGACCAGAAGCAATCAGCGACGACAGTCATGACCGCTCGCGTCACGGTATTGGTGCCGGAGCCGCGTATTTGTCGGCGGTTAGACTTGTTTCGCGCAAACTGGTTCTGGATTCAAAGAGCAGATTGAAATAAACGTTTAAGATCCTTCTTGATGTAGTCGCAAACCTTGATAACGATCGGGGTCTCACCAGTATAGCCCACACCGTTAGTGTATCCGTCAAAGCGCGGCACGGATCCGATGCCAGCCCAGAGATGCGATTGACTTGTCAGCCGACCAAACTTGCGTAGTTGAGCTTGAAATTCTCTGAAGTCTAATTTCGTAGTCACTTGATCTGGTGCGGCGGCTCGGCTGGACGTCTGCTCCGGCTTCATCCCAATTCGCGACAGGGTGCCATGTGTACTGCAAAGTCAGAGGAAGATTATAGCGATGGATAAGCTGCAGGTTCCAGCGCACCGGTAGCGATGTGTAGAATGCGAATCCAGATGCTACGGTCCTAAAACTATGTTCGACTACCTCCTTGTATACTAGTTGCAGGCGTTTGTAGAAATCGTCGAGCAGATTGCGAGTTGCTGCAACGTCCAAATCGTACGCCTCCCACCAGAGATGCAGATGAGTATCACCATTTTGTTTAAGGAGATTTATATCCTCCAGCATTGACGCAACTGTGAAAAACAAATCGGAACTGCGACCTTTTCGGACTAACTCTCCGGCAAATGGCAAGAGTTGCGATTCCAGAACTTCCAGCCGCGCATGAAGATCTAGTTCGCATTTTGACTGATAGGCGAACAACCGGAGCCGCCCGAAGAGGCGCTCTGCAATCCATTCCTTTCCACCCTCGGGCTCGGATACTTGAAGGGTGGGTCCACTGTTAGGCTTAAGGGCCCCAAGTTTCAGATTGACTCCAAAAATATTCCGCCCGACAGGAGTTTGTGCGACCGTGACTTTTGTGCCCGACTGAGCCGACAGAAAAGTATACTCCACGTATTCCGGTGATCCGTGGCCGGAAATTGCAATGTCTCTTACCGGTGCGCCAACAAGGACCTTTACGATGTCGCTTCGAAGCTCTGGGAAGAAGCTAGATAATGGCTTTTCTATCCCTTCCAGGAGGTCGCGAAGGTAGTTCCGGATGAACTCGTCACTAGTCTGTCCCAAAATCTCGGCGGACACGTCGGTGCGATACCGCATGACATCGCAATATGTCTGCAGATCAGTGTAGGCTAGTTGCTGAAGTAGGGCGCGCTGCGTTTCATATCCATTCACCAGTGCGGCCAAGAACACGGGAAAAAGTGAGTCACTATCGACCTCTAGTGTCACCAATTCCGCAATCAGCGATACCGAATCTTTTTGAGCTAACCGAGTGGCACGCAAATAGTCCCCAATGGCTTCATGAGTAAGCCCTGGTGACCACTTATGTCGGATACCATCGCCAATTATTGACCCTTTTTGATCAAAACTGGAAGACTTGGAATTCGACCAAGCCGTTTTTCGGTGATCAAAAGACCGAATCCGATTACGAAAAGCTCTGCTCACAGATCTCCTCAACCCGGAAAAGAGATCGAAGCTATCTATAAGCGCGATAATTTCTGAGACAGAACTCGGTCACAATTACTGCTGCTTTAGAGCGACCGCCCACTAGGCTCTACGACAAAAAAAAGATTGCTGGTGCAAGATTCCTATATTGTCCTGTGTCCGAATCACTTGCTCCGAATTCTGCTTTGATGACAGCAAGATCACCAAACTGTAATTTGAAAAAATAGTACTGAATAGGTTAAACGAGAGGCGAACCTTGGAAATACTACTTAAACCAGTATGCTTTTTTCGCGGCTTCCGGCTTTATTCGCCCTTGCAGTTCTCCCCCTATCGGTAGCCTCCGGCTCTCCGAGTATTCCTATTGAACACTTCATTTTCATCATTCAGGAGAATCACTCCTTTGATAATTATTTCGGCACTTATCCAAATGCGAACGGCATCCCAGCCGGCGTAGCACTAGCTGACTATCCCGGGGGTCCGCTGGTGAACCGACCTTTCCTCAACACAAACCCGACCGTACCCCACGACCTGCCTCATAACTGGCTTGCTGCCAAGGTCGTGTTCGATCGGGGAGCAATGGACGGGTTCCTCTGGGGCGAATATCCGGCCGGATTCCGTCAATATGGTCAAGGCATTCCCGTTCCAACGCCGGATCCGGGGCGAGTGAGGACTCGGCATAAGCCGGGCCATGCGACAAACGCGACTGCTTCGCCGACTGGAGAGGTGCTGTCGCCGGCCGGTTTTGCCGACGACGAAGACTATGACGCGCCCGATATCGAGGAGCAAAATGCGGCGTTAGCAGCGAAGCAGGGCAATATGCGCCCTGATCTGCAGACGCGACCAAGCTGGGTGATCTGGACGATGAGTCACTGGGACTACACCGTCATCCCAAATTATTGGGAGTATGCCCGGAAATACACGCTCTGCGACGCGTTCTATTCTTCGCTGACCGGTCCGAGTCAACCGAACCATTTGTACACGGTGGCCGCTCAGAGCGGGGGTCTAGTCGATAATATCGGCAAAGGCGACACCGAAATCTACAGTTTCCCGAGCATCATAGAATTGCTGGGAAAAGCCAACATCACTTGGACGTATTACACGGGTAACCCTTACCCAGTCCAAACCCTTTGGAATCCATTACCAGGATTCAAACAATACGCACACGGTTACGATCTAAAATCGCACTTATCGACAACCGCTAAGTTCTATCAAGACATCAAGAGCGGCACGCTGCCCCAAGTTAGTTGGTTAGTACCGAGTAAAGGCGTCAGCGAGCATCCACCAGAAAACATCCAGACCGGAATGTGGTACGTCACGAAACTGGTAAATGCAGTAATGCAAAGCAATTATTGGCAGAGTTGTGCGATCGTTATCATGTGGGACGATTACGGCGGGTTTTACGATCACGTGACTCCGCGTCAGGTCGACGAGTATGGATACGGGTTTCGCGTGCCAGCAATTGTTATCTCGCCTTACGCTTTAAGCGGACAAGTTGTGCATACCACCTACGATTTAACTTCGCCGTTGAAGCTACTTGAAACCAAGTTTCAGCTTTCCGCCTTAACCGGAAGAGATGGCGCCTCTAACACCATGTTAGAATGCTTCGATTTTTCGCGAGCGCCGTTACCTCCCGACATCCTTACAGAGAATACAAAGCTGGATTTCAGCGACATGGCCAGCCGATAAAACCCGCACATCGACCGATTCCCTAATCTTCCGGAATTGGAAACAAAAAACAGGTCGTGGTGCCATGAGCGTAAAGTTTGCCTTCAGTATCCACAATTTTTCCTTCTGCCGTGCCTGTGCGTGAACCGGTATAGAGAGCAGTTCCGATCGCTCGCAACGGCCCGGCGTTGGTACTGAGAGGTCTGACAAAATTGACTTTGGTTTCGATCGAAGTCTGCGCTAACCCTGGGCCAAGGGTTGAGTAGATCGCAAGACCCATGCAGGAATCCAGCAAGGTCAGCTGATAGCCACCATGGACAATCCCCATTCCATTATAGAATTGCTCAGAGGCTTCGCTGACTAAAACCACTCTTCCCACTTCCACCTCGGTTATTCTCATCGGGATTACTCCCGCCATTGGCGGTCGCGGCAAATGGCCATCCCGCACGTCCTCCAAAACCTGCAAACCTGGTTTTTGCCGTATCACGGCGTTCGGTAGCAGCCCCGTATTGGCTAAAATGTTCTTTTCCACCGGTAGCACCTTAGCACACGCGACGCGGTTCACCGTTCACCGTTCACCGTTCACCGTTCACCGTTCACCGTTCGCGGTTCGCGGTTCGCGGCTGGTGCTCGCGAGCCAAGCACAGCGTTTCGCGGGTATGTCCATCCGTCTCCTGAGTCCCATAGGTCCCATCCGTTGCCACCGAACCGTGAACCGCGAACCGCGAACTGTGAACTGTGAACCGTTAATCGCTTGTCAACAGGTGCGACCTTACGCATGCTTAAGCCAAAGCATTACCAACTCTATGCAGGTGCCTGTCCATGTTCCCCTCGACGGCCCGACTGAAAAGAAGGGTTTTTTTATTTCTGGTCCGATCGTTGCCATCGCCGAAGTCCTCCTGATCTTCCTGGCGCTGGGATCGATCTTCTCAGTCGCACTCGCGCGGCTCAGTAGTGGTTCCGCCTCAGGCGGTTCCGGTGTGCCGATCACCATCGGCTTAATGGGAGGATTTGTTTTGCTCCTACTCGTTCTATTGATTCTGCGCGGGTTCCGCTTGCTCCGGTCCGACCAAGCACTGATTCTCTCAACGCATGGTCGCTACCTCGGCACTATCCGCGGAGGCGGTCTGGTTTGGACCAACCCGTTTATCTCTCGGCGTAAGGTCTCGTTGCATACACATAAGATGACGGTGCAACACCCATTTGATGGTATGCGATCAGCGACCGCGGATGTGTCCTGGAAAGTCACTGACACCGGCAAAGCAATCCAAGTGGCGCACTACGACCAGAGCGTGAAGCAGGCAATCGAAGAGAGCCTCAGCGAAGTAGGCGGCAGCGCATCTCCGGAACAATTCAATACGACGCTACGTCGACATCTCGGCGAAATTGGCGTTATTGCGACGAAAGTAGAATTAAGATCGGGACGCGTCGCCTTGTAGACCCGCTTCGCCGCGTTTAGCCGAATTCCATGAGACTAAAACTCTTCCTGATTGGACTCGCAGCTCTCATACAAATCGGCTGCAGTGATACCGAACGCGGAAACACAACCGGAACGCCGCAATCAGCAAGTGAGGGGCAAGACGACGGAGTCATGCCCCTTCAAAACGGCCTTAGCAGCCAGCCGATTGGAGCTATGCGCTAAAGCCGTACCACTTGATCAGGTCCCTCTTGGATTTCACCGTATAGGTTACCGTCTGCTCAAGAACCGAGTCCTGCCCGTTTAGATCCGTGACAGTGAATCGGAACGTTCGTTTCGCTGGGTTGTTATCAAACAGCCAAGGGAGCGAGCTTGCCGTCGGCTCTATCGCACCCGTATAGCCCGTCCAAGCGTTTGCCTCGACCTGAGGCGCCTGATCATTGACCAGAAGGACCGACGTTCCCTCGGTGACATCCTCAATCCGGATTGATCGCAACTGGATCGGTTGTCTCAGTTTAATGCCAAAGGTCCAGCGTAGGTATTTTTGGTTGTCCAACAGGATCGCCCCAACCTCTGCAGTCGTCACTGCAAAACGTTCGTTTTGGACTGGGGCGAAATTCGCTTTGCCGGCACCCGACGTCGTCCCGGATCCCGAATTTCCAGAACTCGAAGAACAGCCGGCGGTCAACGCCGTGAACGCCGTGAACGCGGTGAACGCGGCAAAGACCTTCAGCGTCGCTCTACCGGCGACGTTCTCGCTCGTTCCCGCACGCTCGTGCTTCCCGCGGCCGCGGAACTCGGTTGTCACTCGCTCTCGCCCCTTCATGATCCTTGCGCTGACGGATTAAAGATCTCTTTAAAGAAAAGCTGCATCTGCGCCCAGGCGCGCGCTGCGACTTCCGGGTTATAACCAACACCGTCCAGGCCGTTTGCTCGGGCCTTATCTGCGTCGGGGTTCATGAAGGCGTGAACCGCTCCCGAGTAACTAAGAAATTGGTAATCGAACTTACCCTCATCCATCGACTTCAGAAATGTTGCCCGGGCCGCTTCCGGAACCAAAGGATCGAGCTCGCCCTGAAGAATCAGGAATTTGGCTTGGTTCTTTTTCGCAGCATCAGCAGATGCCGGCACCAAAGCGCCATGGAAACTGACCATACCTTTTAACGGAACACCGCTATACGCGAGAATTTGAGAGCAGGCGCCACCAAAGCAAAAGCCGATAGCCGCCATTTTTGATTCATCAATCAGACCTGTCTTTATCAGCTGATCGTACGCCGCTCGGGCCCTTTCACCCATGCTAGGCTTACCCACGACCGCTGCGGCAAGCTCTTTTGCTTTATTGTGATCGGTCGTGGCCTGGCCATCGCCGTACATATCCGCAGCGAACGCGACGTAGCCAAGCTTGGCCAGAGCTTCAGCTCGTCCCTTTACAAAATCGGTCACCCCCCACCACTCAGGAAATACCAACACCCCTGGAGCCTTTTTATCGCTGGTTACGGAATCGTCGTAGGCCAGGTAACCACGGAGTTCCGTGTCACCCTGCCGATAAGAGATCGTTTTCGTCACCACAGTCGCCTGCACCTGGGTGAGCAGCGCGGCGCCGAATAGCGTGAGGCACAAACTTTTCATTAATGCCGCCTAATCAGCGTTGAAGAGATGGTCAAGCCGGATTTTTAGAATATGGCGCTTCGCCATGCTCGTGCTCGTCGTGCTCGTGCTCGAAGTGGGCCAGGGATAGAAAACGGTCTACGTCCGTCAAATACAAACATGGGTTATTCACCCCGCAGTGAGAAACTCTCATTTTCGAGCACGAGCACGACGAGAACGAAGCGTCATCCCGCTCTACTGCACCAGCCCTGAAGCCAAATTGATCGCCAGCGCTAGTATGATGGTGTTGAACAAGAACGACAGCAGGGCGTGGACGAGCGACAAGCGCCGGATACCACTCGCAGTAATGGAGACATCCGACACTTGAAACGTCATCCCGATAACGAACGAGAAATAGGCGAAGTCGAGAAAGTCGGGTTCATCACAATCCGGAAAATTAAGGCCATCCCCGCGATCTCCACCTTGATCAACCCGCCGATAGTACGCATGCGCATAATGCATGGCAAAGATGGTATGGATCAAGAACCAGGAACAAATGACCGTAATAGCCGCGAGCGCAACATGTTGAACCGCCCGGGTCCCAGGGACATTCTTTGCCGTACTTAATAGATAAGCCACGGCAAACAGACTTCCGCACGCCCCCAGCAGCACGGTGGCAAAGATGATCGACCGGCTGGTATCTTGCAGTTTGGCGCTTGAGATCGCCGTTTTTGCGTCCGCGAAAATGATTCGCGACCAAGCCAGTAGAATTCCGGTAAGCGCAAAAGCGTTCCAGGTCAGAATGATCCGAAACGGCAAGTGCTCGACACCGAATGAGGCCAAAAATGCGATAACAGCGACCGTGAGGGCGATCAGGGCTCTCTGGTGCGCGTCGAGGTTGCTCAGCAGTTTTAACATTGGTCGAGGGTGTTTTATCTACTGTTGAGGTGGAAGTTCGCGAGATTTTTTTGAGGGGTGGGACGCTGGAGGGGAGCCGTCCAATTGTTACAAAATCGTAACCTGATCAGCGTTGTCCACCTCGCGGCCGCTCTAGTCTCATCGCCTCCGTCAAACCTCAGCATCCATGAACCTATTTGGCGAAACCTTACCGATGGCCACGGCCATTTTCCTAATCCTGGCCTTGCTAATGGCTCTGGCCTTCGAGTTTGTTAACGGTTTTCACGATACCGCTAACGCGGTCGCAACGGTTATCTACACTCACTCACTGCCTCCCGTTGTAGCCGTCATCTGGTCCGGTCTTTGGAACTTGATCGGAGTTCTTGTTTCCAGCGGAGCGGTCGCTTTCTCGATACTCGCGCTGCTACCAGTGGAGCTGGTGCTAAACGTCGGCTCTGGCGCCGGATTCGCCATGGTCTTTGCATTGCTGATTTCCGCCATCGTCTGGAACGTCGGCACCTGGTATCTCGGGTTGCCCGCTTCCAGCTCGCATACGCTCATCGGATCGATTATGGGCGTCGGGCTGGCAAATGCTTGGATAAATTCACCAGGCCACAACTTCGGGGAAGGCGTGAACTGGGCAAAAGCTCAAGAAGTATTCACGACTCTATTAATTTCACCCATTGTCGGCTTCGTTTGTGCCGCGCTTCTTCTATTACTGGTCAAGTTATTGGTTCGTAAGCCAGAGTTGTTCCAGCCGGCTGATGCTAAGAAAGCGCCTCCGTGGTGGATTCGCGGGATTTTGATTCTTACTTGCACCGGTGTCAGCTACGCGCACGGATCAAACGACGGCCAAAAAGGCATGGGGTTGATCATGCTCATTCTGGTTGGGATTGTGCCTGCCGCCTTCGCCCTGAACCTTAATCTGGATCCGAAAAATATAGCCGGAATTGAACAGGGAGAGGCACAGGTCTCCGCTATTGTTGCGAAGTATGTTAAAGATCGCCCGGCCGATCAGAAAGAGGCAGAGACTGAACTCTCTGGCTTTCTAAAAACCACTGGCAAAGTGACGGACAAAACGTTTGGCGCGCTGGTAGTAACCCTTGAAGGATTTGAGGCCAACCTGGAGGGCAAGAAAACGTTCGAGGAGTTGGGTAAAGCTGTCCGGGCCGGGGTTCGGACCGACATTTACCTGACTCAAAACACCATTGGGAAGCTGCTGAAAACGCATGCAATAACCGACCCAGCGGATGCCGACACACTTAAGCAATTCGCTGGCGGTCTGAATGCGGCCACGAACTTTATTCCCGTCTGGGTAAAGGTAGCCGTAGCGTTTGCACTGGGCTGCGGCACCATGATCGGCTGGAAACGAATTGTGGTCACAGTGGGCGAGAAGATTGGGAAAGCCCATCTGAGCTATGCTCAAGGCGCGTCGGCTGAGCTTGTGGCTATGGCCACCATTTTCGCCGCAGACAACTTCGGGTTACCAGTCAGCACGACCCACGTTTTGTCATCGGGTATTGCAGGTACGATGGCGGCTAACGGATCGGGTCTGCAAATGTCGACACTTCGGAATATCGCTCTCGCCTGGATTCTGACCCTGCCGGTCTGCGTATTGCTGGGAGCTGCCACCTTTTCGGCTGGATTATTCGTGGTGTTCAACATCCTGGGCTTTAAGTAGAGCCGCCAGGGAGGCATGCGTATCGGCCCAATAGGATGTGTGGTGGACGATACGCCTGGGGCGCTGCGAACAGATGAGACCTATATGACTCATGGGACTAATGGGGCTGACCCATAAGTCCCATCTGTTGCCGGAACCAGCGTGCTTACTCAGCCGGACCCGAAGCGAGGTGTTCAAGCAACACCTCGGACTCGATGGCCAGCACCGCGCGTAGTTCTTCGTCCGCTCCGCTCTTTCTCGAAGCTTCCATCCAGTCCGTCATCCAGACCGGATCCCAGGTCGCGCGGCTGGCGACCTTCTGACTATTTGCGGCTGCTCGCCGGTAGATTTCCGCGGCAACCGGATGCACAGCCGTCCGCCTGAACCAATACCGTGCATTGTCGAAATCGTCCTCCGTTCGATGGACCATCCCATGAATGTAGGTGCCATCCGCATTCGAAGCCTCTTGCACCAAGAGGTGGGCGCGCTCCATATCACCCGCAGCCAACAACAAGAGACTCCGTACAAACGGCACCACCCCCGAACTGTAACCGCCTAGACGCTCGAGATCGGCGTTCCGGAGAAAGGCAATCAGCTCCTGATCCGGTACCGGATCTGACACCGAGATCCTCGGGAACCGCAAAACAAATCCATGTGAACCAACGAATCCAAGTCCAGCCATATTATCCCATAACTTATCGATTAAACCCCGATGCAAAAGGTCGGATCCGCAGACTAGATAGATTACGCAGATTTTATGCCGGGGTTTCGCACCGCTTAGGAATCGGACGGGCCTCTTTACAGGTTTACTATGGGACCGTGCTTTCCACTGTGGGACGTGCCGGTCGTCACATAAGTCCCATGAGTCACATGGTCCCATCTAGCAGCAAAGCCCAACGCTCGCCCAAACACCAGCACGCCCACCCTCGCTAAAATCTGTCCAGACGCTCCCCTCATTCCCATCCAAAAACCCTTTGCTACGGTCCGGGGTTTGAGTTATTGACTCAGTTCCTCTTGTTACCCGGCTAAAGTGGTGTATCGAGGTTCCCGTTTATGATCTCAACAATTTTGTTTTTAGCCCAGCAACAACCAACCCAAGCTGGTCCCGCATCTTTAGTGACGACCTTGCTGCCGTTCGCGTTCATGGCCGTCATTTTCTACTTCTTGCTGATCCGGCCACAGCAAAAACGGCAGAAAGAGCATCAGAATCTCCTCACGAATTTGAAGACCGGCGATAAAGTCATCACTAGCAGCGGTATCCACGGATTGATCGCGAACGTTAAAGACACCACTTTCTTGGTAAAAGTCGCCGATAACGTCAAAATTGAGGTGGACAAGAACGCCATCGCCTCTGTATCCAAGTCGGTCGATCAGCCTAAAGCAACCGCTCAGTAAGTTCTGCCATAAAAGCCCCCAGCGATGAGCCCGACGTGGACGTTTCTTTTCGGTCTATTTCTCCTGTGTCTATTTGCTGCTTATTTCCTCGTTGAAAAAGAGCAAACCAAACGTCTGCTCGGCACAGCGCTGACGGTTCTGTTGTGCGCTTTCTGCATTTATTCTTTTTATCCGCCCAGCGCGAAAATCCATTACGGCCTCGACCTCCAGGGGGGCAGCTCCTTCTTGATCCGGCTGGTTCCGCCAAAGGACGAAAATGGGAAGCCGCGTGCAATCACGCCGGACATGCAGCAGCAGGCCGTCGAGGTAATCCGCCGGCGGGTTGACCAATTCGGCGTCAGTGAGCCGATCATTACCACCCAGGGTTCAGACCGGATTCTCGTTCAGATTCCCGGACTGGATACCGCGCGGATTGACTCCGCTCGCGAGCAACTCCAGCGCGTAGCTAAGCTGGAGTTCCGACTGGTAAATCCGGAGAGCAGCAAGCTGATACCCCTGATTGATTCAGGACAAACTTTTACGCCGCCCGGCTACGAGATCTTAAATGGCAAGAGCGCCAGTGGCAGCCCGCAGAAGTATCTCGTCAAGAAAAAGCCCGAGGTAGGCGGTGACAAAGTAACCCGCGCTCAAGCCAGATTTGAACAGCGGGGATATGAAGTCGATTTGAGCTTCAACGCCGAGGGCGGAAAAATCTTCCAACGAGTCACGAGCCAGAACATCGGCAATCAATTAGCCATTGTGCTGGACGGCGAAGTCCAATCCGCTCCAACAATCCAAACCGAGATTTCCAACAACTCGGCGTCGATCACCGGCAACTTCACCGCGCAAGAAGCGCAAGACTTAGCCAGCGCCTTGCAGAACCCTTTGCAAACGCCGGTCGTTATCGATGAGACCCGGAGCGTCTCCGCTACTCTCGGCCAAGATTCGATCAGTCGCGGTTTAACATCCGGGTTGGCCGGTTTGGCGGCTACTCTGATCTTCGTTCTCATTTATTACCGGTCCGCTGGCGCCGTGGCCCTGATCGGTCTGGCGGTAAACGGCGTTTTGCTGTTCGGCGCTATGGCGTTATTCGGCTTCGTTTTGACGCTCCCTGGTATTGCCGGCGTGATTCTGACAATCGGCATGGCCATCGATGCGAACGTCTTGATTTACGAACGCCTGCGCGAGGAGCTTAATACTGGGAAAAGTCTTAAGGCGTCGATTGATACCGCTTATCGCAAAGCTTTCAGCGCCATATTCGATGCCAACGTAACGACCTTGCTGAAAGTTGTTATTCTTTTCTGGCTCGGCTCGGGTCCAGTCAAGGGCTTCGCCATTACCCTCACCCTTGGTATAATCGCTTCGATGTTTTCGGCGCTATTGGTTACCCGGAACATCTTTAGTTGGCTCCTCCATTTCAATTTGGTGAAGCGCATCTCGATGCTGCACCTGATCAGTTCCAAGCATTTCGACTTCCTAGGTAAGTGGAAGCTCTCAGTAATTTGCTCTGCGATTTTGCTGGTCGCTTCCGGTGCAGCCTTCGCTACACGCGGACCGAGCATGTTCAATTTGGACTTCACCGGCGGGGATTCGTTGGTTTTGCGGTCGGACAAGCCGATCAGCGAAGCCCAAGTGCGAGGCCAACTGGAAAAAGTCGGTTTGGGCAGTGCGGTTATTCAACAAGAGACCAGTCAGCGTAACCAGCAAACAGTTCATCTGATCTCGATTAGAGCTCCCTATGGTACTGGCCAGAAAATCTTGAGTGATTTGAAGGCGTCACCAGAAACCGGCGGATTAGTCGTCGAAAATTCCGAAACCGTCGGGCCGGTGATGGGAGCGCAACTGGCGACAACTTCTCTCTACGCGCTAGCCATTGCGTTCCTCGGAGTCATGGTCTATGTGGCTATTCGATTTGAGTTCTCGTTCTCAGTGGGAACGATCGTCGCCATGTTTCATGACCTCGTTATCACGCTGGGAATTTTCGTCATTACCGGCCGGCAATTCTCCTTAGTTACGATCGGCGCGATTTTGACCGTGGCTGGTTATTCTATTAACGACAAAATCGTCGTTTTCGACCGTATCCGGGAAGGACTCCGTTCCGGCCGCCGCGGCACAATTCGTTCGCTGATGAACGACAGCATCAACGAAACCCTTAGCCGAACCGTATTGACCAGCGGTGTTACCCTGATCTGCATGCTTTCGCTATGGATTTTCGGGGGGCCGGTGCTAGACGATTTCGCGTTCACCAACGTTGTGGGCGTCATTATCGGGACCTACTCATCGATCTTCATCGCGGCTCCGATCGTTCTCTGGTGGACAAATCTCAGGAAGGGGAATCTACGGCATGATGTCGTCCGCCCAAGGGCACAGCCTGCGAAGGCGTAAAGGGGTGACGCCATAGTCAGACACGTGCGCTGTCCACGGTAGGGAGAGATTCTTTGCAGGCCGCACATAACCGTCGACCTACTAAGGCAAGATGTACACGGAGGGGGTTTGTCGGACTTTTGTCCCGGAGGGACTGAAAGATGGTAGCGACTCGACTGAGCTCGCCGAAGTCCAGGCGATTCATTGCCTGGGAAGCCCGGCGTTAAAGACCCGTCCCGTTAGGGTACGGTATGATCACGTGTCTCAGGGTTGGTTTGGCGTCTATGACGGAAAAAAGCCGATAGAGAGGCCGATCATACTGTGCCCTACGGGACGGATCCGCTATCGAACCGATTTCCCAGGCATTTCATGCCTGGCTACCATCATTTAGTCCCTCCGGGACAGACTAAAGGAAGAAACCTTTTCATGGACGTAGGGCAAACCACCGCCGGCTCATCCCCCTGTCACCGAGACCCCTCATTTCAGGCCAGACCGAAAGGCCCGTCCGGGGCTTTGATTTTCTTATTAGCAGCCACCGCCGGCCTGGTGGTGATGAACATCTATTATAACCAGCCGGTCTTGAACGCGATCGCCGCCACCTTCGGCGTTGGTTCCGCAGCTGTAGCCTGGGTGGCGACCGCTACTCAACTCGGTTTCGCAGCGGGTCTTTTATTGGTTGTGCCGCTCGGGGACGGGATCGATCGAAAATGGTTAATCATCGCTTCAACGCTTCTTTCCTCCGCCATCCTGATCCTGGTACCTATTTCGCCGAATCTCCCTTTCATGCTCGGCGCCAGTTTCGCCCTCGGTTTCGCTTCTGTGGCTCCGCAGATCGCAATTCCGTATGCCGCTGGCTTGGTGCCCGGCGCCGGACGCGGTAAAGTGGTGGGCACCGTGATGAGCGGGCTGTTGATCGGCGTCCTCCTTTCCCGCACGACCAGTGGGTTGATCGGCACAAAATTTTCTTGGCAAGTGGTCTACTGGTTTGCAGCCGCCGTTATGCTACTTCTAGCCGTCGTTCTTTGGATCGCTCTTCCGTCCCAACCAGTCCATGCCTCACAGCCCTATGGGCGCCTCCTAGCCTCTTTGCCGCGCCTGCTTCAGACCGAACCCATCATACGACGTCATAGTATTCTCGGTGCTTTGGGATTCGCCACGTTCAGCGCTTTCTGGACCACACTGGCTTTCTATCTTCACTCGCGACCTCAACACTACGGTCCCGATGTAGCTGGAATGTTCGGGTTACTGGCAATCACCGGAGCCATGGTAGGACCTCTAGCCGGACATCTTGGAGAAAATTGGAAGCCAAAGCAGATTAACGGACTTTTCTTCTGCCTAATCTTAGTCGCCTTTGTCGTGATGCTGTTCAGCAACCAATACACTTTGTTATTGGTCGGAGTCGGAGTGCTATTGCTCGACGCCGGAGCGCAAGGAAACCAAATTGCCAACCAAGGCAGGATTTACACCTTGGATCCGGCTCTACACAGCCGGATCAATTCGGTTTATATGGTCCTGTATTTTTTGGGCGGTTCGATCGGCTCACTGATCGGCTCTCAAGCCTGGGCCATCGCCGGCTGGCCTGGCGTTTGTTCCGTTGGAATGATTCTCTCCCTAGTTGCCTTAGCGTTCCTCTTGATTGAACGCCCCGAAACGAAGCAATGAAAGACACGAACGTGGAGCGTGCCTCGCTTGGGCGCGTCAACAACGGAAGGCCCTGTACGACCCCTGATCGGTAGGGCGAAAAACTCGACGGGCCGAGTTTTTCGCCCTACCGCGCTACTCCATCACTCCACTACCCCCTTCCCCCGGTACACGATCGCGGATACCAGCCAGGTAAGGATAAACACTCCGACAATCACGAGTCCAATGGTCCCAAAGTTGTCTTGCAGGATTCCAATCGTTGACCAGAACCAACCGCCGTCGAGATTCAGTTTATCTTTCGCCAGACCGATTAGCTCGATGCCGCCGACAACCACCCCGACCATCACCGACACAAAAGTGATGATCAGGTTATAATAAAGTTTCCGAATCGGATTGATAAACGCCCAGTTATAGGCGCCGACCATAATCATTCCGTCGGCGGTGTCTACAAACGTCATCCCGGCCGTGAAAAGAACTGGCAGCACCATGACGTTCATTAAGGACTGGCCTTTGGCGCCTGAGGAAGCCGAAACCTGAAGCAAAGCAATTTCAGTGGCTGTTTCGAAACCAAGTCCAAACAAGAAACCGATGGGATACATGTGGCTTGGTTTCGTCAGCGTCTTCATTAGCGGTCGCAGTAGCCGGCTGATAATCCCGTTACCCATTACCAGGTTACCTGCCTCGGTCGCAGCCCCGTCTTCCCGTCGCTGCTTTCTGAGCGCTCGGTAGGTGTCGAGCATTGCCACCAGATTCATCAGCGCAATCGCAAATAAAAAGCAGGCCGAGACACAGGTACTAATGGTTTCTCCTAAGTCCCGCCATTGCTTAAAACGTTCACTGGCGATGGCTGCCGTCCAATAAACAATCAGGACCGCAATGATCACCACGGTTGAATGGCCCAGCGCAAAGTAGAACCCGACCGAGACCGGCCGGTCTCCATTCTGCACTAACTTTCGGGTGACGTTATCGATGGCAGCGATGTGGTCCGCATCCAACGCATGCCGTAAGCCGAATGAGTAAGCTAAAAATGCGGTTCCCAGCAGTACCGGCTGATCGTGAAACACAAGATAAGCCCATACCCATGCGACAATATTCGCCAATACTAACGCCGCCGATAATCCCACCGTCCGTTGACGGAAATTCGTCGTATCCATTTATCGCAAAACCCGAATTTCAAGATCCGCTGGTTATGCAGACTCTGTCTTAGCCCCTGTATTCGCCCGACTAGTTAAGGATGCGGTACACTCCAAGAATGAAGTCTCTGGCTCCACGGTGACGCTCAACCTTTAGCCGAAATCTGCGTAATCTGTGTAGTCTGCGGATATTCCATCTTTCGGGATCCTTCGTTTATTCGCCTAATCAGCGGTTAGAGTTTGATGCTCGTGACTGGCAAACCTCTTAGGACCTTTTGTAACCATCTGGCCAAGGCAGGTTCAGTGGAAGGGTAGAGCCAGGCGGTTGAGACATTCAGTTGCGCCATCCGCCGCAAATGATGGCGGAGACGAGACGGTGTATCGCGATGCCTTTGGTCGGGCTCAAGAGTTGCCAAGCCATCGGACACAATCACAACCCGATCCTGAACCGTCGGGCGATGCTTCAGAATCGCGCGGTGTAGAGAATGAAGGGATTGAAAGAGATAACTTTTCCCACCCGCATTATCGAGTTGGGTGAGGACGTTCCTGAAGGAGCGGAAACTGCTTTGCTTAAGGACCCATTTGATTTGGTTATCTCGCAGAAGAAGTAAGTTCCAGCGACGTGAAGGGAAATGAGTAGCCAGATCGATCAGCGAATCCCGTGCTGCGCTTAGGCAATGACTCATGCCGGTCGATCGACTCGCATCTAAGAAGCACCACACTCGCGGCCGGCGGCGAACCGAATAATAACGGAGGTCAATCGATCCTTTACTAAAGGGCACTGAATTGAGGAGCGTCCCGATCCAGTTGATCGTTCCGCCCGAGGCTCCGTCTGAAGTTCCCGAGGCTACCCGCGCTCCTCGACCTGGCACTCCAACAAAGGGAGTCTTGGCCCAATCTCGCAGCCGTTGATGCGGCGAGGGCGTGGCTTCAGGCAATCGCTTTGGATCCGGCAATGAATTGACAGGCGCCTGGGAAGTACGTTGCGCCACCGGCGGATTGAACTGCTGGCCGGGAGGAGGTGGTGAGGACGTTGCCGCGGCAGGGCGACTTTCCGGGCGTCGATGTCCGAGGCACATCCGCCAGGCTTCATCCAGATCTCGCGGTTCGATTTTCGATCGGGTCTCCCAGGCTGCAGCACAGCGCGCGGTCCGGAGCACGGCTAGTTCCGCTCGAAGGCCTTCCACTTGCAGTTCTCTCGCCGTATTCGCGATCTCCAGTCGCTGTTCTTCGGAAACCGTCACGCTTTTAACGAGCGTCCGTGCCTTAGTTAGACGGTCCACCAGATCCGTCACGGAAGGGGCCTGCATCTTGATAAACCCTTCCGGATCGTCGTCGAATTGGATCCGGCGTCGCACGACCTCCACCCGTTGATCCGTAGTGAACTCGTCCCGGATCACGATACCGTGAGCGAATCGGTCCGATAGTTGTGGCCGTAGATCTCCTTCCTCTGGATTCATGGTGCCGATGAGGATGTATCGGCTTTCGATATGGCGCGTGATCCCGTCGCGTTCCAAATGATGTTTTCCGGAGGCTGCCGAATCCAAGATCTGGTCCGCTAGATTGTCCGGCAACAGATTAATCTCATCGACATACAACACTCCCCCATTTGCCTCTTCGATCAGGCCGGTTCGGGTTTCCCATTTGTTCTGTTCAACCAATGCTTCTGCATTCACTGAACCGAGCAGCCGATCTTCAGTAGCTCCCAGCGGCAATTCTACGAACGGAATTGCCTCTGTGGAAGCGGCCTGCAGTAATTCAGCGAAGGCGCGTACGAGGGTGGTCTTGGCGCAGCCGCGATGTCCCAACAACAGGGAACCGCCGATCTTAGGATCGATGGCATGGTAGATCAAAGATCGTTTGGCGTCCTCCATCCCAACAACCGCGCTAAAAGGAAATTGCTTCATTCAAGTTGGCCTTCTAGTTCGAGTAAATTTTCTTCGAGCCCGGTGATCGCGTTCTCCGATGGAGCGGACCAAAGACCGCGTTCAGCAGCTTCGAGTAACCGACGCGTCGATTCCTTAAGCGCGGCCGGATTGTGCTCCCGGAAGAATTCTTTCTGGGTTGTATCCAGCAAAAGCCTCTGCGCGATCTCTTCGTAATGAGAGTCCCGAACCAAGCCGGTGGTAGCGCTATAGCCGAACAGATAATCGACTGTCGCCGCTATTTCGAAAGCGCCCTTATAACCATGGCGTCGCATCGCTTCCAGCCAGCGCGGATTCAACACTCGACTTCGGATAACTCGGACAATCTCTTGCTCCAGGGTACGGATCCGAGGCTGCTCGGGATCACTGGAATCTCCGTGGAAAACAAGCGGCGCTTTGCCTCGAAGTTGTTTAACCGAGGCGTGTAACCCGCCCTGGAATTGGAAATAATCGTCCGAATCCAGGATATCGTGTTCTCGGTTGTCTTGATTTTGGTGAACGACCTCTATCTCAGCTAAGCGGGTCTTCAACAAACTAACCTCCTCGTTAGCCGAACCATCACTATCAAAGGCAAAACCACCCCAACGACAGAACACCTCGGTGAGATCCTCAGGTGAGTTCCAGTTGCCCGCATCGATGAGTGGAAGTAGGCCGGTCCCATAAGATCCAAAGCCCGAGCTAAACACCCGCAACGTGGCCCGTCGTGACGCCTCCTCCGGATCTAAGCCACGCCCGATTAGCGCTTCCCGTTCAAGTAACCAGGAAGCTCGGATCGGATTCATGTCCGGAGGTTCATCCTGTCGCGCCAGACGCTTAGGGACCGTCGCCAGCAAACGCATGGTATCGCCAAACGCGTCGCGAAACAGCCCGGATACTCGCAACAATAAATCGACCCGAGGCCGCCCTAATAAACTCAGCGGCAAGATTCGGAAGTCGACGACTCGCCCGGATGACTCTTCCCAAACCGGTTCACAACCCCAAAGCCAGAGCGCCTGAGCGATATCATCTCCACCGGTCCGCATGTTAGATGTCCCCCAGATAACCAGGGCTATTTTTCGCGGATACTCCCCTTGGTCTTGTCGGTATCGCTCCACTAACCGCTCCGCCAGCATTCTTCCACAATTCCAAGAGGTCTGCGTCGGGACAGCCCGGGGATCGATGCCGAAAAAATTTCTGCCGGTAGGAAGAACATCGACCCGGCCGCGGGTGGGAGCCCCAGAAGGTCCTGGAGGAACGAATTGGCCATTGAGGCCGTTCAACACGTTTTTGATTTCGTCATCGCATCGCGCCAACCTCGGAATGAGTTGGTCACGAACAAAAGTCGCTAACTCGTCTAACGTTTGGCGTTCGCGGTTTGGCGTTTGGCGTTCAGCGTTGTCGGCGTTGTCGGCGTTGTCGGCGTTGTCGGCGTTGTCGGCGTTGTCGGCGTTCCCGGCGTTCCCGGCGTTCCCGGCGTTCCCGGCGTTCCCGGCGCTCCCGGCGCTCCCGGCGCTCCCGGCGTTCCCGGCGCTCACTAACTCTATCCAGCGTCGAGCTTTGGACTCCACCTGGTCTCGTTCGGCCGGTGTCAATGTTTCTAACCCGCGATTGTCCGCCAAAAGCTGCAGTAGCCCCGGTCGTCCGGCAGATGGCAATCGAAGCAGGCTTAACAAAAAGTCGGTTCTCTGTTCGCCCGCCGGTTTAAGACCGAGAACATGCAATCCGGATCGAATCTGACTTTCTTTAATCTCGCAGAGATAATTCGAAACGGTCGGAAGCGACTTATCCGGCAGTTCGTCCTTCCAAGAGACCTGGGTCAACAAATCATCGATTTGTTTCTCCAGCTCTGCGGCTCGGCTCGGATAAAGCGCGACGCTGTGCGCATGCTCTTCCAGTAGGCGTTCGACCTTTTCGAGATCATCATACAGTCCAGCTCGGGTGAGTGGAGGCGTAAGATGATCGACAATGACCGCCGAAGAACGGCGCTTAGCCTGGATGCCTTCTCCTGGATTATTAACAATGAACGGATAAATCAGCGGTATCGGACCCAGACAAAGCCTCGGATAATCTTCCTTTCCGAGCGCGATGCTCCGACCCGGTAACCACTCGAGATTCCCATGTTTTCCGACGTGGACAATTGCGTCCGCTCCAAACTCTTCGCGCAACCAAAAGTAGAACGCGAGATAGGCCGGTGGCGGCGGTAGCTTTGGGCTGTGATAAATAGCCTGCGGATCGAGTGAATAACCGCGTGGCGGTTGAATTCCGATAAAGACATTCCCTAACTGTATCCCGGGAACAGCGACCGATTCATTCGAGTCAACCGTCCATTGCTCTTTCGCTTCTTCCCGGCGCGAGCTCGGAAGCGACTCTAAGAATTTGTTCAGATCAGCCGGAGTGACACTCTGATAATGAGGTTTCCCGTAAGAATGTTCTGGATCATTGGTAACGCCGGTTTGAAGCCATTCCATCAATTCCTGGCCATTCGTTGGACACGGATCGATTCGATAACCGATCGCCCTCAGTGTTTCTAACAAACGTACAGTGCTGGCGGGAGTATCCAAGCCAACCCCATTCCCAATGCGCCCATCGCGGTTGGGATAGTTAGAAAGAATAATCGCGATCTTCTTATCGCGGTTTGGAACCGTTCGCAGCCGAGCCCAATTACAGGCCAAGGTCGTCACGTACTCAATCTGCTCGAGATCCGGTACCAGTCGTTGAGCCCGGTATTCAACCTCCGGGATAAACAAATCCTGTTCTTTGAAGCCGATGACGGTGGCAAAAACCCGTCCATCAACCTCGGGTAAAGCCGCGTTCATAGCAACTTCAGCCGGAGCCAGGCCAGCTTGGTTAGTTACCCAGGTTTCCCGGTTACCTAACGAGATTGGTGCCTGCAAAACCGGGCAGCCAAGCTGTTCAAAGAACGAGAGGCGATCCGCGCCTCCCGACGAAATGGAGAAGCTCTGGGTCAGGAGGATGACATCGGGCGGATTCACTTCAGCCAAACGCTGCAGTTCACCTTGGGCGGCCGCACTCCGGAGCGAGAAAGAGTAAAATGAATAGACCTGAAACCCGCTGCTTTCGAGAGCCGCATGTAAGGCATCGATGACCGCTAAATCGCCGGTCTGGAACCATGCTCGATAGAAACAGATCCAGGCTCGTTTCGGCTGGAACCGAGGTTCCGGCGTTACCTTGTAAAAACCGAATTCCGGCATCGACTCAGCGTCAGGCAGTTCGGACAAAGGATCCCGAATCACCAGCTCAAGCGCTGCTCCCGCCCGCCGAATATTTTCCCGGCCGCCATGCCTAAACATGGTAAAAACCTTCTCCCGAACTGTCCCCGAGAAATCACTGATGGCGGCTAACTCCGGTTCATCGAGATCGCTGCCAGACAAAATCAGAAGCTTAAGTTGAGAACCTTCCTCTCTTAAGTCGGACAACCCTTGCAGGAAATGACCAAAGTACGCCTTGCCTCCTAGAAGGCGGGCCACGACTAACTTGGCCTTACTAATGACCCGGTCAATGTAGTGGTCGGCTGCAACTGGTTGGCGAAGCGGAAAAGCGCTGGCGACTCGTAGACGGGAACCAAATTGTTCCTTCCAAATGGAGGCAACCGCGTAGAGCTCAGTATCTGCTGCGCTGAGAAAGACGGTCTCGCCCGGCGTCTGTTCGATCAGCGTCAACGCTCGCTCAGCATCGAGTTGCCCTGGTTCCGCAGCTGTCCAATGCATAGGGGTTCAGTTAGCCTCACCGGGCCCGTCGTTCTCGTCCTCCCGACTTCGCCCCGTCGTCGAAACTCCGGGAGGCTACGTCGGGCAGGCTGTCCTCGAATCCTGCAGCGCGGAGTAATGGAGTATTGGAATAAGGGAGTATTGGTTTTCGGCGACTTGCTCTCAACGACTGCGCACGCCCATTAGCAGAAGTAAGTCCGTGTATTTGTCCCGTAGGGTACGGTATGATCGGTTGGCCAGGTTGTTTAATTGTCTCGGAGGGTGAACAAAGCCCGGCGCCACGGATCATACCGTTCCCTACGGGACGGGTCATGTCTGCCCATTTCCCAGGCATTTCATGCCTGGCTACCTTCAGGTAGTCCCTACGGGACAAAGGCCTAATGCCATGGGCTAGCTTCTGTTGCTCCTTCGAAGCAGAACCTTCATCGACCTGGATTGCAATCATACCAGAACGTGCTTTCACAGCTCACAACCAATCACCAATCACCAATCACCAATCACCAATCACCAATCACCAATCACCAATCACCAATCACTCCCACACCGTGCCGGTTAACTTGTTCACTAGTTCAACGGTTCGATCCCGCCGGCAGTGATAACCAATAAACACGAGCTGCGATTCCTGCTCATGAGAGGGCGCCTCCTCGAAATACGTTTGTACTCGGTTGCGAACCGCTTGCACAACCAAGCGATGATGTTTGCCTCCGATCGATGCGAATCCTTTGGCCCGAAGTACCGGTTGATCGATACTCACTTCTTTTACCGCAGCTTTTAATCTCTCCGGGTCTTGCGGCTGCGAACTGTGCAGCACAAAAGATTGCCAGCCGGGATCATGCTCGTGGAAATGCAGATGAGTCTGCTCACCGTGCTCGTGCGACGCTAACCCCGTATGCGAGTGGCCGTCGAACTGATGCTGATCCGCCAGCGGGCTATCCACATCGAGAGGCGCTGACTGCAGCGCACCAGGATGATGGTGATGATGATCGTGGTCATGGTCATGCTCCACCACTTTCGGCTCATCGTGCAGGCTGAGCCCCATACAAAGCCGGGTATCCAATTCTGCGTGATAGGCGAGCTCGAGGAACCTTACCTTCGCTGCCTTTTGTCGAACGATGCCTTCAGCCTCCAATAGCTGGTCTTCTTCCAGCTCGTCTATCTTGTTTAGCACAACCACATCCGCGTTCTCAAGCTGCTGATTGAGAATAAGATCTACCGAATTAACATGTTCAGGAATCTCAGCGTTCTCAGCGCCCGGAATCGGTTTACCTTTGTCCAAGTTGCCCGCTAACAGTTGGGGAGTATCCACTACGGCAAGCACTGCATCGAGCTGGAAGTCATTCCTAACTTCTGGCCAGGCTAACGCACGCATTACCGGCGTGGGCAATGCCAGGCCGGAGGTTTCAATCAGGACGTGATCGATTTCTTGTTTGCGTTTTTGCAGCCGACCCATAATCGGCAAGAAATCATCTTTTATGGTGCAGCAGATGCAGCCATTAGGTAAATCGTGAATCTCGACCCCACATTCCTCGCCTGCTGTCCGTAACAACGCTCCGTCGACAGAGACCTCACCAAATTCGTTTACCAACACGGCTAAACGCCGACTCGGATTCTTCCTCAGTAACCCACTGATTAAAGTAGTCTTACCGGAGCCTAAGAAACCGGTAACGATCGTAACAGGTATTTTCATAGATTAAATTCGGTCAGGTTATCGAACCTTCTGTTTGCGACAATGAATGCTCGAGCAGGTCCGCCACAGTATTGAAATCAGACGCGACCACCGGGTAAGAGAGTTGCGGTCGTTTCACCACGACGAAGGGAATCCCGAGTCGCTCGGCAGCTGCAGCTTTCGCATGGAAACCACCGGCTTCACCCGACTCCTTCGTGACCACACAATCCACCTGCCAAGCCGACCAAAGAGCGATATTGAGCTCAATGGAGAATGGTCCCTGCATCGCGCAGATATGCGATCGTGGAATACCCGCCCGGAGCGCCAGCTCTAAAGAGGCGATATCCGGAGTTATCCGTAAAAACCACTCCCGATGCTCAGAATCTGGTTGTCTTACAAAAGTGGCGAGATCCTTGATTCCCGTAGCCAAGAAAATGCGGTGACCAGCCTCAATAGCGATCCGAGCGGCTGCCGGCATATCCGCAGCCTGGCGCGCAAAGCTCGGAAGCGCAGCCGTTGGACGTTCGTATCGGATATAAGGAATCCTAAGGTCGCCTGCTAGTTGAGTTAGCTGGTTGGAGATCTCGGTCGCAAAGGGATGAGTCGCATCGACAATGGCAAGCGCTCGCGACTGTTGAAGTTGGCTGCGTCGTGCCGCCACCCCTTGTCTCCCGGAACGAACCTCAACGCCGGGCAGCGCGACCGCCGCCAGTTCGGCGCCGTGATCGGTCGCCGTCGAAACGATCAGACGATGCCCACGCCGCGATAGTTCGACAGCCAACGCATTGCCATCTCCGGTACCAGAAAATACCCAAATGGGTTGGCAGTTTGCGGTTAGCGGTTGCCGGTTAGCAGTTAGCAGTTGGAGACCGGGCGTGTGCTCCGTCGCTGGAACTGCTGATTCTCCGTTCCCGTCGCTCCCGCTTCCTGCGGCCGTGGGACTCGGCTGTCGCTCGTTCTCTATGGCCCATCCGTGGTAACCCCGAGGCGTATAGATGAACCGGCCTTTCCTCTGCGTAAAGCGATTGCCAACGATGATCGTCGTTAGCATATCGAATTGTCGTTCCTGCAGTTCCGCCAAGGAACAGAGATAAACGCTTTGATCCGGACGAAAAGCGTTTCTAACTACTCCGCACCAAATGCCTGCGCTCTTCTCCTCCAATACAATACGCAGAACTCGGTGAATACCGTCCGGTCTGGACTGGCTCTGCACGTTATACATGGCGATGACCAGGTCCGCCTTCGCCAGATGACGGGCCCGATCCTCAATCCATTCCCATGGGCATAAGAGATCGGACAGCGATAGGGTCGCGAAATCGTGGGACAGCGGCGACCCGAGCAGTGCCGCCGCACTGTTGGCCGCCGATACGCCAGGGATGATCTGTAGCTGAAACTCTTCCGCCTCCCTCATTTCCTCGAGGACAAGAGGAGCCATCCCATAAACACCGATATCGCCGCTTGAGACCACGCTGACGGTTTGCCCAGCTCGAGCGCAGGCGATGGCTTTTTGGGCTCGCTCTCGTTCTTGGGTTAACGAGAAAGCATGGACCTCTTTACCTTCAATCAAAGGCCGTATCCAGCTGAAGTAGAGTTTGTATCCGATGATGATCTCGCTTTCGCGGAGAGCAATCTGGGCCAGGGGGGGAACCAGATCGATGAAGCCGGGCCCCACCGACACCAGGTTCAGTTTACCTTTGCTTTGCATGTTAACCCGTTCTCCTAAGGAACACGGCGTTGCCTGGCCCAACGCTTGGAGGGGAGCCGCTTTGTATTGTGGCAGTTCTATCGGACGGCAGCAGGCGGCTCCCGGGAATAACCCAGCGTAAGGTTTTCTGCCCGCACCTTTGTTTCGAAGGTGACGTATGCCCGGTCGGTCGATAGAACTGCACAACTAGGAGACGTTCCCGGGAGCCGCTTGCTGCCAACTGACAGAGCTGCCTTACTACAAAGCGGCTCCCCTCCAGGCCTTGGGGCGATTTTCTCAGCTGGGGGTTGGCAAAGTTTTCTGTGGTCATTTCTCTCCCTTCAAATGCACTGGCTTTTCTTTCGCGCCGTCGTTTGAGGAGGCGGAACCTGTCGCGCCGTAGCTTGCGAAGGCGGATTCTTCGACGATAGCGACGGTAACACCGTCCAAAATCGCCTTCGGAAGCAGCAACCGACCGCGAAACGTAGCCAGCAAAGCACAGGCCTCACATACCCCATCTACACCGACGCTCTTGCGGACCCAGTCGGACGGCTGTGTAACCCAAGGTCGCTGCTGCACGAGCTCGCGCGAAATGACTCTCAACGCGATACCATTCCGATCACACCACTCGTTGAGCCCCAATTCATCCTGTTTGAGGTCGATGGTGGCAATTTCCCGCACCTCGGAAAGAGAGCGTTGGATACGCGTCAGGCCATAATCAATCGCAGAATCGATCTGTTCACGGCTAACTCCGCGACGACAGCCCACGCCGATCACCAGAGGTTTCAATGCATCTGTGGCGGTCGTGATCACCGGGACAGCCCCCACCAAATTCGCGACCCGATAAGCGAGTTGATTGGCTCCGCCTTCGTGCCCGCCACTTAGTGAAACTGCAAAACGACAACCTTCATCCAGCACAACTATTCCCGGATCGGATTCTTTATCTTTTAGTAAACCTTGCAGATACCGGACGGCTATCCCGGTGGTCATGATCAGAACCCATTGGCGATGTTCATGGAAACGGCTGGTGAATGCCTCTCGATTCGAGGAAGCTAAAATCTTTTTTGGAGCGTAGCACTCACCTTCAAGCCGAGTTGCGAGATAGCGCCCGATATCGAGAGCTTGCGGTCGGACTATCCAAATGCCAATCGCGGTTTTCATTCAGGACCGTTCTGCCTCTCGGCCGACGCAGCTAAAGGGGGAGATGGGGCGGAGTCTGCCGCTCGCCGGAATCGATGTGAGTAATCGGCCGCGTACAATCGGGATTCTGATAAAATGTCTTGATCCAGCGCTTGCCCAACCAACAACATCGTGGTGAGCGCCCATGACCGCGGTTCGATCTCATCTAACAAGTTATCAAGGTGTCCTCTATGGATCCGTTCTTCAGGCCAACTCGCCCGCTGGACCAGCGCGACGGGAGTGTCTTTAGAATAGTGGAGCAACAGGTCCTCGATGACCTCGGACAGACTAGCACCGGACAGAAAGATACATAGCGTCGCCTGATGAGCAGCCAGTAACTGCAGATTCTCTTTTGCTGGTACCGGCGACGCGCGCCCAGAGGTACGGGTCAGGATGATAGTCTGGGAAATGTGCGGTTTGGTTAGCTCGGCATCGAGAACCGCAGCCGCAGAAACGAAGGACGGAACGCCGGGAACAACTTCATACCCTATCTGAAGTTCGCGCAAGCGACGCATTTGTTCTGCCGTTGCTCCGTAGATTGATGGATCTCCTGAATGTAGCCGGGCGACATCCCAATCTTTTTCCTTCGCCCGTAGGTAGTATTCTACTTGTTCATCCAGGTTAAGTTTAGCGGTATTCACAACCAGCGGATTCGCCCGGCAATGGCTCAACATGGCTTCGCTGACCAACGAACCCGCATACATTACTAGCTGGGCTCGCGAGAGAATATCTGCCCCTCGAATGGTAATGAGATCAGCTGCTCCCGGGCCGGCTCCAATGAAATAAACTTTCATGCCGGTGTTTTTGTAAGTAATTCCCGATTCGCCAACGGCTCCTGGTCATGAGCAATCGCTGCAGTCGGATGACGAGACTCGACCGGTTTCCGTCGAATCAACATAGTGGACAGATAACCGTTAGTATTACTGGCATTGATGTCTGAGATGCCGACGCTGAGCATCTCATTCTCCATACCAACGTGAGCCCCGAACACACAGTGATCGCCGATTTCCATCTCGGTTATGAGCCGGAGCACCATGGGCAACCGTTCGCCGATTTTAATTAAGACTACGATATCGTGTGCCTCGATGAGCCGACGTAATTCGTGCCGCGCATCCGGACACGGTGAGATTAACACCCGCTCTTTACCTTCTCCCAGTGGAAAGCCGGTGGCGGCCGCCAGCGCGGAATAGCTGGTTACCCCAGGATACGTGCGGCAGGGAATTTCCGGGAAACGTTCTTGCAGTGCGCGAAGGATGTAAATGTAAGTCGAATAAGTGAGCGGATCACCGATCGTAAGATAGGCCACGTTTTTACCAGCACGCACTTCCTGGGCGATCTCGTCCGCTAGAAGGAAATAGTGTCCCGCTAAGAAATCGCGGTCCGATTCCATGGCAAATTCGATCTCACGGAACCGATCTTCAGGAATCTGATGCGGTGGCAGACAACTACGCGCCGCCGATCGTTTGGCCAGTTTAGCTCGCGGCAGCAATATAACGTCAGCCCCCTGAACAAACTGCCAAGCTACCACCGGTATCAGCCCAGGCATACCAGGTCCGACGCCGATGCCACAAAAAGAGCCGGGAGCGGCAGTTGTTAGTAGTTTGTTGGGCGAGTCTGTATCCATTCTATTCACAACCCTTTTTCTGACCATGAAATGGTCGCAGAGAATAGCCCAGGGCTTTAGCCCTGGGTACGGCATCCCCACGAGATCGCCCTGAAAGGGCGACCGATGTGTGTGATGTTTTGTACCAACCGGTTTCCCCGGAAAGATCGCGCGGATGTGATCCCTCCCGTGTGACGTTCCCCGTGTGGAAGCCAATCAATTCGGTCGCCCTTTCAGGGCGGGACGCGTTTTGCCGGTTCCCAGGGCTAAAGCCCTGGGCTGTTTTCTTACACCATTTCATGGTTATTGATATCTGCCTAATCGTCATCGGTATTTACTATCTGCTACTGACTCAACGCATTTGTCATCTGTCATGCGCGTTGCGCTTAGCGCTCCCCCATCCATGCGAAACAGCCTCACCTGGATGCATTCAACGTTTGGTATCCGTGGGGCTGTCAATTCTGCAATGCGCTGTTCCGCCAAGGTCCAAAAGGCAGGTGAAAGTATTTCTGTCGGCAGCAATTCGATTGCTTCCTCGATGCTTCTGCTTCGGCCAAGCACTTCCAACGCCGACGCCGGCAACCCGAATTCGTCGGCTAATTGTTTAATCGAATGGATGGCGCTAAGACTTCGGCCAGAATGCGTGTCCCAATCTCCGGCCAGAATTTTGGCAAGTTTCCCTGGATGACCAACTAGCCATAATAAAGGGAGCTTTTGCCGGTTTTCTGTCAACGTTTGCTGCAGGTACTCCAGCGCAAGTCCGATGAAATTCGACATCTGGACTACCCGCTTGATCGGAATTCCGAGTTCGTTGCGTGCGAAGCGCTGGCCAAGATTGCCAGGCGCCAAAACGATCGAATCCGGTGAGTCCCCAACGGCAACCCGGATGTAGACTTGAATGGACGCCTGAAAAGCCGCCATTGATTTTGGTTCAACGATTCCAGTAGTCCCCAGAATCGATATTCCCCCGACAATTCCAAGGCGCGGGTTAAACGTGCGTCGCGCAATCTGTTCGCCGTTTTGACAACCAATCTGCAAATCGAATCCAGCATTCGCCTCTTGATCGCTCTCGCTCAGGACCTCGTGCACTGCAGCGATCATCATTTGACGGGGAACCGGATTAATCGCCGGATCACCGATTGCCACTTGCAGTCCCAGTTGCGTAACGAGTCCAACCCCCTCACCCCGCTCAAAGACAATGCTACCCCGGTTGTTGCGTTGGACCCGAGCAAAGATCCTAGCTCGATGAGTCTGATCGGGATCATCCCCGCCGTCTTTGATCACTTCCGCGTAAGCCGAATTGGTGGCTTCACGCCTGACCTGATCGATCGGTATCCTTAGAAAATGCAAACCATCTGGCAGGCTGATATTCACTTCTTCCGGGCGCTCGTTACAAAGCAGTGCCAGCAAAGCCGCTTTGACTGCTGCCGTGGCGCAAGAACCGGTGGTAAATCCTCGTCGCAACCCGGCGTCGGTTAGTGCACCCAAATCAAATCGTTGTAGCGATTGGTCCAATTTCTGTGTTCACACTTGCGTCCGCTCGTTGGCGGTCCGGATAAGCATCGCGTTGACGATCGCAGCGGCCCAGGGCGACCCGCCGCGTGTGCCGCGGTTCGTGATTCGCGGTACCCGCAAGCAGGCGCGAAGCTTTTCCTTACATTCCCGGGTTCCCACAAATCCGACCGGCACTCCAATAACGAGATGCGGACGCCAATTTTGTTCGACGATCAGCCTCAGTGTTTCTTCGACCGCGGTTGGAGCGTCGCCCACGGCAATCAAAAGGTTATTACCAAACCGATTCCATGCCCTTCTGATACCGGCTGCCGACCGCGTGATCTTCTCCGAATCTGCGATCAGCCTGGTCTCTTCGTCATGGACCGTGCAGACCGTCGTTAAGCCCAGACGTTGTAACAGCACCCGCCGCAATCCGCTTTGCACCATGGTAACGTCGGTGACAATCGGCACTCGCCGAGACAGTGCTTTGATACCTGCTTCAATCGCACCCGGCGAAATGAAAATGTCGTCAACGATCGCTGGATCACCGCTGGTATGTATCAGGCGCTGAAGTACCGACTTTTCGGCTTCCGGTACGGAACTCCAATCTCGTAACCCCTCAATAATTCGAAAACTTTCCTCCTCAATCGGGTGGCGAACATAAGCTTCATTTAGAAACTCCGGGCTAGCCGTGACCCGGATCGAACCATTTTGATCGACTGTCCCGTTAGTCAAATTGTTGATTCCGCCGATCCCGCCCCGGGAATGCAGGTGATGCGGCTTTTGCGGCTCACCTAGCTCCTTTTCATAACCGATGATCTGCACCCGATATTTGCAGAGGCTACAGTTCATGGCTGCTTTCCCGGCGACAGTTTCTGCTGCCCGCTCCAGGAAAGCGTCTGCTAATAAGGGATCAACGCCCAGGTAGTCAGCTTTAAGAAACTCTAGCTTTGGATGATCAACCGCTATGGCATCCGCTGCATCATAGATCCGTTTGACTAAGACCCCGGTAAAAAGAAAGAATGGAGCAACCACAATTCTTTCGAAGCCTAGACTCACTGCCTGTCGCAGTCCGTCAGCGACCAAAGGTTTTGCCGTACCTGAATAACAGACATAGGACCCACCGAACCCCATCCCTTCCTGGAGCATTCTAGCCAGTTTCGAAACATCGGAGTTAGCATCCGGATCAGTGGTTCCACGGCCCACCACCACCAGACAGCTGTCAGATCGTCTGATTTTCTGCGAACTTCGCGCTTCCGCTTCGATGATCCGCTGCCGGAATAAACGCAGGATATTGGGATGCAGATGCAGCGGAGCTCCATAGTGAAACTGAGTTGCCGAAAACTCTTTTTGAAGAGCAAGCACTTCACTAGGAAGATCGTTCTTTGCGTGAGCCGCCGCTAACAAAACGAGCGGGACGATAGCAATGCGTTGCTGGCCGGTTGCGATCAGCGACCGGGCCGCCTCATCAATGGTTGGACGGGCGAACTCTAAGAATCCATGTTCTACCTGACGTTCACCGGCCCGTTGCCGGACTAACTTTGCCAGCTGTTCAAACTCCGAAATTCCTTCGGGATCTCTACTGCCGTGGCCCGCGATCACGATCGCGCAGTCGTTAGTGAGCGAGGTCATGGGGTGTAGCAGATCCTCCTAAGGCGCTTCGTCATCGTGCTCGTGCTCGATCGAGTGGAGTAATAGAGCGTCGGCGAGATCGAATGTCGGGTGTGTATAGGTTTGATTTCCGTCCCGAAGGGACAACAGGACTCAGCCCGGGGTTTTAACCCCGGGTATGGAGGGAAAGACGACCCGCCCTGAAGGGGCGAAAGATATCCGTTCGTTGTTGCGTCGATCGACCCATGGTTTGGCAACAACCCTCTACCGCCCCTTTGGGGCAGGGCATTTTTTCTCTGGTAACCTGGGGTTAAAACCCCAGGCTGAGTCCTTCCGTCCCTTCGGGACAACAACCTCATTTCATGTGCCCTCCGGTTTCGGACCTCACCGCCGTCTCGTCCATTCGCCGATTCGCCGCGTCGCCATCCAATGACCGAATCAGCATAATACTCATATCGCTGAAATCCGATGTGCATTCGCCCAGGCGACCTCTCCAAGCCGCCTCCGACTGGGTGAGATGTTCCCAAACTTCCGTCGGATGATCTGGCGAGATGCCGTGTTCCGTTAGATACGCAGCAACGGCTGCCGGCATAAAATCCCACGGACGCGGAATGACGATGGCGTTTCGATTATCCTCTAAGACATGAACCAGATGCTTCTGAAACGGAGCTATATCGCCTCGCCGATGAAAGGTGATGAAGGTGGTTTCATCAAAACAGACCCGGCAACGGGAAGCTAGAATTTGCGCCGAGCTGATACCAGGGATCGTCTCGACCTGGTGCTGACAAGCCTGTTCTACCCGCTCGAGAAATTGGAAACCGGAGAAATGCGGGTCACCCATGAAAACAACAACGCACTTCGATCCGGCGCGATGCAGGCGGGCGACTTCCTGTAGTCGTTCCACTTGGTCTTTGTAACTCATCGTGATGACCCGAGCATCCGGCCTGACCAGAGAACGAACCAGATCCGCTACCGCGGTGAATCCGGCAACAATACCGGCCCCTTGAATTAACTCTTGGCCTTTTCGGGTCAAGAAGCCGAGATCGCCTGGCCCGACGCCAACACAACAGATCATAGAACTTCGCTCCTTTCGCTGTTTAAGAGTGGTCGGAGTACGGCGCCGCCGGTTCGAAAGTGCAAGTGCACGTAAGAAGCATGCAGGTTCGCCATAGAAAATCCTTCCCGCCGAGAAACACCGGTCCGCTTGCGTCGGACACTCCATAGGTTCGCGTGTTCCGTTTCACCTACCCAGAACGAGTGATGGAACTCGTGGCCACGATAGGAATTACCCGGATCGCTATTCGATTCCGAGCAAACGCAATATCCAAAATGCTTTAGCGACTCTGTCATCTGCACCGCCCCAGGAATGACACCGGCCATCGGATATACTTTCTGATCGAGGGCAATCAGTTCCTCTGCTAGTAACATCAAGCCGCCACACTCCGCATAGCAGTTAAGTCCTTGTTCAATGGCGGACCGTAGCTCGGCCCGGAATGAATGGTTTTGCGCCAGCTCAGAGGCAAAGATCTCCGGAAACCCACCACCAAGAAAAATTGCGTCCAAATTAGCCGGCAAAGCAGAATCGTGCAGCGGCGAGAATTTGATGAGCTCCGTGCCTACCTGAATCAGGTAATCGAGATTCGACTGATAATAGAAATGAAAAGCTTCATCCATAGCGACGCCGATGCGCAGCTTCGTTCCTGCGGAACGCACGTCGCTTCCGCCTCCGCTTCGCCTGGCGTGATCCGGCAACTGCCGGGCGAGGTCGACCTCGGTCCGAGGAGGCAATCGCGGAGCGGCCACCGCGCTTTGGGCAAGTTCTAGAAAGGCGTTAACATCAAGATGCTGTTCTGCCAGCGAAGCTAATACCTGCCATGATGGTAGCTGACATTCTTGACTGGCTTGTAACCCGAGATGCCGTTCATGCCAGACCAGTTCGGGGCAGTACGGCAATGCGCCCAGCACGGGGACATCGAGCGGCTCAATCGCCTCACGTAGATAGTCTAGGTGGCTACCGCCGCTAACGCCGTTCAAAATCACACCCGCGATTCGGTTAGTTCCCGCTTCTTGCATGAACCCGCGCAAAGCAACCGCCAGAGACCGTCCAGACTTCTTTGCCGTGACCACCAGTACAACCGGGCGATCTAACAACCGGGCTACGGCCATCGTGCTGCCTTCATCCGACTTGGCATCACTCCCATCAAATAATCCCATCACTCCTTCAACGATGGAGACGCGATCCCGGCCGGCGGCCAAAACGTCGGCGACGATCCCATCATCTCCCATGAGCCAGGCATCAAGATTTCGAGAGGTGATCCCCGCAATGGTGGTGTGGTAACCGGGGTCAATAAAGTCCGGACCTACCTTAAACGGTTGCACAGGTACACCACGAGCGCGGAGGGCGGCTAAGAGCATACAGGTGATCGCCGTCTTCCCGTCACTGCTCTGCATGCCGGCCACGATTAATCCGGGATGACCAGTCGCCGTCAAAATTCGATTCCTCTCCGCGCCGTGACGCCTTGATCAAAATGATGTTTGATCTTCCGCATTTCCGTAACTACCCCTGCTCTTTCAATCAACGGGTCAGCGGCATAGCGGCCCGTAAAAACCAGCTCTACCTTTTCGGGACGCTTTTCCACCAGCCGAATTGCCCGTTCCAGCGATATCAGTTCGCGATGGATGCAGTAGTTAATTTCATCGACAATCACCAGATCATATTCCTCGCTCAACATAACAGCTTCCAAACTGTCCATTTCCGCTGCGAGCGCGGTTCGCATAGCCGCGACATGTTCAGGGATGTGGCGGCTCTTGGATAGGATCCAGTCTTGCTCTACATTTCTAAAAGTCAGGTTTGGATGTAATTCGGCACAGATGGCCAGCTCCCCGGTCTTCCATCGTGGCTTGATCAGCCGCAGATAGTAAACTTTGAGTCCGCAACCCAGCGCTCTCAGCATGAGCCCCATGGAGGCGGTGCTTTTGCCTTTGCCCTCTCCGGTGTAGATTTGAAAAGCACCTTGTTTGAGGCGCGCTCGTTCGCTGTTCATAGATGGATCTCGATGGTCGCTGCTTTCGCCCGAAGGGCGTATGCGGAACAGCCCAGGGCTTTAGCCCTGGGGAAGGCGCCCACGGGAGCTCGCCCTGAAAGGGCGATAGAATCGGGTCCTTCGCGCCGTGGCAATAAATGTCGTCGCCAAGATGCAACCCCACGCATGTCGGTCGCCCTTTCAGGGCGGGGTTTCTTTTGCCGATTCCCAGGGCTAAAGCCCTGGGCTGTTCTGTTAAACCATTTCATGGTTAGTCGGACTACCTTCATTTTGTTCGTTCCGCAAAGGCGCCCTTTATCGCCTCGGTTGCCGGAGTTAGATAGAATCGGATCGAGGCCTGCAGCGAAAGTGCTGCCGCTGCAACGAATACCAGCCACCAGATCCGACTCAAACTCCTCTTAATATCACTTACACCGGCGGCTCGACCTGATACGTTAAAGATCGGTCCGTGAACGGCCTCACCGTCGTAAAAATTGGTACCGCCTAACCGGATGCCTAACGCGTAGGCCATAGCGGCTTCCGGCCATCCGGCATTTGGGCTGGTATGCGCTGCTGCCTCTCGTTGAACCTTCGGCCAACTGGCCGGGAGGCGGAACAGACAAAGTATCAACGCACAGATGCGCGCCGGTACCCAATTCAACAGATCATCAATCCGAGCAGATGCTTTCCCAAATTTCTCGTAGGCGGGTGTCCGATGGCCCACTATCGAGTCCAGCGTGTTAGCCGTACGATAGATTAGCGCTCCGGGTGCACCGGCAACGACGGCCCAGAACAAAGGCGCAACAATTCCATCGACCAGACTTTCCGCTACGCTCTCGATCGTCGCCCGGCTGATCTCGGCGGCATCGAGGTCCCGCGTATCTCGGCCAACGATATGGGAAAGTCGGTGGCGAGCCGCGCTTAGATCGCCAGAAACGAGCGCTTGCCAGACGGTTTTAGCATGGTTGTGCAGATCTCTAGCTGCGACTGCCTGATAGATGATCAACGTGTCGAAGACGTAGGTCGCCATCGGGCTGATCAAAAAGCAGATGAAGCGAATAACAGCGTATCCAGCTAGCACCGTTCCCACCACTAGGATCCAGAATAAGAGGCCTAGTAAGAAGTTCCGGGAGAAATGCCGGGTGAGCCCTCTTTCGTAAGCTGCCGAGAGGACACCGGCACATCTGGCGATATGCGGCCACCCCTGCGGATCGCCGACCACCAGGTCCACGGTAAGAGCAGCAACGATCTGGGACGGATTAAGCAGCCACATATTTCCAAATTCCATCCACCTTCACGTGCTCTTCCAAAACGTCAGCCATCCGTGCGTACATCTGCTCCAGATGCTCGCGCCAGGAGACTTGAGCCGCCGAGTAACTTTTTAGGCCGGCCAGGCTAGCTAATTCGGATCTCACCGCCGGCGATTCAAAGACTCCATGCAGGTAAGTGCCCCAGACATGATTTCGACGACATCCCTCGGGCTTAGTACCCTGACCATTTTCCACCTGAGTCAACGGGCCGCAGCTCTGCGTTAGCACAGTAAGCCCCATATGTATTTCGTAGGCGCTCCAACGATCAGCGCCCCAATGCACCTGGACCTGAGACACCGTTTTGGTTGGAGAAAATGTGGTCTGAATCGGGAGCAAATTGAGCCCGGGCAAAACCCCACGACTACCGGCGACCCCTTCAGGATCGCGAACCCATTCACCTAAGATCTGGTAACCGCCGCAAATACCCACGATGGGAGTACCTCGCTTAGCGGCTTGTTGGATGGCGGCATCGAAATCGGTTTTACGGAGCCAATCCAAGTCGGCAATGGTATTCTTGCTGCCAGGCAAAACAATAACTCTGGCGTCCGCCAACTGGTTTGGGTGGTCTACCCATTGTACTCGAATTCCGTGGTCCAATAGCCACGGCTGGCAATCTTGGGAGTTGGCTAAATGCGGTAGCCGGATCCAGGCTATCTTTTCGCCTTGAGCGCTCTCTTCGGCTTCCCGGCAAAGGCTGTCTTCGCTCTCCGGTTGAAGATGGTTGAAATAAGGAAGTACACCCAAATAGTTAACTGGGATACGCTCCGCCAAATATTTCGGCGCATCGGCAAACAGAGAGATATCGCCCCTGAATTTATTAACGATTACGCCCAGACAACGATCTCGATCTGCCGGATTGAACAGCGTCCAGGTGCCCACAATTTGTGCAAAAACCCCACCGCGCTCAATGTCCGCAACGAGGACCGACCGGCCATCCAAATAGTGAATGGGGCGTAGATTCACAATGTCTCGTCCCATTAGATTGAGCTCCACCGGGCTACCGGCGCCTTCTAAGATCAGGACGTCACAGCGATCTTCCCAATACTCCAACGCGTCACGGACGACTAACCAGAGCTTATCGACGAGAGTATAATATTCGGTCGCCAGCAGATGCTCCTGCGGTTTTCCCAGTAAGATGAGTTGTGATCCCAGGTTGCCGGATGGCTTGAGCAGAATGGGATTCATCTGAACAGTGGGAGTTAAGCCACACGCTTCTGCCTGCACCGCCTGAGCACGTCCAATCTCGCCACCGTCCAGCGTGACGTATGAATTATTGGACATATTTTGCGCCTTAAAGGGAGCGACCCGTATCCCGCGACGCCGCAGCCAGGCACAGAGAGCAGTGGCCAACCAGCTCTTACCACTATTCGACGATGTACCCAGAACAGTGAGCGCTTTCATCGGACTGAATCACGATAAATGTTCACTGGTTTGGGCAGTTCTCGACCATTAAATGGTCTGCGAGAACCACCCAGAGCTTTAGCTCTGCGATCTATCCGATTTACCCGCCGCGGCGGGTTATACATTATAGCCCAGGCCTTTAGGCCTGGGTATACGCCCGCCACAAAACTCGCCCTGTAGGGGCGAAAGATGTACCTGTGGACCGTCCCACCGGCAAATATTTGACCTGTTAAGTTAGAACCAACCTTCGGACGCCACCTTCGGGGCGAATTCACCGACCACCTAACCCAGGGCTGAAGCCCTGGGCTATGATCTGTAGCCGCTTCGCGGCGAAATCCGATGGATGCCTGCGCTGTTATGTTAAACCATTTCATGGTCGGAAACGGTCTGGCGGCTCCGGGCAGCACAAATCACAGACAGGAGATCAACCAGCCGTTCATTTTCGGACGCCGTCCTAACCGCAACGCGAAGGAATCGTCCTTTGGGCATTCCGTAAAAAGAGTCGCAGATCCGCACTAAGATCCCGCGGCAACCGAGCCCAAAGTAGATTTGATCAGCGCTGAGGGAAGGATCGGTCAGTTCTAACAACAGGAAATTAGCAGCTGACGGATAAACGGTTATCCCAGGAATGCGCCGGAGATTGGCTTCGAAATCGCTGCGCAGCTTGGCTAACATTCGGAGTGAAGCCAGATATTCAGCGCGGCGTTCCTCGCGAAGAAACTCTCTGGTCCAGGCGTGAACTAAGCTGTTGACGCTCCAAGGCGGCTGCATCCTTTGCAGGTCCGGCATCGGACCGGCGGTGGCCAGAAAACCGAAGCGAAGCCCTGGGATATGCCAACTTTTAGTTAGCGAGCGTAACACGATCAGCGCAGGATAGTCGGCGAGCCGGCTGAGCAATGTCTCGTGCCCGGAGCCGATCACAAATTCGATAAACGCTTCATCGATAATCCAGTGCTTTGGTCGTGCCCAGCGCCGGTCGAACAGAGCTGTGAGTTCAGCGAGCCTTCGGAAAGTCCCGGTGGGATTGTTGGGATTGCCTAGAACCACCACGTCAAACGGTGCTAACCGATCGGCCCATACCTGGCTAGAGCTCGCCCAAAGATCCTGAGTTAACAGAATCCTGTCAATTGAGCAGGGAACGGCACTAAACGCCCGGCTGTAATCGCTGAAGCCAGGTTCCACAACCGCGATTCTACGTCCGCTAAACAACCGGGCGCAGAGATACAGAGCCTCGATCGCGCCAGCCGTAGGAAGAACATGTTCGGCCCTGACATCATAGAAGTCAGCGAGCTGTCGGCTAAGATTAGCCGGCTCGGGATATCGGTGGACTTCTGTGATCCATCGTTCCCAGTCGTCAGCGGCAATCTCCGGCGCCAACACGTTCATATTGGAGCTGAAATCGACAAAGGACTCGGAGCGGAGCCCAAACTGCTCAGCTGCGTGCCGAATACCGCCACCATGAAACGCCTGTGACATCGTTAGGCGTCTCCCTTCAATACTAAAGGCAATCCCGCTACGATTAACTCAACCGTAGTAGCACGGGCGGCCACTAACTGATTAGCCGAGCCACATAGATCGCGGAAGGTGCGACTCTCGGTCGTTAAGGGCACAATTCCGGCCCCCACCTCGTTACTAACAATGATGAAAGATCGCTCTAGCTTACGAACCACCAGCAGCGTCTGCTCAAGGTCGCTCAATATCTGCTCGGGAGAACTTCCGGTCGTGAGTCGGAAGGAGAGCCATAGGGTCAGGCAATCCAGGAGCAATAGAACATCTGCGGTCTCTCTGACGACGTTCTCGAGGTCGAACCGGTTCTCAATCGTTTTCCAGTCAAGCGGTCGTTGCTGCCGATGCCGTTCCACACGGCGACACATCTCCTCATCGGTGGGGTCGACGACATAAGTGGCGATGTAGGCGACGGCTCGACCAGAAGCGTTAGCCAATGATTCGGCTCGGCGACTCTTACCGCTTCGACTACCACCTAGGACAAAATGGATGAATCCGTGCACGGGCGTTCAGGGTTTCTGCAGGGTGACCAGAGAAAGATAGGCGCTCAGTTCGACCAATTGATTGGCTGCGCCCAGACAGTCTCCGGTGATTCCTGCGATTTTTTGTTTGAAGTAGAGGCCACAGACGAACGTGACCACAATGGCGGCAGCCAGGCAGAGCACTCCGTGCACACCCAACAGCAAAAGCGAAAGGACAGTAGCAAAAACGAGGACAACAGCGAGTTGGCGGAATGTGACTTGATTGCCGAAACGACTGGATTTAGAAGGCTCTGACCGGACATAGGGAAGACTGGCGAGCAGAGCAACTGTCGCACCCCGTCCCAGGCAATGGGCAATCACGCTGGTCCTGACAGCTGTGACCAGGTTAACCGCCAACAAGGACTGCACCAAAACCAGTTTTGCCGTCAGAGAAAACCACAGAGCTAACGCCCCATACGTGCCGATCCGGCTATCCTTCATGATTGCGAGCCGGCTTTTTGAATCCAGGCCGCCAATCAGGCCGTCGGCCGAGTCTGCCAGCCCGTCCTCGTGCAAACCACCGGTGAGGCAGATGGTTACGAGCATTGAAATTAGGGCGGCAAAAAATGACGGCGTAACGGCCGATACCAGCAAAGCGAGTCCGCCGGCCAGCCCAATCAACGCCCCTACAACCGGGAAATAAACCGTCGAGGAAGCGAGGTCTTCATCCCGAAATTGATGGAACCGGGCGACCGGCAAACGGGTGAGGAACATCACCGCCGCCAGAAACGTGTTTATCTGGCGGCGCGCCACCGTAACCGGACCAGTCTCATTCATTTGACGATTCCTGGTCAGAAACAGCGCCGGAAACATTGGCGGTATCGAACGTCGCCATCTCACAAAGCACCTTGGCCGCTGCTTCCAACACCGGCATAGCCAGCGCCGCTCCGGTTCCTTCGCCAAGCCGCATTTTTAGGTCAAGTAACGGTTCGACCTGGAGTGCGCGCAGAGCCTTTCCGTGAGCCTGTTCGTCAGAGCGATGGCTAAAGAAACAGACGTGACGAGAGTGCGGATTGATTTGAAAAGCGGCCGCGGCCGCGGCGGTCGCAATGAACCCATCGACTACCAGTGGTAGACTGATTTCTGCCGCCGCCAGGATAGCGCCGGTCATCGCCGCAATCTCAAACCCTCCCACCACCTGAAGCCAATAAAGCCCGAGCTCGCCCGAGGCAGCGGCCCAATGGCGCTCAATCGCTCGACTAACAACGTCAATTTTGCGGGCGAGAACCGCATCGCTAACTCCAGTCCCGCGTCCTACCGCTTCTGCCGGGCTGAATCCGCAGAGCGCAGCCAGTAAAGCGGACGCAGCCGTCGTGTTACCGATACCCATCTCACCGATTCCTAGGACTTCTATCCCGTCGGCCTGCGCCCTTTGGACCTGTTCGCGCCCGATACCGATCGCTTGCTCGCATTCCACTGGTGACATCGCGGGTTCGTTCAAAAAGTTCCGAGTGCCACGCCGGATAGACCGGATAAAAAAGTTTGGCGCATGTACAATTTCCTCCGGCCAAACCGCATCGACTCCAGTATCGATGATGTTCAGATCGATCCCTGCATGGCGGGCGAGAACGTTGATAGCGGCTCCTCCTTGCAGAAAGTTTAAAACCATCTGACTTGTCACCTCACCAGGATAAGCGCTGACACCTTCAGCAGTTATTCCGTGAGTGCCGGCATAGATGCAGATGCGTTTGCGGGTGAGCTTCGGTTCCAAGGTCCGCTGCAGCGTTGCTAATCGCACGGCGATGTTCTCCAAAACGCCGAGTGATCCCAGTGGCTTTGTTTTTCGAGCGATCTTGAGGCGAGCTCCTTCTGTGATGGCGGTGTCCGGCTCCGGAAGAGGTTCTTTCAATAGAGCAGCTGGCCGATCTTCTAACTTCCTCGGGTTACCCCACCGGTTGGCAAACACGAATGGCTGTAACTGTTCACGATTCCGCCACCCCACTTCTTCAAGTAACGGTTTCGGGCGAAACTCGATTGGATAACCGATACAAAGATAAGCAACCAGTTCTACCTCTGAAGGTAGCCCTAGAATCTTGGTGACTGCTTCAGGATCCAGAATGCTCACCCAGCCGACTCCGACTCCCTCAACCCGAGCAGCTAACCAAAGATTTTCGATCGCGAGGCAGACACTGTACGCAGCCGTGCGTGGCATCGGCGCGCGTCCGAGAACAAATGGTCCGCCTCGGGAATGATCGCAGGTGACTGCAATGTTCAGCGGCGCTTCCAAAATACCCTCCAATTTCAAGGAGCCATAGAGATTGCTTCGTGGATCGCCGGCGAGCTTGCTTTGTTCACGCGCATTAACTGCGGCAAAACTGCTCTTGATTTGCTGACGGATATCGAGCGATTCGATCAGGATAAAATTCCAAGGCTGCATCAGGCCGACTGACGGTGCGGCATGAGCTGCGCCTAGGATTCGAACCAGGGCATTTTCACTGATCGGCTCGGAACGAAACTGTCGGATGTCCCGGCGAGCGAGAATCAACCGGTGGATGACATCTTGGTCGAGGTTAGAAAATTCCTCGGAAGCGGCCGCTGCGACGATCTGGCTCTTATTTGATGGTGGCTCGGTGGTCATTCATTTCACGCTTCATTATTGCGATGAAGTTTTCTCGTGATCGCTAATACGCGATCCGGTGAAAATACCCGTGCTCAAGTATTCGGACTCCGAGCATTTGCCCTATAGGGACGCCTTTTCTCCAGCCTTCACCAATCTTACGATTGATTGGCTTCTGTGACCAAACTCACAGCGGAGAATCGTAGCTCGATACCGCAGCGCTACTGTGACCGGTTCTCACGGTCTTCCATGAATCCACGGGTGTGTAACTTTCAAAAAACCGATTCCAGTCCACCATGGTTTGGCAGGGCTGTCAAGGACCGCTAGGCGTTTGGCGTTTGGCGTTTGGCGTTGCGCGAGTCGGCCCACGCGCCCTCGGACTTATTCCTCTTATAGGGCCCGTTTGACTTATGTGATCTGTTTGACCTATTGCCAATCGATGCCTGCAGCTGTGCAACGCCGAACGCCAGACCCCGAACGCCAAACGCCAAACGGTGAATATCAATGGGTCACCGGCAAAGTCGGCGAGTGGCTCCAGGGAACCGACGAAAACGGAGATCCTATCGTTTTTCCGTTTACCACGACTTCCTCTCCGTTCCAAACCCTGACGGCAATCGAACCGGCTGCAGATCTTTCGATTGTGGCGGAGCCACACTCGATCAGCTCGAAGCAGAAGACCGCATTGGCAGTGAACGAAATGGCGGTTACTTGCGGGTTCGCGGCGGAGTGTAACTATCGAATCACGATTCGGAACTCACCACCGGCTGGAAAAGGGCTGGGCTCCAGCAGTGTTGATATCGCCTCCGCTCTTTTGGCGATAAGACATCACCGAAACCTTGATGTCAGCGAGGCCACGCTTTTTCAGGTGATGTGCCGGGTTGAGCGCTCTGACTTTCTTTTTCGACCGGAGCTAGTCATTGCCACTAACCCGGTCACCGGAAGTTTCTCGGTGGCGGGAACCTCACCTCATTGCGTCCTTCTTGCCTGGGACACCAGCCCCAGGGAACACGTGGATACTGTGGCCGTTCAACACTTGGACTTCGCGCGCCGTCGTTTTAGCCACGAATACAAAGAACTTTACTCGCTCATGCGAACGAATGAGTTAGCCGCGCTATTCCATGCCTCGACTCGGAGCGCTGAACTGAACAATCAGCTCTTGCCGAAAAGAGGTTTCTCTGTGACTCACCGGTTAGCGGATGACTTCCATGCGCTAGGATTGGTGGCAGCGCATACCGGAACCTATCTCGGGATGCTTTTTCCGAGCTCGGTCGACCAGGAATTGATAACGGCGCTCCGAGCCAAACTCGTCAAGGAGCTTTCGGTTGACCCGTTGGTGTTCCAAGTAGGAACCTAGTCGTGCGGATCCAATTCGACAGGGCGGAACCTCGTTTTTGACCATTTCATGGTGAGGGCCTGGCGTTCCGGATTCCGTGCTGGCCTCACGGCTTCACACGTTCGATCCCGCATCCTTCAAAGTTGCCAATTTCGTCTGGAGCTGTTTCACCGCGGCGAAGTGCTTCATTCCGGTGTGGGTTGGGCTTTGGATTGGCGATCATCGCCTCCGTTCTTCGATTTAGACAGCTCAATCTGAATCGACAATTTATTGTATCGCAAACGTTCGAGGTCAGCTTCCGTTGCCAGACCCTCCTTCACCTGCTTCTCGAGATTTGTTTCAGCCTCAGTATAAACGTCCAATTGACGTTCCAACACTTTTTCCTTTTGTTCCGGCTGGTCGTAAAGGTCTAGCTCAGCGGCGAATAGCCTTTCGCCCACATCAATTAACTCGGGTATACGCGTCAAACCGCGCTTGTAAAGATCAAGTCGCGCCTTTGCTTCCTTCAGGGCGGCGTTAAACCGCTCCTTCTTCAGGCGGAGAAGCGGCGCATCATCGTCTTTCAACTCGAGCAGTGGCGCGTTGATGACAGCCATCACTTTCGGGCTCAGTTTCGCAGCGCGCTGGCCATACAGCTCTACCTGCATGCTCGTGGCGAAAAGAATTACCGCCAGTACACAACTTCGTCCAAACTTTGAGCCAGTTCTGTGCATTGCCTCAGAATAAATGGTGGGCGATTCAACCTGTCCCGAAAAGACTCCGATTGATAGTACTCATTCTGACCGCTTTTAAATACCCATTTTCGAAGAAAAATTGGCATCCAAGGGAGGGATGGAGTGTTGGAGTGCTGCGCCAATTGGGAATTGCACCCGGCGTCCGCGCGCGGGTGCAATTCGGACTTTGCCCAATACTCCATCACTCCGCGTGGCCGGATTCGACGACAGCCTGCCCGACGTAGCCTCCCGGCTTGTCCGACATAGCCTTCCGGAGTTTCGAACGACGGGGCGAAGTCGGGAGAACGAGTACGAAGCACCTTGCGAGGGCCTAGACCACCTCTCACTGACTACCGCCCGATCCTAACTTCCGCAGCGGCACGCCGGCGCGCAGATCTCGTTCGATCGATTCAAGAGGCACTCCTCTGGTCTCAGGAACAAAGCGAAGACAAAACCAAACACCAACTCCGCACAACACCGCGTATAGTAGGAAAGTCCAGACGCTGCCAAGCGCGTTTAGCAAAGTCAAGAACGTGAGTGACACCACAAAATTGCTTAGCCAATTGGCCATAGTCGCAACGCTCGCTGCCTGACCACGCACACTGAGCGGGAAAATCTCCGAAATTAAGAGCCAGAAAACCGGTCCCAACCCGATGGCAAAGGAAGCGATATAAACGGCCAAGCTCAGTACACCGATCCACTTCAAGGCGTCGCCGCCAATGGCGAAGCCGAGACCAAGTGCAGCTAGCGAGATCCCCATTCCGCTCAAGCTGATCAATAATAATGGCCGGCGTCCAACCCGGTCGATCAGCGGGATAGAAACTATGGTCATCAAAACGTTAACCAGCCCGACCCCGGCAGTGGCAATAATGGAGCTTTCCGCTGAATGAAAACCGGCCGACTGGAAGATGGTCGGAGCATAGTAAATGACCGTATTGATTCCGGTGATTTGTTGAATGACGGCGAGTGCGATGCCACAGAAAAGAACTGGCAACACGATGGGCGAAAACAAATCCGCAAGCTTACCGTGACCCGGCTCTGCGTGTTCCAAGATTTCGTTAACCTCCGGCATCACATCAGAAGTTCCGCGAATCCGGGTCAGAACTTTGATGGCCTCTTCTTTGTGCTTATGGAGCAATAGCCAGCGCGGGCTCTCCGGGAGCAGGGCAATTCCTAGTCCAAGTATGATAGCGGGAAGAGCGCCGAAGGCGAACATGAATCGCCATCCGTCAGTTGGAGCGAATATTGCGTCGACTACGTACGCCAATAGGATACCCGAGGTAATGGCAAGTTGGTTTAGGGTAACCAGTGCACCGCGCAAATTTGGCGGCGCCATTTCACTGATGTATAGAGGGGCCGTATAAGAGGCGACACCGATGGCGACGCCTACCACCAAACGTCCCACGATTAATACCGGGATATTTCCAGCGACCGCGCAGAGAATTGAACCGACCGTAAAGATCGCCGCGGTGATGAGAATCGCGCGTTTGCGTCCGAGCACATCGGTAAAGCGGCCGCTCAGAGTTGCACCGCAAACCGCGCCGACCAGGGCTGCGCTGACTAACACCTCTTCTGCAAATGGGGTTAACCCAAATGCTCCCTTAATGAAAAGAATGGCGCCGGAAATGACTCCGGTATCAAAGCCGAAGAGAAGCCCGGCTAACGCCGCGGTCCCGGCAATAATCTGAACAAACCGCCGGGGCTGGTTTGCTCCGGACACTTCGCTTTTCTGGATAACTGATTGCATAAGCTTGTCACCGATTTGAAACTACAGCGGGCCCTTCCTTCGCTGTCTCCGCCGGTGCTTCTTCCGCCGGCGTCACGGGAGTCGCGTGATGGTTAACGATAATCCGCGAACCGCGTTGACCAGTGAGATAGGTCCAGACCCACTGTACAAAAACACTCACCCGCAGGCTGCTCTGGGCCAAGAATTCGAGATGGATGGCCGCCCATGCCATCCAAGCCACAAACCCGCTGATCGCTAGCTTGCCCGTTTGCAGGATGGCAAACCCTTTGCCGACGACAGCCATATTCCCTTTGTCGAAGTAACGAAATGGTCCGGGTGCGGATTCGCCCGAGAGCCGCCGGTGAATCAGCTTTCCTGCATATTTGCCTTGCTGCATCGCGACCTGCGCCACACCGGGAAGCGGCTTGCCATCTTGATCCAGCGATGACGTATCGCCGACAACAAACACCTCCGGATGCCCTGGGACCGTCAGATCATTCAGAACGCGGACGCGGCCGGAGTGATCCGTTTCCACGTTTAGCCACTTGCCGGCTGGCGAAGGAGTTACACCCGCTGTCCATATAACGGTCTTGCTGGCGATACGTTCACCCGCGACGATCGCTCCCTCTGCGTCGATCTGGTCGACACCGCGCTCCAGCAGGATTTCAACTCCCAGGCTCTTAAGCCTATTATGAGCCGCTTCGGATAAATTCTCAGAAAACGACCCCAAAACACGTTTCGAGCGATCCACCAGAACAACTCGCGCAGTGGTTGGATCAATCCGCCGGAAATCTGATCTCAGACTATTCTGAACCAGAGTCGCAATCGCGGCCGACATTTCCACTCCGGTGGGACCAGCGCCGACTAGCACAAAAGTTAGTAAATCCCGGTGCCGGCTAGGATCCTCCTCCGCTTCGGCTTGCTCGAAGGCATTCAGGATCTTGTTTCGAACCGCCACCGCGTCGGCCAGAGATTTCAGGCCCGGCGCATAACGCTCGAATTCGTCGTGCCCAAAGTAGCTGTGCTGTGCGCCTGTAGCCAGAATGAGAGAATCATAGGAGAGCAGTACTCCAGTCCTATCCACATCGTTAAGTGTCACTTTCCGTTGATCCTTATCCACCCCGGTAACCTCTCCCATGATAACGGTCAGATTACTTTGATTGCGCAATATGCTCCGAATCGGCGACGCGATTTGCGAGGGTCCGAGCACTGCCGTCGCCACTTGATACAACAAAGGCTGAAATAAATGATGATTGGAACGGTCAATCAGGATGACTTGCACCGGTGCATTCCGGAGAGCCTTGGCAGCGCCTAGACCACCAAAACCTCCACCAACAATAACGACAGTGTGCGCGTGCTCCGCCATAATCTTAATAGGTTAGGAAAGGGTTATTAGGTATTGCTCGAACGTATTTTCCTGATTGCCGCGTGTGGTCGGCAATTTATTTGGCGCGGCTAGGCCGCGCCGTGCCTCAAGACAAATTCCTCCATGGCATGGGCGAAACCTTCCTCCTCGTTGGAGTGACTAACGAAGTTAGCGTCTTCCTGCACCGCTGTGCTGGCGTTGCCCATGGCGATACTCATCCCGCTTTTCTCGAACATCAGCACATCGTTGGGCATGTCACCGATCGTGGCGATAGCGCTGGTGGGTATGAGATAAACCGAGGATAGAAAGTCCACCACCGCGCCTTTGTTAGCTGCGGGGTGGGTAACGTCCAGATAATAGGGCTGCGAGCGCGCCGCCGAAACCTGGTGGCCGAGCTCTTGTTGAACTATCTTTTCGCAGGCTGCCACTGCCTCATGGTCGTCACTGACACCAACTATCTTCGCCGTTTGTCCAAGGTAAGGCGTATAATCAGAAGCTACTTCGGGCCCAAATCCGACCGTCCAGCTTTCGCGATCAACATGCGGCCCTTTGGGATCCTGGACATACCAAACTGTATCCGTGTAAAGCCAGGCGACTAAGCCATGCTCCTGAATCAGCTCAACTGCACGGGTAGCGGCATCCTTTGGCAAGTCACGCGTCACTATCGGATCCAGCCTGGGGGTGACATAAACTCCTCCGTTAAAACCAGCGACCACCGTGGTTAGATTTAATTCCTTAATCACGGTTCGCATACCGCCCGGCGGTCGCCCGCTCGTGATAGCAAAAGTGATTCCTGCTTCCTTCAATTTCGTCACCGCCTCTTTTGCTTTGGCGGTCAACACTTTCTCCTGCGTAACCAATGTCCCGTCGACATCGGCCAGGACTAATTGGATCGGATCTTTATTGGTATAAGGCTTCATTTAGAAGTTCACAATTCGCGGTTCACGGTTTTCGGTTTGCCTCATCGATGGTTCGCGATTCCAAAATGTGCAGAGACAAGGGGCACGCCCCAAAGGGGCTAAAGGACTCAGCCCAGGGTTTTAACCCTGCGTTAGTTAGGGAAAGAGTAAGCGCCCTGAAAGTGGCGCCAGACGGCGTTGCTTCATGGGGTGTTTGCATTTCGGTCATTGGCGCACCTCCAGTCTAGTGCCCCTTCAGGGCACACCGCATAAAAACGTCCGACCCAGGGTTAAAACCCTGGGCTAAGTCCGGTTGCCCCTTCGGGGCAGACGTCTCATAATCCCATCTCTCAGCGGCCAATAATTCCCGGTTCATTGATTCGTCCGCGGTAACCATCTTCTAAACTCCCAAGACCTCCTTCGCTACGGCCACCACCTGATCTGGTTCAAACCCAAATTTCTTCTGTAACTCCTTGAGCGGCGCCGATGCTCCGAACGTGTGCATGCCGATCACCCGACCTTTATCACCGACGTAACGTTCCCATCCGAAAGTCGAGGCTTGCTCGACGGCAACCCGGGCTTTGATGCTCGGCGGCAGGACACTATTCCGATACTCCACGGTCTGGCGCTCGAAAATATCCCACGACGGCATCGAGACCACTCGAGCGCGGACACCATCCTTGATTAGCTCCTCGTAGGCTTCAACGGCGAGGCTCACCTCGCTTCCGGAAGCGATCAGAATCAATTCGGGATTGCCCCCGGGAGCATCTGCCAAGACATAGGCACCCTGGGCGACCCCACTAGCGGGCGCATACTTGGTTCGATCGAGCGTTGGCAACGGCTGGCGCGACAACGCTAAAACCGCCGGCTGATGGCGCAACTCAAGTATGTAGCGATAGGCTTCGACCACTTCGTTAGCATCACCAGGCCGCAGCGTTACCAAGCCGGGGATGGCTCGCAACGATGCCAATTGCTCTACGGGTTGATGGGTTGGGCCGTCTTCGCCGTCACCCATGGCATCATGAGTGAAGACAAAAAGGGTTGGAAGTTCCATCAACGAGGAAAGGCGGATAGCAGGCCTGGCATAATCGCAGAAGATAAAGAACGTGGCGCCAAAGGGCCGGAGCTTTGATAGCGCTAGCCCGTTAACCACTGCGCCCATGGCGTGTTCCCGGATGCCGAAATGCAGATTCTTACCTGTAGGAGTATCAGCCTGAAAATCTCCGGCCCCCTCGTACTTCAAAGTGGTCTTGTTAGACGGGCCGAGGTCCGCTGATCCGCCCAGAAACCAAGGTATATTCTGCGCCAAATCGTTGAGCACTTTGCCGGAAGCTTCTCGGCCGGCGATGCCCTTTGGATCAGCGGGGAAAACCGGCAGATTCTTATCCCAACCCAGTGGTAACTGCCGCCGCTGCATAAGATCAATCTCGTTGGCGAGCTCGGGATTCTTCGTCGCGTAGGCTGAGAAAAGGTCAGCCCATCGTCGATGCGCTTTCGCCCCGCGCGCGCCGATGCCCGCTGCGAAATGTTCCCGAACTCCATCTGGCACCAGAAACTTCGCGTCTTCAGGCCATCCATAGCCGCGTTTCGTGAGACGGACCTCTTCCTCTCCCAACGGCTCTCCATGCGCCTCGGCTGTATCTTGTTTGTGTGGAGAACCGTAGCCGATATGGCTATCTAGGATGATAAAGGTCGGCCGATCGGTCGTCCGCTGAAAAACCAGCAGAGCTTGTTCGATCCGATCCATATCGTTGGCGTCGCCGACTCTCAAAACATTCCAGCCGTAGCCTAAGAAACGAGTTGCTATATCCTCCGTGAAAGTGATCCGGGTGTTGCCCTCAATGGTGATGTGGTTGTTATCGTAGACCCAGCAAAGATTGCTTAGGCCGAGATGACCCGCCAGCGAAGCAGCTTCGGAAGCCACTCCTTCCATCATACAGCCATCTCCGCACACTGCGTAAATGCGATAATCGAAGAGGTCGAAGCCGGGCCGATTGTACCGGCTGGCCAGCCATTTTTGGGCAATGGCCATACCAACGCTTGTGGCGACGCCTTGACCAAGCGGGCCGCTGGTCATCTCCACCCCCGAGACCCAGTGATATTCCGGATGGCCAGGCGCCTTGCTGTCCAACTGGCGGAACCGCCGGATGTCTTCCAAGGTAACCGAGGGTTCTCCCAACCTTTCATAATCCGAATTCACGGCCTTCGTGCCAGTGAGGTGAAGCACCGACCAAAGCAGCATCGACGCATGACCATTCGACAGGATGAATCGGTCGCGATTTGGCCAAATCGGGTCCTCCGGATCGAACTGCATGACCCGGTTCCAGATCGTGTAAACCAAAGGCGCCAGCGCCATGGGCGTGCCGGGATGCCCCGACTTGGCTTGCTGGACGGCATCGATAGAAAGGGTCCGGATCGTGTTTATGGACAATCGGTCCAATTCCTGATCAGTCATTTGCGTTTGTCTTTCGTATTATTGCTTGGCTGCGGCCGATTCAAGCGCAGCCACTTTGCCTAAGCGCCGCAGATGCCGCTCGGCCTGACTGAATTCTGCGGCCAGAAATGTCTGTACCAGATCCCAGGCTACCTCCGGACCCACCGTCCGGCCACCCATGCAGAGGATGTTCATATGATCGTCCTCAACTCCTTGCCTGGCTGAGAAATGGTCGTGAATTAACGCGGCGCGAACTCCCGATATCTTGTTCGCACAGACCGACGCGCCAACACCGCTGCCGCAAATGGCGATACCCCGATCGACCCTGCCCTCCGCAACTGCCTTCGCCAGCGGGATCACAAAATCCGGATAGTCGTCCCCTTCGTTCAGTGTATGAGCACCTAAGTCAAGGACCTCGTGAGAAGACTCCTTCAGACGCTTCGCCACTTCTTCTTTCAAAGCGAATCCGCCGTGATCAGTAACGATTCCAATTCGCATAATTTTCTCGATTCCTTGCTGTTTTCGCTCGGTAATTAGGCACCGACTCCGGTTGGGAGAGAGCTTATCCCGAAGGGATAAAAGGATTCAGCCCGGGGTTTTAACCCCGGGATAATCCACATCACGAACCCGCCCTGCCTGTCCGCCATAGTTCCGGGGCGGATCGTTCTCTTATCGGTACCCGGGGTTAAAACCCCGGGCTCAGTCCTATCATCCCTTCGGGATAAGTTCGACAGGCCCAGCAGGGATGAAACCAAGCGTTTTCCCCTTCTCATTATGCTTTTCCCGTTGCCGCGCGGTCGGCGAACACGAGGGCATTCTCTTGATTGACGCGCCCCGAAGGAATTGAAGGATCGCCTTGGCGCAACCGGGTCAGCATCTCGACTTTCTCCGCTCCGGTTACCAACCAAAGGATTCGCCGGGCCCGATTGAGCACCGGGTAAGTCAATGTCATGCGGCGCCTGGCCTGATAAACTCCGGTAATAGCGACATCGGCATCGCTGACCTGCAAAACCGGATCACCAGGAACCAACGAAGCGGTATGCCCATCCGGTCCGAGGCCCAAGTGGACCAGATCGAAGATCGGCGGAGTACCGGAGATTTTTTGGAGCACCTGGGCGTATTCCTTGGCACCGGTTTCCAGATCCGGCGACTCGACCGGCATGGCGTAGAGTTGGTCCGGAGGCAAAGGCGCATTTTCCAGCAAACTCTCCTGCAAATGAGTGAGGTTTCGGTCTGGATCTCCGGCGGGAGCGACTCGTTCATCGACTTGGGCCAAATGTACCTTGTCCCAGGGAACGTCCTCTTTAGCCAAAGCCTTCAACATGATCCAGGGAGTGTGACCGCCGCTGACTGCAAAGACAAAACGACCGCGCTCGGCGGTGGCCGATCGCGCCTCCGTAGCAATGAGCCTGGCAGCCTGCTCAGCCACAGTCTGAGCATCTGCGAATGTTTCAATCTTCATAAGAATACGATACGGAATCGCCGCCAAAGATCACAAACAACACGAAGAAAACGAACCGCAGCCCCGAAAGTCTCCGGGGTGAAATAAACGCGGATTTACGCAGATTTGGTTGTGGGCTTCGATCGTAGGGCCAATCTGAGGACCGTTTTAATCTGCGTATATCTGCGTTCATCTGCGGTTCCTGTTTTGTGTTCTCAGCGGTCTTTGGCAGCTATTCCTTCTGGTTACGCCTCATTCTTCTACGACCGGGTTCTGCCAGCCTCCTGGCGGGGAAACCAATCGCTCGACCTCGGCCGGACCCCAAGTGTCAGGTTGGTATTCATACACCGGCGTGCCGGCCTTCAGCACCGGATCTACGATCCGCCACGCCTCCTCCACATAATCCTCTCGAGCAAATAGCGTGGCGTCTCCGGCCATGGCGTCGCCCAGCACCCGCTCGTAAGCATCCATCTCGTTCGCACTCGGGTGCCGGCTTACCACTAGCTCAGTGGCTTCGCTATCTGTATCCGTGTCGATAGCGATTCTATTCATTCCGAACGCCACGGTTATCTCGGGACTGATGCGAAAACGAAAATGGTTAGGCGCCAGCTTATACCCTTCATACATTGTCGGGGGCTGGCGCAGCCGAACTAAGATCTCGGCGCAGGTCACGGGCAGACATTTCCCGGCACGAATATAAAACGGAACTCCTTTCCACCGCCAAGAATCGATCTCCAACTGCATCGCCGCGAATGTTTCCACCAGCGAATCCGGGGCGACACCTTTCTCGTTTTTGTAACCGTGAAACTGACCTCGGACCACATTCTTCGGTTCCAACGGGGCGATGGCTTTGAGTACCTTCACCTTTTCGTCCCGGAGAGACTCGCTGTCAGTTCTGGGCGGCTGCTCCATCGCCAAGTTGGTCATAACCTGAAATAAATGGTTCTGGATCACATCCCGCATAGCGCCGGTCTCATCATAAAAAGCGCCTCGCCCCTGAACCCCGAAATTCTCCGCCATGGTGATCTGTACGCTTTCCACATAGTTGCGATTCCAAAAGGGTTCCAGGATCGCATTACCGAAACGGAAGAAAACCATGTTATGGACTGGTCGTTTTCCGAGATAATGATCGATCCGGAAGATCGACTGCTCCTTAAAAATGCTAAGGAGAATCCGGTTCAGGTCTTGCGCAGAAGCCAGGTCACGACCGAAAGGCTTTTCAATAATTACGCGGGCGCCTTGATCGCAGTTTGACTTGGCTAATTGCTCAACCACTAGACCGAATACCACCGGCGGAATCGCCAGGTAGTGCGCCGGATGCTGGGCTGCCCCCAACTCCTGGCGCAACGCTTGAAAAGTCGCCGGGTCTTTGTAATCGCCATCAATGTAGCGCAGAAGCCCGGCTAGCTTTTCGAACGCAACCGGATCAAGACCTCCATGTTTTTCGACACTATCCCGTGCTCTGGCCTTAAGTTGATCCAGCCCCCAACCGGCCTTGGCCACACCGATCACCGGCACGTTCAAGTGCCCGCGTTTGGCCATCGCGTGCAAAGCAGGGAAAATCTTTTTATACGCAAGGTCACCAGTGGCACCGAAAAATACTAGTGCGTCCGAATGAAAATCTGTCATGGCGTCTTTCTTATTTGGCGGTTTTTTCCAAGTGGCCACCGAACTCGAACCGCATCGCGGAAAGCAGTTTGTCCTGGAAATCCGCTTCCCCGCGAGAACTGAACCGTTCATAGAGGGCCGTGGTCAACACCGGCACGGGAACACCCTCATCGATAGCGGCTTTGATTGTCCAACGGCCCTCGCCGGAATCCGACACGCGCCCGGCGAACTTGGCCAGAGCCGGATCCTCCAGCAACGCGATCGCCGTCAAGTCCAGCAGCCAGGAAGCAATGACACTTCCTCTTCGCCATACCTCGGTAATGTCGGCGAGATTCAGGTCATATTGATAGTGTTCCGGATCCCGTAACGGCGTGGTTTCAGCATCAACCGCATGTGTCTGCCGGCCAGCGTTGGCAGCGCGCAACACTCCGAGACCCTCGGCGTAGGCTGCCATAATTCCATATTCGATCCCATTGTGGACCATCTTAACAAAATGACCGGCACCGTTGGGCCCACAGTAAAGATATCCAAGCTCAGCGCTGCTTGTGAGTTTTTCCCGGCCAGGCGTGCGATCGATCTCACCCTTTCCCGGCGCCAGCGTGGCAAAGATCGGATCCAGATGCTTAACCACTGCGGCTTCACCGCCAATCATCATGCAATAACCGCGTTCCAATCCCCAAACCCCACCGCTAGTGCCGACATCCACGTAATGGATCTCCTTAGCTGCGAGCTCGTTGGCTCGCCGGATATCGTCCACGTAGTAAGAGTTGCCACCGTCGATAACGATATCGCCCTCATCCAGCAGCGGCAGAAGCTCCGCGATGGTTTTGTCCACAATGGCCGCTGGCACCATTAACCAGATGGCACGCGGCCCACTCAGTTTTTTGACGAAATCGGCCAGGGAAGGGGCCCTAACTGCCCCCTCCCGGACCAGCTCCTCCACCGCTTTCGGTGAAACATCGAACACGGCGCAGTCATGTCCCCCAACCAAAAGACGTCGCACCATGTTCGCTCCCATTCTGCCAAGGCCAATCATTCCGAGCTGCATAAAAAGTTCTTTCTATTCCTTATTGTTTGCGTTCCGTGGGCCGCGCGTGAGCACACGCAGCTAATTTTTCAATTTCCGATAGCGGCGAATCAGCGTGTTAGTAGAACTATCATGATGGAGTTCCGGTTCCGCTTTCGATTCGAGTTCCGGGATGATGCGTTGGGCGAGTACTTTCCCTAGTTCAACGCCCCACTGATCAAACGAGTCGATATTCCAGATCGCACCTTGAGTAAAGACACTATGTTCATATAGGGCAATGAGTTTGCCCAATGTTTGCGGGGTGAGCCGATCGGCTAAAATGGTGTTGGACGGACGGTTGCCGGTAAACACCCGGTGCGGCGCCAGCCAGTCCGGCGTACCCTCGGCTTTAACCTGTTCCAGCGTCTTCCCAAAAGCCAGGGCTTCGGTCTGGGCGAGGACATTCGCCAACAAGATATCATGGTGGCGCCCCAACGGATTCAGGGTTTCAACAAAGGCAATGAAATCAGCCGGGATCAACCGGGTTCCCTGATGAATTAACTGATAAAACGAATGCTGCCCGTTTGTCCCCGGCTCTCCCCAAAAGATCGGGCCGGTCGGATAATCGACCTCGGTTCCTGCCAGAGTTACGTGCTTTCCGTTGCTCTCCATAGTCAGCTGCTGCAGGTAAGCCGGGAATCGCTTCAAATACTGCTCATACGGCAGGACCGCTACGGTTTCGGCACCGAAGAAATCGGTGTACCACACGGCTAGTAGTCCCAGCAGAACCGGCAAGTTATGCTCGAACGGCGCGCTCCGAAAATGCTCATCCATCTGATGGAAACCGGCCAGCAAAGCGCGAAAGTTTTCCGGGCCGATCGCAAGCATGCTGGAAAGCCCGATCGCTGAGTCCATGGAATAACGGCCGCCAACCCAGTCCCAAAATCCAAACATGTTTTCGGTGTCGATCCCGAATTCGGCCACCTTTTTCGCGTTAGTGGAAACGGCCACGAAATGCTTGGCAACCGCTTGGGGATCGCCACCCAGACCCGATAACGACCAATCACGAGCCGTGTGGGCATTGGTCATGGTTTCCAGCGTCGTAAAAGTCTTGGAGGACACAATGAACAAGGTCTCCGCTGGATCGAGGCCCTTAACGGATTCGGCAAAATCGGAACCGTCGACGTTGGAGACAAAGCGGAAGGTCATCGATCGCTGGCTATAATGTTTTAGCGCTTCGTAAGCCATCACCGGACCCAGATCGGAACCACCGATACCGATATTAATCACATGGCGAATGCGTTTGCCCGTGTGGCCCTTCCAATCCGCTCGCCGGACTCGATCGGAAAAGTCTGACATTTTCTCAAGCACCGCATGTACCTGTGGCACTACGTTTTCACCAGCAACCACGATGGATGCTCCTTTCGGCGCTCGCAGAGCCACATGAAGAACAGCGCGGTCTTCGGTGATGTTAATCTTCTCACCGCTAAACATCGCGTCGATCCGGCCCCGTAAACCGCATTCTTCGGCCAATTGTAAAAGGAGCTTCAGCGTTTCATCGGTGACGCGGTTTTTCGAGTAATCGAGATAAAGACCCGCAGCCTCTAACGCGAAGTGTTCTCCGCGCTTCGGATCGTCGGCGAAGAGTTGACGTAGATGGAGTTCACGCACATTTGCGTAGTGCGCCTCCAGCGCCTTCCAGGCCGGGCGGTCTCTCAGAGATTTATTAGTCGATGTCATTTTCGTATTTTGGTTTAGTCCTGAGTCAAAATTCTGATTAACCAAATCGTGAGAGGTGGGATCGAAATGATCAGTAATCAGTAAATCTAGAGATGCTGGCAATTAAGCCCAAGAGTATTGGTCAGAGTGAAGTCGCCGTGTGGACAACTGGCATTGTTTCGTCAATCACTGATTACTCCCGCTCAGACGGCGGCCTTTTGCAGGGTTGAGCTCTTGGATTCAATAACCGCCATCAGTTCGTTCCAGGACTTGATGAACGAAGCGGCTCCCTCGTCCAGTAGTTTACGGGCTAAGCTCTCGACTTCGACGCCCACCGCCGCAAACTGGGTCAGTACGGCGTCGCTATCGCCGGCATCTGGCGGCAAGATTCCAGTTACCTCGCCGTGCTCCGCAAACGCTTTCAGCGTCTTTTCCGGCATAGTGTTAACCGTGAGTGGAGCAGCCAGCTCTTTGATATAGAGCACGTCCGAGGCCTTGGGATCTTTTGTTCCGGTGCTCGCAAACAGCAGCCTTTGCGGACGAGCCCCGCTATTGAAGGCACGCTGCCAACGCGGCGAAGCCAGCAAGTCCTGGTAGGTTTTATAGATCGATTTGCCAATAGCGATGCCTAGCTTGTCGTTCAGCGGTTCCGGGACATTGCCCATTACCGCAGTATCCCATCGGCTGATAAACACCGAAGCAACTGACCCGACCTGGGCCGGAAGTCCTGCCGCGATGCGTCGTTCGATGCCTTTCAGGTAGGCCTCCGCCGCGGCCGCATATTGCACCGGCGAGAATAAAAGCGTCACATTAACCGGCACGCCGGCAAAGATTGCTTCTTCGATCGCAGGCAAGCCTTCTTTGGTGCCTGGAATCTTGATGAAAAGGTTGGGACGATCCGCCCGCGCGTGTAGATCTTTGGCCTCGGCTAATGTCGTTTCTGTGTCATGCGCCAGCAGCGGAGAAACTTCTAATGAAACCCAACCATCGACCCCGGAGGTGCGATCATAAATTGGCCGGAATAGTTCGGCGGCCAGAACAAGATCTTCGAGAGCCAATTCGAAGAATAATTCCTCGCCCGATTTGCCTTCATCTAGTTTCTGCCGGATCGCCTCGTCATAAGAAGTACTGTTTTTTATGGCATGATCGAAGATCGTCGGGTTGGATGTGAGGCCGGTCACGGAAAGCTCATCGCGGTAGTACCGAAGCGTACCGCTATTCAGGAGATCTCGCGTAATATTATCCAGCCATAGGCTTTGTCCGAGATCATGTAGCTTTTGGGTTGGTTTCATAGCTTTGGGATGATCGAGCTTATGCTCTTGCTGGCGATGCGCTATAACTCGAAAGAAGGTTTTACTGGCTCCTCGTTTGATTGGTTAGTTCTATCAGGAGGCCGCGCACCGACCTACAGAACAGCTTACGTGCCAACCAGTTAAACGAGTGCAATAGACTGATGCTATGGCACTTATGACCTACCCACGAAAGGGAAGGCGAGGTACGAGAATTCATACTTACGGTTTCTCGTTCCGCGTCCTTCCCTTTGGTCTTTTCTTACTTTGTGATCTTCTGTGAAGCCTCGCTCAAGCGAAAGAAGTTTCTCACGCGCCACAGCAGATCGTGCTGGTGAATTTCGGCCTTCTGGAGTGCCGATCGCTCGAACCCGGCAATAAACTCCTGCATCCGCGTAATGTAATGACATAACGCGTCCATCAGCTCCGGCCTGCCTTCCATGACCGGCTTTAGATCCTCGGTCTTGAGCTCCAGTAAGAGCCCGGAGGTCACCGCGCTGAACCCTCCCGGTGACGGCTCTCCGGTCATCAACGAAAGCTCTCCGTAGGTATCCCCGGGGCCAAGCTTCTCGACGTCTAGGACTCGTCCGTCCGCAACCTGGTGGGTAACCTGAATCACTCCTGAATAGATAAAGTGAAGAGCATCATTCTTGTCACCCTGAGCTAAAAGCTTGTCACCAACATGAAAATGATGGCGAACCATTTTGCTAATCAGATCCGCCTTCTCCGTCGGGCTCAATGGATCGAAAAACTGCAGATGGTCGAGCACTTCGTTCTCAAGGAAAAAAAAGATCGGAGACGCGATGAACGCGTCCGGAGACAACGGCGCCGCGGAGCGCGGCTGTTGGGAGGTCGCCGGTCGAGCCCGTTTGTAGATTTGGGAAATCAACTGCGAACGGGCTTCCCCGGAGGAAGTAAACATCTCCGTACTAAAGGATATCTCGTAAGTGACACGGTCTCCTTTTATATCGGTAGCGACAACCTTGCAGGCGGGATGCTGCAATATGGCCGGACAAGCCATCGCCGCCTGTTCAAGCAGCTCGATGGTGGTTTGAAAGGCATTCCGGCTATCTACGATCACCAGCAAAGATCCGCTATAACGTTTGCTACCGGCGCTATGGTTTTGAATGCGCATTTTGGCGATGGCGCTGTTCGGAACAACCACGATATCGTTAGCCCCGTTCCTAAGATGAGTTGAACGCCAGTTAACCTGAACGACTTGGCCCTCGATTCCGCCGTCCAACAGGATCTCATCACCAAGTTGGTAGGGTTTCTCAATGTTTAGTGATATGCCTGAAAACAGATCACTCAGCGTGCTTTGCAAGGCCAACCCGAGGACAATCGCGATAATACCGGAGGTTGCCAGCAGCCCTTGTAGGGGCCAGGCAAACACGAACCCCATCATGGCCAGCGCCGCACAGACGTAGATAGAGCCAGCAATAACATCGAAGAGAAGCCGGTTCTCCGATGCCGTTTTTCGTAGCCTGGTCAATAACTTTAGACATTCGATCAGTTCACGGGCAGCCAAGCCCCACCAGCAGCAGGTTAATATTTGCAGCCAGAATTGCCGGGGAAGATCCTCAGGTCGGACCACCGGCGCAGTCGGTGAACCGATCAGCGCGATGATGATGGCCGTCTCGGCAGCAAAAAAGACCGAAATCAACACCAACCGGGTCACCTCTTTCCGCCGAGGGATAAATCTAAGTGCTACTGCCCCTACCACCACCAGGGCCACGAAAACCAGCGTCAGGTCCACCGAAGGAAATAAACCGGAACCGATGGCTTCTTCAATCACGTTAATACACTGATTGTCAGCAAGTTGGCCTGCCGGCGGTCTCTATGGTCTTGTGATGCCCCGCTCATCATTTTCCACCCTCTATCGATTGAACCCGCTCGGCCAGCCAACGCTGCGCCGCCATAATGTCGTCTGATACCAACCCGTGGGAACCTTTAACGGCTTTGACGGTTACAGAGGCGCTTCGCTTTTGCAGTAGCTCAGCGATCCGCGGCAGATCTTCCGGCGCAGTGGTCGGATCACTATCGCCTCCCAGCAGCAAAACCTGATGTCCGCTGAGATCTTTCACCGGAACATCATCCGTAATAAACGTCGGCCGAAAAAGGACGGCGCCCCCCAGCACTTCAGGCCGAAGCAGCAAGAGCCCTTGGGCAATATTTGCTCCGTTCGAATAGCCAACCGCAAAGAGAGTGTTCGGCGCGATCCCCTGCTCGGCGCAAATGCTGCCAACGAAGTCTGCCAAAGCTTGCGAACGCTCCCGCCAATCGTCGATGTCGAGAACACCCTCGGCAAAACGGCGAAAGAATCTCGGTGCTCCATTCTCACTCACCTGACCGCGCGGACTAATCAGAGTTGCGCCTGGAGCGATCACATCCGCCAGCGGCACCAGGTCATGTTCGTCCCCTCCCGTGCCGTGCAACAGAAGCAGACTGTAGGGAGTCGTTCCCGTACCGGGCCGATAAACATGTCGAAAGGAATGCGTGCTCATAAAAATCGTCCTCGTTCTCGTCGTCGTCCTCGATTTGGAGCGGGAGGCGCTATGGTTCCAACCATCAAATCCCCGCAGCTCATGGTTGATCGGAGAAAAACGCCTTCTCGAGGACGAGGACGATTTCGTTGGGGCCATGGCTCGTTGTCATGTGATCCCACCCTCCCGACCTGCCTGACGCTGAGGAACTCAATTAAGCGGCGGCAAAGTTGCTTCGAGCACGGGACGATCTGGCTCCAGCCACTCCGGCAACATCAGTTTTGAACCGAGGGTTTCAGGCGACTCGTCCACCGCGAAACCTGGCGGATCCGTGGCGATCTCAAAAAGGACGCCACCAGGTTCCCGATAATAGATCGAGTGAAAGTAATTGCGATCGATCACCGGTGAAACATTCAGGCCGGCTGAAACTAACTCAGTTCTAGCATCGCGTTCCGAAGCATCATCTAGTGTCCGCCAGGCGATATGATGGACGATGCCGGTACCACCTGTGCCCGGTCGGCCTGCGGGCAGACAAAGGAGGTCGATTCGGGCCTGAGTTGGCCCATCTCCCAAAAGATAACGAAAGCGGTTCCCTTCGCGTCCCGACAGCTGAGCTCCCATCAACGTCATCAAAACCGTACCGGTCTGTTCTTGGGCCTCCAGGGAGAGCGTGGCACCGTGAAAGCCTCTTAGAGCGTACTCTGCCGGAATCATAGCTCCACGCGCCGGAGTGATGTTGGCGTGATCGGCGGTTTCGATAAACTCTAACCCGAATTCGTCCGGGTCCCGAATCGCAATGAAATTTTCGCCTAGACGCGTGCCTTGATCTGCGATCAACACTCCCGCACTCGCCAGATGTTTACGCCAAAACTCAAGACTTCCTGGCGGAACTTGAAACGCGAAGGCAGTCACTTGTCCAACTCCCGGCGTCCCCCGTCGCGCATCTGGCCAAGGGAAAAACGTCAGGATCGTACCCGGAGTTCCGGCATCGTCTCCGTAATAAAGATGATAAGTGCTCGGATCGTCGAAGTTAACGGTCTTTTTGACTAACCGCAGTCCGAGGATTTCAGTGTAGAACGCTGCGTTGGCAGCCGGGTTCGAGGCAATGGCAGTGAGATGGTGGATGCCGTTCAGCTTCATCAACACAAATCTCCCACATCTTCCTGCAGAAGAGAGCGCCTTAAGCCCATTTTTTCGATTCGAGAAATTAGCGTAGTCGGCTTGACGCCCAATAGCTCAGCCGCTCCATCTACTCCTTTGATTTTCCAGCCGGTTTTTCGCAGCACCGCGAAGAGATTCTGCCGTTCACGCCGCCGCATTTCTGCATCAGTAAGGAATTCTTGGTCCGCTTCATCAAGGCCAGTCGGTTCGAGCCGCATCGCTTCGGTTCCGGTAACGGCCAGATCAAACTCTAACGCCCCGCCTCGCGCAAAGATTGTGGCTCGCTCGATTACATTTCTTAGCTCCCGGATATTACCCGGCCAGTCGTAGCCTTGTAGCGCATCGATTCCCGCTCGGGTTAACCTCGGTCTCTGGCATCCCAATTCTTTCACGGCTAAATCCACAAAATGTTCGGCCAACAGCGGAATGTCCTCCTTTCGATCTCGCAACGGAGCAACCTGAATAGGAAATACATTCAATCGGTAGTACAAGTCTTCGCGAAAGCGGCCGGCAGCGACCTCTTTCTTTAGATCTCGGTTGGTAGCGGCGACAATGCGCACATCCGTGTGCCGCGTCCTGTCCTCTCCCACCCTTTCATAACATTTCTCCTGAAGCACCCGAAGCAGTTTGCTCTGCAGCTCCAGGGGAATCTCACCGATCTCGTCTAAGAACAAGGTCCCTCCCGCAGCCGCCTCAAAACGACCGACTCGGTCTCTTACCGCGCTAGTGAATGCTCCACGCGCGTGGCCAAAGAATTCGCTCTCGTACAATTCTTTAGGGATACAAGCGCAATTAACTCGGACCAAAGGTTTCCCTTTCCGGCGGCCGCGCTGATGCAGTTCACGCGCAATCAGCTCTTTTCCAGTGCCGGTCTCCCCCAGAACCAGCACCGTAGCATCCGTGGGCGCGACCATCTCAATCTGTCTCATGATTTGTCGGCAGGCCGGGCTCTGACCAATAATTTCACTCTGGGTTTTCGCCGTGCTTCCATTCTGGCGATTGGCCGAGGCCATCACTATCTCGGCTTGATTTGGAACGACCCAAGATGTCACGGTCGTGTCTAACTCATCCGCTCCCAGCGGATCGGATCTCCTCATCCCGTTCCCCTCACCTTTGCTACCTCGGGCAATGGCGCTCCGAATAGTCTCCAGCAGATATTCATCGTCTACGGGCTTAGTCAGGAACTCTACCGCTCCGGCCTTAATCGCTCGGACAGACATGGGGATGTCACCATGACCGGTAAGAAAGATAATGGGAATTTGAATGTTGTCTGTCGCCAGCCGCTGTTGGAGCTCAAAACCGTTGATATCGGGCAGCTGAATATCCAAGAGCAGGCACCCGGGTTGCTCCTGCTCTAAACTTCCTAGCAATTCGGACGCTGAAGCGAAGGTTCTGACACTCAGGCCAGCCGAGCGAATCAAACTGCTGAGAGCCTCGCGCACCGACACGTCGTCATCCACAACGTACACTTTAGCAACAGGTTCATGATTCATGAGTTATCCTTTTCTTCATCTGGCAAGTAGCCTCATGAACACACTCGGCCACTTGATCAGATTACTGGCAGCGACATTCTTTCTATCATTTATTCAACGGTGAGATCGTTTCGGGGTTTTCTGAGCCGTCTAGCCGCGTTACTAGAGTCAAAGCAGTTGTCCGCCACGACGTGTAACAACGCTACCAGATACAACTCGACCGATCTATCATACCTTGGTATGAGATGACTAAACGGTCGGGAAATGCTCCGCGAGAAGATGCCTCCCTCTCCAGAACAGCTTGCGACTTGGTGAGCAAGCGCATTGGCTGCGAAACGACTGACTGCTGAATCTGGCCTTCTGCTCTGGCCATCATACCAAGGTATTATAGCACTGCCCAGCCAGATCCGGCATGGTTAGGCGATGCTTCCACGAGCTAGTCGTTCATCTCTCATCGCGGTCGTCGACGATGACATATCGGTTCGGGAATCGGTGGAAAGCCTGCTTAAATCCGTTGGCTTCCACGTTAATACTTATTCTTCGGCAGAAGAATTTCTAGGTTCGCCTCGACTAAACGCCGCGGACTGTTTGATCCTCGACGTCCGACTGGATGGCATGAGCGGGCCGGACCTGCAGCGAGAGTTAAAGGTCTCGGGGCATTCGATACCCATTGTCTTTGTCACCGCGCATGAGACCGAGGCTTTGCGAGCGCGAATGCTGGCGGACGGCGCCGTCGATTGCCTCCTGAAACCTTTTAACGACGACTCTCTCTTGGACGCTGTGGAAATCGCGTTGAGAACGCGGGGTTGAAACACAACGGAACGGCAGCGGCCGACCAGCTGCCGATGGACGTAGCAAAAAGTTGGCCTCGCAAGCGAGGCGCACTCCACAACCAGGACGCGGGCGAAGTCGGAAGGACGACGACAAAAGCGCCTCACGAGCACCTTCAACCGCGCGGACGCGGGGAGCAACTCCGGGAAGGCGCTTCCAATTGGGTTGACACGCCTCTTCTGCAAGCAACAACGTTCGAGCACGAGCACGAGCACGAGCACGAGCACGAGCACGAGCACGAGCACGAGCACGAGCACGAACGCCGAACGCCGAACGCGAAGCGCCTGGTGAGCGGCACCGCATTGCTCCTTAAGAAGGTTTGCAACCGTTTTTCCTGAACCTTATTCTCCCTTAAGAGGAAATTTTGAAGCCGAGCGCTAAACCTGCAGAAAAGCCGGTTAGTCCAGTCGTCTATGTCGTTGACGACGATATTTCGGTTCGCGAGTCGCTCAGTAGTTTGATTCGGTCCGCTGGCCTGCGAGTAGAAACATTTTCCTCCGCCCGAGAGTTTCTGGGGCAGAATTCGTCTAGCGGGCCATCTTGTCTGGTGCTTGATGTGCGGTTGCCGGACCAAAACGGACTAGCTCTCCAGCGAGAATTGGCCGCCATCGACAATCAAATACCGATCATCTTTATCACCGGCCACGGCGACATCCCGATGAGTGTACGCGCGATCAAGGCCGGCGCAGTCGAATTTCTGACCAAGCCTTTCCAAGACCAGCAATTGCTCGACGCTATCCATCAAGCGATTAAACAGGACACTGAGAGCAAAGCGCGTTCTTCGAAAACGGCTGAGCTCCGAAACCGATATGAGACACTAACCCAGCGGGAGCGAGAAGTGATGGGCTGGGTAGTCCGTGGTCTGTTGAACAAACAAGTCGCCAGCGAGCTTGGTACCAGCGAAATCACGGTGAAAATACACCGTGCCAAAGTGATGCAGAAGATGCGGGCACAGTCATTAGTGGAACTCGTCCACATGGCCGAAACCCTCGGAATAACCAAGGGGTGATTGGTAGGGCGAGGCTCCCGAACATCCCGGCTTCTGAGCAGGGAAGTTATGCGGTGAAGGACATCTGACGCTACACCGCCCGGAACCTGCCGAGCCGCGGGTCTATCGGCAGCCACGCCAAAGGTCTTCGGTATTGGCGCACGCTAGGACCACGGCTCGGCAGTCTTCGCCATAACCTACGAAGAGTCGTCGCTTCACACCGTCACTTTCGCGAGTATCCGTCGCTATTCCGGAGCCTCGCCCTACCGGTCTCCCCGAACGATTCTTCGAACGTTCAAGAATTAGTTCCTATCAAAGCTACGCGTTGTCCATTCGTAAGATTCACAGCATCAACAGGTTGTATGATACGACCATCGCTGGCACGTATTCTGATCTTACGAAGAAACCAGTTAAAAATGAACGATAGGAGGATGCGATTATGTATCGAACGATTGAAACTGTACACGAATATCGCCTGCGTTATCCGGACACGGCGGCGGTTCCGACCCTAACCCAGAGCGGCCTTCTCGGATTGTTACTGGCGGTGCAAGACAGAAAGGCTGCGGAAGCGGCTAAGCGACGAGCCATGTGGAAACGCATTTGGGGCGCTCCGGCCAACGCTTGCGGCAATATTTGGCGGGCGCTTACCACAGCCGAATTACATCATGCCCACACTCCGGTGGAAATGGTGACTCGACCTCATGCCTAACCTTTCCCTCGTGTGATGATGGCGAATAAAATCCGCAGCTATACTGAACTCCGAGCGTTAGTTCGCGCCTCTCTTCGGATCCAGCACCCGGAATGGATTCAGGCGAACGGCGAGTCACCAATTTGTGATGAGTACGAGGCTCGCCTGACCTATCTGCTTAGACTCAGCGAAGATAGCAGACGGTGCCGAAAAGCTAACCGCGAATCGGCAGCGTAAATCCAGGCCCAATCGGATTCTGGAGACCTCACTCCTACGTCAGGCGCAGTCAGCGAGCTATCGGCAAAGCAAATTGGACGATGGCGCCTTGAGGCGCGTTCGCCTTCGCCCATAGCCGGCCACCGTGAGCTTCGATGATGGACCGGCTGATGGCCAGTCCCATCCCCAAACCTTGCGGCTTCGTCGTGTAGAAGGCGTCGAAAAGATGCTCCAAGGCCGTCGGATCCAGCCCTCGACCCGAATCGCACACCGCGACCAAGACGTGGGTCGATTCGGCTTCGGCCGGGTCGTAGTGTCCGACATTTTGTTCTCGGGACTCACCAGCGTCACCCCGGCCTTTCTGCGAACGTACAAAAACCTCTCGCCGGCCTTCGCTCATTCCACTCACCGCCTCGATCGCGTTGATCAGAAGATTGAGTACCACTTGCTGCAATTGAACCCGATCCGCCAGGACCAACGGTATATTCCCGTCAAGGCGGGTCAGCACTAAGACCCGATTTCTTTGAGCTTCGCTCTGCGTAAGAGTGACGATTTCTTCGACCGCCTCGTTGATATCGAACGGCTCCTTGGTCATGGGAGCCTTTTTGAAGAGCGCCCGCGTCTTCGAGATCACTTCAGCAGCTCGATTGCCATCGCGCAGGATGCGCCGAATCGCTTCCCGGGCTTCATCGATATTGGGTGACTCTCCCGATAGCCAGCGCAATCCAGCGTTGGCGTTATTCACCACCGCACTTAGCGGCTGATTGATTTCGTGCGCGATTGAAGCCGTTAGCTCTCCCAGGGTCGTCACTCGGGCCACATGAGCCAGCTCGGCTTGCGCTGTCTGCAGAGCTTCCTCTGCTTTGAACAAGTCGTTACGTTCCCCAGCTTCTCTTAAAGCGCGTTGCACCGATGGCGCCAGCCTGGAGAGTCGGGTCTTGAACACATAATCCGTCGCTCCCTTTTTCAGCGCTTCAATCGCAACTTCTTCGCCTAAGGTTCCGGAAACAAAGATCAACGGCACTGACGGCCAGTTTTTCTGCACAATTTCCAGTGCTGATAAGCCATCAAAGGAAGGAAGGGTATAATCCGCCAGTACCAGATCAACGCCGCCCTTTTCGAGGGTAGAAGTGAAGTCAGTTTCCGTTTCCACCCTGGTCAACGCGCACTCGATACCACCGGCAGCGAGTATCTCTTGAACGAGCTCGGCATCCCTGGGATCATCCTCAAGATACACGATCCGGAGGAGCGTTTTCATTCTGCAGTCCATCTTCGCCAGTCCGTTCTGATCGCGGCCAAACCCATGTTAGTGTCCTGTCCTATAAATAACGTGGCTTTCGCCGTCGGCCAGTTGGCTGTTTTTCAAGGCGCGAACGACGAGCATATCTGAATTGATACGTGAGGAGTAAGCAACGCAGAAAAACAGCCAACTGGCCACGGCCCGGAGGGTTGCGATGAAAATGGGCCGGCGGCTGCGTTGCTCGTCGGTTACGTATCGATTCAGATATGCGCCCTCCTCGCGCCTTGCCGGCGGCCTATTTTGATCGCAACGAAAGCCACGTTATTTATGGGACAGGACACTAGTCTGTGCTGCTTTTTCCGATGCTTCCGGGCGGCGGCTCATTAATAATGGCCCAGAAAATTCCCAGTTCTTTGATCGCATTGACAAACTCGTGAAAATCCACAGGCTTGACCACGTAAGCGTTTACCCCCAGGCGATAACTGGCCACCATGTCTCGTTCTTCCCGCGAAGACGTGAGCACCACCACCGGAATTAACCGGAGCTTCTCGTCACCTTTGATCTGCTGCAACACCTCGAGTCCGTCGACTTTGGGTAATTTCAAATCCAAAAGGAGAACAGCCGGGCTACCATTCGGACGGGAGGCAAAAGCACCTCGGCGATAGAGATAATCCAGAGCTTCGGCGCCATCTCTGGCTACCACCACCTCATTTGCCAGATGGTAGTCCTCTAAAGCGGTCATAGTGAGTTCTACGTCGTTCGGGTCATCTTCAACCAACAAAATACGTCCAATGGCGCTCATAAGGTTAGATTCGCTGCGATTTCGCTATCGAGAGGTAAAACGTTGCTCCTGCACCCACTACTCCTTCACCCCAGGCCTTGCCTCCATGCCGGTGCGCAATCCGTTGCACGGTCGCCAATCCGATGCCGGTGCCTTCAAACGCTTCCGTTGGATGGAGGCGCTGGAAGACGCCGAACAGTTTGCTTGCATACTTCATATCAAATCCAACTCCATTGTCTCGAACAAACACTACGACCTGATTATCGGTTTGCTCCATGTAACCGATCTCGATCTCAGCGGGTGTGCGGGTGCGCGTAAACTTCACCGCATTGGAAATCAGATTCACTAGCGCGAGCCGGAGCATGGCCCTATCTCCATAAGCAGCTGGTAATTTATCGACTTTCCAAACGATATGGCGATCGCCCAGGTCTCGCCGGACCTCAGACAAAGCTTCTTCCACCAGGCGTGCCAGGCTGACGGTGGCTTTACTGGTCTCAGCCCGGCCGATTCTGGAAAATCCGAGCAGATCATCAATCAACGCTCCCATTTTTCTTGCCGATTCCAAGATCACCCGATGTAGCGTTTGCTCTTATCATCTAAAACCGAGGCGCTATTTTTCTGGAGCAGCTCGGAGAAGCCGGCCATATGACGCAGCGGCGCTCGGAGGTCATGGGATACCGAATAAGCAAATGCCTCTAGTTCGTTGTTGCTGGCCTGAAGCTCAGCGCCGCGCTTTTCCAGGTCGTCGCGAGTTTGCAGGAGTTCTCGTTCAACCCGGCGCCGGACGGTGCTAAACCATGTCACCAGCGCCGCGAATAAGGCAAATACGGTTATACGAGGTATATCGCTCGGTGCAATCTCAAGCGAATAAAGCGGTTCAACGAAGAAATAGTCGAAGCCGATACAGGACAATAGCCAAGCCACAGCGGCAGCTCCTGGCCCCGCATACCAGGCAGGAACGGCAACGGCGAAAAGTAAAAGAGGAATCTCTGTGTGGCTGAAATGGAGCTGTCGAAACAACACGCCAACGGCTAACGCTAGAGCAACGCCGCCGCCGGTCAGGCCATAGCTTAGAATCGCGGTGAGGGTCTTCGGCCGTTGTGATGGGCGGGGAGCGGCAGTTAGCTTACTTTCGATGCTCGCTGGGTCCATTCACCGCGAACTGTAAATGGTCTCCATACAGGCTGCCAGCTTTGCGTGGGGTCGCTTACAAACAACCATTGCGGCAGCTCGGACAAAAACAGAAGACCCCTGAAATCCTGATGTCGATTTAGAGCATCATCGTGTCCGGCGCATTTTTTAAACCCGCTATGGTCGCCGTAGCATCGATTCCGTCAAGCCAAGCATCAGAATGTATGACCACAGAAGATAGCAAACAGACTAACCCGCCATCCTGCCGAACGGTGCGTGCGACAGAACAATTCGAGGGTAAGCAAGCATTGCTGTATGCGCCGGGAATCTCGGCCGAGTCAGTAGCCGCGCAGAACATTCATTTGCAGATCTTGACTATCCCAGCCGGGGCACGCGGAAAAGCGCACAAACATGAAGGGCACGAAACCGCTATCTACGTCCTCAGCGGCGAAGCCGGTACCTGGCACGGCGAAAGACTCGAAGAACATTTTACCGCGCAAGCGGGGGACTTTGTTTACATCCCGGCAGGTGTTCCCCACCTTCCTTATAATCTCAGCGAGACCGAACCCTGTGTTGCCGTGATCGCCAGGACAGATCCAAACGAACAGGAAAGCGTCGTCTTGTTGCCTGAGTTAGACAAGCTCCGCCCATAAAGATTGTTCAAGAGCTAGCAGCGTCCGGGCGATACGATTGAACCGCGCTTTCAGCGCCAGGCAATTTTTCGACTCTCCCTGGGACTTCACCTCAAGCCCGGTAGGATTTACCGCGAAGCGGTTATAGACCATAGCCCAGGGCTTCAGCCCTGGGTTACGCAAGCAAATGAGCCGCCCTGAAAGTGGCGCCGACGGGTCTGTTCTGGGCTTGGTGTGTTGATTCGATGAGTCGTGCGAACATCGCTATCCTCGATTGTACTAACACGCTGGCACCAGCCCAACGCCTCGGACGCCACTTTCAGGGCGTGTTTGCCTCCGAGTTACCCAGGGCTGAAGCCCTGGGCTATGATCTGTAGCCGCTTCGCGGCAAAATCCGACACCTTCCTAGACTTTCATGAGTCGCAGCTTCGCTGCTAATTTCCAAGGTTCATCCATTGTTTTTCAGTCTGCAATCTGGCGGGAAAGCCCTTTCGCCAACAGCATCTAGATGTACTATGGCTGGAACCCCTTTGTTGCATCATACCAACCCAATTAAACACTATGAACCGTACCGCATCGGCAGTTTGGCAGGGCGATCTAAAAAAAGGGCAAGGCACGCTTTCTACGCAGAGCGGCGTCCTAGACAAAACTCAATATTCGTTCTCAACGCGTTTTGAAAGCGGGATCGGAACGAACCCGGAAGAGCTGATCGCCGCGGCGCATGCCGGCTGTTTCACGATGGCTTTATCAGCATTTCTAGGTAACGCCGGATTTACCGCCACCGAACTCTCCACCCAGGCGACGCTCACGTTAGAACAAGTCGACGCCAACTGGACTATTACCGCGGTTCATCTCGATTTGAGTGGACGCGTACCGGGAATTGACGCGGCGAAATTCGAAGAAATCGCCGACCAGGCCAAAGCCGGATGTCCGGTCTCGCGGGGACTTAAAGCGAATATCACTCTGTCGAAGAAGTTGTTGTCTTAGTCCCGATCAATTCGCCGACTTCGCCCGTTGGCCCAACACGAATAGGAGCGCGGGCGAAGGCGACTCGGTTTCGACTAGCCCAAAGCCAAGTGAACGAAGCTGATCCATCGCTTCGATTGCCGTCCACTGGTGGCCGCCAGACCGTACAGCCCGCAAACGGTTGAGTGCTTCGCCCAGCTCGCTTGGTGCCGGGGTGTAAAAACCGAACACAACCCACCCTCCCGGGACAAGCGCCCGGCGAACGCGTTCCAGAGCCCTGGCGGCAGTTTCCCGGGCGATGAATGGTCCCGGAAACCAGGCCAACGAAAAAACGGCCTCATCATCGAGTTGCTCTACGCTTTGCAACCGAAGTTCCACCCGGTCGCCAACGCCACTCCCGGTGAGATTTTTGCGGGCCAGCCTAAGTGCCGGTTCCCAGAGATCAATCCCGACCACCCGTAAAGCCGGCCAGGTTCGCGCCGCTTCGATTGCCAGCCAGCCGACACCGGTACCAACGTCAAGAAACGAACCGGAGTGCCGGAGTGCGAAATCGATATCCGGTCGATTCATCGCGATTTTCCCAATGCTGCGCACGATCTGCCGCGACAATTGGCCCTGCGATTGAAGAAGAATAGGATCTTCATTGGTCCAACCAGGCGCACGCGCTGGATTCTCTAACAGGTCGATCGCCTGACGCAAAGAGCTTTGTATCAATGCGAGTGCAGCTCGTTCCTGGTTCTCCTCGAGACCCTCTAATATTCCTGGCTCTATTTTCTGGATGACATCCTGAATCAGGGAACGCGAATGAGAATCACCGCTAAGATCGTCGCTCCGCAGTCGGAGCTCAGCCCCAATCGCGGCCAACGCCTCCACTGACGTGTTGAACCCCTGCAATCTCGTCATCAATGACTCGAAGCTCATATAGTTTTACGAAGACCGAGATCCGTAAAGATCTTAACTCCTCAAGAAATTCTCCAGGTGGCTCAGTGCGATGTTGGCTTTTGCTGACATCGCTTCAACGGTCTCATAACCGATATGCGGCGTCATAACCGCGTTTGGTGCGCTCAAGATCGGATGGTTAGGAGGTAGCGGCGGCTCTAAATCGAACACATCGAGCCCCGCGCCCGCCAAATGTTGGTGTTCCAATGCTTCTATTAAGGCCGCTTGATCAACTACCGGTCCGCGCGCGGTGTTGATCAAAATGGCTGAACGTTTCATTTTTGCTAGCTGCTCGCGCCCGATAAAGCCCCGCGTTTCCGGGGTCAGCGGCAGATGCAGCGTGACTATGTCGCTCCGGGTCAATAGTTCATCCAACTGAACCTGCTCGATGGTTACATCCTTAACCTGCAGCAAGTGTGGCTCGAACCCGAGCACATGACAGCCGAAGGCGTTACCTAGTCGGGCTACCTGCAGTCCGATGTGACCGCATCCGACCACTCCAAGGGTCTTCCCGAATAGCTCGTGGCCAATGAGGCCCTCGTTGGTACCGCTAGCGCGGGCTTTCGCGTTTGCCCGGATGATTCGCCGGAACAGTACGATCATCAGACCGATGGCTAGCTCACTCACCGCGTGAAGCGCATAGCCAGCCGCGTTCTGGACCTTAATCCCGCGAGCTTTACATGCCTCTTGATCAACGTGATCGACGCCGGTAAACGCCACACAAATTAATTTAAGTTTAGGACAGGCTTTGATCACGTCCCCGGAAAGCGGGCGGTTACTGAGCAAAAGGACATCTGCGTCCTTTATCATTTTGATCAAGTCGACCTCCGAAAGGTCGCGGCTGTCGCAGAACAAAAGTTGATGACCGCCTTCATCAATTAGATCACCGATCCGAGACCGGATGGCGTCTTCTGATATACCAATCGGCTCGATAATCTTGATATTCATAGTGCTACGATCCAGGAGATACTATTTCACCGCAAAGACACAAAGACTACGAAGTTTGAGCCGTCCTTTGCGTCTTTGTGGTGAAATCTTATTTTCAATACCACCAATCGTAGCCGGGCTTTTCATCCCAGTCGGCCGGTCTTTGCTGATGCGGAGTCCTGTTCCGGGTTGGGAGCTGATTGCCGCCGCCATCGATGCCGGAGCATCCGCTAAAGGCAGCCAAACAGAACAAAGACAAAATGATGACTGCTCTAAAATAATTCTTTTTGGCGATCGAGATTGAACCATCCATGTCTCCTCAAATTTTCGATCAACTACATAGCCTTGGCTATTTTCCGAATTGCCGATCCTCTCTCGCGTCGAACCGGCGGTGAGGCCGAACTGCTGCTCGTCCGCGCCGATTCGCTCGCTTGAGTGATTAATAGAACCATTCATAGCCCGGATCTTCATCCGTGTCAGCCGTTGTGCTGGCCGGCTTTTCCGGAGTCTGTTCTATAAAGGCTGCCACCCTATTTTTGGTTACGGTCCGATTTGCGGTCGTACCATCGATGCTGGAGCATCCAGCAAAAGCAACCAAACCCGCCAAGGGCAAAAGCAGGGCCACCCGAAGAGAGTTTTTCTTAGCAATCATTATTGGATTTTTCATATCTCTTCATTGCCAGCAAAACGAGGCGTTGGGTAATTGGATGTTATGATGAGCTATCACCGATGCTGATAGCCGCAGCCCGGGGTGCGGTAGGGCGAAAACTCGGCGCGCCCAGGACAGCGTTTGCTCCTTCAAACTACTCCCCACCAATCAGGGGACCCGTCCTCCTCCTGGCTCCTGGATTCTGGCTCCTGACTCCTTCTTCCCTAACGAATCAGATTGCTCACCGCCAAATCGATGACCTCGTCGCCGCGGCCATTGAGTACGGCTTTTAGCGCCCATAGATTAAATCCGACCGCCTGATTCATCTTGATCGTCGGCGGCATGGATAGTTCGGTTCGGTTGACTACCGCGTCGATCAATGCGGGACCATCATGCCGAAATGCCTCGGTTACAGCGCCTCGCAAATCGGCTGGGTCCTCCACTCGCACGGCAAACATTCCGGCCGAATGCGCCAGGCCAACGAAATCAGGATTCACCAGCTCAGTTCCCTCACCCAGAATACCGGCAGCCAACATTTCCAATTCGACAAAAGCCAGCGCGCTGTTGCTAAAAACCACAATCTTTACTGGCAACTTATGCTGATGCAGGGACAGCAAGTCGCCCAACAACATCGAGAGTCCTCCGTCTCCTGAAAAGGTGACCACTTGCCGGCCAGGAAAAGCCAGCTGTGCTCCGATCGCTTGAGGCATCGCGTTGGCCATCGATCCATGGTTAAAGGAACCCAGCAAACGTCGCTTGCCGTTCATGGTAAGGTAGCGAGCTGCCCAGACGGTGGGCGTACCGACATCGCACGAAAAAATCGCATCATCGGAAGCCAGCTCATCCACGACTTTCGCCACATACTGGGGATGCATCGGTTTCCGGCCAGGATGTCCCACAGCGAGTTCATCCAGCCCCTTCCTTGTGTCTTGATAGTGGGCAATGGACTGCTTCAAATGACTATCGTCTTTCTTATCATTCAAGAGCGGCAACAAAGCGTTAAGAGTCGCCTTTACGTCACCGATTACTCCAAGATCTAATCGCGTGCGGCGTCCCAGGTTTTCGCCGCGGCGGTCGACTTGAATAATGGTCGCCTTCTCTGGATAAAACTGCGTATAGGGAAAATCGGTACCGAGCATCAGCAGGGTGTCTGCCTCCATAATCGCATGGTACCCGGAGGAAAAGCCGATGAGACCAGTCAGACCAACATCGTAAGGGTTATCGTACTGAATATATTCGCGGCCTCTGAGAGCAGAGACAATGGGCGACTTAAGCTTGCCCGCTAGTTCCATGAGCTCGCCATGTGCTCCGGCACATCCGGCGCCGCCAAGAATCGAAACCGCTTTGCCTTGATTAAGAAGCTCAGCCAGTTTCTTGATCTCGTCATCCGCAGGACTCACCACCGGGTGGCACGGACGGACGGTTGCGCTCGGTTTGCGGTAGGTTGCCGGCTTGAGGGCGATATCACCTGGAATCGCCACTACGGATACCCCTTTATTCGTGAGCGCGGATTGGATGGCGATCTCCAATACCCGCGGAACCTGCGTCGTCTGCGAAATCAGTTCGCAGTAGTGACTACAGTCCCGGAAAAGTTGATCCGGATGCGTCTCTTGAAAATAGTTGCTGCCGATCTCCTGGCTGGGAATCTGAGCCGCCAAAGCCAATACCGGGACTCGGCTGCGATGGCAATCATAGAGCCCATTGATCAAATGCATATTGCCGGGGCCGCAACTCCCGGCGCAGACCGCCAATTCACCCGTCAAATGTGCTTCAGCGCCGGCAGCAAATGCAGCGGTCTCTTCATGGCGCACTCCTATCCACTCGATTTTCTGGCTACGCCGAATCTCTTCAAGAATACCGTTTAGCGAGTCGCCCACTACGCCGTAAATCCGAGTCACGCCCGCAGCGATCAACGTTTCGATAAAAATCTCCGCTACCGTCTTTTGAGTCATTTGTGGTCCTTTGTAGTCCGGGGTTGCCACACGCTACACCAATTTGGCGGAGATTCTCGTGGTCGAAGGATTGGCAATAGTAATCAGAAACCAATGACCCAGCGTTTCCGAACTGATTACTGAACCACTGATTACTGGTTACTGGTTACTGGTTACTGGTTACTGGTGGTTCTTCCGGGTTTGGCGTGGGATTCACAAGAGAGTCAGGCGCAACGCTTTCGCGGATGCCCGTTCTAGACCATGAAATGGTCCAAGAGAACAGCCCAGGGCTTTAGCCCTGGGTCGCCGTACCAGAGAAGCCGCCCTGAAAGTGGCGACCGAGGATCGTGCAGGGCGATGGCGCGTTGATTAGGCCAGCCGCGCTATCGGGTGCCACTTTCAGGGCACGTGTCTTTAACGGACTAACCCAGGGCTAAAGCACCTGGGCTATGATCTAAAGCCGCTCCGCGGCAAAATCCGACAGGCTCCTGTTCTCTTAAACCATTTCATGGTTAGAAGCCCGACTGCCTGATTGGTCCCACGCAAAACCCGGAAGAACCGTTACTGGTTACTGGTTATTGATCTAGTAGAACCATTCGTATTCTTCGTCCCAGTTCTGGTCCGCCTTCTTAGTATTCTGTTGCAGATTAGACTGAAATTCCTTTTCCGCTTCCGGCGACGCGCAAACGTATAGTTTCCCTTTCAGGACAAAGAAAACGCTAGGATCAATATCAGCCGCTTTCCGGTTTGCCATTCCGTTGGCGCAAAAGCCGCCGTACTGGGGAACGTATTTCGACGGGTTCTTTTCAAAGATCGCCAGATCCCCGGCCGAATTGAAATAGTAGGTCGCTCCCTGGTAGATGGTCTTATACTTCGGACTCCCTTTCACCGCCTTCTTTTGGACAAAATACGCGACTGGATCGTATCCCTTTAGAATTACCCCGCTGCTATCAACATTTTGCTTGTGCTCTCCTTTGGTGAGCCAGATCTGCACCCCTGGTTGAGAAAGATCGTTCGGCCTGGACGCCACGCTGTTCGCGTTGCTGTTAGATACCGCGAGTATTCCTAAGCCGAAAACGACAAAACCAAACCGAATGACTGGCTGAGTTAGCGCCTGCCACTTCGAAGGGAGATTGTGCTTCGTTCTCCCCGATCGCCGGGGGAGATAAACTTGCTGAATTCGATTCATATGAGTTTCTGCTGCTTGCTCCGTGTATGACTGACCGCAGTGGCTACTTATTCCCAAAGCTCACATAACAGTTCCCGGGCCAACTATTTCTGTATCTGTAAGTCTTTGAACAAAAGCACATTACGCAATCTAATCCTGTGCTTTGGCTACAGACGAATTGTTGAACGTACGAACAATCGACTTTTTTTTGAAGCAGCTCCTCCGGTAGGGGCCAGCGGCTCGCCCAGGAAGCCATTTACTCCTTCAGATTACTCCGCGCCGGTTTTGAGCCGTCCCGTGCGTGCGCCACCCCCACTCGGTTATGTAGATGCGTAAAATCGTTGGCAGCACGGGGAGTAACACAACCGCATCTAGGTAGCACGCGCACGGCGCGGCTCAAAACCGGCGCCAGACAGTTTAGGCGGCTAGGCAGAACGATGGGCGCGCCGAGTTTTTCGCCCTACCGATCAGGGGTCGGACACGCTATAGACCTCACGGGACAGTCGCCTCTACCGGTGGCCCGATCAGGTTCGCGCTATCCACGGGTCGGAAATCCGTAAGTCTGAATTCTCGTACGCATAGGCTTCATGACTCACCAAGTCATAAACTGCTGATAATAAGACACAAGCAACGGATCCTCAGCCATGGCATGCAACCTGATCTTAGCTGCTCTGTACTAAGCAATCGGAGAAGTCAGATGAATGAAAACGACAATCTAAGCGGCGAACTGACAGATGAGTTCTTGCAGGCACAAGCTGATGCCGGGGATTACTTTCTCGAAGAGGAAGGATATGGGTACCGGCCCACCCAGCACGAAATGCAGTTGCTTGCGCTGCAAGGTCGAGCACTCCTGTTCATCGACTCCATCAGAAGGAAGTGACGCTGCGCATCCGCGGAAGACGGCAAATCACAAGCTACCTTAAAAAGGAATCCCAGCTATGACCGAGCAATACCTGCACATTCTCCCTGCCCCCGAAGAAACCAGCTGGATCTCGCCGGTAGCCATCGTAACCGCTCTCTCCAAGCGTATCGAGATACTAAATGCCCGTATCGCTGACCTGGAGACCGAAGTCGCTTGCTACCGCGCCTCCTTCGGAAACGTCAGCGATCAGGAGATCCAGACGATCATCAGTAACCTGTAAAACACTCAAGTTGCCGGGAACCAAGGCCCAACCCAACCTGGTAACTTCAAACCTTTGCCTTAGAACCTACAACCCGTAACTCGTAACCCCTCTTTATTATGAGCACATTCACCACCAAAGATGGAACAGAGATCTATTACAAAGACTGGGGGACAGGACAGCCAGTCGTCTTCAGCCATGGCTGGCCGTTAAGTGCTGAAACGAAACAGCCCTCCCTAAATAATGACAGCGGGCCACAAAGCTACTAACTAACTTCATGCCAACTCCAGAACAGTACGACGTGGTTGTGCTCGGCAGCGGCGAGGCAGGCAAATACATTGCCTGGACTCAGGCGAAGAAAGGCAAGCGGGCGGTTGTTATCGAGCGAAAATATATCGGCGGTTCTTGTCCGAACATCGCCTGTCTTCCGAGCAAGAACATCATCCATAGCGCCAAGGTCGCTTCCTACTTCACTAGAAGTGAAGAATTCGGCATCACGAAAGATAACTGGCAGATCCACATGACCGGGGTGCGGGATCGCAAGCGCGAGATGGTCAACGGTCTAGTGGACATGCATTTGGCCAATTTCAAATCCAGTGGCGCGGAACTGCTGCTGGGAACCGGGCGCTTCATTGCCCCGAAAATGATCGAGGTGGCGCTGCCTGACGGCAGTTCCCGTTTCTTACACGGCGAAAACGTCGTTATCAGCACGGGATCAAGAGCGACGATCGAACCAATACCCGGACTTCTAGAATCGGCTCCGCTGACGCATATCGAAGCGCTGGATCTGGATCATCGGCCTGAGCACCTTCTGATTATTGGAGGTGGTTATATCGGCCTCGAATTGGCCCAGGCCATGCGCCGGTTTGGCAGTAGAGTCACGATCATCGAACGAAACCCTCGTCTGGCTCACCGGGAAGACGAAGACGTTACTAGCACGCTCAGCGATATCTTTCGCGACGAAGGCATCGAGATCGTGACCAGCACCACGATTACCAGTATCCAAGGGAAATCCGGCGACCGGGTGAAATTGCAGATCGAACGGGACGGAAGAAAGAGCGGGTTGGAAGGGACTGATGTTCTAGTCGCGACCGGACGCACTCCAAACACTCAGAATGTCGGGCTGGAGTTAGCCGGAGTTGAAACCACCGAACGCGGCTATGTAAAGGTAAACGAACGTCTCCAGACAACGGCTCCGGGCGTGTGGGCAGTCGGAGATTGCGCTGGCAGTCCGCACTTTACCCATATCGCCTTCGACGACTATCGCATTGTCACTGACAATCTCGCCGGTGGTAATCGAGTCACAACTGGGCGCCAGGTACCGTCTTGTGTGTTCACCGACCCCGAGCTGGCTCGCATTGGTCTTAGTGAAACCGAGGCTAAGCAAAAGGGAATCGCTTATCGGCTAACTAAAATCCCGATGATAGCCATTTTGCGTACTCGCACGCTTTCCGAGACTCGAGGGTTCTTGAAAGCGCTGATCGATACCGAGAGCGATCGGATCCTTGGTTTCACTGCTTTAGGCGCAGAGGCAGGCGAGATTATCGCTACCGTTCAGGTGGCCATGCTGGCGGGACTGCCTTATACCGCGCTACGCGACACCATATTTACGCATCCCACGATGTTAGAAGGGCTCATTCCGCTGTTCTCGGCAGTCCCTTCGAAAAAATGACCTGAGAGTTCATATTTATCGATTTGGAGATTTTGGGGGAAGGACGAGGGCGGAGGACGTGGATCGATGCGCGCGGAAAGAACGGAGGCGCCATTCGATGAGGATGAAAGGACACGTCCTTTCGCCCTGCTGCTCCGAACGAGATGGAGTAAACCTTCCAAATGAAAGTTAACAAACTGGCAGCAAAGTACTAAACTGGTGAGGGAAATATCATGTGGACGAATTTCTGGAGGGATTTTAATCGGGAAAACGATTGGCGTTTTCCGGAAGTGGCTCCTGGCCAGTTGCAGGAGTTGCTAGGATGCCCTATCGCCAATTCGGCCGAGCGAGTCCGCGTCGAATGGATGTGGGGGCGCAAACCAATACTGATCCTGGGAGAAGGCGTCGGCGGTTACTGCGTCGTCGTCGGTGTCGCCGTCGCGTTACTGCTAGTGCCGGGAACCGGTATTTTGCTCGATCTAATTTGGTTAATTGTTAATTCCTTGGTGGTCGCTTCGGACACAGTCCGAACCAATCGCTGGCGACGAGATTACGAAACTGCGCTGGAGCGACTGATTCGGACCATGCAAAAACGAAATACGATTTAGGGATAATAGCTGCCAGCGCGGAGGGCGAAGGGTTGACCCAACGTGGTCCATCACGCCGCCGGGGGCGGCGTTGGGTAAAACTCGGATGCCAAAGCTGCAGCCTCACTCCCGCTTTGTGCGAATCCCTAACGCATCTGCGGCCAGAAAATAGCACCCAATATGCAGCGCATGACAGAACTCGCCGCTGGCCATTCGGTTCATAACTTCTGCCGGGGCTACAAACTCGAATTCAATGTCCTCAGTTATATCCAAGGATTGGGGACCAGCCTGGGTCAAGTCCGTAGCGGCGAAACAATACACCTTATTTGTCTGTCGCGCCGGGTTAGCGTACATGGGTCTACCAACTTGTTGCCATTTAGCGGCAATATATCCCGTTTCTTCCTGAAGCTCTCGCTTCGCTGCCTCAAGTGGGTCCTCGCCCGGATCTACAGCACCGCATGGCAATTCCCACCCGAGCCAGTCCGCCGGGTATCGGTATAGGCGGGTTAACAGGATCGCGCCGTCGCCACCGACGGCAACGACCTGGACCCACTCCTTCTCCTCTAAAACGTAAAAAGGTTCGACGATTTGGCCGCCCGGTAACACGCACTCATCGGCATAGAGTGAGATCCAGCGATCTTTGACTATTTCTTTGCGACTCTTTCTTGTCCAACGTTTGGTAGATTCAGACGGATTGTTCATCAAAGCTGCCGAATCTTAGCGGGCGCCGGCCAAGAAGCCAATTTTCCCTGGCACAGCGGCAAATTCCTTCTGATGCGTAGGCAGCCCGCCCAAAGGCCGGTTCTGCCGAGAAGTACGGACGGACGCAACTAACACGACCCATAAGTCGCATGAGTCCCATAAGTCCCATTTGTGCGATCTCCGATCCCGTGCCCGTGCTCGAAAAACTTTGCGAAGCTGCCGAAGAGGTCGTTTTAATCCGACACACAAGGAGAAATTAAACCCCGGTGACCAAATCACGCTCAATTCGAGCACGAGGACGAGCACGATTCGAAGACCGTCAGTCACCCTGATTTCTCGTTTCCTGACGGGGCTCGATCAGTTGATTCGCCTCCAGGAAATTGATAGCCAGACGAGCAAATTCTGCCGGTTTCTCCAGATACAAAATGTGTCCCGCTCCTTCCATCACCACGCGGCGAGCGTTAGGAATTCCAGCTTCAATCGCACCGGCATGAGCATGGACATCCGGAATATCAGCGGCACCAGTAATGATAAGAGTAGGCGCCTTAATCTCGCCCAACCTACCGATGGCCGGCTTCGGCGTCATGATCATGTCGTTGGCCTCATGGGTCATGTCTTGAGGACTGGCGGTTAGTAAGGTTAACAATTTCTTGCGGGCGGCATCGTCCTGCGGCCCAATCAGGTATTTGTCTTTCGACCATTCAGCGATGGCGCCTTTGACGTCATCTTTCTGGAGCAAAGCAAAGGCGCTTTTGCCGCGATCCAGAAAATGTTGGGTGTAAGGCATCCCATTTAGCACGGGTCCAACCAGCACGAGCTCTTGGACGATCTCCGGATGCGCCAACGTAAAATCGATCGCCAGCTGTCCACCATGACTGCTCCCAACCAACGATGCGTGACCCACCTCTAGATGATGGAGCAGAGCCGCCAGGTCGTCGGTCTCTGAATACCAGTAAGTCGCCGCCGGCGACTTACCAAAGCCGCGCCGGTCATAACGAATCGTGTGAAAGTGCTTACAGAACTCCGGCCAAACGTCGTTCCAGACCGCGGAATTAACCACGCCGTCATGAATCAAGACCACCGTTTGGCGACCTTGACCTGATTCTTCGTAATACAACTTGCCGCCGTCTACTTCTACGAATCCGCTCGAAACGGACCCCGGAGATGCAGCCGGTTGCTGGGCCGAACAGAGCGAAACAGCAAACAAGACCAATAACAGATAGCTCAGCAAACGATGGCAGGCATTGATGTGCATGTTTCTACTCCCGATGATTTGAGGTTATCTGGATCGGTTTCGATCCCCAAGCCAATAGGGAGCTTTGCTCGGCGCTGTCTAACTCGAGATTTCGAAACAACAGTGCGGCGCCTCCCCATGCTGGCAAAGCTCTTTGACCGGGACGCCCACGATTTCAGAAAGCAGGGCCTCCGCGATCAGGCACGCTTCCGGATGATGCGCCGTGACCGCCGAAAGCGCACAACCGTTTCCAACAATGCGGCGTTTCCCGTCGCTTTCCTGTAAAGTTACGTCACCACCGAGCGTCTTGAGCATGTCAACCGCATATTCAATCCGTTGCCCAGGCAATTTGTCTTTAACCTGATCGCTATGATCTTTTGCGACCGTCCGACCAATGGCTCTCAAGCTGGCTTGCAAATCCCGGGGAGATAACCGCCCAGCGAAAACCGTCAGAGCATGCCGCAATAGGGCGCCATAGGCTGTCTGAAACAGGTATTCTGCTTCAGTACTCAAACTGTATAGGACATGAGGTTTGCGAAAACCGCGTCGGACGCCTGCCTGCTGGATCAAACCGTCCCGTTCGAGACTAGTGAGATGTGAACGGATCGCGTTATCGGTTAACTCCAACGCGTTGGCGAGCTCATTCACCGTGCGACTCTCGGTTCGGAGCAAAGCAAGAATTTTGCCTCGAGTGCTGGCGAGCAGCCGTTGATGCCAACCTGGGATTTTCACTGAAGGAGTATGGCGCTTGGCGACAGATAACGCAAAAAACAATTGACTTATTGGCTCCCCTGCACCTTTTTAGCCTTGGCTCCTAGAGCCGTGGCGCCAGTCATTGCGCTGCGTCGTTTGTGGGAACTCGGTCCTTCACCTCGCGTTCATCAACCTTGGCGGAAGAAGGTCTGTCCGAGACAGCGCGCAGCAGCATTTGGCTGGCGACAGACGCTCAGAGGTTCGCGCAAAGCCCTATCCAGAAGGAAAAAAATGAAAAAACTAGTACTCAGTATCGCCGGATGTCTCTTGCTCGCGCCCGGTCTTGCGACCGCCGCAACGTTCAGCGGAGAAATCATGGACAGTCCATGCGCCGAGGGCGGCGGTCACGCATCGATGTTCAAGAAAGAAGGGACCAACGATGCCAAGGCCTGCACCCTGGCCTGCGTCAAAGCGGGCGGTAAGTTTGTTCTATTTAATGATTCGACCAAGAAGTATTACATGCTGGACAATCAGACTAAGCCCCGGGCGTTTGCCGGCCAACAGGTACAAGTTACCGGGACCCTGAATAAAACCAGCAACACGATCCACGTCGCCGAAATCAAGGCAGCGTCATAACGCGATGGCAGTAGGACCGAGTTCATTCCCGGTCCTCGCTTCGTTTTTGGACATCTCCTAAGCCCAAACCGATTGGATGAGGCTGCGGGTAATCATTGTCTTGGCTATCATCGTAGCTGGCGCCGTCGCAGCCGTGGTAGGATTCAATCGGATAAAGCTCGACGCGCTTCATGAACCCGGGCCGGCAGAAACTTTTCTGGCGACAAACATCAAAAAGATTCTGATAGCTCGGAGCAGTCGCCAAGGCATTCCTCCGGCGCCAACCGATCTCAAAGCGAGCATTAAAGAAGGCGAAACCGTCTACGGCACCGATTGCACGATGTGTCACGGCATGGATGGCCGCACCCCGACTGATACCGGCCGCTGGATGTATCCCCGGGCCTCCGACCTCACCTCACCCACCGTCCAACAATATTCCGATCGCGAATTGTTCTGGATCATAAAGGACGGCATCCGCCTGACCGGTATGCCTGCCTTCGGAAAAGTCGAACCCGACGAACACATCTGGAATCTGGTGAACTATCTAAGGACGCTTCCAGGCAATACGGCCGGGAAGAAAGAGGGAGACAGCAACTAGGCAGTAGAAGGGGGAGAGGGGGAGAGGGTGATTGGTGATTGGTGATTGGTGATTGGTGATTGGTGATTGGTGATTGGTGATTGGATTCGCGTGCAATGGGTTTGGAACGAGTTGCGGCCGAACCCGCGCTGGGTGACGGCTCAAAACCGGCGCGCGGACAGGATGTTTTGTGATCAAAGTCATGGACGCGCCGAGTTTTTCGCCCTACCGCGATGGGCTTCGATCGTACCTCTCACCAATCACCTCTCACCAATCACCTTTCACCTTTCACCTCTCCCCCCTCCCCCCCTGCCCTGCAAGATCAAGCAGCTGAAGGACATCGCTCCGCAGACGCAGAAAATCCGGATGGCTCCGATCTCGGGGGCGCTCCATTTCCAAGGAGATAATACGATCGATCCGGCCAGGGCGCGGCGTCATTATGAGAATGCGATCGCTCATATAGATAGCCTCATCGATGTCATGCGTAACCAAAAGCATCGTGGTGAGGCGAGCTTGCCAGAGACGCAATACCTCATCCTGCACCTGCATCCGCGTAAACGCATCAAGCGCTCCGAGCGGTTCATCGAGCAAAAGCACTTTGGGGTGAGTGATCAGGGCTCGAGCTAACGCCACCCGCTGGGCCATCCCTCCAGACAGATGATGAGGGTAAACATCGGCGAACCCTTCGAGGCCTACTAACCGGATAAATTCATCGACTTCATGATGTTTCTCCCGGGCCACCCCCAGCGCCACCAACCCGGATCGGATGTTTCGTCGGACAGTGAGCCAAGGAAATAAATTCGGATCTTGAAAGACAAGACCGCGTTCGGCGTTTGCTCCGGTGATGGTTTCATTGCCCACCCGGAGTTCGCCGGATCCAGGAAAATCCAGTCCGGCAATCAGGCGAAGAAGCGTCGATTTCCCGCAGGCGCTCGGACCGATAATGGAAACAAATTCGCCTGCAGCAACAGAAAATGAGACGCCGTCCAATGCGAGGGTGCGTAGATTCGAGCGCTCCTTGGCTGCGAAATCCTTCGTCACGTTGGTCACGTCCAACGAAGAGCCTTCTTTCGCAACGCCGCTGACCAGTGTGGCTACCATTTTATCACGCCTTTTTGCCAGGCCAGCACGCGATCCCGCGCTTTGAATAACGCCGTCATAATGGTCGAGAAAAACGCCGCCATAATTAACAGCGCCGCGTAGACTTTTCCGTACTCCGCCCAACCTTGCGCCCAACTCACATACCAGCCGAGACCCGACTTCACGCCCACCGTTTCAGCGACTACCAGAGTCAGGAACGACGCTCCTAAGCCCATGAAAAGGCCAATGAAAATACTCGGCATCGCCGCCGGGATGGCGACATTGAAGATGAGATAACCTCGCCCCGCGCCCAGCGTACGAGCAACATCCAGGTAAGAAGCCCGGGTGTTAGAGATCCCGGATGCGGTCAACATGGTCACCGGAAACCAAACCGCCAAAGCGATCAACCCAGTCGCGGAAAACATGGCCGACGGTGAAAGGACCATGGCGAGAGGGATCCAGGCTGTCGCCGGAATCGGGCCGACAATCTTTAATATCGGCATCCCCCAATAGCGCGCGTGAGGGAACCATCCGATGCAAATTCCGCTGACTAATCCCACGGCCACACCGAGGCTGTAACCACCCAAAAGCAGGAGCAAGGAATGCCACGTACTATCAAAAAGAACCGCTCGGTCATTCACCAGGCTTAATAAGACGCCAGCGGGACTCGGGAAATAAGGTAACGGGAACAAATGCAGCACCGACGTCACCAGTTCCCAGCCGACGAGAAAGAAAACCGCGGCAGCAATCAGGGGGCATGTGTCTCGCATCCATTTGCGTAAGCCGGACCAGAAGAACTGCCCACCGGCCACGACAACCGAGGCAGTGAGCAGACCACTTAGGAAATAGGTATACAACCGGCCTTCCGCCGGCCGTTCACCCGCCGCTGCGAACACGTGCAGCCCAAGGGCCACAACTCCTGCGAACGGAACCGCCAATAGAGTCTGCCACGGCACTTTGTCTGACCGGGCATCTCGTTTCTGTGGTCCAGGCGGTCGCGCCAAGACGCCACTCGCCGGGCCACGCTCGTTAACGTCTGCCACTTGCTTCACTTCTCGTCTGGTGAACAACACGACGCCAGTGTGGGCGTCCTGCCACTATCTGCCAATTCCGCTCTTACCCGGTAAATTTCATCGGCTGGCACCTGACCGCCTGCCACGTTGTCTACTTGCAGACCTTGGAGCCATCCATCTGAAACGCCATCCAAATGTACAAAGGCTTTTTTGGCTAAGGCGGCGACATCCGTTCCCGCATCGAGCATGCCGGCGGCCTGCATCTGCTGCGCTGCCGAACTAACTGCAGCTTCAGCTCCCGAAACACTCGGGACATAGCGCAGATGCGACAGCGCCAGCGTGTTTAACTCCGGATTTGAAGCCAGATACTTTTTCTCAACGGATAGCCTCGCTGCAGCCGCCGGATTTGCTTGAACCCATTTGGCGCCTCGAAGCAACGCTCGGGTAGCCGCAGCCGCCGCCTTCGGATTGTTGGCCAGAAACTTCCCGCTCACCACCACCGCGCAGCAATATTCGTCCTTGTAGGGGGCATCAGCGGCCTGGTCAGCCACGTTACGAACCTTGCCATCCACCATCAGCAGTGTGCCGATCGGTTCGGAGTCGGCTACTGCATCCACTTGTCCTTTTTCCAGCGCCAAACCAAGTTCTCCGGCCGGATACACCATCCAGGTAACATCTCTGCTCCCATCAATCCCGTTAGCGCTAAGGACTCGATTGGCGAAAATGAACGGTGGGGTCCCCATGCCCGGCACACCAATCCTTTTTCCACGAAGATCCTGTACCGTCTTGATTTTACCTTCTGCGGCAGCCTGTATGCGGAGACAGCCGGTGTGCACGCCGGCTGTGAACTTCACATCCAGCCCCTGCTCGATCGGCTTCAACAAATACATAATCAAATGATGCGTCACATCGAATCCGCCTAACGCGAGCACGTCCTTGTATTTCGACCACTCGCATTTCACTAGTTCGACATCCAACCCTTCATCCTTGAAAAATCCGTTTTCGACCGCCGAGAATATAGGCGCCTCGCAGGTAATGCCGATATAGCCAACTCGAACTTTGGTCAGGCTACCGGTTGCTGATTGAGAATCGGCCTTGCATTCACTGCTGGCGCCGCCAAGCAGCATAAGGCATATGACCCCAACGGTGACGAATTTAGACGACTTCATGGCGGACTATTAGTACCGCAAAATTGGAAATAAGAAGCCGAAAATGATAGCAAAAGGTTGGGTGTAAGTAATGGGCACGCTGGCAATTAAGCTCAAGCGTGCAATTTCGGTCGATTTCCGCCGCGCGAGAAACGGCGGTGGGGCCGTTGTTCACGTGCATCGACCTAAGGATACAGGTAGTTGCTCGTCCGGAAAGGGAGCTGTCGGATTTATCCCGAAGGGATGGTAGGACTCAGCCAGGGGTTTAACCCCTGGCTGAGTCCTGTCATCCCTTCGGGACAAGTCCTCTCTTCCTTCGGGAATCACGCCGTCTGCTCTGCGATCGTCTCACGCAAAATCTCAGAAAGGCGGTGCCCAGCCGCGTCCACTGTCATTTTGCACAAGGTCAACGCCACTTTCGGCAATGCAGGAAGTCCAGAAATGCGTGGCTTTAAAACGGTGAGCGTACGCGGCAGGCCGATGGTGGTGCGCAAGGTTACGCCTAAACCAGCATCCGTCGCCGCCCAGAGACCGGCGAGACTTGGACTCGTAAACGCCAGGCGCCAGGAGATCCCGGCTGCATCGAGTGCGTCGATTCCAGCAGAGCGAAATACGCAGGGCGGCTCAAACGCGACCAACGGCAAGGGTTCAGATCCAAGGGATTTGCTGCCACCCCGGTCCGGGCGCCCAATCCACACCATCGGGAGGTCCATCAGCTTTTCGACATGAACCGTCTCATCTTTCCCGTCCCAGGCGAGTGTCAAGTCGAGTTCACCGTCGCGAAGTCTCTCCATCAGCAGAACGTTTTGTTCTGCCCGTACTTCAACCCGCACCTTCGGATGGGCCCGTGCGAAACGGCCCAGCACCGATGTCAGCCAGCCTTCGGCAAAGTCTTGAGGAATACCCAGTCTCACCCACCCTTCAACCTCCGCATCACGCAATCCATCGATCGCCTCGTCATTCAACTCGAGAATCCGTTTCGCATAGCTGAACATGCTTTCTCCCGCGGTAGTCAATGTCAGGCCGCGACCCGACTTCTTTAACAATGGTTTTCCCACCTGTTCTTCAAGGCGACGAAGCTGCGTGCTGATGGCAGATTGTGAGCGACCCAAACGCTGCGCTGCTTTCGAAAAGCTCCCCAGTTCCACCCCGATCACGAACGTGCGCAGCACATCCATACTAAGATTGACAGGAGCAGCCATCGTTCGATTTTATTGATAGGTGGCGCCTAAACTTTCAAATTGTTGAATTATACTCGAGGGGTAGAGTGTCTTCGTCAAGCAGAGTTGGCCTTAACCTAAGCCGCTAAACACTTGACCATACAAAGAGACACATAATTCGAAAACAGGACTACAAGCCATATGCCACTCGTTCGAATTTCATTGCTGAAAGGTAAATCCAACGACCACATCCGGGCCATCGCAGATAGCGTTCATCAAGCGCTGACTGAGACATTTGAGGTGCCGGCTAACGATCGCTTCCAGTTCATCGACCAATACGAGCCGGACCATTTTATCTACGCCCCGGACTACTTGGGCATCCACCGTTCGCCGGACGTCGTATTCATCAATATCTTGGCAAGTAACTGGCGGAACACCGCAGCTAAACAGCAGCTTTACGGACGTATAGCCGAGTTGCTTTCGGCCAACGCTGGATTGCGCCCTGAGGATGTGCAGATAAGCCTCACGCCGAACCAACGGGAAGATTGGTCCTTCGGGAACGGTCTCGCTTCCTACGTTAAGGACGCCCAAGTGCCTAAGGCTGTTGAAACGGCTCCGTAGGAGTCACATCTTTACAGCACATCTTTTTAGCCGGGCCTGCCGCGCCGAAGGCTCGGCGAAGGCGGGTTGCCTGATAACGATTCACATCCATACTTGGGAGCATGTCGACCATGAGCGTCTTGGTTACGGGTGCGAGCGCCGGTTTTGGCGCAGCGATTGCGAGAAAATTTATTACCGAAGGCCATCGGGTGGCGGCTGCCGGCCGTCGCCAGGAACGGCTTAAGGCGCTGGCGGACGAACTGAAGACTGATCGCCTGTACCCGCTGGTACTCGATGTACGGGATCGTTCCGCCGTTGAGGCCGCGGTGAGCACACTGCCACCCGAGTTTGCGGAGATCGATGTGGCGGTAAATAACGCGGGCTTGGCGCTTGGCCTCGAGCCCGCTCACCAAGCCGACGTCGAAGCTTGGGAAACGATGGTGGATACTAACATCAAGGGCACCATGTACGTCACCCGCGCCGTGCTCCCCGGCATGGTCGCTCGCCACCGCGGTCATATCGTAAACATCGGCTCTACGGCGGCAAATTATCCGTACCCGGGCGGTAACGTGTACGGCGCTACAAAAGCTTTCGTTCGCCAATTTTCGCTGAACCTGCGGGCAGACTTGCTGGGCACTAAAATACGCGTGACCGCGGTCGAGCCTGGCATGGTTGGCGGTACCGAGTTTTCCGTGGTGCGTTTTAAGGGCGATACGGGTAGAGCCGCTAAGGTCTATGATCGGACCGATGCACTCACACCGGAAGACGTGGCAGAAACCGTTTACTGGGTAACCACATTGCCGTCCCGAGTGAACATTAACACGATTGAGCTCATGCCGGTGACCCAGTCTTTTGGTCCACTGGCCATCCATCGGGCGGAGTAGATCTATGGTGGACGAAGTGGACAGAGTGGACGGAGCGGACCGGCACGCTCGAATAATAGATCTGGGGACGCCCGCGTTGATCCTTGATCAAGCGGTTCTCGAGCGGAACTGCGCCGCTATGGCCGAGCGGGCCAAGCGTCACAGAGTGCGTTTGCGGCCGCACCTCAAAACTGCGAAATCCGCTGAGGTCGCGGCAATCGCGACTCGGGATCAGTTTGGTGGCATTACCGTTTCGACGGTTGCTGAAGCGGCTTACTTTGCGGCCCATCAATTTCGTGACTTGACGTATGCGGTGGGGATTGCGCCCGACAAGATTCCGGCTCTCGCAGCGATTCAGCACGCACACGGCGCCGTTATCAATCTGATCGTGGACAGCGTTTCGTCGGCAACTGCTGCAGCGGCCAGCGCGGCAAAGGAACAATCAGTTTTCCGAGTCTTAGTCGAGATCGACACCGGCGGGCGCCGAGCCGGAGTTGATCCCGATGGTCCAGAATTGCTAACCGTGGCACAGGCCATAGCCGGGTCGAACTCGCTTAAACTTTCCGGAGTACTAACTCATGCCGGACACAGTTACCATGCTCGCGACTCCGATGAGATTCGGCGTATCGCGGAACTGGAACGCTCCGGCGTAGTTCGGGCAGCTCAGCGCATTACTGCAGCCGGCCTACCATGCGAGACTGTGAGTGTTGGTTCGACTCCAACGGCGGTATACGTCGAACGATTAGACGGTGTTAACGAGATCCGTCCTGGAGTCTACACCTTCTTCGATCTTCAACAGAATGGACTCGGTGTTTGTAACGAGGACGATATCGCGGTGTCCGTACTCACCACCGTGATTGGTCACAATCGGCGAAGTGGCCGGATCCTGATCGACGCCGGTGCGCTCGCTCTCTCGAAGGATTTGGGCGCTTCAGAGTTCACCCGCAACGTCGGTTACGGCGTGGTACGCCCGGCGCGCGGAGCCGTTTTGCCACCCGTACGGCTGTTCGTCGCAGAGGTTCACCAGGAACATGGACTGATCGCCGCTGCCGAAGGTGAATTACCATGGGATTCGCTTCCGATCGGCGCTAAGGTTCGCATAATCCCGAACCATGCCTGTTTAACCGTAGCTCCCTTCGATCGGTACCATATCGATCAGGGCGATGGCCTAGCTGGTCTTGAATGGAGTAAGGTTAGTGGGTGGTGAACGCAGTCTGCTTGACCCTTTTCTCGATGAAAATCCTTCACCTGTAACCGTTACAGATTTGTCGCACCAGCGTTCGCCGATTCCGCACATGGCCAAAGGGGCTACGTAAGCTCAACGTACTCCGTACGATAACGTGTTAGGCCCAAAAATTCGTACCCCAAAGTTATCTTGGCCCTTCCGGTGTAACTGACTTGCCTAGAGTCGATTAAGTCCGTTTTCGCCAGCATGGCACGCCATTTGCCTACACAACTGCGTAGCGAACAATCGTTATGTTTTTAATTTTCCCGCAATCAATGATCATTCCCGAAGTACTGGAACGTCTCGAAGACCCTAACCTCGAGGATTGGCTTACGGCGGCAGTAATAGAGAAAGCGAGCCAGCCGCCTCCGCAAGAGCAGCGCCTGAAGGGTTCTCATCCACTCTCAAGCGGTATTATTGATCTCTGGATGTTAGAGATCGCCGAGCGGACCGGAAAAATCTGGACTGGCAAATTCCAGGTCGAACTAAACGGGAAAGAAGGAGAACATGTCCAGGAGCCCTGGTTGGAACACCGCGGAAACGAGCTTTCTTTCGCGCTGGACACTCAGACAGCGGAGATAACTTTCCAGCCTGTAGGGATGTAACCGGATTCTATGGTCAGAAGCTCGCTGTAAACCCTACGCGAATGTATGGCGACCAACTTGAAGACGACATTTTAAAGTCCGCTCGATAAAAATCGAACCGGCGATAAGGTACCGTCCCCCCTTCGAGCTCAAATTTGATCGCGTCGGTCAGATTCCAAATGAAACCGGCGCCAGCTCTGACTTCCCAAAAATCCAGGAGCGCATGGTTTAGTTTTGGGATACCACGCGAACTGCCAAATTGATCGTCGACCCGAAAGACGTCCGTCTGCAGGTCGGCTCCTGCATATAGCGTGGCTTTATTGGAGAGGATATATCGGATCTGCGGCCGCGGCGCGACGCCATTGATAACCCAGTGGTCAGATACCTTCCAATAAACGCCGACTGCGGGAATCACCGGCCAATCTGCGTTCATGTCGATACTAAGACCGGCGGTATAAATCAAATCTGCGCTATGAAAGTAGGAGGCCCCTATTCTAACCGGCACATCAAAATCGCGACCCGAGACATGATTGAAACTGCCGTAGATCCCGGGATTCGCCTCGACCCTAAGCAGCAATGCGGAAGTGAGCTGGATATCGGATCCGATGACTGCGGCCAAGGCGTTCAATGAAGCCGGTAATGGAGTCAACCGGTTGCTCGTATCGAAGGCAAAACGCTCCCAGTCCAGACCCAATCGCAAAATAAAAGCATTAGAGAGCTGATCGGACATGACGAAGGAAGCTGAACTCGTGATTTCCTTGAAAACACCAGCAGTCTTATTGCCTAGATCAACCGATCCTCTGCCAATGAATGCAGCATCGGTCGATAATTGGTAGGAAAAGGGAGACAGCGTCCCTCCTAGGGCGGTCTGACTCGTAAGAGTCGGTGAGGTGGCCAGCGTCTGCGCGTTGGTAGCTGACCACCCTAAAGTCGCCGCGGCGACGAAAAGCGCTTTCACAAAGTATCGTTGTGAAAGCGGTCTCATCATTCTTGTATCGCTCCGAACATCTGCCTGTCACTATTGCTTATCACCGCCAGGTCCTTAAGGAAAGCTCCGATATTAGTTTGGATCTGGCGCATGGTAGCGGCGCCTGAGCCGAGCCGATTAATCCCACGTTGCCCGCTATACTCCGGCGAGGAGACAAGATCCACGCGCCAGATCAAGGTAGCATCGCGGCCACCGACTTGAACCGGCCAGAGTTGCTGGAGAGTCACCACCGCGTAATATCGGCCGCTGGCGTAATACCCGATGTCGACTGTCTGATAACCGTCACCAACCGGTCTCGCATAAAATGCGTCCAAACTCACAACGGCCTGGCCGTCCGCGTCAAAAAGTTGCCAGGAGAGAGATGGGGCCAATGAACCGCGTCCTCCACCAGCCGGAGTTGCGGAGATCACGGAGGAAAAATAGGAGCGAGCGTTGCCACTGCTTTCGATCAATTGCCTTACTTCCGTTACGGGCGAAATAGTTTCGCCGGCTGTCTGGTAGGGTGCCTCCGCACCGAGACCACCCGAAACGAAACTGTCGACCCGTTGCGCCAATACTCGGCTCCAGAATGAAACTACCGGCCCAGGGACACTACGCCCATTCGAGCCCGCAGAATTATATTGATTCACCTCAGCCCCGCTCAATTGCAGGGCCGACGCATCGCCCGGCAGTTTCTCGGTAGCAGCTACCAACGCTCGAACTGAAGAATTGGAGGGAGCAGATGCCAGGTTTTGAAAATCGTTAGCGCTGGTTCTCTGCGAAAGATTGCCCTGCAGATAGGTTCTTAATTCTGCATGCCGGGTTGGATCCCACCGTTGAATAAGACCGACCGTGGTCCTGACCGGAGCGCGCACCACATAGGCGCTTTGTACAGACATGTCGCGCGCCAGCTGCATATTAGGCACTGCCGTCGCGGAAATACTGCCTCCTGCCAACTTCGATAGATCTGCATCCTTAAACACCGATAGCGAACGGAGATCGGTGATCGGATCCGCGTTGACGCTAAATGCCGGGACCAAGGCTCCAACCACCAACAGGAGCCGACTGAAACGGAACAGGAATTTTTTGTTAGGGACGAGCTCCTGCCCGTCCGGGTTCGTTGCTTTTAGTACGGTGATAGACTTCATAAGAGCGAATAGGGAGTAGAGTGGCTTAAACGCAGCTAGAACTTCTCCCACCAAGCCTAGCTAACGTTGGTCATTCCTTATTGAAAACGGCCAAACCAAATGGATAACCCCACCAATATGGGGCAATATGCCAATGGCCGGTGCCGGATCGATCCGACGGCGCATAGAAGTTGGTCGAAAAGCTAGAATGAGTCGTCTTGACTTCATTGCTGGTAGCATCGCCACCTTCATGGAATCGACTGTCGGGTAGGTTGATGCCCGCGAGTCCGCCGCCAAATGCCACCGGCGCGATGACCAGAACACTGGCCAGGATCATGCCGGCGACTTTACATGTCTTCATAAGAAATCCTTTCTGTAACCATAGTGGTCACAATCTCGTCAAAAAGATAATCAATTGTCGTGATCCAGTATCAGCCCACGTGATACTTGAGGTTAACCCTTATACCAAAGGTATGGTTACAGGTTCCGTGCCAATCTCCCTTTAGCGTGCGTAAGTTACTGTCTAAATGATGGTTACGATGCGGCGGCCAGGCACGAACCGCGGTGCGAGATTTCCGCCTGAACGATTATTCGTACCGCATCTCAACGGCGGCTGTACTATCTCGAAACGCTGGAATTAGGTACGTTTTGTGGCGCCATTTTTACACAGACGTTCCGCCTAATCCTTAACGATTCTTGGACGTCAATCCTCACCCGTCAAGGGCCCCTTAAGGTCAACGTCAACATTCTCGACCACCGACCGCACGCTTGTTACGAGTGGAAAACAGCTGAAAACATCCGGTGAGGCAGGGATTCGAACCCTGGGTACCCTTTTGGGGTACAACGCTTTAGCAAAGCGCCGCTTTCGACCACTCAGCCACCTCACCCAGAACGAGTCGGGAGATTATTCCGGTCGGGCTCGGACGTCAAATTAAAGAAGGAGTCAGGAGCCAGAATCCAGGAGTCAGGAGGGATGGAGGCGGCATGAAAGATTTCGGGCCCCTCCCGCCCGAGCGCGTTGAACATGCGCTGGACCGGCTCGGTGGTGGCCCAGGCCTGCGCAAAGCACGCTCCACAGGCGGGACCTCCTATTGGCTATTTGCGCTGCGCCCATCCTGACTCCTGGATTCTGGATTCTGGCTCCTTTCCCTCGCCCTTCAGTTCCCGGCGCTGACGGCGCTCCCGGCGTTCCCGGCGATTCCTTGCAACTTTCTCCCGCAGCACCGTGTACTGCCGATGAAAGCAATTTTTAAAAGGAGTACTTATGAAAACCAAAATCATCGATTTTCCGCCAGTAACATCCGCGAGTTCGCGGTTAGCCTTGCGCAGCGCCGTATTAGAGAACGCGGGCCTCACCGACTGGTTCCTGGCTGTATGGCTAGGAGTTTGGGTGACGTTCGCTACCGTTGAATGCGTTGGCCAACTTGGGCTTCTTAGAGTCTACTAACCTTAACCGGCCACCTTGGCCACATGCAGTTAAATGGTAAACGCCGCGCCCTTTCCGCTCATCGGGATCGATGACCAGGATGCCAGCGGTCTCGATGCTACAATGGCTGAAGTCCAGGAGTTCGAGACATTCGTCCGTAACTACCAGAACATGGTTTTCTCGGTAGCGGCCAGAATTGTCGGCAACTTGATCGACGCCCAAGACATTTCGCAGGAAGTCTTCATTAAAGCTTATGCCCGGTTCGATGAATTGAAGCAGAGCGGTACGGTCGGCGGCTGGCTAAAGACGGTCGCAACCAATCTGTCGATCAATCATCTAAATCGCTACCGAGCGAGGTGGCGCTTTTTCTCGGAAGAAGAAACCGAAGTCGAAATACCCACGTTCGATCCTCCGACTGACGATCGCCGCGAATCACTTGAGCTAGCCATTCAAAAACTGCCCGATGCCCAAAGAGTCCCGCTAGTCCTATTTCATTTTCAGGACCTATCCTATGACGAGATCGCCGACAAACTCGGGATCTCATTGGCCAAGGTCAAGACTGATATCCATCGAGGCCGAGAGAGCCTTCGCAAGATTTTAGTTAAAACATCATGAAGGAACCGAACGAAGATTGGTTAGATCAAGAGATTAAGCGTCTCCCCGATTTGGAAGCGCCGCCCGAGCTCTTGCCGAAAGTGATGCGTTCGGTTCAACAACGCTCCGTTCGACGATGGGTAATGTCGATCTTCCGTCAACACCTGCCATTTATTAAGAATTCCGGTTTGGGTTTCGCCTTGGCGATGTTGGTGCTGATACCGCTGTTTAATCCAATCGCCGCTCTTATCAATTTCTTAGCTCACGCACCTTTACTCCGTTTCCTCGGAGACATGTTAGATGTCGGAGGCACGATTTTAGCCAATCTGCGCGTGTTTCAATTGCCGCTGGGATGGCTGGTCGCATTGGTAGCCGGCTTTAGTTATTTAACCTGCATTCTCGCCGCATCCACGGTGCGGCATTTGGCGACGGCGAAACGATCATGAAAAATAAATTCCGTTTCCAAGGCAACCCTCTCTGCCTTGGCTTTCTATTAGCAGCTGCGCTCAGCGTCCAGCCTCTGCTCGCGAAGGAGCCGACACTGGTTACGCCGGCGGACGCCGGGCAGACGAACGATCTTGCTGTCCTCGCTAATAATACCGTTGAGAAAATTATTCAGCTGGGACCGGCTTCGCGGCGTGGCGCTCTTTTTACTGATATCCGGGAGCATGGCCGTTCCGGCGACCAAGTGGTTACCGGACGAACGTATACTTTGCGGGCCGGCGAATCGGCCGACGGCGATGTTGTTGTGATTCATGGACACGCTCGCATCGATGGCGTGGTAAACGGCGATTTAGCCTTGATCGGCAGCGATGCGGAAATCAGCGGCACCATCAATGGTGATATGGTTACGGTCGCGTCCAGGGCTCACTTCAAGGAGGGTTCTGTGGTCAACGGCGATTTCAGCTCGGTGATGTCCGCCGTCGAACGCGACGAGGATGTTCACGTCAAAGGTAGCCGCGTCAATCTCGATTTCTTGCCTGCCGGTGCAGCCATAAACCTCGGTCAATGGCTGACTGGCACCATCTTCCTTCTACGACCTATGTCACCTGATTCATTTGTTAGTTGGTTCTGGGCCCTGGTTATCCTGGGCCTTTGTCTTGCGGTAGGGTATTTCTTCCCGAAACCGGTTGCGGAAACTGGCGTCATTCTCCGCGGTCGAGCTCCGGGATCCTTCCTTTGCGGTCTAGCGATTGTGCCGGCGGTGGCGTTTCTCTGTTTTCTCCTGCTGATAACCGTCGTCGGCGCCGTGGCGATCCCCTTAGTCCTGGCGGCGGTCTTCGCCCTGGCCCTGGTTGGAAACGCCGTAGTGTTCCAACTGATAGGTCAGCGTATCGCTCCGCAACTGAATACACAGAAATATCCCACTCTCCTGTGGATCTCATTGGGAGCGGTGGTTTGCTGGATCGTCTATTGCATCCCCGTCATTGGCTTCCTGGCTGGCAGTATCGTACTGCTAGCCGGCTTAGGATCATTCAGTCTGTATTTGCTTGAGCGCAGTAGGAACCGCGTCCCGGTGGCCCAATTAGCCGCCGGCACAACTGCAGCCGTTGAACCACCCAAACCAGGAGCGCCACCCTCACGATTAGCGCCGCATGTGTCGCTGGTTCGATCAACAGCATCTGCCCCGTTCTGGCCGCGATTCGGCGCCAATGCTATCGACTTCGTGATCATCATCGCGCTGCTCTCTGTATTTCATGTGCACCGGGTGATCCTGCCGGCCTGGGTCTTGTATCGCTTCGCTATGTACGTCTGGCGCAGTGCGACCATCGGCGAGTTGGCTCTGAATCTTCGGGTACAACGATTTGACGGTACCACCATCACGGGGGATTACAGCACCGCCATCGTTCGCGCCCTGAGCAGCTTGTTATCCCTGTTGCCATTAGGTCTAGGATTCTTCTGGACCCTATTCGATCCAGCGCGTGAGACCTGGCACGATAAGATCACAAACACGCAAGTCGTTTCGACTCACCCAACGGCACCACCGCCACCTGCGCCGCCTGTGCCCCCTACGCACGGACCCGAATCAGGACCGATCGTGCCGCCATCACCTCCGCCAAAACCGGAACCTGGTCCAAGCGAACCGCCAATGGGCCACAAACCTGTATCCGGTCCGACAGAGCCGCCAACCACGGAGCCTAAGCCGGAGTTCAAGCCGGTGGAGGAACCGCCGGCGCACAGACCGGAAGCCGGACCCACAGAACCACCAATCGCGCCTAAACCCGAATCGGGTCCGAGCGAACAGCCACCTCAGTGACCCGGAGGCGAGCCCGCGAATATTGGTAGGGCGAGGCTCCCGAACGGCCTGGAGGGGAGCCGCTTTGTAAGGTGGCAGTTCTATAAGAAGGCTGCAGGCGGCTCCCGGGAATGACCCAGCGTTTGGCAAATCTATCGGTTGCATCCGAATCGAGGCCGTAAAGACAAGCCCGCTGGGTTAAAGCATCATCAGGGACCGTTTCCGGGAGCCGCCTGCTGCGATCTTATAGAACTGCTGTCCGATAAAGCGGCTCCCCTCCAGGATTTGGGGCGTGCCACATCATTTGGCGAATGCTCGCCCTACCAAAATTTCCAATTGCTGCTCGCAAGCGCGCTGAGGATAGGCTCTGTTTATGGCACCCGATCCCGCATGCTTCGTGAACTACTCGTATCCAGCGCATTTCTAATGGTCTTGAAATTCAGCCTCCTAGCCGAGGCGCCTCCGCAAGCGCCGCAACATCCTCATAAAATCAGGCAAAATTCGACGACTCGGATCGATCCTTTCTTCTGGTTACGCGATCGGAACAATCCGGCAACCCTCAAATATCTGAAGGACGAGAACCGGTACGCGGAATCGGTCATGAAGCCGCTGGCCGAGCTGCAGAAAAAGCTCTATCTGGAGATGCGCGGGCGGATCCAAGAAGCGGACAGCTCTTTTCCGTATCAAATCGATCAGTACGACTACTACACCCGGACAGAGGCGGGCAAACAGTACGGAATCTTTTGTAGAAAAACGAATGGAAGCACATCCCAAGCGGAGGAAATCCTTTTAGACGGTAACCAGCTGGCTCAGGGGTTAAAATATTTCAATCTGGGCGTCGTGGATGTTAGCCGAGACCATCATCTGCTCGCTTACTCCACTGACACGAGCGGCAGCGAAAAGTTCGTTCTGCGAATCAAAGAGCTAAGCTCGGGTAAACTGTGGCCCGAAACCATTACCAACACAGCCGCTTCCAGCGCCTGGTCTAACGACAATCGAACGCTGTACTATCTGCAACTCGATGCCGCCAACCGACCCTACCGGCTGTTTCGGCACATGCTTGGACAAGATCCTAAGAAGGATGCCTTGATATTCGAGGAAAAGGATCAGCGATTCGAGCTCAGTTTGGAGACATCCAGAAGTCACAAGTTCATTTTTCTGGTTTCAGCCAGCGAGACCACTACCGAGGTGCGCTACGCCGACGCCGATAATCCGGAAACAGATTTCAAGGTGTTGAGCCCTCGGGTCCAGGGGGTGCTGTATCAAGTCGACCATTCCGGAGACCGCTTCTTCATTGTGACTAATGATCAGGCCGAAAATTTCAAAATCGTAACTGCGCCCGTGGCCAATCCTGATCGGAAAAATTGGACGGATTTCATCCCGTATAACCCCGATGAGCCCGTGGAAGAACTGGAAGCTTTCGCTCATTATCTCGCCGTCTCGGTTCGGCGAGATGGTGTACCGGCGATTAAGGTATTTGATCTCGAATCGGGTGGCAGCCGGTATGTGGATTTTAACGAACCTACCTATGACGTTAGCTTCGGGGATAATCCCTCCTTTGGGCCGGCTCAACTCCGTTTAGAATTCAGTTCGTTGATCACGCCCAGCTCTGTGATCGACGTGGATTTCAAGACCGGAGAGGAAACGCTGAAGAAACGGCACCCGGTCCTGGGAGGGTTCTCGACTGATAACTATGCCGAAGAACGGGTCTTTGCGGTCGCGAGCGATGGAACCAAAATTCCCATCTCGTTATTTTATCGGAAGGGATTCGTCAAAGACGGAAGCGCACCGATCGTCCTCGACGGCTACGGCGCCTACGGGTTGACCGAGGACGCCGATTTCAGCGCTAATCACCTTTCCTTGGCCGATCGCGGAGTTGTGGTAGCACTCGCTCACATTCGCGGCGGCGGTGAGTACGGACAAACTTGGTATCATGCCGGGAAACTCTTGAAGAAGAAAAACAGCTTCACCGACTTCATCGCGTGCGCTGAATACTTGCTGCAGGAGAAATACGGCTCGCCCAAGAAGCTGGCGATTACGGGTGCCAGCGCCGGCGGGCTGTTAATGGGGGCAGTTATGAATATGCGCCCCGATCTTTTCACTACGGTTATCGCCGCCGTACCGTTCGTGGATGTCCTGAACACCATGTCAGATCCCTCCTTACCGTTGACGATCACCGAGTACGAGGAATGGGGCAACCCAGACGACCCCATCTATTTTGATTACATCCATTCCTATTCACCGTACGACAACGTGGTCGATAAGCCGTACCCGAACCTTTACGTTAGTGCGGGTTTGCAAGACAGCAGGGTGAGCTATTGGGAACCGGCCAAATGGGTAGCCAAACAGCGCACGCTATCTCATCAAGATCGCGTTCTGGTGTTGAAAACCAATATGGGCGCCGGTCACATGGGCCAAAGCGGACGGTTCGACCGGTTAAATGAGCTGGCGGCCGAATATGCGTTTACTTTGAAAACGTTCGGCCTGGCAAACGATAAGCTTTAACCTCAGATCCGAAGATGAAAATCCATGTAATCTGCGGATTTTAAATTCGAATTTTTAGCTAACTGGCATCCGCTTCTTTTCTTTTACGCCGTGCATCCGAATTTTTGGCAACCGAAGACGATTGCGTGGCCGTCCATCGAAGGGTCACCAACCCCACTGGGTGTCACCTACATTCCCGAAGAGAAGGCGTTCAACTTTGCGTTGTACTCGCAAAACGCTCTCGAGGTCATTCTATTACTATACAGCGCCGATGATTTCGTTACGCCGCTGGCGGAATATTGGCTCGAGCCGCTGGCGCACAAGACGAAACGGGTTTGGCATTACCGGTTACCGGAAGCGGATTTGGCTAAAGCCGCTTACTACGCCTATCGGGTGGATGGCCCCGCGGCACATGGCCCGGACCAGTGGCATGCGTTCGATCCGGCCAAGATCCTTTTGGATCCTTATGCCAAGCGCGTTTTCTTTCCACCCGCTTTTAGCCGGGAAGCCGCTTGTCATCCAGGCAGCAATGCCGGTCGCGCGCCGCTGGGGGTGATTCGGCCCGAAGCGAGGTCGGCGGTATCGCTTTCCGGTAAAGGACCCCGCCACTATTCCGACGCCATTATTTATGAAGTCCACGTGCGAGGATTCACGGAGAGTGAGTCCAGCGCCGTCTCGCCCGAGAAACGCGGTACCTTTGCCGGACTCATCGAAAAGATACCTTATCTACGGGACCTCGGAGTCACCATCGTCGAACTAATGCCGGTTCATCAGTTCGATCCTCAGGAAAATAACTTCTGGGGGTATATGACTCTTAATTTCTTCTGTCCGCACTTGCGCTACGCGGCGGACCAGCCAGCTCCTATTGCGGAGTTTAAACAACTGGTGTCGGCCCTGCATGCGGCCGGAATCGAGGTTATTCTGGATGTGGTTTATAACCATACCGCGGAAGCCGAACATGCCGGCCCGATGTACTCTTTCAAAGGGATCGACAACGCGAGTTTCTACCTGATGACTCAGGATCCGGCCCAGCCTTACGCAAACTTCTCCGGAACCGGGAACACTTTGAATGTTAGCGATCCTTTCGTCCGAAATTTAATCCTAGATAGTTTGCGTTACTGGGCCACCGAAATGCAGGTGGACGGGTTCCGGTTCGACCTGGCAGCGATCCTCACTCGGTCGGAGGACGGCTCGATCGATTGGGGAGATCCTCCCCTGCTTTCGGCGATCCGCACAGATCCAATTCTAGCCGAAACCCGTTTGATCGCTGAACCTTGGGACGCAGCCGGGGCTTATCAACTCGGGACAGGTTTTCCCGGAATGTTTTGGCATCAATGGAACGGCCAATTCCGGGATGATCTGCGCCGGTTCGTCCGCGGTGACCTCGGTATGGTCCCGAAGTTGATGCAGCGGCTTTACGGCAGCGACGACCTGTTTCCGGACCGGATCGAAGAAGCGCGGCGCCCGTTCTACAGCATCAACTATGTGATCTCCCATGACGGATTCACGCTTTACGATCAGGTGTCGTACAACGAGCGACACAATGAAGCAAACGGTCACGACAACCACGATGGACCAGCCGACAATTTTAGCTGGAATTGCGGGATAGAAGGTGACGTGGATGTGACCCCCGAGGTCGCGGCTCTTCGCCAGCGTCAGGCCAAGAATCTGTTTTGCCTGTTAATGCTTTCGAATGGGATTCCCATGTTTGTGGCCGGCGATGAGTTCCTGCATACCCAAGCCGGGAACAATAACCCGTATAACCAGGATAATCCGACCACTTGGCTCAACTGGAACCGGCTGCATGAGAATGCCGGCTTCTTCCGCTTTTGCCGGCTGATGATCGCTTTTCGCAAAGCGCATCCCAGCATCTGTCGAAGCCGGTTCTGGCGAGATGACGTTCGTTGGCGGGGAGTACGCGCCGCCGCTGATCTTTCCTATAACTCGCAAAGCCTCGCCTACTATCTGAAGGGGGGGAGCCTAGGTGATCAGGATCTCTACGTCATGATCAACGCTTTCACCGAGCCTTTAGCTTTCACGATCATCGATGGATTATATAAACCCTGGTACCGGGTCATCGACACCGCTCAAAACTCGCCAGACGATATCTGCGAGCCCGGGCAAGAGGAGCAGATGTTCGGCGCGCAGTACACCGTTGGTCCGCGGTCGATTGTGGTGTTAGTGCAGTAGAGTTCGCCGTTCACTGTTCACAGTTGGGTTACGGTTGGCGGTTTGCCGTTAACCGTTGATCGCCAAACGACCTAAAGGGAACTCACAGGGCCTATTAGTGCTGCTATGCCCTGGACACGATCGATCGCTGACCAACTGTGAACCGCGAACGGTGAACCGCAAACCGCTAACTGTTCAGTGGGGAACGCCGGGAACGAATCTAAGGAACTCAGGGCATCCGTTGACGGCGATGTCGGCGTTCCCGCACATTCCCGGCGTTTTACTTGCGCTCATCCACCCAGTCTTAACTACAGCCTTGCGAAGTCCCACACTCGGTGCACACACCACAGGCACCTGCGCGAATCACTTTCGAACTTCCACAGTGAGTACAGGTAACATCCATATACATGTTACCTAGCGCCTCGCGCACTCGTTCCGCATGGGAGTGAGAGTGACCGTTGCTCGCCGGAACCGGTGACCCTTCCGAATTTGTCCGATTGGTGATCACATCGATGATTTCTCTCTCTGCCGTTCTGGGCAGTTCCGCAACCGGCCGGTTCACCGCTTTTTTCTCGATGTCGCTGATCTCGCGCATCGGCAGATCCGGCTGGGTCCGGTTCGGAGAAATCGCTTCTTTATATCCCGTGATAAATTGGCAGCCTAACCAGCGGAAGACATAATCCGTGATGCTCGTGGCACTGCGAATATCCGGGTTCTTGGTAAAACCGCTTGGTTCGAAGCGTTGATAGGCAAACTTCTTAACTAGGCTCTCTAACGGCACCCCGTACTGCAGCGCGATTGAGGTCAGCGTCGCCACGGTATCCATCAAGCCGCCGATGGTGCTTCCTTCCTTCGCCATCTGGATAAAGAGCTCGCCAGGTTGACGGCTCTCATAGAGACCGACCGTGATATAACCTTCATGGCCGGCGATCTCGAATTTGTGGGTTAACGAGACCCGGGTATCAGGCATCCGCTGGCGAGACGGTTGTTGTAAGGTCGACATCTCGCGTTCGAGCTCACCGATCCGGCCAAGCAACCGTTTCGTCTCTTCCGACGGTTCTCCCGTAGCGACTTCGCCAGCGCCCATATCCTTCGTTTTCTTAGTGTTCAGGGGCGCCGAACGTTTAGAACCATCTCGGTAGATCGCGATGGCTTTTAAGCCTAACCGCCATCCTTCGATGTAGGTATTCACGATCTCCTCGACCGTGGCTTCACTCGGGAGATTCACGGTCTTGGAAATGGCCCCGCTCAAGAACGGCTGGCAGGCCGCCATCATTCGCAGGTGGCCAAGGTAGTGCAGACTGCGCTTACCTTTGTATGGCTTGAAAGCACAATCGAACACCGGCAAATGTTCAGGCCTAAGCCCGCTGGCCACGATCTGATTCGTTTCCGCAATGGCTACATCCTCGATGGTGTCATGCTCATTGATATGAGCGAGAATCCCTTCGATCGCACTTTCGGTATACCCCAGCTTTTCTAACGCGGGTTTTACCGTTTGGTTGACGATCTTTAACATGCCGCCGCCGGCCAACAGCTTGTATTTCACCAGTGCAATATCCGGTTCGATGCCCGTGGTATCGCAATCCATTAAGAATCCGATGGTACCCGTTGGCGCCAGCACCGTGACCTGCGCATTCCTGAAGCCGGACCGTTCTCCTGAGCTCAACGCGTTATCCCAGGCTTTGATCGCCTCGGTCTTCAAAGCGGCAAACTCGATTGAATCCTGGATCCGGTCACAATACTCACGGTGTAAACGGATTACCTCCAGCATGGGCTCGATATTGTCTTTTGCTAACGGATTCGGCACTCCATTCGCGCGGGCGTCGTCGTAGCCGGGGAACGATCCAATTACTTCGGCGATCCGCGCGCTGTGCGCATAGGCTTGTCCGGTCATGATACCGGTGATCGAACCCGCCAAAGCGCGCGCTCCATCAGAGTCGTACCCGAGACCGTAGCTCATGACCAGCGCGCCTAGATTGGCGAATCCCAGCCCGAGCGTCCGGAAAATATGGCTGTTTTCCGCAATCTCCTTGGTCGGATAGCTCGCGTTATCCACCAGGATCTCTTGAGCAGTGATGAAGATTCGCACCGCCGCCTTGAATCTCTCCACATCGAAGCTCCCATCCGCTGCCTTGAATTTCATCAGGTTCAGCGACGCCAGGTTGCACGCCGTGTTATCCAGGAAGAGGTACTCAGAGCAAGGGTTGGTCGAGTTCTGACGTCCCGTGCCTTTGCAGGTGTGCCAACGGTGGATAGTGGAATCAAATTGCATTCCGGGATCACCACAGACGTGAGTGCCTTCTGCGATCTTCCGTAACAGGGTCTTCGCGTCCTTCTGATCGCATGGCTTGCCGTCTAATACCCGGCGGGTCCACCATTCTTTCCCATCGATGGCTGCCTGCATGAACTCGTCACTGACCCGGATCGACAGGTTCTCGTTCTGGTACATGATCGAGCCATAGGCATCTCCGTTGTAGCTGCCGTCATAGCCCTGCTCGATCAGCGCCCACGCTTTCTTCTCTTCTTTGGTCTTTGCCTCAATGAACTCCTCAATGTCCGGATGCCAATCTTTGAGGGTGTTCATCTTGGCTGCTCGCCGGGTTTTGCCGCCGCTCTTCACGACGTTGGCTACCTGGTCATAAACCTTGAGGAACGAGAGTGGTCCACTGGGACGGCCGCCACCGCTCAGTTTTTCCCGGGTACTACGCAAAGTCGATAGATCGCTGCCCGTGCCGCTTCCGTACTTGAAGAGCATCGCTTCGCTCGTCGCCAAGCGCATGATGTCTTCCATAGTGTCACCCACCGATTGGATAAAGCAGGCCGACGCCTGCGGATGCTCATATTGAGTTGCCGCTCTCTCGGCCTGACCAGTCGCCCGGTTGTAATAAAAGTTGCCTTGGCCGCAGCCTTTCCCGATGCCGTACTCTTGATGAAGTCCAACATTGAACCACACCGGACTATTGAACGCTCCATGCTGGTTCACGCAGAGCCAGGTCAGCTCATCGTAGAAAGTCTCCGCCGTTTGTGCGCTGGCGAAATACCTATCTTGCAGACCCCAGTCCGTGATGGTTCGCGTCACCCGATGGACCAGTTGTCGAACCGAGTTCTCTCTGCCTCCTTTGAACGGGTCCGTCCCGTTCGCGATATCTCCATAAAAGTACTTCGAGACCGCAATCTTGGTCGCCAAAGGACTCCACGTTTTCGGTACCTCCACATCCTCTTGCCGAAAAATAACCTTGCCACTGTCGTCAGTGATTTCCGCCGTCCGTCGTTCCCATTCGACGTCATCCAGAGGAGCTTTTCCTTTGGTGCTGAAGACTCTCTGAAAGGTCAGTCCCTTTTGCCGTGCCGAACGCGATCCGCGCCCGCGCACCTTCAAATCGCTGGCATGCACACCTGACTTTAATTTGATCATCGCAGTTTTTGCTAGGGGGTTCGTTTCTGTCTGCTCACAAGTTGTCAATAACTCTGTTTGCATGGCCAATATCTTGTGCCCATTTTGTGATTATCTGAGAATAACCCCAGCCTGTAGAGCAGCGTCTCCAATATGCACACTATATGTTGTGTTCTTCAAGAAAAAACGACTTAACCCGAAAGATATTATTGCATGGGAGGAACGTTGCCTGGGGAGGAGGAAAGATTGGCCCCGGGAGGTCGTCTTAACACTTTGTTAAATGACGAATTTTGGCGCCTGTGCGTCCGGATCGGCCACCGGTTTGGAGGGGAGCCCCTTTATCGCGCAGCAGTTCTATCGGTATCTAGCAGGCGGCTCCCGGAACCGGCCCTCGGTGGGTGCAAGCCCCTGGGCGGGGATGATGGAACGGAGGGCTGCGCGGTCGAACAGAACGCTTACGAGGACAAAAACGCCCGCTCCTTAATTCGCAGCCGTGGTGTTCTTATGGCCAGTGGCCACGACCGGATCAGGCGGCCCTACGCGCTCGATCTGAATGATCGGCGAAGGGATACGATAGCCGTTAATCTTGGCTGATTCGGCAGCTTTAGAAGCTTCGGTAACCCTTGCTTCGGACGCGACATTTACTTTCGCTGCGATCGTGGGTGGCGGCACATTTCGGGCAACAGCGAGTTCGTTCCGGCTTGGAAGCGGGGCGTTTTGAGCCAAAAGGGTGACCTCCTTACCGGCCTCCTTAATCGCGCGTCCCAGCGGCTGCTCCATGATCGCAACCGGCGTCCCGACATTGACCCAATTAAACACTTGGATCACATCGGTGGACCGCATTCGGATACAGCCAAAACTGGCTTTACGTCCTAAGAAAGTTTCCTGCGGTGTGCCGTGAATGTAGATACACCGCTTGTAGGCATTTCGATTGGCGTCTTCCAACCCGCGGAGCCAGATAATACGACTGACGATCGGGTCCCTACCTGGAGCATTCGCTGGGAGCACTTCTCCGGTTACTTGTCGCCGCGAGAAAACGGCGCCCGCAGGAGCCGATGCACCGATTTTCCCGGCTATCTGCAGCAGACCGGTGGGCGTGCGCCAGCTTCCCCAATTATCTCCCTCTCCGTAGCGTGATGTCGAAATTGGATAATCGCGATAAACCTTGCCATCAACCACGACGGCCAATTTCTGGTCAGCCACACTTACCACGATTTGAACCGATGGTGTCGGGCTTGGCGCTGGTGCAATATTTACGTTTGGTCGCGCTGCCAAAGCCCCAGGACTCGGTGACGGAGACGCCCCGGCGTGAGCGTAATAAGTCCGCGCGTAGGTGGCTATAGCCGTTGAAGCGCCGACCGGCGAAGGTGATGCTGATGAAGCCGCCTCATTCGCTTGCACCGCCGGAACGGCAAAGAGAATACTCAGGCCGGAGAAGAGAAACCCAAAGGGTTTGAGAAGCTCAATATGTAAGTGGTTTCTCATTCAGCGAACAGAAATTAATTTCCCAGGCCATCTTCTTAAGCGGTCGCCAATCGAGCAGAACGCGACATATGTAAAACCAATTTGAAATAACATCAAGAAAGGAAGTGACAGGTATTCTCTAGCGGCAAAGGCAGCCATCACAAAGTGCGCAAAGTAAACCGCAAATAGCAATTCGCCAAGCGGAAGTACAGCTTTAAACGCAGAATAACTGAACTTGGGCGCACGCTGGGCCTTTCCTTCGATCCCGTATTTTGGGGTCCGGGTGAAAGCGGATCGATGATTGAAAACCGCTTCCAGAACGGCTCGGGCGTTGTTTACCGAAACGCCAATCCCTAAGGCTAGAACGAAAGGAAAGAACAAAATATCTCGGTACCAGCGTTCTGGGTTTAGCTCTCGCTGCGCCACCAAGTAAAAAGCGGCGGCGGCAAAAGTGTTGGCTAGCAGGATCGGTATATCGATAAGACAGGCCCTCACCCAACCGCCGGCTGCGAAAGGCCCCATCGGTGTCGGCTGCAGCAATACGCATAGCAACGCCAACAACAAATAAGTGAAGTTAGACGTTAAATGAATCGTGGCCTCGGCTTTAATCCAAAGCGGTAACCGGCTAGTCCAGATGCGGGGTAGCAATTTTTTGCAGGTCTGGATTGAGCCTTTGGTCCAACGATGTTGTTGCGTTTTGAACGCGCTCATTTCAATCGGCAGCTCTGCCGGCGTCACCACATCAACCAGAAAGACAAAGCGCCAGCCGTTAAGTTGAGCGCGATAACTGAGGTCCAGATCTTCGGTCAAGGTATCGTGCTGCCAACCTCCGGCTTCCTGAATACAGCTCTTCCGCCAAAGGCCGGCGGTACCATTAAAATTAAAGAAGCGACCAGTAGAGCTGCGCGCGGTTTGTTCGAGAACCAAGTGGCCATCCAACAGAATAGCCTGCGCCCGGGTGAGCCATGAGTATGTGCGATTAAGATGCTGCCACCGGGTCTGAATCATTCCGACGCGCGGATCCGTAAAATAATGAATAGTTTTCGATAGGATCTCGGGAGGAGGAACAAAGTCGGCATCGAGGATCAAGAAAAACTCGCCTCGCGCTTGGCTTAGACCCGCATTCAGGGCGCCGGCCTTAAACCCGATGCGTCCTTCCCGCCTTAACCAGACGGCATTGAACCCCGCACACCGCAGTCGCTCGGTCTCACGAGCAGCGATTTCAGAAGTCTCATCGGTTGAATCATCGAGAACCTGGATCTCAAGTTTGTCCCTCGGATACTCGATCCGGCTAATGGCGCGCAAGAGCCGCTTCAGCACGTAACGCTCATTGTAAATCGGAAGTTGAACCGTAACCACCGGCAGCTCGGAAAAATGGGCGAGAGGGTGCAGGTTACGTTTCCGGTGCCGAAAATAGAGATAGATGATGAAATATCGATGCAGGCCATAGAAGGAGAGGCCGATCAGAACCAAAATATAACAAAGCGTCCATGCCAGCATTCCGACGTTTCCGTGCATGCCAAAATGAGTATCAAAAGATAGCCAACCGATACCCGCGACATGATGGGCCTTTGGACCGGAGCGTCAAGTGGAAACCTTTCGAAGGGCTTCGTGATCTCCTTGTTTCGGTCATCTCTCCGCATCCGGTCAAACGGGTTGCTGGAGTATTGCTCGATGCGTGGCCCGGTAGCGGTCCGGCAGCTGCCGGACCGCTACCGAGGGCGCGCTTAGCCTCCCGGTCGTTGCATTGACTGGCATAGGCAGCCGCCCGATCGGCTTCATCTCAACGAGCGCCCAACCCCGATTCATTTCTAAATTCTGTAAACGCGAAAATGCTGACTGGTGAACTGCGCAACCCTGCCATAATAAGTTAGCCGTGAATTCGATCGTTAGTTCTCCGACTTCGCCGTCATGCCAGCTCAAATGGGGAACTCGCGATGGGCTACGTCGGACAAGTCCCACTTCGCCATCATGCGGGCTTGAATCGGGAATTAACGGTGGGCTATGTGGGACAAGTCCGACTTCGTTATCATGGGGGCTCAAATGGGCAACAAGCGCTGAGCTCCATCGGATAAACTGGGGTTCACCCGCGCTCCTTCTTGTCGCCGGCGCTCTAACGGTTCTCACCACGGCACTCCGTGCTCAGAATGACTCGGATGATTTGTCTAAGGACCAAGATTATCGGGAAGAACTCGGCGTAAACGAATTTACGGCGCCTTCGATCGAGAAGCTGTTTAGCACCTTGGACTCTTTGAAACCGATTCCGGTCAATCCGCTGACTCGACCAATCACGGAACTGAACACTTCGGAACGAGCGAAATACGCGCTCAGTTTCGGGGTCCTGATCGGAGACGGGTTTCTTGACGTCGAGGCCGAGCAAAATAAGGATATCGAGTCGTTGGGTCGCGAATTAATCAGGCGGGCGAGGGTTCTAGGAGTGGAACAACGAGTAAGCCGGCACAGCCGCAAGCTTCTGGACCTGGCCAAACAAAATGATTGGGATCGCCTGCGTAAAGAACTGATTGTAACCCAAGAAGATGTCGAAAAAGCGTTACTGGAACTACGCGATGAACCCATAGTTCACCTGTTGAGTCTGGGCGGCTGGATCCGCGGATTGCAGATCGCCGCGGCCAGTGTGGCAGCGGATTATTCGCCGGAACGAGCGAAGAAGCTCCATAACCTCGAGTTGCTCGATTACTATATTGATCGGCTCAGTACCTTGTCGCCTCGCTTGAAACGGAGCGAGCTGATTCAGAAAATCACCATCGAGCTTCAGGCGATGCGGTCCACTTTTAAGGACAACGAGGTGCTGTCCCAGCCACAGGTCAATTCGCTCCAAACCGCCGCGACCACGATGCTTGACCTGATCGAGAAATAGACCAACGACGTTGCGCTAACCGATCGGCTGGAACGCCACACCCGGGACGCTCGCACGGCGTCGCCGACTCAGGATAGTCGCTGACGGTGCTTCACCGAAAAGGCGCCGGTAAGCCGCAGAAAACCGGCCAAAATGATAAAAACCCCAGCGCGTCGCAACCTCGGTAACGCTGACGGTATGAATGTCGTTCCGCAGAAGATCATGGCGCGCACCATTCAACCTCGCTAGCTGTGACCAGGTCCGGGGTGAAATTCCATACGCCTCCCTAAAGAGCAGCTCGATACTGCGCTCGCTCATATGCGTGGCTTGACACAGCGCCCGGCTGCTGAACGGCATGTCCATATTGTCTCTAAGATATTCTTCGGCGCGTCGCATCGCGCCGTACCGATATCCGGCAAACCGGGTCAAACTGCGGCCGGCCGTTTCGTCGGTGCCAGCGATGGCTCGCACGAACTCATTGACGATCTCTTCGCACAAATTGGTCGCTGCCGGGCTGGCCAAAGTCGCCGGGTTGCTCAAATCAGATAACGCCAATTGGATCGCTGACGTCACCCCCCGGGTTTCGTCGTGAGCCCTAAAATTCGCGGTCCCTTTTTCCGGCAAGTCCAAGTTCTGGCCAGTCAGAATCATGGCAATATCTTGGAGTTCCTTTCGATCGACCAGAATCACCTGCCAGCTCGTCCGGGGTGCATTGCGGAACTGGAGCTCAGCCCCTTCGGCAAAACAGAGGATTTCGCCTTCCCCAATGCTGAATCCGTTGCACCAGGCAGGTCTTTCAATGCGAGGAGTGAATCCCAGGCAGACCTGGTCTTCCGAGAATTGCCCATTCACAGCAAAGGCCGGCTCATAATCGCCACAATCGAGCGATGACTTGCCAAAGACCACCCTCCGGTGACGAACCTCGAAGCCGCCACCTTCTAACAATCGGTGATCGAAACGGCCATCACGAATCACTTCTAGCAGCGTTTCGGGATCAAACGTCTCGATCCGCCTATCCACGAAGCCACATTGCTCGTTGATCAGCATGCCATTATTCCGGAAAAAGAAACCCAAAACAACCCTAAGAGCCCGAGGGGCAACGTACCAATGCGCGCAAATCGGATCGGCGTCAAGGTGAATCCATGACTAAACTGCGTTTGAAGCGGACGCTAACTGGCTCTCGCACAACGAGAACGGTTCCATCGCCTGACGAACCGCATCGAACAAATCGCGCGGAGTGAACGGCTTCGGCAGATAAACCACTCCGCCTTGCTCGAGCGTCCGTTCCAGCTCCCGATCGCGCACTCCGGTGATGACGACTATCCCGGCCCGCCAGTTATGCGTATCCGCGAACGCCTTCATCTGCCGTAAAAGATAGAAGCCGTCGTGTTCCGGCATAATGATATCCACCAGAACAACTTGCGGCCGGACTTGCTGTACGGCTTGAATTCCGGAGACCGCATTCTCGCATAACGTTGCCGAAGCACCGAAGTGGGTTAAGCAACGCCCGACGACCATTCTAATCATGGGGTCGTCATCCACCACCACTACTTTCAGGGAGGCTAAACTGCCGGGTAACATATCGTCGTTTTCCTGAAGCAGCTCACCGAACAGAACTGAATTGCTCTCGGGGTTTCGGTCTAAGAGCTAGTACAAGCTGGCGATTTTCCGCAATCCGTTTTCCGAATTTTTTGCGAAGAACTGCTTAATTTCACCACAAAGACGCAGAGTTCACACTGAGGCAGATCGAGCCGCAGCCAAACAACCGGAAATCTCACAGCAAGGACACAAAGGCCACGAAGACAAAACAGTCTCCACTAAACTTGACGATGGTTTGTCTTAGCGGCCTTTGCGACCTTGTAGTGAATTATTTTGTCTTCGCGAGGATTTTTTCGCCCTCGTCCTCGAAGCAGTCTTGCCCCTGCGTGTAGCAACCCTTACCGCGGTTGAGCGCCAAAATCGAGGACGACGACGAGAACGAGGACGATTTGGTTGCGGCTACGCCGCGCTGTTGTGGTGCCATATCCTTAGCGTCGCCGGGTCAGGCGACGGCTTCGCGCCACACTTGCTCCAATAATGACCGAAGGCGAACCGCTTCGTCCCAGCTATTTGGAAGCTGTTCAAAGTTGTACCCTCCATTTACGGGTCCCATCTCCGGCACCGCGATCATCGTGCGATCCGATCCGCCGTCGGAGCCTAGCCACATACGGATGGTCGCCTGAGCAAACGGTAACCAATCGGTTAGTTCTTTAGTCAGGTTTCCGTCTCCCCGCGTAACCGGCACCTGACAATGATGCCCGTTGAACGGCCGAAAATGTAACTGGACGGATTTCCGGACCAAGTCTGGACGAACCAAAAGCCGCTCGATGTAGTTCTCCGCGCTCAAATGTTTGACCACGGACAGATGGGAGAAATCCCAGGTCATCGGCAAGAGCTTTCCCGTCTTCTCGAAATAACTGTCGGCCAAGGCATAAGTTTTTTCCGGTGTTTCAGTGCAGGTATCCCGATGCACCTCGACCGCCGGCTCGATCTGGCCGATCCGATCCGCTTCCTCCATCAACTTCAAAGTCAGACGCAGAGCTTCGTCGGGTGTAGTATCATGGTCGGCCAGCTGGACATTGATGTGGTATGCGCCGGCATCCTTCTGACTCTTCAGAAGGTCAGAAAACTGGGTTTCGTCACCGGAAGCGAAATATCCGACTACGAATAGCTCTCGCTTTTCTGCTTCCGTGGCGTGTTTCGTCTCAAGCCGAGTCGTGAACCCATCGAAGCCCGCGGCTTTGACCGCGTCGAGTTGGCCTTCCAGAGACCAAGGTTCGGCTGCCGACGGGTAGTCCGTGAGCGACCAAAGATTGGCCACGTGATAGAGTTTTGGGGCTGCCATGGTCTGTCCCTGATCTTCTATTTCCTTTTCGAGCTTTTCCAGACCAAAGGTGATTCGGGGGCGTATCGGCGTAACCGATACGCCACCACGCCGATGGGCTGGCAGACCATCTAGAATGAGCAACAAAAGGGTTGCATATGTCTTTCGCTACTGCATACTGAAAAGCAACCAAACAGTTGCATATGACTGACCGCATCGAAAAAAGTATCGAACTAAAGGCGCCCGTATCCCGGGTTTGGCGAGCATTAACCGACCACCAAGAATTTGGTGAATGGTTCGAAGTAAAATTGGATAGTCCGTTTGTGCCGGGAAAGGTTTCAGCCGGCCGCGTTACCTATCCCGGATACGAACATATTAAGTTCGAACTCGTGACCCAAAAGCTGGAGCCGGAAAGGTTCTTTGCGTTTAGCTGGCATCCGTATGCCATCGATCCCAAGGTCGACTATTCAAATGAGCCGTCGACTTTGGTCGAGTTCAGACTCGAATCAAAAGATAAAAGTACAGTGCTGTACCTCACGGAATCAGGGTTTGATGCTCTCCCAAAAGATCGCCGGTTCGAGGCATTCCGAAAGAACGAAGAGGGGTGGACCGAGCAGATGCAAAATATTGAAGAATATCTCGCCCAACGATCCTAACCGGATTGAGTATGAGTCGAGTCACTAATCGCCGGGCTGCGCTCAACGTACGCGCTTCGGTCTTTGCCGCTTTGGGCGCAGAAGCACGACTGGCGCTGGTCGAGAAACTGGCGACTGGCGAACCTCAATCAATCTCTCGGTTGGCAGAAGGTTCGACCCTGACCCGGCAAGCGATCACTAAACATCTCCGGGTATTGGAAGACGCCGGCGTGGTACAAAGCGTCCGCGTCGGACGTGAAAGCAGATTCGAGTTCAGACAAGAACCTCTCAAAGAGCTTCAGTCTTATCTCGAGCGCGTTTCCGAGCAATGGGACGAAGCCCTGGCAAGATTGAAGGCTTTTGTGGAGAAATGACTTTCAGCGTCATCGCTGAAAGAGGAGTTAGGAGCTAGAATCTAGGAGCTAGGAGGGGCGCGTTCCTTCGTAATCGTCCTCGTAGTCGTAATCGTCCTCGTCATCGACACTTGTCCCAGCGCTCGTGACGTTCCTTGGCCCTGTCGCTTCATTGAACGTATCGACATGCGCAACGTTGGGCTCGCAAATCGAGGACGAGGACGACGACGCGGACGATTAACGATCAGGTTGTTCGACGTCTCAGTTCCTGTGCCAAGCGAGAAGGCTAGCACGGCGCCTCCTGGCTTCGCCGAGCGCTGACGCTCGGCGTCACGGCAGATCCCAGCGCAGCTTTAGCCGTTCATATTCCGCCGAAGGCAACTGCACGATCAGCGGCTGCTTTCGTGGATCAAGCCAGCGCAAAAGGCCAACCAGGTGATTATAAGCCGTGGCGGTGCATCCGGTAGTTCCTGGATAGTGCGGATCCCAGACATGAAAGAAGATGCAGGACCCAAACCCGGGACAAGCTTCCGCGTTATGCCAGATGATCACGCCCAGCCGATACCGGCCTCCGACTTGCAGCATTGATTCTGAGCTCGCCCAGTCCGGATGAGTGATCGTTGTCCGATCGACGACCTGATTGTAATACTTTGAGCGCGGGTCGTCGATGGCTTCGGTCGCTGGCGTAATCTGCCGATATGGTAGAAACCGGACTTGCCCGGGACGAGCCGTGCCGAACGCGTCACCAAATCGAAACACTCCGGCCGGTGCTTTCTTGTCCCCTTCCCTTTTAGAAGGCTCCCCAGGCTCACCTCTCCCATGGAGACCGATTCCCCAGGCTAAACCACGCTGGCCGATCACCGCGGGAAAAGGATTGCCTGAACGCCGCCAATTCGCGCCGGTACTCCGCTCAAAAAGTCGTACGGTTGCATTAACGTCTTCCCAATTTGTGGTGGTGACGGTTACCAATTGCTGACAGGACGCCATCTCTGGAATCGTTACCCTTAACTTCAAGGGAGGAGCGGCGAGAGAACCGACGGTATTCCACCCGGAAAACTCGACCAGGATCAAGACCAGCAGAACCGTGGACAATCGGTTGCGCTGGAGCCGCCCGTCGGGATCAAGATGGCCAAGGGCGCCTCTGATCTCGATCTTGTTACCTTCGTTTTGCATCGTCCAACAGGCCAAACCATTGCCGTGGTGACTCAATACTTCGCCAATCACGCACGCTGCAAACATTCAATTCCTGCCTAAGATCTCTCATGGATTTCCTTCCTCTCGGAAAGAGCGGACTAAAAGTCTCCCGGCTCTGTTTAGGATGCATGAGCTACGGCAGTTCGCAGGCCCGGCCCTGGATTCTGGATGAAGAAGCGGCGCTCCCTTTTTACCGGCAAGCACTCGACGCGGGCATTAATTTCTTCGACACCGCTGATTTGTATTCGCAGGGCAAGAGTGAAGAAATCACCGGCCGGGCGTTGCAGAAGCTCGGACTTCGCCGAGAGCAGGTCATTATTGCGACAAAAGTGTTTTATCCGACGGGGAACACTCCCAACGAGCAAGGGACTTCGAACAAACACATCCGGCATGCTATCGATGCGAGTCTTCGGCGTCTCGGTGTCGACTACATCGATCTTTACCAGGTGCATCGTTTTGATCGTACTACGCCGATGGAAGAGACGTTGGCAGCCCTGACCGATCTGATCAAACAAGGGAAGGTCTTATATGTCGGCGCCTCCAGCATGTATGCGTGGGAATTCGCCAAATTCCTTTGTATCGCGCGAGCGAACGGGTTCGCTCGCCTTGTGTCTATGCAAAACCATTACAACCTGATTTACCGCGAAGAAGAACGCGAGATGATCCCTTTCTGCCGAGAAGAGAATATCGGCGTCATCCCTTGGAGTCCATTGGCGCGCGGTTTTCTCGCCGGCAATCGTCCTCGATCCACGGAAGGTGAAACCACCCGCGGTAAATCGGATCTTTCCTCTCGCCGTTTATATTATCAAGAGAGCGATTACCAGGTCCTTGATCGGGTCACGGATCTCGCCAAAAAACGGGGTATGAGCAATGCCCAGATTGCTATAGCCTGGATGCTCCATAAACCTGCAATTACCTCTCCTATCGTCGGAGCGACTAAACCGCATCATTTGGATGAAGCGATAAAAGCGCTCGATGTGCAACTCAGCGACGATGAGATCAAATATCTGGAAGGACCGTATCAGCCCCACGCAGTGCTGGGGATGTAGCGGGAATAGAAATTCACCACAGAGCCAAAGAGTAACCGCGAACGAACGCGAAGACGACAAACCAACCGCGAATGGACACGAATAGACGCGAATAAAAGAGCAACCGCAGCCCCGAAATTCTCCGGGGTAAAATGGACGCAGATTTACGCAGATAAATGGTTTCGCTCCGTTTGCTTGACGGAGTTTTAACTAGCGTCGGGGCACAGCAAAAGCGAGAGGTTTATCGGTTTTAACAATGAAAGGACGGCCCGGCAGAAACCTATAGTGGAGAACGTGCGTATGAACACTAGCCAGAGCCCACGCCATCTGCGTAAATCTGCGTTCCTCTGCGGTTCGTTTTTCTCTGCGCCGTCGCGGCTCAACGTTTCTTATTCGTGTCTATTCGTGTCCATTCGCGGTTGGTTTGTCGTCTTCGCTGCCTGTCGCGCCGTAGGCTTTGCGTAGGCGGATCCATTCGCGGTTTATATCTCCCCGACCCGCATGCAGGCCGCGAAACGATTCTCTTCTTTCTTAGCCAGTTCCGGAACTTTCGCTTTACACTCCGCGATGGCGTAAGGGCAACGCGGATGAAAACTGCAACCAGGCGGAGGGTTTAACGGAGAGGGCGGATCTCCTTGCAGAATGATCCGCTGGCGGCGCCTCTCCAGTTGCGGATTGGGAATGGGAACGGCACTTATCAACGCCCGGGTGTAAGGATGTAACGGCCGATCGACTACTTCGCTAGCTGGCCCGATCTCCACCAATTTACCCAGATACATTACCGCGATCCGGTCCGAGACGTACTTCACCACCGAAATATCATGCGAGATAAAGATCATGGTGAGCTCCATCTCGCGGCATAACTTCAAGATCAGATTTAAAATCTGAGATTGAATCGAGACGTCCAGCGCTGAAACCGGCTCGTCCGCAATCACGAGTTTCGGCTGGGGCGCCAACGCACGGGCAATCGCGATCCGTTGCCGTTGACCTCCAGAAAATTCATGCGGATACCGCAGCATCTGATTGGGAGGCAACCCAACCATCCGCATCAACTCAGCGACCTTGCCCAGCATCTCCTTCCGGCGAAACTTCTGTCGAGTTTCAATCGCCTCGGACAATGTATCGAATACGGTCATTCGAGGATTCAGAGACGCATAAGGATCCTGGAAGATCATTTGAAAATTCACTCGGGAGGCGCGGACAGCCCGAGAACTGAGCTCTGAAAGCCCCTTACCTTCCAAATAAACTTCACCGTCCGTGCTACGGACAAGTTGCATGATGGTGCGTGCGAGCGTTGATTTGCCGCAACCGGATTCACCCACCAACCCAAGAACCTCCCCTTTTCGCAGCGCAATGGTGACGCCATCGACGGCTTTGACCGCGCCGACTCGCCGGCGCGCGATGAGCCCCCGATAGATGGGAAAATGGGTCTTGAGGCCTCGCAGATCGAGGAAGGCGTTCATACGGCAACTAGAGCAGGCTTCAATCGCAAGTCCGTAACCTCGCCCCTCAGAACCCGCAAACAGGAGGTGCTATGTTCAGGGATTGGTTCTTCAAGGCTAGTTTCGGTGTTCCGGCAAAGGTCGACCGCGAACGGGCACCGCGGTGCAAACGAACATCCTGCCAATCTCCGACTAAGATCGGGCGGCGCCCCCGGTATCGTAAATAACGGTTCCCCTTTTCGATGCAGCGCAGGGATCGATTGTTGTAGTGACGCGTTATAAGGGTGTAGAGGCGACGCAAAAATATCATCAGTAAGGGCCGATTCCACGATCCGGCCCGCATACATCACGTTAACTCGGCGACAGAACGACGCCACCACCCCTAGATCGTGAGTGACGAAGATGACCGCTGTTCCTAGTTCTTTCTGCCGGCGGCGAATCAGTTCGAGGATTTGCGCCTGAACCGTGACATCAAGCGCGGTGGTAGGTTCGTCCGCAATCAAGATTTCGGGTTGGTTGATCAACGCCATCGCGATCATGACCCGTTGCCGCATTCCTCCGGAGAACTGATGAGGATAAAGATGGGCTCTTCTCCCAGCGTCCTGGATACCAACCTCTTCCAGGCTGGTAATCGCTTTTTTGAGTGCCTGCCGGCGACTGATCTTCTCATGAACTAACAACGGTTCCATCAGCTGATCCGATACTCGGAGGTACGGATTTAGCGATGTCATGGGATCCTGGAAAATCATCGAGATGCGTTTGCCGCGGACCCTGCGCAACTCACTCTCCCTACAATCCAAGAGATCAATGCCGCCGAACCTGGCTGTCCCGGACTCGATGCGCCCGGGAGGTTGCGGGATTAATCCAAGAATAGAATAACAGGTAACGGATTTACCCGACCCGGATTCTCCCACAATCCCCAATGTCTCCCCTGGCTCAACCGAGAAAGACACACCGTCCACCGCCCGGACCACGCCCGCCCGAGTGTAAAACGAAGCCCGCAGATTCTCTACCTCAAGTAAAGGCATAGAAACAAACCACGAATGAACGCGAATGGACACGAAGCGAGCCGAAACGAAACAAAAACGAACCGCAGCCCCGAAATTCTCCGGGGTAAAATGAACGCAGATTTACGCAGATGGTGTGGGCTCTGGCTAGTGTTCATGCTCCCGTTCTCCACTATAGGTTTCTGCAGGACGGTCCTTTCATTATTACAATCGGTAAACGTCACGCTCTTGCTGTACCCCAACGCTCGTTAAAACTCCCTCACGCGAACGGAGCGAAAATCATTTATCTGCGTAAATCTGCGTCCATTTTACCCCGGAGAATTTCGGGGCTGCGGTTGTTCTTGTCTTCGCGTCCATTCGTGTCCATTCGCGGTTATGTTTTCTGCCTTCGTGTCCATTCGCAGTTAGTCTTTAGCTGATTTCGGATCAAGAGCATCTCGCAGGCCATCTCCCAGGAAATTCAGAGAGAATAGGGTTACAGAGAAGAAGGCGGCGGGAATCCATAGCAACCATGGGCTGGTCTGGATCGCGCTGGCGCCTTCGTTGATCAGGACACCCCAGGAACTCAGTGGCGGCGGCACCCCTAGTCCCAAAAAGCTGAGGATGGCTTCCAGCAGCATCACATTCGGGACGGTTAACGTGGCGTAAACAATGATAGTCCCGGTCACGTTTGGAATGAGATGCCGGAATAAGATCCGCCGTCCGCTGAGACCCAAAGAAACCGCGGCCTCGACAAATTCTTGATGCTTCAGCGAAATAATCTGGCCACGAACGATTCTGGCCATAGTGAGCCACTCAACTGCGCCAATAGCGACAAATAATAGAATGAAGTTACGCCCGAACATCACCATCAGGAGAATCACGATCACGGTGAAAGGCAGAGCGTAAAGGATATCGACAATCCGCATCATCAGATCGTCCAGTTTGCCGCCAACAAAACCGGCAGTTGCGCCCCAAACAACGCCAATGGCAACAGAGACGAAAGTTGCAGCAAACCCGACGGCCAATGAGATGCGGCCACCGATCAGGACTCGCGTTAGCAGATCGCGCCCTAGCGAATCAGTACCGAAAAAGTGGCGTTGTGGGGAAGGCTCGTAACGAACAGTGCCGGAAGTATACTGATCGCCGGCGGCTAATTTTGCCACGATCGCTTTTCGTTCCGGTCTGGACAAATCCAAGAACTCGTCCTCGATATTACTCAGAGCAAGATGCTTCTGCTTCACCTCCCCGTTCTTTAGCGTCTCCAGACGCAAAATGATTTTGTCCAGCGGCGGGCTAGCCTTGAGCGGCAGATTGGTATCCTCATATCGGTAACCGGTAAAGAAAGGACCGAGCAGACAGATACAGACCATAAAGAGAAAGAAACCCAGCCCGAATAGAGCGAGCCGATTCTTCTTCAGTCGGAACCAAGCGTCGCCCCAAAGCGAAGATCCGTGCACCGGGTCGGTTTCAGGCACCACGCTAGCGGTTAACGAAGTCGACATGATGCTTTACCGGCGAGTGCGCGGATCCATGGCCAATTGAACCACGTCCGACACGAGATTGAAGAACACAATTAACGCTCCGTAGAACATGACCGTGCCGAAGATTAACGGATAATCGCGGTTGAACACGGACTTAATAAACTCCTGGCCAAGACCAGGAACATTGAACACTTTTTCTACGACGAAAGAGCCCGTTATTAATCCGGCGAAAGCTGGTCCTAGGAAAGAGACGACCGGAAGCAGCCCCCCTCGCATCGCATGCTTGAGAATAATCTGATGTTGGCGGACGCCTTTAGCTTTGGCGGTGCGGATGAAATCTTGGCTAAGAACGTCCAACATCCCACCTCGGGTGAGCCGGGCAACATAAGCGGAGTAAAATAAACCCAGGGTAACCGCAGGCAGTACCATCGGAGGCAAAGGAGTATAGTCCAACCCGTACCACCCGCTGACTGGAGCGAGGTTGAGCCGCAGACCGAATACTAAAGCCAAGACCGGGCCCATGACGAACGTCGGGACACAGATTCCGGCCATGGCCAACGACATGGGCAAATAGTCTAGCACCGTGTTTTGGTTGACCGCGGCGACCGTCCCCGCCGTCACCCCGACTACCAGTGCGATAGCGAACGCTAACAATCCGATCTGTAGAGAGATCGGGAAAGCGCGCAGGATAACTTCATTAACGCTTTCGGTCGGATAGCTGTACGAAGGACCGAAATCGAGTCGAACAACCTTTTGCAGATAACCGACGTATTGCTCCCAGAGTGGTTTATCCAGGCCGTAATATTGGTTCAGCTTTTGAATCACCTCCGGTGAAGCCTGACGTTCTTGGCTAAACGGTCCCCCGGGCGCTTCCTTTGATAAGAAGAAGGTCAGCGTGAGCAGGATCCAAAGCACCGGAATTAGCTGCAACAGCCGGGCAATGATGATCTTAAACATGGAGTCCGGTTGGGATGAGCTCTTCCTCGTCCGCGTGTCGTCTCGCGCTTTGTGTAATCGTCGGAAGCACGTTCTTGCCTAGAACCCCTGCGGTGCTGCGCCTATTCATTTCGCCACCGAGCTGCTATCGCTTTCAAGGTCGATGTACTTGAAGTTGTGCATGTCCAACGCCAGCGGGTACCAGTTTTTTACACTCGGATCGAGTAGATAAACGCGCGTGTACCAATAAATGCAGACCACGGCCGGCTCGGTCAGAAAAAGCCGTTCGGCGTCGTGCAAAAGACCGAAACGTTTTTCGGGGTCACCCGTATGCGCAGCTTGGTCTATCAGCCGATCATAGGCAGGATTGCTCCAGCCAGTATCATTGTTGCCGTTCCCGGTTGTCCAAATGGTAAGAAACGTGACCGGATCCATGAAGTCGCCGATCCAGCCACCCCGGATCATGTCATAGTTCATCGAATTCTGACTTTGGAGGTATACCTTCCATTCCTGATTCTCAATGCCGACATCAATATTGAGCTCTTGCTTCCACATTTGTTGGATGGCTTCCGCAATCACCCGGTGAGCTTCGTGGGTATTGATTAAGATATTGAACTTCGGGAAACCTTTGCCGTTCGGATAACCGGCCTCGGCAAGCAGTTGCCGGGCTCTTGGCGGGTCATAATGAATCACGTCGAGCGGCTCATAACCATCCATTCCCGGCGGTACTACCCCGGTTTCGGGATGCTGCTTGGCTCTGGCAATGTTGGTGACGATCTCGTCTCGATTCACGGCCAGATTCAATGCCATTCGGACCTTGGGATTATCCAACGGTTTCCGATTCGTATTTATACGGTAAAAGTAATCCGCGATATACGGGTCAATCCGAATCAGCTCGGGATGTTCTCTGCGGTAATATGGAATTCGATCCAGCGGAACATCCAAGGTTTTGTGTAGTTGCCCGGCCTCAAAGGCTCGTTCTGCAGTATCCTGGTTTTCGATCGAATAAAAGTTGATCCCGTTCAATTTGACGTTGGCCGCATCCCAGTAAAGCGGGTTACGCACGACCTCAATCACGTCGTTCTCCCTCCAAGTCTTTAGTATGAACGGACCCGTTCCCACATAGTTTCCCGGTGTCGTCCATTTAGTATCCCGGTCATCCATTTTACCGAACTTGAGGATCGTCGGCATATGAACCGGAAACCAGGCGGTGTGCAGAATTGCAGAGAGAAAATACGGAGTGGGCCCTATCAGTTCTATCTTAAGAGTATGCGGATCCTCAGCTTGAACGCCGACCTGATTAAAGTCGGTTAACTTTTGATCATAGTAGTCCTTGGCGCCCTTCATGATAAACAGGGCGTCGCAGTATACCGCGCCTAGGCTGGCAGTCAGGATGCGCCGGTAAGAATCAACGAAGTCCTGAGCGGTTACCGGATCTCCATTCGACCACTTCGCGTTCTCCCGGATATGAAACGTCCAGACCGAATAGTCATCGTTATGATCCCAATGATCGGCCAAGCCGGGTACGACCTTGGCTTGGTCGTACTCGTCATTTTCCACGAGGCCGTCCATCAGCGCGTCGATGATTTGGTGCTCGGTTTCCCCTTGGGACACTTGTGGATCCAAGGTTTGGGGATCTGAACCCACGCAAAGGAGAAGGATTTTGTGCCGGTTCGCTTCCTCTAACGTTCGAGGGACGGCAAACACCGCAGAAGCTGAGATAAGGAGTAGGCTAGCAGCGGCGACACACAACGAAAAGAATCGCCCCAGGCCGGGAGGGGAGCCGCTTAGTAGTGTAGCAGCTCTGTAAGGTGGCAGCAGGCGGCTCCCGCGAATGACCGAGCGCTGGGCAGCTCTGCAGGCAACATTCGAATCGATAGACGTTCGGCCAACCGATACCGCTCGGTGTTCGCTGGAAGGGCTAGGGCTCATCACATAGTCCCAGACTCAATGCCCACCTTCTTGAGAAATGGTTGCAATGACTGTTTGCGACCCAGGAATCGTTCAACAGAATCGGCTACATCGCGCGAGTTGCCGACGGCGTAAACTTCATCACGCAGGCGGCGCCCTACGGTAGGGTCAAGGAACCCGTCCGGAGACTTCTGAAAAACAGACGCCATGTCCGCCGCGATGGCGTCCGCCCAAGCGTAGCCATAATAACCAGCGTCGTAGCCATCAAAGAGATGTCCAAACGACGCCAGCATGGCGCTGTTAGAATCTGTCGGGAAAAACACGTCACCCAGAATGGAATTGGCGTAGCCATTAAGATCTGCCTTTTGGTTCGCGGTTAGCGGCATATGCAGCTTGAGATCCATAATGGCAAAAGAAAGCTGGCGCCGATACCAGGAAGCTTTGGTGGCTAGATCGGCTTCCTTTAATTTCACCAGGATTTCAGCCGGAATCTTTTTGCTAGGATCGCGGTAATCCGCCGCGAAACTATCCAGCACGGTTTTGTCCCACGTGAAATACTCCAGCATTTGCGAAGGGGCTTCGACAAAATCCTGCGGCACGTTCAGGCCGGAGAAACTTGCATAATCGACCGTAGTGAGGATCGCATGCATGGCGTGACCGAATTCGTGGAAAATAGTGGTTACTTCCTGGTGGTCCAGCAGTGAAGGCGCATCCGTCGAAGGCGGCGGGAAGTTGCAGATCAGCTCCGCCGTCGGTCTCTGATATTTTCCGTTAGCCAAACGTTTCCCATCAATTCCTGAAAACGTGGCGAAATGATTGTATTTCCCCGGGCGCGGGAACAGATCCATGTAGAGTAGACCCAGGGGTTGATTGGTGGTCGCGTCGACGACGGCGTAGAGTTTCAGGTCATCTACGTATTTCGCAGGCGGATCAACCGGCTCGATCTTAATCCCAAAAATTCGTTCATACACGGCGAACATGCCCCGCAGGACCTGATCCATGGGGAAATACACGCGTAAAGCTTCTTCATCGATGGAGTATTTCTGTTTCTCGAGCTGATTGGATACAAAGTTCCAGTCCCACAGATTTACATCCGGGCTAGTGCTGCCAGGGAAACCTGCCTTGATCTTTTTGAACTCTGCCGTTTCCTCGTCGTACTTCGGCTGCAGGCCAGACTTGAGCTTCTCCAGGAAGTCCAGGGCGTTAGTTCCAGACTTGGCCATCCGGGTTTCAATCTGGTAGTCCGCCCAAGATTGATAGCCGAGGAGAGTCGCTAATTGCGCGCGCAAAGCAATTACTTTCGCTGCAATTGGGAGATTCTTGTCCTTGGCCCGGGTATCCCGTGCTAACTGCAGTTTCTTTCTGGTCTCCTCTTTGACGCAATTCGAAGCGACCGTCATAAACTGAGGCGCCACATTCGCGTCCACTGTGTATTGGTCGTCTCCGGTTTTAACTTGGGAAAGAAAGGTGTCCGGCACACCTTCCAAATCGGCCTGCGAAAATGTGAGCTTGGCGCTGGCGTTGTTACTGTTTACAGCAAACCGAGTGTCAAAGAAGGAGATTTGTTTGCGCAAGCTTTCAACCTGTTTTCGATTGGCGTCATCTAGCGTCAGCCCAGCCCGTTTGTAGTCCCGCAAAGTGAAATCTAACAGACGTTCTTCTACCGGCTTCAGTTGAGGTTTAGTTTCGGCAAAGGCTTGTACCGAACGATAGACATCTTCGCGATAGTCGATTCCAACCAAAAACTCGTTCAGCTTTTGGACAGCGTCGACGGCCGCGCTGCGCATTTTAGGATCCGGATGCGCCTGTTCGATAATATCGAGACGGTGATGAACAGTCGCCAGCTCGAACCCGACATCGTCCAGTGCTCGAATGGTATTATCAAAAGTAACTTGGCTTTTGGTTAGTTTGCCAATTTCGTCCAATTTGTGGCCAGCAGAAGCAATGACAGCATCAGCTTCGCTACCGATCTGGTCCGGCGTGACCTCCCAGGTGAACGGGGTGAGCACCGTATTAAACTTGGCCGCCTGCTCCTGAAGCTGAGCTAAGGTGAGCTGGGCTTTCGGTGACCCTTGGTTAGATTCGGCGAGAGTAACTAACGGAAACAGCAGGACGAAAAAAGTGCTAATGCTGGATTTCATAGAAGATGCCTTCGAGGCTATAGCCAGGTCGGTCGGAAACGGGAGCCCAAATATGGAGGGGGTCGGGTGGGTTGTAAAGGATTGGGGGGCCGGAGCACCTAGACTCGGCTCCGTAGGAGCCAAATCTTTATAGATACCCGCGTGAAAAATCGCGCTAGCTCCGTAGGAGCGGCATATGCGTACAAACGATACGTTTTCCGCCGGCTTACGCTTGCCCAGGCGAACGCGAAAGCTTTTCAATCGCATCCCGGAGCTCGGCCGCGCGCTCATACGCTTCATCTGCAATCGCGCGTTCCAGATCTCTTTCCATCAATTCCAGCGGACTTAAAGGAAGATTGGCTTTGACCTCAGACAACCATTCATTAAGAAACGCTAGTTCTGAGCTCGTCTCGATCCATTCTGGTTGGCTGATGGATCGATAGAAGCCTTCGATCTGGTGGACCCCACTTTCGATCACCCGGATTGCTTGCCCGACCCGGCCTCCTTGAATCTCGATCGACGCCCGAGCCCGAGTATTCATCATGATGATATAGGGTCGAAATTGTTCGAATGCCCACCTCGCCTCTTCCTCGCGAACGTGGTTCGTAACGAAATCGCATACTTCCAGATTCCGTGCCGTATCGCGTACGACATTCGGATAGTCCTGGAGCTGAAAGAGACTTAGGTAACGATGATAATATTGTACCGCTTCCTGCTGTAGGCCGACCAGATCGTTATCCACCAACTCATAGGTGGTCCCGCGAGTCTGCGCCATGCTAGCCCGAGATTGATGATACTGGAGCAGCGACTCGTAACCGAACGGCCGCTCACCGTCCGGCCGGCCCTGCAATTCCATCTGGATGAGGCCGAGATCAATCCGAAGCTGCAGCTTTTCACGCCCGTCGTTGCCCGCGATCTTACGCGCTTTCACCTGTCCGGGTTCATGCGACCACCCGTCCAACAAGTTGTTTAAGTCCAGATTGCTCACTCCCACGAAATATCGAAGGGAGGTTGGGAAATGTCAAAAAGCGATGAGGGGGGAAGGGTTGGGCCTAAGCCCATACAATCGTAATCGTCCTCGTCGTCGTCCTCATCCTCGATTTGGACGCGTGATTTGGTCCCTGGTGAGTGAGTTTCGCCCAACGATCTAAGTCAGGGATGATGACAAACGCTGGATTTGTCGAGGACGAGGACGATTACGATAGCCGTAGACTCCCCGGGAGCCGGCCCTTTTGAGAAAACCCGGGCCGGCTCCGGTTCGTTTGAATGACTATCCTCTAGAACAGAGGCTGCGTGCCCTCGATTTGAACCGCTTGAAGCTCATCTGGGTTAAGACCGAGCAACTTCAGAATGGTTGGGGCAATCTGCGGAGTCTCTACCGGCGTGGTAACATTCAAGCCAGGCGTCGCTCCTGGATATACCATCAGGATCGGAACGTTTCGATCCTCAAGATGATCCCCGCCGTGCTCAGCGATCTTTCCTTTGCCGCTGGTGTAGACAACGCCGTATTGAGCGATACCAATCACATCGGGTACCCGAGGATCACTCTGCTCAACGCCAATGAGTTGCGCCGCAGCGATCCCTGTATAGATCTGGCTAAGGCCGGCCGAGGTGACCTTTTTGCCATCCACGCTCGCCGAGGAATTGTGGTAGTTCGTTAGGAACTCTTTTGCATACTCGGTGGCCGTACTGGATCGATTGTTTAACCATAGGAGCATACCATCGTCATCCACACCAAACGCCACCAGCGGGGTCGCCTTTGGATTCCCGCCCTGGTGAGATTTGTTCCAGGCAGCATTGAGAGCGGAGATGATGGTACCGTCATCGATCCGGTTAAGAGCTGCCAAGTTCATGGGTGATTGTCCGTGTTTGGCCGAGATGATGATCGCGGTGGTACTGAGAAGTCCTCGACTGCCCAGTGCGGCGACCATTTGGCCAAGCGATTGATCAACGAAAGTCAACGCATTGGTTAAGACAACGCCAGGAGTCGCGCCGTCAGGAAGATAACCGCCTGTCGCGCTCCCCGAAGGATCGGTATTGGTCGGCGAAGTCGGCAGCTTTTGACCGGTCGAAACGGTCTGGAAATTCATTCCAAACACCGCGGGCGTGCCGGGTTCGCCGGTACCGTCATGGCGATGCCCATTGATCCAATTGACGACCGCCTGAACCTTGTAACCATCGTACTGCTGGGTGAACAGGTTGTTCGTCGTCCAGTCGGGTTGGCTCGGATCAAGCGGGGCGAGCGGGTTCGCGCTACTGTTGATCTCGGGCGTAAAATACTCGTCGACGCCTTTGCCGGATGGGCCGGACAAAGCCTGGTAGGCTGGATGTTTATCCGACCAAGCGGTCCGCAGATTATGCTGATGAACCACCTCGAAAACGGTGTTCACATGCAGATACTGATTGGGGAAGATCGGTGAGCAGGTTGCCGGATCGACGGGCAAATGTAACGGACTGATCAACTTCTTCGGGTCGCCGGACAGATGCAAGATATTCACCCAGGGATTCGGGGCGCCGACCTCAACAATGCCCTGACCTGCATCGAGCGAACCTAGATTGATATCATCCACTTCGGTGTAAGCGGTCTCTCCACCCGGAACCGGACCGCTGCAGTTGAACGTCCCGATGGGAAACACTGCATGGTTCCAAGTATCATCATAATAGATACCGGTGGACGCTGGGTTACCTCCCGTCAGCGGTCCGACCATTCCAGGGAACGAGTCGGAGGGGAATGGGGTGCTGGCATTAGAATAGTCGACACCCTGTGCCACCAGCGCTGCCAATGTGGATTTAGGAAAGTTTTGCGCGTACCAAGCCAGATCGGACTGGTGCATGCCGTCGACCGATATCAGCAGTACATGTTCGACCTTATTGGTATTGGCGTTGATGTTGTCGCTTCCCGCTATTGCTGGAAGCGCCAGCAGCAGTCCAGCGGCCGCACCGCCGAGCATCACTGCCGTACGCCGGGTTTGTCTATCGTTTGAACAAAAAACGCTGATCGCGTTGTCGGCGGAGTTTGGAGGTTGATTCGTTATCCTTCTTTTCATCTGTATCTAGGTCCCTTAATGGAGCATGAATGAGCTACCATCCGCTCGTCTCCCTAACAGTTGGTGTTCAGCCCACTCCGAGCGGAGATAAACGTTCCGCGACCTAAACAGACGGCCCCTTCGTAAACAACAGGTCGAGTGTAACGAATTAGCAGTATAGATTACAGGTAGATTACAAACACATTACAAGAAGCGTAGCCCATTCGACGCGCCTTAGGCTTGCTCAGGGCATTCGACGCGCTTCCTGGGAGGAAAGGCGTGCTCGGTCGCGTCGGATGGCCTGCATGAGCAAGCTGAAAGCGCGTCGATTGGCTACCGCGCATGGATTCGAACCATGAATAACGCCTCCAAAGGGCGCTGTGTTACCGTTACACCACGCGGTAAAAGGGAGGAGAACAGTTAAGGCAAAACCTGGGCTTCGCAAGCGAGAATCTTGCGGTCGGTACGCCGGGTGTTTGAGCCTAGAATCGGCGCTCTTTGACATTGTCGCGCCGATCGGATTTATCCCGAAGGGATTACAGGATAGCCAATGCCAGCTTGGCCCCGTCAACTAATTACCGCGATCTTCAAATCCCCCGTCTCCCGAACAGAATTGACGGTAACACCGTCTCCTTGCCGTACTATTTCCAAATCGACGGAACTTCCACCGACCCTAAGACCCCGGATACTAACCTCTTGTAACGATTCGGGTAGCCGCGGATAAAAGAAATAGATGGTGGCCTCCGACGCGCAAATGGTCAGGCCGAGACACGATTGCAAAAGAAGAAAGATTGCACCCGCTGCCCAAGCTTGGGGAGAGCAGGCTAGAGGATAAAGTGTGGGCCCCGTTCCCTCGCGCCTGAAGAACCCGCAAAAAAGCTCGGGCAACCGCTGCAGATCCAAGAAGGTCGATGCATCCTTTAGCCCCGTCAGGATCTGGCAAACCAGCTCTTTATGCGGTGTCTGAGCGCAACCCAATCCGATGAGCGCATTATCGTGCGGCCAAACTGAACCGTTATGATACGACATCGGATTATAGCGCTTTTCCGTGGCAGCAATCGTGCGCACACCCCAACCCGAAAAAAATCGTTCTTCACCAAACGCCTTGATGAGCTTGCTGGCCCGTTCCGGGTCTGCGATCCCGGTAAAAAGACAATGACCGGCATTCGAACTTTGCACCTGACATTGACGTTTATTTTTATCTAAGGCCAATGCGTAGCTGGAAATGTGTTCGCACCAAAATGCGTCCTCAAACCGCTGCCGAAGGGACTCGGCTTCACGCTGCAACGCGGCGGCTTTTTCCGGCATATCCAACACCCGAGCTAAGTTCGCAATACCCCGTTTCGCTGCGTAGACATACGCTTGCAGCTCACACATAGCGATCGGCCCCTGAGCGAGTTGTCCGTCGGCATGAAAGACCGATTCGGAAGAATCTTTCCAACCCTGGTGAATCAAACCTTTCTGGGCCCGACGACCATATTCGATAAAACCGTCACCGTCCCGGTCTCCAAACTGATCAATCCACCCAAGAGCACACTCGATGTTGGACCAGATCGTCCGGATGAATTCGCGGTCTCCGGTTCTTTCGAAGTAGGCAGTTGCCAGGTAAAGGAACAACGGGGTTGAATCCGCACTTCCGTAATAGCGACCAAACGGGACCTCGCCGATTCGAGCGAGCTCGCTTTTCCGAGTCTCATGAAGGATCTTCCCGGGCTCGGCGTCTTGGTCGGGATTGTGCTCCGTTGCTTGGGTGGCAGCGAGATAGGTGAGAACACCTTTGGCGACATCGGGATCGACCCACAAATATTCTAAAGCCGTAATAATGCCGTCTCGTCCGAAGATGGTGCTGAACCAAGGAACACCAGCGTAGGGATATAGTCCTTCCGCCATCGGAGTAATCATCATCTCCAGATCGGCCCTGGATCGGTTAATCCAATCCTTAAAATGCGCGTTAGATGTCCCGATTTCGCCAGCCGCATTGACTCGGGTCTGGCTGGCAAAAGTATGAGCTGTGCTACCATTCACGGGGGACGACGGTTCGCCAACCGCTGAGCAGGCGATGGTGATCGTGAATGCTTTTTCCTGTTGTGGTTCGAGCTCGACCCGGAAGCGCATTTCTGAAGGACCAATCGCCGTCGGCTGCAAGCTGGATCGAATGGCAGTTTTCCGCCTGATCTGGTCAACGCCGCGGTAGGAAAGGATCAGAGAGGAATTGTTCACCTCGGGAATAAGCAGCTGCCCCGGTGTCTTTCTCGTATAACCTCGGACTTCGAAGATGTCGGCGAAATCGGCTTCTAACTCGAACATTAAGTCGAGGGAGACGGGCTGGAGGCTATAGTTCAGGACCCGAATCTCTTCTTGGCACTGATTATCCTGGAGAAATTTTGTTCGTTGAAAATGGAGGGAGCGATGAAGCAGGCACCCGCCATCGGGCAGGTTGAGAACTGGGTTGCTGAGATCGACACACAGCCGGGCGTTGTCCCGTGTAACCGTCGAGCTCAGTAATAAAAGCGGCTCATTAGCCAGACGTAGCACCGACCTCGAAAGATGCCTTGATTCATTAAAGAAAAGTCCGTGCCCGCCGAAGCCGAGGGGTCGCATATCTCCGCACCGGTCAAAGACCCCGATCAGATCGCTCCGCATCAATACTCGAGTCTGGATATCGATGAGCGGCGATCGGGCGTGGATATAAAACTGGTTATTGAGCTCAATGACGTCCGACATGGGCTGTAAAAGATAAGGAGGATGAGGAGCGCGAAGGGCAACCGATCGCCGCGCAAATCTCCCACAAAGTCAAAACAAATCGTGCGATAAATATTCCCTGTCCCGTCTGCAACCGGAACCCATGAAACCTGACTCTGTGCCGAAATGAGCCCTACGGTTTTAGCTATCGTGGTCGCTGCTGCCTTCATCCATGCCTTTTGGAACATCCTGCTCAAACACGCCCAGGCCGGGCTATCCTTTACTTGGTTGGTTAGCATCCTGCAGACGATTGTCTTTGCCCCTTGGATCCTGTGGGTCATCTGGACGGAAAAGCCGACGCTGGGGCCAGCCGAATGGTTTTTCATCGCGGGTAGCGCTGGGATTCACATCGCATATTATTACTTTCTTCAACATGGTTACAGGAGTGGCGATATCTCGCTGGTCTATCCAATTGCCAGGGGTAGCGGCCCCATGCTTTCTTCGTTAGCCGCCATCATCTTTCTGGGCGAACGACCCGGAGTATTAGGTATTCTGGGCATCGCCGTCATTGGTGTCGGCATCTTTTTTCTGACCGGTGGGATCCGACAAAGCGGGCATCCCCAAATCAAACCCGCTGTCGTGGCGGGCGTATTAACCGGCGTATCGATCGCGTCTTACACGGTCTGGGACAAATACGCCGTCAGCACGGTCCGTATTTCGCCTGTCTTGCTCGACCTGTTAGCTAACCCGGTTCTCGCGTTATTACTGACGCCGATGGTCTGGGGCGAACGTCAAAATATTGGCCGATATTTTATCAGGAACCGAGCCGAGCTGGTCGGAGTGACCCTGGCGAATCCAATCTCTTATATTTTGATTCTCGGTGTCATGGTGGTGGCGCCGGTCAGCCAAATTGCTCCCATGCGAGAAATCAGCACATTGATTGGCGCGTTTGTTGGGGGGCGTTTGTTCGCCGAAGAGCAACTCGGCCGTCGATTAGCGGCAGCATCGATTATCGTGATCGGTGTGTTGGCGGTGGCACATGGGTGATATTGAGACGTACGTTTCATGATTCGTTTTGACGTACGGTTACGAAGGATCGCTTTATTCGACAACATTTTCGAAGAGCGATGTGGTAATCCCTTTCAAGGTCGACCCAGCATTTGCAATTGACTCGCACTCACACAGTTGTGCTATGTTCTCTTCTCTTTTAACCGAACCCTATCATGTCATCTTCAGTACCGACGCCCTGGGTTTTCGACGCAGATTACCTCCAGGCTTGCAATTGCGACTACGGATGCCCGTGCGAGTTTGCCGCTCCACCGACACCCGGCTTCTGTGAAGGCACAGGAACGTGGCTAATTAAGACCGGTCGATGCGGGAACATATCACTTGATGGCCTTGGGTTGGCTTTCGCTGCGCATTGGCCAAAAGCGATCCATTTGGGGGGAGGCACCGTCTCGATCTTCATCGACGAACGTGCTAACCAAGAACAGCGTCAGGCGCTGGAAAATATCGCTTTCGGAAAGCTGGGAGGAGTCCCGTTTGAAATCTTGGCAACCACCTTCTCGACCGTTCAACCGACCCAGTTTGTTCCGTTTGAATTTCACCTGGATGGGCGTGACAGCGGCGCTCGCGTCGGCGACCAGATCGTTTTTAACCTTGAGCCGGTAAAGAATCCAGTCACCGGAGAGCCTGAGTTTGTGCGGATTGAACATGCTACCGGTTTTGTCTTTAAGGGCGCGGAAGTAGTTTCGGCGCGCGATGTTCGGGTTTCATCCGGCGATATTAATTTCCAGTATTCAAACAAGGCCGGTTTCGTGACAGAGGTTCATTACCAGAACTAATCGACTCATCGTCGGGCCAGGTGCATCGCCGGGAACGCCGGGATCGCCGCAAAAGATCTGAGCATGGAGAAGACCATCCAGGCCGTCGCACAACGGGATCGGTTAGTGGTTGGCTTTGCGCTAGCCGGAATCGCAGCCGTTGCCTGGTTATACCTCGCTCATGAGGTGGAACGGTTCGCGGTCACGGGCGTCTGCCAGTGCGCAGCCATGATGATGAGTGGCCCTGACTTAGCCCCTTGGTCGCCGCGAACTCTGCTTCCACTGTTCCTGATGTGGACCGAGATGATGCTGGCCATGATGCTGCCGGCGGTGACACCGCTGGTGCTTCTCTTCTCGAAGGTGGCACGCTCGCGCGCGGAACGCAGCCAACCGTATGTTTCTACAGCATTCTTCGTTGCCGGGTACTTTGCGGTCTGGACCATCTTCAGTCTGGCAGCCGCCGTGGCCCAATGGATCTTGCATGGAGCCGCGCTGCTCTCTCCTCAGATGACAGCCAATAGCGCGCTGGTTGGCGGCGCGATCTTTGTTGCTGCCGGCGTATTCCAATTATCACCCCTAAAGAAAGCCTGCCTGACTCATTGCCGCTCGCCTTTGGCCTTTCTCATGACAGATTGGCGCGAAGGACGGGCTGGAGCCTTTCTAATGGGATGGAAGCACGGCCTATTCTGTACTGTCTGCTGCTGGCTCCTGATGTTGCTGCTTTTTGCCGTCGGCGTAATGAATCTTCTGTGGATCGCCGTACTCGCTATCTTCGCGCTGTCAGAACGGATTGCGCCAAGAGCGTGGCGCCTATCGCAAGTGTCGGGTCTGGTTCTTTTGGGTTTTGGGGCGTGGTTAGTTCTTTTACCAAGGTAGTCCGCAATACACGCGTACCGGCCGCGGAACGCCCGGTGAAGTTGGGGGCCAAGGGCGTCATTAAGGCGCGAAGCGTTTACCGCGGAGAATTTCGGGGGCTGATAAGAATTTAGCCTAGGAGCCTGTCGGATTTACCGCGAAGCGGTTATACACCATAGCCCAGGGCTTCAGCCCTGGGTGACACAGGCAAATGGGCCGCCCTGAAAGTCGCGACCGACGGGTCTGTTCTGGGCTTGGAGTGTTGATTCGGTCAGTCGTGCGAACATCGCTATCCTCGATTCTACTAACACGCTGGCACCAACCCAACCCCTCGGACGCCACTTTCAGGGCGTGTTTTGGGTGCAGTTACCCAAGGCTGAAGCCCTGGGCTATGATCTGTAGCCGCTCCGCGGCAAAATCCGACAGCCTCGCATGCTAAAATCTATCAGCCCCGAAATTCTCCGGGGTAAACGCGTCGCGCCTATTTCTTCCGCAACAAACTATGCCCGGTCATCGCTTTAGGTTGCGTCAACCCGAGCATGTCCAAAAGCGTGGGAGCCACATCGGCCAGGATGCCGTCACTGAGGCTGTATTGATCAGCATCAGCCGCAACGTATAGGAAATGAACCAGATTCGTCGTGTGAGCAGTATTGGGCGAGCCGTCCGGGTTACGCATCAACTCACAATTACCGTGATCGGCTGTCACAAATGCTTTGCCATCCAACCGAAGAATTTCTTCAATCACTTCGCGCACACAATCATCGATCGTTTCGACGGCCACAATACCGGCTTTAACCACACCGGTATGGCCTACCATATCCGGGTTAGCAAAGTTCAATATCACCAGGTCGTAATCTTTGAGGCGTTTCACCACTTCGCCGGTCACCTCTTCTGCGCTCATCTCCGGTTTCAGATCGTAAGTCGCAACTTTAGGCGAAGGGATAATCACCCGGTCTTCTCCCGCAAACGGCACTTCGACACCGCCATTAAAGAAGTAAGTGACATGAGGATATTTTTCGGTTTCAGCGATCCGGAGTTGGCGTTTACCGGCATCGCTCGCCACCTTTCCTAGGATGTCGTTCAACGATTGGGGATTGAAAACCACCGGACAGCCGTAGGTTTCGTCGTAGACGGTTAACGTCACGTAGTGCACTCGGACGAACACTCCCCGACCGAAATCAGCGAAATCCGGAAACAGAAAAGCACGGGATAATTGTCGAGCCCGGTCCGCGCGAAAGTTAAAGAAGAACAGGACATCGCCGTCACGAACCCGTTGCTGATCGGGCAGGTCGAAAATCAACGGCTGCAGAAATTCGTCGGTTTCGCCAGCCTCATACCGTTTACGAACGGCCGCTTCTACGCCGGAATCGCTGACTTCCCCTTTCCCCCACACAATGGCATCCCAAGCGAGTTTCGTCCGGTCCCAACGTTTATCTCGATCCATCGCGAAATAACGCCCGACCACGGTGGCGATTTTGGCGCCGGTGTCACCAATCGCTTTTTGGACCGTGGCGAGATAATCCGCACCTCCAGTGGGCGAAGTGTCTCTACCATCAGTAATCGCGTGAACCAGAATGTCTTTTACCCCCGCCCGCGCAGCCGCCTGCACCAAGGCGATCAGATGATCCTGATGACTATGTACTCCTCCGTCCGAAACCAACCCCAAAAAATGTAACCGTGATTGTGTCGATTGGGAGAATGCCTCCTGCAAGACCGGATTCTGTTCCAACTCCCGATCCTCAATCGCTTTGTTAATCCGGGTCAGATCCTGATACACAATTCGCCCCGCGCCCAGATTCAAATGCCCCACTTCCGAGTTACCCATTTGTCCTTCCGGTAACCCGACATCCATCCCGCTAGCGCTCAAACGGCTCATCGGATACGTCTGATACAAACGGTCGTGAAATGGCGTTCGAGCTAACAGAGTCGCGTTGCCATCGGCCTCGGCTGAGTCCTTGCCATGAGGGTTAATCCCCCAGCCATCGCGAATGATTAGAACAACGGGTTTAGGCATAGCACTGAACGTGAGAAGTGAGAAGGGAGAGGTGAGAAGTGATTGGTGGTTGACGCCGCAGCGGCGAGACCGGGCCGCGCCTCGAGGATCCCTTGACGATCCGAAGCCGCTTTCGCGACACTAACAAACTCACCACAGAAACACTGAGCTCACAAAGCCGAAACACCGAAATACAAAAGATCTCTTCTCGGTACTCTCCGTGTCTCTGTGGTGAAATCCGAAGTTAGCGTTTAGCAGCCTTGGCTGCATTCTTCTTCCGCTGCAGGTAATCGCGGCGGCGCCGGCGTTTTTCGACTTTGTTTCTCTGTTTTCCCATTGGAGACTGCCCTTACGAGTGCGCAGTGAGGAAGTCAAATGGGAGAGGCCCCATTTGGTGGGGCGAGGCTCCTGCTCAACCCATGGTATCCGCAGCGTCGATAGTGAATTGCTGCTGTGCGCGCCATCAGACAGATAGATTCGCCGAGTAGTTAGTCCCGGGGTGTGCCTAGCGGAGGGTGGCACTTCAAGGGGGAAACGACACGGCGACACGGCGATGTGGCGGACGGAGCGGATGCCCTTGCCAGGAAGTGGCTAAACAGAATAGCCCAGGGCTTCTTTAGCCCTGGGTAGGACCGTGGCTGCGCCCTGAAAGCACTCCCAACCCGCGGACGCGGGGTTCAATTCCGACTTGGCGCAGTACTCCAATACTCCATCACTCCGCGTGGCCGGATTCGAGGACGAGGACGAAGCGCCTCACGAGGGCGCCCGAACAAGGTTCCGAGCGTGCCCGTCGCGTCTGTGACAATCCAGGATTTGAGCGCGATGTGCGGCAAGGTAAAACATGCGGCTTACGGACAACCCTTTCGGTCGCCCCTTCAGGGCGAATCTCTTTTGGAACCCAACCCAGGGCTAAAGCCCGGGCTAAAGCCCTGGGCGGGCTATTCTGTTATGCCACTTCGTGGCATTCGCCGTGTCGCCCCTATTCCCCCGCCGGCACCAACTTGCCCGCCGCTGACGACTCGACGTGGAATTGCTCGGGGCGTGGCAGCGGTCCGTTCACGTGGGTTCTGCCCCAATAATCGGTGAAGGTTTCACCTTTATATCGCTCGCGCACGAACTCTTCGAGGAGCTCACGCACCCGATTGGGAATGTCTGACAGCGTCACCGACTTCTGCTGGAGGCCGACCAAGCGTTCGCCGGTCAGCGAGCCGCCCACGTACAGCGCGTACTTGCCCGGTGCCCGGCCGACAAATGATATATCCGCGTTATAAGGCCGGGCACAGCCGTTGGGGCAGCCGGTCATCCGGATCAAAATCGGTTCTTCAGAAATCCCGAGCTCAGCCATAATCTCTTCGATTTTGTCCAGCACAGCCGGGAAGACTCTTTCGCTTTCGGCTAGAGCCTGGCCGCAAGTCGGCAACGCGACACACGCTTGTCCCAGTTGTCGAACCGGGGTCAGATCTTCCGGCCGCTGGATGCCATGCTCGATCAAGATCTTGTCAACACCAGGTTTTTGCGCCGGATCAATATCGTAAAAGATCAGGTTACAATTTGTGGTTAACCGGATGGGAAACCCAAACTCTTTGGCGATCTTGGCAAAAGCACTCCGACTGTTCACGCCTTCCGCATCCTGGATCCTGCCTTCCTGGATCCAGACCCCGCAGAAAAGTCTTCCATCGCCCTGCTTATGCCAGCCTAACAAATCGCTAACCGTTTCCCAGCGCGCCTCTTTAGGCGGCTGAAGAGTGAAAGGCAGCCGAGCCTGGACCTCTTGTCTGAACCAATCAACGCCTCTTTCGTCGATCAGATATTTCAGCCGGGCGCGCTTCCGATCGGCGCGGTTACCGAAATCACGTTGGACCGTGATAACCGCAACCGCGGTTTGAATCACCTGTTCTCGTTGGACGTAGGCTAAAGGTTTCGCTAAGACCGGATAGGTATCCTGTTTGCCGTGAGTCATGCCGAAGCCACCGCCGACAACCACGGTGTATCCTTTGACCTGGCCTCCTTCGACATGGGTAATAAACCCGAGATCGTTGGCGTAGACATCAACGTCATTTCGCGGGGGGATGGCGATGGCAATCTTGAACTTGCGCGGAAGATACTGTTTCCCGTAGATCGGTTCTTCCTGGCCGTTAGGTTCGGGTGCGTCCAACCCCTCGGACGAGCGGGCCGCCGTCGCTTCGCTTTGGCGTGCGCTTGGCCCAGGATCTTTCTCGTCCAAAACCGGGTCTAACTTCTCGTCATTCAGCCAGATGTCAGCGTAAGCCGTCGATCTCGCCAGGAACGCGTCGCTAAGCTCTTTAGCCAATCGCTGAGCATCCCGATGGGCCGCATCATCGATCGGTGCAGCCGGCGCAATCGTGTTCCGTACGACATCACCGCATGCACCCCAGGTGGTCACACCGGACTCATTGATCCGACGAATACATCCTTTCAAGTCGCCTTTGAGGATCCCGTGCGTTTGAAAACCTTGGCGCGTAGTGATACGCAAAGTTCCATTACCGAGGTCGCCCGCGATTTTGTCGTGTTCGAGATATTGAGCCGCGCTCACCGCGCCGCCGGGCAACTTCGATCGCACCATGAAAATCCAGGCTTTGTCCAGATTTTGCGCCTTCCGCGGGACCCGCTGGTCCCGATCATCCTGTTGATAGGTGCCGTGAAACTTTAGCAGTTGATATTCGTCGTCGGAAAAATGGCTGGCATCCTGGGCCAGAGTTTCTTCGATCGTACCCCTCAGGGACCGACTTTCAGCCTTGATTTCCTCAACATTCTTTGATGACATGACTCGCTCTTCCTTACGAAAACTCTATTCCCTGTAGGGATATAGCCTATCTGCGATCGGCGCAAATTGATTTGGTGGAGACCGCCCGCCGGGAGGGCAACCGCTTTGTAGGGTGGACCGGCCTATTGGATGTTAAACAGGCGGCTCCCGAGACTTACCCACGACGCACTACGTTAGAACGCCGTCGGACAAGTGGCACCAATTTCGCCGGATCTTCCCCGCGCTGGAACATGGCAGGTCAAGGGTAGTTCTCGGGAGCCGCTTGTTTAACACCCGATAGAGCTGCCACCCTATAAAGCGGCTCCCCTCCCGGCGGGTGTGGGTTTGCGACGCTTTCCGGCGCTTCAGAAATCTCAAACCCTGTAAATCCTCCGCCCCGCCCGGATGCGTACCTATCGCATGAAACGATTGATCCTTTTCTGCTGCCTCTGCTGGGCGGCGATGGCCTACGCTGCTGAGCCGGTGTTACAATTCAACATGACGAGCCAATCTGGCGCTCCGGTGACTTACGTTTTTGCTCTTCCGGACACCTATACCGCCGCTCAGCCACCGGTTGAGGATCTGCACGGAAAGCTGCAACATGAAGCGGGCGTTAATGCGTTGAATTGGGCGAAACAATTCTACGGCGCTCGAGATATCTTCTTAACCGGGGTAGACCTCAAAGAGTCACCCGCGCCTTATTTTATAGCCAAGTTCAACGGCGAAGTGAACGGCCAGCGCCAGGAGTTTTTTGCCGTCGTCCTGGTGAACGGAACAGTGGTTGAACCCACTCAACTCGTCGCAGCACAATAGTCGGAATCGTCTGGTTTTTCTACCCTCCAGACCAGTTGTGACTCCTATTTTCGCCAAGTAGGATTGCGGTTGTCCCCCTTGGCCGTGACAGCAGGACGCGAGAGCCCGTAGCCATGTTCGGGATCTCGCGGGAGTCCCGCTTTCAGGGCCATTGTACCCAGGCCTCAACGGGATACCCCGCAGACCTACCCCTCATGACGACGGCTCACATCACTCTGGACGCTGATTTTACTCTTTCCGAACTGGATCGCCGAATCTTCGGTTCGTTTGTCGAACATCTCGGACGCTGCGTTTATAGCGGCATCTTCGAGCCAGGACACCCGGTCGCTGATCGCCACGGTTTTCGCCAGGACGTACTAGCTCTGGTTCGCGAACTAGGCACCACTATCATTCGTTACCCCGGCGGCAATTTCCTTTCCGGTTACAACTGGGAAGACGGCGTCGGTCCGGTCGAAGAACGCCCGGCCCGTCTGGATCTGGCGTGGCTGAGCACGGAAACCAATCGATTCGGTACAAACGAGTTCATCGAATGGTGCCGGGCCGCCGGCACGGAGCCTATGCTGGGCGTCAACCTGGGAACGCGGGGACCGGATGAAGCCCGCCATTTCTTGGAGTACTGCAACCACCCAGGCGGAACGTTCTATAGCGATCTGCGCGCGAAACATGGCTACGAACAACCTCACGGAGTGAAGTTCTGGTGTCTGGGCAATGAAATGGACGGTCCTTGGCAGATAGGCCGAAAGACGGCGTATGAATATGGCCGCATTGCCCAAGAAACAGCCAAAGTGATGCGCTTGGTTGATCCAACCCTGCAGCTGACGGCCTGCGGTTCGTCTCATCGCGATATGCCGACATTCGGCGCGTGGGAACACGAGGTGTTAGAGCACACATTCGACGACGTCGATTTTCTTTCGTTGCACATGTACTACCAGAATCCGTTGAACGACTTCCTGGAGTTTCTGGGCAACGTCGAAATCATGGATCGGTTCATCAAGGAGGCGGTGGCAGTCTCCGATGCGGTGGCGGCAAAACGACGATCGCCGAAGCGCATCATGCTCTCGTTCGATGAATGGAACGTCTGGTACAAGGCTCGGTCGACGGAACATATGGAACCACCGGGCTGGCCACAGGCGCCGGCTCTATTGGAAGAGATCTACGATTTTCAGGACGCGCTAATGGTGGGAGGCGCCTTAATCACTCTCATCAATAATGCCGATCGGGTAAAAGCGGCTTGCTTGGCACAATTGGTCAATGTTATCGGCGCTATCTACGCGGAACCGAATGGTCCCGCCTGGCGGCAAACGATTTTTCATCCGTTCAAGCTGGCCAGCCAATATGGCCAAGGGACCGTGCTCAGATCGAACATCCAGTCCGGTAGCTACACCACGAAGACAGCAGGTGCTTCTGCCGAGATTTTAGCGGCCTGTGTTCACGCAGCCGACAGCCGGCAAATCGTCCTCTTCGTTCTTAATCGGGCTGTAGATAAGCCCGTGGAAATGGATATCACTCTTCGCGGCTTCCCGCCGATCACTGATAGCAAAACGGTCGCGCTGCAGAACTTCGACTTCCGCGCTACGAACTCAGCAACAGAACCTCAAAAGGTCGCTCCCGTCGAAGGGGCGGAGCTCATAGTCAAGAGCGACCACATAGTGGCAAAACTGGAATCGCCTTCTTGGAACACGCTGATTCTAAGCTATTAGGCGACTGCTTAATTTTCCATCCCCCGAAATAAAACTGAATCAGCATACCCCCCATGAAAGCAGCAATATTCTGTCTTACCGCGAGCTTACTCGCCGGTAGCATCTCCGGGCAGGCGTTTGCGCAAGCCAGTTTCCTTGCTGGCATACCGCGAAACGAGGTTCTGATCGCCGAAAACCCGGAAGGTAGGGTTACCAATCCAACCTGGTTCAACATTTGGGTTGTGAACCACGGCAGTAGCTCCAACGGCTTGCAGCAGCTCGGTATGGACACATTGTGGTACATCGATCCCGATGCCGGCATTGACGGCGTCTGGGACAACTCGTTGGCCAGCGAAAAGCCAATTTACAACAGCGATTTCACTGAGATGACCGCGAAGCTCCGGGATGGCATCTACTGGAGCGATGGAGTGGAATTCACCGCCGATGATGTTGTGTACACAGTCGAGACACAGATGAAAAATCCGACCACGGTGTGGGGCCCCGGGTTCCTGGCCAGTGTCGACTCCGTAAGCGCGCCGGACAAGCATACGGTTGTGTTCAAGCTGAAAAGAGCAAATTCCCGGTTTCACTCGCTTTTTACGGTGCGGTGGAACGCCTGCTGGATCATGCCTAAACACATCTTCGAGAAACAGGCAGACCCAACGAAGTTTGAATTCAACCCGCCGGTTACCCTCGGACCCTACACCTTGAAAAGCTTTGATCCGAACGGCGCCTGGTATATCTGGCAGCGGCGTGATGACTGGCAACGAACCACGCTCGGGCGTTTTGGTCAGCCCGGGCCGAAATATGTCGCCTATATCGATCCGGGTCCTCCGGACAAGCGCGTGATTCTACAGCTCAACCACCAGCTCGACATTATCCACGACACCACCCCGGAGGGAGTGTTCACCCTGGCCAAGCAATCTCCATCGACCCGATTCTGGTTCAAGGGCTTTCCTTACGCGCATCCGGACCCAACCTTACCGGGTGTGATTTTCAATCACAATGTCGACATGTTCAAGAATCGGGATGTGCGTTGGGCGCTGACATTGCTCATCGATATGAAGGCTGTATCCATGGCGTCGTATCGCGGAGCCGCCACGATTTCCGCGATCGCGGTTCCTCCGACCGGGCTTTACCCCAAGTACTATTTCGATGCGCTTGAGGACTGGCTGAAGAATTTCGAGATCGACACCGGCAAGTCGAAATATAAGCCGTACGATCCGACCGTGGCCCAGCAGATTGCCGATATGCTGAGGCCGTCGGTGGGCGATAAAATCCCGAAAGACCCGAAAGAAATAGCTGCCGCTTTCGGTCGAGGGTGGTGGAAGCCCAATCCGCAAGTTGCTACCGAACTCCTCGAACGAGCCGGCTTTAAGAAAGCCGGCGGCAAATGGATGAAACCTGACGGCACGCCTTTTTCTATCACGTTGCTCGTAGAAGGTGATCAACGGCCGGTGATGACGCGAGCCGGGACGATGATCGTTCAGGAGTGGAGGCAGTTCGGAATCGACGCGAAGACCCAAGCCTATCCGAGCGATTTCTTTCCCCGGGTCGCATCGGGTGATTTTGAGGCAGCGATGGCCTGGAGTGTCGAGACCTGGGGCGGCCACCCTGACCTCTCATTCTTCCTCGACAGTTGGCACTCAGAATTTGTGAAGGCCGCCGGGGAAAGACAGCCACCCAGAAATTGGCAGCGCTGGTCGAATCCGGAGCTGGACAAGATCATTGAGCAAATTCGGGCGATTGGATTCGATGATCCGAAAGGCGTAGAGCTCGGCAAGGAATTCATCAAGCTGGCCGTACAAGAAATGCCCATGATCCCTCTGATGTCGTACAATGTGTTCACCTGCATGGACACGACGTATTGGACCGGTTACCCCAGCGCGGAAACCGATCCCTATACCGATCCGGTGCCAAACTGGGGCAACACGAAATATATGATGATTAAGTTGAAGCCGGCGGAGAAGAAGTAGTGAGAAGTGAGAGGTGATTCGTAGGGCGAGGCTCCCGAACGGCCCTACCAACGCTCCTCTCACCAATCACTAATCACCCCCAGCATATGAGCAGCTACTTCTGGTATGTCCTTCGTCGACTCGGGCAATTCGTGCTGGTGGTTTTCGTCGGGATTAACATCGTTTTCTTCGTGACTCATGCTACGCCGATCGATCCGGTTGAACAGGCGATCAGCTCCGTGACCCAGTTCGGGCAATCCGATCCACGGGCGGTGGAGATCATGCGGAAGGCGTTGCGGGAGCTATACGGACTGGATGGAACACTTTGGCAGCAATATCTGACTTTCTGGAAACGGCTCGCCATCGGTGATTTTGGTCCTTCCCTTTCGGCCTTCCCGACGTCGGTCTCAACCTTGATCGGTCAGGCGCTGCCGTGGACGGCCGGACTGCTTTCTACGTCGACGCTGATTGCGTGGTGTGTCGGGAATTTCATGGGAGGACTAGCCGGTTATTATCGCAAAAACCGGCTATTAAAGGCAGTTGGGATTGTGGCCACAGGACTACAACCTATCCCAAGTTACATCATGTCTCTCGTTGTGCTGATCGTGTTTGGGTACTTCTGGCCGATCCTGCCGATCAGCGGCGGGGTCGAGATGAACATCCATCCTGGCTTCACGTTCGATTTCATCTCGAGTGTCGTAACGCACTCTTTGTTACCGGTCCTTTCGCTCGCACTCATCACCATTGGCGGCTGGTTTGTTGGTATGCGCTCGCTGGTGTCAAACATTGTCTCCGAAGACTATGTCGTTTATGCCGAGCTCGCCGGCGTTGATCGGCACAGGATCCTGACTTCATACGTGATGCGCAACGCCCTGGCACCGCAACTAACCGGGCTCGCCCTCTCCCTTGGCGGGATCTTTAATGGCGCCATCATTACCGAAGTTGTATTCGGTTACCCCGGGCTGGGAACCTTGCTGGTGCGCGGCGTCAATTCCGGCGACTATAGCCTCGTTCTCGGCATCGCCTCGATCTCGATCATCGCCGTCGCCACCGCCGTTTTCGCGATTGATCTCCTCTATCCGTTCCTTGATCCGCGCGTGAAAGTTCGATAGACGTATGCTGAAAGTTCTCCGCGACCTTTTCCGTCACAATCGCGAGTTTGCCTTCGGCTCTATTCTCGTGTTGATCGTGCTTGGCATCGTAGTGGCATCGTTCTTTTCTCCCTATCCGCCGCTCGATAGCTACGTCGTTCCTCCCGACATACCGCCGTCCTGGGATCATCTGTTCGGAACGAATTCGCGCGGTCAGGACGTTTTCTGGCAGCTGTCAGTGGCCATGCGGAACAGTTTGCTATTTGGCATCAGCGTTGCCCTTATCAGCCGGGTGATCTCGGTAGCGGTAGGTTTAGTATCTGGCTACGTGGGGGGGATGGTCGATCGAGTATTGATGTCGATCAATGATACCTTCGTCGTTATCCCCCTTTTCCCCATCCTGACCCTATTTTACTTTATGATGCACGACCACATGTCTTGGGCGCTGCTCGCCCTCGCCATGGCATCGTTGGGGTGGCCCTATGACGCCCGCCTTATTCGCTCCGTTGCGCTTAGCTTACGGAACCGCGAATTCACCACGCAAAGCATCTTCTCCGGGATGAGCACCCGGCAAATCCTTTTGGAAGAGCATTTGCCTTATGTTTTACCCATCGTCTTTTCAACGACCTTGAACAACATCAACTGGTCTATCGGCCTGGAAGTAACGTTATCGGTGATCGGGCTCACTAATATCGAGACCCCAACCATCGGGACGATGATTTATTGGGCAAACCAGCACACCGCCATGGTAGCAGGGGTTTGGTGGTGGGTGCTGGCTCCGGTGGCAACCGTGATCATGATGTTTATCGGACTATTCCTGCTTTCCGTCTCGATGAACGAATTTATCGATCCGCGCACCCGGCTTGCTCGAATGGGAGTCTGAGCGGATGGATGCGGCTTTATCAGTTCAAAATCTCCGCGCGTACTATGTGACCGATTATTATGGGGTCAGACGCGAAGTACGAGCCGTCGACGATATCACTTTATCGGTTGAGAAAAATGAGATCTACGGGATAGCCGGCGAGTCGAGCTGCGGAAAGTCGACCTTTATTAAAACCGTGGCTGCAGCTATCCGGCCGCCGCTTCGGGTGCTGGGTGGCTCCATCAAATACAGTTTTCTCGAGCGCGATCTTTATGATCTCGACGAAAAGACGCTGGCTGATATCCGCTGGAAACATCTTTCCTTCATTCCCCAAGGTTCGATGAACGTGTTAAACCCGGTTCGCCGGATTCGCGAATCGTTCCAGGATTTTGCCTTTCCTCACATGCGACTTGGCCGCTCGGAATTTTTCGATGTCGTGAATCAGCGTCTGGAGCGGCTGCATCTGTCGCCGTCGATACTAACCGCCTTTCCGCACGAGCTTTCTGGCGGGATGCGGCAGCGGGTGGCGATTGCGCTAGCCACCGTGTGCCGGCCCGAATTTATCATCGCCGATGAACCCACTACGGCGCTCGACGTTGTTGTCCAAAAGGATGTGCTAGCGCTCACTCTCGAAACTCAACGCGAGATCGGCTCTTCGATGATCTTCGTTACGCACGATCTGACGGTACATGCCAATATCTCGAATCGGCTGGGCATTATGTATGCAGGACGATTGATAGAGGAAGGCCTCACCCGCGACGTGTTTCGCAACCCGATGCATCCCTATACTCAGCATCTGGTAGCAAGCCTCCCGCAGATCGGAGACCTTACACCAAAAACGGCGCTAAGCGGCGCGCCACCAAGCCTGGCCCAACCGCCAAGCGGATGTCGCTTCCATCCGCGTTGTCCGCTGGCGACAGATATTTGCCGCCAGACCAACCCTGAGCTGATAACCGTTGTCCCCGGCCGCCGGGTCGCCTGCTACGCCGTGATGCCCTCGCCTGAAGCTCGGGCCATGACAAATGACAAATTTCAGCCATCCTGACCGCGCCAGCTTCCCCGCATCCATGCCTATTCGTCATTTGTTATGAACCCGCTGCTTTCGGTTGAGCACGTTACGCGGACCTATACCCGGGGCGGCATTCTTGGCCGGATAGAATTCTCGGCGGTCGATGACGTCAGCTTTTCGTTGGAAGCGGCTCGACCAGAAATCTTCGCCATTATCGGCGAATCAGGCAGCGGAAAGACCACTCTCGCGCGGATGATCCTACACACCGAGAAGCCAAGCGGCGGCGTAATCCGTTTTCTTGGAACAGAGGTGTCCAAGCTGCGCGGTCGGCGTCAACGTTTGCAATTCATGCAAAAGGTCCAGCCTATCTTTCAGAATCCGGCTGAAGCCTTCAATCCGTTGAAACGGGTCGATCGTTACTTGTACGCCTCCGCCTATTACTTCGCCGGACGCCGGAGCCGGGAGGGGCGCGAAGCCGCTGCCGACGAGGCACTGAAAAAGGTCGGATTATCTTTGGTCGAAGTAAAAGGCCGATTCCCGCATGAGCTATCGGGAGGCCAGCTTCAACGGACCGCCATCGCCCGGGCACTGATATCTTCGCCGGCCCTCATTGTCGCTGATGAGCCGGTGTCGATGGTTGATGCCTCGCTCCGGATGTCTATCGTGAATCTATTCAAGACTCTCCGTGACGACTTGAAAGTATCGATCGTTTATATCACTCACGATCTGGCGACTGCCTACTACATTAGCGATCGTGTACTCATCCTGCAGAAAGGTAAGGTCGTCGAGACCGGGCCCGCCCAGGAAGTTCTATCTAATCCGCAGCATCCGTACACAATTCGGCTCAGGGAAGCGATTTTGTCGTTGGATGATGTGGATAACGTGCAGGCGGGAAGTAGTCAGTAATGATTCTTCGGGGTTCAGCATGGGATGCAAAAGAGGATAGGGTCTTGTGATTAGAAGCTCTTAGCGATCGTGTCGGCTTTTGGCCATGAAATGGCGCGACAGAACAGCCCAGGGCTTTAGCCCTGGGGAACCGCAAAAAGGGAACCCCGCCCTGATATCAGGGCGGCCGGATCGGCTTATACGTCTGGCTCGGCCGCCCTGATAGGGCGGGTTCGGCGGCCGGTTAACCCAGGGCTAAAGCCGGGCTATTCTCTTAGACCATTTCATGGTTGCGGCCCATTCGAAGCGCTTTGAGCTTGCTCGTGGCGGGCTGGCGGGCCTCCTAGATTCTGACTCCTAGCTCCTAGATTCTCTGCCAGAATGAGCGACTTTTTTCAGCCTGGCTTGATCAGCGCGCTGCACCGGCTCGGCCCGGTCGATCCGGATTAAGATCCGAACTCCTATCTCTGCCCTAGAAGCTCCGGGCGATATTCGAAATGCATCGTGTCGTAGTGATACCATTTGCCGCCCCAGATAAATCCGTGCCGTTCAAATGTCTCGACGATCGAATGGGGTATCCGATTTCGATAGGCTATTTTACCGTCTCCATTGGGTTTCGCCCAACGCCAATAGTCCGAGTAGTCGCTGTTAATGTCGATCGCGATGCCGAAAGAGTGAGCGCTTAGTTGATCGGTTCCGGCAATCGGTCGCCAGTTATACGTGCCGGACGTGGTTGTGACGTACTTTTTCTGTTCTTCCGGCAGCTGATCCAGTTCGGCTGATACGGCCGCTAATGCTCGATCGACGGCGTTGACCGAGGTAATCCGGACGGTCCTATGAGTCGAGCGCGGCATCCAAGGAATGGTCACCAAATGGGCTTCGACCTCGCTGGGGCTGTTTCCGTACATCGCCCGAAAGAAGGCAGCGGACCGGAACCGACCCGGATCGTAGTTGTATTCCGGCGACTTGTAGGAATCAGATCCGACCGGATACGTTTGTGCGAGCTGGTTCAATGGGGCGGCGTGGAGCAAAAGCTCGTCGAAACCTTTCTTTTGGCCGTCGTCGAATTCTACCTTGGCGCCGTTTCGGAATAGAAGGTGGTTATTGCTGAACCCGACCAGCGTCGCAGGGTAACACCGCAGAAAAAGGGCAGCCGCATCCGGCACGGCTTCTGACTGGGCAAAAGCCAAGTGCGCGGCCAGAACCAGTGACCAAATGCCAAAACAGATAGCCCGCATTGATCAATCAATCCGGCACGATGGTGACGTTTATAAAGTTCCGGTACACTTCGACCCGGATGAGAGGGGTACCGTTCACCACCCGCTCAATTGCGGCCGGAGTACTTCGTCCGTGTTCGAGCAAGGTCTCAAGCAGAGCACGGTTTTCTTTGCTCTCGAAAAACGAATCGGCCTCGTCTTCGGGGTCGCGAATTCCATAGACGTAGTAGTTAGCTCGATCTTGCCGAATGATCGCTGCCGCTGAAGTCAGCCTTTGCCCGTTGCTATTGAAGTGATCTCTCGCGCTAAGCCGGGCAACGTAGCTCTCGATAGGCTGCCCAACGTCGTCCTGAGCAGGAGCCAAGCCAGCCAAGAGAACAAGAAAGAGCAACGAAAACAGATACGGTTTCATCGCACCCCGATCTAACAAGCCTAAGCCTTTACGAGTCGAGGCAAACTTTCGTGAATTTGGAGGTAATGTTAGGCCCGAGTACCCAGGGCGAGTGCAACTAGCCATCTTAGCCGTTGGACGACACGGGAAAACGTACTTGCGTGAAAACTGACCTGACAAGTCGGGCGCGTTCAACCTGGCGCCTCACCCTCTGCGCCCCAGGCGCTTCGTCCTCGTCCTCGAATCCGGCCACGCGGAGTGATGGTGATGTGGCTTCGATTTTGCCGACAGGTGTTGAGAGTATTTGTCCCGAAGGGAAAGAACGAAGGTAGCCAGGTACGAAGTGCCTGGAAAAGCGGCCATTGTGAGCCGTCCCGGAGGGTACGGTTTGATGGGTTACGCTTCCGAATTTACAATTTGGCGAAGGGGGATGTGTGGACCCGAAGAAAACGCGCGCTTAAGAAGGGGAGGCCACCCTCAGGACAACCAATCATACCGTTCCCTACGGGACGGAACGTCTTTCTCGTGGCTACAAGGCACTTCGAACCTGGCTACCTTCATTTAGTCCCTTCGGGACAACAAACGATTAGTACCTCTGTACACATTTTCGAAGCCACATCACTCCGCGTAGCCGGATTCGAGGACGAGGACGATGCGCTGTGATGGGAAGTGCACCAACAGTGGCCCGATTGCCGCTGTCCCTCCTAGCTCCTGGATTCTGGATCCTGTATCCTACTCCGACAATGAGCGACTTTTTTCAGCATGGCTTGATCAGCACGCTACACCGGCTCGGCCCGGTCGATCCGGCTGAAGATCAGGACCTGAGGGATGCAGGAGTGGGGTTGCTTTTGCCTTGTCATGGTCGCGACCTGGGCTCAAAGGCGCTCATTGATACGATCAAGGTCCTTAACCAACTCACCTTTCTTGATCAGGTCATTATCTCAGTTAACGGAATCGAATCCGGCCACGAGGCTCGTCAGTTTTGGTCACAGCTTGAGTTGTCACACACAGTGCTTTGGAACGATTCGTCGGTCTTCCTTTCCTGGTTACAGGCGCACGATCTACCAGCGATTTCCGGCAAAGGATTAAACCTATGGAGCGGCCTCGGTTTTGCACTGAGCCAGACTGAGTTGCAAGCGCTGATTATTCACGATTGCGACATCCAGAACTATACCCCCGCGCTGCCGGTCTCTCTGGCGATCCCGGTCGCGAATTTAGAATACCAGTTCTGCAAAGGCTTCTATAGCCGGGTACAAGAGCAGCTTTATGGTCGAGCTACCCGGCTCTTTGTGATCCCGCTGGTGCGAGCATTAGCGCGCACGCTCGGGCATCTACCGTTGCTCGACTTTATCGATTCGTTTCGTTATCCGCTGGCCGGCGAATGCGCACTTTCAGCCGGCGTCGCCGCCAGTTTAACGGTGGAAAATGGTTGGGGCATAGAGATCGGATGGTTATGTGATGCTTACCGGTTGATCGATCCAGAGGAGATCTGCCAAGTGGATTTGGCCATGCGTTACCATCACCGGCACCAAACCATTGACCCAGGACGTCCGGCTGAAGGTCTGTTGGGCATGGTGGCCGATATTGCGTTGTCCCTGTTAACCCATCTCGAGAAGGAAGGCTGCCGGTTGGATTCGTCGCTGTTAGAGGCCATCGAGTCGGGGTACGAGCAAACCGCGAACGATATGATCCGTCGATATCGAGATGTCGCTGAGTTCAATAAACTCCCGTTCGACCAAGACGAAGAACGGCGGACAGCACGGCTCTTTCAGGAACGGCTTCGGTTTGTCACAGAACAGTTCGGTCGCGGCTCGCGGACACACACCTTACCTCCTTGGGAACAGTTATTGCGGGAGGTAAGCTTCCCGGCGGAGCTGATGATCCGGTAGGGATGAGCTCGTCGGAAAGGAGCTAAGAGCGAAACGGCGACGCGGCGACAATACCGCGCGCACGGAGCGGCTCAAAACCGACGTGGATATCGCATAGAGCAATCCCGTTCTCGGCGCGCCGAGTTCTTCGCCCCACGGTCAGGGGCATCATCGCCGTTTCGCCGTTTCGCCCTTTCGCCGTTTCGCTTCTGGCTCCTGCCTTGATTTCCCGTTTGAGGGCAACACAAATCTGCCGTAGAACGAGACATGTTCACGGGCACCTATACCGCCATCGTTACTCCTTTTAGAAATGGTGCAATCGACGAGGGGGCTTATCGAAAACTGATCGATTTTCAGATCCAGAACGGCGTGGATGGCATCGTACCGGTCGGATCGACTGGCGAGGCCGCTACCCTAGACAACGACGAGCATCTACACGTGATCAAGATAGCTGTGGAGCAGGCGGCAAAACGGTGCAAGATTATTGCCGGTACCGGTTCGAATTCGACGCGGGAAGCCATCGATCTTTCCGTCGGGGCAGCCGCGCTCGGGGTGGACGGCGTCCTGTTGGCTAGCCCCTACTATAACAAGCCGACCCAAGAAGGCATCTACCGGCATTTCAAAGCGATCAGCGAACGGGCTCGCATACCGGTTATGCTTTATAATGTACCTAGCCGCACCGCTAGCGAGATCGCGGTCGAGACCTGTGTCCGGTTGGTGCGGGAATGTCCCAACATTGTGTCGATCAAGGAGGCCGGAGGTAACTGCGACCGCGTTTCGCTGCTGCGCAATGCTCTTCCTCCAGCTTTTACCATCCTGTCTGGTGACGACCCGCTTACTTTACCTTTTATGTCGGTAGGGGCAGTGGGGGTGGTCAGTGTTGTTTCGAATATCATTCCCAAACAAATCGTTGATATGGTGAACGCCTTTCAGGCCGGACGCTTGCAAGAGGCCCGGGATCTTCATCTGCGTTCGTATCCAATCTTTAAAGACCTTTTTATCGAATCCAATCCGATCCCAGTGAAAACGGCCCTTCATCTCATGGGAATGATCGAGAACGAATATCGGCTGCCGCTGTGCGAAATGAGTGAAGTAAATCTCATTCGTCTGAAGAAGACGCTGACCAGCAGTAAACTGATATGATCCAGCCTTCGCCGGGCGACTCAACTGAGCTCGCCGACTTGTCCGCCATAGCCCCAGCGAAGGACGAAGTCACAAAGCACGGCGGGTTCAGGTTGCTCGTCCATGGGGCCTTGGGCAGACTCGGAAAAGTTATCGTCGAAATTGCCCGAAGCCAGACTGATTTGACGGTGAAAGGCGCGGGTCGAGCGGATCCGGTCGAGCAGTTGATTACCTCGGCTGATGTGGTGATTGACGTAACTGCCCCGGGCGCAATCACTGTGGTCGCACGGCTTTGTTCCGAAAATCGGAGATCGTTGATCGTTGGCACGACCGGGCATACTTCCGAACAAATCGAGGCTCTGCGCTTGGCCTCGCAGAACTGTGCTGTCCTTCTTGCCCCGAACTTCAGCCTCGGGGTGAATCTGCTTTTCTGGATGGCCGAAACCGCCGCGGCCAAGTTGGGTAAAGATTTTGACGTGGAAATCATTGAGTTACATCACCGCCTCAAGAAAGACGCTCCCAGCGGCACGGCGAAACGGCTGGCCGAAGTCATCGCTGCCGCCCGGCAATTGAGTTATCAGAAGAATGCCAGGCATGGTCGCGAGGGCTTGGTGGGAGAAAGGCCCGCAGATGAAATCGGCGTCCATGCGGTTCGAGGCGGCGATATCATCGGTGAACATACCGTTCTATTTGCCGGCCTGGGTGAACGGTTCGAGCTGACCCACAAAGCTTCTAGCCGGGAAACATTTGCTCGTGGAGCTATCCAGGCGGCTCGTTGGATCTTTGGGCGTAGCCCGGGTCTTTATGAAATGCGCGATGTGCTGGGATTGCCGAAGGAGATAGGAGCTAGAATCTAGGAGCCAGGAGAGCGTATGGGCGTGTCGGCGTATGGGCGTGAGAACGCTACGCTGGGAAATGGCTCCCGATAAAACCAATGAATACGTTGTTTTTAGATCAGATAGGGCAAATCATCACCCACCGGGTACGATGGGTTGGGCGCATTCTTACGCCGAAACGCCCGCACGCCGATACGCTGACACGCCTCCTAGCTCCTAGATTCTAGCTCCTAACTCCTTAGAAATGCGCGCAGGAATCGCATTGGGCTCTAATATCGGTGATCGACTGGCTAACCTCCGAGCCGCTTATGGGAAAGTGGTAGACCTGAGCTCGGATCCGACCCGGATCCGCTGCTCTTCAATTTATGAGACCAGCCCGGTAGACAGCCCTCCCGGCGTCGCGTCCTACTTGAACGCCGTTATGGAGATTGAATACGAAAAACCCGCGATCGCTCTTTTGGATTCGTTATTGAAAATCGAGCGACGACTTGGCCGGCCTTCAAAGCGCCCTCGCAACGCGCCGCGTACTATCGATCTGGACCTGCTCTACGCCGGCAACCTGACGCTGAACAGTCCCGAAATCGTGATTCCCCATCCGAGAATCAGCCACCGCCGCTTTGTATTAGAGCCGTTGGCCGATATAGCATCCGAGTTAGTGTTGCCGGGGCATACCGTTTCCATTCGGGATTTATTGATGCGTTTGAAAACCGAGGAAGAAGTGACGAAGTTTGCAGAGGAGCTATGTAAATGAATCGCGTCACTCCAGACATTGTCCGGAAAGCGAAAGGGCAAGGGATTGCTGCATTAACCGCTTATGACTACCCGACGGCTCGTCTCCTCGACGAAGCCGGGATCGATGTGTTGCTGGTCGGCGATTCCATGGGCATGGTCGTCTTGGGTCAACCCGATACCACAGGCGTTCAGCTCGAAGATATCCTGCACCATTTGCGCGCCGTCTCTCGCGGTGTTCAGCGTTCGTTGGTGGTAGCGGACCTACCCATCGATACTTATCGGGACGCCGAGGAAGCGGTCGCCAATGCGAAAAAACTGATCTCCGCCGGCGCTCATGCGGTTAAGCTGGAAGGTGGTACCTCCCGCGTGGAGCAGATCAGAGCCATAGCCAGCGCTAACATACCGGTAATGGGTCATATCGGGATGCTGCCGCAGCGTATTCGCGAGGAAGGTGGGTATAAGATCAAAGGCAAAACACCTGCTGAAAGTCATTCGCTGGTAGAAGACGCTAAAGCTGTAGAAGATGCGGGTGCATTTGCCGTCGTTTTAGAGCTAGTGACTCCCAAGGTTGCTGATGAGATTACGCGTTCAATTCGGATTCCAACCATCGGCATCGGGTCAGGGAAAGATTGTGACGGCCAGATCTTGGTGTTCCATGATCTGGTAGGTTATTCGCCGTGGTTTATCCCGAAGCATGTGCGTCCTGAGGCCTCCGTGGGCGACGCGATTAGTAAAGCCGCCGCAGCCTTTATCGCGAAGGTCAAAGGAACGAGCGTGAACGAGCGCGAACGAGCGGGAACGCCGTGAACGGAGAGCCTTGGACGAACGGGAGCGTCTTCTTGGCCGTATGTACTGGGCTCCGCGCCAGAGTGGGACTTATGGGTCCACACCTCATCCGTTCTCGCTCGGTCGCGGCGTTCTCGCTCGATCCCGCTCGTTTCTAAGCTTCCAGCACCTGACCCATGGCCCTGAACTTCTGGTAGCGTTCTTCGAGCAACAGTTTCTTTGATTTTTTGCTTAGCTCGTCGAGTTGCTGGAGCACGGCGGTTTTGAAGTTATCGGCGGCTTTTTGGTGGTCAAGGTGAGCACCGCCGAGCGGTTCTTCGATAACCTGATCGATCACGTTAAGCTCCTTTAAATCTCTGGCTGTCAGCTTAAGCGCTTCGGCAGCTTCTGGCGCATGGCTGCGGTGTCTCCAAAGGATAGCGGCGCAACCTTCAGGGCTAATTACGGAGTAGTAGGCATTCTCGAACATCAGGACGCGGTCGGTCACCCCGATACCGAGGGCGCCGCCAGAGCCGCCCTCTCCGATTACCACCGCAACGGTCGGAACTGGGAACAGCGCCATCTCCCGTAAATTCACGGCAATCGATTCTGATATATGCCTTTCCTCTGCGCCGACACCAGGATAAGCGCCGGGGGTATCAATCAGAGCCACAATCGGTAAGCCGAATTTAACCCCCAGTCGCATGATGCGAAGCGCCTTGCGATAACCTTCCGGATGGGCGCTCCCAAAATTGCGCCGGATATTCTCTTTGGTATCGCGCCCTTTTTGATGGCTCACCACCACACACCGGTAATCCCCTAGACTAGCAAAGCCGCAGGGCATGGCGTGGTCATCCCCAAAGAGTCGATCTCCGTGCAGTTCGGTAAAATCAGTGAAAGCAAGATTGAGATAATCCAGAGCAAACGGGCGCTGCACTAACCTGGCTACCTGGACTCGCTCCCAGGCCTTCAGGTTTTCATAGATCTTCCGGCGAGTCGCCTCGATCTTGCGCTCCATCGCAGCCACCTCGTGCTCCAGGTCAACTCCCTGCAGCTTCGAGTGTTTCTTAAGCTCCTCCAGCTGTCTTTCCAGGTCGACAATCGGTTTCTCAAACTCTAAAGGTTGGGCTTTCATTTGTTAATCGTGACCGGTGTATCTTTTAGCAAGAGAGCAAACAGCTCCTCCATATCCTCAGAAGCTAGTTGAACCCCGAATCGCGGCTTTGGCACATTAGGCGTGTTTGGACTGGTCTCCGAATAGAACGTAACTCCGCTCCCGCTCAGCACGACCCAGCGGCTGCTGCCGACGAATTTCCTTTCCCCAAATGCTACGCGGGCGCCTCCGGACCAGGCTTCCTTGCCGATGACCTTCAATTGACCAGAAGTCATGTTAGGGGGCAGATGAAAATCGAGCGCTTTGTACCAGCGAAAAAATTCTCCGTGATTTAGGAGCTCAACCGCCTGCTGTCCAATGAAGATCTGAACGGTAAATTGTCCACTGGGTATAATGAATTTCTGACCGGGTTGGATCATCAGGCCTTCGAGGCCATTGGCTTTGAAAATCAGCTCCGGCGCCGCCTTCGTCTTGGCCGATATCTTAGCAATGGAATCTCCCCGCGCTACCACATACTCCTTCTTATCCGCCGAGGGCTGCGGAGAGAAAAAGTCCTGAATGTTCATGTCTCCCACGGTTTTCCTGGCTTCATCCGCTTTTGTCGATTTTGGAAAACTCTGGAAAATCGAAATGAGCAAACGTTTGCCATCCCCAATATTCCCTTTGGCGATCAATTGTTTTGCTTGATCTAACAGGGCTATGCCGGGATCGGGCGTCGGAGTAACTACGGCGTCGTTCCCTTTGGTCGGTTTCCGGGGGGCTTGCTTGAGAAAGAGCTCATAGGTGGCAAAGGCGCCTCCGCCAAAAATTACTAGGACTAACCCGAAAAGGACCCCGAGTTTCCAAAGAAAGCTCATTCAGTTGATCAGGATACTCCTCCTCGGCTAAAGCAATCCACGCCGCCGCAAATCAAACCAATTGATCTGCGCTGATTGCTCCACCAATTCCAAAGTAAACTTCAACAAGCAGATCTCCCAGCCTTCGTCGACCCCTTGTATGATCGCGCTGCCTCCGCGTTGTCCCTCGGGAACGTCCTGATTTACCCGGTCCACTACCGCCATCAAAGAGTCATGGACGATGTGTTCGGAGACACCGTCTTTCCGAATTTGAAAGCCGTACTTGAGGAACGTTGCGTTCCTCGACTGCAACCGCTCGGCGAATTGGTTGGCGGCCTCGCCAAAACCGTCCAGAAGCAATTTCGCCATATTCTCCGGAGTAACCAATTGGGGTCGATCGGCCTGGATGCGACCGGAGCGAACCCGGATCTCGTTCACGCTATCCATTAGCTCGGATATCAAATAAAAGTTAAAGCTAGTGGCGCCAAAGGTTTCGATCCGCCGCTCGGGCGAATGGATCACCTTAGTATTTTCTAGCGCGTATTGAAGGTCGTCCCCGTTATACATAGGCGGCAAGAAGGGAGACAGTAGCCGATTTCTCGAACGGAACAAATCTCTTCCCTTCGGATCCTGCTTACAAGGGGTTTAAAGGTCGAAAACCGTCCGCGTCCTGAAGACTCATGAGGCAGCTTCGTCCTCGCCCTCGTCGTCGTCCTCGTCCTCGCCCTCGAGATTTCCAGCGCCAGGTAGGGTGCAGCGTCGATCAAGTCTGGGAAACACCTACTCGTTCAACTCGACCCTGTAGGGTTCGATTGACGATATCGATGAGACGATGCGGTCAAATGTCGATCAGGGACAGCCAGTGATCTTTTCGGGGTTGCAAACGCTGTCGAGGACGAGGACGACGACGATTGGAAGGCCCCGAGACTCCCAAAGACCTAGGCAGATTCTGAGTTGAAACTGCGAAACTGGCCCCGTGAAGAGGCCAGTGATGAGAGCCGGGGACTACTTCGCTCGCTCCTCGATATAGCGGATAACGTCGCCGACAGTTTGGAGCTTCTCGGCATCTTCGTCCGGAACTTCGACGGAGAATTCTTCTTCGAAGGCCATTACGAGTTCAACCGTATCAAGCGAGTCAGCGCCGAGGTCCTCAATGAAAGAAGCGTTAGGAGTCACCTGTTCAGGATTCACGCCGAGCTGCTCGACGATGATCTCCTTCACTTTTTCTTCGATGGATTTCTCTGACATAAGTCGCGTTTCTTCTCTATTGGTTAAGACAGGGGCTACGCTTAATAACGAAGCCTAAGGTTGGCAACTAAAATAATTGCACCAAATAGCAACTATTTTCTTCGGCCCTAAGAAACACCCACTAAGATGCTTTTTATGTTGACCTATCTCCCGGATTCGCCACTCTAGACGCTCTTTCATCATCGACTGCTTCCGACTCGCGAGTAGTTTACTTTTTACACTGAACTTGTTACCTGTATCCCGACCATGGCGGATCCCCTCCCCTCGCTCGATCTTCGTTTAACGCCCGATTGGGTCAAGGAATCGGAGTCGCCTAACCGTTACGCAGATTATACGGATCGGGACTCCGATGGCCGAGGCAATCGGGGCCCTAGGGAAAGACGCGACGACAACAGACCGCGCCGCCCGACTCAGAATCGCCAACGGCGGGACGCGGGTCCTCCTAGACGGGACAGCGGTGGTCCTCCCCGAAGAGATAGCGGGGCTGCGAATCGACCATCGCCACAGGCGCGTCCAGCTCGACCGCAGAGCCAACCAGGTCGGGAAGGCTCCGCCGGCCAATTTTCTGAACGTGCCGGCGAGGGACTTCGGCATTCCCGGGAAGAAGCGGCTCTGGACCAAGTCGAACCAGCTGCCGTCCAAGTGGACTTCTTGCCGGAAGAGCGCGCTTTCTCAAAGGTGATCCAACAGATCAAGCAAGGGCACGCCGCCTACCCTTTGTTTGGCTTAGCCAGAATGTTCTTGGAGCGGCCAGAACGTCATCGCGTCCGGATCCGATCGCTGAACGATGCCGTTATGATCTACCAACTTGCGGATGACGGACCCGTGGCGATGGAGATGGCCGCCCTCGAACGTATCGCTTTTAGCGAGAAGAAAGATGACTTTTATACGAGCGAAATCGTTGAGAAAGAGCCAATTAAGGGGAATTTCACTTCCGTAGCCCGTTGCGGGCTTTCTGGGCGGCTGCTCGGGCCGACGAACTATCATACTTTCCAGAAAGTCATCCACGCTCTCTACGAGCAGCGATTCAGCCGCCGGATGGGTTTTGAGGAATACCGGCGCAGCATCGAGATCACCAGCGATCCCGCTCTGGTCAATCAATGGAAGGAAGAAGCGCGCAGGGTCGTTACCTATACAACGAAGGATCAAGAGGAACCTGCCGCTTTCGAGAACGCGGCGGCGATGGAGCAGCATTTTCGGGCTAACTACCTGGAGAAACTGATTAAACCTTGTTTGGCGGCTGAGGTATCAGGAGATATCGCCCGTCACCTGCCCGATCGTTCAATCATTTCCGCAATCCGCCGAGCCCGGGAACGGGAAAACCGGTTTCCAGCTCAGATGGCGGGTGCGCTTCGGCACGGCCTGAATCAGGCCGGTTTGCATGTCTTTAAGCATAAAAAGCGCATTCTCTACATCTCGACGATCCGGCCTCAACTCTTCGATTCGAACCAAGCGCAGGTGTCTTCAGGACTGGACGCGATCCTGGCCACATTGCGGTCCTACCCCCGAATTACCCGGAAACAGCTGGCTGAGAAGGTCCTGAAACGTCTTTTGGGCGAGAAAAGCACCGAGGAAAATTCACCGGAATATCAACAGGCCAAAAATAGTTTGCCAACCGACCTGCTGTGGTTAGCGAAGGCAGGCCATGTGATTGAGTTTGCGGACGGCACACTCGATCTACCCTTGCCGCCCAGAGCGGTCGAAAGACAGGGTGCCACGCCTGAGGCAGGTGCTAAGGACGTAGGTGACCAAGAAGACCGGGCCGAGTCCGAGATCGCCTCGGATCTGCAGCTCCCCGAGGAAGGTGAAGGCATTCAGGACGCGCCGATAGAAGAGCCGACGAGTCGGGAACCGGAGCCTGAACCCCATGAGGGCTCGGGTCATTCGCACCCTGCCGCTGAAGAGCATGAGGCTCCGGTCGCGGAGAGCGTCTCGCCAACTGAAGTCGTCGAGCATACCGAAACTGTTCATCATGATTCCGAGCACTTCCCAACGGTCGAAGATGTTCCTGGGACGGAGACCTCTCACCATGCCGAGGATGTTCACCACAGCGAGATGGTGCCGGATTCTGAAAACACTCCATCCGACTCGATCCCGAGCGCCGAGGGCGAAAATCCTTCGTTGCAAGTTCCTCAGACCGAGGAACACCCAGCCGAAGTGAACCACCCGCACGCTCCTGCCGCCGAAGAAACTCGAGTGACTGAGCCGGCCGGACACACCGCTATCCCCGATCATCACGACCGCCCCGCCGAACAAGAGTGGGCAGCGGCGGGATCTTAGAACTGCTGCTAGGGCGTGGTCGGACCAATCACCCACCGCCCTGGAGGGGAGCCGCTTTATCGGTTAGCAGTTCAATCGGTTGGCAGCAGGCGGCTCCCGGGAACTACCCAGCGCGTTTCGTGACTGGACGTGGTCCTTTGAGCACTTAACGACGCGCTTCGGCTTTTTCTCTACGCTGGGATGTTCCCGGGAGCCGCCTGTTAAGATGCAAACAGAGCTGCCACATTGCAAAGCGGCTCCCCTCCAAACGTGGAACGCTCGGGGACCAATCACCAGTCACCAATCACTTCTCACCTGTCCCCTCACGCCTCCTTGTGCTCCTCTAACTCCTCCCTTATGGGTGATGGATGCGCATTGTCCGCTACCTGGCACAGGATGGAACTATTCGACATGCCGCCGAGCAGAAAAGCGGCGTCTGCCTGGATATTCTGGGCGATCTTTTTCACACCTTCGAAGTGACGGATAGAGAAGCGAAGATGGTGAAATTGCTCTCACCGATCGACCCTCGAGTCATACTCGGGATCGGCCTCAACTATAGAGGGCACGCAACGGAGCAAGGGATACAGCTCCCGGAACGCCCGCTGGTTTTCATAAAGGCGCCAAACAGTCTCTCGAATCCCGGTGACCCGATCGTCATCCCCACCCATCTTCCCAGTACAGAGGTCGACTACGAAGGCGAATTGGCCGTTGTGATCGGTCGCGATTGTAAGAACGTTAGCAAGGCCAATGCGCTTGATTTTGTGCTAGGCTACACCGCGGCAAATGATGTCTCGGCCAGAGACTGGCAAAAGAAATTTGGCGGAGGCCAGTTTTGCCGGGGTAAGAGCTTTGATACCTTTGCTCCGATGGGCCCGGCCTTGATCACTAAGGACGAAATTCCGAGCCCCGGCAATCTCCATCTGGAAACTCGGATCAACGGCGAAAAACGGCAGGATACGAATACCAGCGATCTGATCTTTGATGTGGCGACATTGATTGAGTTTTTAAGCGGCTCTACGACGCTGTTAGCCGGGTCGGTTATTCTGACCGGCACACCGAGTGGAGTGGGTACTTACCTGAAGCCGCCACAGTATCTGAAGGCCGGTGATGTGGTTGAAATCGAAATCGAAAAAATCGGAGTGCTGAGTAATCCGGTCATGGTCGAGGATAAGTATGCGTAGGAACGTCGAGAATGCCGGGAAGGTTGAGAACATCCGGACTTTGTCCCGAAGGGACTATAGGTCTCAGCCCGGGGTTTTAACCCCCGGGTACCATCAAAAAGGAACCCGCCCCTAAGGGGCGGCAGAGGGTTATTAGCAACTGGCGCGCATCGATGAACCAAGCTCGGAACCGATTTTTTCCGCCCTTTTCCTCCTTCGTCCCTCATCCCCGAACTACGGCGGACAGGCAGGGCGGACGTTTGTTTGATCGGTACCTGGGGTTGAAACCCCAGGCTGAGTCCTATAGTCCCTTCGGGACACGAATCACCCATCACCAATCACCTACCAACCGCTATGTCGTTCCAACTTTCATCTGAATACACGCTCAAAGGCGATCAGGAATCCGCGGTCGAACAATTGGTGCGTTCACTGCAGGCCGGCAACCGTCATCAGACACTTTTAGGGGTTACTGGTTCCGGCAAGACGTTCACCGCGGCGAACGTGTTAACGGCTTTGGATCGGCCCACACTGGTGATCTCCCATAACAAGACGTTAGCCGCGCAACTCTATAGCGAGTTCAAACAGTTCTTCCCGCAGAACGCGGTCGAATATTTTGTCAGTTACTTCGATTACTACCAACCGGAAGCCTACATTCCGAGAACCGACACCTACATTGAAAAGGATTCGTCGATCAATGAAGAGATCGAACGGTTACGCTTATCGGCGACGAGTTCCCTCCTCTCCCGGCGCGACGTAATCGTGGTCGCCAGCGTCTCCTGCATTTACGGCTTAGGCTCACCAGAGGACTACGCCAACATGGTCTGCAACGTGTTCAAGAGCCAGCCGTTATCCCGGGAACTGTTCCTGGCCAAACTGGTCGACATGCTGTACGAGCGGAACGATCTGGCGCTCACTCGAGGCAAGTTCCGGGTTCGGGGGGATGTAGTCGAGGTTCATCCGGCCACTTCTGATGAAGAAGCCGTCCGGGTCGAATTCTTCGGCGATGAAGTCGATCAGATCACCCTTTTCGATCCCCTGACCGGCTCAGCGATTGAACCCTTCGAGCGTTTCACTTTTTTCCCGGCCAAACAATTCGTTACGCCTTATGAAAAGCTGCGCCGCGCACTCACGGCCATCCGGGCAGAGCTCGATGAACGCATCGTCTGGTTTGAGGCTCATCACCAGCTACTTGAAGCCCAACGCATCAAGATGCGGACGGAATTCGATTTGGAGATGATGCAGGAGATGGGATTTTGCAGCGGTATCGAGAACTATTCCCGCCATCTGAGCGGACGCGAACCTGGCTCACGTCCGTATACCCTGCTGGATTTCTTTCCGAAAGATTTCTTGCTCATTGTAGACGAGTCGCATGCCACTATCCCGCAGATCGGCGGAATGTATGAAGGCGATCGGTCTCGAAAGACGACGCTGGTCGAATACGGTTTTCGTCTGCCTAGCGCTCTGGACAACCGGCCTCTCAATTTCCCGGAATTCATGAGTATGACCAATCAGGTACTCTATATCAGCGCGACCCCGGCGGATTTCGAGATCCAAAATAGCATGGTGGGGAATGATACTTACATCCCGCATGCTCGGGACCGAATCGGCCAGGAAGAACTCGAGCCCGTCCTATTGCCGATGCTGACCGGTCGAGCAGCGGGACAGCTCGATGTTCACACGCCCGGGTCCCGTTTGGTGGTGCAACAGATTATCCGTCCGACCGGTTTATTGGATCCTCGCATCACGATTCGTCCGTTGAAGAACCAAATTGATGAGACCATCGAGCTTTGCCGGGGCCGTTCCGAGAAAGGCGAACGCGTACTCATCACCACGCTGACCAAACGAACCGCCGAAGATTTGACCGATTATCTGCGGGATGTAGGGCTGAAGGTCCGCTATCTACACAGTGAGATCGATGCCATCGAGCGAGTAGAAATCCTGCGATCGTTACGCGCCGGTGATTTCGATATTCTGGTGGGGATTAACCTGCTCAGGGAAGGCTTGGACCTACCGGAGGTTAGCTTGGTTTGCATCCTGGATGCTGACAAAGAAGGTTTTCTTCGGAGCCAGACTTCCTTGATCCAGACAGCCGGTCGCGCCGCTCGCCATGTTAACGGCGAGGTGGTTCTGTTTGCGGATGTCCTCACGGAGAGTATCCAGCGGCTCGTGGCGATCACTGACTATCGCCGCACCAAGCAATCCGAGTATAACGAGCAACATGGGATCACCCCAAAGAGTGTCCGCCGGGCGGTGCAGGAGAGCCTGCACACGATGCTCCGCGGTAGACAGCTGGAGGAATCTGTCGTCCGCGAGGCCGGTGGCGATTTCAATTTGACCGAGGTTCTCCGCGAACTCGAAGAAGAAATGCAATTGGCCGCCGCCAATCTCGAGTATGAGCGAGCGGCTCTACTCCGAGATCAGATCCTGGAGCTCAAGAACGGGGTCGGTTTGACGAAGATCGAGCCGAAAAAACGGCCTATCAAATACACAAGGGCGAGCGGGCGAGGTCCGGCGAAGTCGAAACGGAAGTAGTGATCCACTTTTGGTGGGACAGGAGCCTCGCCCCACCAAAGTAGTTATGACTCCGGCGGCGGGAGCAGCCCCAGACGAGCCACCGCAAACAAAAGGACGATCAGGAGCAACTGCTCAATCAGGATGTTTCTGTGAAGTATTCGCCAGTTCCCGGCCAACAACGGACCCTCCGAAAAGGCACCCCTAAGAGCAGGCACCAACCTGAACCGGTTTGCGGCTCCTAGTCCGATCAATACAAAGAAGCAGACCGATTTGAGAAAGACATAGCGCCCGTAAGGAGTGGTAATCAGCGGAGCGACTGCATGGAGGCGAAAATAGGCGCTCAATATTCCAGTAGCGCCAACTAACGGCGCTACCACAACCGAGACATTGGAAAACCTAATCAGTACGTCGCGCTTGATGGTCTCCGGAGCGACCTGTCTCAGCAGCAACCACAAGGGTACTAGTCCAGCCGGCCAAATTGCGGTGCTTGTTAGATGCAGAAGATCAGTTCCTGTCTGAATCGAGCCCCAGGGCCCGATCACGGCGGCAGCGTGGCTCAACCAGGAAAGCAGAGCCAATTGGACGAATGCTAACACCGGCTCGATCCAGATCGGAATCTTCGCTCTCCCGCGCGAGAATCGCAAAAGTCGATACGCCACTAGTAGCAACAAAAGGCAGCATCGCACTAGTCCGATCTTCCCAACTTGGGTTCCGAAGAAAAACGTTTGGTACGGTTCGAACCCCGCCGATCCCACCTCCTGGCTGAGCGAAACAAATAATCCACCCAACCAAGCTAATTGACCGAGAAAAGCCGCCACCGCCGAAAGCAATATCAATCGTTCCGGGAACAGCTCTGACCTCGTCGACCTGAGATCAGCGCTATAAATAAAAAGGTAAAATCCGTAGGCGGCTGCTAAGAGAATCGACGCCGTGAGACTGACAAATCGAGCCGCGGTTAGGAGCCAGTCTAGCCAATCCATGAACGTCGATGCAGAAGATTAAAGATCCGCAGATTACACAGATTTCGGGCAGGGATGCGGGTTACGCTTTTGGCAACGAAAGTACTGTGCCCGCTGCCAAACCATGCATTTTGCTTCACTTGGGGTTATTTCAGTCTCCAATAAGAATCTGTGTAATCTGCGGATGTTATTTCCGTCTTGAGGGTTGATCAGTGCGACTTACGGACCGTAAAGGCAAAGTTTCCGACGGTCACATGCGTATCAACTGACATCACCTTCCAGGTCACTTTGTACTCGCCTGGAGCCAACGCAGGAGTGTCCAGCTTCAACAGCGAAGGATCAGAAACGTCGACGGTAGCGCGGTTCTGGGTGACCGGCTTACCGTGATGATCGAACAGCTGGATCTGGCTGAAGGCGGGCTCAAGTCTTTCCGTAAACCAAATCTTAATTTCTGTCGGCGGTGTGTCGATCGTGCTGCCCACCGCAGGTTCGGCATGATCAAGGAAGGCGTGAGCCCACGCGTTAGTCGCGGTCAACAGGATGGTTACTATCGTTAGTCGAGTGATCGAATTCATTAGAGTAGAGGTTTGCTGAAGATTTTGGGGAGGATGTCATCTAGGTAAAAGTGAAGTTGTCCCACGATTCCGGGGTTGAACCCGGTGTGCTCATTCACTGGGAGCACGGCCTCAATGCCGACCTGGCAATATTTACCGGACCAAATGATACCTGGGTTGATAGTGCCGGTGGTAGTTCCACCGTGCCGGTCGACTGGCGTCGACATTGAGAATTCCACTAATGGAATTAACCGATCGAATGGTGCTCTCAGACCAATGTCTTTTACGTGTTCTTGTAAGTAGATAAGACTGTATTCGACTGCGAACCCCCATTGGAAAACATCCGGGTTCGGCGTGCTCGTAACCTGGGTTTGACCGTTGGCAGCGTTGAATGTCACTGAGCGGTCACTGCTTCGGGTTGGCATGGCGAGACCGAATTCTCCGGTCACAGCCAGCGGTCGCAACAGATTGAAATTTGTCGGAAGATCTCCCAGACCTTTGCCGAAATAGATTATCGGCGTCAGTGTGCTGAAAGAGCTGCTACCGACGCTGCGGCTACCTGTACCGCCGAATTCAGTGGTTAAGCCGACAGATAGTATGGTTTCGTGCTCATCATTCTCAAAGAACTCGTACAAGATATTTGCGGTGAAATTACTAAAACCGGTTTGAGCGCTCTGCCCGTCTGCTTTTTGCCATTGGTAACCGTCGCCCAGTGTCACGGCGACGTTCGGCAAGACCAGGATGGAAAGATCACTGGAGAAATCAATCGTTTTAGTCGGAGGACTACCGGGTTGACGGTTGTAGGAGATGGTGGGGAGCGACAATTCGCTAGCCGCAAACGGATCATCGGTTGAGATCGTCGCCGGGAAAAATCTATCTCCGGCGAAGCCATGCGCCGAAACTGGCTCTGGAGTGTAGAGAGGCAGCAGGAGAACGGTTAACAATAAAATCGAACTAAGTAGTGTGAATGTATTAAAAGTCTTCATGGAAAGGGGCTAAGAGGTTTTTCGAAATGCGACGGCTCTGGATCAGGCGATGCCTGGCCGTTCGCTGGGTTTTAACCACGCACTAGGCTGGCCACCGACACAATCGGTAAGGACCAGCGACGGTTCGTCCGGACGTCGCGTGGGCTAGAAACTCAAGGCCTTAAGAAACGGTCGCGAAACCGTCCGCCAAGAGTCTTAGAATTTGACTTAGCCACCTATCGGCGGCCGCAGCAGCGGCTCCAAGAGAGATACGCTACCAACCGATTCACTCGTGCGGCGCAACCAATAAAATTCCGGCGGAAAAAGCTGGGCGCCAGTAACCGAACATTGGAGATGAATCTTGTTCAGGAGGACATCGCCTAGATCTTTTTGCTCACCCTCTCTCTTCTTGGCGATGGCTTCACAAAGAGAACACATGTGCTGGCCGTCGAACGTTTTTACGATCCCGGCTCCCACCCCAGCAGTTTGCGAATAGGTAACCGCCATTCGTACCCAAGCAATGGTCTGTAATGCGGCTAATGGTCCTCCCAACACTTGGAAGACCGCCAGCGAACAGAGCAAGATGGCCAAACGGCGAATCATCGTTTGAAGGCGGTACCTTTGCGCGGGGCCGGGTCCACCGCAATGAGAAAAATTATGTGAGACGTGAGAAGTGAAGGGTGAATGGTGCGTCGTGCCCCTGACCGGTAGGGCGAAAAACTCGGCGCGCCGAGTTTTTCGCCCCACCAGTAAGGGGCACGACGCACCTCTCACCCTTCACTTTTCACTCCCCACCCACGCTTCTCGATTCATTCTGTAGAGCACATGGGGTCGTATCGGATGACCTTCCGGCAAACGTGGATGCTCAAAATCATCTTCCGGGTTGCGAGTCATGCCAAGACGTTCCATGACCCGGCGGGATCGCAGGTTTCCGACAAACGTGAAGGAAACAATCTCTTGCAAGCCTGCGGAGCGAAACCCGTAATCCATGGCTAACCGCGCCGCCTCAGTCGCGTAACCGAATCCCCAATATTTCCGGGCTAATCTCCAAGCGATCTCCACGCACGGCGTAAAATGCGTTTCGTACGAGGGTACGGAGAGTCCGGTAACGCCGATAAACTCCGCAACGTCAAAGACCTCCAGAGCCCACCAACCAAAACCGTGTCGAGCTAACCCTTCTCGGATCCGTCCTGCAGCCTGATCACTTTCTTCTCGATTCAGGCACTTTGGCATGTACTCCATGACCTCGGGATCAGCGTTCAAAGCAGCGAAGGCTGGCAAATCTTCATCTCGCCAAGGACGCAGTTGTAGACGTGCAGAACTCAACATGAGGGCAGGATAGAATGATCCGGCGGCTGCCGGAACAAATTACAGATTGCAAATTTGCAGACCAGCGGAGCCGACGACCGGCTCCGTAGGAGCTAAATATTTATAGCCACGCCAACCTACCAGCGATCAGCTCCGTTAGGAGCGACATCGAAGGGCGCATTCCCCAAGCTCAACCCATGTTCCCAATTAGATTTCGCTCCTACGGAACCGTGTTTCGGCGACCGTGGAGCGCACCTTCCCGCGGCCGCGCGTGCGCGTCGACACAAGCAATCGGCTCTGTACGACCCCTGATCGGCAGGGCGTATACGACCGACCGCTTAGGTTGACGCGCATCCGCTTCCGCGGGAAGGCCCGCTCCACGGCTACCGCCTACCGCAAAGCCCGATCAACCGCTACTACCGCTGCGGATCGCAGGCGTTCGTCACCTCCGTGCATGCTTTTCAGCGCCTCGGCCACTTCTCTTGTGTAGACCTCGCCGAAGTTCGGGCCCAGAACTGAAACGCTCTCCAGGTTCGATACGAAGTCAGCATATTTGATGGTCTTCGCGCGATCGCTGATCTTAGATAAACGCTCCACTTCTTTCGCTTTGCGTTGATGCCGATTCAGGCCGGGATAGTTCTGCTTAGTAAACTGGTCCGTAAGTTCCTGAACGAGTTGAGCGACGTCCGAGCCGAACACGGTACGCACGTGACTGAGCGGTATGGGTGTGTCCTCAACCACGTCGTGAAGCCAAGCCGCTGCGATCTGAGCTTGGTCGCCACCGCTTTCAGCAACCAGTTTGGCGACCTCAGAAAGATGTTTGGTGTAAGGCTCGTTGGATCCCTTACGCCGCTGTCCCAGCTCGCCTTGACCGTTCAAAACTAAGCCGTGAGCCAGCTCTGCGAATCGTTTCGCCTTTTGTATGGAGTCTTCAGACATTCGGATCACGGTAAATTGTACGATCTACCACGGTTTCCGGGCAGGCAGGACGCCTTTTTGATGATGTTCATCCTGGTTCCATTATATTTTCTAAATGGTGCCTAGCTAGACTGAGTTTGTATTCTGAGCCTGTAAATGAGCCAATTCGCAGACACTGAGACCCTACAGTTCTATCAGCAACAAGCGGCGCCCTGGTTCGCTTTGGAAATCGAGAGGTCGTCAGGCAAAGGATATGACGGCGCCGCGGTGCAGTGGCTAAATTGTACGGCAACGAAAAACGATCAAGGATAGGGGTCGCCCACCGCCTGGAGGGGAGCCGCTTTGTAGGATCGCAGCTCTGCAAGTTGGCATCATGCGGCTCCCGGGAACGGCTCCTCGTATCGCAGGTGTAGCGGTCGCGCTAAAGTCAACGGCCTCGGAACAGACGCGTTGGACCAGAGCTTCGTGCTGGGTCATGCCCGGGAGCCGCCTGCTAACATCCGATTGAGCTGCCGTCTTACAAAGCGGCTCCCCTCCAGGGTCGCTCGGTCCTCGTCCACCTTCCGTCCTACGACCCTGGCACAACTACGCCATTCTGAAAAGTCACCTGGCGATAGTCGCCGTCAGCAGTCTGATAGGTGCAGACCTGGTAAGGCGTGTAATACTCCTCGTACTCCTGGCTAGAAACCGGTTGCCCCCAATATGAATCCACCAGATCGACTGGCATACCAGTGTCCACTTGATCGTCTAATAAGTCGTCACACCAGGTATCCACTTGCTGCAGAGGATAGCCCTCGTCGATCAAACCGATAAAAAAGACGCGGGATCGTTCCAGGCGGTCTCGGCGATCCGGTGATCTCCCCGGCTCATTCCGCTCTCTATTTTCCGCCTGCTCGAACTTGTGATTAATATTTGCCAAAGTCTCGGACTGCTCCGCCGCAGAAGGCCTCTGAGGGTTGAGTCCGGGCAGTGGGTTGATTGGATTGCGCGGCGGGCTGATGGGATTGTGTGGTGGGCTAATCGAGGCCGGCGTTGTTCCTTGACGGCGAGGCAATAAGGACTGCGGCGCAACCATCGGGTTCGGATCCTTCGGCTGCGGTGTTGTATCCTGGCTCCTCGGCTCAGTAACACCAGGCACAGGATTCTCGGCGACGTTCTCCTGGTTTGATCTCCATCGCGGAACCGCAACCAGTGGGCCCCGAACGTTTAGCGCGTCCATCCGATAGCCTGGGTAATTCAGCGCGTGACCCATAGCTCCGGCACGAGTCATGCCGCCATTATTGCCCATAGCCGAAAAAGCTGGCCGTGATACGCCGATCCGCCCATTTTCTGGGCCTGCCGACGAGGAAATTGTAGTTACGAGTAAAATGAATGATATCCCAATAAGTCCGCCCAGGACGTCTGCTCGAGGCCTCCAGCCTCCGATCAAAGAGCAAACCGAACCGCGGAAAGCAGCTGTTCGCATGCAGTAATATAGCATAAATGGGGGTGTCTATCGCGGCCGTAATCGTCGTCGTCGTCCTCGATTTGGGCGTCGCAGTTTGGCCGAAGCGGAGGATTTCAGTCAGCGGATCGAATCTGGAGCGATCATTCGCGCTGGGAAACGCCGAGGGCGAGGACGAGGACGACGATGATTACAGCGCGTAATCACCCCAATATTCCGGCATTCGAAGGTTGCGGATGAGACTGGCACAGTCCTCTAAGGCATCCGCGACACCGTGATACCGACCTACAAGATCCAACATCCGTAATGGCGTCTCTAGACTGTGTTCATCCAAGATCCGGCGGTCACGGATCTGCTCTACCGTTTGATCGATTTCCGTTAGCGCACCGCGCAGACCGGGCAACTCGCGACGGAAATCGCCCGTCCGGAAGGTCTCTAGAAATGCGTCCAACATCTGGCCAAATTCGAATTCTATTCTCTCAAATTGCGGTCCGAGGAACTCCTCGGTGACCTCTGGCAGAAGGTGGCGATGTGAGAGCAGGTGGCTAAGCCTAGCCGACAAAGCCTGCAGTGTATGGACCAGGGCGGTCACTCTATTCCGTTCATCTTGCGAATATCTCGGACTACGAATCTGACGAATCGCTTGCAGGGCTTCCACCGATAGAATGGCTAATCGGGTTCGAATCCTTTCCCGATCCGGATCTCGGCGGATCAAGGCTTTAGTATCTTTGAATAGGGTAATCAGATCATCTCGGAGCAAGGTCTGCGGCAAGGTCGGCCAGAGCAATCTGCCGATGACGGTGGCGATCGCCAACCCGACGATCATTCCCAGAAACGTATCGATCACCGTTGTGGAAGGCACTGGATGTTGGGGATCTAGCCCGACAAAAGTGCTGATCGTGAGTAAGGACAGCTGTATCCAAAACGTGATTCCGCTAGCAGCGGCCATAAAGAAGCCAAGGACGAATAGCATCACAAACAACGCCAGATTCATTACGACGTAGTTGGATAAGAAGGTCGTGGTCAGCAGGAGCACAATCACGCACCCGATTAGCGCCAGAGAACCTTTGAACGCATTCTGAAAAGCTCGCAGATCGCCCGTACCGCCTGCTCGGATAAATGGCCTGCCGAACAAGGTCATTGTCCAAGCCACCAGCGTCAACGCGGCCGGCCCAGGCGGATTGATCCACTTTAGCAAAACCACGGAAACGACGGCAGAGAGCGCTCCTTTAATTCCGACTTTGAACCAAAACCAATCGATTCTAGGTAAAAGGTCCCACTGCGGTTTCGGCTCCGGCAAAGGTTGACCCGTTCGCGGCAGGCCTTCCATGGTTGCGCGGATGTTAGCAAACTCGTCACGCAGAGAGCGCAGAGCAGCGAAATGGCCCGCGAACGCCATGGTGATGTCTATCGGTTGGGCTCGAAGAAAACCTTCTGTGCGAATCGCGGCGACTTTTTTCTCGAGCCGGTCGAACGCCTCGTCCAGAGAACTCGGCCGCAGTTTTTGGCCGGCTTGATAAAACCCGCTCAAAATAGCGCCTTCCTCAGCAAGCGCAGTGCTTACGTTAGCGAGCTCGTCTCGCAAACGTTCGATGATCGCTACATCCACGAGGCGTCTCTGGGCGAGAAAAAGGGCTCCGTGAAACAGGCTGATCAATGAAACCAGAAATGCATTGTAATTGGAAAGCCGAGTCGCAAAAAACACGCTCTCGCGAGTACCGGCTTGTAAGAGGTTTCTTAGGCCTTCCAAGCGCTGGGCAAACTCGGCCTGAATTTTACCATCGTCATCGGGACCTCTTTTTTCTTCGGCGTATGCTTCGGCCTCGAGAGAAACAAAATCGGTGATCGTCTTAAGGGCGGCCCGACCCGCTTTGATAAAGTCTTCCCGGGCGTAGCGAGGCCAGAGGACGGTCATTACCACAAGCGCGCTAAACGCGCCCACTAAGATCTCTTCCGTACGAGTCAGCCCGATGTACCATGCCTGGTCCGGAGTCGGCAACCCATTCGTAACCACTGTAAGCGTGGTGAGCCCAAGCAAGAAGTAGGCATAGGGAACTTGCCGAGCACCGACTTGGCCAAATTTATAACTACTAATGGCCATCACCAGAAAGAGTAACGGTAAGAAAATTGCCGGCGTGGATGCATAGTTGCCGAGGAGCCAGACACCGACAATTGCTCCACCAATCGTTCCAGCGATCCGCATCACCGCCTTAACTGCGATCGAGCCGACGTACTGGGAGGTGGTCATTACCAGGACGGTTAGGATGGCCCAACTATCGTGCGGCAATCGCAAAACTTGCGTAACCAGCAAAGCAACTAAACCGGAAATCCCGACCTTGATTCCGTTCCGGACGCGGAGATCACCAAAGAACTCTTGTAAGGGCCAATGCCATTTCCGCTCTAAAGGAATCGCGTCGGTCTTGGCGGACATAGAATTCGAATCAAGAGCCTAGATTTTTCCAGGCACTTCGTGCCAGGCTACCATCATTCAGTCCCTCCGGGACGCCTACGGCGCCGTTTTCTCCTTCTCGCCTTCGGTTGACACAACCTCCGGAAGAATCGCCACGGAAACCGTTTGACCGATCCTTAAGGGAACCGGCGGTTCTCCCGTCACACGGATTCGCACCGGGAACCGTTGAGGAAGACGAACCCAATCAATGGTCTGACTAACGGAGGGCAAGAGACCGGTGGCGTCGCTACCCGAACCATCCTGGACATAAATCCCCCATCCAACGCTGCGAACCACACCTTCGAACGGTTTGTTTTCGTAACCGATATCCACGATCTTCACTTTTTGGCCCATTTTAATGTGCGGCAGTTGGGTTTCTTTAAAGTAACCAGCGACCCAGAACGAATTCGTATCCACCAGGGCTAACAACTGTTTTCCCGCCGTCACATAGGTGCCCTCACTCGTGTTCATGTTGGTCACGTAACCGTCTACGGGCGTCACGACCTTCGTATAGCCGAGATTGAGCTGCGCAAGTTCAAGATTCGCCCTCGCGGACACGACCTGGGCCTGAGCGGCGGAGAAAGCATCTTGGGCATTCTGAAAATCCTGTTCTGCCGAAACGTGCTTTCTGAAAAGGTCAGTTTGCCGATCGAGATCTTGCTGGCGCTGTTTGAAGTTCGCCTCGGCATTTTGGACCTGGCCGGTAGCCACATCGACCTGGGCCTTAAAATCGGAAGGATCGATCTCGAATAAGGGATCACCTTGCTTCACCTGCTCGTTATCCCGAACCGTGATGTGGATAATCGGACCTGAAACCCGCGGAGCGATTCCGACAACGTTAGCCCGTACTTGGCCATCCCTGGTCCAAGGATTCTGTATATAATTTGTATAAAGCGAAACACCGGCCCAAACGGCCAACGCTATGATAACAAAAGTGGTGAGGTAATTAATTAGCCTAACCTTCATGGTTGGAAGAAGACTCCAATGACCGAGCTCAATAGCACGACGAGTGCTAGGAAGAAAAGAGGAAGATGCCAGACATAGCGAGAAAGTCCGGTGCGTTCCATGATGGCTACAACCAGCCAAGCCGCGAGAAACCCGAACGTGCCCACGACCACGACCCACGGAATGAGCACTTCACCGAGTTGCAGCTCGGGTCGGTTAAGGGCCAGGGCAAAAAGGGTCATCGGTTTGCTGTCGATCACGTGGACCGGCTAGAGAAAAAGATCAAGGCTTTTAGCGCCGAGTTTCTGCATCTCTTCCAGAAACGGCCACACCTGGCCGCGCTGCGAGCGCGGAATGCGACGCCCCTTCCGCCTCCGCAAAGCCTACGGCGCGACAGGCCGGGTGGGGGGGTATGGCCCACACCCTACCAATCGTCTCTCACTCGCGCGTTTCAAAAGTGGGGTTCCGGCCGCTAACCAGCGACCGGACCCCGTTGTTGCCAGGTTTGCGCATCCTTGCTTTTAGATCCTGGCGGCGATTATTCCCGATGAATCCTTGGGAAACTTGTTTACCTGATCAACGGTTAATTCAAAATGATCGGCCACCAGCTGCGCTGGATTCGCAGCCAGCCAAGAGGTTAATAAGATCTCTTGGTATGTCGGGGCATTAAACAGGATCAGGAGACGTAGCGTCTCTATTCCGGTGTTTTCGACGAAATGACCGTAGCCCTGCTTTACAAATGAAATCATCCCGGGGCCGTAAGGCATGGTCTTAACCCGGCCATGTGAACCAAAAATCGCGACCCGGCCTTCACCACTCATCACAAATTGCCATTCATCGGCGTTCGGATGCCAATGCATTTCACGAAACGCCCCCGGCTCAATATCCATCCGGGCTGCGGTCAGAGTACTCTGGATGGGGAATTCTTTGGATGAAACGACCTTGATAAATCCACCCGGGAATTCGTGCGTCGGCGGCATCGTTTCCAGCCGGAACTTATGAGACGATTGGCTTGGAGGTACGGCCGGGTTCAGGTTATCCGGCGCGTCTTTAGGTGGAAGGTGACCGGTGCCGATGTAGACCTCTTTCTTGGGGATATTGGTAAGGGCCGCAGCGGGTAAATTTAACTGCCGGCCTAGAATTCCCGGGTCGGTGTGTCCTAACCAATCCGTAATACTAAAAGTGCCAAATTCAGAGAAGTGTCCGCTATCAAAACCGAGCAAGAAATGACACGGCTGATTTCCCAAACATTGCAGCGCGTGGCCGTGTCCTTTAGGAAAATACCAGATATCTCCGACTTGGAACTCATCGGTCTCGGTTTGACCGTCCGGAGAAATCACCGTAGTCCGGACATTACCTTCCAAGACATAAGCCCATTCCGCGGCGATCGCATGCCAATGAAGCTCTCGAAAGCCACCGGGATTTAAACGCATCGATACCCCGGCAATGCTCTGCGATAGCGGGAACTCAGCCACCGAGGCTTCTTTGGCCGAGCCACCGGGGCCGGTCCACCCTTTTCCTTCGTTCTCGATATCAAACATGAAATCATCGAGCTCTTCCGCCTCCGCTTCGCTTCGGCCTTCGTCCCTCGTCCCGAGACTATGGCGGACAGGTCCGCGCGACGGGTCTACGGGAGCTTCGGCGGGAGTTTTTTTATCGGTGGTTTCGGCAGCGACTGACGAAACTGCGCTGCCCAAGCTGAGACTGCTGACAGCGACACCGAGAGCGGCCAACGGCGTACCAGCCAGCAATTGGCGCCGGCTGAGACCAATTGATTTCACTTCTTGGTCGGATGAATTGGCAGAATTTGAACCTGAGCTTTTCATAGGCTAAGTGGGGGGGTCGTTAAATCCACCAGAAACGAAGGCAGCTGTGCGGTTACCCTTTCACAACGAGACAACATTTGCCGGCAACTGGACGACGTAAACGCCGTTGTTTTTCACTTTTTCACGAATACTTGACACTCTGTGGCGAGGGGGATGTGATGCTTGTCCCGAAGGGACTAAAGGACTGAGCCCGGGGTTTTAACCCCGGGTCATCGCCCAGAAAGACGCTCGCCCTGAAGGGGCGAAAGATGATCCGACCGGTGTTTGGTTCACCAACGCACACTTTAGTAACGCGTTTCTTCCGCCCCGTTGGGGCGGGCTTTTTCTAAACCGAACCCGGGGTTAAAACCCCGGGCTCAGTCCTTTAGTCCCTTCCGGACAATGGAAGGCTCACCATTGCCCCTCCTCATTCCTCCCGATTCTCCCCTAACCTTTTCCCTAAGCTCTCAAGCAACCCGGCGGCGAACGCCATGCCGCGGCGAGAATCGCGGCTGTTTAACTTCTTTAGGAGCGAGAACAGACTCGGGACCTTAGTTCTCTCGCGCGATACCGGCTCTAGCGCTTCCGGTAGGACACCGGCTAAATGTCTTAGCACGTCTGGGTCGATCCTACCGAGTATCTGGCCCAATAAAATGAGGTTGCGAGCCGCTCGGATGTTCTCAGGCGTGCTCACGGTTTCTACTGCTGTCTCCAGGATGAAGTCGCTGGAGCTTAAAGCACCGTTCACCGCATCGAGAACCCCTCGCTCATGCAACCCTTGGAGGAGCTCATAGACGGATAAAAGAGCTTCGGCGTGTTCGACTGGAGCCACCTCCAGCCGCTCTAACAGCTCTTCCCGGGCATCGCGACGTTCCGCCGCCGCTTCGTTATGGCGCGACAGGCTTGATTCAAATTCGATAGGGGCAGCCATGTTTGGTCTCCGATGGTTACACGTTGTGTTTGCCGTTCAGTTTCACCCTTGTCTGCCCCGGTTCACCGGTCACCTCTGCCGACTCGGACGCCGGCGTTACCCGCGTCGTCCCGGAGCGAAGCGGCGGAGGCGAAGAATCTTCGCCGTTTTGTGCGGTTCGAGAAGCCGCCGATGCGGTCAATTTACGAATCTTCTCCCCCGCCCCGTTTCGGGTTCCAGGCAGAGAATAATCCGGACGTTCCCATTTTCGTTCTACTTCCACTCCATTTTGTGGCGTGGGATGTCCAAAACGGAAATTGTTTCGTGGAAGCGGGGATTCGCCATGCTCTACTAAGACCTTCAACCTCACCGCCGTCTCTTTGTAGGCCGGAGTGTGGGTGGCGCGGTCGGTCACACTGCTAGTTAACCGATTCACGGCGTGTTCACTCGAGTTCATCGGCATATAAAGTTCGTGCCCCTGAACCCGATCGGTCACCAAAGCTCGAACCTTGACCCGGCCGTGTCGGGAAGTGAGTTCCACCCAATTCCCGGTTTCGATCTTGCGTTCAGCCGCCAACTCCGGAGAAATCTCTACCCAGTTGTCCGGAGTTTTCTGTTTAATGCCACTTACCCGATAGGTCATGTTCCCCTCATGGAAATGCTCCAGCAAACGCCCGTTGTTTAAATGCAGGTCGAATTCTTCATCGACCTGTTCTGAGGGTCCAATCCACGACAACGGATAAAACCGCGCCTTACCATCCGGAAAGTTGAACCGCTTGGTATAAAGCAATGGTTCATCCATACCATCCGGCTGCACCGGCCATTGTAAGGAGCTGTAACCCTCTAACTTGTCGTAACTCACACCGGCCAGAAGCGGGGTGAGTGAAGCGATCTCATCCATGATTTCCGACGGGTGTTGATAGTTCCAATCCGCCCCCAATCGGTTAGCTACCTCCTGTATGATTCGCCAATCCGGCTTCGTATCCGCCAGCGGCTCGAACACTTGATAGAGCCGCTGAATTCGTCGCTCGGTGCTGGTAAAGGTGCCCTCTTTCTCGAGACTAGGCGAAGCCGGCAGAACTACGTCCGCAAACCGGCAGCTATCCGTGAAGAAAATATCCTGCATCACGAAGAACTCTAACTTCTCGAAAGCGCTGCCTACGAGATTGGCGTTTGAATCCACCAAACTCATTTCTTCGCCGTACATGTACATCGCCCGCAGTTTCCCGGCCAGGATCGCGTCCACCATTTCGTGGTTATCCAAGCCTCGTTCCGGCGGCAGCGGTATGTTCCAAGCTTTCTCGAAACGCGCCCGGATCTCTGGATCTTTGACCAACTGATAGCCGGGGAACCGATCGGGCATAGCCCCCATGTCCGAAGCCCCCTGGACGTTGTTATGGCCGCGTAACGGGAAAGCGCCGGCGCCCGGTCGCCTATAGTTACCAGTTACTAACAACAAATTTGAAATGGCCGTTGAGGTATCGGAACCGTTCCCGTGCTGAGTAACGCCCATAGCCCAACAAACCGCCACGCCATCGGCGGAAGCGATCATCTCAGCCACTTGCTTTAGCGTCGTCTGGGAGATGCCGGTGACCTCCTCGGCAAACTCCATGGTGAATGGCTCCAGACTCTTCCGATAATCAGCAAAGTTGTTCACCCACTGATCGATAAAGCTCGCGTGGGCGAGACCCCGATCGATCAGATAGCGACTTAGTGCCGATAGCCACACGAGGTCGGTGCCGGGTCGGGGTTGCAGATGAATATCCGCTCGTCTGGCCATTTCATTTTTGCGCAGATCAGCTACTACCAGTTTTTGGCCGCGAAGTTTGTGCGACTGTTTGATGCGAGTGGCTAGGACGGGATGACTTTCGGCGGTATTGGCTCCCACGATTATCACCAGACCAGCCCGTTCGATGTCTTTAATCGAGCCGCTGTCTCCACCATATCCAACCGTTCGAAATAGCCCCATGGTGGCCGGCGACTGGCAATAGCGTGAACAGTTATCGACGTTGTTGGTGCCGACTACCGCCCGAGCCAGTTTCTGCATCAAATAGGCTTCTTCATTGGTGCACTTGGAAGACGCAATGAAGCCGATGGAGTCGGGGCCATTAGCTTGTTTGATCTGGCCAAGTTTTGACGCCACCAACTCGAGCGCTTCTTCCCAGCTGGTTTCGCGGAAATGGTCTCCTTCGCGAATCAGAGGCTTGGTCAAGCGATCTTTGTCGTTCACATAGTCCCAACCGAACTTGCCTTTTACGCACGTAGAGATGCCGTTGGCGGGGCCTTCCAGCGGTTCGACCTTCAAAATGTGCCGGTCCTTGGTCCAAATCTCGAAGCTGCAACCAACCCCACAGTAGGTACAAACCGTCTTGGTGCGGCGGATCCGGGACTCGCGCATGTTGGCTTCGACCTCTGAAACCTTAAGAATTGAACCGTATCCAATCTCAGGCTCGATACCTTTCACCAAATCGATCATTCCGTTCAGGGCCTTTTGTGGAACCGCGGTCATATATCCGGCTTCGCCCAACATCGACTTTTCCATGAGCGCGTTACATGGGCAGACCGTAACGCAGTGCCCACAGGAGACGCAGCTAGATTCACCGATGGCCTTGCCGCCATCCCACAAGACGCGAGGATGTGGATCCTCCCAGCGGATCGATAAAGTTTCGTTGACTTGAAAATTCTGACACGCTTCTACGCAACGCCCGCAGAGAATGCACTGGTCGGGGTCATACCGATAGAACGGATTGGTAAAGTCGGCTTCGTAGGGCTTGGGGCGGAACGGTGTTTTTTGATGCTCCACCTGCAACAAACTGGTGGTGTTATGAACGGTGCAGTTGCCGTTGTTATTGTCGCAGACCGTGCAGTAGAGCTGGTGATTCCCGAGGATCCGATCAAACGCTTCTCGCTGGGCTGTTTGAGCCGTTACTGATTCGGTAAACACTTCCATGCCGGCAGACACCTTCGTACCACACGCTCTGGCCAAGGCGCCGTTGATTTCTACCAGGCAGGTATCACAGGTCTGAATAGGGCCAAGCTGAGGATGATAGCAAACTTGAGGAAGTCCTTTGCTCACCCGGTTAATGACGTCCACCAATCGTTCCCCTGCTGACGCCTCATGCGACGAACCGTTAATTTGAATCTTCATGGCAGCTGCTACTTCGCCGGCCGCCCGTCTGGCCTCGCACCTGTCGCGCCATTCCGTTTCGACAAACTCGGCCGAATCATTTTGGCGCCTGGCAGAAAGCGCCCCCCTTTCCCTTCAGGCAGGTAACCGGATCTGTGCAACCATCTCTTGCGCGTGGCGGGGGCCGGGTGAAAGAGAAATCTATGGCACTTTCCTACGAAGCTTTGACACTTTTTACTCGGGCCGCTCCGGGCGATATTCCCGTCAGACGCCGGTAGAAGCGGACGAAATAAGAAACGTTACGAAAGTTGAGCCGATAAGCGATCTCGGAAATGGTGAGATCGGTGTAGGTCAGGAGGCGGCGCGCTTCCAGTAACGTCCGATCTCGAATCCAGGCGCTAGGAGATTTCCCGGTCTCGGAGAGAACCGCATTAACAAAGGCACGTGAATCGACCGAGAGCGCAGAGACATAATGATTGGCGCGATAAAATCTGCCTTCTTCCTTTTCGAGCAGCACCAAGAACCTATTAGTCAGCGAGTGGAACTGCTCCGTGCTCTCCGCTTTGCCTGAGCCGGTCGAAAACCGGTGCAAAGAAATCAAGATGCCAGTGATCTGGGTCCTCAGCATCTCGTCTCGAAACTCACCGTTTCCGCAGAATTCGCGGGTCAGATCTTCGAATTTCGATCGCAGCCACTCGAAAGACGCACTGGTGACTTGGATCTGCGTTTTGGCGGCGGCACTCCATTCCGTCAGCTCATGCAACAAGCGATAAGGCCGATCACTTTGACTGAAAAGCAGCGTTGGCTCGAAGGACAGGATATATCCGAGTAACGCGTGCTTCGCTTCCCAGGTATGGACTTGAGCTGGCGGCACAAAGATCAGGCTGCCTTGTTTTATAGGATAGCCATGACCGTCTCGGAAAAACGTGCCGGACCCGCTTTCGATCCAGGCTACATGGTAAAAATCGTGTCGATGAGGAATATGCCGGAAAGGGACACTCTGGGCCAACTTCTGGAGTGATAGACCGAGACGATCGTCGACTTGGGTACGGCCACTAGCCAAGCGAAACAGGGGGATTTTAAGGGGTTTACTGGACGACATTTCAGCTGGGCGCAGAATGCACGATGGGCTGAGATTCGTTTGGGTGCAAACTTAGACAACGCTCTGAACAACGCCGGGAACGCCGGGAACGCCGGGATCGCCGGGATCGAGCGAGAACAGCTTCCAGCGCGAATCGTCCTCGTCCTCGTCCTCGTCGTCGTCCTCGAGAGTCGGCGGGGCGAGGCTCCCGATCTTCCGATGAATCGATTTGCCGGGCACACAACCCGACACGAACAGTTCTCCCAAAATGTATCCCTTCCCCCCTTTTCGTTCGTCAGTAGCGCTATCAGTGTTCACGGCGACGTCGGCGTTGACGGCCCTCGGTCAGGTCTCCGATAGCGATCGCTATCTAGAAGCTTTAGCGGCGACACAGAGTTTTTCACTCGGGCGCCCTATTCAAGCGATGCCTACCGCTGACGGAAAGTCAGTGATTTTTCTGCGAGCTGCTTCCTCTCGCGACCGTACAACCGGTTTGTATCGATTTGATGTCGCTTCCGGCCAGACCGAACCATTGGCCGCGCCGGAGAAATTGCTGAGAGACCAGAGTGGGAGCTTATCGCCGGAAGAAAAGATGCGGCAAGAAAGGACGCGAACCAAGGTAACCGGCATCACGAGCTTTAAGCTTTCGGAAGACGGCGCTCAGATCGCGTTCACCTTGCCAGACGCTCTCTTCGTCTATCGGCTGAGTACCAAGAGCCTGGTCAGACTAAAAACCGGAGGCGGCGACGCCATAGATCCCACGTTTTCGCCAGACGGCCGCAAAATCGCCTACGTCCGCGATTACAACTTGTTCGTCTATGATTTGGAGGCGGATCGGGAGTGCGCCATTACCAGCGGCGGCACCGAAACCAGATCGTACGGGGTTGCCGAATTTGTCGCCCAAGAAGAGATGGACAGGACGAAAGGGTTTTGGTGGTTACCCGATAGCCAGAAGATTATTTATCAAGTCAACGACAGCTCCAAGGTAGAGGTATGGTACGTCGGAGATCCAGCTGCGCCACAAAATCGCCCCTACCCTTCGCGTTACCCGCGTCCGGGAAAAGAAAATGTCGATGTGCGTTTAGCGGTTGCGAACGCCGGGAACGAGCGAGAACGAGCAGGAACGAGTGAGAACGGAGTTGAGCGTTGGATCGAGTGGGATCACGAAAAATATCCTTATTTGGCGCGGGTAAGCCCTGCAAAGTTTGGGCCGCCGACGATCACAGTCGAAACGCGAGACCAACATGAATTAGCGCTCCTCGAGGTCGACATGAAGACTGGAGGTACGCATTCTCTGCTCAAAGAAGAGGACCCGAATTGGGTGAATATCGATCAAAGCGTTCCGGTTTGGTTGCCTTCGCATCAGTTTGTCTGGACCAGTGAAAGAACCGGGGCCTGGCAACTGGAGTTGCGGAAGAGTGACGGTTCATTGGACCGGGTGGTGGTGCCGCCGGAGAACGGTCTGCAACATTTCTGTGGAGTAACCGGTTCTTACCTGTTCTTTCTGGCAGCCAAAGATCCATCGGAAAACGAGCTCTGGCGCGCCGATCCTAGCAGCGCGGAGCTAACCAAGCTTGCCGGCGGGTATCATGGAATCAGCTTAAGCGACGACGGAGCCTCGATCTTGGCCGATACTTCGCGAGCTCCGGATGCATTAGCTAAAACGTTGGTTCGCCGTACGGACGGATCGGTAATTGGCGAGTTACCCAGCGTGGCGGAAGAGCCGCCTTACTATCCGCGCATCGAATTTACGGGGCCGGCTGCCAAATTCGTCAGCTGTGTGGTTCGTCCCCGGAATTTCGACGCGACCAAGAAATATCCCGTGATTGTCGATGTCTACGCAGGTCCCGGTTTTAATCGGGTTGAGAAGAGCGCGGAACCGTATCTTGTCGATCAATGGATCGCGGATCAGGGATACATCATTGTTTGTTTTGACGGCAGAGGCACACCTGGCCGCGGCCGAAATTGGGAGCGCGCCATCTATCAAAAGTTTGGTGAAGTCCCGATAGAGGATCAGGTGAGTGCCTTAACTGACTTCGCCGCCCAGCATGCAGAAATAGACCTTGACCGGGTGGGTATTACCGGATGGTCTTTTGGCGGCTATATGTCGGCGTTAGCAGTGCTCCGCCGTCCGGATATTTTTAAAGCGGCGGTGGCAGGTGCTCCGGTAACCGATTGGTTGGATTACGACACCCATTATACCGAACGCTATCTAGGGCTACCCGGCGAAGAAGTGTACGCAGCGTCATCACTGATTGGGGACGCACCGAAGCTCGCTCGGCCTTTACTCCTGATCCACGGCACTGCCGATGATAACGTCTATTTTCGGCACAGCCTCAAATTGATGGACGCCCTGGAAAAAGCAGGCCGTCCGTTTCAATTCTTGCCGATCGCCGGTTCAACCCACATGGTGCTAGATCCATCGTTGCGAGTGCAAATCGAGAAACGAACGATCGAATTTTTTAAGGCGTCGCTATAGGCGCGACGCAGGAGCCAGGAGCTAGAATCTAGGAGCTAGGAGGGAGACAGCGTCTCGGTACATGTGGGTTTCGCGGCCAATAGTCTCTTTGGGCCCTGCGACTCTATGGGACTAATAGGACTTATGGGTCACCACCGCATAAGTCCCATAAGTCGCATTGGTCCCATTGGGTCGCATCGCCCCACGCGGTCTATCGCCTCAAGATTCCTATACACCGAAACGCACTCCCCCCTCCTGACTCCTAGATTCTAGCTCCTAGCTCCTAGCTCCTGCGGACTATAAGACGACGCATGAAATGTTGGCGTAAATGACAGAACTGGAGATTTTATCCTGAACCCAGGACCTAGCTTATGATCAAAGGAAGCGAAAAACGGAAGGCGGACTATCCAATTAATTCATTGTTTCTCGATCGATGGTCGCCCAGGGCAATGTCAGCAGAGCCGATCACTGACGAAGAACTATTTACCTTATTCGAGGCGGCGCGCTGGGCGCCCTCATCCTTCAACAATCAACCCTGGAGGATCCTCTACGCAAAACGCGATACCGCTCACTGGCCGATCTTCTTGGATCTCCTGGTGGAGTTTAACCAGACTTGGGCAAAAAATGCCGCCGCCCTGGTGGTTTTCATCTCTAAGACGACTTTTGATCATAACGGCGAACCTGCCGCTACCCACTCTTTCGACACCGGCGCAGCGTGGGCGAGCCTGGCCTTACAAGGCGCAGTGAGAGGGTTGGTGGTGCACGGGATGCAAGGCTTCGATTACGACAAGGCGAGAACCGCTCTCAACGTACCGGACGGTTTTCAAGTTGAAGCGATGGCCGTAATCGGTAAACCGGGCCGCCTAGACGACCTTCCGCCCAAGCTGCAGGAACGCGAAACTCCGAACGACCGGCGCAAATTAACCGAAACTGTGTTCGAAGGCTCCTATCGGCCGGCTTAGTCTTTGACGGGGCCACCTATCACAAGCGCGCCAGAAGAAAAATCTCACGCAAAGACGCAAAGGCGCAAAGGCAAGAGAGAAACCAGAAATAGCCGCAAAAAACCTGTCGCGCCGTAGGCTTGGCGAAGGCGGAAAGGCGCAAAACGCACAAAAAAGTGGACTTAAGATTTGGTGAACAGACCTTCACTGCGGCGCGATGGAACGATTGAAAATTTCTGGATCGATGGATACCACACGACTGTCCTCTTACGATTCAGTTTTTTTGAGCTTTTTGCGCCTTTTCGCAGCTTGCCGCGCCGTAGGCTTGGCGAAGGAGGGGCTATCTCTGCCCTTCGTCTTTCCTTTGCGCCTTGGGGAACCGCTTCTTTTTCATAAACCGCGAAGAAAAGAAAGAATACCAATATGCCTCCAGCCATTAAGTCGCTCACGGGTCGTCCAGCGTGGAAAGCTCTTGATGCTCACTTTGACAAGGTCCGAGACTTGCATCTTCGACAGCTCTTTGCTGATGACGGGGAACGCGGCGGGCGCTTTGTAATCGAAGACGTCGGCCTTTATTTGGATTACTCGAAAAATCGCATCACCAGCGAGACCATCTCTCTTCTGCTGCAATTGGCCGATGAATGCGGTTTGCGGGCCAAGATCGATGCAATGTTCCAGGGCGAAAAGATCAATATCACGGAGAACCGGGCGGTTCTCCATGTCGCGCTACGCGCACCGAAAGGAGCATCGATTATCGTCGACGGCCAGAACGTGGTGCCGGAGGTGCACGCGGTACTCGACAAGATGTCTACGTTTTCGGAACGGGTCAGGAGCGGTGTCTGGACCGGGCACACCGGCAAACGAATCCGGAACGTGATCAATATCGGGATCGGGGGTTCTGATCTCGGACCGGTGATGGCGTATGAGGCATTAAGACACTACAGCGAAAGAACGATGACATTCCGTTTCGTGTCCAATGTTGACGGAACGGATTTCGCCGAAGCGGTTCAAGACCTCGACCCGGCAGAGACGCTTTTTATCGTTTCCTCGAAGACTTTCACCACTTTGGAAACAATGACTAACGCGAACACGGCGCGCGCCTGGGCTTTGCAAGGGCTGGGAGGCGATCCTGAGGCCGTGGCTAAGCATTTCGTAGCTGTCTCCACCAATACCGCCAAGGTGTCCGAGTTTGGCATCGATACGGAGAATATGTTCGGTTTCTGGGACTGGGTAGGCGGCCGTTATTCGATGGACTCCGCCATTGGCCTTTCCACGATGATCGCGATCGGTCCGGATAATTTCAGAGCGATGCTGGCCGGCTTTCATGAAGTGGACGAGCATTTCCGGACAGCGCCTTTCGAGCGGAATCTGCCGGTAATGATGGGGCTATTAGAGGTTTGGTATAGCGATTTCTTTAAAGCCGAGACCGTGGCGGTGCTCCCTTATGAGCAATACTTAAAACGGTTCCCGGCTTATCTGCAGCAGTTGACCATGGAGAGTAATGGTAAACACGTGAACTTGGATGGCGCGACCACAGACTATTCCACCGGCCCTATCTACTGGGGTGAACCAGGAACCAATGGTCAACACTCATTCTATCAACTCATCCACCAAGGAACTCGGCTGATTCCTTGCGATTTCATCGCTTTTGTTAAAACCCTGAATCCATTGGGCCGGCATCACGATATTCTTTTGGCGAATGTGTTTGCTCAAAGCGAGGCCCTAGCATTTGGCAAGACTGCTGAACAGGTGAAAGCGGAAGGAACCCCGGATTGGCTAATACCCCATCGGGTGTTTGACGGGAATCGGCCTTCCAACACGATTCTGGCGCAGGAGCTAACTCCGAGCATCCTGGGTAAGTTAGTCGCGCTCTATGAACATAGTGTCTTTACGCAGGGCGCTATCTGGAACATCGATTCGTTCGATCAATGGGGCGTCGAGCTCGGCAAAGTTCTAGCTCAACGCATCATTCCGGAGCTCGAGTCAAAAACTGAGCCCGACCTGCAGCACGATAGTTCTACCAATGCGCTGATTCGCCGGTACCGTAGACTTAAATAGGAGAACGTTGAAATAAGAGACCTTTATAGGAGACGTTGATAGATACCTTCGGAAGAGATCGCGTTTAAAACCGTTACACAACCCAAAAGAAAGAAACTAATCAATGCAACTCGGAATGGTCGGACTCGGCAGAATGGGCGCTAACATGGTGAGACGCCTTTTGCGGGCAGGACACGAGAGCGTGGTGTTCGATATGTCACCGAAAGCGGTCGAGGAACTAGCCCAAGAAAAAGCCATTGGCGCCTCCTCCTTAGAGGACTTTGTCAAGAAGCTGAGCAAACCACGAGCGATCTGGCTAATGGTTCCAGCGGGTGTGGTAGACAAAACCATCGCGGTTCTGGCCCCGTTGCTGGAGCCGGACGACATCGTGATCGACGGCGGCAATTCTTATTATGTAGACGATATCAGACGCGCGGCCGACCTGGCCACGAAACAGCTCCATTATGTCGACGTCGGAACCAGCGGGGGGGTTTGGGGGTTGGACCGCGGGTACTGCATGATGATCGGTGGCGAACCAGGTATCGTCCAACATCTGGATCCGATTTTTGCTACCCTGGCGCCCGGCCCGGGAGATATTCCGCGCACGCCGGGTCGCGAAAAACTTGGCGGAACGGCCGAGCAAGGTTATCTGCATTGCGGACCCAACGGCGCCGGCCATTTCGTGAAAATGGTCCACAACGGCATCGAGTACGGCATCATGGCGGCCTATGCCGAAGGGATGGGCGTTTTGCGAAATGCTAATATTGGTAAACGCCAGCATGAGGTTGACGCAGAGACGACTCCTTTGCGTGACGCGCAGCAATATCAGTATGACATGAATCTCAGCGATATCGCCGAGGTATGGCGGCGCGGCAGTGTCGTCGCGTCTTGGCTGTTAGATCTTACGGCAAGCGCACTGCTAAAGGATCCCGGGCTGTCGAAGTTCAGCGGTCATGTGTCCGACTCAGGCGAAGGCCGGTGGACCATCAAGGCCGCTATCGACGAAGGGGTGCCGGTCCCGGTGCTCACCACTGCCTTGTACGAGCGGTTCAGTTCCCGTGGCGAAGCCGATTTCCAGGACAAAATGTTATCCGCGATGCGGTTTGAGTTCGGCGGACACCTGGAAAAGCCAGGGAAGATTGAGGGTGAGAAGTGATTGGTGATTGGCCAACACCCAAAACGGGTGGGCGTTGGTTCGCCGTCGACAACCGCTTCAAAATCCATTCGTGGGAAGTGATTAGTGGTTGATCCACGACGGACCAACACCCAAACGGCCTGTCGCGCCGTAGGCTTTGCGGAGGCGGAAGGGGCGTCACATTCAGCGTGGCAGCTGTGGCGGGTATCGACGCCTCGAAATTGGGCAACATCGGCGTGGGAATAGATGTGACGCCCGGGGACCCGCCGCGCATTCACGATCTCAACCTTCACACACCCTGGATTATGCCACGCGCTTGTCGGCGTTGGTCCGCCGGTAACAACAAGCAGGCTACGAAACCTACCGATGCCACTGCGATACCAAGGCGGAACAGTGATTCGGATGCCAAGATAGAGGAAGAATCAAAAACGGCTCCCAGACCATGTCTGGGAGCCGTCTTTCAAATCGATGGTGCCGATGGCGGGACTCGAACCCGCACGGACCTTTCGGTCCAACGGATTTTAAGTCCGAAAAAAGCAGGTTGGACACGGCTGGCACTCCGTTGGACAATTTCGTTGTTTTCCGAGGGAAAACGAGCATAATTACCCTGACACGACAGACACTAGCTTGGACAAAAAAGTGTCCCGGTAAGTGTCTGGTAGCGAAAACAATGACACTAACGAAGAAGCAGCTCAAAGCAGCGCTGCGAGCGATAGATGAAGCTAAACTGTTCCAGTATGCGCTCGGCCATCCCTGGCGTATCAAATTGCAACGTGGTGGCCAGCGGCACACGTTCAGCACCAAAGAGACCGACCGCTCCAAAGCAGCGATCGAAGCCGAAAAGATTCACAACTTCCTGATCGGAGACGCGGCCAAAAAAGAGGCCGATGCCAACGCAGAGGCCGATGCCATAGCCAAGGCCATGAAAGAGGCCAATCCCAACGCAGAGGTTAAGCGCCCCAAGGTCAAGACCGCGATGGAATTGACGATCGAGAAATTCGATCCCGAACCCAAGAAGGGCGACGTGGTGACCTTCGGCAAGCTGATTGAAAAGGTCGAAGGGGTGTGGTCAGACGGAACAGCGCGAACCTTTAACGATTACTGCACTTCGCTGCGCCGGGTAGTCAGCGAGATCAAAGGAGTCGCCCGCGACAAAGCCGATGGTATCAGGATCGCTGACATCGCCCACGCCGACATCGAGGCTTGGCGAACCGCTTACATCAAGCGGAAGGGTGGTTCTAGCCCCGCCAAAAAAGCCCGAGCCCGCACCTCGTCGAACACGATCTTGCGAGGTTGCAAAGCGATGAACGGTTAAAATCGCGAACAGCGACGATGGTACAACCAAAAACGGCAAGAGCGGCATAGTCGATCTGGAGCCCGAACTGACCCAGATCATTCTCGGCTGGCAGGCCAAGGCGACCGGCACCTTTGTCATGGAGAGCCAAGTCGCTGCCAAGCCCGATTCGAAATATCAGCACTACCGTTGCCAGGAAACGCTGGAAAAAACCACGGCGTGGTTGCGAAAGGCCGGGGTCGATTCCAACGAGCCGCTGCATTTCTGCCGCAAACTCTACGGCAGCTTGATCAAACGATAAACACGGTATCTACGCCGCCAGCCAAGCACTCAGGCATAGCGGCGTCCAGGTGACGGAGAGACACTACACCAGCCGGACCGCGAACGTGTTACCGGGCTTAGGCGGGACGCTGGCATTCGGCGACAAGGTAATCCCGATTCCAAAATCCGAGACTCCCGAAAAAGTTTCCGTCGCTGTGTCCGGTTAGGTGCAAGGCTCATAGGCAAAGCAGACGGATAGAAGGTCCGTTGAATCGCGAGTTCAAGATTTCTTTGGACTCGCAATTACCGCTGTGCCGTGGCGGATGGCAGAACGGTTAATCATCGTCCCAGGAAAAGCTTGGATCATCAAAGTTGCGCTGCACCTTGACCATATAGGCCCGCCAACTCTTGAGCGGCTTACCGGTGGTCTCATGCGTCCAGTCGCGATCGCGTAGCACCTGCCACTGGTAGTCACCCATCGTTTCCCAATCGATCCTGTGCTCTTCGCAGAACTTGCGAAACTCTGCCTTGTTCTTGGGTCGCCGCGCCTTGGCATAGGGCAACCACCGGCCTCGCGCACGCGCGCGGGGTTTCTCGGTCTCTGCAATTTTCCTTTCGGTACCTGATTTGGAAGTTTCTGGGTTCTTGGGAGGCGAAGCCAGTTTTTCACTGGTTTTGGTTTTATGAAGCGAAGCGAAAGATCCATGCGCAACTGGACCGTCCGGAGTCTTAGTTGCGTATTCAATGGTACTAACTTCGTTAGAAGTTAAAGCTACACGCGCGCGCGCAAGATGGTCGGTTTTTCCGACTTTCCATGGTCGGTTTTTCCGACTATGGCCATTTAAGCGGCTTCGCGAAGCAAGCCAATCGCTAATTACCTCTGGCTGAAAGAGATAGTGAGTGGTCCGGTCGTAGGCATCCAACTGCATCGTTTTGATGGCAGTTTTACCTACCAAAAGCGCGATCGCTTCAATGATTGCGTCCCTCCGGTAAAAGCCCAAAAGCTCATCCACCAGATCTGCGATTTTGTGCCATTGCCAGGGAGTGTCGCGCTGACCCCGTGACATCATAGCCAAAGCGCAGTTGTGCCAGTGTTCAAAAAGCGAAAGCAGGAATGCCGCGCACCGGTTGCCATCTGTATATTCCAGCTGCCATGCGTGGACTTGAATGAAACGCTCTCCAGCCGGATGGGCGATGCAGGAGGTTTTCATTGCGCACCTCGGATTTGTTGGCGACTATCTGACTCGTGACGTCGACGATTTTTCTGTGAACTTTGGTTCATTTGGAATTCCTAACCTCTCTAACTTGGGTCGTTGATTTCACTGGCCCACGGCGCTGTGAACGCTAGTGGGCCGCTTTTTTTATTTGGTCATTGTGCCGGAAATCAACTAACTTACCGCCACATATTTTTGCTTGGGTTTTACTTTAGCCGCCCAGGGCCGATAAGCAATCGGGTTCACTGGGCGGCTCTCTTTTTCAGCCAACTAACAATCGTGAATCCACGATTATGCATCAAGTTAGTTGCGAAACTATGCATCAAGTTAGTTGCGACGTTTAACCTAGAGGTTGCTAACACACCGGGTTAGGACCGAACTCACAGCCTCAAGATGCCATTCGACGAAGCCTGACGCTTGAGATCAACAATTCCGGCTCACCGCTGTTTTGGGTGGGTAATAGGCAGATGCCGCTCGGTCCCGGTAGTTGGAAGTTAGCCTTGGTCAGGCTAGTAGTTGTCGTATCTGAAATCGTCGTACGATGCCAAGTCTGTGATTGGGTGGCTATTCGCGACGAAGTCCTCGATCGGTGGGAAAATTCGATTTCTCGCTCGCGGATTGAAGAAGACGTGGTAACGCTCGGATTCCAAGTCCACGAACATAAGAGCAGAAAGCAACCGGCTAGCTTGCCCCACGCTCATGACCCTGACTCGATCGTCATGGTCGCTGACGGGAGTGCGATCTTCGTCCGCTTGTATAAAAGCTCGTCGCGCGAGGCTTCGAAAGAAGGCCTCTCCATATCCGGCTCTGTTTTCAGACAGGAAAGGGTTGAGACGGGGAAAGTAAGACAAAATCAGCATAAACGGCCTACTCGTGGTGAACTGAGCCGCTTGTTTGAATGGAAAATAGCGAAGCTCTTGTGCCTGTCTGTACGGACCCCAAGTTCGATAGAAGGTTTGAACGCCCCCGGTTTTCTTCTGGAAAATAGTCCAATTCAACGACGGGATTTTGACATTTGCGCCGGCGCGCAATTCTGCTTCGATCGAACCCAGGTTCCCCAAAGCATCCTTTTGAACTGTCTTTACGTCAACGTCCACTCTCCCGTTGACGCCTACCTTCAATGGCGGAGTCGACCCGGCAAAATAGCGAATCAGTTTTTCCATCAGATATAGTCCAAGACCAAGGGTTTTGATGTCAAAACCCGTATCGTAGGCGAGCAAGACGCCATCAAGCTCGCAACCATTAGGGTTGAGGACCGCCGGGTGGTCGAATTTTACCTGGGGCTCAAAATACAGGCTGTGTCGCTGTAACCAACCGTAAGTCGCAAGCTCGGTCACTGATCCCAAGAAATTGTTTTCGTTGAGCACCCCCTGAATCATTGCCTTCACTCTTTTTTGGTCGAACGAGCACGTGTTGATGAGATAGTCCACAGCGTTCAAAACCAAAGCTTTCTCGCCATCCCTATTCGCGAAAACCCCTACTTCCTCGCCCAGCTGTGAGTCTGGAAGCCGCTTAGCAAGAGACATTGAGGCAACGGCCGCACTCTTACCCTCAAGATCGGTAATCAAGTCGTGGAGCGTTTCAATTCTAGGCACTGGTGAAGAAAGTCCTAATGGTACTTTCTAGCAAGTAGCACAGAAACTGCGTGGCAAAACTGTTCGAAGGGACCGCCTTCCCTCCTTCTTACCCACTTAAAACAGCGAATAGGCACAATTCCTGACGCACTCCGAAACCTCACGGATTACACCGCAGTCTTCATCACCCCAACCCGACGCTAAGGGGGCCTCTGTGGACGAGCTGAAAAAGATGCTCTCCGTTCTATCAGAATCGGAGTTCCAAGACTTTATTCGGGGCCGGGGTATGCCGCCGCGTGAAGCTCTAGAAGCACGAATAGCTGACCAGCAGCAGACCTACCTGTTAGGTAGCAAAACAGAGAGAGGCGCGGATGCGGTTTCGCTACAGCGTTGCACTCTAGGTTAGCTATTGCTACCCTGCCGGTTGATATGACCGGGGAGGAAGTTGTCATTTGAGCTTGGGGGAAATCACGCGGCTAATCACTGAGCTGCGGGCTGCTACTCATCGCGTAGAAGCAACTCGGGCCTGCACGAAAGAAGGCAAGCGGGCGCGGCGACGGCTCAAAAAGTTGGTCGAAAACATCAAATCCTTAGCCTTAGCGTCTGGCTACCCAGAGGTGCTCGATCAGTTACGGCTACCCACGTTTGGCCAGATTCATAGGCCAGAGGAATTGCCCAATTGGGACGAAGCTGGAGGCCTCAACTAAGCCTTTTCGGACCCTGAATCCGTTGGTTTTACCTGCGGGAGACGGTCGGATAGGACGCTGGCCTGACAGATCAACGCTGAATGGAATCAGTTTTACTAGCTAGTCGGCGAACGCATCGGGCCGCTGCCTTCCGACCGAATTGGCACAAATAGATCCTGAGTGAGATCGACAATGTTGAGTCGGTAGTCTCCAAGCTCTCGGGGCATGGACGGTTTCAAGAGTTCCTGCATGCGCGTGCGTTCCTCAGTAGTCGTACGGACCATTGTCTCCGCTAAGCGAAGCAGGTGGTCCGGGAGAAACTCCACATCGATATGGAACCGCTGTGGAATTATCTTCACCGTCGCTCCTTGCTGACGAAATACGATCTCGTGCGCGTAGTCGCCGAGCTTTATCAGCGTAGCCGGGTCGTTGTGACCATAAACCTCGTTTCTCAAGTCCATGAGCATACGGTGAAGCTGACGGTCGTCTTCTGGAACCAAGCTCAGCGGAATACGGCCAACGATGTTGTTATCTGTGAAGGGACGAGCGTACAGACAGATCAAACCGACCAAAAGAGGATAGTAGTGAGGCGAGTCTTTCGACAGATTAATCTGGCGTAAATTTCGGATGCAATCGCAGATCTCCATGAAACCCGCCAAGGCGTAGGTTATCCTCCAAAGTTCTTTGCCGAGCTGGTGCTCTCTAAGACGTGCTCTGTCAGGGTCGTCGCTCATAGCATGTTGGCGACCTGCAAGCGGATGGCCCGCTCGACAAACTCGCTTTTGGTGATGCCCATCTTATCCGCCATCCTTTGGAGCAGCTGATTGGATTCGGGCCTGAGCTTAAGCATGACGCGCACTGTGCCAGCCAGGGGCCGTCCGCGCTTCGGGGGATTAGGCTTTTTCGTGGTCACCGTAAAGCGAGGGTAATGCAGTAGATATGGGCCTGCAAGGTAATATCGTCATACACGAAAACCGTTTGATCCTTTTTTAATCGGGGCCATATTTCGTGTATGATGAAAATGAAAACAGCATTTCCCCTGATCCTGATCGGAGTTCTGGTCTAGGTGAGAATCGCTAATCGACAAGAA